>JABLTT010019867.1_pt1 | contig 127949 bp, 124 predicted proteins | sample 7160061 | NCBI WGS metagenome assembly JABLTT01 (sample SAMN14651232, study PRJNA627086) | human gut metagenome | isolation source: feces | host: Homo sapiens | reverse complement strand
TTTTAAATCAGCGTCCACGCAAATGCTTGAACTGGAAATCGCCTTTTGAAGTTTATTTTGATATATCGTTGCATTTGACTTGACAATTCAAGATATAAAAATCAGCTATGACTTCCGATAAAGATTTCATATGATTGCCTCCATATATCATATCCCCATCAACATCATAGCTAATTAGATTTTATAATTCAAGATTTTTGTCAAGTTTTGTTCTTTTTTTGTCAAGTTTAGCATACTTTCAGAAGTATATCACAGCAAAAGATATTTTCTTCAACAAAACATTTCATCATACCGTTGTATTCTTCTACAATTCTTCTGACATTTTTCATTCCGATACCATGTTCATGTTTTTCGCCTTTCCTACTCTTTAATTCAGGATCAAATAAGCCGTCAAAGCTGTTTTCCATATAAATTGAAATATATGCTCCTTGTTTTTGTATTTCCAATGAAATAAATTTATCCTCAACTTTTTCTGCCGCTTCAATAGCATTATCAAATATATTTCCAAACAGTACCGCAATATCTTCATCATTTATATTATTTAATATATCATTTTCCACTTTAATTGTTGTTTTTATTTTCTTATGCTGACATATTTCTAATCTGGTGTTTATTACTGCATTGAAAATCTTATTATTTGTAAAAACTGTTTTATGTGTATATGTATAATACTTATTTATTATTGAATCTACATACTCGATAATACTTTTATCGTTATTTTGTTCTGCTGTAGTTCTGATAGCTATAAAGTGCTTCTCCAAATCATGTTTCAGAGAATATGCACTTTCATATAAAGCCGCCAAATTTTCTTCTGTTTCTTTTACATTTTCGTACTGCATTTTAAGTAATGTAAGTTCTGTATTTAATTTTGTTTCTTTATTTATTCTCATTATAAAATAATATGATAATACATTAATCACTAATGCAAGCAACGACGCACAAAACATATACAATTTTATATCTTTAAATTTTATGGCAGCTTTGTTAAACAATACTATTTCAAGCCATGTTACCAACATCATAAGTGCAAACAGCAGCCATTCTTTTTTAGATAAATTATAGGCCTTATTTAAATATAAAATAAATTTAAATACAGAGAATTCTGATAGTCTGCATATTATTAATATTATAATTCTCCAAAGAGAAATGTTATCATATAATTCTGAAATCGGATTATTTGTCAAGTTCGATATTAAGAAAAAAATAACACTTGATAACGTGAATATTGCGACCATAGCAAAACAAGATATAAATATATGAAAATACCAATCTTTTTTCAAACATATATGACAGTATATAATATACATTAATATTGATATAGCAGACAAAACGCCATCATATGATATAAATTTATTAATTATTGATACAAATACACAATCTGCAAGTAATATAATTCCAAAGCTGATATATCTTTTTATTCCGTTATATTTGTATCCGCAATATCCTGATATAAACCAAATAATCAAAAAATTTTGCATTATAGTAGCAGTTAATTCTATAAATATGTCCATCATCTTATACTCCTTAAATAATCTTGAAATTTATCTTTCACAATATCTAATTGAGCTCGACTTATCGGAATTTTTTCTCTGTCACTAAGAGTCACGGCATTATTTGATATAGAATGAATTTGCCTTATGTTCACTAAGTATCGATTATGAGTTTTTACAAACCAAAGTCCCTCAAGTTGCATTTCCACTTCACATTTTGGGCATCGAAAGCTCTCAGATTTATAACCGTCATTACAAAAATAATTTATATAATGACCTTCCGTTTTAAAATATTTTATTTTTCGAATATCTAACTCAACCACTCTACTTCCCATTTTTATTTGAACTAAGGATAGATCTTCTTCATTTTCTTTCATTCTGTTTATAATTTTATCAACAACCGGTTCAACAAATTGCATCTGATTTTTGGGAATAAACCATATGGGGTTATACTTATATGAAGAAAATACTGTATTCTCTTTGTTTGATACAAACACAATCATTATATCTTTCTTTGTTTGCCGTAATCTTTCGGCTATATTAAACCCGTCAAATCCGGGCATCATAATGTCAAGAAAAACTACATCTATTTTTTCTTTGGAACATATGTCCAATAGTTCTTCACCTCTGTTTACCGTAACAAAACTACATTCCTGACTACGTTTTCCAAACTCAAATTTCAACTTTCTTAAAATATTTTCTGCAAATACTTTTTCGTCATCACATATAGCAATACGCATGTTTGTTACCCCTTCTTTACATTTAAATTCTTATTTTTAATTATAAACTATTAAATTCAAAATGTCATAATTTTTTATATATTTTTATTCTTTTCGTCATATTGCCATATTTTATACATTATTTTTATCAATATTTAACAATATTTTTAAGAATTGTTTAATATAGCAATGAAATAATAAAAGCACTTCCTGTAATATTTACTTCAAAAAAAGAACAGAAAGCCACAATTCTGTGATTTTCTGTTCTTTATATTTTTGATTTTTATGCTGCCATATATCTCTGCTTAGCATTCACACGCAGCTTATATTCACTACAAAGCGTTCTTAGATATTCAAAGTCTGAATCCACATCATTGAGTCTTTGTTTCAATATAACCTCATAGTCATATTTCTTATCTTCGAGCGTTTTTACTTTATTTAGCCAACGTGTTAGAATTGCCTCACTTTGACTTCCGGCTTTTATCAGTTGTTCTATTTTATCTTGATATTGCTGTATTTGTTTCTGCATATCCAAGTAAAATTCAACTGCCATTTTTTTGCGTTGTTTTTCATCATCCGCAACGTACATAGAATTTATGCTTATTTCTTTGCGTACCGATTTATTAACAGGCTCATACAGATTCATATTACTTAATTCCTCCATAAAATCCTCCAATTCATCAATATGTCCCATATACTGCTTTGGCACAAAGAAATGATAACCTCTTGCTGAAATCTTTATTGCGTTTAGCGAAGAAACAAACTTATCTGCGACCGTTTCAAGCTGTCTGTTTCCTATACTATCCAAATAAAGATTATACAATTCTTTAACCTTATCACAATACTTGTCAACATCACGTGTCGTAAAATAGTCCACGTCAGTTACAAATATATTTCCAGATTCTTTATCAAGCTGAATATTAGCAAGTTTACGATAATTGTTTGTAGTTTCATTTACCGTTTCCTCAACCAACTCTCTTGATATTATATTTCCGCTTATGCGTTTATTATCTCTGAAATAAATTCGTGCGATATTCGGTTCACCGTTTTGTTCTTCGACAATTCTGTCCTTTACATCGGTAGTTGCACTGCGGAATGCGTCAATCGGAGAATGTTTATCCCTTACGCTTGACGGGAAGCCATATCTTTCGACTAATTCAAGAAATTCCTTTCTGTTAATAATAAGTCTCGGGAATGAATAATACAAAAACTTTCCCAAAATCTCTGAACTTTCACCATTACCGCCGTTAATTACCATTAAATCTTTTGCTTCCATATCTTTTTCCTCCTAATTTTATGCTACCTGTTCGTATTCTTCATTACATTGTTTTCTATACAGAAAATACTCATCTATTCCTTTATACCACGGATTCCATGTACATGTTTGCACTTCTATTCCATACATATTTAAAATATTATATATATTCTTTAATGCTTTTCTCACATGATTATTTACCTGCTTATCCATATCAAACGCTTCATACACTTTTTTGATATTAAGCTGACTTAAAGTATCCGGCAAACACTTTGCGGCATTAACGCCCGGAACTGCGATAAACATCGCTCCGCCTGACAATACACTTGCCACATCTGCTTTTAATGCTCCTTCCGTAAGATATGCACTATCTGATGAAATATCTCCTACAATATGTACCCAAGAGGAGACACCTGTCCCCTCCGGATACTCATTAGTAGAAAACCACCTATACCGTTTTTTATCAGAATCAAATCTGATTTGCATACCTTGTATATATCCGTCTTTATTGCACACTGGAATAAGAAATCCTCCGCAATCAGATGAATACATATGCCACTTTCCGTATTTACGGTAAAATCCCGGTACACCTCGAAGGTCATATTTAGCTGATAATGCATTAATAATCCTACGTCTTTCATACTTGGTTTCCGGCAGGCTCTTATACATAAACTGTTGTATATTATCCTCTCGAAGTCCTCGCTTTAAAAGTGCTTTATGGTGATTATTATTCAGCTTAAAAAGTTTCAACATATCATAATACACATTATGACGCTCAATCAATGATTTCATCGGTGTACTGATTGCTTGTTTTACCTTTTTCGGCATTGAATTTCCTATGCGTTCCGATAATTCGTTTACAGCCTCTCTGTTCGTAATACAATTCATCTTTGCATACAAACTGACATCATTGCCTTTTGCACCGCAGCGAAAACAATTCCATTGATTTTTCTCTGTATTCAAATACAAATGATAATGCTTATCACTGCAAAACGGGCATAGTGCTTTGATTTCTCTTGCACCCATCCCGTCATTTTTCATCTGAATACCGCACAGACGTGCAACTTCTTCAATTCCGAATTCTTTCCATTCCATTATGCTGCCTCCTTAGATGTATAAGCCGGCTCTTGAATTGTTAGAGCACATTTTTTCACAAATGCAAAAATAGTCTGTCCATAAGGTCGTATGAAATTTGTATTTATACTTTCAGCATTATCAATGAATGTCGGATACGCCAGTCCAGTCAGACGTTTCAAGAGATTTGCAACCTCCAAGCCTGCTTTAATGCGTTCAGATGTAGACAACCAGCGATAATCTTTGCCGTCATATGCAAATTTAAAAGTACCTTTTAACTCACCCGTACTCTTAACCACCTCAAACAACTTAATTGACGCTTGTTTCATCTTAAGCGGTGTAAGCATTATTTCTGCCCTTTTAACCGCATATTCATTTGCAGCCGCTATAAGATATTTTATAAACTGTCTTGAAACATCATTATCCTTTATCTGAAGTTTAACCGATTCTATCATTTTTTGAAGTTCATCATCACTTCGCATTGCTCTTAAATCAGTTTCATCAGAATACAGCTCAGCTTTCATTGCTTCAAGTTTATTAACTTGTTCTTCACTGAAATTGCCGTAGGTAAGAATATCTCGCAATTTATCAATATCAGCGGTAGTTGATGACTTAACCGCTTTAATTTCTTCTTCAACTTTTTTTAAATCATCAGCTTGATACTGCAAAAACTGTTCTTTTGCTTTTGTATCCAATTTCACAATGTCGTCAAGCTGTGACTTCAGCTTAACTCCCTTTGCCTTTAAATTGTTAAGTTCTTGTATAATCTCTTTCTTTACAGTATTAAATTCAGCGTCGGTCAATGAATGTGTACAAGTAGGGCACGGCACTCCCGGACGTATTCCGGTAGCTTTTTTGTACAATCTGTTATATTCCGAATGTACTGCTTTTAACTCAGCCTCTGTTTTATTGCCTTCACTAGCAAACTTTGAAACATACTGCTTGTTTTGGATTTCCATTCGCTTCTTTTCAAGTGCGAGTATTTCATCACTTGATGATGATTTTTTCGCCGCATTATATTGTTGTTTTATATTTTCAACATCAATACCTGCAAATTGTTTTTCAATAACTGACGCTATTTTGGCTTTCAAAGTTTTTATATTGGTTTCAAGCTTATTCTTAGTTACTGAATTAGCCTCAAGCTGTTCTTCCAAAAGTGCAAGTTGACCTGAAAGATACATTTCCTGTTCATCTGTTGCCTTCAATTCATCACGTTTGGTTTTTATGTAGTATTCAGGTTCAAGCAAACTTTCTTTTTCAAGTAAATCACAGCTTTGTTCACTGAGTTTTGATAAAATTTCTTCCTGCGAAATAGGTGGGAGCAGTTTTTGTAAAAACTCTCTCCCATCACTTGCTATTTTCTCAATAAAATATATTGGATTTATAAGAGAAAGAAATATATCTTTTTCGGCAAATATATTCACTAAATTTGTTTGTGTCATCTGATGACCGTTAAGCGTAACAGTTGTTGTACTACCGTTTTTACGACGTATAAGATTAAAAAGCTCTCCGTCTTTATTTACAAAATCGACTTCAACGCACATCTGACTTTCACCTTTACTCATCAGACGTTCCGTACTTTTTTCACCCCAAAACGATACACCGCAAAACGCATATGCAATAGCATCGGCAATACTGGTCTTTCCTTGACCGTTTGCACCATATATATACGTTGTATTTCCCAAATGCACTTCCTTTTCTTCTTTAAATGCTTTAAATCCTTTCATTTTTACTCTTGTTATCGTAAATTGTTTTATTTTATCCATAATCATACCTCTAATTACTTTCATTCAGTCAATTATGCCGCCAAATCGTAATCTTGCAATATATGCACTTTGCCGTATTCTGTTTCTCTCGACGTGAATAACGCTCGGCTAAGGTTTGCACCTTCTTTAAAGTGACTGTCATCGCCGTTATAGTACGCAGTTATAATCTTATTATTATGTTTAATTCTCAACATACTTCTGACACCGTTATCGCCTTGTTGCTTTTTTACACCGAGTATCTCGTACATAGGTGTATTTTGTACCGGAACCGGATTAGATGTTGGCTTTGCAAAAGATTTAATTTGATTTTGAGGTGTTTGTTTAGGAACACTCTCGACTGACTCTTTTAAGAATACAGAATATTGCTGTTGCAGTCTTGTCAATTCAGTATCTTCTATCATGGCACTGTTGCCTCTTGCTCTTGTTTTTACCCAAACAGGTTTCATAGAATACAAATATCGTCCTATGCCCCATTTTACAGCAGCACGTTTAAATGCGTCTGATATTCCGCCTTTAATCGGAGATATAGCCGATAACTCTGCTCCGTCACTTTTGTTTACCCACTCTCCAAGGTCATCATCATATATTGAAATAATACAAATTTGTGATGCACCCGTTTTTGAGGTAATCCAAGGCTTATATTCATCTTTCCAACGCATTTGTCCAACCACATTATCAAGACGTTTTGCTATTGCTCTTGAATCCAAATATGCAACAGCCCATCCGCCTGTTTTATCCGCATTTGTTCCTTGCAGACGCCATTTCACGTCTTTTGCATCAAACGGCTTTGAAAGTTCTTCTAAAAATTTGTTTACACTCATAGGTTTACCTCCGCAATAAAATCATTTAATGTTTTATCTGTTTCAACTAATACATTATCATAGTAATACTGACTGTCTTTATCCTTTAAATGCTCTAAAAGACCTCGATAGTCCAAATTTAACTTTGTCCTACTTTCTTTGTAATAGTCGTAATTATTAGGCATTTTCAGAATATAATACGGCAGTCCGCCAAGTTGATGTAATGATTTGATTTTCGGTAATACATTACTTCCCGTACAAAGATGAAATCCGCTAACATTCGAAAACGGATAAACAAACATTTTTGATTTTGGCGTTAATCTTCCTTTTTCCGTTACTCCTAATCGAACATTAATAATACGACCATTGCCGGAAACTAAAAATCCGAATACCAATCTTGGTATCGGAAAATCTTTGTACTCTGTTTTTTCAAAAATTATATCGGTTGTTTTCTCTTCAAAGCTTATTACAACGAATTCATTTCCGTTCGCACAGCCGCTGTATGATATACAATTTTGGGGTAGTATACCACTATCTATTCTTCCGTCATTGTAGATTGAAGACTTTAGACAGTCCAATATACTTTCAGCACTTATGTATTTCACCGAGCTAACACCGTTTTCCATTGTTTCTACGCTTACCTTATAATCGTTTGTAATATGTAAAACAAGCATATCGTTTCTATTCATTATGCCGCCACCTCCGAATTCTGCACAGACAACATTGAAATATATATCTTTTTCAGTTTTTCAACTTCTTTCTCAAAAAATCGAAAAATTGCATTTATAACAAAATATAATTCCATATAGTTGTAAAATTCCTCTTCATAAATATATACAGTTAGCGAGCTTGCATACTTGTGTCGTGTACCTGTATGGACAACTCCGCAACATGCATTACACGAATCCATCTTATTCAGAAAATTCAATGTTGTGTGTCTACCGTTACTTATATAAATATTTTCACGCTCTTTCCAACCGTATAGATGTCCTATCTTTTTTGCCAATTTATAATACTCGGTCATGTATTCGCTTGAAAAAAACATTTTAGCTTCTGATATTCCATCATAATATTTCCCGGATATAAAATACTCACTTTGATAAAGTTCCTCATAAAAGGACCATTCGGTTCCTTCACCCAAATCAATATCCGGGTAATCATCTAAAATTTCTTTTCCGTACACGTCACTGCAATACTTCATATCACAGATTACATTTAATACCTGTTCATCATACATTAGTTCTCACTCCTAAAAAAATGTTTTTTCTGCGGATATACTGCATGGTTTTGCCATCTTCATTATCGAACAAAGCTCATCTACTCTGTATGATTTACTTATAAATTTCTCTCGAAACAGTTGACAGTCATCTTGAGTAAATCGATTAAAATCAATATCGCTTTTACTCAAGCGTTTTTCACCAAACACAGCAGCTGCTGCCACTTCATACAAATATTTAAGTCCTTCGGATTCATACTCTATTCCGGCATTAGATAAATTTCTGACCTTGTCCGCAAAAACATCTATTTTCAGCTCATTCATAATCAATACTCCTCAGGCAGCAATATCGTTGTACACCTTCTATCTGCTTCGGTAATAATCCAAAACTTTACACCATTTGCGTCCTCATAAGAGCCAAGCAATCTGTAGTTTTGTTTCAAAGCAATCTCATTTTCCTGTTTATCATCATCGGATAAATTTCCCCAGTCACCGTTTGCATAACGTCCCAGTAAGATTTCCGCAACACTTGTACATTCCAATTTTGTATTTGCACCTACTGTCATCATTACTTTTCCTAATTCAAATTTCATTTTATTTTCCTCCTTTTATGCCAAGCTCTTAAATCCTTGAGGTGTCAGCACATTAAACACCATTTTGTTTACATGTGTTTCGGAAATTGTATCACCATTATCACTTTTTTTGATTTCCTTGATAATACGACCTTTCAGAATATGTGGATTTTCACAATCAATGTATCCGTTTATAAGACCACTGCCGCCAATTAAACCGACCTGTCCTACATTTAACGGTAACAAAGGACGTTTTTCTCTCGAATCAAGGCTACTTCTTTCAAAAAGAAAGTCCATTGATTTTGACATAGCAAGCTGCCTTTTTAATTCTCCGAGATTAAATACTGCACCTTTGAATAAATCCACATTCTTTTCTTGTTCGGGTAATACGTAATGTTCCGTTTTCAAATCAGTAATTAAAGGAAGGTTATCAACATCTGACGCAAGCTGTACTAATTTTTCAACCGCATCACTTCCGTCATCTTTATGTTTTTTTATCCCCATTACTGCTATTTGCTTGAATTTACTAAATTCACTGTCCAAGAATTTAAAGACTTGTATATCCTCAAAATTATCACAAAGTATTCTGCAAATATCACTTGTCATTCTGTAATACGGAATTATATATACAAGCAATCCGCCATACATTAGATGATGTAAACTGTCCACCAAAAACTGCTTTTCACTGCGTGACCTACCTCCGCCGTCTTTGATTACCGAAAGATACGGTGGATTCAAAAATATCAAATGAAATACTTCTCTGCTTATTCGTGAATAAAAGAAACTGCCCAAACCTACTCTGTCAAGACGTGTTTCAGCTTCAGCACCTCTCATTTCATCAATCTCAATACCATAAGTATCTGATATTTTGCCGCTTGTCAGCACATTTAAAGCTACACCGCATCCACAGCACGGATCAAACGCATTTATACGTTTATCCTCCGGGAATGCAATTCCGTTCTTTATATACTTTACATGCTCAATGTCTGTCGGATAATATCCGGTACGAACATTATTCATCAATCTGACTATAACAGACGCATTGGTGACTTCGTTGTCGGGTATATTATCAAGCAACGGTTTAAACGCTCCTATAAACTTTGTATATTCGGGAGTGAGTAAATTAAAATTACTGACTGCCGTATACAGCTTATCGGCATATATTCCGTACTCTTTCATATCAGCCTCACAAAAAAGCAATTTTAAATTCAGAATATTATCGGATAATCGTTTTCGTGCCGATTCAAGTTCCTTATACAGTTTTCGTGCATTTTTAATATTGTTATTCTTCTGATTTTTCTCAATGCCCTTACGTTTTAACATCATACTGTCAAGTGTTGATATAACGGCAGTTTTCATAAGAGCAAAACGCTCCAAAACATAATATTTTTCCATCAGTGCTTACCTCTCTTTGATAACAATGTTTTTGTATTCATCGTCATTGATGAGAATGTGGTTTTTCTGACAACCAGCTCACCGCATATAATCAACTGATATAATATTGACGCAACAATAGTTGATGCAAATAAATTGGCGGCTATGCTCTGCGGCGCCGATACACTCCTCTCAGCACACGAAAGCTCTGTCGGGAACTTTTCATCACCTTGCAAAATATCCGGATATATTCCCGCAACAGGCTTCGTTATAGTACGACCGTTCTTTCGTATTCCGCATACAATCTGTCCCGTATATTCTCCGTTACCTGAATCAATATATATGATATTTCTTGATTTTTGAAAAACATCATGACACATCTGACGTGAACGATTATTATCCACTGCACCTATTAAAATAGTTTGAGGTCCGTTAAAAGCAGCACTGCTTGTTAGCTCTTCCAACATGAATTTACTCTCGATAAAGTCGGGTATATAGTTTGCTTTTATTCCGAATGCACCGGCATAACGTTCTGCAAGAACCTGTGCCTTATTTTTACCAATATCACAGTCGGCAAAGTTTTGACGTATAAGATTCTTTTTCTCTACAATATCGCCGTCCGCAATAATTATCTGTACTTTTCGCCCCGACGCATATGCAATCCTATAAAGATGAGGTGCTATATATCCGCCGGTACCTCCTGCACCGATGAGTATAATTTTTAATGAATTGTTTTTACTGAATTTCATTAATTACACCTCCGTTTTTATGTTCCTTTACTTTATATTCCGTTACATGGCTAAGCCATTCATCTGGAAAATCTTTAAACGGATACTCAAAAACATCAGTCGGATTTATGTCAACAAATTTACCGCCTACCGAAATACGCATAGATATATCCGGGAACAGTTTATCCAATCGGCCTATAACAGCATATATGCGTGTTGCTTTTTCATCACTATTATCGGTTGATGAAAAATAAGCATCCATAAGATTATGAGAATGAATATCCATAACATGAATTAAATTATCTTCATCATCAGACAATATCGTTTCTACCGCAACTGCACCTACTTTTTGTTCCGGGACTTTTACAATGTAATTCTCACATTCCGTATCCCAATATACATTTACAAGTGCCTCACATACGTTTTTTCTGTCAGCAAAGTATTTGAAAAACGCAATTATCTCTGTAAGCATTTCATACGGAAAAAGAGGCAAAGCCGGAGTAAATCCGGCTTTTATATTTGTCAATCCTCTTATTCTTTCTGCTTTGGCTCGAAATGTGCCGATGGTATTATTGCGTATTTCATATACGTTTCCATCTTCACTCGGAACATATGCAATAGCCTTGCCGCTTTTTGCTGCGGTATCTTCATCAATGAATATACCTTTGTATGATTCCATTCGCCCCTTTTTCTGTGCTGTAACCGTTGGAATAACCTTGCATACAAGATTACCTTTTTTACGCTTAATAGCGTTCATAAAATCTTTTGATTCTTCAATAATCTTCTTCTGCTCTGCAATGGTCGTTTTCTTAGGTTGTTCGATATTCTTTACAATACCGCAATAACTCATTTTCCAACTTACTCGTTTTCCGTCTTCAAGTTCAGGAAAATCCTCTGCCTTGGATATGCGAATATCCTCAAACGTCTTTGATAAGTCATCAATTTTTTCCGATACACCCGCGAATTCAAAAACCGGAGCTTTATTTAGCAAACCTGTCTTGGTTTCCTCAGCCTTGTCGGTTTCCACTCTGTCGATTTCAGTTTCAAACGGATTTGAATTATCCTGTTCATCATTCTTATTCGGCTTTTCTTGCTCATTTGATGTACTCGCATTACCATCATCCACCTTTTCTGATTTTTTTGTTTCTGTAATTTTAGGTTCGTCCGCTTTCGACGGAGCAACCGGTTCTGTTACTACATTTTCAAAAGGATTATCTGTATCCTCAATCTCTTGGAACGAATCCGATGCTCCCTGCATATCAGCAAATGGGTCCGTACCGCTGTTCATATCACCAAACGGATCACTTCCGTCGAATCCGCCCAAATCAATATCACTTTGCAATAACTCTTCCATATTCTTTTTGTTTTCTGTACTCATAATTGTTTCCTCCTTAAATTTTTGTTGTTTATTTACTTACGTTTCATTATCCCGAAATTCAAGCCGCCTCCTTTTCAAACGTGTTTAGACACACATTTTTATATAGGTTTCTATGTAAAAGCCTTCTCTTTTTTACAGATTGGCTGAATTTCTTACATACGGTTTCGCATACATCCACACTCTCATCTGCGATTACATCGCCAAGCGTCATACCGCTATTGCCGAGCTGATAATCCAAACTAAGTATCTCTACCTTTTCGTCTCTGCGTTTTTTCTTCGCAAAATAGTTGCTTACGGCTGAACGCATAGCATACTCCGCAATCGTAGAAAATTTATACTTCTGCAAATCTTCACGTTCATCATACTGCTGCACCGCTTTTAAAAATCTGAATATCACTACATCATAAAATTCGTCCATAGGCAATCCCCTATAACGCAAAAAATTCTCCAATACATAGTGATTGTCAGCTGCAAACTGTCTTTGCTTTTCCGTTAGTTTCTTGTCCTTCATTTTTTTGTCCTCCTTAAATCTTTTTAATTTTGTGTATGAAAAAAACACAATGCAATGCTGAAAAACAGCAATACAATTGTGTTTTGTTTCCTAATATTAAATTATTTTTATTCGTAATACATAGAAGTCACAGACGCACTATCCCTATGGATAGAACTCTCATAACCACTTAACTACAACCATTTTAACTACAACCATTTATGATTATATTGTATATTGAAAAATTTATCTTTTCAAGACCAAGTGCAAAAAAATACGCAAGAAATTTTATATAAAAAAACAAGCAACATATCACATAATTCTGCTATGTTGCTTGTTCAAAATTGTAATTCTGTTTTATAAAGCTGAAACTTTAAATATATTATGCTTTTGGAGATGTCTGTTTCAAAAGCTCCTCATACTTTGCATAGTCGTCTTTGTTTACGTTCAAAAATTCCATTGCCTGCTCTGCTGTCATTTTTAATTTATCCATCACACTGCAAATAGCTTTTAAAGTAGCTTTTTCTTCGCCTTCTACACGACCTTCTGCAAGGCTTTCTTCAATTATACCTTTACTTAAATTACACATATCTGATACCTCCTTGTCAAACGTCTGAGTCATTTTAATATCAAATTCATTTTGTAAAATATGTTTCTTTGTTTCCGACTCCATCTTTGATGATAACAAAGTTTCCAATAACCTCAGCACATTGTTTTCTTTGCTATTAGAACCAAGACATATCATTACCGCTGTCATTAAATCATAGTTTTGTATAGGCTCTTTTACATTGCCTATTACATTTCTTTCTTTTAATGAATAGCTTGTAATACTATCCTCTCTATTCTTCGGTGGTCTTGCACAAACCCATATTGAATATACTTTCTTTATAGCTGCGTACTGTGACTTAGTAAATTCCACTCCATATTGTGCGGAAATCATTCTGCTGCAATAGTATATTCCACGTTTTATTAAAGGATACCCCGGATAAAAGTCATTTTGAGCTTCTACATTTATTATTAACTGAATTAGTTCTCCAGATACAGGAGCAGATGCCATAAACCTAATATCATATGTAACAGTTCCTTCTGTAAGAGTTGTATCTTCGTTTGATAAACCTCGTATTGATACATTTGTTTCATCCGGATTTACCGCAACCTCCGCAATCTGAGGCTCGCTTTCAATATATTTCTCAACTATATCACGTATATCACAGTTTCGGTATTCTTCTACACAATCTTTTAATATCCATGCAAGTATTGATTTATTGGCTAATAATCGTTTGCAAGCTGCATCCACGGCAGCACCTTTGCCCGCACCGGATATATTTTTGGCAAGAGTATTTTCATGTTCCATAAATCTTCACCTCCGCTTATATCTATATCATATCATAATAAACTAATAAATTCAAGATGTTATTGCTTTGACTTTCAAACTGTTTTTCCCATATAAGCAAGTATTAACTTTACTTATAATCATTATCTAAGTGTATACTATGTTACTTGTTTTAAAGTGTAAATTCACTTTAAATACGTTCTGATTTTGGAGTTTGTTTCAAAAGTTCCTCATACTTTGTATAGTCATCCTTGCTGACTTCCAGAATCTCCATTGCCTGTTCTGTTGTCATTTTAAATTTATCCATCACATTGCGAATAGCATCTAAAGAAACCTTTGCAAAACCTTCTGCAAAACCTTCTGCAAAGCTTTCTTCAGTTATGCCTTTACTTAAATTACACATATCTGATACCTCTTTATCAAGCACTGAATTATTTTAATTTATAAATATATTGTATATAAAAAATTCTGTTATTTCAAGACTAACTACAAAAAAATAAGTGATATAACGAAATTGAATCGTCATATCACTTATCCTATTCCGTTGTTAAATGCTTGTTTATAATATCCATTATTTCATTTAATCGGCTTTCTCCTATACCCTTAACCTTACCGATGTCAGTTCTTAATGCGTCAACATCAACATTTACAACATTTACACTTTCCGCACCTACCGCATACATTTCATTTAAAAACGCTTCCATGTTTTTGCGGTCCATTGCTTTGATTTTCTTATACAATGCTCTATCCAAAACTTCTTTCTGTGCCACAATATTCACCTCCATCCTTTATTCTTATTGATTGTACTATATTTCATATAAAAATTCAATATACTTGCAACAAAAAATAAGTGATACAACAAATTATATCGTCGTACCACTTATTAACACATTTCAGTTTATTTCATATTTGCTTATTGCTAATTAATATAATCAGCTCCAGTACCACCAAAGTAAATGTGGTCTGAATATCAAAGTCAGCACCATTATATAAAACCATACCGACATGCCTATTTTCAAATACAGACCTATCGGAACGTCATCGCACTGCACTTTATTTTTAGCAATTAGCCATACTCTATACTCGTGTATGTATTTTTTCACATCTAATATAAAATTCATAACCGTCAACAAAAATAATATCTTATAAAACATAATTTTTCCTCCCTATATAATATTAGCTTTCCTATGTTCTTATCTTCTGTTTTTCATAATATCAACTGCAATATCATCTTTGCAAAGTTCGCTTGTTCTGTAAATTTTCTTTGCAAACTTTTCAAGTGAAAACGACATATTTTCCCCTTCATCAAGAAGAATACCTGTAATGCTGAATTTATGCTTGGACTGCATTTCTTTAACATACTTTTCGCATTCATCGGAAAGATTGCATATACCGTCAGTTATAAACACAATATCGGCATTATTCCACTTTTCATCTTGTATCAAGCTTATTGCCTTTTTAATTGGTTTTTCAAAATCAGTCGAACCTTTAAGGAATGTTTCAGATGCCTCCATCATTCGTTTTTGCATATCCGAATCGTCTGCACGAAATATATCCGTTTTTATTTTATCAGAGAAATGTATAAGTGCAAAATTACGCTTATTTTCGTGACATATATGTAAAAGTACCATTGCCACAGCCATTCCCCACGCTTGATTCACTCCGTAGGTTGAGCTTGACTCATCAAGGCATACAATTATATCACCTTTGCCTTTGCATATAGGCTCACGTCGGCGATACTGTTTCAGTCGCTTATTTTGATACTTACGAATAAAAACAGGTATAAGCTTTCTGTCAGACAATAGCGATAATTCCGAAGTCAGTGCCTTTGATATGTTATTACCCATTGTAATATCATACTTTTCACCACGTCCAAACACATATCCGTTTTTATTTTTACCGAAATATATGTCTTTGTATTTACCAAGAAATTTAGCAACATACATTAACTTTTCGGATTTTGATACACGTTCAATAAGTTTCTTATTAACCTCGTTTTTCGGCATATTGTCATTGTAATTTCCCCAACTTAAAATTACAAACTTTACTGTTTCAGCACTGTCAACAGCTTTTGACAATGCCACTGCAACAGCCTCTTGTATTTTCCTGCGATTCATATTTGCTGCTCTGTCAGCTTGTTTTTCAAGATAAGAATATTGCTCACGCTTACTTTCCAGTTTATTTGCAATACTTACTGTCTTTTTCTCAGATACCGATTGCGATTGCAGTTTCTGTTTCAACTCAGCAAGAAGTTCGGAACATTGTTCTGCCATTTGCTCCATAGTATTTATCCTGTCTTCACCGCCGGATAATGATTTCATCATATCTTTAAGATTCGGCATAAGTTCTCTCATGAACACTATCGTTGCCTCTAACGCAGGGATTTCATATCCCTCACATACAGATTTTTTCGTAGCATATTCTTCTTGTGTCATGAGCTTAGTCAATATGACCTTATTTACGTTCTTAGCCGCAGGACTTAAATCCTTGTCATCAAGCATTTTAGGTGTAATCGTATAAAATGCTTGAAATACGTCATTTATTAATTGCTTAATTAATGAAAGAATTGGTCTGCCTTCTTCTTCAAGCTGCTTTATCTCCGGCGTTTTATTTCTTATATCTCGAAAAATCTCACGTTCCAATCGTGTAGATTTCAATACTCTATCAGAATATCCTATGTCTTTGGTTTCTGATAAAATATCCGAATTTAATATATCTCTTATTGATTTAAAACTCATAATTTTTTCTCCCTTACACCAATTCCGATAAATTCACACCGATAAATTTTGCATTTCGTTCACAGTCTACGATTTGAGTATAACGCTCTATAAATTTCTGAAATGCTACCGAAAGATTATCCACACGCTCTGCTACATCTTCAATCTGCTTTGTTTCTTCATTCCATCTGCTGCATATATAAATTTCATTACCGTCAGCGTCAGTTTCAATATTCCCGTTCAAATGATAAAATCTATTCAATCCCATTCTTTTGTTCAATTCATCATCATATATCAATCCATATACTACTTTTATTTCTTTTTTCATAATACTTTAATTTCCTTTCATTAAAATTGCAAAAAAGGAGAAGTTTCAACTTCCCCTTTTCTGCTTAATTGTTATTTAAAACGGCCATTCTTGGTCATTACCAAAACCACCAAAGTTATCATCAAATCCTTCGGCATTGTTGAAATCATCATCTGGGAATACATCCGGCATACTTTGTGGCTCATTCTTTGTCGAACGAGGTGCTGTACTGGTCTGTCCGTCCTGCTTTGATACAGAATCGGCAAAGCCGACATCTCGTGCCACAATCTCAAAGCCGTAATGCTTTACTCCGTCTTTTTCCCATTCTGTAGTCTGCAATCTGCCCGATACATACACTTGTTTTCCTTTTCGGAAGTTACGTCCGATAAAATCTGCCGTTCCCCTCCATGCAACAACGGGTATAAAATCTGCCTGCGGTTTGCTATCTCCATACTTCGGTCTGTTTACCGCAAGTATAAATCTAACTACTGAATTCTGATCTTTGCCTACTAATTTAATTTCAGGGTCTTTGGTTAGCCTGCCTATTAATGCAATTTGATTTAACATATTTTCTTCTCCTTTTCATCGTACATCTTTAATATTTTGTTATAAATTTCAACGCTGTTATTGTTCGTTTCTTCAATCAAGCGTAACACTGCCGCACTCTGTTTTTTTCTATATTCATTTCTCAGCACGGCTCGTTGCTCGCAACATTGCTTATACAAATCCAATAACAGCGGAAATACCATTTTACTATCCTGCTTGTCATAATAAGATAAATCCATACTTTCATCTCCAAAACTATATCTGTTGAGCATATGTTTCACTAAGCGGAACAATCGTAAAATTCTTCTTTTCGTACACTTTTTTACTTATACTTTCAAGCTGCGTACAAGCGTCTTCAATCTTATTTCGGTCATCCTCAGATGTACATTCAATATTCTGCAAATCCGCATAAACCCTTATAAGTTCATTACGCACCTTTCCAAACGCACGATTATTCTCACTGTTTGCCATAAAGTCTTCAAATGCCTCATCAGCCATTGCAATCAAATCATCAATACGTTTTTTTATCGGATTATCGCATATTTCTTTCAACACATCGGATATTGTTTCGATTTCAGAAGGTGTTGTCCAAAAATAGTTTTTAAGAATCATTAAATCCTCAACCGATACCGTATCACTTTCTCTGATATATGCTGTCGCCTGAACAATAGGTGTATAATTAAAAAATTTACGGTCTGAAATATGTATATCTTTTCTTCTCAACGCACATAAAATATCATCCATAATTTCATTTATACTGTTAGGCACTTTGACAAGCTTAACTTCATTCTGCATTGCATAAAGTTCATTTAATGTAATCATTGTATTATTACTCTTTAATGCAGATTGTTGTTTTTGTTTCAATATAGATTGACGGTTATCTTTTTCTTTTACATACTCCGTTACAATTTTCAAGTCAAAACGGTCATAAAGAGGTTTTAAAATTTCATTTTCCGGTTCAGAAAAATCGGGAATTTCGTTACTTGCCGCAAAGAATGAGATTGTAGGTATTTTCATCGTCTGACCTTCATTTGTATATACCCTTTCATTTAAGGCTGTAAGCAATGAATTTAAAATACCGTCATTACTCTTGAATATCTCGTCAAGGAAGACTATATGACTATCCGGTATTTTACCTGTTGTAATGACCTTCGGTTCAATCTCTTTAATTGCACAAATAATTTCTTTTATATCTCCAAGTTCTTTAACAAGTCGCTGAGCTTTTTCAAGGCTTTCTGTTTTCCCGTCTATTTCATACTGTGCATACGCTTTCTTAACTTCATTAAGCTTAACACTATATGAAACATCTTTTGAAAGTTCATTCGACGGCATGTTACCCGGAATTATACTTGATAAATCCAATCTGCCGAACAGTTGCTCCTCATCGGTTTGTTTTGACATAATACGTTCAAACTGTTTTGCATCGGTTATATGCTTACGGAAACCATTTATACAGTATGATTTTGCTTGACCTGTGTCACCAAGTATAAAGATGTTTTTACTTGCCAACAATGCAATCGCAATACAATGTATCATCTCGTCACGTTCTGCCGCCTCTGCTGCCACTTCGCTCATTACCGCTTTAATTTTACTGTTATTCATTTATTTTTCCTCCTCTGTTTTTTATGCCGCTTTCTTTGTTTTTTTAGATTTATGTTTTACACTTCGTTTTTTACTGTTTGTAAGCATATATTCACTTACCGGATTGGAAGCATATAAAACTCCTCGCTTTGTCATATAGACATCAACATCTCCTCTGATTAATTTCAACATATCACTGAAATATTTTGCGTTATAGTAAAACTCACCACTAATCATATTTACACTCTCAATCGGAACATTCAGCGTACTTTCAGCTTCCGTACTCTCTATTGATAATTGCAGATTGTTATTTTTAAACTTCAGCAATACCGGAGCAGTATCTTCACTGACGTTAGTAATCATCGAAACAGTTTCAGCCATCGTTTTCATATCATTCGCCTTTATTTTAGCTACCAACATTTTATCAGGCATATTTAAAAGTCTGTCAATATTCATAAACGGTTCTGAAATTATGCGTGTAGAAAACAGCATATCAGATTTTATAAATACGAGCGTGTTAGCGTTCAAACCAAATTCAAGAAGGTCCTTATCTTCCACTGCATTTGCCAAATAAAAAAACGACTGTTTGGGAACTGTAACCGACATTTTACCGCCGCAATTACATTTAATTTCCGTAACAGCCATTCTGAACGCATCGCAGGCAGATGCTCGCACAGTATCAGAATATATTTCAAGATGAATTCCCGTCAGTGACGGTCTTTTTATATCAGTACCTACCGCCGCAGAAGTTTTTGAATACAAACTGCATATTCCTTTGATTTTTAATAAATCATCAGGATATGGGATATTGATTTTCGGATAATTTCTTGCACTGAGTACAGGAACATCAAATCGGCATCTTTCACTTGTTATACCAAGCAATTTTTCGTTATGCTCCAATATAATATCTTCACCGCCAAGGCGGTCTACTATGCCGAGAAACATTCGAGCGGCAACAACAAAGCTTCCGCCCTCCTCAATACTTGCATTAAATTTACGCTGTATTGTAGTTTCAAGATTTGACACCGTTATATACACAACACCTTCATCTTCATTGCATTCAATCATAAATCCCATAAGTTCCATTATGGAATTACTTTGCGGTACAACTCTTACCATAGATTTTAAATAGCTAAGTAAGATTTTTCTGTTCATCCTTGCTCTCATAATTTTATTTTCCTTTCTTCAACTCGCAATCAAATCAAATAATGAAATTTGGTCGGGATTATCATATTCAACCTTTTTGCTTTTTTTGTTACTTGAAAATGCGGCTATGGCACTGATTTCAACCGTTTTGTGTGTCTTAACCACAGGTCTGTCAACAACTGTTTCAGACTTAACATCATCAGCCGTATTTTCTTCTGTTCTTTGATGAATTATCGCCATTTTCTTAAATGCCGCAGACAAATCATCAACCTCTGATTTTATACCCATTGTAAGTTCCTTTGCCAAAAGTGTCGTCATATCTTGACATTCACTCATTGCAGCCAAGCCTTCGTCGGACAAGTTACCCTCAATTATTGTGGCAACAGTCAATTTTGATGCCATCAGCTTTAATGCACGCTCCTGCATAACGCCTTTATAATACAACATATATACATTTACGCGAGGTGCTGTCTGATTTATTCTCCACGAACGACGTGAGCTTTGTCTAAACGTAAACAGATTATATCCGATATTGTAATATATCACATTTGTAAATGCATTCAAATCCAATCCCGTTTCAACCAAAGACGGATTTGTAATAATGACATTTACACCTTCTTTTACTTTATCTTCAACCCACTTTTCACGTTTATCCGGCGGAACATTAACACGCAAAATTTCAGTCCTATATCCTTTTTCTGATAATAACTTCATTAACTTATCCTGCGTATCAATCTTAACCCAATTAGTATATATCAAAACACGTTCATTATTTTTAACTTTCGACTCCACAATGTCAAGCACTGCTAAATCCTTATCGCTTAAATCATCCGGTGTTGCAGTATCTTTCGGTACTATGATAGGCTCAAGTTCTTTACTCAATGGATTTATAATAGGATCATTACCGTATGGTTGGTCGGGATATATTGACGCTAATTGAAGATATTTCGACATAATTTTCCTTGCAACTTTTTTATCATTACGCATGACTTCTATAAGCGTATTTTCTATACGTTTATATTCTTCCATAACTGTAGGATGTAACGATAACTCAATCGGTATTTCCTCATAATCCGGCAATTCCTTACCCATATCATTAAGAGATAAGAATACCGCCGATTCAATAAGAAACCTTGAATAGACAATAGGTGATACTCCCGGCAGCTGCCGTTCTCGAAGTTTACGTTTCTTACATCTGCTATTGTTGTTATACTCACTGTCACTACATTCAAAAATTTCTTCGGTAACTCCATATTCGTCATTAAAAGCTCCCGGATTGTTATATGCCTTATTATCCTCAATCATAAGGTTAGGTGCAATTCGATATAGAAGATAAAAAATACCGCTTGAATATCCGTTTACCAGTGTTGCCGTCATACCGATTACTTTCTTACTGCAACCGACAAGATTAGCCATAGCATTACCTTGACCGCTTTCGCCCTTATACTGATGTAATTCATCACATATTGTGCCGTCAACCTTTATATGACCTGCTATATATTCGCTTAACGAATATCGCCTATATCCACCAATCGCAGTAAATATCATTGTCGGATTATCTATTACAGCCTGTATCTTTTCCGCAATTTTATTTGTTTTGCCGTTTCCTTGATGCTCCAATGCTTTATCACGGTATATATATCCGTAATTACCTATCTTAACCCACTTATTATGATACAACGAATAATCATAAGGATTATATGCTGTCCATAAGTTAGCACCGCAATGTCGGCATTTATGATTTTTGTCTGTTTCTTTCATAAAAAAGAATTGGTCTGCATTCACTAAATATTTTCCGCAATCATCCGATATTTCCATTTCTACTACATTGCCGCAATCTGGACATATATAACCCCTTTTATGTATTGAATATGATACCGCAGGACGTTTCATATACCCATCTCTTGCACGTTCTTTTGACAGAATAGCATATACCGTCATATTGTTTTCTTCGTAATCCTTATATATCGCATTTAATTCAGTGATATTATGGATAACTGTCGCTTTTGTATTGGGTAATGTTTCATAAATTTCACGCACCCATTTTTTTGTAACATGAGATGGTGAAAGTACCACATTAAAGCTCTTTTTTCTGTTCTGATATGCCGCCAATGCTGCCGAGCCGATTTTGGTTTTGCCACTACCGCATTCCGCTATTATCATAGCCACTTTTGCCTTTTCAAGCCGACGTTTGACTGATTCGGCAACTGCAAGTTGCGCCGGATATAATTCATATCCCGTATGACTTTTCAGATACTTATTTATATCTTTCAGCATAGGACATATATCCTCTTTTGTCGGATCATATAACGGCAAAAACGAATCTTTAATACGTTCCGCAATTACTGTACCGTACTCATTCAAATACTGTGATACCGAATTTATGTTCTTAAAATTATTTTTTGATAAATCTGCACTCGGTATTGATATTTTACCTTGAGCAAGACCTTGATTTACAATATCAATAACGTCTTGTTCATCATTTCGCATATATAGCATATACGCATCAAAATTTTGTTCTATTGATAACACCTCAAGCGGTATAAGGATTCTCCTTTCAATAAATGCGTCTATGATAAAATCCTTAAATTCAGGAATAAGCGGCACTGAAATCTTTTGGTCTATTTCATCGAATAGTGCCTGCCTGTCATTTTGTCTGCAAAAAATATATTTCCTTTGTTTTATATTCTCCTTTCCGTTTTGCTCACCTTCTGATACATTGTTCTTTTCGTCATCTAACATAATCATCATTGATTCGGCATAAACACCGTCGTGTGATAATTTTTTTCGATAACGCTTTCTCTCGGAATAAATGACGACTCTGTTCTGCTCAATTTCAGTTTCAACCGAAATTCCACCATTTATTGCGTCACTCATACCTCTCACTTGTTCCGGATAACCTCCAAACCGAACAGCCGTCAAAATACGCTTGTTATTTTCACGCAGATACACTATCGTATCAGCATAACATTTAAGCGATATTCCGTTATCTGCATCACGATAGCTTATCGGTACTAATTGAGGTAGTTTCCTCATTTTTCTTTTCCTCCTTCTTTAAATTTTTGTATGAAAAAAACACAATTCTACGCAAATAGCATATCATTGTGTTTTGTTTCCTAATATTAATTTTTTAATTCGTAGTATATAAAGGTTAAAGACGCACTACCCCTACGGATAGGACTTTCATAACCACTTAACTACAACCATTTTAACTACAACCGTTTATGATTATATTGTATATTGAAGAATCTACCTTTTCAAGACCAAGTGCAAAAAAATAAATTAGTTTATAGTTTTAAATATAATTTATATATTTCCTCAATCACTTAATACGATATTCGCATACTATAAAAATATGCGAATATTATTTTACCACACACTTCACCAATATAGCCAAAGCTATTAATATAATAGGCAAATAAAAAGGCCATAATGTTTTAGTAAACATTATTCTTATTATAGAAGGTTCTTTCTTTGATGTCCCATCTTCATTTAATAACCACATTTCCTTTTTATATGGATTTAGATCATAACAAAAATCCAAGGTTTCTTTCTTTTTTTTATAACACAGTCATATTTCCATCTATATAATTTTTCTGTTCTAAGATAAAAAGCATCCAAAATCCAAAATACTCCTGTCAGTCCAATAATTATCATGCAAACAAATTTAATGTCAACGTTTTCAGACAATAGTGCTATAATTGCGATTATCAACGCTATTAACCAACCTTTAACACTAAAAGAATTCTGTCCCATTCTCGTAATGCAATTTTGTATCAAATCTATTTCCTTTTCTAAAATCTTTTCATTATTCATAAAATTTTTCCTCATTCTTCGTAATTCTATATAGAGTATCTAATGCATGTTCTTCTGAATTCTTATTTCTTTTCCAGTCCAAAAATATAGAACTATCAACCTCTCTAAAATTTTCCATTTCTATCTGATGCGTAATTAATACACTTTCATTCAATTTTGATGCATGTTCAAGACTTCGTTTTTCATAACCGTATCTTTCTGGTATTTTTTTTCTCAAAGTATTTGCCATAACAATTTCACTATATATCCATGGAGATATAGTTTGATCTGGCTTTCCTATTTTATCTAGTGGTATTACAGAATTTTCTGTGTTAATAAACCATAAACATTCTGTTTTATCAAGCATATGATTTAATGCGGAATTTAACATCAAATATAAATGACTTGCAAAGTAATTTGCTTTACGATAACCATAAGTTTGATGTTTATACTCGCGTTTAATAATATTATATCTATTGTTAAGCTCATCTAAATATTCTTCTACATAATCCCAAACACAAGAGTCCACAAATACCGTTAATCCCATTTCTTTATATAACCATTCTGAAATCGCAATAGCTAAATTTTTATCTATATGAGAATGGGAAATAAACACATCTGCTTCTATTTCTTTAAACAAAATTTTTTCTAATTTGTTTCCGTCAATATAATTTTTTTGATAGTTTATACAAGAATCCAATTTTTCCTTTATTTTTTTCTTATATTCAGTAAAGTTATTCTCCTGACCACATTCATAATAATTACCAATAATATCTTTATCATCGGTAACATCTACTTTAAATTTCATGTACATAATAATCATTTGTATTATATATAATCATATATATATCAATACTCTCCCTTCCCGAAAAAATCTGTGATATACACAATATAGACCTTTGTAGCAATCTATATCTTTAAATATTCACTTTGTTTTTGTTCTATAGTTAACATAAATAACCGGCGTATAGCCTGCCAGTCTAACCTCCTTCTTCCATTGATCAATTCGATTTTTTAGCATTAACATATCTAGAGAAGTCAAATCCACCTTATCACCATGTATAGTCAAATGTTTCTTTTTTTCTAATATAAACCATAAACCAACACGTGAAATCGGAGGCATATCCGTAATTTCTTTATGTTTATATTTTTTTAGTGCTGTTATAGATTGATCAATTGCATAACATAAATCACCAGAAGATTTACCAATTTTTACAGCAAACATTGTTTTACTTTCTATTTCATACAAATCCATTTTTTCAAAACCGGAACTTGTATCTTTCCTATCATAACATTTGAAATTTCCATCTTCTTCTCTTATTGAATTATAACATCGTTCGGCATAATATTTTTTCTTTAACTTGTCTTTTATGTAATCCTCTGATTTGCCTTCATATTCTTCATCGTTTTTTTCGACTTCATATTTATCATTTATAAAGCGATTATGTATTAAATCATTAAAGTCAAATTTAGCATTATAAATTGCATCAATTTCACTAATAGAATCATTAAGATATGTTAAATAATCGTGATTAAACATATACCATTTTGTTTTTGTATAAATACACTTGTACTCCTCATCTGTGTACTCAATAACATTTTTTAATGGTAATTGGACCACTGAATCTCCATCCTTGTAAAGCCTAATTTTAATTTTGTTTACTTTTTCTATGGAATTTATATTGTTTTCTATACAAAATGATTTTATTACATCCATAGATAAATTATCATATTTTTTAGATGCATTTTTATAATATATTAGTTCAAATTCATTATCATTTCCGTTAAATACTTCTGAAGCTCCTATTATATCTATTTCAGGAACCGACAGCAAATTACATTTACTATCACCTAATACGTTTGATTGTATCGCTTTATTAAGACTTTCATTAAGTTTTTTTATTGATTCTTCGTTTTTAACCTCCTTAAACAACGGAATTTTGTATTTTACATCATTGTCTGAAATTTCTAAAATTTTTTCAACATATAAAATAATATTAATAATCCCATCAATATTTGCCTTGTCAGTATTAAATCGAATAGAGTTACCTATTTCTAAAGCAGGTTTAAATAAATCAAAATTCTCATCAAGTTTTGCATTTACCTTTAATTTAGCAAACGATTCACCACTATTGAAATCAAATTCATTATAATCAACATATGTATTAATCATTTTGCTACGTTTTGAATTAGGCGATGTTAAAGTGGTCGTTTTAATATTAGTATATTCCATACGAGCCGCAAACTTAAAGCCAAAATCTCTATCACAATACTTATCGACTTTAAAAAATGAACTACCGAATGTAGCCGCATATATATCTTCTCTTTCATCACATACCTTTTCTATAAATAAAATAGCCCTTGGTGATTTGTATACATAAAGTGGAGATTCATCAAATTCATTCAACAACCAATTCCAAGATATTTCATCATTACTTTTCTTTGCTTCGCATAAATATAAAGTAAACTTAAATTCACACGTGTCTTTATCAATCTTTTTATTTGGTTTTGCCAAATAGTTACTACTTTTTAAATCATCAAGAAAATCATCTACTTTATTAAAATTCATTTTATATAAATTTATGCATGCCATATTATTTTATCCTTTCTATAATATAAGTGACTTAATTTCATTTTAGTAAATATAATTATTGTACTTAAATAGGTTACTTTTGTACATCAAAGTTTATTATGTTTATATAATATTTTAAAATATTCAGAGTAATATCAACTAACTTTCTCTAATGCTTCCATTCTCAAAAAAACTGAAATCAGCATGTTTTATTAAAGTCCATCATTTTCTATAGAAACTAATAGCAAAAATATTTTTTTGCTATTAGTTTCTACTGCCATATTATCATCAAACTTTTATATATCTTTTATTATTGCCGTTCTGCTATCGGCATCCCAATCTACGTCATATCCCATATTTTCCGAAAGGAAGCGCAGCGGTACCATTGTTTTGCCGTTTACAAGTCTTGCAGGCACGTCCATTTTAGCAGATTTATTATTTATTCTTGCGTTGACGTTATCTATTGAAAATGTTACTGCCTTATTATCAAGCGTTGCGGTTGCTGTCTGTGTTTCCTGATTCCATTCAACATCTGCACCCATCTGCTCAAATAAGAAACGCATAGGTACAAGCATACTGCCGTTTTCTATTACAGGTGGGGTTTCAAAACCGAGTATATTGTCTTTTAACCTTACATATGGAGCATTTTTTATTTCATTAAGTTTACTATATACTTCACCAGTAGGTATGATCAGATAATATTTCAAATTCTCATAATTTAAAATAATTTTATCATCATACTCATAAACTTCACCCAAGACATTTACCTGATTTTCATTAAATGCCTCGGTTGCTTCCTCTGGAATATTTATCGGAACAAAATATACAAAATCGTTTGTCAAGTATATATTGCTTAAAAAATGTTTTCCTTGAACAATTCCTCCTACAAGAAACCAATCTCCAAGTTTGATTTGTGCATTATTAAGTTTATATTCTTCGTTGTTTTCATACGCAACATTTACAGGATTTTTTTCAAAAAGTGATATTTTATCACCAAGAATGCTTACACGGCTATTAGATACTGGGATATCTTCCTCGCACTTTTCCCAATTTATCATATCAGTAGATTTTACTGTTACCCATTCTATTTTCTCTCTTGAACTATTTCTGTTAATATACGGATTGTAACTTCTTTCAAAATGATAGCTCCCATTTTCAAAAACCTCTTCAAGTTTTTCAGCGTATTCACAATAAATTACACCATTACAGTAACCAACATCATACACACATACGCCTCCTCCAAAATTCTCCTCATGCAGAAGATTCATTTGTTTATCATAGATTAATAAGGTTGTAAATGGAACGTATGCGCCGCCACTTATCGCAGCTCTATTTGTATATTCATGAGCAATATAATAATTATCCGTAATAATATAATTCTTATCAAATATCTCTGATAAACTTTCATCATACGGCACCGGATTTGTTTTAAAACCTTTATAAATATATGGAATTCCATTAACATTGAATATTTTTGCATAGAAAAAATTATCTGCCGTATCTATCCTCGTTTCTTCTATTTTCGGTGCGTTACCGCGTATAAATTCCGTGTCCGCAAATGCTTCTACTTGAAATATACAAATAAATATTGTTATTAAAAGAATTATTTTCCTCATAAAACCTCACCTCACAATTATTATTGAATTCTAAACCAATTTTCGCATGTAGCCGATGCTCCCGCTAATTCTGTTGATTCTATAACTATATTAGCTGTTTCATTGGGAGCCATTTGAATAGTATATATATCATCTTCATAGTGATTATCGCTATCAAATGCATTAGAATTTATAGGCAATAAATTACCATTTGAATAACAATTAATACGATAACGTCTATTAATTGCAGCATGATAAACAAACTGCCTTTCAGTGTCACTTAAATTATGTATCACTATATTATACTTGAATGTTACTCCATAGCCCTGCATATTTGTTTCTCCAAGAAAATTCTCAAAATCTTTTGCGGATTTTTTTAAATTTTCGCTTAATGCATCTCCATATGAATCATAATTAGTATTAGCAAGAATATTGAACCACTGATTATTAAATTCTTCGTTTGTTTCCCATGTAGTTTTTTGTGCGACAGCATAGGGTCCGACTTTTACAACCTCTGGTATTATATACGGATTTACCTTTGGTGAATGATATGTATCGAAAAAAAGTCCGCTATACTTTTCTTCACCCGTATCTAAGCTATAATAAGCATCATATGCGAGTCCTAACGAGCTACTTATTGGAACACGGTCCTTACATAAATAATATAAAGGCGATGCGTTTGTTATAAAAGAACTTGTAACGTTTCCATTATTCGGAATAATGGTATCGGTTTTAAAGGTTAACTTAGTGTCATATGCTACTGTATCATCAATGTAATATTCTAAAACGTCGGATTCTACCACTTTACCAAACTCACCTTTGCCCTTAATCATGCCTGTTGCTTCATCATATGTTGGTTTTGCTTGATTTAGGTCAAATACATTATCAAAATCACTACTGTCTGCCATAGCCATTGTGGCAAAATTAACAGTTCCTCCTGTAACTTCAAATTCCATCATTAAATACATAAATCCCATATCATCATTATCTGAAATTACAATATTATCAGGCATTTTATTAATGTCCGTCAACCAAACATTCTTCCCTTGTTTTAAATCACTCGTTATATTTTTTGATATGATTTGACTTGGGTCTGTAGAATTGAATCTTTCTTCTGCCTTATAAAATTGTGACCATCCATCTCTTTGTGCATAAGTTAAACCAATTCTATTAATTTTAACTTCTCCAACACCTTGGTATCCGTAAAAGACGCCATTATAATATAATACATTTTCGTCACCTAAGCAAGCAATTAAATCTGCTTCTTTAACATTCCCATTTTCATCTTTTGCCGGTCTTTGCTTATGATGATAAGAAAAAACAATATACGTCCCCGGTGCCAATGATTTAAAGCAAGATATTGTTTTGGTCTTATCCGTACCGCTCAACATATTTTCCCATTTTAATGATTCAGGTGAGTCAACAAAAATATAATAATTGGGATTGCCGTTCTTATCCAAAGTTTTTTGATTAAAACAAACATCTTGCGCAGCGTTTATTTTTTCAACCCTTAGACCAACTGTAGGCACACCTTCTCTGATGATGATTACACGATATTCACCTGCACCCTCAACATAATACGCATCATGTCCATCTAATCCATTCTCATATTTACCACATAATTGATTATCTTTTTTTACTGTTAAAGATACGTTCTCTTCTTCCAAAAGCTCACCATATGTTCCTATATAATATCTATTGTTATCTCCTTCAGGTATTTTAATAATATATTCTCTATGATTATATACATCAAACATTATATCATTCAAATCCACCCCATCTGAATTAAGGTCAATTGTTTCCGGTTCAATCTCTTCACCAATTACATTAGCTTCAATTATGGGTAGATTTTCATCCATATCAAACAGGCATTTGATAAGCATTGTACATATTTGTGCTCGGGTCAAATTATCGTTGATGCCCATATTTGAGCTATCATATCCATTCATAACACCACTCATATATAATTTATATACAGCTTTTCCTGCATCTGTAGTATTATCAATCCCCAAGCCTTTAAACATAGTGCTTCTATAATTTTCTATATTATCAACATTATCATATAACAATGTTGGTACATTCACCTTGTCACGATTATCATAAAAAATCTGACAAATATATTTCGCTGCTTGTCCTCGGTTAACCGTTGCATCTCCAATGTTTTTTATCTCATCAAGATTATTTTCTATCTCTATCAATCCCAATTCTTCTGCTTTTAGCATATATGGATATGCCCAATAATCTGTAGTATTTCCTTCAATATCAATGCCACTAATTTTAGCCGTTTCAAATATCATTCTAAATAGCTGTGCCAAAGTCACTTTTTTGTCAGGTTCAAATTTATTCTCGTCGGTACCTGAAACAATTTCAAGATTTGTAGCCTGAAATACATAATCATGCGCCCAATGACTTACATCTATATCACTGTAATATCGCGTATAATAAACCTTATTTGTGCCATATACATCAGCTATACCATCTGTAAATGTAGCTAAAGAGCCTACTACAAAATTTCTTTCAGTATTTTCTCCTGTACATTGTGCTGTTACATAAAGCGTCTTATCTGTTGAATTAAAATCTATATATCCGGTTTTTCCGTCTAACGCTTCCCGTCGAATAGTATTATTTTCATTGTTACTATCATTTATTTCAAAATTATAATCGGAAGGATATTGTATTTCTATTATAATTGCTGAGCTTGTCCGAGATACTTTTTCATATAGATTCGAAGCACTATTTACTGTTGACATCAGATATTCATATGTATTAAATACTGCATCAATATCACTATATGATATATTCTTATCTTCATTATAGCTTAATGTTGTACTATTCTCTTCAATATCACTATCATACTCATATACTATTTCCCATGTTGTACCATATTTTATCACTACTGGGAAACGACGTTTCATATTCTTAGAAATGATTGATGTGATATTAGATTGTGCAATAATTTTATCATTATCTGCAAGATCAGCAAATATACCATCCCACACATTCTTAAAATCTTGCGGTAATTCTCCAAACTCTGTATTCTCTGCATGTACAAAATATCGGAGTTCATTTTCAAGATTGATATTTGCATCAGCATAACTGCTCAAATTGAACAAATCATATTCTTCATTTAAATCTGTACTATCCTGAGTTCCAATGCCTGCCTTTAGGGGAACGCATTTATACATATTAAGTATTGAAGCAATTTTCAACCCATCACTATTGTTTGAACCGTTGAATGTATGTCTTGTAGGTCTGAAATCACTCAAACCAACATACGAGGTACTATTTCCTGTATTATCTGTATATGTTTGAATTGTTGCTGCCGCCATATTAAATTCACTGAATGCAAGATACAAGTCAGACAACGCTAATCTTAAATCCAAATCCGTTGCGCACTGATATACTCCGTCAATATCTAAATCATTATCTGTACTTATATTCAATACAAACACAAACGGCATTACCCCATAGCCTCTGAGCATACCAAGCGTTTCTTCAAGTTCACCCGCATCTGACACTTCATGTGCCGCTATAATAACTACCTTATTTCGGTCAATTGATGTTTCATCAAATATATTCAGACTTTCATCAAGCATTGATGTCACATCATTTGTACCAGTGTAATCCTCATTCTGCACCTCGTTAATTGCAGTTTCTAAATCACTTGTAAAACCGTCTGTATTCGACGAAAGAACCGCATATCGAGTATTGTCAGGTGCTTGCTCTTCTATTGCCTCAAAGCTGTCCAGCCAAAGTTTATCTCCGTTTATGTCATATTCATACATAGAATATGACATATCAAATCCCATTACAACGTCAAAATCAGCAGTAGTTTCATTTTTGTCATGATTGTCCAATCCAAAAAGTGAAAATCCATTTTTTTCTTGAATTGATTTATACAATACATTTTCATCACTTAAAACATCCGTATTTATTATATTAGAATCCTCAGTAGTATTTACGTTATTCTCGGCAAACGCGGTTGTTATATTCAACAGCATACATGATAACAATATAAATGATATTATTTTTTTCATTAGTTTTGCCCCCCTGTTGCATTGTTTCCATCTAACAATATTGCTTTTCTGTCTACATATCCTCGTCCATCACCAATTCCAACAATTACTTTTACTTTTCTATCACCAGTATTTGGATCAGCATAGAATTTTACCTTACTATAATTATCACTTAATGCTCTAAACATCCCTTCTCTTGATGACCAGAAAAATACTGGTACTGATCGCTGATCACTATTATATAATCCTTCATCTACTGATAATTCATAAATCCCTTGCGTTTTATCAATAACTTTGGCTTTTACACCTAAAATTTCAGGAGTTTTTACTGTTTCTGACAAAATATTTTGTTCGTATTCAAAACCGATGTTCCTTATAGGTATATCTAAACTTGTATTATTAATTTCTGTTATGCAATCGCAGATATAAACCTTATCCGTTACAACATCTTTTATCGGTTCATATCCACCTGTAACATATATTTTACCATCCATTATATCAAAACCATAATATATTAACCCATTAATAAAATTCTTTTCCCATACGGACCATTTATTTTGTTTTGTATCATATTTTAGAATATCTACATTACCATCACTATTCACAGCTCCACAGAAAAAATCACCATTATATTCCTTACCACGCATATATTCACTCACATATGGCATAGACGATTTTTGTATCCATTCACCATCCTGATAAGCATATACACTATCTGAATATCCATCCTCAGTGATACCTCCTACTATATACAATATTTCATTATTAAAAAATGCTTGTACATCTACCATTGGTTCTGGCAAGTTTATGATAGAATCCACACTATTATTTGAACTATCAAATACTTCAATATCATCAATATAGCCACTTGAATTTCTTCCGCCAATTATATATACTTTATCGTTATGTACAATACTTGTTGCCCTACCTCTTTCTGTATGCAAATAACCTTTCGAATCCAATGATTTTAACGTGTTTTCTTTTAAATCATAATACTCCACAGCATTATAATATTTACTATCATCGTAACCTCCGAATAAATAAATTTTATTATTTACCAACGCTGCTGACACATCCTTGTTTGCATTACATTTATTTAGAGGCAATCCCCATAAATACGTTTGTTTGTTATATTTATCTATATTGTCACTCTTTGAAAATGTATCACTTAAACCACTTAATATATACATATTTTCTCCGTCATTTACACATTGATGTCTAATTCTTGGAGTGTACATATTATCATATTTAGATACATTGTGTATGTTTAGAGTATATTGAGATGATGTCATATGATAATAATAATGATTATCTGGTTGTAATGCTAGATAATATGTCCCCTTATCTAATTTGCATCTGTCATGACCCGATAACACATATATTTCTTTTTTTTCATTATTATATAATGTTCCTTTTGGGACTGTTTTTTCCCAATCCTCTCCGTTCATATGCATTTCTACTGTAAAATCATATTCTCCTGAAAATGGGACATCAAATTTCACACAATCTACATCCTTATATGATATAAAACTTTTATTAATATCTTCTTCGATATTAATTTCTACTGCATCCTCTATTGAATCTGGCAAATCATCATATACTTCTACAATTTCATACATATAGTTTCCGGCAAAAACACCTTCTATATCAAATATAGTTATCGTATATTCTTTATCCTTTTCCATATAAACAGCACCAAATTCAATTGGATAGTAGCCACCAATTAAAGTTCCCCAATTCTTTTCATCTATACTAATATTAAATCCATATCTACCTGGTGTTTTATTATTTGAATGTATTGCACCTAAAAATCTAATTTGGTAAAGACCACTTTCACTTGGTTTGAATACAAATCTATCTTGATCTCCATCTCCATTAATAGAACCATAAACATATCTTGTCCATGGATATACCTTATCATCAGGATAATCATCTTTGGCATCATCCAGGCTACGTTTAAACATCAATTTTTGATCTTCTCCATAAGTAGTTTGCCCTCCAAAAACATATATATTATTATTTGTCACTACTGCATTATGACACGCTAGACCTCTTATCAATCTTAAATCATTAAACCATTCAGGTACCCAATCAGACACAAGATTACTAGTATCGCAATCATCTCTGTACTTCACATTTGTTATCGACTCTCCGGAATTCTTTGAATCTCTTCCACCAATAATATACATAAAATTATCTATCCCAATAGCAGTATAATCATATATATGTCTTGGAACCGAATCAATCTTCACTAATCTGAATGTATCGTACTCATATATATTCCAATCATTTATAATTCTAAATCCTTTACTATTTGGTATTACTATGTTATCTACACCCAAATATTGCTCCGATCCCATATCTGTCCATTCTTGATTATTAAAATTATATTTATAGATTTTTTTTGATAGTTCACCGTTCGCTTTCCCACCAAAAATATATAATTCACCATCATATATACCTGCTGCATAACTGACATTATTATTAGGCGTTTCTATACTATTTTCCCATTTGTTTTCTATCACATCATATACATCTATATAATCAATTCCTAAACCATTTTCATCATAACCACCACAAATATAAACTTTATTATCATATAAAACGGCTGTATGCTTATATCGTCCAACGGGCATCGGCGCTTTCCTATACCAAATTTCATTTGATGTATTATAATACTCTGTTTTGTTTGTAACAACACCCGATTCTTTTCCGCCAAAAGTATATATATTATCTCCAACTGCTACACTAGACATATAACTTCGTGCGCTTGTCATTGTTCCACACGATTTCCATCCGGAAAATTCGTTGCTATCATTTGCACTATATAATGCAGTATCATCTATTTCTTTATTGTTATCAGTCTCTAACATTTCTTCGGTAATATTTTCTTCCTTAACATATAGTCTACCATCCTCGTTAGCGTTACCAAAATAATTTTTATACCACATACTATTAACATCTATATTTTCATATAAATTATCTAATTCGTTACTAGCAAAAGAAATTGTGTTTGAAAGCGCAAAAAAGATTACACAAAATATACAAATAAATTTTTTCATATCAATCATCCCCTATCTTTCTATATCAATCAAAAAGAAAAAACTCTTAGTAGAATATTTTAAATTTTCTGCCTTTATCAATACCGGTCCTGGTTTCGCATTCGGCGCTACTGTTAAAAGCCCTGTTTTTTCATCTATTGATATACCTGTTTTATTTTTTGATATGGACCATTTTACATCATCTACAATAAATTCTGTATTATTATCGTCAACCGCTTTTACTTTATATAAATATGTTGAATTAGTATTTGTAATTTTAGGATAAACTTCACCTTCAACTCCAATTTTTTTCACTTCAACTTCTTCAATCCTTACATTATCAACGCATAACTTACTTGATGATGAAAATGCAAAATAATTAATATATTGACACTCTCCGTAAAAATCTACATTTTCTACTTTAGTTAAAACCGACTGCGCTTGTCTATCTATTACGTATATACTATATTTATTGGTTTTTATATCTAATACCATTCTTATAGTATACCACTTTGAAACATCAGATAATTTAATCCAATTACCATTACTATCATTCATTTTTTCATATTTTCCATTTGTGAAATACTCTAAATATCCCAGTCTTTTTCTTAACCTGCCTGCCATAGTAAATCCAGATGCTGAAACATCTCTGGATTCCCTAACCTGAATTTCTGAATCACCGCTATCAAATTTTATATCAGCAGAACAATAGAGCCTCCTTGTAGAATATATGTTATTTGCTTGATAGTTAAAATATGAACTTGTTGAATTTAAAACCATATATTTGCCATCTTCATTTTGCTCAACAGTCTTTGTTCCTCGCCCTGTATTGTCGATCCAATTACTTGTAGACAAATTCTCAAAATTATCATTAATAAATACGACATTTTCTGCATAAACACTATATGATGATATTATTACAAACGATATCACCGTAAAAATAATTGTTGCTATTCTTTTCTTCATATTTTATCCTCTACTTTCTTTTTGCTTATCAATTTTCTTTGTCAATTTCTTATTTCTGTACGTTCAATAAATAGCATGCCCTTTTTAACTTCTATTCCTAGTAATAATTTCGCTATTTTAGCTAAACATGTTTTCTATTTCTCATACCTATCCGAATAAAGTTATTAACCACATATATTCATCCATTTTATAAGTCGACATATCTTTCTCCTTTCCTCATATGATATTTTTTAATAAAAACCACATAAAACCTTGTTATCTCATCAATCACATGAGATAACAAATTTAGAACAAATATGAATCATAACTCACCTCTCCTCTATTACCTTTTTGTTTTTATTTTTTTGATTCATTGACAACGTATGTATATCAATTTTTCTGTTTCAATAAAATATAACCTTCTGTAGAATCACTAATTTAAATAGAATTTGTCACATTTATATTACAAATTAACAATGTAAAAATCGGCTATGACTTTTGATAAAATGTTATATGTTTTCCCTATACATATAACCTCACCAAAAGCATAGTCGATTTAATTTTATAATTCAAGTTTTTTGTCAATTTTTGTTTCTTTTTTGTCAAATTTAGTGCTATAAAAAGTATTTCACTATATTATCTAATAACGCCTTACCATTAAATGTTCTATTATACATATGTAAATTTTATATTATAAAAAAATATTTAACTTAAGTTGATTCCTTCAAATATTTATGAAAGATAATATTAGATTATCTTTTGTTTTACAAGGGATAATTGTAAATTTTAGAGGTGTTATCAATGGAAAATAGCAATGATATAAAAAGTATTGATATTGAAGAACGTTTAAATCCAAGTTTAACAAATGCCACAGTTAATATTGTAACATATACTTTTAGAATGAAATACGGTAAAAAATATTTTGAGAAATTTTTAACAACTCCCCATTATATGTCTTCATCTCACAAATTACGAAATTATTGGAATAAAACTATAAATTTAATAAGAACTAAACAAACAAACATTATAGAATTAGTACAAACTTTGGAAAATAGTGATAATATAAAGAAAAGCGTAGTATTTGAAACATTATCAATGCTATTGCAAATAATTCCTGCAATAGCTGTTAATATTGAGGTGTTAGATCCGATAATTATCGAAATTAATAAAGATACATTAAAAACAGCAAGTAAAATTGTTAATAACTTCAAATCAAGCCCAATACGACCTATTATTATTCTATTGCTTGATAAAAATACATCAAGTGCTGTTATTGAAGAAATTTTAAAAAAATTACCAATAGATTTAAAAGTAGCTATACATAAGGATAGTGGTGAAACTGAAGTAATAACTGTTTTAAATAATATCGGAGCTGACAGTGTAGAAGATTTTATGGATTCTTATTCTAGCCAATGCTTTTGTACATGCTGCCATACAAAACAAAGCATTCTAATAAGAGATATGAAAGAATCAAATATTGTAAGTATATTAAGTACATTACTAATAAAATGCCATTCATATTTGTTACAAGACAATAAGAAATCGGCACAAGAAGATATTAAATATATACATAGTTTATTGACTCATTCTTACATAGAATCTGACTTACTGAAAATGTTTACTTGTATATTGAGTTTATATAACGTATATGCCACAGACAAAGGCGGAACGAGTATTTTGACTGCAATTAACCTTAGTAGAGAATTAAACAATCCATTAATGGAAGCTTTTGTTGATAGATTTGCTCATTTTATTCCGAATACGTCGTATAAAGAAAAAAGTGAAATTTTACTTAAAGCATCCGAAATTTTCAATAAAAAAAATGTATTCGACCATAAAATATATTGTATAAACAATATGTTGACTTATTCTTTTTATAGCGAAAGTTTAGACACGAGAAAATTTAACGATTTATTGGGTGAAGCCACAAGCAATGTACCTGGGCTAGCAGGTATGTCTATATTATATAATAATGCTGGTACAGCGGAATTATATAATCGTAATCCAGATATAGCACTAATTAGATATAAAGAAGGTTTAGATTATGCAAGAGCTAATAATAGACCTGCTCAAAGAATAGGACTTATGGGTAATATTATAATAACAGAATCCTTATTAGGTATTAAACATGATTCACAATATTTCATAAGAGGATTTAATGATATCATTAATATGCCTAATACACGAAATTTGCCATTTATTCAAGCAAACGGAATGATGAATTTTTTAGCATCTGCAATATTCGAAAAAAATTTTGAAGCTGTTAAAGAAATTACAACATCACAAAACTTTAAAGAAGTACTAATACGTTCATTGAGAGATAATGAAATGGGTACAGGTTCGTTAATAGAACAGTTAAATGTACTCTTAAAAAAAAGTCAAGGACATCTTAATTTTGATTACTTAAAATGTCCTTCACATCATAGTATTATTAGTGGTATTAGGCATAATTATATAAGTGAAAATGGTTTTAATCCTGCCATTGGGAATGCTTGGCTTTGATTGCGAATATGGCACTAGTTAATATATATCCTGTTACAGTATAATCCTTAACATGTTTTTTATATAAATTGAACGCTCCATAATGCGAATCAGACTTATTAAGTTCATTAATTGCATTTGCAAAATTAATAGTATTATGTATTGTGGGTGTAGGATTAATTTCGATAAAATAAAGATTATCTAAGGTAATAGTATCTATCTCAAAATCCTTGAAATTTTTTACTCTTGTATCTATACGACAAAAAGTGCTTATATCAAAACTTTTTGCTAAATTTAATATTTCTTTTGACACTTCAATAGGAAGTCTTACGCTAACCTTATCATAATCATGTGAAATTTTTTCTTTTTCACCTAAGTACCAATCTTCTCCTTTGTGGTGCATATATGCTATGGCTGGTAGCAATTCAAGTTTTGAATTTAATGGATTAAATAATATAGGTATTGTAATATCAGTTCCAACTATAAACTCCTGGGATATTTCATTTTCTTTACAAGTTGTTTCCGATGCAGTTTTGCGAATACCGATACTACTACCATAATTTCTATGTCTAATTATTCCGCCTTCAATATTATCCGGATAAGATTTTGGAACTTTTATCAATGAATTTTTTGCTATTGTATTTGCAAAAAATTTATCTTCTCCTACCGAACACACCCCAGAACTGCATGGAATACAGGGAATATTTAAAAAACTACATACAGAAGGAATTAAACCTAAATTATCTAAATTTATATTCCCAGCATTAAGGTTTATTATAAAATCCAAATGAGGTAATGTATCCATCATAGCTTTTGAAATAAATGTGCGGACATCAATTATATATGGTTTACAACCTATTTCATTAATTGCATTTATCCAGTCAGCTATAACATTACTACGCCATACATCATAATGTTTAAATCCAGGTGCATTTTCGCCTTCAAAGGTGTATACTACTGCAATAATACTACCTTGAATACTATTAAGATTTTGAATAAATTTTTTCTTATTTTCCATTGCTAACACCTCTAAAATTTACATTTATCCCTTGTAAAACAAAAGATAATCTAATATTATCTTTCATAAATATTTGAATAAATTATATCATTGTTGTTTAAATATGTCAATAAAAAAATTCCTTTTGTTTCCTTTATCGACAAATGTCCATATATCTTATATAATTTTTTCACTATAATAATACAAGGAGATAAACATATGATTAATCTAAAATCAGAAATAAACAACTATCTTATTAACTGCACATCTCAGAAAAATTTAAGTTCGCATACACTGAAAGCGTATCGCATTGATTTAACTCAATTTCTTTTATTCAAAGAGAACATGAGTCTTTCAAAGTCTAATTTGACCGAATATATCCAAGAATTACACACGAAATACAAGCCCAAAACGGTAAAACGAAAAATTGCATCTTTAAAAGCATTTGTACACTATCTATACTTTGAGGATTTAATAGAATCTAATCCATTTGACAAAATAGATACCACATTTAAGGAGCCGTTATTGTTGCCACGAACAATTCCCGAACATATAATACAACAACTTTTAAAAGTTTCTTATAGCAATATGTGCTCTGCAACAACAAAATATGAAAAGCTTACTACTCTACGTAATACTGCTATTATTGAGCTTCTCTTTGCCACCGGAGCAAGAATTTCAGAGATTTGCTCTCTTAAATTAAAAGATATAGATTTAACTTCAAAAACAGTACGCATATTTGGTAAAGGCTCAAAAGAACGCATTATACAAATTGAAAATGATGATGTTATTTCTATTCTTATGAGATATATGTTATCAACAGCAAATCACTCACAACCGGATAGTTACTTATTTTTGAATAGCCGTCACAATCGTCTTTCAGAACAATCCGTCAGAACAGTGATAACTAACCTTGAGAAACAAATTTCATCACCAATTCACATTACACCTCATATGTTCAGACATTCTGTTGCAACGCTACTGCTTGAAGAAGATGTTGATATTCGCTACATACAAAAAATACTCGGTCACAGTTCTATAAACACAACTCAAATCTACACCCATGTAACATCATCAAAACAAAGAGAAATTTTACGCACAAAGCACCCAAGGAATAAAATTCATATAGGACAATAAAAAAATCCTCCTCAGACAAGTATTATGTCTGAGGAGAATTTTTATCTCATTTTTCTTAACATTTTTCCGTATATAAGTTTCTTTTCATAATTAAGTCGCTTTATAAGTATCTCTACCCTATCACCCAACTGAAAATCCCCGTCATAGTGCATAGTATCATACGAACAAAGCACGTCCGTTGCATTATCGCTAAGTCTGCAAAAGACGCCACCACCGTATTTACCAACAACAGTAGCAACTCTTGTAGAGCCGACCGGATGACGTGTTTCCACTCCATCGAATGGATGCGGCATTGTTTCCTTTATTGACAGTTTTAAAATTCCTTCTTCCGGAACAAATTCTTTTACCTTAGCCTTTCTAACTTCACCCGTATGTACTATTTCACGAATATCGGACACCATTGTATAATTTATATCACGCTGTCTTAGCAGTACATCATAACCGCCATAGTTAAGCAAACATACATTTCTTCCTACCGATACCACATCGGCATCAATAATTCTATCCGATATATTTCGTCTGTTCGATGCCTTTTGCATTTTTTCAAGAGCAATTTTTCTTGACGCAACCGCAAAATTGTTTTCACGGTCTACATATGTAATCACATAATCAAGCTTTGCACCACACATTGAATGAAGAACATATCCACCCTCCGGTACGGAAATAAGAAACATTTCCGTTTCGGGAATAATTACCTTTATTCGATAGGATATTATAATCATACATCTCAATTTTTGCTTTACTGCTCTTTTCTTGCCCTCAGGTACGAACTCAAATTCATGATAGTCCACACCTGCTGCCTCACCACGCATTACGCTACCACTTCTGTAAGACGCATATATCGCCTGCCATTCTGCACGTTCCTCAGCTGTTAAGTCCTTGTCCATCTCTGCAAGATTTAATTCATTAAATTCCATTGTTTTTTCCTCCGTTTTTCATTGATATTATAAATTTACGACACTGTTTGAATATTTAAAAGCACCTTCTTCCGAATTCAGATTAACACTGCCACAAACTATGTCTTATTATTCATAAAATATCGGCGTTCCGTTTTCTATCATTACAAATGAAAATTCTGCTTTAGGTCTTATCAAAGCCATCTGTCGTTTATTCTGTATCAAGAACATCCACGACGGCAGATATGATACTTCATCTGCATCTTCCGCTATATTAACCACATACTGTTCAACATAACGCATTGCAATATTTTCTTTACCCATTTCAACAAACATTATATTTATTTCCCGTTCCGAGTTACCGTTCGGATTTATATAAAAACGCAATATCACAGGTTCTGTACCCACTTCACATCCAATAAGATAATCTAAAAAATTCAGCATTATATCAAATGCCGTTACTACCACTTCGTTTATCTCCCTGCCCGGAAGTATAACCGCGCATTCACCCTTGCAGTCGGCAAATTCTATTCTGCCAAATCGTCGTAATTGTTCAAGGTACCCGTCTATGTTATACAAATGCGATTCTTTAAAATGCTTTACCATAACTTCGAGCTGCCGTTTCAAAAGTCCTCCGTATTCAGTCAATAATTCAAGTATGTATTTTTGATACAAGTTAAGATACATATTAATTGCTCCCCTCCCTGAAATGATTAAGATACGGGTCAAGATGTGTTTCTGTAAATTCTTCGGTTAAGCAATTAAATATAACACTCATAACATATCCGGTTGGATTTTTAGTGTCCCTTTTATTTTTGTGCATTTTTCTCAGTGCATTTTCAAGCACGGTATAATCAATTTCACACAATCGGCTTCTGACATTCTCTCCCGGCAATATACTTGTACCGATTTTTAATTCACGGCAATAGAATAATCGTTCTATCGCATCGTAAAATATACGTTGTATATCCTTATCAAAGTACCCAAGTTGGCACTGCTCAAGAATTTTATTAAACAAGCGTCTGTCGTTTACTGATTGACTATTATCAGTATGATTTATATTAGTTTTTATATTATTAGTCTTTATTGTGTGCCATTTCGGCAGGTCTTGATATTCCATATCGGTACCTCTTGACATTCCGTTTTCGCAGGTCTTGATATTCCCATTTGGCATATCACAATCCGAATTTCCTATACTTTCATCACATTCGTCACTATCAAGACATTCCATTTCGGCAGGTCTTGAATTTTCCTTGTTCGTATATTTCTTTGCCTCCGTATCCGAAAGCTCCGGTTTTACAATAAAGATATAATTCGGCATTCCGTGTCCGCATTGTTTATCAATTATAAGGTTATTTTCCTTTAATTCTTTAAATGCTGCAATCGCCTTTTTATATGTTATACCCAAATCCTCGGCAATCGCTCCTCGTGTGTACACAAGATACACTTCACCGTCAGCATTAATCCAATTATTCTGTATTGACAGTGACAGTCTGTCATAAAGCAACGCATATGTAAGCTTTGCATCAGAACTCATTTCCTTATATTTAGGATTTGCAAAAAGTGTTTTGGGTATTTTTATAAAATCAAATTTAACTAAATCATTTATTTTATACACAGTCATAATTATTTCTCCCTTTTATTTTTAAATTTATCAACAATATTTTGCGGTGTCATTGGTGTTACTTTAAACTCTGTATCATCACCCAAGCCGCTGTCCTCATCTTTATTCGTATCCGAAATTACAGACGCTCCAATTATCTCTGCCTTACTTATATCAAAATCACTAAACGGATTTTCTTCAATGTCGTCTATATCCTCAAAATCATTTTCATACGGAATACTGTCGGTATTGCATTTTCCGTTTTCCTCATCATATCGCCATTTAGGAATGTATTCCGTTATTTTTATTCTTTTAAGCTCATTAAAGGCACTTAATTCATCGGGAATTATCTTCATCACTTTTAACGGTTTTTGCCCTCTTATCAATATAAGACATTCGCTATTATCCATTTGTTCTATTTCATCCGGATACATCAGTGGTCTTGTTGCATTTGATGTACTCTGCTTATAACCGTTGACCTGTCTTGTTATCGGTGAAAATATCGGTGTCTGCGGTGCCATTGAGGTCGTTGTTCTTATTGTTATATTACCGCACCGTTTTGATATAAACTCAGCGGTCATTTGGTCATTACAACCAAGCATAAGTTGAGTATCGCAGTTACCCACTATCTCTTGCCATTCATTAATCGGATAACGGTCTGCAAGCTGTGCTGCACTTTGGGCTATTATTTGACAATGAATACCTCTTGAGCGTACAGTGGATATAGTCTTTTTGAAATCAAGAATTTTTCCGATATTGCAGAATTCATCAAGCACCATATTAACTTCAACAGGCAAACGTCCACGTTCATCACCGTTCTTTAGTGCATAGTCTGACAACTTTTCAAACAACAGTGAAAAAAACAGTGAGCTAAGGAATTCTAAACTACTATCTTGGTCCGATATGATACAAAAATACGCACACGGTTGTTTACCAGGAAGTTCAAGGTCTATTTCGTGATAACTCGTTATTTTCTTAACCAATTTATTTTGAAAAACATTCAATCTTGAACCAAGTCCAATGAACATATTACCCCATAGATTAGATGCTGCTTGCTTAAATATACCGTATGGTGCTCTTGCCGGATGGTCGAGCGGCAAACTCCGCATTTTTGCGTCTAAGCTCTTTTGTCCCTCACTTGAAAGCATATCGTATATCGTAGCAAGTGAACGCTTTTGTATCGGCAAAAGCTCACCTGTCAACGGGTCTTTTAAAGTGCATACATAATGTATTAGTGCAACAAGCAAATTCTTTTCTGCCTTATCCCAGAAATCTGCTTTTTGTCCATCCTCAGATGTATTACGAATTATTACTTCCGCAACATTCTGTACCTTATCCACATTGCCATCTATCTCGCCCAAACAGTTCCAACCGTCCGAATTGTCCTTATTCAGCAGATTAAACATCTTTACTACATAGCCTTGTTCTCTTAAATATTCAGACATTTGCTCCGCCATTTCGGCTTTAGGATCAACTATTATCATACTTTGTTTTAACTGTGCCGTTTTCAATATAAACGGTTTCACAAATCCTCTTGACTTACCTGCACCCGATGCACCGTAGGTCATTATGTGTTTATTAAGTCCGTTACCGGAATTTAAGCCAAGATATTCGTAATATCCTCCGACGTCCACTTTACCGAGTATAGGTCCTTTCACTTTGTCAGCTTCACCCATCAAAAATGTTTTTTGCATATGCTTTTTATCCATCCAGCCCGATGTTCCATGCGTCCCTTCATTGACCGTATAGAAATTGCGTTCATCTTTTTTTATTTTCACTCCCGTGATATACCCTACCCAGTTCTGATGTATCAATAAATACATTATGACAATATAAAAGGTTATACCCAATCCATACGGAGTAAACACAGCTGCAATACACTTTATCGGATTAAGCGTAAATATTTTTTCATCGGTATTTGTAGCGAAATTATGTACCGCATTTATAAATGACGAAACTATCATACCGTACAAATAAACAGCGGTTAAACCTATTGCCGAATAAAATATCCAATGCTCTTTTAGCTTATATAAAAAACGCTGTACATGTTTACTGTACAACGTTTTTATAAATTCAATTATTTTATTTTTCATTACAAGCTAACCCCTTTCAATTCCGACGTCTATATAATCGCCGTTCTTTGTCTTTGCGGGTTTTATTTTTTCTTCTGTTGGAGCAAGTATAGGGAATTGCTCAATTACTTTATTACGATTCAAAACAGTAAACTTCATCAGTTTCGGATATTGCATTCTTACAGCCAGTTCTTGATAAATCGGTCGTTGATACGGCAAACATACAATGTGCGGTATGTAATCTGTATATAAAGTCTGTTCAAGACCTTTACCTACTCTTGTAATATTCATATCTGTTGCTATCATAAATGCTTTTCCCTCCTTAACTGCATCAAAGCAATTAAGCTTTATCGGAACGTTAATATCACCAAATTTCTCGGCAATCCTCCCTTTTAGTCCATACACAGAATTTATTTTCATCTGCAACAATCCGTCACGATTCATAGGCAGCATACAAAATTCATACTTCCACTTTCTCTTTACTCCTGCAAAGGAAACATATCCGCCCTTAAGAACAGGAACGGTATCGGGATAGATAATCTTCATAATTTTCTCCACACCGCCACACACTATTATAATTGATATGTGCTTTATACCCGGTATGCGTGAAATAAGATTTGAGAAAGTCTGTTCTTCATAATCGGGAAATATTGCGTCAAATTCATTATCTGCATAATAGATAACATATGCTGTATCATCTATACGCAAAATACCGTAAAACTTTGTCCCTGCAAGGACTTTACTTTTTGTATCCGCACGAACCGTAAGACTTGGAATATATGCGTAATTTTTCTCTTTCAGTTCATCTACCGATTCCGTATAAATATCAATCCCTGCTCCGTATAAAAGCACATTTATCTCTGCATTGATTATACGTCTTTTAAATATTGAGCCTTCTTTACGAGGTCTTGAATCATCAGGATACCTATACCCCGCATTATATAATATATCCCTGCCACGTCTTGAAAGACGATAGCATTTCTCATCTCCCTTCACGGTTTTCAAATAACCTTTCTTTACAAGGAAATTCAACATTGATACTCTAAGCTCCGGCAAATCATATTTCCCTGCAATGCTGCAAGGCATAAACCTTCCCATTGCACATAATTTTAATGTTTCCAACTCAACACTGTTCATAATCATTTTTATACCTCCCTCCTGCATTTTTTTCTAAAAACTCTCTTGCTCCCGTATTACAGCACATTTTCAGAAATTTCTCGTGACCTATTTCATCAAAAAATCCACTGTTTCAGCTATTTTCTGTGTCCTTATATCACGAGAATTCTCTGCTATACAAAGTGCATACGATTTCAAGCAAAAAATATATATTTCTCTTGACCTTTACATTAATTCACACGACAAATAATATATAAAATCAACCAGTTGCGTTTCGGGAATTACATATATATGACAAGCAGGAGTATCGGATATTTTAGAAAACAAGCCTATATCAAGTTTAAACTGTTCATCGTCCTTAACCACTCTACCCTTTATCGCATTCGGTATCATCTTCCACGATTTATTATCTTGGTCGAATACTTCTCTGCTTTCATAATCACAGTATTCTACTATGGCTAAAAATGCTTTGTCGAACATCGGCAAAGGTTTGTCACATTCATCAAGCAGTCGCGTCAATGTATCTTGTATGTAACCGTTTGTTTTGTATCTGCAATTGGGGAGAAGTGTATTCAGCTTTATATGCAGCCACCCTTCTGTTGTCACTTCGGCAATGCCTGTCACTTCCGAAATTATTTTTTCCTTCTTTGCATTTTCCGTAAACGGTTTCATAATACGATATTTGTCAATGACATTTCTTGCGGTAATACACGCAGATTCTACACTGTCAATAATATCACCGAGTTTTTTATCTATTACCGTTTCCGAATTACTTTCCGACATACTCACTCTTGATACCGCCTGTATTGAAGTTATCAATTTTTCCTGAACATATTTAAGTTCTTTTTTCAGATTATCCATATTAGTTATCATACTGTTCTCTTTCCTCCATTTTTCGCTTGCGTTTTTTCTCCAAGTCCGATCTCTTTGTTGTTATTGCGTTATAAATATACGGTGATGCTTTAATATCAATAACAATCTTATTACGATTGGCACAAAGCAGTGCTTCACCTCTGTTATTTCGTATAATCTGCATTGTTTCCTCATCAGATAATGATAAATGCTTCTGAACGGTAAAAGCTTCATCTTCTTCAAGTTGCAAAATAAACTTAATACGAGAGGCGTTTATAATCGCCTTTCCATATTTACCGTCATCCAGTGCAAAAAAGTCCGATATATCCTGTGTTGCCGCTATTGCACTTCCGCCGTAACCACGAATAACCTTAAATATCTCCAAGACATAATCTGCTGCCAGTCTGTTTCCCGCCGTACCGATAAGTTTCCACAACTCGTCCATAAAGATTACCTTTTTCTGAATGCAACTTTCTTTTGCCTTATCCCACACAAAATCTAAAGCAATAAACATTCCCAATGCCTTTAAATGCTCATTCATTTCCGAAATGTCAATTACAATGTATTTGTTATCCAAGTCCACATTTGTACTGCCGCCAAGCGTAGATAATGAACCGACTGCAAATTTTTCTATCATCAAAGCCAAGTCCTTTGTTTTATCCTTTGACAGCAGTTCGTTATATAAATCCTTTAATGTAGGCATTTTCTTAAAACGTCCGTCCTTATCAAACAGTGAATCATTGTCATATGTAATACCGAACGTCTTGTATGTACGAACAATAGCACCGTCTATAAGGTTAAGCTCATTCTGTGTTATGTCATTCTTAATAAGTGAAAAGAAAATTATCAAATTCTGTATCTTCTCTGCAAGAATTGAATCGTTTCGTCTGACACCGTGAATTTCATAATTAGTATTAAGAGTTCTTTTTCGGATTTCCATAATATTTATACAGTCCATTGATGACGGTGCAATTCGTATGTACTTACCGCCAATCATATTACATACCTCGGCAAATTCATGTCCTTTAAGCGGTGCAAGTATGAACACCTGAATTCCTTGTTGTCGCAATCTCAATGCCATAATCTGCATTAAAAATGTCTTTCCCGCACCGGTCATTCCTAAAATACAAGCATTTGCATTGGAATATTTATCAGCATCAAAAAAATCCAGTATTGCTACTGAATTGTTATACTTATTAAGACCGATAAAAATGCCCTCCGGGTCATATACTTCAAAAGATGAAAACGGAAATGCCGCTGCTAATGAATCAGTAAGAACATTCCGTCTTGACTTTCTTTCCAAGTCTGCATCAAGAGATACCGTCGGCAACAATGACAAAAATCCTTGCTCATGCTTATAGTCTGCTCGTTTGCATACCATATCCATTGACGCACAAAGAGTTATAATATCACTGACGTTTCGTTCAAGTGTTTCTTCGTCCTCCGCCGTTACTTCAATAATTGTTGACATATAGTAAAAATCTTGATTTCCACGATTCATACCCTCTTTTAAATATATACCACTGCTTATCGCACTGTCCAGTTCCTCAAAATCTGAACGTGTATCGGCAACATCACGCATTTTACTTCGGTTTATCATAGTCTTTTGAGCAATTCGTGATAAAATTTTATCTCTCTGCATTCTCTTAAATGAGAATGATATTCCGATACTATCACCTGCCTCAACTAATGCTGACATCCACGCCGCTTCATTATGTGTACGATAACCGTATCCGGATATATACAAATATGAATGATATATACCGTCAACAACAACATAATCACGACTTCCGTTATCAACCGATGTAGGAGCTATAATATCAATCGCTGTTGTCTGTCCTGTCCATATAGGCTGTGTTTCAGGTACATTTTCTGTTACCTTTTTATTCTTTTTAAAACGTTTATTCTTTATCGGTTTAACGGGTTCTTCATATATTTCCTCTTCTTCTGCATATTCTTCCGTATCTTTATCAGAAAAAATCTCGTCTTTATCGTCGTAATCCGTTTCATCATTTATTGTATTAACATACCGTCCGAACGGAGTACGCATTCTCTGTTCATCTGTTGTATTCTTTCTCATAACTTCCTCCTGTCCCAAATTAAAAAACGGTTTCGCATTTTTTTCTACGAAACCGTTTTGTTTGTTATTCTGTTTTACTTTTAGATTCTTCAATAAGTTCTTCGGCTCTTTTTACGCCGCTTACTGCCCATTTCTCATATTCTGTCATATATTCCGTTGACGTATCAACTTTTTCTTCTGATGTTGTCATTTTTCCACCACCCGTATAAAATCATATTTTATAATTTTACCACAGTTTCGCTGAAAAAACAACATATACTTTTATTCGGCAGGGAAATAAAATTCAACATTATACGTTATATTACTTTTACCATACATACAATGTGAGGCATTATAGAAAAACTCCAATTTACTGTATTTGCCCTTTTCCAGTGTACCCGTCATAGTAATACCATTTGATACACTTCGTTTTTCTATCAACTCCCATTCACCCGTATTTACATTGAATCCTTGCACCTGTCCATAATCATTACCGTTATGACCGTCAACAGACGGAACATTAAATTCATAGCTTGATATAGTAGCACCGTCAATACCTTCTTCAACAATTCTACTTTCCGCATCTACAAGCTCCATACCTCCGCCATTGGTTTCGTCCGCAACAAAAAATACAACAGCCGTTGCTGCCGATTTCAGTCCTGCTGTGTCAACAGCTTTACATCTTACAATATTCTTGCCGAGAGGATATATTCCGTCTTCTCTCAATCCTTTCCATTCATAGCTTACTGTATCGCCGTCCGGATCTGTTGCCGATTCTTTCATTGTTACTTTTGTACCCGGTGTTACACTTATTGTATCCGGAGTTCTTGATATAGTCGGTGCATTAGGTGCAGAGTTACTTACATTTACAACAACATCATACCACTCAGAATATTTACCGTATATATCCTTTGCACGAACCTTTACATATGTTTTTCCGACAGGATAATAATTATCGGACGGTTTATTAATATATTCATACCCTGAAATAAAATCACCGTCAGAGTCAATAGCAGACGGTGTTAATGTAACAAGATATTTACCGTCCTTATATTGTCTTGTCTTATTTACCGATACTCCGCTTATGTATGGCGGTGTATTATATACTTCAATCGGAACAGCACATCTAAACACTTTTTCCGTTTCGTCTTCAACATATGCAATCAGTTCATAATTACCCTCTGAGAAAAATCTTGCGGTTATATTTCCGTTTGAAAAATCAAATGCACCGTAATCATCCATATTTATCGGTGTACCTTCCTTTTCAAGTTTCCATTCAATACTTTGATTCCCCCATTTTTCAATGGTATAACTTGCACTGTATTGACTGTTTAAGTGCATACGTCTTGAAAGTGATGTAGTAAGATTCGGTTTCGGATAAACTCGTATATCGGTTGAGAATTTATGTATCTGTCCTGCATTATCGGTTGTGCCTGCAATAAGACGATATGTACCGCTTGTTTTAAAGCTTATCTGACCGCCTGCTTTTCTTAAAGAACCTGTACAGTAATTGATATATAACTTTTCCTCACCGCCGTCTTTTGCGATGTACCAAGTCACATCATTATCTGAATTTTCGAATGCAGCCGTAACAGTTATCGGTGTATCTGTATGTGTAATTGACGGTGCGATAATATCTGCTGTCGGAACAGTATAAACCGTTATACTCTCGTTTGTTTCTACGGTATTACCTGCTTTATCCGTCAGAACGGCATACAATGTATATATACCCGTACTGTTGAATGTCAACTGTCCGCCGTCATTTGTAAGTGTTCCGTCAGCACATTCAAGATAATTCTTTCTCGCTCCGCCGTTTACAGATATGTACCACTGTATTTTATCCCACTCATCATTACTTACAGTTGCAATAACTTTATTGGCTATACCGACATATCCAACCTCCGCTATATTGATACTGATAGCTGCTCTATCATATATTGTTATCTTACAAGACTTTTCTTCTTCATTTCCGTTTCTGTCTGTTAAAACAGCATAAAGAATATATTCTCCGCCTTGATTGAAATATATATTACCGCCGTAATTACTTAATGTACCGTTGACATAATCATTATACGGATTTCTCAAGCCGTTTTTCTCTATATACCAATCAATCTTGCAATCTTCAATATTACTAAGCTTTGAACTTACACGAACAGTTGTCTGCACATACGCAGATTCTTTATCTATGCTAAATTCCAATGTAGGTTTATCAGTAACCGTTATTGTTACCTCTTTGTCATATCTCTTTCCGTACTTATCCTCACCGTTTGCATAGACTGTATATATGCCGTTTTCGCTAAAGATTATCTCACCGCCGGAATTATTTAATACTCCGCTTGCATACTTTAAATAATTCTGTTTATCATCACCGTCTTTAGATATATACCAAGATATATTACTTATATTTTCGGTATCAGCCACAAGCGTTACTGTTTCTGATGTATATACATCATTTTTATTTGCCGAAAGCTCCAACTTTGCATTATTATAAACAGATATTGACCTTTCAACTTTAAATGTTCTGCCTCTTACATCTGTTACTGATGCAGAAACAATATATTCGCCCGATTCATTAAATCTGATACTGCCGCCGTTATAAGTCAATCTTCCTGATGCATAAGTTATATAGTCCTCGTCATTTATTTTCCAAACGATATTTTCACCCGAAACATTTGATATGTGTACATCATCACCCACATATGTGTATTGAGGTATTTCAAAGCTTGGATTCAGTATTGGATATATTTCAAAGTTGTTTGATGTAAAGATATATTCCTTTCCATAGTCATCAATTACACTTGCTTTAAGTGAATATGTTCCGCTTGTACGAAACTTTACTGTTCCGCCTGTATTTGAAAGAGTACCGACAACATACGACTGATAAGGTTTATCATTTATATACCAAATCGTATTTAAGTTTGTCATATTCATATTCTCAGACTGAATTGTTATTTCACTGTCTGTATAACCATACTCGGCTACTGTTATATTCATTTTAGGCGGTGCAATGATTTTTATTTTTTTGATGCAGCTATATGTTTTTCCCGACTTGTCCTTTACGGTCAGTATCACTTTATATATTCCTTTATCATTAAAAGTTATTATACCGCCCTTGTTTGTCAATGTTCCTGTTGCATATTCACTGTACTTTTCAGCTTTTCCATTGTCTTTTGATATTGTCCATTCGACTGTATATCCCTCACCCGAAAATGATATATTTATGTCCGAGCCTGTATATCCGTATTCCGATATATCAAAATCGGCATTTGGCATGTCGTTTATCATTATATCTTCGGAATACATAAATACACGTCCCGTTTCATCGGTTACTTTAGCAATAAGAGTATAATCGCCTATGTTCGGAAATGTTATATTTCCTCCGTCGTTAGTAAGCGTACCCGTTACATATGCAGTGTAATCTTTTTCTGATTTACCGTCTTTTGAAATTTGCCATTGTATTTTAAGATTGCCTATCTCACTTACCGCCGGAATAACCGTTATATTTTTATTGATATATCCATATGACGGCAACGGATATTCTGCATTGCTATTTGTTGAAAATTCAACCGTCGGTATCGTATAAATCTTAATAGGTTCTGTAACACATTCAAATTTACGCCCGAAATTATCCGTTACAGTTGCTTTTAATTTATAGCTGCCCTTATCCTTAAACAAAAGTGTACCGCCGGTGTTATCAAGAATACCGTCTGCTACTTCTGCAATCTCCGCAAACTTTCCGTCATCTTTGGAAATACTCCAGTCAATAGTTTTATCATTCACTTCTTCGGTATTTACATTGACTTGAACATTAGTATCGGTATGCGAATATGACGGAATTTCAATACCAATATATAATACGGGATAAATGTCAAGCTGCACATCATACTTAAATATTCTGCCGGTTTCATCGGTAATACTTGCAGTTACGGTATAATTACCTTGTTGCTTAAATCGTATTTTACCACCGTTATTATCAAGCTTTCCGCTTACATATTCCGCATATGATTTATTATTTATATACCAATCAATATTCAATCCGTCTATATTTTTTATATCCGGTTTCACCTCAATATCGTTATCGGTATATGAGTATGACGGCAAAGGATTATTGATATATTCAACAACAGGCACTTTATATATTTTTATAGTCTGAGATGTTTCATATGTCCTGCCTGCATTATCCTTAAATCTTGCATATACGGTATATTCACCGTCAGTCTTAAAACAAATACTGCCACCGTCTGATGTTAGGTTTCCGTCAGCATATTCTGTATATGCTTTTTCCATGCCGTCCTTACTGATAGTCCACTGTACTTCAACTTTGTCGGCATTTATAATTTCCGATACAATATTAACGTCAGTATCTGTATGAGCAACACTCGGCATTGTGAAAGTAAAGTTTGCAACGGGTATTACTTTTATATTTCTTGAATATTCAAACTTACGACCTGTTGTATCAACAGCAGACAATGTTAATGTATATTCTCCGCTGTTTAGCAGTTGTATATCTCCGCCGTATTCATTAAGTACAAAGTCAGTATATTCAGTGTATATTTTACTGTCCCCATTGTCCTTTGAAATCAACCAATTTATATCATAGCCACTTAAATCTGTTTCAACTATCACGGGAAATTTACTGTCTGTATATACCACTTCCGGAGTTTCAAACATCAATTCCGGCACAGGATATACGACTATACTTTTACTGTCCCCAAAAGTTCTACCCGTTTCATCTGCAACTTCACATTCAAATGTATAACGTCCGCTTTTTTTCAGCTTTATGGTATTTTTATCACTGTCCAAGCTACCATCTATACATTCACTTAAATCTGTTACTTCATTTCCATCTAATATGACATTCCATTTAAAAGATTTTTTATCAGAATTCACTGTAACATTGATTTCCGTATCGGTATGCGTATATTGCGGCAAATCAATATTCACCGTCAATATTTCTGACACTGTTATATCCTTTGAATATTCATATTTTTTGCCTTTTGAATTAAATGCAGATGCACAAAGCTGATATTGACCGGCAGTCTTAAATTTAAAACTGCCGCCTTTATCATTAATAGCTCCATCTATATATTCATCAATCGGTACAAGCACATATTCTTGCGTTTCATCCGAATACTTTTTCAAAGTCCATTCCATTGACTTCACATACTGATTTATTGTTTCAAACTCAATTAAAGTATCTGTATATACTGTATTCGGAACTGTAAACTCAACTGTTGCTGTTTTATTTGATGAGCTTCCTCCACCGCTATGCAACACTTTTGGAGTTACTGTCGGTGTGGGTAAAACTGTTGGTGTAGGCGTAGGGCCAACATCTTTTATATCCAACACAACGCAAAATATCTTAAACACTTCTCCACGAGTTATTTTTCCGTAAGGTCTTACAGAATTATCGGGATAGCCGGATATTATTCCGTATTCTCTCGCCACATTGATATATCCCCTATCGCTTTCTGAAATCATATAATTATCCACATACGGAGTATCGATATTCTGCATTACTGTTTGTTCCGACAGTTTCAGCCATCTTAGCACATATCGTATCATCTCAATTCGAGTGACATATGTATCCGGTGAATACTTATCTCCGTATTCATCTTTAATTATTATCCCGTTTTGAACAAGTCTTTCAATATCATTTTTCGCCCAATGTCCCTGCACATCATTAAATGATTGTGTACTGCCAACATATTCTTCATCATATGTTCTTGAAATCATTGCCGAAATTTCTGCACGGGTAATATTATTATCAGGAAGTATTTTTCCCTCCGGTGTACCAAACAAAATACCCTTATCGGTAAGCTGTTTGATATATTCCGCTGCCCAATGTTCGTTTGTTATGTCACTGTACGACATCGTTGCAAATGCTTCCAATGCCGATGACAGCATTACTGCAAGCAATAGCATTGATATTATTTTCTTCATTATTTCACGCTCCTCATATAATAAAAAAATCTCCCTATTTCAGAGAGATTAAAAAATATTGTCAGACATTGTATGTATCTCATCATACATACCGCTTATCTGTCCCGGCTTTATAGATTTTGATGTGTATTTGTTTATTATCATAAAAAATAAATCCGTGAGAAAAGCATCATCAGATACCTCCAAAACTTCCATACCGCATTGTGCCAAATATCTTCTTGCCTTATATTCCTCATTGTTTAAATATGCCAAAGCATCATCAAAAGTATATGTCCTGTCAAAGCTTTTGGGAGTAAACTCAAATGCAATAAAGAAACGCTTTTTCACAGCCACATTATATGACAGCTGCTCCACGAAATTAATCTCATCAACCATCATCTTTCGACACTCATCATTATTTTCTGTTTCAAGAAAATGTTCCAACCTCTCAAGATATGTTGATATATCGGCTTTCTGCGTAAGTACCCTTATCTGCATATTATCAGGTGCTATTTTTAAATAGCTTGCATAATAGTATATTATATTTTGTTGTTCGGTTTCTGATTTCAAATAGAAATTGACCGGCAAGACCTCAATTACCTTTACATATCGTCCGTCTTTCATAACAACAATACCATCTCGAAACTCCGATATCGGCAGCCATTTTTGTGTACTGTTTTCATAGTAGTTGATTTCTTCTGATTTTTTATTTTGAAATATCTCTTTTAATTTCAATCAATCTCACCTCGATATTCTAAAATTTTTCTGTTTTTTCGCCATTCAAACCATGTACGAACAAATATACTTAGCGGGTCATCTCTTATACCCATAAGTGCAAATCCTCCAATGGGTATTACAAAAACAGATGACAATATAATCTTCCAAGTAAGTGACAATGGAACGAGCTTGAATATGCAGAATGCAAACGGTAGTACAAGTATAACCGCTTCCACTACATTTCTTGTAGAAAACAAGCCCATAATCTTTCCGCTATCCTCAAAATTAGCGGGAATTAAAAAATCATTCAAAGTTATTTCCTCCTTTGTTATCACAGTCGTCCATATGCGTAGAAATGGTTACGCCAATAGTTAGTATCAATCGATGTATATTGAATAGGATTACCACAGTGCAACATTCTGTTATTTCCTACATATATACCGATATGCGTGACCGTTTCACCTGCGTTATATGTGCCCTTAAAGAATATCAAATCACCCGGTTTTGCTTCACTGTCAGATACTCTTTTACACTGATTATATATACCTTGTGCGGTTGTGCGGGGTAAATTATGTACCCCGCTGTGTGTATATACCCAACATACAAATCCGCTGCAATCAAAGCTTGTCGCAGGTGACGAGCCGCCAAATACATATGGATAACCCAGATATTTTTCTGCCTCGTTTATGAGTTTTGCAAATGTTTCGTCATTATATGCCTCTGACGGTATTCCGTTATTCGTACCGCCTGCAATTATAGGCAAGTCAGCATTATTATCTTCTTTCGCCTGATTGACGGTATTATACATAAGTGTTGCCCAATTCTTTTGATTTTCGTCAAAACCAAGCTTGTCCATTATATTATCTGGATTTTTGTCTGAATCATCGGTAAAATATTTTAGAATATCTGTAACCGAATTTTGCGACATATTCATAATATCTTGATTATTTTTTACCGCATCAATGGATATGAGCCACATCAAATCCTCGTCACTCATATTTGTATCATTATAGCAACCCTGCAAGTATTCAGCCTGCTCATGTCTTACAGAAAGCTCACTGTCTTGCAATGTACCCCAATTAAACAGCACTTGCGGAAGTGAGAAGATTACTAAAACAGGAGTCAACACTACAAGCAAAATTGTTATTATAATTGCCGCTATGACTTTCGGTGATATTAGCTTTGTTGCACCGCTTATAACCGCTACAAAATCAGCTGTTACCGCACCTCTGACAACCTGTGCCGCTCCGTGCAGTTTATGTGCTATATTGCCGGCTGTTGCTACTGCATTATTTTTTTGTTCTGCCATTCTTTCCTCCTCGTTTCTTTCTCAATTTCATTTCATCTGACGAATCAATTTTCTTTATGGTAGTTTGTTTATGATACACTGTTCTATCCTGCTTTCTGTTGACCGCAGCAGGATTATATCTGCCGTTCTTATATTCGTGATTTATCTGTCGATTATTATTTACGGTCTGCTGACGGATTGCATTATCCGTATGCGAATTATTGTTTGTCCCGCCTGTTGTGGTATTATTATGATTATTCACAACAGAGTGTGTTTGACCTTCTGAACTGTTGACTGTATTAATTCCGTTACGGACATTTTCGGTGTTATGTACTGTACCGCTATTATTGGTGCTGTTTCCTCTTTGAGTTACATTTGTCGGTGAATCTCCTGCAACACTTGATTGTCTTTGACTGTTAAAGTGACTTGAATTCTGCTCTTGATTTACACTTCCGACATTATTTCTGTTCTCTCCGACAACAGTATTCCGAGAAATAGGCGGTCTGTTTTGATGTGAAGGGCTGTTATTTATACCTGCAACTGTTTTATTTCCGTCTGCACTTCGTAAATCATTTGTACGGCTTAAGATTTCTCTGTTTACTCCTCCGACAGAATTTACACTGCCACGTCCCGTATGTGCTTCAGGATTACCGTTAGGGAATTTTCCGTATTGTTCATTAACGTCCATATACGGTATTCCGTATTTATCTTTTCCTCTGTATTGTCCGTTTGGTTTACTGCCGTTATGCGATACAGATTGACTGTTTCTTGTTTGTTGACTGCTTGATGTGCTATTGCCCGATGATGTATTAACTGTTGTTCCTGCATTACCTCCGGCAGAACTGCCCGACGGGCGTGTATGTTCGGTATTATTATTTGTGTGACTTCTGTCACTTCGTGAATTATACCGACTATGTGATGGACCTCTTCCGCTTGATGATGCATGTCTGGCAGAATCTCTGTTTGAACTTATATTCCTACCGATAGTTGACGCCATAGTACGTACTGCTACCATTGTCATCATTCCCGGAAGTCTGCTTCCTACTCCATCACCGGTCTGTGCAGGATTTAAACCAATTTTACCGATATGACTGTCGATTTTCCTTGCCACACGCGTAAGAGCAACAACAAACACCAACCATATAAGTACACTCCCTTTTGTTACATTGCCCATTGCCGATAAAATAAGTTTCAGAAACACGATATTCATAATCATCATTACCATCATTGAGCCATACATTCTACACCAACCCTTGAAGATGTCGTTTGTATTTTTACTACCGCCCATTGCAAATGCAAGCGGTGAAAAGAATGTTAAAACTGACGTTACTACATACCGTTCACCAATTTCAAACAGCAGTTTTATATACTGAAAAATGAGAATAAATCCTACAACAATCACTATAAGCCATTTTACGCTTGAGCTGATATCGAACATACTTTGGTCCGGGATTGAAAAATCTAATGCAGATGGTATTTGCAACAACTCTATAACATTTCCCGTTATACCCATAGCAAGATTACATATCTGTTTTGACGCAAGAAGTAAAAATGCAAACACAAATGTTCTGCAAAATATATGCTTCGGATCTTCGCTTTCAAAACCTACTCCTGACATCATTGCTTTTGTGGACTGAAATACCATATTTGCAATCAGCATTCCCCAGCCAAGTGCCAGAATTATATTTGTAATATCTTTTATAACCGGTGCGGTTTGTTCAAAGTACGCCATATCCATACTCATAACACCCACCAATTCCTTAGCTGCATACTCCATAATTCCGACTACCATCTCATATATCCATTCAATAAGCCCTTTCATGATTGGTTCCAGCAATGGCATCACCTCCTCCTATTCTTTTTGTATTAGCTTTATTCGATTGTTGCCAATCCCGACAAAAGCGGACGAACATATGCCAAGAATGCACCTATGCCGTTTATAATAGCCCATGCAATCCAAATACGTTTTAACCAGTCTACGCTTTGGTCTACCTTCTGCTGATTATTTGACAGTTTCATTCCGACAACGCATACAGTAGTCATTAACGCTGCCAATACTGTACTGATACCTGCGATTTTGTTATATACATCAACAATGATGCGGTTTGCTACTTCCCACATATCCTCTGCATATGCATTTACGGCAAGACAAAATATAATGTACAATGCTATCGGCAGAACATTTTTTAACTTATTTTTCATCAGTTATCCTCCCTTCAAAAATATTATGATTTTAAAGATTATGTACCCTATACAGAATACAGTTGCAAGCGGAACGCTTTTCTCTGACCTCACATAGCTCCACACGACCGCCGTTACGGTTGTCGGAATAAGCACCAATGCAAGATTGAACAATCCCAAATACGCTCCGACCGCTGATAAGAATTTGACATCACCTCCTTGGATGCCATCGTATTTTAGGGCAATAAAAAAGAGAGGTAATGCAGGTATTAAAAAGCCCGTAATCCTCTCAAATATCAAATTGTTACTCGCCAGCGACAACACATATATATACAATATGATACTGTTCGGTATTTCACGTCTTGTGTAATCCGTATATGCCGCATACAAAATCAGCAATAAAAACATTAGTCTGCTCCGCTAAAATCGTCTTCAAACATATCGCCGTTTATGGTAATGGTTTTAGTAATCTTTTTACAAAACTCTACATTACCCACACCACCGCCGGAAATATATATTTCAAAGCTATGATTTACAGGTTTTTCTTGCGTTCCTGCCAACGAAACATCGGTATATATCTTCCTCTCACCGGATTCTGAAACAGGGCTTTTCGGAAGTTGAAATACTTTACCGCTTTTGTCCATACTGATAGATTTAGACTGAGTACCCAATCTGTTTGTCATACTCCACGGTATATATACCGCAGTCTTTGTAGGCTCTTTCACTTTTTTACTTGCCGAACGGTTGTTATTCCAATTTGAACAGTATTCACCTGCGTTATCAATAAGCTTTGTTGTTATGCTATAATTAACTTTTGTTTCAAAGCCATATCCTGATTTAAACGTAGATGGCGAAACGGTTGCATTGGCACTTAAAGTCGCTTTGTATGTAAAAGTATGCTTGCAATTACTATATACCGCATTGCCTTTACTGTTATATCCTGTTACAACTCTATGTGTAGCATTCTCCGTCCATTCTATTTCACCGTCACATATTCCCGACGGTTTTATATCATCATTTTCTCCGCTGTCTGTCGGCGGTGGTGTAATTTCCTCCTTGGGATAATATTCAATATTCAAATTTTTTATCGGAACCCAAGGTGCAAGTTCAATATCAACGTCACGTTCATCACCCGTATATTGAATTTCTCCGTCTGCTAACTGCACATTCCAACCATTGTATTCATATCCATCCCAGTCATTTATATGGACCGTAGTTTTGATTATTTCATTATCCGTCATTTCTCCCAAATCACGTTGTTCTTCATGAAATATTCTGTTACTCGGCACATCCCAATACCTTATGTTGACTATTGCTTCCGGTGCCGGATTGACTACTATTTTTGCACTTGCAAAGTACCAATACATTCCTTTGGGAAACCACTTGTTTATTCCGATAGTCTGATGATTTCCGTTTTCTGACCACGGATCAAGTGAACCCGACTGTACATTTACATCACTTTTAACACACAGAAAAAAAGCTGTTTCTCCCGGCTCAGTCAATTCAAATTTACTTGACTCCAATATGTTATAATTATACTCGTTATAGCTGTCGCCAAGCATACCGTAATATTGAAAATCCCACGTTTTTATATTTGCATTATTCTTAGCCTTACTTAAATCTTCAAAAACTATCGTATCTCCTACATAACATTGCATAGAAGGAAATTCGGCAGACAAATCATTGTCATAATAGCTTTCAAGCATATCTTTTATTTCGCCGTTACGCATACGGATAATTCTGAAATTTGCAATCGGCTTAGCTACTTCTTCACCGTATATATCAATTACTGGTTGTCTTCTATAATCATCTTTAGCATATTCATTACTAAAATCAGCTTTTGATATAAGAACATTTGAGCATAAAAAAACGACTGTCATTGTGACAGCCGTTAAAACTTTTCTTATTTTCATTTATCATACCTCCCATTATTTCGCAGGATAAGGATATTTAAAGGTTTCATTATAGTGATATTCTTTAACCTCACCACTGCATAAACGCTTTACACTAAGTACAAATTCCATAGGCATTCCGTCTTTTAATTCAAGCGTTTCCTTATTCTCACGAGTTGTATAATATTCTGAATACACTGTAAAAATGGCATCATCAGCATATTGAATTTTATGCCATTGATTTCGTTCATGCGTTTCCCAACCAAGTATTGCACCCATATTAACATCATAAGTATTAAACTCCGACGGTGTTATAAAATCAATTTTGAATTGGTAATTATCACAATCGGTATAATCTCTTATGTTGTCAACCGTTATCCAAAACAATTTACCTTCATATGCGTTTTCGGGAAAATGCACCGTCAATTCAGGTTCTGGAAATGCGACAGTTGCCGGCGGTGATGTTATTGTTACTGTATAAGTATTTTCGTTCCACTCAACATCACAATTCAACAATTCCGCAATAAATCTCAGCGGTACGAATGTTCTGTCATCTTTTATCATTGCAGGCACATCAAAAGTATATAAAACTCCGTTTAAGGTTGCCTTTGACGATAAAATATGCGTAATGATATTATCTCTGCCCTTTACAATGTTTACTTCGCTTTCTTCACCGTTCCACGACACATCAGCTCCCATTGCTTCACTGACAAATCGTATAGGAACAAGCGTTCTCTCTTTGAAGATATACGGTTTTGCATCGGGAAATTCAATTTGATTTCCGTCAAGCGTTACCGTAATATCTTTCGTTTCATCGGCAGTTACACAGTTTACCGAAAGCGAGCCGAGCATTATAACCGTCAATAATATTGTTAAAATTCTTTTCATAGACTTTTCCTCCCGTTTCTTAATATTTTTATTTATCTATGGTACCATCTTAATTTAGTTATACCAAGTATTGTTATCAATGTCAAGAACTATTTTTAAAGTTGTACTTCCATAAAAATAAAACCGCATATCTATGCGATTTTACGAATGTTTTTTATACAAACTTTTTTAATCTGTCCTAAAATTCGTTGACGATATATCAAACGGAATTTCAATATTCCCTGTTAAGAACGAAAACAAACTTCTTGCAGATGCGTACCCTTTCACATTAAATACAGCCGGATTACTTGTACCGTTTACACTGACAAATTCAAGTGTATATACAAGTTTACCGTCTTTATATTTTCTGTTATTACTGTCCAATCCCATATCATCTCTGATAAATTTATAGAACTTAGTTTTTGCCACTCCGACATTAAGATTAGTTATCTTATCTTGTCTGTATGAATCACCCATCGCATATTCAACCGAGCAGTTGATCGCTCGTTGCAAATGAATTTCTATTTCCTGCTGCATAATATGTATTCTGTAAAACTCACCTACTGTCACAATGAATGTTATCAGGAAAAATACAAGTATCATAACCATCAAAAGACCGCTGCCGTTTTTCTTTGCATTTAATCTTTCTTTAATCCTTACCAATACACACCACCTCTTATAATAAATATAGTTATAACATATGCGGCTGTCATAACAGGAATAAGCGGCAATCGTTTATTCCTGTCTGACTTGCTTAGCAGCATATACAATCCGCTACACAATACAAGCAACATAAATATGTAGATATACATATTTTGTGCACCCATCATAAGGTATATCAGATATATAATATCAAAATCAGCTCCTCCTACCCATTTTCGCAAAGCCCTTGCAAATAAACATATGCCTATGTAGACTGCCAACGATTCAATTACATATCTTGATATATTAGCACTTGATACAGCACCGATACTAAATACAAGTAATATTCCGGCTTGAAGTTTCCATGTAGAAATCTCCTCATATTGAATGTCCAATACAGAATAAAACACAAGTAATATAAATGTTATGCACATCATTTCCAATATTTCTCACTCATTCCCTTTAATTTAACCTTCATCGGGATATCAAATCCCACAGGCTTACTGCCAAGCGGAGTAAATACATCAAAGCGATAATTTGTAGTACATATCACATCAAATGTATTACGAAGTTGTATTTTTTTCTGTGCCGCATTAAAATAATTTGCACTCACTGACATATCAGCCTCTGAGCCTATATTGGTATTTGATTTTAGCTGATTGAAAAGTGCATTGGTTTCTGATGTAACCTGCCCCGATATTTCAATCTCACGAACCACACGTCTGCAAGTATAATTCAAATTCAAATATACCGTAAATATGCTGAAGAATGAAACAGCGGTTGCAATCATTGTAATAAATACAAGTGTCTTTATGATAATCTCATAATATGCACTGCCTTTTTTCTTTGCTTTTAGAAAAGCAGACATTCCCCTGCTTTTCTTCTTTACTTCTTTTTTCATTGCTTTATATGCCGAAAGCGGACTTTATCTTAGCGATAACACCGTCCCAGACATCAACAATGGCGTCTTGATAATTCTTCATGAAGAACGCTCCGACAACGACAACGATAAGTATGACTATAAGCCAACCTGTTATTTGGTCGCCCTTAGTATTTTTAAGAACACGTTTAGATTCTGACATAAACGAATCCTTTGCAATTTTTGTTTTTATAAGTAATTTATTCATTTTATCAAACCTCTTTCTTTTACATTATTCCGCCCAAAGAATCAAATAAATTTACGCCCACAACATAGAATAATGTAAATATACCTATCACTACAATAGGTATAACCATCATTTTCACTCGTCCCGGGCGTTTATTTAACTCTCGACACATGGTTTCATGTGACAATAGCGACATATCAGACAGTAAATGATTTAGTGATGCTTCCTGATTATCTCCACGATTTATTGCAATGAGCGATTTTGCAAGACGTGACATATACGCATTACCTACTCTGTTTTCAAAATCAATCATTGCATTTTCAAAATTACCCGATTTTAAATCAAGTATCAGAACCTCAATATCATATTGAAGTCCCTTGCTTGCAATTTCGCCATAGTTTTCCAAAAGCTTTATAACATCTTTTTCAGTTTTCAGTCCTTGTACAATAGCACGAACAAACTTAGGCAGTTCTCGCTCTATACACTCATCTTTTTCTTTGAGTTTGTCATTAACCTCACCGAAAAAATGAAAATATACTATAACCGCCAATATACATATAACAACACTCATTGACGGCATTATTGCCAATGATATAATCCCACCGATTATTAATGTTCCTGCCGACATTACAACAGCCCTTGCATAGTATTCCTGCGGTGTAAAAATAAATCCCGCACGCTCCAGTTTTATTTGCATTCTTCGTTCTTTGAAGTCATCAAGATGAACTATCAGTGCTACTATTTTAATGACGGGTAGAAGCAAACGCTGTTTAAGCATTTCCGTCATTCCTGCTTTCCCCGAAATACTACGCAAACGCTGTGATGTACTGTATGGCGGTAATTTTAATAAGCTGCCGCTAATCATAAACATTCCTACAAAAATCAGAATAAATATCAAAAACTTCATACTTTTTTCCTCCTGTTACAACGGCTTATTTATTCTTAATGTCAAGAATGCCGATATAATTGTCAATAGCAGCATTAATACTATAAGCAGTCTTCCTACAAACGTATTTATAAGAATGTTAAACCATTCTGCATTTGAAAAACGCAGTATCGGAATGATTGAAAATGCCAGAATTATAGACATAAAATATTCTTTCCAAACATTCATCATCACGGTATCAGCCTCTATTTGTAATTTCTTTGCATCGTTCATACCGTCTATTACAGCCGAAAGAATAAATCTCATATCACCCGATTTTTCTTGTGACAATATCAAAATATCAATCCATTCCGAAAAATATTTATTGTTTATTTTAATCTCCAATCGTCGCAAACATCGGCGTATATTACTGTCAATCAAGGTTACATCAGTGATAAATTCCGCAAACGGTTTTTGAATATCTAACTTTGACAGATTTTCATTTATCGCCTTTATAATATCATTGCAAACTATATAGCTGTCAGTTATAATGCTTAAGGTATTCTCCAAAAGTTCGTCCTGATTACGTTTATACCATCTTGACTTTACTTTCAGAAATATATACGGTATTGGAATAAATGCAAAACCCGTTACCAATGCCAGAGTTGTATCGGTAAACAACATCTTTCCTATGCCTATTCCGCTACCCATAGCAACAGCAATCATAGCAGAAAATATCTTCATATTACTTCCGCCCATTGATACTGTGTTCTGTATTGTTGTAATAATGCGGTCTTTTAACGCCAATCTGTCAAAGCGTTCATCTACATTTCGAAATTTCTCTTTCTGTACTTGCTTGGCTAATGAAATATATGATTTTCGTCTAAATGGATTTATTCCGATAATAAAAAATGCTCCTATAATTAGGAGCACGAATATCATAATTAATATTATATTTTTCAATCTTAAAAACCTCCTTAAATTTCTGCATACAAAAAGCAGACCTTTTACAGTCTGCTCAATATTTCTTTAAAATACATCCTTGAAAATATCATCACCATATTTATTATAAAGTTTTCCGGCAACCTCATAACAATATTCATCATCTCGTTGTGATATGACAACAATATTCATAACTTTCTTTTCTATAACTAAAGTGTAGACAACACGAATTCCAATTCCTCTATATTTTATTTTAAAGAATCTTGTTAAATTATTTCCGCCTTTATTCCCAAGTGGTTTTCCATATCCAGTAGGTATCGGAAGCGGATTTGTACTAACCTTGGCAATACCCTTTAAAATTTGTTTTTTTAGTGAATTGTCCAAGCTATGCATATCAGCTTCTGCCTCACTCAAAAATTTAACATTCCACATTATTCAATCTCCACATCATCCATATCTTCAAAAATTTCTTCTTTTGTAAAACCAAATTCCGATATAACGTCCTCAAAGTCTTTTGTTTTTTCTGCCTTTTCAGACCTTGCAGATGCAATATTAAACAGTCTTATTTCTTCGATTTTATCAAGTAAAGTTTCCATTTTTGAGGCTTTTTCCACAAGTTCACGATAACTGTCAAGAGATATTACCATTGCTGTAGGCTGATTATTCTTCAATACAATATATTCTGTATTATTATTCTTCACATCATCAAATATACGAGATGTTTTACCCTTGCTGAAATCTGAAATTGGTATTAGTCTTTCTGTAAAATTAAGAATTTCATTATCCATAATATTTTGTCCTGCTTTCATTTTAATCCCTCCCTATAATATATGATTATCTTTATTTCATTATACTGCTAGATAAAATGAAAGTCAATATATTTTACTAAAAATTTTTATGAATATTTTATGTAAACTGTTTTAATTCTTCCTCACTTGCACCACCGCAACGCAGACGATGAATAAGTTCATCAGACATTTTTCCAACTTTCCTATGTTGCCCTATAACCTTTTCTATCTTGCCGTCAGCATCGTATATATTCTTTTTAATCTCGTACTTATACAATGTATTTCCAACTACTTTGCCGTCTTTTATCCCTGTACCCTCAAAGATTTCATCATATACACGTCTGCCGTCAGGTAATTGACGTTTAAACAAAACAAGCGGAATTGCTTCCAATATAAATTCAAGAATTTTAGATTCTGATAATCTAAGTCCCGTTGCTACACACATTGATAAAATACGATTATATGCGTCTACCGCTGAATTAGCATGCAATGTTGATATGATAACGTGACCTGTTCTTCCTGCCTCGACTGCTGTCATAGCCTCACTGCCACGCATTTCTGCCGGGATAATCGCATATGGATGGAATCGTAATGCCTCCTTTAACAAATCATCCATTGTAATAGGATTAGGTCCGTTTTTAGTAAGCGTTTGAACAACTCTGTTGGTCATTTTACCATTCTCATATTTTGCAATATTCAATTCTCTTGTATCTTCAATAGTGTAAATTCTTTTATTGTTATTAATACAAGAAATCAAATACGCCAAATCTGTGGTTTTACCGCTACCCGTACTGCCTGCTATCGCAATAGATACTCCGTTATTTATACATAGCGGCAAAAACTCCAGTTCATCTGCTGTTGCACTGCCATATTCAATCATCAATCTGCGTGTTATTACATTTTCTTTTTGACGCCGTATTGATGCAACGCCGCCGGTTTTACTGTCTACGCACGGTGGAATAATTGCAGATATTCTTACACCATCACCAATAAAGCTATCTACTTTAGGATTAGAACCGTCTATTATCGAACCACCAAGCCAAACCATTTTCTTGATTTTATCCATACAATCATCCGGAGAAACGAATGTTTCCTCCAACATCTCCACTTTATCGGGATAAATAACCTCTATACAATTCCACGCATTGATATTAACTTCTTCTACCTCTTCATCTTGAAGATATTTTGTAAGTATTCCGAAACCCGCCATATCTTCATATATTTTGTCTGCCAATACCGATATATTTGAGCAACCTTCAACTAACATTCTATTTTGATTAATGTATCGTATTATGAGATTTTTCAATGTATCTCCGGCTGACGGCGAATATATAACATCAATCAACTCTGCCGAATGATATTTTGATATGATATGTCGTATTTTATCAACCACATCTTTATATTTCATTGTCTGCTGATTGGAATTCTCTGAGTCAACATTCATATTTACATTCATCTTATATATAAGGTCATTTATATTAAAAACATCTATCATACAACTCCGCCTCCCTGCAAAATAATTGAACTTGTCAAAGCTTTCATCGCCGATATATATGCTCGTTCTTGTCTTAAATCATGAAATACAATAGCCTGTCCCGTATTTGCATAAACATTGGCATTATCAACATAACCGATTTCAAATTCAAATTTTAATCCGATACTTGATTTGTATGCAGATAAATCACACGACTTATCGTAACCGTTTAATATATGTACCGTCTTATACGACAAATTAAGCAAATTATTGACATTTTGCATACTTTGCTACCAGATGCAATCCTTTACTGAGGGATGATGTACCGTTATAATCTTATCTGCCACTGTCATTCCTATACTGGATATTGGATTATTTAGTTCTGTATCACAATCTATAATAAGATAGTCGAAACGTATAGCCGCATCATCAATAATATCGTTGACACGTTTGTGCGATATTGCAGTAAGTTGTATTGCGTCAAATTTGTCGGGAACGGACAAAACAAACACTGCTGTTTTTCCTGCCTGCACAAACATATTTTTAGTTTCACCGTTCAGCAACGCTTGATATATCCCGCGGTCATCAGGTATATTACAACCGAAAATTGTTTGTATTTCTCCGTAATATATATTAGAAGATATAACGCCTACCGTAAAGTTACGTTGTGCAAGAGAATATGCAAGATTGACTGTTGTTGTGGTCTTTCCACTGCCGTTAGCACCCCAAACTGATATGATTTTTGCATTCATTATACCACACCCCGATTCTCCAATATCAAATGTACTTTTCCGGAATACTCAGCTTTAACAAGTCTTTCTGCCTGTTCGTCATTTGCTATAAGTGTAACACTTGCAGCTATTGAGTTATCCTTATCTTCACTGTCATGAATATCATCCAGATTTTGAGCATCTTCGTTTTCGACACTGTAAATTTCAATATTTTTAAGTATATCGTCTATGACAACATTATCATCATCATAATATGCAACTGTCACTTTATCGCCCGACTTCAGATGATTTGCCACGCTTGCAGCATTACTCGGTACACTGACGGCAACAAGTCGTTTCCCCTCTGCAACCGCTTTATCCAATCTTTCGTCCGATACATAATCCGCGAATTTAGATGCATACAGATAATCGTCAGTTGTCATACTGACCTTTGCGTATTTTCCTACAATGTCATCAGTATTTTTAACCACAGTTTCCGGCAATCCATAACTTCCAACTTCAACAAGTTTTAACATCTCTGTTTCAATTTTTGTTCCTGCCGGAATATCGGACATTAAACGACATATAAATATCGTCTTTTCTTTTTGTTTATACATACTCGGCAAAATCAAAAATGCAAGTATTGCCGCAACAACAATACATATACCGCCTACTAAGATTTTATTCTCAAATACTTTCTTCAATCTTTATTACTCCTTCCTATAAAAAAAACTATAAAAAAAGCCTTGCAATTTCATTTGCAAAGCTATCGCTGTTTCTGTCAAACATATTAACGTTGTATTTCAATAATTGTTTGGGCGGTTCTGTGTCAAATAAAAATATATATGAATTTGATATTTGTTCCGCCCATTTTTCATCAAGCAAAAAATATTTACATTTATTTATGTGCCACGCATCCGACAATGCCATCACAATTTTTAATGATGATATTTTTAGGATTTCGATATTCTTATAGTTGTACCCGGATGATATTCCACAAAAATCTCCGTTACTGTCTATGTAAAACGGATTTCCAAGGTCGATTACTACTATGTCATAATCATTAAACTCCGAAATATCAACTGATTTTACGTTCTTATATTCCGCACGTCCATGTATATATCGAAATTCATCACCGCCGGATAAATTAATCGCCAATACTTTTTTGCCGTTTTCCGAAAAATACTCTGCCAAACTGGCTGTCATATTCGTAACACCCGCTCCGTGTGTTGTACCGAACACGGAAATAATCAAACATTCTTTATTTGATTTAACAGTATTACGTCTTTTCCATTTAAAATCTATAATCGGCTGTTTTCTCTTATTTACCTTTGGCTTACTTTCAACCTTTTTGATAGTTTCAGACTCCGCTGATTTTTCTGTTTTAACCGGTTGAGATTTTGGAATATCATCTGAGATTATTTCATCATATACCGCAGCTTCATTTATTCGCCCTTTATTGATTATAGATAAAATCTCAAACTTATCCATACCCTTTCCTTCAAATATAATATCCTCAACATTATACTGTTTACGGTACACATCAAATTGCGTCTGCACATACTGTTTTCTCAATCCGCTTAGAATAAGCAAAATTCGTGCAGTCTTAGTAATTGCTCTTATCTGTGCAATATAAGTTTCAATATCCTTAATCGCTGTATAACGCATTATAATAACATCAACATCAGAATGTCTTTCAACATCCATCACCAATGTTACTCCGTTAGTGCAATCATCACACATAAATGCCATATCTTGATTTTCTATATCTCTTTTCAGCTCATTCTGAATACTCTGGTCCGCAAATGCACTTATAATCCCACGCATCCCATCATCACTTCCTTTAGATATTGAAACGGCAACAGACTATCGGTTTCAAGCTTTTCGTACAGCTTTATTGAATATTCAAGTGCTTTCTCTGTATCTCGTTTGTCGTGTTTGTAGAACGCATGTAAAAGTACAATATTATCATCTCTTTCACAAAATATAATACGCACAACTTTTTTGGATACCTTGATTCTAAACTCGTAAAACTGTCTGTAACGCTCTATGATAAAATGCTTAACATGTGGTTCACACAGTATCTTGTTTTCCGATACAAGCATATTAATCTGATATCGAAATTTCTTTTTTATCTTATCATCTGAATACTTTAAAAATTCAAGTACTGGCGATACTCCGTTTTCATCACAATATGTATAAATTTTTTTCAATAAATTCACCACACAATCTTAATATATCTTTAACTTAATTATCCTTTCGTTCAAGATAATCTACCATCAAAATTTCAATACGCTCAATCAATTCCTGCTCACTTTTAAAATGACTGATGTATTTCTTTATGAACGTATCAACATATCTCTTTTCTGTATTTTTTGATTTTTTTAATGCTGTTGTTATTTGTTCAAGAATGTCATTTGTAATATTGTGCTTGTACTTTTTCATTCGCTTGATATATTCATTATTCAGGACAGCTTTTTTATCTTTAAAGAAATATTGATATATCACATCTTGACTTCCACTTGGAAAATACGAAATAGAAACTGCTATTTTGATTTTTATTTTGCCGCTATCAACCAGCACAAGTAAATCATCGATTAAATTATTTAACCGAATATACTCATATATGCTGCTTTTAGACACATCAAACTCCTTCGCCAATATGTTTTGAGTGTATTCGTCCACTTTTGTCCACCCGGTGGACAAACTTCCGTATTTATCTTTTTTCAGATACTCATTACGAAGTACATACATTTTTGCTCGTTCCGACGGTAATATCTTATCTCTCTGTAACAGATTTGATTTGATGACTATATTGGCAGCCTCTGTATCGGTACACTTAATGATACGCACATCAGCCTCCGATTCACCATTGAACTTTAATGCTTCCATTCGTCTGTGACCGCTTAAGATTTCATATTTTCCTCCAAACCCAATTACTCGCACAAGAATTGGATTTAATAGTCCATTCTCTTTTATATCCTCCGCAAGCATTTCGATTTTTTTGTTGTCTTCCACCTTAAACGGATGCTTTGAATATGGCTCCGTATCAGATAGCTTTATTTTGACTATCGGTGTCTGCTCAAATTCTTCTTGATAGTCCATCTCTATATCACCTCTTTCCTGCTAAAATTTTAATAATGGCTATTATATGTTCTCTCTATGTTCCTCTCCAACGGACCATTTTGATTTCTCCTTTATCTTGCAATAAAAAAAGAACCTTAATTTCATTTTGAAATTAGGTTCTTAATAATATATATCTTGTTTTTTATCTATTCCCAATCAATCTTTGTAATCATCATAAAATTCTTTAAATGATATTTTGTGAAATTGAAATGGTTTGTCCTATTATTTTTATTAGGTTGTCCTTATGAGGTTGCATCGACCCACAACTTGTTCCAACAAAAAATGGCGTAGGTATGCGTTTTTTTACTTGTTGTTCTTACGAAGTAGTAGTCTTAAGCAAGCTCAAATCATACAAATAAGCGGTTACACATAGTTTCTTTAAAGCATTTTCCACACGCTCCATGTCCGGCGTCAAGCACAACCTTTATATCGGAACTTGAAAAGGTCTGCAATGTTTCATAATGTTTTATACCTATACCAATCACAATACCCACAACCGCAAATAATACCGCTATCACAATATGTTTTCTTGTAAATATCATACTACCCCTCACCTTTCAAGTAAGAATAATACATTAATATGTGATAAACGGCATTGTTATACACAAAAACAGAGCAGACAAAACATTTCTATGCTTTATCTGCTCACATATTATTTTCCGTCCAAAACGTCTTGAAAAGTTATTTTAGACATTTCATCTGCCAAAACTTTTTGTACTTTGTACAGCTTACGCTGTACTTTACATATGCCGTTATTTTTGCACGACTCGGGATTTTCCATACATTTATTTATCGCAATTTTACCGTCTATCGTTTCAATCACGTCTTTAAGAGTTATCTCCGACGGCTTTTTATTCAAAACATATCCGCCGTTTACGCCTCTGTACGATTTAATTATTCCGGCTTGAACGATTTTTCGCAAAATTTTTAATGTAAATCGGTACGGAATATCGTTTTTTTCGGCAATCGCTTTTGCCTCTATCTGTCTGTTTTCATCAGCCAACATAGCAATAATTCTAAGTGCATAATCTGCCTCTCTCGTTATTTTCATTGCTTTCCTGCCCCCTGACTGCTCTCCATAATTTCTAATATTTCCATAGCATACGAACGCGGAGTACGGCCGTGTATAACCTTGATTTTGTAATCGCAGTTATCATAAAACGGTTTTCTGTCGTCAAATCTTTTTTTGATGTTTTCAATGCTGTCCCGCTTTAAAAGCGGTCTTGTTTTTCTTGCTTCTTCAAGACGTTCCCGTATAACCGAAAAATCTGGCGACAGATTAAAAATAACACCTGTTTTTCTGAGATTTTCTATATTCTGTTCATTTAGTACAACGCCGCCGCCTGTTGCGATAACAACATTTTTCATTTCCGCCGCTTTTTTTATAACTTCACATTCAGTTTTTCTGAAATATTCTTCTCCGCACTTATCGAAAATTTCGTTAATTGTAATTCCCTCTTGTTCCACAATCATATCGTCCGTATCAACAAGATTATACTTTGAAATTTCAGAAATAGCCTTGCTTATTTCGGTTTTACCCGTAGCCATAAAACCTGTAAGCACTATATTCATCTTCCGAAAACCTCCTTTTTGATTCTCTCACACATATCGTCAGGAAGTTTTGTGTCTGTAAATAATTCATATGCAATAATTCCTTGATATATTAGCATACCAAGTCCGTTTAGAATTTTTGCACCGCGTTTTTCTGCCTCTTGCAAAAACAATGTTTTGTCGGGATTGTATATCATATCGACCGCCGCCGTATTTTCGTTGATAAATGACAAATCGTTGATTTCTTCAATATTGTCAATCGGCATTACGTTTTCCTGCGGTTCCATACCTGCCGAAGTTGTATTTATGACTATATCAAATTCAAGCTTATCTATTTCAGTATTAACCTCAAATCCCGTACTCTTCAAAATATCCTCTGCAAGCATCTTAACCTTGCTCTTAGTTCTGTTCACAACAGTTATGCTTTTCGGCTTATTGTCAATTAATCTTATAAGCGTAGGACGCACCACACCGCCTGCACCTATTATAAGTATTCTGCTGTTTTCGATTTCAATACCCGCTTTTGTAAGTGCCATACAAAAGCCGTCCGCGTCTGTATTATAGCCGTACAATTTACCGTCCCTATTTACTACCGTATTTACCGAACCAAGCTTTTTTGCACCGTCCGTTACAACGTCTATGTACTTCATAACTTCTACCTTATGCGGTGCTGTGACGTTAATTCCACTTATTCCGAGTGCTCTCATACCATTAATTGCGTCCTTCAAATCTTCGGGTTTTACGCACCATGCTCCGTAAACATAGTTGTTATGTACGGTTTCGGATATGAAGTTGTGCATATTAGGTGAAAACGTATGCTCAACAGGATATCCGATTATTCCAAGCTGTTTTGTGTATCCGTTTATTTCAAACATTATTTTATCTCCATTCATAAAGTATATATGGTATTATACCATAATTATATGAATTTGAATAGACTATTTTTTCGATTTAGACCTAAAAATAATCGACACCAAGAAACCGAACACAAGTGCCGCCGCAATACCGCCCGACGCTGCAGTTAAACCGCCTGTGAATATTCCCAAAAAGCCTTTTTCCGAAACGGCTTTTTCCACGCCTTTGCAAAGATTATATCCAAAACCGGTCAGCGGAACAGTTGCACCGGCTCCCGCAAAATCAACCAACGGCTGATATATTTTTATAAGCTGTAAAAATACACCGGCCACAACAAACGTAACCAAAATTCTTGCCGGAGTCAATTTGGTTTTATCTATCAAAATCTGACCAACCGCACATATAAGACCGCCTACTATAAATGCCTTTAAATAGTCCATTATTCTCCCTCCTAAATTTCTATCGCAACTGCGTGAGCGATTGCCGGAATACTCTCGCCCTGTTCTATAATCATAGGATTCATCAACGCACCAGTCGCCATAACAAGCACCTTACTTAGATTATGTCTTTTAAGTTCTCTGTACACATATCCGCAAAAAACACTGCCGCAGCAACCGCAACCGCTGCCGCCTGCGTGAACGTCCTGTTCCTCAATATCAAAAATCATTTTACCGCAGTCCTTATGCTTTGTTCGTATGTCAAAGCCTTCTTTCAGCATTAGCTCTACAAGAATATCCGAGCCGACAACACCCAAATCACCCGTAAGTATCATATCGTAATAATCGGGAGTTCTGTGTGTGTCGTTAAAATGTGCGATAAGCGTATCAATCGCCGCCGGTGCCATAGCCGCACCCATATTGCTTATATCCGTTACGCCTTTGTCTATTACTTTTCCCGTTGTGACGTGCGTTATTTTCGGACCTGTTCCCTTTGATGACAATATCGCACACCCTGCGCCCGTAACGGTCCATTGTGCCGACGGTGTACGCTGACCGCCGTATTCAAGCGGATTTCTGAACTGAATTTCCGATGAACAAAAATGGCTTGAAGTAAGGCACATTGCATAATCCGCAAATCCGGCACTGACAATCATACTTCCGATTGACATACTCTCAGTCATAGTTGAACACGCACCGTACAATCCCAAAAACGGTATATCAAAATCTCTGACGCTGTAATGTGCGCCCACGCACTGATTTAACAAATCACCTGCAAGAATGTAATCTATATCGCTTTGTTGTAATTTTGCTTTTTCAAGTGCTAAAAGTGCGGTCTTTTTTTGGAGCATACTCTCCGATTTTTCCCACGACTTTTCACCTAAAGTATCATCGTCAAGTATTACGTCAAATGTACTTTTAAGCGGTCCTTTTCCCTCTTTTTGACCCACTGTCGAGGCGGTTTCTATTATTATCGGCGGATTGTCAAACGTAACAGTCTGCCGTCCGAGTCTGTTATTCATATTATCATCTCCTTGTTTGTTAGTTTTCGTAAAAATACTTAATTTTATGCACAAAAAAATACACCTCTTAACATAGGTGTATTTTTGTTTGTCACCGATATTTTTTATACAGGATTGATTACCGACAATGCCGAATGTTCTTTGACGAAATGTTCTTCAAAACGTTTTTGAACATCTTCAAAAGTTATTGTCTTATACACATCATAGAAATTGAAATAATCAATATCCATAAACAACATCTGTAAAAATGTCACTGCATAATCTTCTACATCATTCTGTGAACGGATATATTCGCCCCAAACAACCTTTTTAATTCTCTCAAAATCTTCTTTTGAAAGACCGTTCTTTCTTGTTTCTTCAACTTCGTTTATAACCGCCTCATACACTGCCTTAGGGTCACTGCTTTCACCGTCTATTGATGAATACGCATAATCAGGCTGCATTGTGTATTCAAGTGAAAATCTGTTGTTTATAAGTCCTTTTTCGTAAAGGCTCTTATAAAACTTTGAACTTCTTCCGAAAAGCATTTTTAAAATAATATTCGTTTCTATACTTTTCTTTAAAAGCTCATCACCGCCGAAACCGTTATTTGTATCTTTAAAACCTGTCATAAACAACGGCATTGCAACGCTCAAACTTTGTTCTGCGTAATGTTTTGCCACTTCATCAGGCTCTGTCGGATATACCTTTTTAATCTTCTCTTCAAACGGCTCATTCTTCTTTACACCGTTTTCAATAACCTTAGAAATCTTAACAGGGTCAACATTTCCGACAACAACTATCGACATATTTGACAAGTTATAAAATGTATCGTAGCACTTATACAAATATTCAGGCGTTATATGGCTTATACTTTCAACCGTACCTGCAATTTCTTTTTTAACAGGGTGTTCTTTGTACAGGCAGTTCAGAAAATTAAAGAACAACTTCCAGCTTCCGCTGTCGTCATACATTCTTATTTCCTGTCCGATAATACCCTGTTCCTTTTGTACGCTTTCCTCCGTAAAATACGGACTTTGAACATAGTCCATAAGCGTTTCGATATTTTCTTCGATATTAGACGTTGCCGAGAACAGATACGCCGTTATATTAAATGATGTAAACGCATTTGCATTGCCGCCGTACTTTGAAAATTTATCAAATACATTACTGCCGTCCGGCTGGTCGAACATTTTATGTTCAAGATAATGTGCTATACCGTCAGGCACTTCAGTAAGCTCACTCTCACCCGGTACAACAAACTTTGAATCGACAGAGCCGTATCTTGTACCGAATATTGCATACGTTTTGCTGTAATCTTTTTTAGGAATTATATATATTCCGAGTCCTGAAGAATGTGTTGTGTAATACAGTTCCTCACCTGTTTTGTCATTTTTTCTGTACTGCAATTCCATTACGCATCCTCCTTTCCCGTTAAGAAATACACTGTTTCAAGTTTAACGTTTTTAAACACTCTTGCAGCGTCCTCCATCGTTATCTTGCTTATCTTTTCTTTAAGCGTGTCTATATCATAATCAGTTCCGACTATTTTCTGTCCCAAATAGAATGACTGCAACATATCTTGGTCGTCCTTGTATGATTCAAGCGAATTTATAATTGCATTAATGCTTGACTCATATTCAAGCTGTGATATTTCGCCGTTTTTAACATTCTCAAGCTGAACAAGTATTTCATCATATGCCTTTTGGAAATTCTTAAATTCAATACCTGCGTTTACAAACAAAGCGCCTTTGTTTTTGTCAAGACTGCCCGAGGCATAATAGCACAAGCTAAGCTTTTCACGCACATTGTTAAACAACTTCGAGTGAGCGCCGCCGCCGAATATACTGTTTGCAACCATCAATGCGGGATAATCACTGTCTGTAGGCTTTATGCCTGTTGAAAATCCCATACAAAGTTTGCCTTGTACAACGTCCATTTTATCAGTAACGTTTTTAACTTCGTTCTTCGGAACATATATTTCCGTCTTAGGAATATCCGCATTCTTAAACGCAATTTTGCCTGTGTATTTCTTTATTTTTTCGGCAAGTGCATTTGCGTCCGCATCACCGCATATATAAATATCAATAACAGATGATGTAATAATATTTTCATAATGCTTTTTCAAATTGTCGGCAGTTATTTTATCAATACCCTCTTGTGTACCGAGTTTTGAAATTGCATAATTTTCACCCTCAAACATTGTTTCGATACAGCGTTCTACAGCATACTGACGCTTATCGTTCATCATTGCCATTATTCTGTCTTTTGCGTTTTTCTTTTCCTGTTCGACAATTTCATCGCTGAATGAAGTTGATTCAAACATTATTGACAGCATAAGGTCAATAACGCTGTCACAAAGTTTTTCACCGTTCGGTGCATATTTATCGGAAATTGTTTCAAATGCAACGTGCAAAATATGATCGTCACCGCGTTTTAAAACTCCGACGCCGACTCCGGCACCGTACAGATTCTCAAGATACTTTGAAATTGCCTCACTGTCACTGCAAAGTTTGCAGCCTCTTTTAAGCACATAAGGCAAAAGTGCGTTAAGCGACGATTCTTCTTCGTTTAAATCTCTGTGAATATATACGTCAATCGTAGTTGTTTTCAATTTCGTCATAGGTATATAATACAGATTTATATTTGAATTTATATTAATACTTTCCATTCCGTTTCTCCTTTACTGTTTTTAATATATTTTACCCCAAAACAAACCATATGTCAATCATCGAAAATCCTCAAAAATTACATCTATGATGTGATTTTTAGAACTGTCAACGGACTTAGACATAGCTTTCTATATCCCTTAATGTCATATCTCGGTGCAGTGCAAGATTAATTCCGTTTGCAACGGTTTTAGCCGTTCTTTCGATTACAAGGTCAATGTCCTTTGTCGTAACCATAAGCGGTGCAAGCTCTTTTGGTATTTCAACCTTTGATATTGTTGCGGCGTCTATAACGGTCGGTACACCTATCGCAATCACCTTTGCACCAATCGTTTCTTCATTAAGACATTCTCTGTTATTTCCCACACCGGCACCCGGTTGAATACCCGTATCCGATATTTGTACAGTGGTCGAAACACGTCTTATATCCGCCGCCGCCATTGCGTCAACGGCGATAATAAGATTCGGTTTCACCTTTTCGCTTACCGCCTTGATAATCTCAGCAGTCTCAATGCCTGTCGTTCCGAGAACTCCGGGTATCAACGCACATACACCGCTTATATTATCATCAAAAAAATCTTTCATATTCTGTTTTATATGATGTGTCACCAACAGCCTTGACACCACTTCCGTACCGAGTGCGTCAGGCGTTATGTCACGGTTTCCGAGTCCTACGACAAGTGTAAGGCTGTCACTTTTTATATCGGCCATTTTACGAATTTCCTCCGAAATAAGAGTGCATACCCTTTCGTATATATCAATACTGTATTTCAAATTCGGCGACTCAATCGTTATATAATTGCCTATCGCCTTGCCGAGTGCCTTACTTCCGTTTTCGTTTGTTATTTCTATATTCGTAACGGTTATTCCGTCCTCTGTACGCACATCGGATATAACACCGTCTATTTCCGTTGCATTTTTCGCCTCACGTCTGCTGAGTTCGTGTGCCTCCACCGCCAAGTCTGTTCTTATATTCTGCATTTATACAATCTCCTTTTTTCATCTATCTTTTGAAAAAACAGAGATTATTATACAAAAAAGAGCGATACGGTTGTATCGCTCATCTTTTCGATTATTTTCCAAGTGCATTGTCTATGTCTATTTTTAGCTTGTCTTTATCACTGCACTTAAATTCAATAGCCGAAATATTGTTTGATGTATCAAGCATAATAAGTGCAGGAGTTTGGTCTTTTACCAATGAGAAGTTTTCAAGTGCCTCAGGATTTTCGTCAACATTTACAAGTTGAAAGTTGATTTTGTCCTTATATTCGTTTTCAAGTTCAGTGTACATTGTGTTTGTTGCGTCAAAGTTATCGTCCGCATTTGCCACAAAGTACATAAATGTAGGAGTTACCTTTTCTGTGCTTTCTGTTTGTGCCGTGTCTGTGCCTGAATTATTTGTACTTCCGCAGCCTGCAATCATTCCGACTGCCATAACGGCTGACATTGCCAATGCTATAATTTTCTTTTTACTCATCATCATTCTCACCTTTCAATTTATCTTTCATTATATCTAAAGCACGATTTGCTATTTTATTATAGCGTTCGGCTTTATTTCTTATTCTTTCGTTAAGTCCGTCGATAATGCCGAAATTCGCATTCATCGGCTGGAACTTTGTATTTGCAGAATTTGAAATATAAAGCGGTAATGCACCGATACAAGTTTTTGAATCCGGTTCAAACATATCTTTTCCGTTAAGCATAGCCGCCATATTATATCCGGCAAGTATTCCGCTTGACGCCGACTCAACATAACCTTCGACACCTGTTATCTGTCCCGCAAAAAATACTTTCGGGTACTTCTCCATTTGATAATACTTATTTAAAAGCGTCGGAGAATTTATATAAGTGTTTCTGTGCATAACTCCGTAACGCACAAATTCGGCATTTTCAAGTCCCGGAATCATTGAGAACACGCGTTTTTGCTCTCCCCATTTCAAATTCGTCTGAAAACCGACAAGGTTATAGAGCGTACCCTCTTTATTATCCTGTCTTAACTGAACAACCGCATATGCGTCGTCCTTGCCAGTCTTTGGATTTACAAGACCGACAGGTTTTAGCGGTCCGAACACAAGCGTCTGTTCACCTCTTTTTGCCATAACCTCAACAGGCATACATCCCTCGAAAACCTTTTGATTTTCAAATTCTTTAAGCGGTGCTGTTTCAGCCGTGATAAGCTCGTTATAAAAAGCGGTGTATTCCTCTTTTGTCATCGGACAGTTAATATAATCGGCTGTACCTTTATCGTATCTTGCCGCCTTGAAAACTTTTTCTTTGTCAATGCTTTCTTCCGTCACAATCGGTGCGGCTGCGTCATAAAAGTACAATTCGTCCGAACCTGTAATTTTCTTTATTTCATCGGCAAGTCCGTCCGAAGTAAGCGGACCTGTTGCGATTATTGTATATTCATCGGGATTGATTTCCGTAACTTCTTCATTAAATACGGTTACACGCGGATGATTTTTAATTTTTTCCGTTATATGCTTTGCAAAAACATCTCTGTCAACCGCCAAAGCACCGCCCGCGGGTACACGGCTTATGTCAGCCGCTTCCATCATAACCGAATCAAACATACGCATTTCTTCTTTTAAAAGACCGCACGCATTTTCAATTCTGTCAGCCTTCAAAGAGTTTGAACACACAAGTTCCGAAAAATTTTCATTTGAATGTGCCGGTGAATACTTTACCGGTTTCATTTCGTAAAGGTCAACGTCAATTCCCTGCTTTACAAGCTGCCATACCGCCTCACAACCGGCAAGTCCGGCTCCTATAACTTTTACTTTCACTTCTTTTCTTCCTTTAACTTTCTCTCATATTTGCAATCTTCGTTATAGCAGAAAATCTTACCGTTTCTGCCTTGCTTTTTAAGGAGCAAGCCGCCGCACTGAGGACAAGCCTCATCCTTAACAGGCATATCCCATACCATAAAGTCACACTTCGGCGAATGTTCACAACCGTAGTAAACCTTACCTCTCCTTGACTTTTTAACAAGTATTTCACCGCCGCACTTAGGGCATTTCGCACCTGTTTCTTCACGGATAGCCTTTGTATTTTTACATTCGGGATAACCCGGACAAGCCAAGAATTTACCGAATTTACTCAGCTTGTACACCATTTTTCTTCCGCACTTTTCACATACGACATCCGATTCTTCGTCTTTAATCTGAATTTTTTCGATGTTCTTCTGTGCCTTTTCAAGTGTATCCTTAAATGACGGATAAAAATCGTTAATCAGCTTTTTCCAATTCAATTCGCCTTCTTCAACGCTGTCAAGCTCTTTTTCCATATCAGCCGTAAATTCAACGTCCACAATATCCGAAAAGTTATTTTTCATAATTTCCGACGTAACAAATCCAAGCTCTGTCGGAACAAGCTGTTTCTTACTTCTTACGACATATCCTCTTGACACGATTGTTGAAATAGTCGGTGCGTACGTTGACGGTCTGCCTATGCCATTTTCTTCAAGCTCCTTGATAAGTGTAGCGTCCGAATATCTTGCGGGAGGTTGAGTAAAGTGTTGCTTTTCCTCCGAACTTTTAAGTGCAACGGTTTGATTTTCTTCAAGGTTAGGAAGCATTTTTTCTTTCTTTTCCTTGTTGTCCGTTGACTCAACGTACACCGTCATATAACCCTTAAACTTTATGTTTGAACCGCTCGCCTTAAATGTATGACCGTTTGCGTCAATAGTTACCTGCATTGTGTCATATACCGCACTTGTCATCTGACTTGCGGCAAATCGTTCCCAAATAAGCTTATAAAGTCTGTATTGGTCGTTTGTAAGTTTATCCTTAATATCAATCGGCTTTATGTTTATTGAAGTCGGTCTGATAGCCTCATGGGCGTCCTGTGCATTCTTTTTTGTCTTGTATTGCTTTGCCTTTACATATTCGCTTCCGTAATTTTCGGTCAAATATGCAACCGCCTCTTTTTGTGCGTCGTCGGCAATTCTTAGCGAATCTGTTCTCATATACGTTATAAGACCTATTGTTCCTATCTTTCCGCCGAGGTTAATACCTTCGTAAAGAGTTTGTGCAATCTGCATTGTTTTTGCCGCTTGGAAATTATACTTTCTTGATGCGTCCTGCTGCAGAGTACTTGTCGTAAACGGCGGTTGAGGATTACGCTTTTGCTGACCTCTTTTAACCTTTTCTATAACAAAATCGGCATTTGCTATTGCGTCCGAAACTTTCTTTGTTTCTTCGGCATTGTTTAGCTTTACTTCTTTGCCCTTTTCACCGTAATATTTTGCATTAAAATCCTTTTTACTTTTCGGATCATGCAAAACCGTTTCGATTGACCAATATTCCTGAGGAGTAAAGTTTTCGATTTCTTCTTCCCTGTCACATATAAGCTTTGTCGCAACAGACTGTACACGGCCGGCACTAAGTCCTCTTTTAACCTTTTCCCAAAGAATAGGACTGATTGTATAACCCACAATTCTGTCAAGCACACGTCTTGCCTGTTGTGCGTCAACAAGGTCCATATCAATCTTTCTCGGCTGTTTTATTGCCGCCTTAACGGCTGTTTTTGTAATTTCGTTAAACGTTACACGGCAATTTGACTCAGGGTCTATTTTAAGTGCCTCCGCCAAATGCCAGCTTATTGCCTCACCCTCGCGGTCCGGGTCAGTTGCGAGATAAACTACATCTGCTTTTTTAGCCTCTTTTTTCAGTTGTGTAAGCAGCTGTCCTTTACCGCGTATTGTTATATATTTCGGTGTGTAATCATTTTCAAAGTCTATACCCATTTGACTTTTCGGAAGGTCGATTATATGCCCCATAGACGCCATAACTGTATAGTCCTTGCCAAGATATTTTTTTATTGTCCCCGCTTTCGCCGGTGACTCCACTATTAACAGCTTTTTCGTTGCCATATAATTTCCTCCGTATCTATAATTTCAGTTGATATTTACTTCCGGGAAGTTTCTTAACCAATCCCTTGACTTCAAGCATTATAAGCTTTGTATTTATTTCGCTTACGTTTCTTTTCAGTTCCCTTGAAAGTTCATCTATCTGCATATCGCTTTTCTTTAATATATCTATTATCTGTTTTTCAAATTCATTTAGTTTGCTGTATTTACTGTCATCAACAGTTTTTTGTATCGGCTCACTTTTTACCTTTTTAGGTATAACTTTTTCGGCATACGGATATTCGCTTATTATATCCGCTGCGCCGTTTATCAGTTTTGCACCCTGTTGAATGATTTTGTTCGTTCCCAAGGAATTTGTATCTGTAATATTTCTCGGTACCGCAAATACATCTCTGTCATTTTCAAGTGCATATTTTGCTGTTATAAGCGCGCCGCTCTTTTCCGGTGCTTCCGTTACGAGTATTCCGCGTGACAGTCCCGCTATAATTCTGTTCCTTGCAGGAAAATGATTTCTTACAGGCGGTGTACCGGGTGCGTATTCTGATATTATACAACCTTTTTCGGTAATTGCTTTGACAAGTTCAACATTTTCCGACGGATACACTATATCAAGTCCGCTGCCGACAACACCGACTGCCACTCCGCCGACATCAAGTGTTGCCCACGCACCGACCGTATCAATACCTCTTGCCAGTCCGCCGACAGTCATCGCACCGTATTGTGCCAATTCGCGACATATCCTGTCCGTCACAACACGTCCGTATTCCGACGAATTTCGTGTACCCACAACGCCTATTGTAAGCACCTTATCAAGCTCCAACACCTTGCCCTGTACATACAAGACATACGGCGGACTTGATATATTCTTTAATATTTGCGGATAGCTTTCACTGTCGTAAACCAATATTTTCTGATTTAATTTTGCGGTTTGTTCAAGTATTTTTTCTGCTTTGGATAAATCCTTGTCTGCAAGACTTGATTTTATTTTGTCACTCAAACCGTATATATTATTTAAGTTTTTTGAAAAATATATTTCTTCAACAGTTTTAAAATACTCTAAAAGTACTTTAATTTTTGATGGCGTAACACCGTATTTAGTTGTAAGCCATAACCAATAAAGTATATGTTCCATCAATCCACCACCTAAAATACATCTGTTACATTACTACAAATCTCAAAAATTGTCAAGACCTTTGGCGAACAAGTTCGTACATTAATATTGCCGCCGCAACTCCCGCATTTAGCGATTCGGCTTTCCCCAAAATCGGAATTTTAACGCATTGACACATTTTCTGAACATCTTCCGATATTCCGTTTGCCTCATTTCCTACTATTATAATAGTAGGTTTTTTCATATCCGCACTGCGGTAATCTATTGTATTGTCACCAAGTGCACCGCCGATAAGCTGAAAACCGCTGTTTTTGTATTCGCTGAGTTTTTCATATGACACACCTGTCACAACTCTCATATTGAAAAATGAACCCATACTTGAACGCACCGTTTTCGGACTGTACAAATCAACGCACCCATCCGACAACAACACTCCGTCAAATCCTGCCGCATCAGCCGTTCTGATTATCGTTCCGAGATTACCCGGGTCATTTATACAGTCGCAATATATATACGATTTTTCTGTGTTGGGTGTAAAATCGGTTTCATCTTCGATTTTCACAACCGCAAGTATGCCCTGCGGTGCTTTTGTATCGCACATTTTCATAAATACGTCGTCTTGTACCTTGTATAATGAAATATCTTTCGGATATTTGAAATTCTCGTTTTCAAAAAAACTGTCCGATACATATAGTGCCGTTATCTCCCTTTCGGAATTTAATGCGTCCGATACCGATTTTATTCCTTCTATTGTATACTCACCGTATTTCTGCCTTGATTTTTTCTGCGACAGCGATTTTACATATTTGCATTTATTGTTTGATGAAGAAGTAATCTCTAACATAAATCATTTCCTTATCTATTCTATATAAGTATTTTCTACTAATTATATACCCTTTTTTTGAAATTGGCAACAATTAATTTAAGTAACAAAAAAAATTCGTGCAACGTATTATACCATAAGAACTTTTAAGGAGATGATTTTAGTGGAAACAAATGTACTGTTCGCGCTGTCGCTGACGGTTATGGCAGGACTTGCAACCGGAATCGGCAGTATAATAGCATTGTTTGCAAAAACCACAAATACAAAATTTCTCGCCGGCTCACTCGGATTTTCAGCCGGAGTAATGATATACGTTTCAATGATTGAAATTTTTCAGAAGTCACGTACATATATTGCGTCAGCTACAAATGACACTGTGGGATATTATATCGCGGTAGTATCATTCTTTGTCGGAATACTTCTTATCGGACTTATAGACTACTTTGTGCCGTCAACAGAGGGTGATATAGGTAATCTGACCGAAAACGAAACCCGCTCGATTGCCCTAAAACGTATGGGATTTATGACCGCCCTCGCAATCGGCATACATAACTTCCCCGATGAACGTGTCGTATTAATGTTAATTAAACTCCTTTCTCAATACTTGTGATTTGCTTTGATTTTATAAGATTGTTCCAAGGTGATTTCTGTACAAATAGGTATCCTCCGTTTTTATACAGTTCTTTAAATTGTTCATCGTCTACATTATACTGATTCTTAATTTCTTCGCCAATTTCACCTTGTTCAAATATTATTATTTTTTCAAATAATTGTTTTATGCCTTCGGCACTTAATCCTTCTTCATACAATCTTTGTATTGCCTGTGTGTATTTGTCTTGAGGAGATTCTTTTGTACTGCTTTTGATTTCATTACGTAGATTATCTATTTCAATATGTACGTCTTGTATTTTTTTAAGTATAGGTTCTGTTTTTTCGGTAAACATAAATTCAGGCAGTATTCCGTTTAACCTATCCTCATACATAATATCAAATCTATGTTGTAAGTCTTTTTCTCTTTTCTCAAGATTTTTTATGGTTGATTCATAATTGGTTGATGAAGATTCTTCGTTTATACTTTCTATAACCTCTTGTTGAAAAACTGCATCTTCCATAAACGCTTTAACGTAATTCATAATAAGATTTTTTAAATCCTCAAAATAAACAGCGTGCGGTGAGCAACCCCAATCTTCTCTGAGTTCTGTCTTTATATTCCCCTCCAAATTGTGTTTGGAACATACATACTTGACCGGATTACCGTTTTTTCTACTTCTTAGAACAATAGTCTTTCCACATCTTCCACATTCTAACATTCCTGAGAATGGATTATTAGTAGGATTCCTACTTGGTATTTTAAATGTTCTTAAATTCTTCTGAATTGAATCAAACATTTCTTTCGGAATTAATGCCTCATGATGATTTTCAATTACTATTTGTTCTTCAGGTGGTACTTTTTTATACTTTTTACCTTTATAACTTACTTTTCTGATTTTTCCTGACACTTGTACTCCAGTGTATGTTATGTCCGTTATTATTCGTCTCACTTTATCTGCCGTCCATAATGAATGGATTTTTTTTCGTTTAATACTGTTGCCTTCTGACGGAGATAATGCATGAATAATATTAAGATAATCAGAAATTTGTCTGGGTGTACTACCATTATAAGCCATTTCACCTATCTTCCGAACAATATCGGCGACTTCTTCATCAGGAACAACTTTTCCGTCCTCTTTCTTATATCCGAATTTAGGTACAATTACTAATCCATTTTCTAATTTGTGTCTTAATACTCGCCTTATCTTATCACTATCATCTTTTGCACGTCTTTCGTTAAACCAAGCGATTAGAGGAAATAAATCACGATTAAATTCTTCACTCTCAAATATTATTTCGACCTCACATTCTTCTGCAAACTCGATAAATTTAAGACTTTCTAATAAATTACGTCCTAATCGTGACGCATCTTTACATATGAAAATTTCTATTTCACCGTTCTTCATTTTTTCTTTTATGTATTCTAATCTCTTAAATGATGTTCCTGACATATTATCGTCCATAATTACGTCAACAATATTTGTCAGTCCGTTTTTTGCACAAAACTCAAGCAGTATATCTCTTTGTGTTTCTATTCTCTCATATTTTTCGCCATAATCATCCCTACTTTCTCTACAATACACCAATGTTTTTTTATCTGTTTTATATTTTGTACCCATTGTTTTCCTCCTAAAAAAATAGCAGAAGAGTGAGTACAATCTTTCAATCTTCTACTATTATATTTTATATTTTTACTATGTTCAAGTCTTTTTTTCTAATTGTGAACTTATTATCTCTTTTAACTCATTTTCCATCTCTTTTTCATTGTACTTTTCATTCGATTTTCTTGTTGTTAATACCGCAAATGCTCTTACTGGTTCAATTTTTTTTGGCACATTCATTCCCCTCCGTTATTTTATTCACCTGTTACATCTTATGATATAATGTGAAAATTATTTCTTTAAATTCCTATACATGTTATTACAGTGAACTACTCAGTAACAAGCTACCAAGCATTCCCATATCTTATTCCTTTTCTCTTTCTATGTAGTGTTTCTTGAAATATTTTTTTATTTTCTTACAATCAATCACTTGACATTTTGCAGTTTGTATAAAAGGTTTTTCTTTTTGACTCATTTCCGTAAGTTTACCTGCTGAAAATTGACCGAATGTTTCATACACTTTTTCAAGCAATGAAGCAGTTTTATCATCAATTACAAGTTCATCATTATTAATACGCTTATTTATTCCTGCATCATATTTACTGAATTCATTGTATACACTTTCTACTGCCGGACCGTAATGGAATGCACATATATCATCATCAAATAGCTTTTTATTTTTTAGTGCTAACATAGTTCCTTGTGCATAATATAATAGTCTTTGCATTTTGTTGTTTGATATTAGATCATCACCGGTTTCCATACGTCTGTAATTATTATAGTGTATGAAGTAATTTGCTATATCCATTGCTGTATACTGTTTACTCATATTAGTTCCTCCTTATTCAGCATTCCTTTGTATTCTTTGTAGTTCACGTTCAAACTTTTCCAATCTGATTTTTTTAACTTCTTCTTTGCAACCATATATTTCAATTAAGTATTGCAAGCATATAGATACATCTGCAAGTTCTTCGTATACGTTTGCTAATAGTTCTTCTTTTGACTTTTTATTGTGTAAAACGTTCTTGTCAAATCGCCATAACTTATTCAGTGCTTTGGTTAGTTCGGACATTTCCTCAATTGTCTGACGTTCTTGAACCTCTTGACCGTAAGAATCATTGATTTTATGTATTGCTTCTATTTCACTGTCTGATGAAGCATATTCACTTTGATTTTTTCGCTCATTTTGAGAATGCTCAAAAGCATGAAGTTCATCTTTACCTAACCAAGTTTGCCAAGCTCCACAATCGCTACAGTACAAGCCGGTGTTATTACCGTGCTGTTCTGTAAAGAGCGAATGACTACCACATTTTCTGCAACGTCTTTGATACATATTTATCAATCCTTTCTTTTTCCTACCGTTTCCTGTCAAAGATTTTTTGCTTTATTATTTCAATTTCCTATTCCCCTAAAATAAGACTTAATTGTTCTTAAATGTTTTATATGTAATATAAAAGGTAACACAAAAGGCTATACAAATGAGTACGAACAGTAATATATGTATTATTTTCATATTCATAGTTAAAAAACTATAAATGCTATTATCAGTTGATGTAACAAAATTTCTGGCTGCCATATTTGCCGCTATTGTTGCACTTGTAAAGCTACTTGCTGAACTTATTGCTGCTGAACTTATTGCTGCTGAACTTATAATACTACTATACATTATCAATCATTCCTTTCATCTATTTAAAATCTTTTCGATGTAACTGTGACTATTGCTTTTAACTTTTATTTCCTTTTTCATGTGTTCCTCTCTTCTTTAATTGTAAACTGTTTTATGGCATTTCAACTTTTTTCAATATATGCCATGTCTTTTTTTCATTAATATCTTCAAGCCCTTTATAACCTTGAACTTGAAGTTGGTGTATAATGTTTTTTGCATTTTCTAAAGACACAAATTGTCCATGCTTTTTAATCTGGTATAGCAAATCAAATACAGTATCATCAATTATCATAAATCCTTGATTCTTTAAGGCTTGAATTACATCAATCATATTTTTATCACCATAGCTTTTAATTTCGGCTATTTGGGCTAAAACTTTCATAATATTTCGCTCCTATAAAAATTTTGAATGCTTTTGTGACACCGGCAGTTTCACCGGTATCACAAGTTGAATCACTCGCAGGCAGTTTCACAAATTATTTTACTGTCAATGAGTTAAGTCCCTTCACTGTTACGGTATAAGTTCCGTCATCGGCTACTGATATTGACATTCTGTCTGAATTCTTATATAGCTCCGCATCAAATTTAATGTCAACAACATCATCACCTATCACTCGTATTTTTTCGTTTGTCTTTTTCGTAGAGTAGTTTGAAATAGATAGTGTATCTTCCCCATCACCGACTATTCCCTTTTTTACTGCATTATCAATGATAACTTGTCTATCCGAAGGTGCTTGAATTGTATTTTCGATTACTTCATTAAGTGTGTATTTCGTATTCTTTTTATTGATATTGTCAATCATAAAATCTTTATATTTGACCGCCGATTCTATTTGTTGTATAGGTTCGTCCGAATAGATTTTATTAAGTGCTTTTGTAATATAACTACTAACCTCTTTATCCGAAGCAGTTTCACAGATACATTCCAAAACAATATCTGACATAATATATGCAGTTTCACCGTCTATTTGATATTTCTTGTCCTTGTAGAATACTTCTTCTTTTTCAAGATCAATAAACGCACATTCTGTTACTACTTTTGTCTTAGGTGGAAGAATTGAATTAATATCAGCAATTTCAACGGTTACTTCTTCACCGCTATTTATAACCTTATGCAGATATTCAACTTTATTTTCACACTTTAAGATTGCTATATACTTAACTTCGTCTTTAATAAATTCTGCAACGATGACATCAGATGGAATTCTATCTTTACTCTTTTCTGTAGCCGATAACGATTCGTACATTCTTTCGGATATTGTTCTTGAAATTTCTCCGAATTCACTTTCATTATTTTTGTATTGTCGTATTAAACTCAGTACGGTACTGTTAGATGCAAAGTTACCGAATTTTAATTGAGATATATTGAATGCCTTCTCAATTAATGAATTCACATACTGATAAGTTGTTCCGGAGGTTATGTCAAGCTCATTGCGAGATTGAATTGTTATTCCTTGTTCAGGGTTAAGAATATGTATGATTGCTTTAGTTATATTTACCATTTTAATCTTCCTTTCGCTTTTTCAAAATTAGAACTACTATTTTACAATGTAAATCTGTTAAAAAAAGGTCTAAAAAAATACCCTTATTTTAAAAGAGTTGACCTACGAGATTATTCGTTTTTTTCTTTTTTGCTATCGGCTTTTTACTATGACATTTACATATTGGAATCTTGTTAATGTCTTTATTAGCTAAATTCAAACTACTTATTATTATTTTACGACCGCATTTTAAGCATTTGCACTCCCACGATAAATGCGTTTCATTATTGATTTTCCCTACTTTTCTTATTACAAGATAACCGTCAATAATTCTTCCTTTAAAGTCTGTATTTCTTACACAGGATGAACATTTTGTCGTTGCTCCGGTGAGAAGTCTGTTTTGCCGAACGGAAAAGCTCTTTCCACAGCTACATTTCACTTTATACATATGAGACTTATTTATTATGCCCATATCTTTTATGACTGTTAATTCTCCGAATTTATCGCCTTTATGTATTTTTGATTCCATAGTAATGCCTCCTACATTTGTGATATGCTGTACAAGATACCGTTATTATATTCTCTATAACCTATTTTAAGTAAAATTTCTTTGGCTTTATCAGAATAAAACTTCGTTTTGTCTTGATTAAGCAAATTCTCAATATGGTTATATTCTTTTTCTGTAAAATTCACATCAAGGTCTACTGCTGCAATTTTTCCAATTATTATCGTATCAATTTCACTATTAGTGTATTCTGTCAGTATTCTTGGTAATACCTGTAATACTCTCTCTAATATACGTTTGCCTTTTTTGATATGTATTGAAGTGATTACACCAACTCCTATTTCTTCACTTTTACGGCTTCGCATTAAATCTGTTGCAAATCTTAGGCTTGAATATATTTCATCACCGGTAAAATCTTCTGCTATTTCACCGATAAATACTTCTGTTCCGTGTACTGCCATCAACGTAATTTTACCAACTAACTGATTATTTTCAAAAATTGCAATCGTTGGAATCTCAAATCTTGATGGCTGTTTATCATATATGAGTTTCACAGGTTTTAAACCGAATTCGTTTTTATCTGTTTCAATTTTATACAAACCCATTTTGTTACAATTATTTGTTATTAGTATCTCGTATGTACTCATTTCTTTTCCTCCTTATTAAACTTAGCTACTTTTAACATAAATAAAACTATATCCCTATTATACCACATTTTTAATTAAAAATCAAGTTTAAATTGTAATTCATATGCTTAAATTAATTATTTTTAATTATTTTTTTAATTATTTTTTATTAAATAATTAAATATTTTATTTTTTTGGGCATTATTCTTTCATAAAATTCTTTTTGCCACGCTTCGCAAATGACATAACATTCTTCATCTGCTTTGCTATTAAGTCTTTCTATCAATGTTTCTACTTCTGCGAGGTTCATTGTAATTCCGATATAGGCTTTTTTATTCTGATACTCTGCTTGAAACAGCTTCGCACCATATTCTTTTATACTCGGATACTTCTCTTTTATTATGTTATAATAATAATCATTTACCTTTTCCTCATATTTTACTATATTGTTTAGGATAGCAATACTTTCGTATCGAATCGGTAAGCAATACATATTTTGAAACAGTTGTGAAATTCTACAATGGTATCGCTGATTATCAGGATCTGTATAGATTTGTACCCACTCTTTTGCATTTTTTGAAAAGACAATTGCTGAATTTAATTGGTCAAACATCTCTGTTGTTAAGTTTTTATTCTTGATATACAAAAACAGTGATTGTCTTGCTCGTTTTATCGTTCGTTTGGTTATATATAAACCTCGCTTATTTGTATGATATACAAGATAAGATTTTGAACGGCTTGTTAATATACCGCTTTGTGTTTGAAAACTATATTGTATTTTATCTTCTTCTGTATATCTTGATTCTGCGTGTATTTGACTTGTTGGATAATACGTTCCTTGCTCCGGCGATAATAATTCTTTTTCATATTGTTCAAATTTATAGCCGTTTGATTGCTTATATTGGTCTTTAATATTGCTCATTAATTCTTCAAATGAACAGTCTTTGGACTGATTATCTTGTTTTACATCAATATTTGCCTTGTTAAACATCATATATAAAGAATTTTCTTTGAGTACCCGATAGACTATAAATTGGTTCTTAGCTGCCATTGTTTCAAATTTCGGTATTGGATTCGGTATATAGCTTAATATCTTCTTTTCTTCTGAATAATAATTCTTTAAATATGTCAGTCCTTGTTCTGTTATTGAGTAAAATGGTATTATGTAATTACGATAATTACGTTTTAATTTTCTTTGACGTTTAACTATCAAACCGTCTTTAATCAATTCTGCAACTGCATTTTTTACAACTTGTGTTTTTTCATAAACAAGTATTAAATTTGACATATCGGCTATTCCATTCCTTAAAAAGCAGTATAAAATTTGACATTTCAGCTCTCTTTTTCTCATAATAAAAATCACCTCGTTTTCTCTACCCTTTTTTGTGATATTTATATTCTCTAATCAATTGCAATAAAAATTTAATGCTTTAATATCCCTCAAACCATCTGAATACCTCAACATTTTTGCTTATATAACCGTTATTTTTTTCTTAATGATTTTTTTGCGGTTTTAAAACCGATAATTGCTTATTAAAAATCGGTTATATTTTCGTAAAAACTTGATAGCTTTTTATTATATCTATTGACGACCTATTCAAAGTTTGTTCCGGCAGACACGGTTCGGCAATTATATAACTGCCCTCGTACAATTCATCTGTTATAAAACTTTCAATTAGAATTTTACAACGAATTCCGTTATCAGTGCCGGCAGTATAATCTGATATATTATCAATGACATTTCTGAGATTATATTTATCATTGTCAGGTATTGAATGTATTCTTGTTGCAGATGAAAAAATGTTTACTACTCGAATAATCTTTTCTTTCATTTGAGGTATTTCTTTACTTAGCATAAGATTATCAAGTAAATTTACCATTAGATCATTTTCAATCCTGTCATTAAAGATTACTTTCTTCTTAGGTAAATACGGTAAATGAACGATTACCGTATTACCGTCAGTATCAGCTATCAGTGCCGGATATGAATTATAGTTAAGTTCAGTCTTTAATTTATGAAAATCTGAAACGGTCATAAATTCTGAAAATAACTGATTTATGTAGTTGTGTACAACTATAATTCTGTTCATTAAATCCGTATACATATTATTATTGTCTTTAATAAACGAATCAGGAAGTTCACGATCTATGTACGTTAACATATCATATTCATAAGAGATTACTTTACTTAAAGTTTCACACATATGTTTAACAATTTCATTGAAATTCTCGTATATTCTTTGAAATTCATAATCAGCATTGTGAATACTATCCTCATTATAATGTTCAAGGCATGATTTAAACATAGATACTTTTTCAATCATATTATTAATGCTGTTTATCTGATCATTTAACATATTTTCACTTCCAATCATAATAATGAGGTTTATGTTCTTTATCCAAAATACAATAAGTATCAAACTCAAGATTTTGAATGTCATTTGCCACATCTTTGTCTGCCACCAACGCTATATGTATAATCGAATCTTCGGCATCTTCCGACAACATAGCCTTTCGTCTTATCGGAACAATCATAGATAACGAATCAACTGTATATGCCGAGAATGTTGTTATATCATATACTTCGTCATCTTCTGTGATTATAAGAAATTGGCAAGGGTAATCAGAAGCCCAAAATTCACGGATTTTCGATACACCCATAGAAGCAATAATCCAAGCTGCATTAGTGCGTTGCTTTTGCTGAAAATCAGATAAATCTATATTGCCACGTCTTGTTATCAAGTCAGTTTCACTGTCTTTTGATATTAAGCATTCAGCAATTAACTGTTTCACCGACCACTTAATTGTATCTTTATCATATACGTTGCCGTACATTAACTGTATTTGTTCATAGCTTACTGCTCCGATTTTGTTAATGAAGTTGTACATTGATTCTTTTAAAATATATCCATTCATAATGAAATTCCTTTCTTTTTCGATATTAAGAGTAAGTATAATATAAGTATACAATACGTAGTATGTACGTAATATATAAGTATTATATAAGTACATACTACTTATTATGTAAGTATTGAATACGCTTAATATTATGATTTTGTATTGATATAATCTCAAATTATATACTTCTTTGATTCATATTAATATTTTCTTTACGTATTATGTAAGTATATTATACTTATAATCTACTTATAATCTACTTATACATTACTCATAATGTTTGGTTTTAATTGTTTTTTTCTTTGTAGAGCCTTTCGCTTTTCTTCGACTTGCTTAGCCAAATCCTCACGATCTGTTGTTACTAAATCATGTTCGTGTTTTGATGATTTAAACTTAATCAAGATATGGTTACTGTTCGCAGTAAGTAAAGATTCGCCTTTTTGAAAGTGTGTTATCTGCTGAACTTCGGATTCTGATAAATTCAGTGTTTCAGATACTCTCAAAGCCTCTTCTTGTTCGAGCTGAAGAACCATTTTGATTTTTGAGTTATTGATAATACCTTTTCCGTATACACCGTCTTTAAGAGCAAAAAAGTCATTCAAATCTTGTGTTGAAGCTATGGCACTACCACCATAAGCACGAATAACTTTGAAAATTCTAAGTACGAATTTTGCCGCTTCTTCTGATGCGTTTGCACCTATCAAAGTCCATAGTTCGTCCAAGAAAATCGCTTTTTCCTTTGTTCTATCTTCTCTTACTTTGTCCCAAACATAATCAACAACAATGAACATGCCGATAGGCAACATTTCTTCTGTTAAATCAGATATATCAAAAACAATATATTGATTATCCAAATTAACATTTGTATGACCGTTAAATGATGATGCTGAACCGGTTACATATCGTGATAAGATGTTATATAGTCGTTCGGCTCTCGGTCCGAGATTATAAAGATGTCTATGTAAATCACCAAGTATAGGCATCTGTTTATACTTAGATGGATTTTGAGGATCAATTAATGAATCATTGTCGATTGTAATACCAAATTCAGCATATGTTTCAACCAATGCTTCATCTAAAAGCTGTCTTTCCTCATTTGTTATATCACGAATAAGCAAAGTAAAGAAAGTATGTAACTGCTGTATTTTATTTGTTAGAATTGCAACTTTAGAATCACCATCTATAAGCAAAGATGCTTCATCATCTTTTTTTCGTATTTCCATTACGTTGATATTTTGAGAACTGCCGGCAGAAATCTTTACATATTGTCCTCCTATACCGTCACAAGCACGTTTAAATTCATGACCTTTATCCGGTGCAATAATAAATACTTGTTTTTTCTGACTTCTCATTCTTAATGCCATACATTGCAGTGTATATGTTTTACCTGCACCGGTAGTACCTAAAATAGCTATATTAGCATTTTTGTACTTTCTCGAATCAAAGTTATTCAATATAACGAGAGAATTATTAGCCTTGTTAATTCCGTATAAAATGCCGTTTTCATCATTAACTTCATATGCAACAAAAGGATATGCAGCAGCTAAAGATGAACTAAGCAGATTTCTTTTTGAGTTTTTAAATATTTGTGAATTAAATTGGCATACAGGTAAAGACATTTTGAATGCTTCTTCTTGCATAAACCAACATAATTTCAGCTTTAATCCTTGTCCTATTAAATAAGTCTTAATTTCATTTGTTTTCCATTCCAATTCATCAATCGAATGTGCTGTTATAGTCAAAAGAGTTGACATATAGCAAAAATCTTCACCTGAAGCTATTCCTGCTTTTAGGTAATAACCGGAACGTATAGCACTTGAAATATCATCAAAATCTGTTGAAGTATCTTCCATACCTCTTGCTTTGACTTTATTGTATCTCAGTGCATATTGCAATTTTTGTGTTACTATTGCAATATTTTCTTTATGCACAAAGAAATCTACATCAATACCTTCTCCGAGATTAATCAACATTGATAGCCAACCGGCTACTGCTGATTCACCATATGATTTACCCTGTATATATCCGAATGAATAGTAAACATCATCAATTTTTATATATTTAGGTGATGTTTTGGTATCTATTGACAGAGGTGCTATATAATCATTTATCGGTACATATGCTTCTTTATCAGGATCATAATTCTCATCTGCAAGATATTTTGAAATTACTTCATTCATTCGTGTTTCAAATGGTTTCTTCTCACTTTCGGATTTTGCCATAATTGTATAAAGAACTTCACATATGTCTTCATCATTTTCAAGCGGCATAACTTCGTTACCGCATCTAAATAACATATTTTGAATACGTAAAGCGGTAGTATCCAAATCAGCTTTTATTTCATAAAATGAAGGTGTCTTTTTCAAACCAACTGATTCTGAATATTCAAATATAATAAAAAATCTTCTTGAAACACCTTCTTTAGAACTTACCGATTTAATTAAATCAATCTGCTCTTTTTGAAGTGTTCTGCAATTCTTATTTTGTTCTGTTTCAATATCCTTTTCGATACCTTTAATAAGTCGAGTGACGTCTGTTTTTCGTGATATAACCTTAAATTGAATAGTGACAGGCATTATTCTAAGAGTTGCATCAAAATTAGCTATAATATCACGTTTTTCATCTTCAGAACGAAGTAAAAAATTTATAGGTGATATTTCAAGAATTTTTATAAAACGTCTGTCTTTAGTAATGATTATTCCTTCGGATACGTCTTGAATTGGTGAAAAACTTTGAGTGCTTTGAATAGTCATCATCGTTTTTTTAGCTTTTTCTTTTTTTGATTGGTTTAACATTAAATCACCTCCGTTTCATCAAGTACCGTTATCTCATCACTGTTAATAATGATTTCGTCATTAATTGTACAATCATCATTTTCTTCGTCTGCAACAGCAGCCTCACTGAATTCAATATCGTCAACGGATATTTCTATCGGTTCAGATTCAGCAGATACTGTTGTTTGCTCAGGCAAAATTGTGTTTTGTTCACTTAGTAACAATGTATTCTTTTTTCTTTTCTTTTTAGATTTTTGCATATCTAAATTATCTAAACCTAATAATTTCTTTTCTGTATTTAAAAAGCCGGAACTATATTCTTCATCTTCATTAAATTCAAAATCTTCACCTTCAATGTATGAGATGTTTTTATTTTTGTTTTGACGTTTTTCTTTCCATTTTTCAATAGTAGAAACAAGTTTATCTTTTGGCATTTCTTGTGCCATAACAACTTCCATAGGTCGTACTGATCGAGAATGTAAGTGATTATTGTACAACATCATTCGTTGACCTTTTTTCCATTTATATAACTGATGTAAAAATGTCAAAAAAGAACTATCATTTATACCCATTACCGCAATTAAAAAAAACGGTAGAATTACACTAAGCACCACAGTTATTTTAACTGTAAATGATGGATAGTGTATATTCCATAACGGAAATGCTAAAACTGCTGAAATTCCTATTGCTTCTAAAAAATTTCTTGTTTTAAACATTCCATTAAGTATTCTACCGCCTTCAATAAAATTATCAGGTATAATATAACTATTATGAGTTTCTTTAGACATAACTAACTCCTTTCTTATTGTGGTAGAACCACTGTTATAGCATAATAGTTCTACCACAAAATACTTCATACAAAAGTTAAATAATGCTTTTATGCATTACATTTGTTTATGTACCGTTTGAATAATCTTACCGGCAACATAACCTGTATCTTCATTCTTACGCAACACTTGGAATAATACTGTATCGCCACTGTTAGGGGCTGTAGCAGTATTTTCAACTCTTGCTGCGATTGCGTAGGCAGGAACACCAAAATCATCAATAAACAGATGTATACGGACTCTTCCGTCTTGTCTATGCGATATTCTTGTAATGTGTGCCAAACATCTTGAATTTTCGGTAATATTCTTCATTTTAGGAATAAAGCCCTGAATTTCCGCTTCTCTGCCGGACACTTCAAGTTTTTCTACATTACCTTTTTCATCATATGTGATGTTTTTAATAACAACAGGGATTGTCATTCCGGTTGAATACATATCCTTTACAATCTTCACATATCTATGTGTTAGCTGAAATTGTTGAATAAATGTATCTACACCCTTAACATTGACCATAACTGCGTGAAAACCTGCTGAAAGAACTACTGCATCAACAGTATCGCCGACTTTTACCAATGCTTCTTTTTGATGCTTGCTTGTCTTGAAGTTGTATGTTTCAATTCTGCGAAGTGCAAGTTTTCGTGAAGCCAAAATAGCATATTCACCGTCAAATTTACCTGTAACTTGTGTAATTACAAAAGGAATTTCAAGACCGAGTAATTTTGACATCATCTGATTTTCTCTTTTGATTTTATCTTCAATATCCTCAATTGTGGAATAATCGACCAAATCATTTTTGAACATTTCAGATGCCGGAATTATAATACGATATTCGCCGAATTTCACAACACCCACAATCATTGTATCGTTGAGTGTTTCAATGGAAATAAGATTGCCGTAAACAATTCTGTTCTCACGTCTTGACGTTCTTATCTGTTCCCATTTCATAATTCGATCTTCACGAATTGCATTTTTTTCGGCTCTTTCTTGTTCATTTTTATTCTTTTGAGCAATAAGTTCTCGTCTTGAAATGGCTTTATAATCTTCAACATTTGCTTCTTCGGTATTATCGCCATTTTCTGTTTCGTTAACATTTTCGATATTTTCCGGCTCAACTGAATCTGCTGAATTATCTGGATTTTCATCAGAATCACTGTTTTCAGATTCTGAATTTTCCGCCGGTTCTGTTTCACTTTCGGAACTTTGAGTTGATTCGATTTCTGTATTAATCTCTGCTTCCTCATTAACATTTTCTTGTGAATCATATTCTTCGTTTTCTACGTCCATTTCAATGTCTGTAGGTTCAACTGATTCAATAGCTTCATTTGAATTTTTTCTTCTTGCCATAATATTTTCTCCTTTCGGTTTAATTCCCCTTCTATAAATATAGTCCTTATTTTTTTACGTTTTTCTACTTTTTCATAAGCAAATGGCGGTAAATTAATTTTTTGCACAAAAAAAACTGCCTTGCAAAATCTGCAAGACAGCTTTATAAATAAACAATATTAAATTTTAGATAATATAAATGTTTCGGCTAAAATATCATTTTTCTTTTCTTCTGCATACAAATATAAGGATAAAACTTTTTTTTCTTCATCTGACAAATATACTTTTGTACCGTTTTCATCCGTATAATATATTTGATTATAAGGAGTATAATCAATACAACATAGATAGTCTAAAGAACAATTTTTAGTTAACGCTTCAAAAAACATTCTGCTTAAAATGAAATTACAACTATGTTGTGCTAACATCAATTGAAATGTTTCATATTTTCGACCGATTACTGAAGATGAAACCAACTCTACAAGAGATACACCTCTTAAATCTGCTAAATCAATAAAACGTAAATACATCAATTCTTTTAAATACTCATCATAATCAGATAATCGAGCTCCAAGAGCTTCCGGCTTATGAATAAATGTGTACGTAAAATTTAATTTGGCTTTTTCTAAAAGGTTATCTATTTTATTTTTATTATCTGAATTTAATTCCTTGTAAGCCTTAATAAATGTTCTTTCTTTTAACGGCAGTTCAATATCAAATTCTTTTCCCATAATTAATTTATTACAAGAACAATTAAATAATGGTACTAAATAATTTAATCCGATAGGAGATATTCTTATTATTTTGTCATTTGTCAACCATTGAGGATTCTCTTTAAGAGATACATATTTCCTATAAGCATTATATATAGATAATGAATTTATATTATTGTCCTGATTATCAAATTGATTAGAATTATCAAGGGTTAATTTATTATTAATTATTGCAAAATTAGCATTCAGCAAAGTTATGATTTTTTTACTAATATATTCTTCATTTTTATTTTTTGAATCCATATTCTGAAAATCTTCTTGATTAAATACATTCATTTCTTACACCTCCCTTTTAGTTTGCTAAGTGCTTTACAAATGTCTTAACAGCTTCTTTTGTATAAGCATTTGATAACTTATATAAGTCAAAAATAGTCTCTATTGTTGGATTATTTGAATATATACAATATTCATTAAAACACAATAACCAGTGAATTGATACATCAAATAATCTTGAATATCTAAAATAATCTTCAAATTCTGCTACATTGTTTGCGACAAAATCATTAGTAATACAAATTGTGTCGAGAGTATCATTAGTCAAAAGTTTATATTGGTACATTAAAGCAGACAATTCGTTATTTTTTTGCTTCTGTTTGAATAGATTATACAATCTTTCGGAAGGAGAAGTATAATAGGTATATTCGTATGACTTCATTTCTGCTTCTAACTTATGCAAATTTTCATTTATTGCATTTGTTTTATCTGACCATTTTTTCATTCTCTCTCTTAATTTTTCAAGTCTTTTGTCGTTTGCATTTAATTTTGATATAGAAGCATACTTGCCTTTTATTGATTGTAACCTCTCTACAAAACTACCTTGTCTAACCATTGCATTATCAATGGCAGTTTGTGTTTTTTGAACATCTGCTTGGCAAGTGTTTTTGATTACATCTTTTTCCCACCAAATAGGTGATATATTCAGTATAAACTCATATAAAATATTTATTTTAATTTCAGACAATGATTGTATTGAATTTATTAAATCTTGATCTTCTTCACTTAATTTTATATATTTATCATATAATTCTTCACCGATAAAATCTTTGAAGTCTATTTTATTTTCAATTAAATATGGTTCAAGTTTATCATATAACTTAATACATTCTATTTTATCTGCCAATATTGATGATTTAATTACTTTTCTTTTTTTTATTTTGGGGATTTTCATTTTAATCCTCCTTTCTTGAAATTTCAACCGTTATTCTACAATTTCATTATACCATATTTTATATTTTGTGTCAATTATATCGGTCAAAATATTATTTTTTTATCCATAAAAAAAGCAGAAAGAAGTGAATTTCTCTCTGCTTGTGGAATAATTATAATTGTTGATAAGCAACTATATATTCAGGATTATTTTGATTTATGTACAGTTTATATCGGAGATTCTCATAAAATACACCTTTTTTATTTCCATAATTGAATTTGTATGTCGCTCCGTTATCATCACAAAAAACAATATCCAATACTACATTTGTACCGTAACGTCTCTTAGATGTGGAGATGCACACTAATTCATATTCTTTAATCGTATCACTCACGTAATCATAATCCGTTTTAATAGCTGCTATAAGCATATAAAGACCAACTATTAAGCCTATTAATATGCCAACGCTTTTCAGGAGTATAGCTGCTATAACAGATATGGTTATAATTGATATACCAATCATTAATCGCATTGTTTTTAAGCGTGTTAATGCCGGAGGTAAATCAATTTCTTTCATTTGTTTAAATTTTTCTTTTAGTTTTGTTATATACTCGTTCATATTAAGCTCCTTATTCTTCTTTATCTTTTACTGGATACAACGATTTTACTATATTAACTTCTGTATTGTAGAAATTTTTCTTTTCGTCATTATCTGTATCTGCTGTTTCTAATAATTCAACTTTAATTTCTGATTTATTTGATATTGCTTTCTTTATAGTCTCAACATAATCTTTTTCTAAAACTATTCTTATTTTTGCCGGAGTTACACTTGAAACATATTCTTTATCGCTTTTTATTTTATTTTCAATGTAATGAGATAAATCTGCTTCAGGGATTGATTCTAAAGGTGCAAATTCCGAATATAAGTCGGTATCGTTATCGGTTAATATATTTGCTATTACTGCATTACTGATTGTGTATTCTTCAGCAGTTGCTGTGCTTGTATCTTTTTTAATAGTAGTACCGTTCTGATTTTGAGACTCATTACTTTGATTTTTACCGCTTTGACTGTCAATTCTGAAGCTAATATTAACTTTTTGTCCTATTAACAGCTTTGCTTTATCTAAATCTTCGGTTATCGGAATATCTACATAGCTAAAATTTGAATTTGACGAACCATATGGGTTTGCTTTTAATTCAAAATTTGATGAAACTGAATTTACACTCATATATTGTTCCTGTGGAATATATTCAGTTGCATATAAACCAATAACATCTTTACACCTATCCCATTTGTATATGTCGGTATTATTCATTGCAATTTGGTTATATGTTTTATTATCTATTTTCGCCTGAGCAAGCATATCTTCTGTTATCACATCACCGGGAACTACATCTTGCTTTAAAGTAATTACCGAAATCGCATCCGTATCGTTATTTACGGTAGGAGCTTTAAAATTGGCTATTAATGGCTTTACAGTAAATATACTTACTGCAATTATTCCAACTGCAATAATCACTGCAAACATACCTTTTTTGCTTTTAGATTTGGTATCTTTCGGCTTGTCTGAATCTTTGCTTGAAGATTTTGATTTTTCATCTCGGAAATTTTTGAGCTTATCTTTAAAAGTTTGTGTCTTATCTTTTACCGATAAACTCTTGTCAGGTGCAGTCGGCTTATATTGTGGTGCAGGCTTAGGCGGTATATTGGCTGATTTACGCATTTTGGCTCTTTCTCCGGTTAAATTACCGTCATCTTTCATAAAATAAACACAACCGTTAACTTCATCCACATAACCTCGTTTTATGGTATCACCTATTCTTATTTGTCGTATAGGCAATTTTTTTATTTTATCAAGCACATTTTCGTTTTTATTGAGCTTTTGCATAGTTGCTTCAGGTTGAGGTTTTGTGTAAAATTTAGCATTTTGTTCTCCTGTAATCGGTTTAGTCGAAGCCTGTTTCTTTACCGGCTTTGATTTATCAACAGAAGTTTTAGGTGTATTTGATACATTTTTATGCTGTTCGCTTATGCTTCTGTCTGAATTGATTGTTTTCTTCTTCTTTGGCGGCATATTTATTTCTGACATTTCTTTTCACCTTCCTTAACTTGAAATTTTGAACAAACATATCGGCAATACATTTTTCGCATTACAATATAATCATTTAAAATCAGAATGACTATTTCAATAATCGCATTTAAAAAATCTTTTGTATAATTACCGCTATATGCTTCGATTATTTGTTCTGTCAGTTCATTTGCTTTATCAAGTGATGCTGTTTTACTCTCATATACTTTTTCAGTAAAGCGTTTTAACTCATCTAATTTTTCGTTATTCTTCGATTGTTGATTATTGATTTCACGATAAAAATTTATAATCTTATATATAACTTGTTTAGGTGCTGTTTCTGCTGACTGAGATATTTCATTAATAAAATGTTCGGTTTTATCAACTGTTTTTAATTGTAATAACAGACTATTAATAAAATAACTTTGTATTTTTTTATTATTTGAACCTTTACCTAATTGATATTGTTGAAGTTCATTTGTAATTGTTACTCTTGATTTTTTCAAACCGTTTATAGTTAAATCCAATTAAATCACCATCCTTTAATCTGCTTCCTATTAATATAGTCCCTATTTTATTTCATTTTTCTACCTTTTCATAAGCAAATGGCGGTTTTTTATGAAATTTATTTGTTAAATCAAAAAACACACCCCAAATATTCGGGGTGTAATATGTCATTTTCACTTTTTTCTTTCAGAGGCTATCTCCTATTCAAGAATTGGCTAAGTGAGAACCAATAAGAGCCTCAATAACAAACTCCTTGAAAAAGCGGTTATTTCACAGGCTAATTACCTTATTATGCACAATTTTTGAATATATCTATCATTTTCGATTTTAAACCGGCTTTTAATTTTGATAGGTATTTCATACTGGTATCTAAAATTTCTACTATCTCTTCATCGGAATATCCATCTAAAATTAAAGATAACAATGTTTGCTCGGCAGCATTTGTTACTTTAATTAAATCTAACATAGAATCCACAACCATTGTATCATCTTTGGTGATTTTAAATTGATCGGGAACTATTTGCTTATTTCTTTGAACAGTATCGCTAAGTGATTCTACATCAATAAATTGTGTTGGCATATTATCTTTTTTTACATTATGGGATTTTGCTGAAATCATGCCTTTGGAATATTCCGTCTGTAAATAAGTCCATACGTCCCACTTTATCTTAACTGTAGCAAAAACGTAAAATTCGCCTTTTTTCTTGTTATATGATTGAGCTGCTTGACATAGGCTTACATTAGCTGTTGCAATACAATCTTCATATAAGTCTGCATTATTTCTTATTTTTGATTCTGTAAGCATTTTATAACAAATTTGCTTTGGCAAATTGATATTATCCTCTACCAATCTTAATTGTTCTTCAGTTAGCATAGCATTTCCCCCTTAACAAAGGTGCTGAAAATCAGCACCTTTACTGATTTAATTCCAAATTATTGAGTTATCATCATCATCACCCGGTATACCCTCAAAAGTATGATTGTTTTCATACATATTACCTTCAATGATATAATCCTTTGTGAATTCATAACAGAATTCAGTATTGTTAATACCACCGCCGGAATACTTAAATTGAACTTTATGATTACCGTCAGATAACGAAACAGGTGTGAATATTCTTCTTCTCATATTTTCGCTATCGGAATATGTTATCCTTGTTTCAGGTATACGTGCCGTTACTATATAACGAGCATATTCACCTTTTTTTTCATCAGTTCGACTATATTTAACATCTTCTAAATCAAAAACTTTTGGCTGCATTTGAGTTACAAAATCATCAAATCCCCAAAAATCATCAAATTCGTTTTGAACAGTTACTTTTGTTGGTGGATCAACTTCACTTGCATATTCCTCTCCAAAACTGCTGCTGCAATATTTCTTTTGGGATTTTGTTTCATTAAGTTTTACCCAACAATATGCTGTTAATGTATCTGTTCCCTCTTGACCGCCGTGATTTAGACTTGGATCGCAGAAATTAAATCCATAACCGCTTTGGAAGTGATTTGGTTTCCAATTTGGACTATCTTCGTGAGAAAAGTTTTTCTCATAATAGTTTCCGTTTATTTGGAACGGTTCAATTTCCATACCAGATGTAACATTAATCTTATGTATACAAGTTTTCGGCTCGCCTTTTGCATTATAAACAGTGTGTTTTATTGTTTTACTAAATTTCAAACTTCCGTTTGAACAATCTTTTTCTATTTTACTCTCATTAGGTCTATTTGATTTTACAACAATTTTTACAATAACAGTCGGTTCTTCTTCTGTTACATCTACACATACTTCATTTGGAATGTTTTCGGTGTAGGTATTAATTACTTTTCCATCCTTATGCGTTATAACAACTCGGACCAAAGTATATTCAGCAGTATTATAATCTATTGTTGTACAAATCTTTTTTACCTCTTGTCCTGTTACACTTTCACCCGGTATAATCTTATCATCATCTACCGGATTATCATCTTCGTCTACATATCTTTTTATAATCTTTGTAGGTGCATCATCATCTGGATCACCGTCACCGTTATCTCCATCGTTTGGAGCAAGGTTTACGTGTAGAATTCTCTTAGGACGTACTTTTTTAATCGGAACAACAACATCATTTCCTGTACCGGTTGAGACTTCTTCTTGTTCGTCATCTTCAAGAACAGTATATCCTTTAATTACATAACCCGGTACACTGCCAATCGTATAATTAATATTGACTTCTTGCTGACCTGTTTCAAACGGATTTCCGTTAACTGTTTCTTGCTTAACAACAGTATTTGTTGAGCTATCTATGTATTTTACTTCAAGTTGTGGTAAATCATCACCAAAATACAGATTAACTATTTTATGCAATGAACCTGCTGTTTTTGCAAACTCAAATATTTCACTGTATTGTGTAGATTTATCGGCTATTTGAGATTTTTCGATATTACCGGTATCGGCATCTACAACTTCATATGATACAAGTTGCAGTTTGTCCAAAAACAAACCATCAATAGTAATGTTGTTTTTCTTATCATTTAAAAACTTTGTTACTTGTGCAGTACCGTCATCATTGAAGTTTATAGTAAACAGTTTTTCTGTAACACAACTGTTATCATGATTATCAATCAATCTCATATTAATAGTCGGATGATCGTCTATTGAGAATGATATTTTCAAAGGAAAATGAAAACTGTAACCGACAGCACCGCCATATGTGTAATACCACAAATTGCCTCTACTCTTATACTGCTGTCCTATTCGGATACTGTTACTTTCAAGAGTATCTGCTTGAATGGTATCTTTCCATAATCCCTCTTTATTTACTTGACCTGCCTCATAGTTTGGCAGTATCATACCTTCAAAAATAGTACCGTTTTTGCCGATATTACCGTATGTAAAACCGTTAAATACATAACGGTCCGAATCATATGTATCATATCTCGGATCTTCAGGTTCAATTACTTCCAAAGCACCATAATGCTTCTGTACCTCATTTTCACTTTTCGGTTTATCTTTCTGCCACATTGAAAAAATAACACTGCTGTATGGATATTGAGCTTTTGGTAAAGGCGGTGTTTTTGAATAATCAATGTATGGTATTTTTACATTTTCATCATTTTTTTCACCTTCTCGAAGTTTAAATCTTGGTGTCATTTTCAATGCTAACTGAGGCTCTCCGTTTTCATCCGTTGTCCAACGATATTCAACCTGACTGTTTTCAAATATTTGTTCTGCTTTTTTTTCTGCAACAGTTTTATTGAAATCGTTATCAGCAACATCAATATCCAAATCAACATCAAACTTCATTTTGATATTATTCGGATTACCTCCGTTTCTTAGATAATCTTTTACATTATCCGGCATTTCATAATATGAACTTTCGATTGGCTTGCTTATTCCACCGCTTTCCAATAACGAAACAACTTCATTATCAGAAAGTTCGCCTAAACTGCTTTTCCAAACGGTATTATTACCATTGTTCTCAATAACATCTTTATCTACATATCTCCAAAAATCTATATCTTTGTTATATGTGTAAGATAAATCGTCTGTAACATATTGATTAGCCGACCAATCAACTGTCTGCCAATCTGTTGTTTGAACTTCTGCCTTAGCTGTTAGAGGTATTGTTATACAAGAACCGATGACTGCCAAAGACATTATTGTTGATATTGCTTTTTTTAATAAGTTCATTTGAATCACTCTCCTTTTACTATTTTTAAAATTTAAACCTTTGGTTTACAAAGTAAACGCAAGAAAAGAAGGTCAAAAAATAGATATAGGAGTTAACCTACATCTTTTAACCTTATTTCACACAATAGCTGCTACAATCATATGAATCACCTACTTTATATTAAGATGCCCCTGCGAAGAGAGGCATCTTATCTGCCGTTTGTTATATCTGTTAGCCAAATATCATTTGATATTCCTTATCAGTCATATTAGTTCTGAATTCATTTTTATAGTCTATAAATGATTTACCCGGCTGCCAATCGTACTCATCATCACCGCTTTCGTAATGAAATGCGATTTTACCTTTCATATATTCTTGATCATAAAAACCGTCATGATATGCAGGAGCACCATTAACATAAACATCTATTGAGTAAGTGCTGCTTCTGTCTTGATTATCTACCTCTTTAGGCAAAACGGTAATACGAACTTTTTCATGACCTGTAGTATCAATCGTATATTCACCCGGTTCTGAGTAACGAACTTTATTCACAACGAATTGCCAACAGTCAGGCAAAAGGTCCGGAATAGTGAATGTTGCTTGCTTTGTTGCTTCATCAAACGTAAATGATTGTAGTACAACATCTTCAAGTTTTATTACTTTACTTGATAGTTTTGAATTATTTAAACAATGTTCTACATCTACTACCCCTTCTTTAATACCATCAACATGGTTACTCATACCGAAAAGATCACTCATACTAACCTGATATTCTTTCGGTACATCATCACGGATTGGAGAAGTCCAAGTGATTTCTTTGCCCTGATACATATATGTTCTCTTACCTTTTGTTTCTCTCATGCTTTGATCTACCAATCTAACCAATACAGAGGATGCTTCAGCACGAGTTAGCTTTCTGTCACCGTGAAAACTGCCGTCCTCGTAACCGCTTAATACACCCTTGCCGTATGCTTGAAGAACATAATCCTTATATTCATCAGGAATATAGTCATAGTCTTTTAAAGCTGTTTTGTAGACATCAGTATTTTCAATTTTTTCTTCACCCAAATAATCCATAGTTCTTGCGATGAGTTTTGCCATATCAAAACGGCTCATTTCATCCCTCGGACCGCCGAAGTTGTAATCTTCGGTATCCATAATTGAATTATCATATTTGATTAGCCCTTTATCAAGAGCGAAATTCAAATATGGTTGTGCCCAATCGTCCCAAGCGTGATGCCAACGGTAATCAGCATCATATGGTTGTGCCCCGCTTAGAACTGCCGGTGTAAATTTATAAATTTCATATCCATCTTCAACAGGTTCAATCTTATCTTCCAATGGATTTAAGATAAGTCCGACAACTGTTTTAGTGAATTCCTGATAAGTAATCACATTATCAGGGCGAAATGTTCCATCTTCGTAGCCACTGAAAGCTCCAAGTCCGGTGATTTTGTTAATATAGCTGTTAGCCCAATGGCTATCACTTACATCTGAATATGTAGATGCGAATACAGGGATAGCTGATGAAGCAATAGTAGCTGTTGCCAATATGGCAGTTATGATTTGTTTTGTTCTCTTTAACATATTTAAAACCCCTTTCAAAGTTAAATTATATTTCTTTTCTTTATACCTATATTATACCACATTTCACTCTCAAAGTCAATGCCAAATTGTAATATAACGTATTAAATTTTATTTTTTTGATAATTTTTCTACTATAACAGACAACTCTGCCCTTGTGACATAATTAGTTCCTCTAAAAGTCCCATCTTCATAACCTGTTATAATTCCTTTTGCATAAACTTGTGCAACATACGGTTTGCATAAGCCGCATACATTATTCCAATCTGATATTTTATTTGTATATTCGTCTGTATTATCTATATGTTCACTACCCATATACTCAATAGCTCTGGCAACTATTTTACTCATATCTTCTCTTGATACCAACATATTCTTGTATGCATATGCAGTATCGTTGGTATTAAGTATTCCTGAATTCAATGCAATATTCAAATATGGTTGTGACCAATTGTCCCAACGGTTTGTCCAATAATCACGATTAGGTATATCATCATTAAGATTATCAGATGGAATATCGTTTAACTTATCTTTCATCAATGAGATAATCACTTTGGTTAATTCTTCGTGTGTTAATTGTTTTTCCGGTTTGAAAGAACCATCCTCATAACCTTCAAAGATGCCGTTTTCGGTTGCATTTTCAATATATGTATAAGCCCAATGGTTCTCAGGAACATCATTGTAGTCTTGTGCAAAAGCCGGTATTGAAAAAGTTATTGCTGCGGCGGTAAGTAATGGTATTAATTTATGTTTGATCATTATATTCACCCCTATTATGATATTTGTTTACATTTACATTATACAGTATTTACGAACAAACTCAACCATTTTTTCGTATTGATTTTCGATAATAGTCAAATGCTTGATCAAATCGCATAGTTCTTCTACATACTTTATTGCATTCAGCATCAGGAAAAGTTCTAAACCAACCGTCAAACGGACAATAGTATGTTGTTATCATATCATTTGATTTTTCTATTGTATACAAATGTTGCTGACAATTATTGAAACTAAAATATCCGATTGTATAATTGTTATTTTCTTTGAATTCGCCATTGTTATATTTTTGCTCTCGAATTTTAATTTTTGCTTGTTTTTGAGCATATGTATATTGTGGCAATCTCTCTATAACTTTTGATATTTCTTTTTGTTCATCTTTTGTTAAGTAAATTCCGCCGTGAGTGTACTTATTTATGTTTGAGAAAGATAAGTTAGCCCAATTTTCGTATAATCCACCGTTGTAGAAATTATTTTGAAATACAAGAGAATCATTATGAATTATCGTATTACAAAATGAATTATCGTATAGTTTCTTTACAATAAAATCAGAATTATCAAGATGATTATATAACAATGTTCTTATATAGTTCATATGTATGCTATTCTGATAAAAAGGATTTTCCATTTCGTACACTTCATTGCCTGCCTGAACAGATAATGTTTTATCACGAATGTTTCCGGTTATCGTTCCTACCCTATTTTTTACTTCACAAACATGGATTCCAAATTTTGAAACAATCAACATATCAATTTCAGCAAAATTATCATTACCGAGTGGAATTATCACACTTGTATACACTTTTGCATTTTCATCTAATTTTTTAAATCTTTTTGATAATTTCTTAAATACAAGATATTCACCGTATACACCTTTATCAAGCAATTCTGACAAATCAGCTTTTGTTTGCTGATACCATTCGGATTTTTCATAACAGAAAGTTAAATGTAATTCTTTAAATAGTTTAAATTTTGAATATATCATTATTGAAAGAATTATTATTATCCAAACTAAAGCAGATATTATGTATTCTAAACATAAGACAACATTAGTTGACAAATTAATATGTTCTATTATAAAACAAATTAGTGAACTTATAGCTCCTGATAAAAAATAAATCAAACAGCCAAACCCACATCCATTTCTACAATTTTCGTTATTATTCACTATTTGTTTTGCAATTTTAAATTTGGACATTTTTATACCTCTTTCTCATTTTTTTCTATATTATACCACAAAATCTCTAAAACGTCAAAATGTGATAAAAAAAGAGCTGCTTGGGAAAAACTAAGCAGCTCAAAAAAATTTTTACATATAAATATCTACTATATCTGACAATTTATCAATAATTGTTTTAATCACCTCTGTATGTGTATCATATACTGATGAAATTAATATAGCATTTTTATTATTCGGCTTTATATGTATATCCGGGAATAATTCCATTAATTCATTAATTGCATCCATAGTTGACGTAAAAACCAACAAATCTATACATCCAAAGAATTCTTTACTTTTAAATAACCCGACTCTAATATACTTAAAAATATCAGCAGCATTGTTCTCTGCTAAAAATTTTTTTGTATACATCGGCATAGTATTTAGGTTGATTTTTGTTACATAATTATTTGTACTTTCTGAAATTACTAATTCAATATTATCCAATCTCGTCTCCACCCTTCTTTTTATCAGTTATACTTGAAAATCAAAAATAAATTATTAAATTTGTTTATATGCTCATAGTATCCCTCCTCTACTGTATTTGTTAAATAAATAACAAAAAAACAGGAAAATACAGTTGTTCTACTGAATTCTCCTGTTCATTGAACTTCATATGGCTAAACTGATTGTGTGATTTTTGAAAATTCCCTACTATTATATATAATAAAGAATATTTACCAAATTATTTCGGCAGTTCCTACCATTTATATTGACAATTCATCTCACCGTTTTGCTAACACGTTAATAGCTAAAATGAGTATACTTGTCAATTTTTTAAAATATTTAATTGTTTCAGATTTCATTAAAATTTATATTACTATAATAATATATATTTTTACAGTACAAAAGTCAATAAAGATTCTATGAAAATAATATTACATTTATATTGCAACTTGTTCTAAATTAGTTGCATTTAACCACTTTAATTCATTATCTTTTTTTGTTTTTAATGTTTCTACTACTGCATTTGCTAAATCCTTTTTGTTTTTTAGTGCATTAAGAATATATTCATCAATTGTATCTTTGGCAAGCAAATGAATATAAGTACATTTATTGGTTTGACCGATACGATGTATTCTTGCCTTTGCTTGAATATAATCTGCATAATTAAAAGTAAGACTGTAAAAAATCATCGTTGAAGCGGCGGTAAGTGTTATACCCATACTTGTTGCTTGAATTTGACCAACAAAGACTTTACAATCAGGATTAGTTTGAAATTTTATTCTTTCGGCATCTCTGTCTTTTGTTTTACCGGTTATAACTGCTGTTTCAATCTTTTTCTTTTTTAACATTTTACATATAGCATCAATTTCAGCTGTAAATTTTGCCATAATAACAACTTTTTGATTTTGGGAGATTAGTGTTTCAACCAATTCTTCCAATGTATCAAGTTTGCTGTTTGAAACATTTATATACTTGGCAGCTTTATCTCCTTTGATAAAACCACCGGTTATTTGCTGTAATCGAAGAAATTTGGTTAAAATGCTTTTAATTGAAACGGTATTGCTTTTTGAAAGTTTTAATTCACCTTCCAATACCGATTCGTATGCTTTTATTGCATCTTTTTCTAATTGGATTGGAATTGCAACGTCTGTTTCTTCCGGAAGGTCTAAAGCATCATCCTTTGTTACTCTGTATGCAACTGAATGTGCTTTATCTATTAACTCTTTCATATTAAGCCAAGCAGATGTTCTGTAATGAGTACCACACCACTCTTGTACAGAATACTTATCACGAAACTTATCATAATCATATCCGAACACTTCAGGACTAATTACTCTGTATTGTCCGAACAAATCAAGAGGATTATTTTGAACAGGCGTGCCGGTCAAAATCATTCTGTAATCTGCAACAGCAGCTATATGTGATGCTGCTATACTTGCTTTTCCGTCAGGTGATTTAATTTTTGTGCTTTCATCACAGATTAAAAAGTTCGGATTCCATTCAAGCAATTCATCTTCAAGTCTATACATACTTTCATAATTAACGATAGCTACCTTTAAACAATCTTTATAATTTGAAAGTTCATCTAATTTCTTTAATTTTTCAGCTTTGTTTTTTCCGTCTATAACAACGCTCTTAACAGCAAAATCAGCGAATTTATTTAGTTCCTCTGTCCATACCCCTAAAATTGACTTAGGAGCTAAGATAAGAGCTTTTTCTACTAAGCCGTTTAAATAAGCTCTGCCTAATACAGCAATAGAAGTGAGAGTTTTTCCGCATCCCATTTCAAATTCAAGTCCGTATCCCGGTGATTTTTTTTCTGAATCAGGGAAAATCCCCATCATATCACAAGCTAAAGCATAACCATCGGTTTGATATGAATATGGTTTAGCTTTTAACGGAAGCGGTTGTTTGGGTTCAGGAACAGAAATCGCAGTTTTTTCTATATATTTATCGAAAAAGTTGGGAAATGTACAGCCTAATATAGAAAGTTCGTTGAGAACATACTTATTATATGGTAATCTCCAAATTTTTTCTTTTCCATCCCATATGGCATTTCCTATTTCTTTTATACAAAATCTAAACATATAGCTGTCATATACCTTAAATTGTCTTTGTACTTTATCAACAGTTGCGTACATAAACATCATCCTTTCACAATGCAAATATCACAATATGTATTTAATTCACTCAATATTATCCATACATATATTATACCACAAATCAGCATTTTTTTCAAGATTAAATTGTATATTTACCGTTTAAAATTTGATTTTTTTTGAATGGCAAATCTCTGTAATGTCAAAAAAGGATAATGAAAAAAAACGCATATAGTCAATACGGTTTATACTATACAAAAGCAGTGTTTTTGTTGTTTTGGAATTTCCATAATATAGGTAAAATAGTGGTGGCTTTTTTTATTGTCAAAATAATTCAACGGCAGATGATAGATTGTCAAAATGAATTTAGATATTGTCAAAATTGATGTCGTACAATCCCAAAATTGGGCTTAATAATAAAGGTTTTATAACTAAGCTTTGCTTCTAAAAAAGTTCCTCGCCTGCCAAGGAAGAATTGTGGCGGTAGCCATAAAAAATTCTAAGTTTTAAAAATATATTAAATAAACGTGTATTATATATACGTGTACGTGTACGTGTGCGTGTGTACGTGTGTGAGCAATCTGTCTTTGCCTTTTCACCGGTTACTTTTCACAACGACTTATCAAATCTTCTGTTTCGGCAAATATTGTTTCCCCCTTTTGTTCCAAATGCTGAATTGTTGTTTTGAATTTCCACTTATTGTTGAATCAAAGCCCTTGTAACGACTCATGTGATTATTTTTTGCTTGAACAATTCGACAGCCAAACATTTTCATTGCAACAGAAGCCGTTGTGTTGAGGACCACAACTTTATCCTTGGCAGTCAAACCGGTTGCATTTGAATTATCAGCTAAATATCCGTCATCAGCTATTTGTATTATCCGGTTCGATTTTAAGCAGTTATTTGTTTGATAATCGGCTTGTTTACAGGCTTTTTGCAAATTATTCACCTTACTGAAAGATTGTTAAATTTTTATTTACCGCCATTTGCTTATGAAAAAGTAAAATTTTTGGTCTAAATAGGGACTATATTAGTGAGAGGGCAAGTAAAAAAAGCATTAAGAACAGCATTTGCAAAAAATACTATTGTCAAAATATACAAAATCTCAATGAAAAATTAGATAAAAATTAAATTTAATACACCGAATTACAATTTGACATTGATAAAAATGTGAAATCATGTTATAATGCAAGTACAGTTAAACTTTCAAACAACAAAAAACAAGATTAAGGGATTATAAGGAGTGAGTAAAAATGATTAAAGAGGCATTAGATGTATGGATGTGGATGTTTAATATCGGATTATCCGGTAATGAAGTGCTTATATATGCGTATATATACGATTGTTCGTCAAGGGGCAGAGTATTTACACATAGCTATCAAGAAATCGCTGACAGTATCGGTTCAAGTGAACAAACTGTACGAAGAGCCATTGACAAAATGCTTAAACTCGGTGCTATTAAAACCTGTATTAATCCTAAAGACGGACAACGAGTTTTTGTTCATTCCGCTGATTATATCAAAGACGTTAAGAAAACAGATTATACACTGTAAAACGAAAAATACAAGATAAGGAGCAGACAAAATGTTTAATTTTAGAATATACAACTGGATGTCAAAATCATTGAATTTAAAGAAATTCACATTGCTTATATATGCATATGTGTATAGTTTTACAAATCGTGAAAATGGCTATTTTGAATGTACGATTGAAACTATATCGAAAAATTTAGGTATATCAAGAAATTCTGTTGGTACTGCCTTGAAATATTTATCAGACAATAATTTTTTGATTAAAACTACATACACATACAGAAATTTAAAACGTGTTAAATATATGCATAATCGTGATATTGCATCAAAAGCAATCGCTGAATGTGAAGAAAATACAAAGCATAATGCTATGGCTTATATCACAATTTATGATTGGATGGTGACAGAATATCATCTATCCGGTCATGAGCTGATTACATATGCTTTGATTTATTCATTTAGTAATTCACAAAAGCAATATTATCAAGGCACATTGGATTATATTTGCAATCGTTTTAACTTGGATATTCGCACAGCTTATCGTGTAATAAATAACCTTGAATCTAAGAATATGATTATGCTTTATGGCAAAGGAAGAAAAGAAAAGGTGTATAGAACGAATTTTGACTATACCCATGATAACAATATTATAAGCGAATATGAAGATTTTGAAGAAACTTTTGAAACCAATAACAGTGAGAAAAAAAATAATTGTCAGAAATCGGATTTTGATGATATTGATGCAATTTTGCAACGTGAAATAGAGCAAGAAACAAAGCAAAATGAGACTGAAAAAAATAGTTCGCTTGATACAGAGAAAGCAGTTGAATCAGAGCCGGATTATGAAAAAGACTTGCAGTTGTTAGAAAACTCAATTGCGTATTTTTGTGATACACACGGTGTAAACTTGGATGAACTGGCTTATATGCTTGAGGAGGATTATATTAATCGTTCTCGCTTGCATAAAGTTATTGAGCTTGTCAAAGACCGACAGCAAAAAGAATTAATCAGTGAGAAAAAGAAAGCCGATAAGAAAAAAATTGTAGCTAATCGCAATATGAGAAGAATGCTTGCTAAAAGCAGACGAAAGGCTTGTTAAAATATAGTAAACTACCATACACTATAAAGGTATGTGGTTTTATGATAAATTAATTTATAAATACATAAAGAGGAGGATTATAAAATGAAAATTATGAGAAAACTATTAGCCGGTGTATTAACCACCACAACGTTGTTTGCATCATTCGGTGTGAATGCTGAACCAAATGAGGCTCGTTATAAGCAATTACATAATTTGTTGGAAGAAGATACAAATGAAATCCATGTGATTTATAACGACAAGGTTATTGACAGCGATGTATCCCCTATTAATGATGATGGGCATGTTCTAATACCGTTTAGAGCAGCATTAGAGGGTTTGGGTGCTACAGTGTTGTACGATGATGATACAAAACAAGTGAAAGCAGAAAAAGACGATATTGATGTTTCTTTCAAATTATTGGACACTTCAGTTAATGTATATAAAGACGGCTATACTTCTGTAATGAATTTGGAGACACCGATGCAAGTCATTGACGGTTACACGCTTGTCCCTATTCGATTATTTAGCGAGGCATTCGGATTAGATGTTGATTGGGATGGTGATAAACAAGCAGTAATCATCACAAGTTTACAAAAATTCAATGATGATTTGCAAAATGTTGGTCCGAATATATCTAAATTATCAGAAATGAAAAATGTTAATTGGAATGAAGGTGATTTTGAGTTTAATGTTACTCTTTCAATTCCAAATATTATTGATGATGCAAATGTGAGCGGTACAGCAAGCATCAAAAAAGATAGTGATAAAATATCAATTGATGTAAATGCAAATATAGCAACATCTGATTTTTCAATATCAGATTGTAATTTTAATGTTATTACCGTTGACAATAAAGAGGTTTATTTCAAATCAAACATTAGAGATAAAATCCCTAAAGATTCAGATGTAACAATTCCTGATTTTGTAACTGATTCTTGGGCGAAGATTGATATTGAGAAATATCTTAACGAGGCGAATATATCGGAAAGTGAAAAGGAAGAATTGCAAGCATTTTTAAATGGCAATATTGAAAATATTAATTATACTCAGCTTCCTAAATTATTTATGAAAGATATATCATTGTTTACTTCTTACGGTATGGCTATTGCTTTGGATATGCAAGAAAACTTAAATAATTATTGCAAAGTATCTCAAAATACAGACGGTTCTATAACTGCAACTTTAGATATTTCAACAGATGAATCTAAAGTAATCGCAGATCATATATTTAATGCCGGAACAATGATTCAAACTCTTGATATACATAGCAATATGAAAAAAGATAAAACATCATACACTAATATATCAACATTGAATGGTTCGATTAATTTAGGATTTTTTCAAGTAAATATTAATTCAAATATAAAAACTTCATTGCAGAATACAAATGATATTTCAATTAATATTCCGGAAGCTAACAATGTTACTGATGATGCAATTAATTCTACTAACGAGACCAAAAATAGTGCTGATTCCTTAAATATAAGCATTAAATTTTAAAAGAAAGAAGGTATTAATATGATTATATGTTTGATTATTTTGTGTATTATGTTGGCAGTGGTTATTTCTGCAAACATTAAAATTGTACCGCAAGCACATTCGTATATTATCGAACGCTTGGGCGGTTATTATGCAAGTTGGGGTGTCGGACTTCACTTTAAAGTGCCGTTTATCGACCGAATTGCAAAGAAAGTTAATTTAAAAGAACACGTTGTTGACTTCCCTCCTCAACCTGTTATAACAGAAGATAATGTAACAATGCAGATTGATACGGTTGTTTATTATCAAATAACAGATCCGAAACTATTCGCATATGGTGTTGAAAAGCCAATGATGGCTATTGAAAATCTTACTGCAACAACATTAAGAAATATTATAGGTGATCTTGAACTTGATGAAACATTGACATCTCGTGATACTGTAAATACAAAAATGCGTGCAATTCTTGATGAAGCAACTGATCCGTGGGGTATTAAGATTAACAGAGTTGAACTTAAAAACATTATGCCTCCGGCTGAAATTCAAGATGCTATGGAACGTCAGATGAAAGCCGAAAGAGAAAGACGTGAATCAATCTTAAAAGCAGAAGGTGAAAAGAAGTCTGCAATTCTTCTGGCAGAGGGTGAAAAAGAGTCTGCAATTCTTCGTGCAGAAGCTAAAAAGCAATCTGCTATTAAAGAAGCAGAAGGTAAAGCTGAAGCAATTATCGCTGTTCAATCAGCGGTTGCAGAAGGTATTAAAAGAATTAATGATGCTAAACCGAGTGAAGCATATATTAAAATGAAATCACTTGAAAGTTTTGAAAAAGCTGCTGATGGCAAAGCTACAAAGATAATTATTCCGTCAGAAATTCAAAATATGGCAGGTATTATATCAAGTTTAAAAGAGGTTGCTGACAAATAATAGTCGAATGTATTAAAAAAGGACGATTTTAAAATCGCCCTTTTTTTCTTACTTTAAAATATATGTGCCGTAAGGTATATCCATATTAATATCCTTTTCATCAATTTCCGAGAATTTTTCTCGCAAAATCATTGCAACTTGTTGTTCATCACAATCTGCAATAGTTTGATTATAGAATTCTTGATGGTTTTCTTCATACGCCGAGAACCCTTCATTAAGGACTTCACTTAACGGCACAAAGAAACCAACATATTCTAAATGACAATACATATTATCATATTCAGAGGCATATAAATATCCCCAAAAATGAACATATTTAAAGTTACCTATTTTTTCAATATCGAACATTGTTCTATTTAACATTTTTGCTATTGACATTATCTTTTCTCCTTTACCAAGCAATTGTTCCTGCAACATCGAAGTCTTTCCATTTATAATATAGCATTTTTGCTATATTTTCTTCAAGATCAAGCAGTTGCATTGATGACATACCTTTTTGCTGTGCTGCTGACATAACACCGGCAATACTTAGATATATATCATCCATATAACAACCACTTCCATTAGAAAAACGTTCAATTTCTTCTACTGCATCTGTAGCTATTCGTTTACCAATACCGGCTTTTTTACAAAAGCCAATCATAGCATTAACCGGATGTTCAATGTAACAATTAGACATTGCTCCCATTGTCTTTTCCATATCAATAAACTTAGAGAAAATTGTATCTATTTCTTTTTCGTAGTTTTCAATACCGACTTTATTCCCTGTTCCAAGTTTATGAGCTACTTTTATACCGGAATTGATACGGAAGTAAGTACCATTCATTTTAAATAGCGGTATAGCAGTCGCAGCGTATTTACCAACATCAGATGAAATAAATCTTATTGCAGGCATAAAGTTTTTGCCATGAAGTCTTTTTGTATGCTTTTGTACACATTTATCATACGCTTCAAGCAAATCGTCTTGGGCTTCAGGTAATTCCCATAATGCTGATGTATAGGTGTAGTTATTTTCTGCCGATACAAATTTTAAGTTGCCAAATTTATCATTTAATGCCTTTTCTGTAATATCAACTAATTTTGATATAGGCATTATTTCGTATAAATCCGATAAACAAGCACATACTTTTTCACCTCGTAAAAGTAGTAGTGAATCACCCTTTGCCACAGTGAAACACTTATTTAGCACTTCTGCAAACAGATATTGAGGCATCCTTGTAAGAGCAGCACCTTTAATCTTAGCTGTTTCTAAGACACTATCAAGTGCAGTATCTCGTACTAAGTATGAGTTTTTACCGTATTTAAGGACAAATCCGGTATTGTTACTTGTATCAATAGCAGACTCTAAAGATACATTGCATTCTTGTGCAATTTCCGGAGATTCAATCTCTTCAAATGATTTTAGCGTTAATATATTTGAATTGATTTCCGGTATCCATGTTGAATTTGCATCAACATTTTTTATCTCCTCTTTGAATTCATCAAAATCCACAAAAACTCTGTTATAATTATCGTTATTTTTCATAATAAAATTCCTCCTAAAAAATTAAAATTGTTTCTTAATTTCTGTAGTCCCATTCCACATCAGAATTTTTCAAAACTGACTCAAGGAAACTGTTAACTGCCTTTTCAACATCACATTCTAAAGGAATAGGAATAGACATTTCGTATAGCACGTTATCAAAAATCACAACTGTTATATATCTATAATTGCTCATTGTCTACCCCACCTTTTTACTTGATGATTGAAAAATGTACCGCCGTAATGTTTAGATACACTTTTCCATTATCGGCTTTGTGAGTCTGCAATTTTCCGGTAAGTATAATTCTGCATTTATCAGAAATACCTTCTTCCAAAAATTTTTGAGCTTGATCGCCGAACATTCGGATAGTAGCCCATAAAACGCCGTTGTTTACCGAATAATGTGTATTCATAAACATATTCATTGCTTTAGTAGAAACAGCCATTCTGCCGTCAATATAAAGCTGATTCTGCTTAGAATTCAAAGTTCTTATCGAACTCATTGTGCCTTCAATTACTGCGTATTTTTCGTTGTTGTGTACGAATGTTTGTGTAAACATTTTTTTCCCTCCTTAAAAAATTAATAATATATATATAAACCGTTTGTTAAACAGTAAAAAAGAAAATAAAAAAAGAGCAACTAAGCCCGATTAGGGTTTAATTACTCTTATAAAAAAAACTATATTAATGAAAAGAAAACAGTTTTATTATAACTATTTTTATAAACTTCATATCTTATATATTTATTATAACACAGTATATGATGAAGTCAACAGATTAATTTAGGAATTTGCGTTCTACGAACCATTTTCCTATGTTACAACCGGATATTGCAGCATTTCTCTCAAAGAAAAGATAACTGCATTGATTGTTCACTTGAATAGTATATCTATCCCCTTGCCCTCCTGCTTTCATTGCTGCCGCAGGACGAACATCTAATATTTTGTCAATTATGAATCTATGCCCATCTTCCCAAATAATACTTTTGGGTATCATATGTCCAATATCGTCAAAATCAACAGTAACAGGAACATATACTTTGTATTTATTCATAATAGCCGCCTCCTAAATCACGTTTAAGAAATGTATTCTTTGTATTTATAGGTGAAACTAATTTATATCCTTTCTGTTTTAAGATTTTAAACTTAAAATCTAATAATTCTACCGGAACATTTAATTTAGATGCCACCTGAAAGAAAGAATAATTTTCATTTAGATATTCTAAGACTACATCATCATCTAAAAGCATTTCAGCAGCAAAAATATTCGCTTCATATTCTAAAGTTGATACTTCATCAAATAGTTGAAACTCATGGAATAGATGTGAAGTAGCATTTTTATGCAAAATAGCATGTCCTAATTCGTGAGCTAATACAATATTTTGTATTAATTCCGGTAAATCAGTATTAATCGTAATGGTTTTAATCTTACTGTGAGTCAGAAAAAAGCCTTTACAAGCATTTTCGGTTTTGCCCATACCAGAATACATCAGTATAATACTTAAATCACGGCATAGTTCTTTTAAATTTCTTACATCATATGATTTTTTTATGCTGTCTACAATATCGGAAATTGTTAAAATACTTAATTTCACCATAGTTATTTATTCCCTTTTCCGTATTTTTCTTTAGCAGCATTTTTACAAGCAAAATATGCTTCTGTAACTGCCTGAAAATATGCATCCTTTGTTTCTTCAGAAATAGAACCACCGGCAAATAAAGCTCTATTTGCATTTAATAATTCGGTAATTTCTTTTTCACCGTTTAAGCCATACTTATCAAAGGCTTGTTCTTTATATCCGGCAATATCTTGATTGTATTGTGGATTGTCTATTTCATCTATGTCTAAATACTCGTATGAAACGTCTAACGCTTTTGCTATTTTATGAATTGCCGATGCTCTCGGAATAGAAGTGCCATTTTCATATTTTATAATAGAACGTTTTGAAATACCTATCATCTCACCTAATTGTTCTTGACTTAAATTTTTGCTGAGTCTTTCTTTTCTCAATTTTTCTGCAAACTTCATTTTATCTTTTCTCCTATATATGAACTTTATTTCACTTTTCGCTTGACAAAGTTCACTTTGTATGATATATTCTTGGTGAACTTTATTTCACTTTATCACATTTAACTTCACTTGTCAAGTGAAGTTTTGAAAAAGGAGTAATTTTTTATGGACAGAGTAATCTTGCATAGCGATATGAATAGTTTTTATGCTTCAGTTGAAATTATGTTAAATCCTGAATTAAGAAACAAACCTGTTGCCGTTGGTGGTAGTACAGAAGAACGACACGGTATTATTCTGACTAAAAATCAGATTGCGAAGAAATATGGCATTAAAACAGGTATGGTTAATTGGGAGGCAAAACTACTATGCCCCGATTTAGTTATTATCACACCACATTATGAACAGTATATCAAATATTCAAAAATGGCACGAGAAATATACAGTAGATATACAGATAAAATTGAACCGTTTGGTATGGATGAATGTTGGCTTGATATGACTGAAAGTACAGAATTGTTCGGAAATGGCTTTGATATTGCCAATAATATCAGAAAAACAATTAAGTCAGAGTTAGGTTTAACAGTTAGTATAGGTGTATCTTTTAATAAGATATTTGCCAAATTAGGTTCAGATATGAAAAAGCCTGATGCTATAACTGTTATAAACAGAGAAAATTATAAAGATAAAGTATGGAACTTGCCTGTCGAAGATTTATTCTATGTTGGTCCGGCAACAAAACGTAAACTTAATTCTATAGGTGTTCAAACTATCGGTAATTTAGCCAAATTTCCTGTGAATATTCTTAAAGATAAATTAGGCAAGAATGGAATTATGTTAAGTGCATATGCTAATGGAGCAGATACTTCACCTGTTATGCCACAAGATTTTGAATCACAAATAAAATCTATTGGACATGGTTTAACATTTGTTAGAGATTTAAAAGATAATAATGATGCTTGGCAGGTAATATTTGAACTATCTCAAAATATTGGCAAAAAACTCCGTAAACATCATTTACTGTGTGGTGGTATACAATTATCTATCCGAACATCTAATTTGTGGTATAAGCAATGGCAGAGCCTTATAGATGGTAACAGTAGAAGTGTACGAACAATAGCCCATACCGCTCAAAACTTGTTAGAAACACATTTTAATTGGAATGATACTATTCGGTCATTAACGGTACGAGCGATATATCTTGTTCCTGATAATATTCCCTATCAAAGAAGTTTATTTGTTGATGATGAAAAAAATGAGAATACAGAAAAATTAGAAAGGACCGTTGAAGTTTTAAGAAATAGATTCGGTCCGAATACTATAACATATGCTTCTTTGCTTAATAATGATAAGATACCAAATATTCGCTTGGAAGAAATGACTATGCCGAAACTATTGTCAAGATAAAAGGGTGCAAACAATATGTTTACACCCTTTTTTGCTTATAATGATAAACAAAAATTACCTTCTTCGTTAATTTTGAATTTTATCGTCTTTATGTATTTGTCTATAAAATTCTGTCGTTCATTTTCGGTTGCATTAATGCGACACTTTTTATATAATTGATCAACGAATAATCTACTGTTTAATTCACTCCAATTACCTGTTATATTAAACTTATCTAATTCTTTCTGTAATGCATCTTTCAGTGCCGCATTATATATTTGAGAAATATTAAATGTCGAAAAATCATCAACCGAACAATAGTATATACGGTTTTCCCTAAGTGTTTCTTTTATATTTTCCCCACACTTTGAGGATTCAATCATTACCAAAAAATTAGCTGTCGGCAATGATGAAATAAGTCCCCAAAAATCAGAATCACTGGAAAATAAGATAAACGAATCAACATGGTTTTCGTAAAACTCTTTACATACTCCGGCAGTCAATTTAATGTCCACCAAAGATTTTGCATAAGTTATTCTTTCAACATTAATATGTTCTGTTTCAATATCAGTGAATTGCTTTAATAATTTCCAAGCAAATGTAGTATTTTTATCGTCATATAATATGATTTTACTGATTTTACTCAATTCATTCGGATTTAATCCTTTTAATACAGAATATAATTTATATACATCTGCGTTTTCACAATCAACAACAATAATTGATGAATTGCTGTTATCAATAAAATTATATATATTTTGTTTTATTCCGTCATTTGCATCATATATTTTTGAATTATCGTCAAATATATCATTATGTAATTGATAGAGAATATTAAGTAATTTCTTATCGTTCATAAGAATATTACCGTATTCACCTTGATTCCAATGAATATACATTTGGAATGGATAATTGTTTAAATTATTTTGAAATTTTGCACCTTCTTCTTTTAAATATCTTTGGGCTATTGCTTCACCTCCCAAAGTTTTAGGAATAATGAATAAGTCTTTTATGTATTCCCATTTTACCCATTCCGGGAATAAATTTTTACAATCATTGATATGCTCGTTTATTAAAATGCCGATTTTGTATAGATATTTGTCAGCTGAACAATTTGATTGCATTACTTTAATATCATGTTCCAATAACCATGTTATTTCATCATAATTAAAATAGTCTATGGTATTAATATTTTTCATATTATATTGTATTTCTTTTGATATATATTTATAATGCAAAAATAATGTTGTTCTAATACGATTTAAGTATCGTATTTTTAGAGCATTCTCATTTTCAAAAAGTATATCACATTCATTATCAAAATGATTATCTAATGTAAATTTATCAATTCCAATTAAGAATGCTAAAATTGCTGAAATTTTTTTCTTTAGTAACATTGACTTTCTCCCTTCTAAATTTATTATGTTATTATATATTATACAATGTTTTACAAATTTTTTCAATAAAAAAAACCACATACACTAATAATTAGTGTATGTGGTAGATAGATCAATCAAAAAAATCAATATAGTTGAAGTATGTAAGTAAATCAGTATAAGCGATAATTACATAGTCTGCCGAATTTGTTTCAATTACATTATTCAGTTTATAGAAGTCAACAATATACTTGAATTGTTCTAAATCTTCTTGTGTATACTCCTCATTTTCGACTAAATCAACCCATTCTTCAGGATCAACAAAGCACATATTTGAGTCACTTTGAGCTAATCCCATAAATATATATTTTAAAAGTTTATTTGAAATGTAAATCAGTCGAGGTTTATTAAGAATATTATCAAGATTTTCTTCTATATACTTTTTATAAACTGTCATTTCCTGCTCAGGTTCAGTAAAATCAATAGAGTTATATTCAACTGAATCCGTACTTTCGATGATGAGCTTATCGACAAGATAGACTGAATAATCGAAATACTGTTCATCATCAACGTGATAAGTTTGATTAATTTTTACTTTGATATTTGTGTTTTTTACTGTAAATTCGTACATATTTAAAATTCTCCTTTAATATTTTTAGTCCTATTTCTCAAAAAAGAGAAACAGGACTATACATTTTAGCATCTAATCAAGATATAATCTTTGATTACACTTTCCCAAATATCATTATCCGGAAAATTGCAATCTTTTTTATCCTCAAACTCATCTGCCAAAATTTCTTTTGCAGAAATCAAACTTGAATATAATTCGTAATCATTATAATCAAGTTCTTCTTTAGCATCATCATCTTCGTTTAAACCGAAATATTCATTAACCTGATTAACAGCATCTTCTACGTAAAATGAATGCTGCATTTCACGAAAGATTTTGTATTTTTCTTTATATGTAAGCATCTATCATTCAACCTCCTTAAAAAGTTTACGACATTCTTCGCTATGATAAATAAATACCATAGAAATGTAGTCGTTAGCCAATACTAATGTTGACAGCCATCCGTCTCCTAAATTATCTGTATATTCGGCAATTGCCGGAATAGAGATACAATAACCATCAAGTGCTTGTTTCATTTTAGAATTCCTCCTTTAAAAATCACGTTTCCAACTTTTATCTTTTCGATTATACGCTTTTTTATTTTTAAACACCTGAGTTGCCGGCTTTACCATACCCCAAGTATTTCTGTCAATCGAATTGATTTTTTTTTGAGCTTTTTTGCTCATTTTATTTTTATTTACAAATTTCTTCATTCATAATCACCCCATTAAATAATTCACTGCTTTAAAAGAAGCAAAAAAGTACATAATCGCAATACAAACAGCGATTGAGATAATTAAAAATGTAATTTCTATACAAAGTTCACACCAAAACTTTTTTGTTTTTTCTTTTTGAAAATACTTTTTTAATTTAATTTTCGTTAAATTATCCATAATATCTTACTCCCTTAAAAGTCGCCTTCCGTAATCAATTCCATCATATTTGAAATATTGACTTCTAAACCACGATGTTCAAGTATCGTACTTAGATTAACGATATTTTCATCATTGTAATAAGTATAAGAAAAGTGTGATAAGTCACAATACTCGTTAATAAAAATTTCACGAGTCTTTTTGTTAAAATATATAATTCCGTAATGACCGTTACCTTTCATTTTATACTCATTATATTTATTAACTACACGAACAACATCTGCTGCTTTACAAACCATATTAAATTCCTCCTTATATTTTTATGTTTTCCCTTATTCTTCGTCAAGACGTTGTTGGTATTCAACGAAATACCATATTAGTTCATCTGCGAATTGCTCTATAGCATCTTCAGCTTTTTTGTTTGAAGAAAAATAAACGATATTGGGGTCTCTCAGATTACGTTCTATACAAACAAATAGGCAATTATCTACATAATTATATTTAATTTTATATTTGTTTGTATTTGTCTCCCAATCTTTTTTTGTAATAGGCTTGTCGTTTTGCGCCTGCCATTGACGCAATCGTCGGAGCAATCTGTCCGCACGAGCATTGTTCTCGACGATTGTTCTATCGCTATAATAATTACCATTGTTGTAATATAGGTTATTTACCAGTGTTCCTCCGTCTCCTATCACTTCGTATCCGTCATTGATTGTATCATCAACGAAATAACTTTCGTCTTCATCAACTCTTTCATAACCCGTTTTAGGCTTATCCTCAGCCAATCCCAATATTTTAGCCTGTTCTTCTGATATTTCGGCTTGAATGCTCTTGCCGTTTGCTGTTATTTCAACTTTCATTTTATTGTTCCTCCTTTGATTTGGTCGTTGCCTTTAACATTAACTTTCACTTTAAATTTTAATTTGAACGTAAAAAGTCTTTTTTGATTCCTCCTTATGAAATTTAATAGATATATATAATCCGTTTTTTAAAACGGCAAAAAAGAAAATAAAAAAAGAGCAATTATATTCCAAATAGGATTTATAATTGCTCTATATAAAACTATAATTAGAAAAAACAATATAACTATTGC
>JABLTT010059275.1_pt1 | contig 128391 bp, 119 predicted proteins | sample 7160061 | NCBI WGS metagenome assembly JABLTT01 (sample SAMN14651232, study PRJNA627086) | human gut metagenome | isolation source: feces | host: Homo sapiens | reverse complement strand
GCAAAGCTAAAAGGACTCAGCCCGGTAGAATACCGGACCAAGTCCTTAAGAACAGCTTAATTATTTTGTCCAACTTTTTGGGTGCAGATCATATGCGGGTGGTGCTGATTACATTTTGGTGGAGACGAAGGGGATTGAACCCTCGGCCTTACGGATGCGAACCGTACGCTCTCCCAGCTGAGCTACGTCCCCATACAAATAAAGTATAGCACTTTGTATTTGCAGGTACAATATAAAATTTAAATTTCTGCTTTGGCGGTTGTTTTTTGCTGGCGGTGTTTTGCCGCTTCGAGCAGTGCTGCACGTTCGTTGGGCAAATTGCCGCTGCGGACACGTTCCAGCAGGTATTTTAAAAATGCGCCTGTTTCCGCGCCGTCCGTTATAATTTGCGCAAGGTCGGCTCCGTTTACGGCAAGGTCAGCAGTATGCACCGGCATTTTTGTGCGGGCAATTTCTATCACGGCATCTGCCAGTTCGCGTCCTTCTGCCATCAGCTGCGGGTTGTTGCCGGCGTGCGTTGCGCCCATGTCAGCCAAAAACACTTCTTTTAGCTGAGTAAAGGCTTCCGTTAAATCTTTGGAGGTACGGAATTCGCCGCTGGCAGCTTCGGCGCGTACCCAGCGCGTCAGCGTGCGTTCTTTGGTAAACATCATCGGCGCAAAGCGCATATGGCGCGATACCAGCCATACAACGCGCTTGGCAAAATCTTTGGGGTAGCGCAGGCGCGTCATTACTTCCTGCGCCATAACTGCGCTTAACGCTTCGTGCCCGTGGTCACTGGGCGAACCGTCCGGATGTGTGCCGCGAATGCCGGGCATGCCTTTGCCGAGGTCGTGCAGCAGCATGGCCCAGCGGATTGTTAAATCGCGCGGGCTGTTATCAACGGCTTTTAATGTATGCTCCCAGGCATTGTAACAGTGAAAGCGCCTGTTTTGCGGCAGCCCTTCCAGGTGGAGCAGTTCCGGAAGAATATCAATTTCATGATATGTGCCGTTTTCTTTTACGCGGCATTTGGCGTCTGTCAGCCCTGTTGCCATCAGCAGCATCAGGCCTTTGCCTGCATATTTGTCTGTAAGCAGTTTGTCAAGTTCGGTGCGCACGCGTTCCAGCGATAAACCGGCGCAGTTTCCGGTGGGAAAACTGAAATTGCGCGGCATATAGTAAGGTGTGTTTTCTTCGCCAAAGGGCGGCAGCACGCCGCTTTCCTGCACATAGTCAAAGCCAAGCTGGGCAACAAAACGGCAGGCGCGCAGCATACGCAGTGCGTCTTCGCTGTAACGCTGCCCGGCATCGCCGACAGTTCGCAGAATATGGCTTTGTAAATCTTCCATCCCGTTATGGTAATCATATATTCTGCCGTTTATATCCATTGCCATGGCGTTAACTGTAAAGTCGCGGCGGCTTAAATCTTCGCGCAGCGATTTGCTGAACCATACTTTTTCCGGCTTGTGGGCGTCAGCGCCATAACTTTCTCCGCGGAAGGTGGTAATTTCCGCAGGAACGCCGTCTATAACGGCAACCACGCAGCCAAAGTTCTGCCCGAGGTTATCAATGGTTTTAATATTGTTGGCACAGCATACCGCGCTGATTTCTTCCGGCGTGGCGCTGGTGGTAATGTCAAAATCTCCGGGCGGCAGTTTTAAAAGCAAATCGCGCACGGCGCCGCCGACGATGTAAGCATCGTAGCCTGCTTCTGTAAGCATATGCAGTATATTTTTTACATAATCCGGTATTGCAGTCATTTTTACCTCATTCGTAGTCCATACCGTCATTTTTCAGGCGGTATTCCACATTAATGCCAAAGTATTCCCACAGCACCTCTTTTAAATCGGCGCCGTTTTTTATTTTATAGCGGTATTTAACCCTGCCGCTTAGGTAAAATTTTAAAAAGTTGCCGCGGATGGTGATGTTGCAGTCCTCGCGGAAGATGGAAAGCTCTTTTTCTTTGTTAAAGGGCGAATCCGGATGGGCATCGCACCAGAAAGAAGGGAAAACGTAATCCTTTTCCAGCTGCGGTTCTTCGGTAAAGCCCAGCATGCGTTTCCACGGTTTGCCTTTTTCTTTCTGCCACAGCAGCCAGCCCCAAAACTCGTCGCGTGTAAATTTGTACTGGCTGATGCCATCGCTCTGCACACGCTGTTCTTCCAGTAAAAGCGGTATGCGCGGGCTTTCGCTGTTGACGCCGACATCGGTGATATAGCGTTTGCCGTCAATAGTTACGCACATGTTGCGGTGCTGGCGCATCTGGTACACGTTTATTTTATTAATGAAGCGCCCGGCGAAGCTGACGAAATTAAAGCCCAGTGATTCGAGCAGCCAGGCGTACAGCCCGTTCAGCTCAAAGCAAATGCCGCCGCGGTTGTGCAGAATGAGCTTGTCAAACATTTTATCGCGCCTGAGCGACGTTATTTTGCTGTTAAGGCAGTCAAAATTATCATAGGGGATGTATTTTAAATGCGCGTCGTGCAGTTTCTGCAGTGTTGCTAAATCAGCCCTGGGCGTAAAATTTTCCAGCTGGAGCTTATGCAGGTACTGCTTTATTTGTTCTTTGGTCATTGGTTTAGAGCGCAGTTTCATAGGCTTCATCTCCAATCGGCTTTCCTATATTTATTGTAGCATGGCAGAAGTTTAATTAAAATGTTTTTGTTATTATTATGGTAAAATATAAAGCGGCGGAGGTGTAAAATGGTAATTTTAATAGGAAAATGCAGCTAATTTACGCTTGTGCCGTGAATATAGCTGTAAGTATATTCGGATTGACGGAAATTATGATGCAGTGCAAATTGCCGCGCAGATTAAAATGCTTTAATTAGGCGGCGTGCTGTGATAAAATATAAAGATAACATGGGTTAATATGCCTTGGAGGTTGTTTTGCAGAACAGAATGCCGCTTGTTGAAGCGATGCTGAAATATAAAAACGAAAGGGTTTATCCCTTCCATACGCCCGGGCACAAGGGCGGGCGCGGAATGGAAGCGCTTTTAAAAAACGAACTCGGCGCAGGTGCCGTGGCGATGGATGTATCGCTGATGAGCGAACTGGATGATATTCATGCGCCTTCTTCATATATAATGGAAGCGCAGAATTTAGCGGCACAGCTGTATGGCAGCGACAGGTGCTTTTTTGCCGTTAACGGCACAACGGGCGCTATTCATGCCATGCTGATGGCGGCCTGCAAGGCAGGAGATAAAGTTTTAGTGCCGCGCAACGCTCACCGCAGTGTGGCAGGCGCATTGCTTTTGGCAAATTTGGAGCCTGTTTTTGCAATGCCGGAATATGACGCTGTATTTGGCATTAACACACAAATTACGCCGCAGGCGGTGGAAGCAATGTTTGCGCGCCATGCGGATATTAAAGCCGTGCTGGTGACAAGCCCCAATTATTATGGGCAGGCTGCGGATTTAAATGCCATTGCCGGAATTGCCCATGCCCATAATGCCGCCCTTTTGGTGGATGAGGCGCACGGGCCGCACCTTGGCTTCAGCGGTAAGCTGCCGCCTTCGGCTTTGCAGTGCGGGGCGGATGCCTGCGCGCAGAGCACGCATAAAATTCTGGTCGCTATGACGCAGTGCTCGCTGCTGCATGTTAAAGGCGGGCGCATTAATTTAACGCGTGCCGCGGAAGCGGTGAGCCTTTTGACAACCACAAGCCCCAATTATTTGCTGATGGCTTCAATAGACGCCGCACGTTATACTTTGGCTGTACAGGGCGAAAAAATGATTGAGCGCGCGCTGACAGCGGCAGAAAAGCTGCGCAAGTGCTTAAGCAAATTTGCCGGGCTGAAACTTTTGGACACAGACTGCACCGGCAAAAACGGCATAGCCGGTTTTGACTGCACCAAAGTAACGGTTAATACGGCGGCGTGGGGTTACAGCGGCACAGAAGCCGGCGATGCCCTGCGCAAGGCAGGAATTGCCGTGGAGCTTACCGATGCGCAGAACGTGCTTTTTTTAGTGACTTTTGCAGACGGCGGCGCAGAATATGATGCCGTGCTTGAAAAAATAAGCCGTGTTTTTGCAGGCTTGGAGCAGCATAAACGCGCCCCTTTAAAGGAACAAAACTGCTGGAAGCTGCCGGAGTTTGTTACGGCAGTGCCGCTGCGCAGCGCGTTTGACGCGGAAACTGAAAGCCTGCCGCTGCAAGAGGCGGAAGGCAGAATCTGCGCGGAGCAGGTGAGCTTTTATCCGCCGGGCATACCGGTGCTGTGGCCGGGCGAACTTGTTACGGCAGAAGTAATTGACTACTGCCTGCGCATGAAAAAGCTGGGGCTGCCTGTAAGCGGGCCGGCCGATTATACATTAACAGAACTGCGGGTGATTAAATAAATGGCAAAAGGTTATTTTATCAGCCTGGAAGGCGCAGACGGCTGCGGCAAAACCACGCAGCTGGAGCATGTGGCTGAAGAATTGAGAAGGCTTGGGCGTGAAGTTGTATGCACGCGTGAACCGGGCGGTACGAGGCTGGCTGAAAGCCTGCGAGCAATGGTGCTTGACCCGGAACTGATAATGAATGCCCGTACGGAAACGCTTTTATATATTACGGCGCGTGCCGACCATGTTGCACGGGTAATTAAACCGGCGCTGCTGGCTGGTAAAATTGTGCTGTGCGACCGTTTCAGCGATTCTACCGAAGTTTACCAGGGAATTGTGCGCGAGCTGCCCTTGCAGGCCATTCACGGTTTAAGCACTTTTGCTTCCGGCGGATTGGAGCCGGATTTAACAATACTGCTTGACGGCGACCCGGACCTTTTAGCGGCAAGGCGTGCTTTGCGCGGCGTTGAAGACCGCTATGAAAATGCCGGGCTGGAATTTCAGAAGAAGGTGCGGGACGGTTTTATGCTGCTGGCAGAAAAATACCCCGAACGCATTTTTAAAATTAACGCTTTGCAGGATGAACAGAAGGTAACGGCTGAAATTATGCGTGTTATTAATACTACCATTAAAATATGAGGTTAATTATGTGGGACGAAGTGCTGGGACACCAACAGAATAAAGAGTTTTTGCAAAAACTGCTGAAACCCGGCAGCCGCCCGCATGCCCTTTTGTTTTATGGTATGGGCGGCATTGGCAAAAAAATGCTGGCCCTGCATTTTGCAAAAACGTTTTTATGCAAGTCTGCGGCCAAAAAGCCCTGCGGTATTTGCGAGAGCTGTCGTTTGATGGATATTGAAAACAATAGTTTTGCCCATCCGGATTTTTACCTGCTGACGGCAGAAGAAGCAGGCAAAGACATCAAAATCGAGCAGGTTAAGGAAATGGCAAAGCAGGCGGCATTTGCGCCGGTGCTTTCCGAACATAAAGTATGCATTATAGACGATGCCGGGCAGATGACGGCAGAAGCGGCCAACAGCCTTTTAAAACTTCTGGAGGAGCCGCCTCCGGGCTGGCTGTTTATTTTAATTACGCAGCAGGCAGAGCGTCTTTTGCCGACGGTACTGTCGCGCGTGGTGCGCCTGCGTTTTGATGCGCCGGACAGCAGTGCCGTCCGGCAGATACTGAAAGCGAAAGGCATCACTCAAAACGCACAGGTACTGGCGGCTCTTGCAGGCGGTTCGCCGGGCAGGGCGTTAAGTTATAATCAGGCAGATATTTTTGCAATCCGCCGTGAGGCGCTTGATTTACTGAAAAAACTGCCGCTGCAAAACCCTTTTGGTTATATTGCGGCGCTGGGCTGGGGCGAAAAATACGACCGTGCGGCCGCGCTGCTTTTAACGGAACAGTTTATTTACCTTCTGCGCGATGTACTGCTTTTGCAGAGCGGTGCAGGCGGGCAGGTTTACAATACGGATATTATGGCCGGGCTTGACGGCATTGCCGCAGATTGGCCTTTACATACAGCCAGGCAGGGCGTAAACGCTGCGCAGGAAGCCTGGCAGAACATAAATAAAAATGTAAGCGCCAAAAATGTTTTGGAGGCGCTGGTTTTGAAACTTGATTTACTGCGGAAGGAGTGAAAATTTTGCTGAAAGTAGTAGGCATTAGGTTTAAAAAAGCAGGTAAAATATATTATTTTGACCCGGTTGATACCGGAGTGGAAGTTGGCGACCACGTAATTGTGGAAACGGTGCGCGGTTTGGAATACGGCACGGTTGTTATCGGCGCGAGAGAGGTTGAGGAGAACAAGCTTGTTTCGCAGCTGAAACCCGTTATGCGCAAGGCAACTGAACAGGACGCGCTGAAGGTGCAGGAAAATAAAGTGCGCGAAAAAGAAGCCTTTAACATCTGCCTGCGCAAAATTGCCAAGCACGGGCTCCCCATGCGGCTGATTGACGTGGAATTTACTTTTGACGTTAACAAGATTATTTTTTATTTTACGGCGGACGGGCGTATTGATTTCCGCGAACTGGTTAAGGATTTGGCGTCCGTATTCCGTACCCGTATTGAGCTGCGCCAGATTGGTGTGCGCGACGAAGCAAAAATGCTGGGCGGCATCGGCAGCTGCGGCAGGCCTTTGTGCTGCGCTACCTTCCTCGGCGATTTTGAGCCGGTATCTATCAGGATGGCCAAAGACCAGAACCTGTCGCTGAACCCGGCCAAGATTTCCGGCGTGTGCGGCAGGCTGATGTGCTGCTTAAAATACGAAAACGATGTGTATTGCAGCGGCTGCTGCGGCAAACGTTCCGTGCCGGAACGCGTGGAAGCACCGAAAGTTGGCGTTATGGTTGTTACCCCGCTCGGCGAAGGCCGCGTTATGGGCGTTAACCGCGCTATGCGCACCGCTTCCGTACAGCTTACGCCGGATAATACCATTCAGGTGGAATGGGACGAAATCGTGGATGCTTCCAAGGCGGATAAAATTTAATGGTACATAGCGGAATCAGGCGCGATTCCCTGCCGGGCTGCGGTTATGTAATCTGGCAGGACGCCGGTGAATTTACTTTTACTACGGATTCTGTGTTCGTGGCGGCATTTGCGCATCTGGTAAAAAAGGCGCAGGTGCTGGAACTTGGCAGCGGCACAGGGGCAATAAGCCTGTTTTTGGCGGCGCGCGGCGCGGAAAAGGTAACCGGAATAGAGTTTAACCCCAAAGTTACCGCCCTTATGGAGCGCAGCATTAAAGATAACGGGCTTGAAGAAACGGTAAAGGTAATTGGCGGCGATTTGCGCGAAATTAATAAATATTTTAAAACCGAAAGCATGGATTTGGTAATTGCCAACCCTCCCTACCGCAACAGCGGCAATACCCGCAAAATTGGCACTGCCGCCTGCCACGAGGTAACGGCGGATTTGCGTGACTTTTTTAAAGCGGCGGCGTATGCCGTGCGCTACCGCGGGCGTTTTGCCATTGTGCAGCTGCCAGACCGTTTTGCCGAGTGCATGCAGTTGGCTTCGGAGTTTGGCTTGCAGCCCAAACGTTTGCAATGGGTACACAGCGCGGTTGACAAACCTGCATGGATATTTTTAATGGAAATGGTTAAGGGCGGCAGCTATGGGCTTGAAGTTTTGCCGCCGCTTGTAATGTACAACGCCGACGGAACTTTAAGCGCGCAGGCATTGGCGTATTACGATAAATCGAAGGAGCAGGCAAAATGACGGAAGTCGGAACTTTATATCTTTGCGCAGCGCCGATAGGCAATCTGGAAGATATTACGCCGCGCGTACTGCGCACTTTAAGCGAAGCCGATATTATTGCGGCGGAAGATACGCGCCATACCTTACAGCTTTTAAACCATTTTAATATTAAAGGGCATTTGGTGCGCTATGATGAGCACAGCAAGGATAAAAACGGGCCGAAGCTGATAGCAGAACTTTTGGGCGGCAGGAATGTAGCGCTTGTCAGTGACGCAGGCTTTCCCGGCATTGCCGACCCCGGCGAGCAGCTTGCGCGCGAAGCGATTGACGCAGGCATAAAAGTTGTCCCGCTGCCGGGCGCAAATGCTGCATTGTGCGCGCTGATTGCTTCTGGGTTGCCGTCATCACCGTTCTTTTTCGGTGGGTTTCTGCCCAAAAGTAAAAAGAACAGGGCAGAGCAGCTTGCGGCGTGGAAGAACATTCCTTCGACAATAATATTGTATGAAGCGCCGCACCGTATTAAAGATGTGCTGAAAGAAATACTGGCGGCGTGGGGTGACAGGCAGCTTGCCGCTGCGCGCGAGCTTACCAAGCTGCACGAAGAATTCTTCCGCGGCAGCGTAACGGAGTGTCTGGCGTGGCTGGAAGCACAACCGCCGCGCGGCGAGTTTTGCCTTGTTATAGCGCAGGGTGAGGCTGATGTGCAGGAAGAAACGCAGGAAGCCGACCCGCTGGACGAAGTAAAGACGCTGATTGCGCAGGGCATGGATAAAAAAGCAGCGCTGGCACAGGTTGCCAAAGCGCGCAAAGTGCCAAAGCGCGAGCTTTATAACAGATTGCTGGCTGAAGAATAAAAGGGTTTACTTTTATTTTTAATAAGGGTATAATAAAAGCACAACAAAGCAGCAGTGTAACCAGTCTGTATGGTACACCAAAAGCAAAAAACCGGGAGTGGCAGCTCCCGGTTTTTTATTTAGGCTGGCTGTGATTATAAGTACCTGTCCAGCCACTTGCAAATATAATAAGCAGTTATACTTGCTATGACAGATACAACAAATGCAGTAACCAAATCTGTCATTGATACACCTCCTTTCCGCCGGAAAGGATCACAGCTTTTCCATTATGCCCAAAAAGTAAAGTTCTGTCAATGATTTGCTAAAAAGAAGTAAAACTTTTGCACAGCGGCGCAGAATGTGATAAAATTACAAAGGAATTGTCTGCAAAAATCAGCATTGCAGGCGCTTACACCGTTAAAACAATATTAACATAAAAGAAGGGAAAGCACATGAGCAAGAACAGTTTTTATATCACTACCCCGATTTATTATCCCAGCGATAATCTGCACATTGGCCATGCTTACTGCACAACCATTGCTGATACCGTTGCCCGTTATCACCGCGCCAAAGGCGAAGATGTATTCTTTTTAACCGGCAGCGACGAACACGGCCTGAAAATTCAGCGCAAAGCAGCCGAAAAAGGCATTACGCCGATTCAGTATGTTGATGCAATCGTAGCTAACTTTAAAAAGCTGTGGAAAATGCTGAACATTTCCAACAACGATTTTATCCGCACCAGCGAAGAACGCCACCATAAAGTTGTGCAGGCTGTACTGCAGAAAATTTATGACCAGGGCGACATTTATAAAAAGAATTATGAAGGTTTGTACTGCGTTCCGTGCGAATCTTACTGGCTGGAACGCCAGCTTGTAGACGGTAAATGCCCGGACTGCGGCCGCCCGGTAGAAAAAATGGCGGAAGAAAGTTATTTCTTTAAACTGTCCAAATACCAGGATAGAATTCTGGAATATATTGAAACCCATCCTGATTTTATTCAGCCGGTTTCTCGCCGCAACGAGATGATTAACTTCATCAAACAGGGCTTGGAGGATTTGTGCATTACCCGCACAACTTTCGACTGGGGTATTCCCGTTCCGTTTGACCAGAAACACGTTGTTTACGTTTGGTTTGACGCGCTCTTAAACTACTTTACCGCTATCGGCTACGGCACGGATGAAGAAAAGTTTAAAAAATTCTGGCCTGCCAACATTCACCTTGTCGGTAAGGAAATTGTACGTTTCCACAGCATTATCTGGCCGATTATGCTGATGGCAATGGGCGAAGAACTCCCGAAACAGGTTTACGGCCACGGCTGGCTTGTTGTTGACGGCGACAAGATGTCCAAATCCAAGGGCAATGTTATCGACCCGATTGCTTTAATTGAAGAATTCGGCCCGGATGCTATTCGCTACTTCCTGCTGCGCGAAATTACGCTCGGCAGCGACGGCAACTTCTCGCGCGACGCGCTGATTAACCGCATTAATGCCGACCTTGCCAACGACCTTGGCAACCTGCTGCACCGCACCGTAAGCATGATTGAAAAATACCATGGCGGCGTTGTAACGCATAAGGAAGGTACGGAAGCCGTTGATAAGGAATTTATTGCCCTTGTTAACGAAACTGTTGCCGGTTACAGTGATGCTATGGACCATATGGAACTGAACCAGGCTATTAAGGATGTATGGAACCTTATCGGCCGCGCCAATAAATATATTGACGAAACCGCACCGTGGATTCTGGCAAAAGACCCTGCGCAGGCAGAACGCTTGCAGGCAGTTATGTACAACCTTGCCGAAGCGCTGCGCATTATTGCGATTTTGATTGCGCCGTTTGTGCCTGTTACCGCGCCGAAAATTTACGAACAGCTCGGCCTTGGCAAACCGGAAAGCTTCTTTATGGCAGACGCTGTTTGGGGCAAACTGGCAACCGGCACCAAAGTACAGAAGGGCGAACCGCTTTTTCCGCGCATTGAAGTTACCGAAGCCGGTGAAACTGTAATTGCGGCTACCAAAAAAACTGCTGCCAAGGCAATTAAAGCCGAAGCTCCTAAGGCTGAAGCAAAAAAAGAAGCAAAACCTGCAGCGGCAGCAGCCGATGAAATTACCATTGATGATTTTGCAAAGATAGATTTGCGTGTGGCAACCGTTGTTGCCGCAGAACGCGTGCCCAAAACCGATAAGCTGATTAAATTGCAGGTGAAAATCGGCGACGAGGAACGCACCATTGTAAGCGGAATTGCCCAGCATTACGAACCGGAAAACCTGATTGGCAAAAACGTTATTGTTATCGCCAACCTCAAACCGGCCAAGCTGCGCGGCATTGAAAGCCGCGGCATGGTGCTGGCAGCCAGCGACGCTGAAGGCAACCTGGTACTGGCAGACGCACCGGGTATTGCCAGCGGCAGCAAGGTGAAATAAAATGCCGCGTACAGGTTTGTGGGATTCGCACGCCCATCTTGATTCCGATTATTTTACTGACGACCGTGACGAGCTGATTGCAAAAATCGGCGAAGAAATGGAAGGCTTTATTAACCCCGGCTGTGACGAAGCAAGCTCCGCTTTTGCCGTACAGCTTGCAGAAAAGTATGATTTTGTTTATGCCGCTGTGGGCTGGCATCCGGAAGAACTTGCCGGTATTAAAGACGGGCATTATCTTGATAAACTGGCAGCGTGGGCTGTGCATCCAAAAGTTGCGGCAATCGGCGAAATAGGGCTTGATTATTACTGGAAAGAAAACGAGCCGAAAGAAGTACAGAAAAAACGCCTTTTGGAGCAGATCGACCTTGCCGTACAGTTTGATTTGCCGGTAATTATTCATGACCGTGAAGCGCACGGCGATATTTTCGATATTTTCCGCAGCGAAGTGCCTGCGGGAACAAGAGCTGTTTTCCATTGTTATTCCGGTTCGCTGGAAATGGCCAAGGAACTTGCCAAACGCGGCTATTACTTTGGCTTTGGCGGCACAAGCACCTATAAAAACGCAGCCAAAGTGCGCGAGGTGCTTGCTTTTGTGCCGGACGAACTGCTGCTTTTTGAAACGGATTCGCCGTATTTAACGCCGGTGCCTTACCGCGGCAAGCGCAATAACCCGCTTTATACGGAACTTGTGGCGCAAAATGCGGCACTGGTACGCGGAACAACTTTTGAAGCGCTGGCAGCGCAGACAACGAAAAACGTTAAAACGCTTTTTAATAAAATTAAATAATGCTGACGCGGCAGTCTGCTACTGCTGCGTCTTTTATTTACCATAAAGGTGCTTGTGCATAATACTTTTTGCAAAGAGTTATTTGATTTTAAGCTAAAAGTACCTTCAAGGAAGATAGCTTGACATTATAAAAAAGGCTGTGATAAAATACCCCCGAATTAAGGAGGTAATATTATGCCTAAAAATGTTACAGTTTTCAGAAGAACCATTTTGATAGCCATAATGTTTGTAATTTTATTCAGTGGGCATACGCATCTTGGCTTGGCGGAAGCACCTGTTACCATTTTAAAGTTTGACGGTACGGAAAGAACGGTTACAACAGAACTTTCCGACCCGCGCGCTGTTTTTAAAGAAGCAGGCATTGCCGTAGGGCAGGCAGACCGTATTGAAGAAAAAACGAGCGGCCGCGGCAAAGTGCTGGTTTTAAAACGCGCCGTGCTGGTTATTGTTGTGCGCGGAGATTCGCAGCAGAAGTTTTTTACCAATAAAGAGACTGTTGGCGAAGCGTTAAAGGAGTTAAACATCCGCTTTAACAAAAAACGCGTTTACCCTGCCGCAGATACTCCGGTTACTGCCAATGTGGAAATCCATATCCTTAACAAAGGCGATACTTTAAGCTCCGTTGAGGCCGATTCGGAAATTCCCGTAAAATATATTGATGACGAGAATATTCCTTACGGGCAGGAGCAGCTTGTGGAACAGGGCAAAGCCGGCAAGGTAAAAGTTGTAAAAAAATCCGTGGTAAGCACGGGCAAAGCACCCAAAGAAGTGGAAATTGCCCGCGAAGTTCTGGCTGACCCCAAATATTCCGTTATCAGGCGCGGCATTGGCATGTCGGTGGAAACGCCTGAAGGCAGGAAAAAATACAGCCGCATTATTACTGCTGAAGCAAGCGCCTATACCGTACACTGCGGCACCGGCACGGGCCTTACATCCATCGGCCTTGTGGCTGCCCGCGGCATTGTTGCCGTTGACCCGCGTGTAATACCGTACTATACAAAAATGTATATCCCCGGTTACGGCATTGCCATTGCAGGCGATACCGGCGGCGCTATCCGCGGCAACCGCGTGGATTTGTTTATGGACAGTTACGAGGAAGCAATTAACTGGGGCCGCCGTAATGTTGAAGTTTATATTTTAGAGGACTAATAAGTGCTGAAAGAAGTTATTGTAGTAGAAGGAAAAAGTGATACCGCGGCAATCAGGCGCGCGCTGGAAGCCGACACGATAGAAACGGGTGGTTTTACGCTGGCCGCGTCTACCCTGCGCAAAATTGAAGCAGCGTATAAAAAGCGCGGCATTATTATACTTACTGACCCTGACGGAGCAGGCAACCGCATACGCCGCTTTTTAACGGAGCGTTTTCCGGAGGCAGGGCAGGCTTTTATACCGCGCATTGATGCAACCGCTAACGGTGATGTCGGCGTGGAACAGGCAAGCCCCAAAGTTATTCTGGCGGCGCTAGGAAAAGTGCGACATCATGAATTTACGCCGCAGAAAGAATTTACAGAGCGTGACTTAATGATAAACGGGCTCAGCGGCGGCAGCATGGCAAGCGCAAGGCGCGATAAGCTGGCTGCGCTTTTGGGCGTTGGTTACGGCAATGCCAAATGCTTTTTGCAAAGGCTTAACACCTACGGCGTAACGCGCGAAGAATTTAATTCCGCACTGGCGGAAATTGGAGAAGCTGAATGAAGAAACCTGTAATTGCTACACCGGAAGTTACTAACTATATATTGCGCAGGTTTAACCTGCATGCCGATAAAAAACTCGGGCAGAATTTTTTAATTGATGAAAACATTGTGCGCCGCATTGCCGCTGCCGCAGAGCTTGCGCCCGGCGAACCGGTGCTTGAAGTAGGGCCCGGCATTGGCACACTGACGCAGGCACTGGCAGAAACCGGCGCAGACGTAACCGCTGTTGAACTGGACAAGCGCCTTTTGCCGGTGCTTGAAAAAACGCTGGAAAGCTATGAAAACGTGCGCGTTATTAATGCCGACGTGCTTGAACTTGACGTTAACAGCGCCATGGGCGGCAAAACCTTTAAGGTTGCGGCCAATTTGCCGTATTACATTACCACGCCGATAATTTTTGCGCTGCTTGAAAAAAAGCTGCCGCTTGAACGCATGGTAATAATGGTGCAGAAGGAAGTTGCCGAGCGCATAACGGCAGCGCCGGGCGGAAAAGATTACGGCGCGCTTTCGGTTGCCATGCAGTATTACACAGAGCCGGAAATTGCCTTTATTGTGCCGCCGTCAAGTTTTATTCCGCGCCCAAGCGTGGACAGTGCCGTTGTGGTGTGCAAAAACCGCAACGTGCCGCCGGTGGAAATTTGTGATGAAAAACTGTTTTTCAGGGTGGTAAAGGCAGCATTTTCGCTGCGCCGCAAAATGCTAAGCAATGCGCTGAAGAATATGGGCATTACCTCGCAGCAGGCACAGGAATGGCTGAACCTTGCGGGCATTGACCCCAAACGCCGCGGCGAAACGCTTTCACTGCAGGATTTTGCAAACTTAACCAATACCTTTGAAAAGATAAAATAGCACTATAAGTTCAGCAGGCTTAAAAGGCCTGCTTATTTTTTTACAAATTTTTTGGTTAGTTATTGACAACCGCATAAAAAAAGAGTATAGTGTTCTTAAACAGGAACAATATACAAGGGGCTGAATGAGGGGAATGGAAATCGTAGAACGCTTAATGCACTTTAACCTTACACGCCAGGAGGCAACATTATACTTGCTGCTGGTAAAAGCCGGACGCCTTACAGGCTATGAGGCAGCCAAGCAGACAGGCATATCGCGCTCCAACACCTATACGGCACTGGCCGGGCTGGTTGAAAAGGGCGCTGCCTATATAATGGAAGAAGGCAAAGTGACGCGTTATACGCCGGTTGCACCGGAGGAGTTCTGCAATAATAAAATCCGCCGCCTGGCGGAAATGCGCGATGCGCTTATAAAAGAACTGCCCGGTGTAAAAAATGAAGCCGAAGGTTATATAACCATTAAAGGCAACGCAGAAATTATCAGCAAGCTGCAAAACACTGTACTTAATGCCAAAGCGCGCATTTATGTATCGGCAAATGCCGCCGTAATGGAACTTCTGCGTACTGAACTTGAAGACGCGCTTGGCCGCGGCTTAAAGGTAGTGATTATTACCGGCAGCGATTTCCTGCTTCCGGGGGCAATTTGCTACAACACCGTTAAACAGACAGGGCAGATAAGGCTGATAGCCGATTCGCAGACGGTGCTGACCGGTGATTTGGATGAGGGGGCAAATTCAACCTGTTTATATTCCTGTAAGCGTAACCTGGTGGATTTGTTTAAGGACGCGCTTAAAAACGAAATTAAACTGATTGAATTGCAGAAAGGTTGAGATTAATGTCTGAAAAAATTCCGTTTGTTACCAAAGAACAACTTGAAGATATTGCGTCACGCTATGCAACGCCGTTTTATTTATATGACGAAAAAGGCATCCGCGAAACTGCGCGCAGGGTAAATAAGGCTTTCAGCTGGAATAAAGGCTTTAAGGAATATTTTGCGGTAAAAGCAACGCCGACGCCGGGCATTTTAAAAATTTTGCACGAAGAAGGCTGCGGCGCGGATTGTTCTTCTTATACAGAGCTTTTAATGGCTGATGCGGTTGGCTTTAAGGGCGATGAAATTATGTTTTCGTCCAACGATACGCCTGCCGAAGATTTTCAGCTGGCACGCAAACTCAATGCCACTATAAATCTGGACGATATTACTCATATTGACTTTTTGGAGCGCGTGGCCGATATTCCCGATACCGTGTGCTGCCGTTACAACCCGGGCGGGCATTTTGCCATTGCCAACAACATTATGGATAACCCGGGCGACGCCAAATACGGCATGACTCGTGAGCAGCTTACCGAGGCTTACAAACGCCTTATGGCTAAGGGAGTAAAACACTTTGGCCTGCATGCGTTTTTGGCAAGCAACACCGTTACCAACGATTACTACCCGGAACTGGCACGTATTTTATTTAAAGTTGCCGTGGAATTAAAAGAAGAAACCGGCGCTTCCATTGAATTTATCAATCTTTCCGGCGGTGTCGGCATTGCCTACCGCCCCGGACAGCCACAAAATGACATTATGGAAATTGGCGAAGGCGTGCGCCGTGCTTATGAAGAAGTGCTTGTACCGGCAGGTATGGGCAACGTAAGGCTTTATACCGAAATGGGCCGCTATATGCTGGCACCTTACGGCGCGCTGGTAAGCCGCGTTATTCACCAAAAGCATATTTATAAAGAATACATCGGGCTGGATGCCTGCGCAGCCAACCTGATGCGCCCGGCAATTTACGGCGCTTACCACCATATAACCGTTATGGGCAAGGAAAACGCTCCCTGCGACCACAAATATGATGTTACGGGCGGCTTGTGCGAAAACAACGATAAATTTGCCATTGACCGCATGCTGCCGGAAATAAACATCGGCGATTTGGTGTTTATCCATGACGCCGGTGCGCACGGCTTTGCCATGGGTTATAACTACAACGGCAAACTGCGCAGCGCGGAGCTTTTGCTGAAAGAGGACGGCAGCGTTGAAATGATACGCCGCGCCGAAACTCCGGCAGATTATTTTGCCACTTTTGATTTTACGGGTTTGTTTAATAAAGACTAAAATTTAAAAAGTGATTTTCTAATAAAAATAACCAACCATAAGCAGTTTTAAAAACTATTATGGTTGGTTATTTTTTATTTTGCATAGCTTTTGCAACAGCTATTATAAGCGATAGCTGTTCTTCGTTTAGCGTTGATAAAATATGTGTGGCTTCATGTAATAGCATTATTGCAGGAAGCGGTGTTCCACTGCCTTCAAAAAATTCTTGTGGGGTGATATTAAAATATTCACAGATATAAAATAAGCCTTGGAGTGAAGGTAAACTAAGCTTATTTTCTATGCGGTTGATATAATTTACATTTTGCCCTATTGCCAGGCTCATTTCACGAGCAGAAACTTTTTTTTGTTGGCGCAATTGCATAATCCTGTTTGCCACAAAATCCTCATACATAGGAAAAGACCTCCATGTAATTAATTATATGATATTTAAAACGAAAAATAAGTCATTAAAAGATGTACATTGTATTGATATACGCTTTTAAAAATTGTATAATTAATACTGTAAAATATTTAAAGTTGTAAAGCTTGTATATTGCATTTTAAAAAATTGTGATAAGAATTAAGTGTCAGGCATTAAAAGAATCAACGTAATTCATATGTTATTTATTGGTTAAAGTTCTATCAGTAAATAAGAGGAATAATATAAATAAGTCAATTTATATTATTTATATATAAAAAATAAAATGTGGAAGGAATGATGAAAATGATTAACAAAAAACTTACAGCAGCTATGATGTTGGGATTAGCTTTGACTTTTGGTAATGTCTATAATACGTCTATCGTAGCTGCATCCGGTACAGAAGCTAATGTAGCTGTTAGTGTTAATATGTATCAAAATGGAACAGTTAATTGGACTAAAGGAGCTGAATCTGACATTGTTGCAATAGGTGTTGGTTATCCTCCTGAAAATGTTGGTAATCGTGGTAATGTTTTAGCAAGAAGAGCTGCTATAGTTGACGCTTACCGCTTATTAGCCGAAACCATTCAAGGAGTGCAGGTAGATTCTGAAACTACTGTGGAATCATTAGTGCTGCAAAGTGATGTTGTGAAAGCAAGAGTTTCAGCTTTAGTCAAGGGCGCGCATGTTATTGAAGAAGGGTCTAACGAAGATGGTAGTTATTTTGTTAAGTTAAGAATACCTTTGTTTGGTACAGGTAATAGCCTTGCTAATGCTGTATTACCAGAAGTAACAAAAAATGTAAAAAAAGAACCTGCCATTAAAATAGACACAAAGACTACAGTTTTAAGTAAGGATGTTATACAAGAAATAAAAACTGTAAATTATACTGGTGTTATTGTTGACGCATCTAATTTAGGACTTGAAGCAACCTTTGCCCCTGTAATTTATGATAAAAATGGCAGAGCAATTTATGGGATACAAAATATAGATAAAGATTTTGCTATTTCAAAAGGCATGGTAGAATATGCCGCTGATTTGCAGAAAGCAGCTGGAGGGTTCACGAGAGCTGGTAATAATCCATTGATTGTTAAAGCGTTAGCTGTTAAAGGTGGATTAAATTCTGTTAATCCTGTAAATGTTGTTGTATCAGTAGAGGATGGCGATAAAATTTTGCTTGCAAATGAGCAGGCTGATATTTTTAATCAATGTGCAGTCGTTTTTGTAAAATAAAGTAATATTCTATTTGGAATATCCTTCGCATATTTGCAGGGATATTCCCATCTCTTTATGAGGTAAATCTATGAAGTTATTTAAAATACTACTGATAAGTTTTTGTGTGTTCTTCATTCCTAACATAACTAAAGCTAATTATATTTCGATAGAACAGGATGCGCTCTTATCCCCCAATTATATAGAGGGAAATGATTATTTCAATCAAGCTTATGAAGCGTATTGTGCAGCTAAAAATGCAACAGTTGCTACGGAAAAAGGTTATTTTTATGCTAAAGCTATATCGAACATCTCAAAAGCAAAAGTTATTGAAAATGATAATGTAGCTTATTTTGTTCTATCTATGCAAATATACAGGGGAAAAGGAGTATTGCCATATGCCAAAAAGACTTTTTATGAATCGGAAAGATTATTACAAAAAAGTCTTGAACATAATGTAAATAACGCAGCGTTATTACTTGATTATGCTATTTTGTGCCGTGCAGGCGATATTGCTTATAGTAGTGAGTATGATGAATATAGAGAAAAAGCAAAAAAATTAGCGCAAAAAGTATGTACTTTACTAGATAAGGATAACTCTCCTAAAAGTTTACGCAGTAAAGCCATGGCTAATTTAGTATTAGGCAACGAAGATAAATTTTTAGTTTTACTAAGAGAAAGTGCTGAAGGTATACATAAAGATAGTACAAGTAAATTTTATCTTTCCTTGTATAATAGCTTTGTTGATAAAGGCTTATGGTTGTGGCCTGTTGACAATAAATATCTGAATAATGAGTATTTATTATATTACTTATGCGATTTAAGCAGAAAAAATTAATAACGGGGTGTTTATGATGAAAAGGGTATTAAGAATAGTTTTTGCATTTTTTATTTTAGCTATTATATTTAACGGTAATATTAGCTGCGAGGCTGCAAAAAAGGCGGTTGCAGTTACTAAAATTGAAAATACTTTTGGAAATAGTTATGGACGTAAAGCTGCACAAGATTTAGAAACAGCTTTGACTACCATTTTAGTGCAAAGTGGTAATTATAATGTCGTAGAACGTTCACAATTGGATTATGTTTTACGTGAACTCAACATAGCTAGTACGGGGCTTATTAACGGACAAACAGCTATTCAATTTGGCGAGATGGTAGGGGCGGATTACACAATTATTGGAAATGTAACATTAGCAGAATTTCAATCATTTAATAATTATCTTTACAAAGGTCATAAAGCGAAAGTAAAGTTTAATTTTAAATTTATTGATAATAAAACAGGTATTATTGAAATTTCCGAAATAGTAGACGGTTCAGATACAGTTAGCGAATTTGAAAACAAATATCCTGATAGAGATATTATGATAGCTAATGCTGCTGAAGATGCAGTAAAAAAAGTTAAAGAACTTATAGATGCATATAATCCCGTTTCGGGCATTATTATTAGTTTGAGTGACGATATTGCCTATATTGATGTTGGTAAGAATAATGGCATTCATAAGAATGATATTTTTGTTATTTATGAAGAAGGGAAAGTAATCAGACATCCAAATACTGGAAAAATTATGGCAGTTGAAGAAAAAGAATTAGGAAAGTTAAAAATCAATTCTGTAGAATCAGATTATTCTATAGGGAAAATTATCAAAGGTAAAGGTAATATTACTGTAGGTAATCATGTAAAACGAGGCAAATAAATATGAAGAAAATTACATTAATTTTATTGTTAATAATAAGTGTTTTTTATTGCAGCAATGCATTTGCAAAAAACATTACTGTAACAGGTGTTGGTATAACGGAAGCAGAAGCAACGAATGATGCTTTACGTAATGCTGTAGAAACTGCTGTGGGTGTTTTAGTAGATTCTACAACTATTGTAGATAAAAACATGGTTTTAGAAGATAAAATATACGCACATTCCAGAGGTTTTATTAATCAATACAGTATTATAAATAAACAAAAAATGGCAGATGCTTGGAAGATAATGATTAATGCAGAGGTAGATTTAAATCCGAATTCTAAGTTGATGAATGAGTTAACAAAATATGGCTTGATTGACCATATTTTACGCAATCCTAAAATAGCCGTAATAATTAATGAAAAAAATAGAAGATATTATAATCAAGGTTCTGCGGCTGAAATAGCGCTAACTAATGCTTTTATTGAAGCAGGTTTTGAGAATATGGTTGATATTAGTCAAGAGCGGATAAAATACAATAATCCTTTTAATCTAAATGCTGATGAATTGCATACTTTGGCAAGTTCTATGCAGGCTGATATTTTAATTGTAGGTAATGCATTTAGTGAATATGTTGGAGATGTTGGCAAATTTTTACCTAAGAGAAAAGTAACAGGAACATTAAGTTGCCGGGCTCAGGTAGAAGCCAAAATGTATTTTGCAAGGAATGGTAAAATTATAGCTTCTGATACTAAGAATGCTTCCGCTGTAGATATTTCTGAATCTGTGGCTTCAAAAAAAGCTTTAACCGCTGCTGGAAATAAAATGGGAGAATTGTTGTCTAGTAAATTGCTTGAATTTGCTTCAGGAAATAGGCAACCTATGCAATTAGTTGTTATAAGCACTGGATATGATAAATTAAATGTTGTAGAGAACGCGCTTATTGCGGTAAGTGGTGTAAAAAATGTTAATTTAAATGATTATACAGAGGGAAAAGGAATTTTTACTATGCACTATAGTGGTTCGCCAAAAACACTTTTTGAACAATTGCAAAAACATTTAGAGTATAATTATAATATAGAATTGAAATCGTCTTCTTATAATGAATTGACTATTGTTGTTTGGTAGACTGCTAATAAACGGGGATGGTACTAATGGTAAAAAATTTGTATAAATTTTTATTCGCAATAATTATTTGTGTCCAGTTTTTAAGTGTTGACTGTGTGGAAGCGGCTGAATATGATCAGGAATTAACCATACCTGTAAATAATTATTTTAGCGTAGAAGTTCCTATGGCTGCATATGAGTTTGATCATAATTTTGCTGAACTGGTTACAATAGATGGTGAAAACAAATTATTGTTAAAGAATACTGGCGATACTGTTGTCAAAGTCTTATATCCTGTCAACTTTAATCCTCCAAAAGTTGTACGTTTATATTTTTTGATGCATATAGTACCGCAGGAAAGTTTTGTACCGGGTGATTGGGAAAAACAAGAGAAAGCCAATGAAGAGCCTACTGAAAATGAAATTACAAATTATTATGTAAGAGTTTTGGAATTGGTAAATATAGAGAGAGCTAAAGTTGGCGCAAGACCATTACGTATAACTGATGATTTGCAAAGGGCAGCAGATATTAGAGCAAAGGAATTAACTATATTATTTTCCCATGATAGACCGGACGGAAGTAAATGTTTTACTGTACTCGGAAGAAAGCGTAATGGTGGTTTGGGCGAAAATATAGCAGCCGGAGCTGAAACTCCGGAAGATGTTGTAGATGGTTGGATGAATTCTCCTGGACATAGAAGAAATATTTTGGATAAAAATTTTAAAGAACTTGGTGTTGGCTATTGTTATGATGAAAATGGGGTAGGTGGTTATGTACATTATTGGGTACAGATTTTTAGAGGATAACGTTTAATATTTGTATAAATTAAAGATGCTTTCTTGATTATATATGTAATCATAACTATAATAATCCACCTTAGGCGATTGTAGAAATATTTACAATATGATATGATTTTAGAGTAATATCATATTTTAGATTACCTAAGGAGCAATACTATGGCAATTTTGGAATACGCTTCGTTAATGGAAGATAAAATCCGCCGCGTACCGCTTGAAGAACTGCAGATACGCCTTGCGCGTTTCCGCGAGGAAATGGAAAAAGAACATCCCGGCTGGCAGATGGCGGTTATTAATAATAAAGTTAATATGTACTATTTTAGCGGTACAATGCAGGATGGCGCGCTGGTTATCCGTCCGCAGGACGAAATTTTGTGGGTGCGCCGCAGCTATGACCGTGCCCGCAATGAATCGCTGCTGCCGGATATCCGCCCGATGCAGAGCTTCCGCACTTTGGCGGAATTTTATGGCGCTTGCCAGGAAGTTATGTATGTGGAATGCAGAAAAGCCACTGTTGACTGGCTGAATATGCTGCGCAAATATATGCCGTTTAAAGAATATGCCGATATAGACGGTTTGCTGTGCAGCCTGCGTCTTGTAAAAAGCAGCTATGAACTGGAACTGATGAAGCGCAGCGGTGCGATTCACCAGACGGTGCTGGAACAGCTGGCGCCGAAAATGATAAAGGAAGGCATCAGCGAAGCCGAACTTGCCGTAAGCCTGTACACAGAAATGTTAAAACGCGGTTCGCACGGCATTGCACGCATGAATCTGCCCCTGGGCGAAGATGTTATCGGCGTGGCGTCGTTTGGCAAAAGCGGGCTGGTGCGTACTGCTTTTGACGGCCCCGGAGGCACGGGCGGCACCTGCATTGCGGTGCAGAGCATCGGCTCGCCGTTCCGCAAATTAAAAGCGGGCAGGCTGGTTTATCTGGATATTCCCTGCGGCGTGGAAGGCTACCATACCGATAAAACGATAGTATACTATTTTGGCGATATTAATAAAGACCCCAACCGCGATTTGATTTTGGCGGCGCACGAACATTGCATAATGCTTGAGCGTTTTGCCGCTGCCATGTTAAAGCCCGGCACGGTGGTGGAAGATATCTATAACGAAACAATGAAGCAGTTTGACAGCCGTTTTGCTGCAGGCTTTATGAATGGCGGCAAGTTTTTGGGGCACAGCATTGGGCTTACCATGGATGAAAGCCCGGCCGTTGCCAACCGTTTTAAAGAAGTGCTTACGGAAGGCATGACCTTTGCGCTGGAGCCGAAAATTGCCCTGCCCGGCATTGGCATGGTTGGCAGCGAAAACACTTACCTTGTAACGGCAAACGGCGGCAAGGCGCTTACAGGCTCGCCGCACAAGCTGTACTGCATTTATTAAACCATATACGCAAAAAAATAACGGCAATAACTTTTGCATAGTGCAGGTTATTGCCGTTTTAGTTTTCTTTTGTATCATTTGAAGCAGACGTTTCTGCTTCTGCTCTTTATAATAAAAGCACATAATATCAGCCGGTGGTTTCCGAAGAACAGAGCTGTGCCAGTGCCGGTAAATCCGTAACGGTAATTTTGCTGCGCCCTGTGGCGATAATGCTTTGCCGGCGCAGCTGCGCAAGCCCGCGCGTTATCTGCACGCGGCTCAGGCCGAGCATTCCGGCAAGGGCGTCCTGCGTAATGGCAATATCAAAACCATGGTTTTGCGGGTTATTTACTGTTAGCAGATACAGCAGGTTGCAGATTTTGACAAAGGATGAATTATATTCCTGATGTACGGTTTCAAACAGCAGGCGGTTGACATACATGGAATACCAGTTGACAACCTGCTCGCTTAATTCAGTGTTTTCTTCAAACATTTGGCTGAACTGCTGCCGCGTAAATTCAAGTACGGAAATTTCAGTCAGGGCAACCGTTGTAAGCGAAAGCTCTATTTTAAAGCCGCAGGTATGGTAACCGGGGAAAATACTGCCTTCGCCGTGGAAGCTGATGATTTTGCGGTGCCCGTTTTCGTGGTCGGCGTAGTGCATCAGCGCGCCGCTTTTTATGTAATGGATTTTTTCGTGCGGCTGCCCCGGACGCCACAGGTATTCGCCTTTGGCAAAATGTTTTTCGGTATGCGGGTGCGACAGAAAATAATCGTAAAAACGGCAGAATTCGCCTGTGAAATAATAACGTGGTGTCAGCATGGCGGTTCCTCCGATGTGTTATGTTCAGTTAAATTGTAGCATTGGCGGCGTGGTTAGGCAATGGGTGTATTTTGGCTTTATAATGGGTTTGAAGAAACAAAAGCTATGTACTGATGCTGTTCATGCTAAAAACTGCGGCTTCTCCGATTCCGGTCAGGCTGCGCGGCTGACCTCTCGTTTGAATAGATAAAAAAATTTAGCCGCCGCAGTTTTTTATCATTCACCTTACAGCACACAGCTTTTGTTTAATTAAGGCTTTTTTTACTATGATATACGGATTTTTCTTTATTAAATAGTGATAAAGTACGAATTTGCAGCAAATGCGGCATATATTTTTAGCAATATTTAATAAGAAAAATTGCAAAAACTGTGTTTGTTTGAGCGAAGCGAGTTACGCAGTTTTTGTGATTTTTAAACTGGAATGTTGCGTTAAGAAAATATTCTGCCGCGAAAACTTTTTGGTTACTTTTTAGTTATAAAAAGTAACATGAGTAATAAAGTAAGAATGAAAAATCAGCGTATAATCAAAGATATTAAACTAAAAATATAAAAACAAAAAGGAGAAATCATTATGCAGCACAAATGTAAAGTAACGGTTATTGACAAAAAATGCTTTAATGATTATCAGGAAAAATATCTGGCAGACCCTAAAAGCGGCCCGTGTCCGTTTTACAATGTGGGCGACGAGTTTATTTTTGAGCGCTACGGCGGCGACGATACTTTCTGGCGCACCGGCAACGGCACACAGTGCGGCGAAGCGTGGGACTGCATAAGCCGTTATATTTACACTGCGCTTCAGGGCGGCAGCATTATGCGCGGCTGGACTAACGACGAACGCATGATGATTGCCTGCTGCAACGACGGTACGCGCCCGGTAATTTTTAAAATTGAGCGTTTGGATTACCTGGTTGTTAAAATTGAAGGCATGGCGTGCGGAAAATGCGCGGAAAAAGTACAGGCTGCGCTGGCACAGGTGCCGGGTGTAAAAAGCGTGGCTGTAAGGCTTGACAGAAACTGGGCAGAGGTTTTTGCAGACAAAGGGCAGGAGCCTGAAGTTTCTGCTTTAACGGCGGCGGTGGAGGCTCTGGGCTACAAAGTGACAGGCATTGATTAAAACCTAAAACGCATAAAAATAGCGGCAGCAGCCTAAAAAGGTTACTGCCGTTTTATTATTTTGCTGTAAGTTTTTGCAGTTCCGCAATTTCCGTAGGGTAGCACAGCACATAAAGCGTATCGCCGCTGTGCAGACGCGTATTGCCTTCGGGGATGAGTTCTTCGTCGCCGCGTTTTACGTCTACTAAAAGCGAATGGCGCGGCCAGTTAATTTCGCGCACCAGGCGCCCGTCGGCAGAGCTGCCGGTATCTACCGTCAGCTCCATAATGCTGCGTTCCTGTTCGGCGTGGTTGCGCTCCAGCGCTTTGGTGTTTTTCAAAAGACGCATAAACAGTTCGCCGTACAGTGGCTTGGCGCGCCAAATTTCCGTTGTCGCAAAAGCCGTAAGCGAAGCAAGCGCCAACGGCAAAAGGTGCAGAAATGAACATGTCATTTCCATAACAAGCACCGTGGCAGTAATGGGCGTGCGTACGGAAGCCGTAAAAAATGCCGCCATGGAAAGAATGACGATATTTGTTTTATAGGCGCTGCTTAAAAGGCCCGCCTGAGAAAACAGCCCGGCCATAACCGCACCGGCAACCCCGCCCGCAACAAGCGTCGGTATAAATGCGCCGCCAGGCAGCCCGCGCCCAAAGGCGAGCAGCGTAAGCAGTATTTTGGCGGCTAAAAACATAAGCAGTACCGTTACGGGGTAGGAGTTAAAAGCGGTATTGGTAAGCAAATCGTCGCCGCCGCCCAATGCTTCCGGTAGATATAAGCCGGTAATGGCAGTAACGGCAAGCAGCAAAAAGTTTTGCAGGCAGCTGCTGTTTGGCAGCAGTTTGTAAAGTCGTGCGGCATTCAAAAGCCCGTAATTAAACAACGCGCCCAGTACGCCGCAGATGATGCCTGCCGCCAGAATTACCCAGTAATCGCTGTACTGCAAAACGGGCAGCCCGGAAAAATTAAAAACTGTATCGCGCCCCAGGATTAAGCGGCTTGTAAAGGTTGCTGCCACGGATGCCGAAAGCACGGGAAACAGCAAAAAGCCTGAAAAATTGTGGTTGATTTCTTCCAGAACGAAAATAACGCCTGCCAGCGGAGCGTTAAAAACTGCGGCCAAGCCTGCTGCCGCGCCGCCGCTGATAAGATAGCGTTCTTCGATGCGCGGGCGTGCCAGAAGGCGGCTTACGCCCTGCCCGGCCATAGCGCCCATTTGAATGGACGGGCCTGCCCTGCCGAGCGAAAGCCCGCTGCCTATGGCAAGGGCGCAGGCGGCGAATTTAACAAGTAAAATACGCAGCCAACGCAGCTTAAAAACGCCCAGTACGGCGCCCTTTACCTGCGGAATGCCGCTGCCCGCCGCCTGCGGTTCTGCTTTGGAAAGCCACGCAAGCAAAGCGGCGGCAATAAGCAGTGCGCCGCAAAAAAATGCAATGGCAGGCGGCGTATAACCGCCGGCAAAAACAAGGCTTTGCAAATTGGCGCGGAGTGAAGCGGCGCCGGTTAAGGCAAGCCGGAAGCAGCTTATGATAACGCCTGCCAGTATGCCGGTAACAACGCCGCCAGCACATAAGCGCAGGCGGAAATAGCGCGTATTGTTAAGCAGTTTGTAAGTTGTAAGAACCCTCAGCCTTGCGTCCATGGCTCCTCCGTATAATCGCCGCGGGCAGAAACAATCCGGTAGCCTATGGAAGCTACTTCACGCTGCAGTTCGTTCAGCGCTTCGGCTGCTTCTGCACCGGTGTGCAGTTTATTGTCGTACAAAAGGTATTTGCCGCGTACGTTCTGCGGCGAAAGATTTGGCATAATAACGTTTGCACCGGCCTTAATTCCCAAAAGCCTGCCGCCCGGGGCCAGAGTGCCCAGCGCAGTTGTTGCCGGAAGAAGCACATGCGGAAATAAAAGCCGCAGAACGGCAAGCAGTACTAAAGTAAGTTCCACGCTGCCTGCGGGTTCCTCCTTAAACGGGGTATCGTGATGGGGAATGAAAGGCCCTATGCCAATCATCTGCGGGCGCAGTTTTTGCAGAAAAATTAAATCGTCCGCTAAATTTTCCGCCGTCTGGTAAGGTGAGCCAACCATAAAGCCAGCGCCTGCCTGATAGCCGAGTTCTTTTAAAGTATACAGGCAGTTCTGGCGGTTTTGGGCGCTCAGTTCTGCCGGGTGCAGTTTGGCGTAATGCGCAAAATCTGCAGTTTCGTGGCGCAGAAGATAACGGTCGGCGCCTGCTTTTTTCCACAGAGCGTAGGTTTCACGGCTGCGCTCGCCGATGGAAAGCGTAACGGCGCAGTCCGGATGCTGCGTTTTAATGGCTCGTACAATGGCGGCGATATTATCGTCACGGTAAAAATAATCCTCGCCGCCCTGTAAAACAAAGGTGCGGAAGCCAAGCCCGTACCCTGCCCGGCAGCATTCCAGAATTTCTTCCTGCGTAAGGCGGTAGCGCGCGGCATTTTTGTTGCTGCGCCTTATGCCGCAGTAATAGCAGTCGTTTTTGCAGTAGTTGGTAAACTCTATCAGGCCGCGCACAAAAATCTGCCTGCCGAAGCTTTTTTGTGCTGTTTCCTGCGCCAGCGCAAAAAGCAGGTTTTTATGCTGCGCGCCCTGCTTGATAAGCTGCAAGGCTTCGTCTTTATTAAGGCTGTGCGTATTGTTTAATTTTTCTATCAGTAAGGCTGTATCCATAAATAAAAACTCCTTTAAATACTTTTATTATATCATGTTCCGGCAGCGGCGGCTGCAAATTTGCGGCAGGATTTTTGGCGGCGGCGGAGAATTAAAATAATATTAAGTAACTTTTCGCTGATTTTAAGTTTTGGAGGAAAGAAACAAAAATGTTTGATAAGGTTTTGCTTGCAACAGATTTATCGGAGGAAGCGGACGGTCTGCTTCCGTGTTTTTACAGCTTGTGCCCTGATGACGATACCGAGGTTGCGGTAGCGCATATTTTTAAAGACAAAGAGGATGCGGAACCCGGCAGCAGCAGCTTTAAAAAAGTGCAGAGCCGTGTGCGGGCCGTTGTTGCCGAACTGCGACGCGCCGGATATGAAAACGCGCGTGAAATTTACCGCAGCGGCGAAGTTTTTGAGCAGTTAACGGAAATTGCCGATGATGAGGACGCAGGCCTTATTATGGTGGCGTCGCACGGAAAAGGCTTTTTTAAAAGCGCGCTTTTGGGAAGCACCACCTTTGATTTGGCACGTGCTACCGACAGGCCGCTGTTTGTTTCCAAACCCGTGGAGGATGCCGGTGACGAACTACTGCAGAAAAATCTGCTGCACCGCATTCTGGTGCCGACCGATTTTTCGCTGAAGTCTTTGTCGGCGCTGGACGTTATCCGCATGCTGCGCGAGCATATCAGCGAAGTTGTATTTGTGCATGTGGTGGAGCGCAGCCGCAGCCAGGATGATTTGGAAGATAAAATGAAAACGGCTTCAAACCGCCTGCAGGAGCTGGTGGACGAAATGAAAATTTTCGGCATTAAAGCAGGGTTTCATGTACGCAAAGGAGCGGCTTCCAAAGAGATTCTGCGCATTGCCGAAAAAGAGGACGTTTCGCTGATTGTAATGGCCAAAACAGGCGCGGGGCTGGTTAAAGGGCTGGTAATGGGCAGCACGGCACAGAACGTAACTTTAAATTCCGAAAGGTCGCTTTTGCTTTTGCCGCCGGAAAATGCAGCGGATAATTAAATAATTTACAGAAAAATTATGTAAAAACCTTGACAAGTAAGCAAAATATAGGTATACTGTTACTTGCGGCTGATGCCATAGCCGCAAGTTTTCTTTTGCGGCAAAAACCAAATATTTATCACATTTTCAACACGGAGAGATGACCGAGTGGTTGAAGGTGCACGCCTGGAAAGCGTGTGTGCGGGAAACCGTACCGAGGGTTCGAATCCCTCTCTCTCCGCCACTTAAAAACTGCCGCGTAAGCGGTTTTTTTATTACTTCTTTGTAGGACCGCAGATGGCGGGTCCTGCGCAATGAAAGCCTGTGAACCGTGTCAGGACCGGGAGGGAGCAGCACTAAGCAGTTACTTGCATGTGCCGCAGGGGTGCCTGCATTTGCGGCCCTACAAGGAAGTAGCTTAAGCAGCTCTGATGGGCTGCTTTTTTTGTTAATTTTGTTGTACTTATGGGCAGAAATTTTATATAATTATGTGGTAGGCATATTATAAGGAGGTGCGGCAGTTGGCATACGTTGCGTTATACAGAAAATGGCGCCCGCAGGGGTTCGATTCCCTCGTTGGGCAGGAGGCGGTGCGTACTGCGCTTACCAATGCGCTGGAAACTGGGCGCATAGCCCATGCCTATCTGTTTGCCGGTCCGCGCGGAACAGGCAAAACCAGCACGGCAAAAATTCTGGCCAAGGCTGTTAACTGCGAACACGGGCCGACGCCTAACCCCTGCAATAAATGCCAGAACTGCGTGCGCATAAATGACGGCACATCCATGGATGTGTTTGAAATCGACGCAGCTTCCAACCGCGGCATTGATGAAATCCGCGATTTGCGCGAAAAAGTTGCTTTTGCGCCCGTAAACGGACGTTATAAAGTGTATATTATCGACGAAGTGCATATGCTTACGACGGAGGCCTTCAACGCGCTTTTAAAAACGCTGGAAGAACCGCCGCCGCATGTAATTTTTATTCTGGCGACAACCGAGCCGCATAAAATACCGGCAACGATACATTCGCGCTGCCAGCGCTTTGATTTTAAGCGCGTAACTGACAGTGACATTGTAAAACGCCTGCGTGAGGTTGCCGACGGCAGCGGCATTGCAGCCGATGACGACGCCTTGCAGCTTATAGCCGTGCAGGCAGACGGCGGCATGCGCGATGCATTGAGCTTACTTGACCAGTGCGGTGTTATGGCAGAGCGCGTAAGTGCTGAAACCGTGCGCAGCGTGCTGGGCATTGTAGGGCGCGAAGCCCTGCGGGAACTTGTAAAAGCTGTTGGCGAAGGCAATGTGCCGAAATCGCTGGAGCTTTTGGAAGCCCTGCTTGCAGGCGGCAAGGATGTTAAGCAGATTATTACGGAGCTTGCGGAATACCTGCGGGCAGTGCTGCTTTACAAGGCTTCACCCGATTACCGCGAGATTTACCTGACTGATACTAAAGAAGCAATAGCTGCTATGGAAGGCCTGTTCAGCACGGACAGGCTGATGGCGGCGCAGGAACGACTGCACCAGTGCATGCTGGAACTGCGGCAGAGCGTGCGCGGCAGAATTGCCGCGGAAATGTGCCTGTTTGATTTGTGCCGTGTGGAAGGCAGCACGCTGGCAGCTTTAACCGCGCGTGTGGAAAAACTGGAAGCCATGCTTGCCGGAAGAATACCGGCAATACAGCAAACAGTTCCTGCTGCGCCTGTGCAGCAGGATTATCCTCAGCAAGCAGCCACTGCGCCGGAAACCGGGCCTAAATTCGGCTATGTGCTTGACGAAGGGCATGGCATCCACACCGAAGCGCCGGAACCGCAGCCTCAGAAAGCTGCCGCGGAAGCAGAAAATTATCAGCCTGCGGCTGAACCTGTTAAAGCCATGCCTGTAAAAAAAGCCGTACCCGTGCAGAATGCAGAGCCTGCTCCAATTATGGAGGCGGATGCCGCTGCCGGAGATTTGTGGCAACAGGTGCTTGAAATTTTAAAAACGGAAAAGAAACGCTCCATGGTGGCCTGTGCTGCCGGAGGGCGTGCAGTAAGCTATGTCAACGGTATTTTAACGGTTGCTTTTAAAAACAAGTTTAACTGCAAGCGCATGAATGCCGATGATTATAAAAAGGCTTTTGAAGCCGTTTTGCTGCGCCTTGCACGCTGCGAGGTGCGCTTAAACTGCGTTGAAGAAGCCGGACTTGTGCAAAAAACGCCTGCACCGGCGCCTGCAAAAGCGCAGGAAGAAGAACTTGAGCCGGTGGTAAAAAAAGCCATGGCGGCTTTTGGCGGAACATTGCAGAAACTGTAATCAGTAAATTTAAGGAGGAATTTATTTATGTTTAATCCCGGAATGGCAAATATGCAGGGTATGATGAAAAAAGTACAGAAAATGCAGCAGGATATGCTGAAAATGCAGGAAGAACTGAAAAACCGCACTGTTGAAGCAACTGCCGGCGGCGGTGCCGTTACCGTTGTTGTAACCGGCCGCAAAACCGTTGAAAAGGTTACCATTGCCCCCAGCGCAGTTGACCCCGAAGATGTGGAAATGCTGGAAGATTTGGTTACTACTGCCATTAACGAAGCAATGCGCAAGGTAGATGAAATGACCGAAAAAGAAATGGGCAAAATTACTGGCGGGATGAAACTGCCGGGCATGTTCTGATATGGCGCGCCTGATACGCCCGCTGGCAAACCTGCATGAACAGCTGCGGCGTTTGCCGGGCATTGGTTCCAAAACGGCGCTGCGCCTTGCCTATCATATTATTAATATGCCGGCGGAGGATGTGCAGCGGCTGGCTGCTGCTTTGGTTGATGCCAAACGCCAGGTATGCCTGTGCCGTACCTGCTATAATTTAAGCGACAAGCCGGAGTGCGGCATATGCAGCGACCCCGGGCGCGACAAAACCACCATCTGCGTGGTGGAACAGCCGCAGGACGTAATGGCTATGGAACGCAGCCGCGGTTACAGGGGGCTGTACCATGTCCTGCACGGAGCGCTTTCGCCGCTGGACGGCATCGGCCCGGATAACCTGCGGATTAAGGAGCTTCTGCGCCGTTTGCAGCAGGGCGAAGTAAAAGAAGTAATTCTGGCGACCAATTCCAATGTGGAGGGTGAAGCAACGGCTGCCTATCTGGCGCAGCTGCTGAAACCTCTGGGCGTGGTAACCAGCCGTATTGCGCATGGTTTGCCTGTCGGCGGCGATTTGGAGTACGCCGACGAACTGACTTTGGCGCGCGCGCTGGAGAACAGGCTGCGTCTGTAAGAAAGGCAAGATAAAAAAATGGAAATACAGGATGCGGAAAACGCAGTCAGGGAAATCGGCACGGCAGCCATTGACGCTGTGCAGGGGCTTGATTCTGCAACGATAGAAGGCTCGCTGCCTTTTATTGCCGGCGTTTTAATTTTACTGATAGCGGTAAAATTTTTATCGCTGCCGTTTAAGCTGGTGTGGAACGGCGTTATTGGTGCCGCTGCGCTGTGGCTGGTAAACCTTATCGGTGCAGCCGTGGGCTTCGGGCTGAAAATAACTGTTGCCAAAGCGCTTATCGCCGGTATTTTCGGCGTGCCTGGCCTGCTTGCGGTTTTGTGCTGGGAAATATTTATAAAATAAAGTAAAATGCTCTCTTTGTAAGCTGCGTGCTTAAAAGAGAGCATTTTTTATAACTGCCATACTTTTTTTAATTCCAGGAGCGCCGGTTCAATATCTTCTTCGGCAATGCCTGCAAACGAAAGCAAAATTTCCGGGCTGCTGCTTTCGGCTGCTTTAACTGGCAAAATGTGAATGCCTTTTGACATGGCCTTTTGTGCAAGTTCTTCTGCCGTGGCAGCGGCGTGTACAGCCAGGCGTATATGCAGGCCGGATTCGTAAGCCATAATGCTTGCCTTGCTGCCAAAAATATTGGCAAGGGCAGTGCGTAGCAAAGTGTTTTTTACGGCATAACGGCGGCGCATTTTTTTTATGTGGCGGCGCAGCCCGCCGGACGCAATAAATTCCGCCAGGGCAAACTGCTCAATGCTGGAGGAAGTTTGGTTATACAAATGCTTGATACGGTTATAAACTTGCAGCAGGTTTTGCGGCAGCACCAAATAGCTTATGCGCAGGCTTGGCAGCAGAATGCGCGAGAAAGAGCCGCAGTAAATTATATTCTGCCCGCCGCTCATGCCCTGCAATGACGAAATGGGGTGCGAAAAATAACGGAATTCGCCGTTGTAATCGTCTTCTAAAATGTAGGCACTGTTTTGCTGTGCCCAGCGCAGTAAATCAAGCCTGCCCTGCGGCGAAAGCGAGCGCCCCTTGTACGGGTTGGAGGGGCTTACATAAAGCAGCTGCGGAAGTTTGTTGTGCAGGTTTTCGGTGTTGAAATGCCGCACCTGCCAGCCGCTCATTGCAAAAATATGTTCTGCTTTGGTAAAGCCGGGTTCTTCAAAAGCAACTGCGTGCGGCAAAGCGTCAAGCACGTCAATAAGTATTTGCAGCAGGCTCTGCATACCGGCGCCAATAACTATCTGTTCCGGTGTACAGATAACGCTGCGCGCTTCGTGGCTGTAACGCGCAAGCGTGCTGCGCAGGTAGGGCTCGCCCTGCTGGTTGCCGTAACCGGCGAGCAACGCCGAATTTTGCAGGGCATGGCCAAGGCAGCGCTTCCAAAGCGAGGCGGGAAAAAGGCTGCTGTCGATATAATTATTGCCGAAGTCGTACCGTACGGCTGCGGCAGAAGGTTTTTGCGGCGGCAGAACTTTCTGCGGCTTGCGGGAAACTATGCTGCCCGCAAAGTAACCGCGTTTGGGGCTGGCAATAAGGTAGCCTTCGGCAACAAGCTGGCTGTATGCCGCTTCTGCCGTGGTGCGGCTCACATCCAAATCGTGTGCCAGTTTACGCAGCGAGGGCATTTTTTCTCCGGCTGCAATTTCACCGCTGTGTATTTTGCTTTTTATTTCGTTTATCAGGCGCAGATAAAGCGGAAAATCTTTTTTATCTGCCTGCGGCAAGGTTATAAGCATAAACTGTCCCCTTTAAAATTAGAAATTCTGGATATTTTTTAATAACAGTTTTAGTATATCATAATATCTGTGCTAAAAACATAAATTTTTTGTATTACAGGGGGCTTTAAAATGGCATTACATAAGGCTATGACCATTGCCGGCAGCGATACAAGCGGCGGCGCAGGCATGGAAGCAGATTTAAAAACATTTACCGCCATGGGTGTATACGGCATGACGGCGCTGACGGTTATTGTGGCGCAGAACCCGCTTAACTGGGACCACGAGATGTACCCAATCGGCATGGATGTTATTGAAAAACAGATAAAAACCATTGTGGAAGGCATCGGCATTGACGCCATGAAAACAGGCATGCTCGGCAGTGCGGAACTGGTGCAGCTGGTGGCCGATACCATTGATAAATACAGTTTGAAGAACGTTGTTATTGACCCGGTAATGGTGTGCAAGGGCATTGACGCAATTATGGTGCCGGAAGCAGCCAAAGCTATTAAAGAAGTGCTGGTAAGCCGTGCCGACGTTATTACGCCGAATACTCTGGAAGCGGCGTATATTGCCGGTATGGATAAGGTGGAAACGCTTGACGAAATTAAAGAAGCCGCGGCGCGCATTCAGGAAATGGGCGCAGGCTATGTTGTTATTAAAAGCGGCTCGCGCAATAACAGCGATGAAGCGGTAGACGTACTGTATGACGGCAAAAACTATGTTGTTAATACCGAAAAGAAAATTCCCGGCTGCTTTAACCACGGCGCAGGCTGTACTTTTTCGGCAGCCATTACCGCAGGGCTTGCCAAAGGACTGAGCGTTAAGGACGCTTTGGCGGAAGCTAAGGAATTTATTACGGTGGCACTTAAAAATTCCTTCCGCCTGAACCAGTTCAGCGGCGCAACCGACCACTGCAAATGGAAGAAATAATTAAAAATAAATAATTAAAAATAAATAATTTAAACGGGCTCTGTTTAGGCAGTAATGCTAAAATGCGGGCCCGTTTTTTATTTAAAAATTTTACTAACCGGCGCAAATACCTTATACTGTAATCAGGAAAACTGATTGAGGTAAGTATGCTTAAAAAATTTTACCATCCTAAACTGTATATTGGCATTATTGTGGCTGCGCTTGTTGTAACCGGCGTATATTTTTGGCTGTGCCGCCTTGCGGGCGAACATGCGGCCGAAATTTTTAACGCCGAAATGGCGCGGCAGAAAACGCTTGAAGGCAGCGTTGCTGTTGAAAGCATTACGGCCGATATGTGGGGCAATGTTGGCTTCCGCGGGCTTAAATGGCTGGACGCTGAGGGCGAACCGGTTGTATTTGTGCCGGACGGGCGTTTTAAAGTTAAACCGTGGGATGTTGTTACCGGCAGCATAAATTTAAACAGCCTGGAAGAAGCGGAACTGAACCACCCTGTAATAGCTATCCGCTTCAATAAAGATATGCGCCCGGCTTTTTTGCCGGAAAAGAAAAAGGACGCAGGGCAGGAAACCGAAAGGCGTCATAAAGGGCTGCATATAAATTTGCCCGAAAATCTGCCGCAAAGCAGCATAAAAATTAATGACTGCACTATTACCGCCAGTTACAGGCACCGTTATTTTGTTTTAAGCGGCGTTAACGCTGCCGTGCGCACGGTTAATCCGCAGGAGGCGGCGCTTAAAATTACCGCAGCCGGTTTTGGCGGCATGATGATTGGCGACGAACTGGGCATAAGCGGCAAACTTTTGCTTAACGGCGGGCAGCCGCAGTGCGATTTGTATATTTCAATGAAAAATGTTGTGCCGGAATCCTTAGGGCTTGGCAAGGTTAAGGATACAGCCAGTGTTTACGGGCACGCTACGGGGCCGCTTGCCGGGCCTTCTATCGACGGCAGAATTGAATTTTTGCAGCTTAATATACCGGCACTGCGTTTTTACAAAGTTAACGGCGATTTCTTTTATAAAGACGGCAAAATTGATTTCAGCAATGTAACAGGCGGCATTTACGGCGGTACGGTGGAAGCAACCGGAGCTTATGACGTAGATACGCGCGGTTACAGCATTGATGCGCTTGGGCATGATTTAATGGCGTCCATTGCTGCCAAAACCAGCAAAATTAACTGCCGTGTGGAGCTCGATTTAAAAATGCGCAGCGACGGCAACCCTAAAAACGTGCTTACTTACGGCAGTTTTACAAGCGGCGCGGGTACATACAGCCTGATACCGTTTGAACAGATTTCCGGCAAATTTAATGACAGGCATGGAGTGCTGAAATTTACGGATGTAAAAATAAAAACGCCGCTTGGCGAAGTTACAAGCGACGCTTTTGAAATCGTTAAGGGGCGCGTGCAGATTAATGATATCTGGCTGACAGCACCGGACGGTGAAAAAATACAGGTAAAATAAAAAGAGCGTGTGCCTGAAGCATACGCTCTTTGTGTTTATGGCATTATACCCTGTGCTTGATATGGTCCAGCGCCTGGGCAAAGAGGGTTAAAACGTGGTTGTCGTCAAGGCTGTAAATAACTTCCTTGCCGGTTTTGGTAAATTTAACCAGCCCTGCGTGGCGCAGAAGGCGCAGCTGGTGCGAGATGGCAGACTGCGTCATTTCCAGTGTTTCTGCAATATTCGTTACGCAGGATTCGTTTTCGGCAAGCAAAGCCAGAATACGGATACGTGTAGGGTCACCCAGAACTTTAAAAGTATCGGCCATGGGCTGTACAAATTTTTCTGCAATGGGCACATCCAGTTTTAAATTATGCAGTTTACCTTCAGTATTTTCGTTCATAATTTCACCTCTTGTTGTAACCCTTGCTGAAAAAGAAGAGCAAAACAGCGTAATATACAAAGCTGCCCATTACCGTACGGGTAGAAAAAAGCAGCGGAAAAGCAATAAACGCAATGAGCAGAATACATACCTGCAAAAGCGACGCAAAAATACCGCGTGCGCGGATAGTGCGCCAGGACAGCACGCTGTAGCGCGATGCAAAAATGCCGAATAAAAAGCCGCTTAAAACATATAAAATTTGCGAAAGAAAATTATCAAGATTAAAATCCATTATTTACCTGCCCTGCCGGAAAATGAAGCCGGCATAAGATGAGTAAGAATACCGCTTTTTATGAGCAGCCCCGCAATTATGCTGCCGCCCATGGTGCTGATTAAAAACGGCGGCACGAAGAACCAGGCTGCCGCCTTGCTGTTTAATATTACCCAGGCAATAACCCACGCTGCCAAACCGCCTAAAATGCCAGTGCCGAAAATTTCGCCAAGCATGGCCGCGCCGGTATTATGCCAGCGGCGGTAGGCAAGCCCGGCTAAAAAGGCGCCAATCATGCTGCCGGGAAAGGCAAGCAGCGAACCCGTGCCTGCCATATTGCGCAGGCAGGAAATAACAAAAGCAACGGAAACGGCTTCTTTAGGACCTAAAATAACTGCGCAGAGTACATTTATAGCATGCTGAACCGGAAAGCATTTGGAAGCGCCTGCTGGTATATAAACCAGATGCGCGCTTAAAGTGCCTATGGCAACAAGCAGTGCCGCCAGCGTTAATTTATGGATATTCATAAAAATCACTCCGGAACATGAAAATGACAAAAATATTTTTTATAATAATTCATACAATAATATTATACATGTTTGTAATATCTGCCGCAAGATAAAAAGGAAAACACCGTATGGCGTAGAAGTATATAGCATATTAATTGTTTGTTGTACAAAGGGGTAGTAATTATGCAGGCTTTGGAAGGAATAAAAATAATTGATTTCAGCAAATGGCTGCCGGGGCAATATTGCGGCATGGTTCTGGGCGATTTCGGTGCGGACGTAATTAAGGTTGAAGATGTAAAGGGCGACGTTACGCGCGGCTTTACGCCGGCTAAAGAACCCGGCATGAGTTATTGGCATTTAATGCTGAACCGCAATAAGCGCGGCATTACCGTAAATTTAAAAATGCCTGCCGGGCGTGAAGTTTTGCTGCGCCTTTTAAAAGAGGCAGACGTATTTCTGGAAGGTTTCCGCCCCGGGTATTTAAAAATGCTGGGGCTTGATTACGAAAGCATAAGCAAAATTAATCCGCGGCTTATTTATTGTTCCATTACCGGTTTTGGACCGGAAGGAAAATATAAACACATGCCTTCGCATGACCTTAATGTTATAGGGCTAGCAGGTGTAGCAGCGCCGGAAGACGGAACGGATATAAGCGTGCCTTCGGTGCAGGTGGCAGCACTTGGCGGCAGTTTAAACGCCATCAGCGGCATTTTGATGGCACTGTATGCCCGCGAACGCACCGGCAAAGGGCAGCTTGTAAACGTTGATTTGTACAGCTCCGCAATCAATGCGGAAATTACGGCCATCAGCAGCGTCATCGGCTGCCGCGAAACCGGCATGCCTTCTTTCGGGCGTACGGCATCGCATTATTACAGCGTATACAAAACAAAGGACGGCCGTTATTTAAGCATCGGCACTATTGAGCCGAAGTTCTGGCAGAAAATGTGCAGGTTGATTGACCTGCCGGAGCTTGAAAGCCGTCAGTTTGATTTTGCCCATTCGGCAGAAATAAAAGAAAATCTGGCAGCTGCTTTTGCAGGGAAAACTCAGGCCGAGTGGCTGGAACTTATCGGCAAAGACGAGTTTTGCGTAACGCCAATCCGCACCTTGCAGGAGGCTTTGGACAGCAGTTTGACAACGGAACAGTCGCAAATGCTTGTAACAAAAAAAGAAGATTTCGGAAATTATACTTATGTAAAATCTGCGGCGAAGCTGTCTGACACACCGGGCACTATCCGCAAACGCGCGCCTTATTTGGGCGAGCATACGCAGGAGGTGCTGGAAAGCGCTGGCTATACCAAAGAAGAAATTGCTGCCATGCATGAAAAAGGGGAGATATAAATGGCATTAAAAAACATTTTTAAGTTATTTGTCGGTTTGCTGTTTGCCTTTTATTTACTGCTTGGCACTGCTTTTCCGGCAGAAGCCGGCATTATAAGCAAGCAGCAGGAAATTGAAATGGGGCGCGAAACCGCTATGGCGCTGGAAGCGCAGTACGGCGTTGTGCAGGATTACGAACTGCAGGAACGTGTGAACCGCATTGGGCAAAGCCTTGTGGCTGTAAGCGACCGTCAGGATTTGGAATACACTTTTAAAGTGCTTAACTGCGATGAAGTAAACGCACTGGCCTGCCCCGGCGGGTTTGTGTACGTGTTTAAAGGGCTTATCGATTACATGCCGAGCGATTCTGAACTGGCAGGCGTTTTAGGGCACGAAGTAAGCCATATTGTTGAAAAACATACCGTACACCAGATTGAAAAACAGCTTTTAACAACCCTTTTGCTGGCTGTTGCCACCAAGGGCGATATGGGGCTTACAGGGCTTGCCTCGCAGGCACTGGCAGCAGGTTACAGCCGCACCGATGAACGCGGCGCCGATAAGGAAGGGTTTAACCTGTGCGTTAAGGCAGGCTACAATCCGTACAGCATGGTGCTTACCATTAATAAACTGGAAGATTTGGCCAAAGAAAAAGGCAATCCGGGCTATGGCCTGTTCAGCAGTCATCCTGAACCGGAAGAACGCCTGAAACGCGTAATGAAGCAGATTAAAAAGTTAGACCCTCATCCCGATATTACGGTGCATGAAGACGGCACGGCAACCGTACACGAAGGTGACTGGACTTTTAACATTACCCAGACCGTGGGCAACGATAAGCCGGAATACCGCGCCTATATGCTGGCAGGTTCGCTGTATGTAGCGCGTCAGCGCGGCCCTGTTGACCCGTACCGTTTTATTGTGTACGACAATGGCAGCAGCGCAACGCTGTACTATGAAGACGTTCAGCTTTTAACAGTATATAACCAGGATGCATATGCCGCAGGCTTTGGCGATGCAGGCAGCTACGCCAACGGCTGTGCCCAGCTTTTGCGCGAATGGGCGCCGGTAGCTAATGCCAACGACGCAGCTAAAGCCGATAAGGATAAAGATTAAACGTTAAAGGTGAATTTATGGACTTAGGGAAAATTATCGCGTTTAACTTAAATAAACTGCGTACGGAGCGCAGCCTGACACTGGGGCAGCTGGCAAAACTTTCCGGCATCAGCAAAGCAATTTTGTCGGATATTGAAAAAGGGGGCAGCAACCCTACCATTAACACTATCTGGAAAATTGCCAACGGGCTGAACGTGCCGTACACACGCCTGATGGAAGTTAAAGAGCCGGACGGCACCGTTGTGCGCAGAAGCGATACGGCGGAGCAAAGTGACGAAACGGGCGTATACCGCGTTCACTGCTATTTTTCCACTGCGCCGGACCGCAATTTTGAACTGTTTTACTGCGAACTTGACGCAGAAAGCGCCAATGCTTCAATCGCTCATTCGCCAAGGGCGCAGGAATATATTTATGTTATCGAAGGCTCACTTACTCTTAAAACAGATACTGCCGTTTATGAGCTCCATGCCGGTGATTCTCTGGTATTTAATTCTTCCGTTAATCATACTTATATTAACGATGGCAAGATTAAAGTAAAATTTATGGTCATCAACTATTATCCGTATTAAAACGGCAAAATAAAAACTCCTGCTATCTGTGGATAACAGGAGTTTCTTTTGCTTATTGCTTAAACAACTATTTAATTATTTGTTGAAGTAACGAGCGAGCAGGCCGGCAAATGCTCTGCCATGGCGGGCTTCGTCACGAGCCATTTCATGAACGGTGTCATGGATAGCGTCAAGACCGAGTTCTTTAGCGCGTTTTGCAAGATCGGTTTTGCCTGCGGTTGCGCCGTTTTCAGCTTCTACGCGCATTTCAAGGTTCTTTTTGGTGCTGTCGGTAACAACTTCGCCGAGCAGTTCAGCAAATTTAGCAGCATGTTCTGCTTCTTCAAAAGCAGCTTTTTCCCAGTACAGGCCGATTTCCGGATAACCTTCACGGAAAGCAACACGGCTCATAGCGAGGTACATGCCTACTTCGCTGCATTCGCCGTTGAAGTTAGCGCGCAGGTCTTCTTTAATATCTTCGGGAACGTCTTTAGCTACGCCAACAAAATGTTCAGCAGCCCAGGTCATTTCGCCTTTCATTTCTACAAATTTGGAAGCCGGAGCTTTGCACTGCGGGCAGTATTCCGGAGCAGCTTCACCTTCATAAACATAGCCACAAACTTGGCAAACCCATTTTTTCATTATTCATTCCTCCATAAAGTACAAATTTTTAAATTATCATGGCGGTTCATTCTAACCGCTTACTGTAATGATTTTAACACAGCACTGACAAGTTGTCAATAATAATTATTAATTGTTAGAGATTGCTAACATTAAAATTTTTGTGAAATGCCGTAAAAATATCTGTTAAAGGCAGCTTACTTCAAAATTCGGCTGTAAACAGCCTTTAATTGAAGTGCCCTATTGTAGAATAAGCGATAAATTGCTATAATATACAGAACGGAGGTATATTATGGAAAAATTTACTGTTACGTTAAACCACCATGCTCATTATGGTTATGTAGAATATGACCCGGAAACCAAAACCGCTAGTGTCGTGTTGGATGTTCCGGAAGCCAAAGCAAGGGTAGAAGAATTTTTAAGCAAACCTTTAACGCTTGATTTGCCTGAAGGCGAAACTATCCGTCAGTTTGTTACAAAAACTTTAATGCCGCTGGACAGTTTGGAAAACTTTAAAAACTGCCTTGGCAGATTATGGTTCAATACCGATGTAAGGGTAGAGTGGAGCATGCCTCCCGGAGCAATGGATAATTTATAATTGCCCGCTGCTTAAAACTGTGATACACTTAATAAGTTAATATTCGGTTCCGTAGCTCAGCAGGATAGAGCAACCGCCTCCTAAGCGGTAGGTCGGCAGTTCGAATCTGCCCGGGATCACCAGTAAATATGCGCCTTTCCACGTTTGTGGAAGGGCGTTTTTTTATTGTAAAACTATAAAGTGACCAAAAAAGTGACCAATTTATAAAAAATCCGTCAGAGCATTTTTCGGACTCTGACGGAGTTTTTACTTAGTAAATTAACCAATCTTGGGGATATGAGGAAACGTTGAATCTCAGGATTTTTCTATTGGAAAATTCATAGCATAAATTCATAAAAAAACAAAGTTTGTGCTATTGAAAGCATAAACTTTTAAAATGCAAAATAAACATTGCTGTCTGATTTACAAACCTTTTTCCTCCTTAACCATAAACATTGATAAGTCAGCCGCTGCAATAACAAACCCCCGCCGGAAGTTTATGCTTCAAGCGGGGGTATCGTTTAATGCAAAGTATCAGTAAATTTTATTTTGCTGTTTTCAGTTCGGTCCAGTAACGGTCGTACATGGGCAGTGCATCGCCGATATCAATCAGCCATTCGCCTTTGTCGATGTTATCCATACCGATTTTCAGCATCGGGTCATTTTTAAATTCTTCGCTGTGGAATTCCTGAGCTTTTTCGTTCGGGTCATTGTAGCCGATGTATTCATAGTTTTTAGCGCTGATTTTCGGGTCATAGATAAAGTTGATGAATTTTTCGGCCAGTTCTTTATGTTTTGCGCCTTTGGGGATAGCAAAGGTATCAGCCCAGATGGTAGCGCCTTCTTTAGGTACTACAAAGCCGATATTGGGGTTGTCTTTCAGGGTGTAGCTTGCGTCACCGGTCCACATAGTGCCAATCCATGCTTCTTCGGCAATGAATTTTTGTTTAATGGTATCGGTATCAAAAGCAAGTACGTTAGGTGCAAGCGCTTTCAAATCCTGGAAGGCTTTTTCAACCTGTGCAGGGTCGGTGCTGTTGTTGGAGAAACCGTTTTTCTTTAATGCCATGCCGATGGTTTCGCGGCTGTCGTTTAAAAGAATCAGGCGGCCTGCATATTCAGGGTTCCACAAATCTTCCCAGCTGTCGGGAATGTCTTTAACATAGTTTTTGTTGTAGGCAATGCCAGTAATACCCCAGGTGTAAACGAGGGAATGGTCGCCGGTGGGGTCATAAACCGGTGCTTTTAAAGTGCTTACAATGTTTTTGGCGTTGGGGATGTTGTCCATGTTCATTTTTTCCAGCAAATCAAGTTTGAGCATGGTTGCAACCATATAGTCAGAAGGCTGGATTACATCGTACTGTGCTCCGCCGGCCTGAATTTTAGCCAGAAGTTCTTCATTGTTGGCAAATACGTCGTAATTAACCTTACAATTGTATTGCTTTTCAAATTCGGCAATTACCTCCGGGTCAAAATTGTCGGCCCAGCTAAAGAGGTTGAGAACCTGCTGTTCTCCTCCTGCCGCTGCATCTTTCTTTTCTGTGTCACCTCCGCAGCCTGTCAGGAGAAGGGCCATGGTCAGTACGGAAACGAGAAAGACCAAAAGTTTTTTCATTTTGCAAATCATCCTTTCTTTATTTGGTTTTATTGAACCGTTTTACGGCGTCAATCTTTATTTTTGCTGCTGTGCTGCGGCTGTAAAATCTGCGCAATTACAATCAGCGAAATGGTTGCGAACATTAAGAGTGTGGAAAGGGCGTTAATTTCCGGGGAAATGCCGCGTTTTACCATAGCGTAAATATATAGCGGCAGCGTGGTGGAGTTAGGCCCGGCCACGAAGAAGCTGATGATAAAATCATCAATGGAAAGGGTAAAGGCAATCAGCGCGCCGGCGATAATACCTGGCATGGCAAGCGGCAGGGTAACGTAACGGAAGGTTTGAAACGGCGTTGCGTACAAATCCATGGCTGCCTGCTCAAGTTCATGGCGCATGCCTTCAAGCCTTGCGTTTACGGTAATTACCACAAAGGAAAGGCAGAAGGTGATGTGCGCTAAAATAAGCGTAACTTTACCGAGCGGAACCTGCGTCTGTGCAAACAGCACCAGAAGGCTCAGGCCCATAACAATTTCCGGAATCAGTATCGGCAGATACAAAAGCCCGTTAATAACCGGCTTGCATTTATACTGATAGCGGTTGAGGGCAATGGCGGCAATTGTGCCGAGCACGGTGGAAACAACGGTGCTGATAACTGCGATAAACAGGCTGTTCATGAGGGCTTCCAGCACGCGGCGGTTTTGGAACAGCGAAGCGTACCAGTCGAGCGTAAACCCTGTCCATACAGCGTTAATACGCGATTCGTTAAAGGAATACAGCGCAAGAATTAAAAGAGGCAGGTATAAAAAGGCCAGTATTACAAGCGAATAGGCCAGAAGAAGATGGCTACGCCACGTCTTTTGCATCTTTAGCCCCTCCTTCCTGCGACTGCAAAGCCTTGTAGTAAAGGATAATCAGCACAAGGCTCATTACTGCCAGCACAATGGAGAGCGCGGAGCCAAAAGGCCAGTCGCGCGCTGCCAGAAACTGGTTCTGGATGAGGTTGCCGATAAGGGCGGATTTGGCGCCGCCCATAACGTCCGGCACAACGAACATGCCGAGCGAGGAAATAAACACTAAAATTGTGCCTGCGGCAATACCGGGCATTGTCAGCGGCAGGGTAACCTTGCGGAAAGCCGTCATCGGCGATGCGCCAAGGTCGGAGGCGGCTTCAAGCAGGCGCAGGTCAAGCTGTTCTATGGAAACGTAAATCGGCAGCACCATAAAAGGCAGCAGGGCGTAAATCATGCCCAGCATTACGGCCGCGTCGTTGTACAGCATCTGAAGTGGCTGCTCAATAAGCCCAAGTTTCATTAAAAAGGTGTTTACCACACCCTGCGTGCGCAGAATGATAACCCACGCATACGAGCGGATTAAAAAGTTAATCCAGAAAGGTATCATCACGAGAATCAGCCCCGGCTGCTGCCATTTTTTAGGCAGGCGTGCAATGAAATATGCCAGCGGGTAGCCCATGATGATGGTAGCAACGGTAGTAATAACCGCTACTATCAGAGTGTCGGCAAAAATCTGCAGATATAAAGGTTCTAAAAAGCGCAGATAATTTTTTAGGGTAAATTCAAAAATTATTTGTCCGTAAGGCGTGCGCCCGGCAAAGGAAACGGCAACTACGATGAGAAGCGGGATAACGAAAAAGATGCTTAACCAGAGCATTGCCGGGGCAACCATCAGTTTTCCGTTTTTCATCGTGATACTCTCACCTCGTCTTTTTGGTGCCACCAAATGCCTACGCGCTCGTCAGGAGTCCAGCGTTTAACGTCGTCAAAATACTGGTAGGCAACAACGGTCTGGTTGGAGTTATCCAGGCGGATAAATACTTTATCAATGGTACCGTAAAACACAACGTCTACAACGGTACCGTAATAACCGGGTTCCGGGTGCTGCTTTTCCGCCTGTTCGTCTTCGTATTCCGGGCAGAGGTTGAGCTTTTCCGGGCGGATAACAAGCGTTTCGCTTTCCGTTTCAAAAAAGTTGCTTTCGCCGATAAATTTGGCTACAAAGCGGGTGTTGGGGTAATGGTAAATCGTATCCGGGTTGTCGTCCTGTTCGATAACGCCCTTATTCATAACCACAATGCGGTCGCTCATGGTAAGCGCTTCTTCCTGGTCGTGCGTTACATAAATGAAGGTAAGGCCAAGGCCGCGCTGCAAATTCTTAAGTTCCAGCTGCAAATTTTTGCGCAGCTGGTAATCGAGTGCGCCAAGAGGCTCGTCCAGTAAAAGCACTTTGGGGTTATTTACAAGGGCACGGGCGATGGCTACGCGCTGCTGCTGGCCGCCGCTCATCTGCTGCGGGCGGCGGTTGCGGAATTCTTCAAGCTGCGTAAGGTACAGTACCTGCGCTACACGTTCCTTTTGTTCTTCGGCGGGTACTTTTTTCATCATCAGCCCAAACTTTATGTTTTCCTCAACAGTCATGTGAGGGAATAATGCGTAGTGCTGAAAAACCATATTGACATCACGTTTATAGGGCGGTTTATTGGTAACGTCTTCGTCATCAAGGAAAACTTTGCCGGTAGTAGGCGTATCAAGCCCCGCAATCATACGCAGCAAAGTGGTTTTGCCGCAGCCGGAAGGTCCTAAAAGCGTTAAAAACTCACCGTCATAAATGGTAAGGTCCAGCTTGGGGATGATGAGGTTATTGCCGTACTTTTTGGTAATTCCCTGCAAACGGATCATTTCTTCCATTTTTTAGTTGTCACAACCTTTCATAAAAAATTTTGTTTGCATGATACTAATATAATAATATCATATTATAAACAATTTTGTGTAAAAAAATCAATGCTTTTTTGAAAAAAATGCAGGAGAGGCAAAAAAAACAGAGAATATTAAACTTCATAAAGAATAATTTGGAAATTTTGCTGATTTTCATGGAAAATGCGTATTTTTTGCGGGGTGAAAAAATGCTGAGTAAAAAGTTTATTGAGTTTTTGTTTGAAGGTGCGCATATACAGCGGTGGAACGACCATATCCGCCCTAACGGCTTTACGGAACTGGACAAGCAGGCGCATAAAATGATGATTTTGTATATCCTTGCCAAATATGAGGAGCAGGACCACGGCGCGAAATTAAACTGGCGCGTGCTTATAGAAGGCGGTATTTTTGAATTTATGCACCGCATTATTTTAACGGATATCAAGCCGCCTATTTACCATGAGCTGATGCGTGTGCACGGGCGCAAGCTGAATGCCTGGATTTACAGCCAGCTTGAACGACGCGTGCCGGAACTTGATGAAGTGTTTTTTGATAAACTTAAACGCTGGTTTGATTATCCGGAAGAAAACCGGCTGGAGAAAAAACTTTTACGGGCGGCGCACTACCTTGCAACGCAGTGGGAATTTGGCATTATCTACCATTTTAATCAGGCAATTTACGGCATAGATGCCACTAAAGCCGCCATTGAAAGCAATATCGAGGACCATTATGATTTGGCCGGAGTTCAGAAAATATCGCTGAAAGGCAAAACCAGCAAGTTTATTGACCTTGTTGGGCAGCTGCGTTTTCAAAAACGCTGGGCACAGTCGCCGCGCGTGCCGGAAACTTCCGTTATGGGGCATGTGCTGATAGTTGCTATTTTGGGATATTTTTGTGCGGCAGAGCTTGGTGCCTGCGATGAACGCATTGTAAATGATTTTTTGTGCGGCCTGTTCCATGATTTGCCGGAGGTACTGACACGCGACATTATTTCGCCGGTTAAAACTTCTGTTGAAGGGCTGGATGATTTAATTAAGGATATTGAAAAACGCCAGGTTGCCGAAAAACTGCTGCCGCTGCTGCCGTGGGGCTGGCATGAGGAAATTATTTACTTTACGCAGAACGAGTTTACCAACCGCGTAATGCTTGACGGTGTTCCCACCGAGGTAAGTGAAGAAGAATTGAACGGCAAATATAATGTAGACGGGCATGGCTATAAAGCGGTGGACGGAAGAATGTTAAAAGGCTGCGACCACCTGGCGGCTTTTGTTGAAGCCTATCTTTCAACGGAATATGGCATAACAAGCAAGCATCTGCTTAACGGCATGGCCGATTTGCGTGAAAAGTATAAAAACAAAACCATTGCCGGTATTAATTTTGGCGCAGTTTATGATGAATTTCCGGAGCTTAAAACAAATTTATAAATTGAATGCAAGTTTATGAAAATTCAGTTTATAACCAAAAATAAGTGGACACTTGTATTTGCAAGAGTTATAATGAAGCTGAAAGCAGCTCTTTAGATATGCAATTATCTTAGCTGTACAATATATTATATTTAAGATTTTTAAAGGAGGCATGGATTATGAATTTATTTGAAATGGCGCAGATTCCGCTGAACAAAGCTATTGAGGTTATGAAGCTTGACCCGAATGCGGCGGCAATTATTGCCTGCCCGGAAAGAACTCTGGAAGTTTCCATTCCGGTAAAAATGGATGACGGCACTACCAAAGTATTTACCGGTTACCGCAGCCAGCACAGCACAATTATGGGCCCGGCCAAAGGCGGCATCCGTTATCATCAGAGCGTTAATATGGACGAAGTAAAAACTCTGGCTTTCTGGATGACCTGCAAATGCGCAGTTGCCAATTTGCCTTACGGCGGCGGCAAAGGCGGCATTATTGTTGACCCGTCCAAACTTTCGCAGGCAGAACTTGAACGTTTGACCCGCGGCTACATTGACAGAATCGCTCCCATTATCGGCGAAAAAATGGATATTCCTGCCCCTGATATGAATACCAACGCTCAGATTATGGGCTGGATGATGGACGAATACAGCAAGCTGAAAGGCCAGTATGAACCGGGCTTTATTACCGGTAAACCAATCTGCATCGGCGGCTCTTTGGGCCGTACCGCAGCTACCGGCCGCGGCGTAATGGTTGCAGCAGGCGAAGCAATTAAAGCTATGGGCATTAAACCCGAAGAAGCAACCTGCGCAGTACAGGGCTTCGGCAATGTAGGCAGCTGGACTGCTAAACTCATTCACGACCTTGGCGTTAAAATTGTGGCTTTAAGCGATGTTTACGGCGCTATTATGAATGAAGACGGACTTGACCCGTACGAAGTTGAAAAGCACGTACAGGCAACCGGCAGCGTAGTAAACTTCCCGGGCAGCAAAGCTATCAGCAACGCCGACCTTCTGGCAATGGAAGTTACCGTGCTTGCTCCGTGCGCAATGGAACTTCAGATTACCAAAGACAATGCGGCTGACGTTAAGGCAAAAATTATCGTTGAAGGCGCTAACGGCCCGACAACTCCGGAAGCTGACGAAATCCTTGATAAAAAAGGCATTCTGGTTGTGCCGGATATTCTCGCCAACGGCGGCGGCGTAACCGTAAGCTACTTTGAATGGGTTCAGTGCCTGTACCGTTATTTCTGGACTGAAGAAGAAGTTATTGATAAACAGACCCAGTTAATGATTGGCGCGTTTAAACAGGTATATGACACCGCTAAAAAATACGAAGTTAACATGCGTACAGCAGCTTATATCGTAGCTCTTAACCGTTTGGATGAAGCTATGAAATTCCGCGGCGCATATTAATAAGCGTTTTAAACTTCATTAAAATTTAATTGCTTAATGGCAGTATTAAACCCCGGCAGCCGTTACTGCCGGGGTTTTGTGTGAATGCAGAGGGAGGATTTATGAAAGATTTGCAAAAGAGTTGCAAGATTGCTGTAGTACAGGCGGCGCCTGTATTGTTTGATAAAAAAGCCTGCGTGGAAAAGGCAGTGGCACTCATTAAAGAATGTGCTGAAAACAAGGCTGAATTAATTGTATTTCCGGAATTGTTTATACCGGGATATCCTTACGGAATGACTTTTGGTTTTACTGTTGGCAGCAGAAATGAAGCGGGGCGTAAAGACTGGCTGCGGTATTATGAAAACAGTATTGTTGTACCTGGCCCAGAAACGGAGCTTTTGGCAAAGGCAGCAAAAGACGCATGTGCCTGGCTCAGTATTGGCGTGTCTGAACGTGATGCCGTAACGGCAACGCTATATAATACTAATTTATTCTTTTCGCCGGAAGGTGAAATTATTGTACACCGCAAATTAAAACCTACCGGTTCGGAACGCGTGGTATGGGGTGATGCCGACAAAAACTATTTCCCGGTTGCCGAAACGCCGTGGGGGGCAATGGGCAGTATGATTTGCTGGGAAAGCTATATGCCGCTGGCAAGGGCTGCGCTTTATCAAAAAGGCATTACTCTGTATATTTCGCCAAATACCAATGATAATGATGAATGGCAAAGCACAATTAAGCATATAGCTATTGAAGGGCACTGCTATTTTATAAACTGCGATATGTACTTTACACGTGATACTTACCCGGCAGATTTGCAGGCGCAGGATGAAATTGCTAAATTGCCTGAAAAAGTGTGCCGCGGCGGCAGCTGCATTGTTGACCCTTACGGGCATTACCTGACAGAACCGGTATGGGACAATGAAGCTGTTATTTATGCCGAGCTTGATATGAGTAAAGTAGCCGCCAGCCGTATGGAATTTGATGTATGCGGCCATTATGCAAGGCCTGATGTTTTAAAACTGGTTATTGAAGATAAATAAAACCAAAATACCTTCTGCCGCGTTTGGCAGAAGGTATTTTTGCTTTATACCGTATTATTAAATTATCAAGCAAAGAATAAATTCATGATAATCATAGCGCAGAGTGCGTTGAGAAGGCTGGCAAGCATTAAAAGCGGCCAATATTTTTTTGGTACATCGGCTACGCCTAAAAGCCTACCCATATATTGCAGCTGTGCCCCAAGCAAAAAGAAGCAGGGCATCAAAATCGTAATGTGGCGTGCGTCAAGCATGCCGTTTGCTGCCATGTTGGCTGCAAGACCTACAGAAGCAGAACTGGAAAGCCAAGCAGTAAGCACTACCGTAACGGCTTCGCCTGGCAGTCCAAACAGTGTCATTGCCGGTCCGAAGACATTGCCTAAAAAACTCATAACACCAAGCAAATTGAGTATTTCTGCAACGGCATAAGCCATTAAGATGTTAGGTACAAGATTGTTGATTGCTATATTAAAACCTTTGCGGGCACCGATAACGAAAATATCAAACGGATTGCCGGATACGTTTTTTGCTTGAACGCCGTTACTCATTTTTAAAATCCTCCTTGTAAACAGTATTTAAAACAAAGCGCACAAACATGGCGCCGACAAATTTAAAAACAAACATCAGTAAAAAAGGTACAAGCAGCGGCACGGTTAAATAAGAAAACAGAGCAGAACCGATAGCAAAATAGTTGTTGATAAGTCCTGCACCGGAATATTGCCATGAGCCGATGATTGTAAGCTCTTTTTTTGTTATCAGGTCCTGGTCGTATAGTTCTTTGGTTAATGCCGCACCGGCATCTGTGCTTTGCAGGTCGGTAATCAGTGCCAGCCCGGTTAAACCCGGTACGCCGAGCAATGGTCGCAGCAATGGTGTTAAAAGTTTGTGGGCAGCTTTAATAGCTCCGTAGTGCGATAAAACTTCAAGACAGCCGATTGCCAGCATTACGCTTGGCACAAGTGACAGCGCAAACATAAAACCGCCGCGTGCACCCAGCCCACCGGTGCCGACAAATGTATCCTTGCCAAGCGTTTTAACGGTGCCGAATTTGCCTATCAGTGTACTGAAGTCAAATGCGCTGAGCCATTTCATACCGTCAAAGCCGGTCATTATCCCGGAAAAGAATAAAATTGCAGCGGCTAAAGAAATAAAAGCCTTTGGCCCTACACGCCATTCTTCGGAATCAAAGTTAGTGAGTTTTTTCTCATTTTTCTCCATAATGCCCTCCTATCAAACAACAAAAACAAATAATGCGACAAATTTGTCTTTATTATATTGACAAAAATGCGCAATGTCAAGACGAAATTGAAAATTTATTTTTATAATTTTTAAAATACATTTTAGTATTGCTATTTAAAAAACGATATGTTATAATTTTTTCAAATTTTGGTAAAATAATTGTTGTTGGTTGTTGTTTTTAGAGGAGGATAATATGGCTATTTTAAATGTAAAAGATATTTTTCATGATTTACATCAAATTCCGGAAATAGGCTTTCAAGAATTTAAAACTTCTGCTTATCTTGCGGATAAATTAAGAGAACTTGGTTACAAAGTTACAACGAATGTTGGCGGAACCGGCGTTGTAGGTGTAGTAAAGGGTGCGGAACCAGGACCAGTAATGCTTTTGCGTGCAGATATGGATGCGCTGCCGTTTGTTATTAACGGCGAGCATAAGACAATACACGCCTGTGGGCATGATGCGCACTGCTCTATGGTTTTGGCAGCGGCTTCTAACTTAAAAGATAAAATAAAAAAAGGAACTTTAAAAATTTTGTTTCAACAGGGCGAGGAAACTTTAAAAGGCGCGCTGGCTGTAATTGACGCCGGTGTGCTGGAAGACGTCGATATTGCTGTCGGGCTGCATATCCGTCCAGTGCAGGATTTGCCGTTTGGCAAATTATCGCCTGCTGTAAGGCATGCTTCAAGCACCTTTGCCAAAGTAAAAATTACAGGGCAAAGCTGTCACGGTTCGCGCCCGCATTTGGGGGTTAACGCTGTTGAAGCAGCAGCGGCAGTTATCAATGCGGCGTCTGGAGTTAGAATTAATCCGGTAATTTCCTGGTCTTGTAAAGCTACAGCCGTTAATGGTGGCGGCAGTGCGTATAATATTATTCCAGACCATGCGGAGATAACTTTTGACGTGCGTTGCCAGGAAAATGAAGGTATGACAGAATTGCTTGGCAAACTGCAAAAAGCTGCAGAAAATGTTGCCGCTGCTTACGGGGCAAAGGCAGAATTTAGTCTACCGGGCGGGGTTATTCCAGCAGCAGTGCTTGATAAAGAGCTTACTGCCGAAGTTGCAGAGTGCATTAAAGAAGTTGTGGGTGAAGAAAATCTCGGCGAAGAGCTTGTAAATCCCGGCGGTGAAGATTTCCATTACTTTGCTAAAACATATCCTAAATTAAAAGCGGCTTATTTTGGCGTCGGCGTTGCTGCCGAACCTGGGCTGCACGACCCTAATATGCATTTTAATATCGATGGTTTACAGGCTGGCGTGGAAGTTTTGGAAAAAATTACACTGAAAAAGCTTGGGTGATTGCAGGTTGCTAACGGTATATTTTAAATAAAATAATTGACTTAGATATAAAAAATCCACCTGTTATGGAAGGTTTAAAGATTGCTTAACCTTTGAGTCCTAACAGGTGGATTTTGTTTTTTATCTTACTCCAGCATAGAAAAATCCGAGCCGGTAAACAGGAAAACAATGCCGCAGAATGTTACTGCAGCGGCTGAAATAGCGTTTTCGCTGAAAAGCAGCTTTCCGTTATGCAGGGCAAGATGCGAGTTTGGGTCTGCCATGCCAGTGCCGATACGGAAAAATGCCCCCGGTTTTTTAGCAAGATAGAAGGAAAAATCTTCCGAACCCATAGACGCGGAGGGGAGAATACTTACTTTATCGTTGCCTAAAAGTTTTGAGGCGGAAGTTTCTATCATACCTACAAGGTTATCTGTGCCTATAACAGGCCCGCAGCCGGGTATAATTTCCGTTTCGGCGTGTACGCGCAGTGCCAGCGCCGTGCCATCGGCAATGCGTTTAATGCTTTCATGTATTTGCCTGCGTGTTTCCGGCAGCAGATAGCGCATGGAGCCTTCAAGCACTACTTCTGAAGGAATGATATTGGCTGCAGTGCCTGCCGTCATTTTGCCTACGGTAATAACAGCGGAATCGAGCGGATTAAGTTCGCGCGAAACTATGGTTTGAAGCTGAGTAATCATATAAGCAGCCGCAGCAATCGGGTCCGGTGTTTTGTGTGGGTGCGCTGCATGGCCGCCGGGGGCGGTAATTGTAATTTTAAAACTGTCGGAACCGGCCATCATCGGGCCGTATTTAATGCCGATTGAACCGCCGGGAACATCCGGCCAGGTATGTACGCCGAAAACAGCGTCAACATCATCTAAAAATCCGTTGTTAATAATGGTTTCAGAACCGCCGAGTTTTTCTTCCGCAGGCTGGAAAAAGAATTTTACTGTACCATGCAGGTGCTGGCGGTATTTGCTCAAAAGCCGGGCTGCCGCAAGCAGCGAAGTCATATGCAAATCGTGTCCGCAGGCATGGCAGCAGCCTTCGTTTACAGATGCAAATTCCAACCCTGTATTTTCCTTAACCGGCAGCGCGTCGATATCGGCCCTTAAGGCGATTGTTTTGCCGGGCATTGCACCATGTAAAACGCCAACAGCACCGGTAAAACCTTTGTTGTCATAAACTTCGATACCGTATTTATTTAATTCGTCTTTTATGAATTTTGTGGTATTTTCTTCCTGAAAGCTTAATTCCGGATGCTGGTGCAGGTGGCGCCTGATTTTTATATATTCAGGTTCAAGTTCCTGCATCATTTTTTGAATGGCTGACATATTATTACCTCCCAACAAAAGATTATAATATTATGATATTCAATCTCGCAAAAATACTAATTGATAAGATTTGCTTATAATTCTCCGGCGCTGTACTGCACGCGGTAATCCCAAACATCTGAATTTACATAATATTCGCCGAAAATAATCGGTTCGTAGTTTTCGTTAAGCTCTTTGCGGACGATTTTTAAAAGCGGAAATCCGAACGGAACTGAAAAGAGGTTGCCGAGTTCTTTATCGGCAGCCACTGCTTTAACGCGTTCCTGTACATAAGCAGTTTTTAAGCCGTGTTTTGATAAGAAGCTGCGGATGGATTTTATTTCACCGGCAGCAATTACTTCTTCCGGTTCCGGTTTTTCAAAATAATGGTTAAGGAAAAATAACGGTTTTCCGTCGACATAACGCACGCGGGCAACATATGTAAAAAGTTTTGCCGGGTCGGTTTTAAATACGCTGCACTGCTGTTCGTCCATGGCTTTTTTGCAGCATTTTAATGTTTGGCAGTGTACGGAATCACTATCTACCTTTTTGTCTATAAAGTGTACGCCAAAACCGCTCATTAAAAGCATATTTTCCCATGGTAAAGAGCTGGAAACAAAAGTGCCTTTGCCTGGCATGCGTACAATAAGCTGCTCGCTTTCCAGTTTTCCGAGCGCCTGGCGTATGGGAGAAAGACTGGTATTATAACGCTCTGCCAGCGCGCTTTCGGTAGGCAGCTGTTCGCCAGGTTTATAAAAATGGCTGCGTATTTTGTTGTATAAATCCTGATAAATTTTAAAATTAAGTGTTTGTCTCATTATCAAGTTCCCTTTATTATTGATACTTTAATAATACCACATTGCCTGCACAGTTGCCAAAAGGTTTTCTTGCTTTTTTCAGAAAATTATAATATTATAATATTATAATAAATTGATAAAAAGGGAGTGGAGAATATGGAAAAACATGCTTTGTATCATATGACCTGGAAAGAAATCGAAGAAGTATTTAAAAATGACCCGGTTGTTATTATTCCTATGGGTTCTACCGAACAGCAGGGAATACATTCTTTAACCGGCGACTATCTGGCTGCTGAAGCTATTGCCAAACGTGTTGCGGAAAAAGCCGGTGCTTATTACGTCCCTGTTATTCCGTTTGGCTGCAGTGAATATTTCCGCTGTTTCCCGGGCACAATATCGCTCCGCCCTTCCACGGTAGAAGCCGTGATTACAGATGTTGTTGAAAGCCTTACCGAGCACGGTATTACAAAAATCTTTTTCATTAACGGCCATGCCGGAAATACACCTACTATTGAAGATGTGGCAAGAAAATTACGCCGCGAAAAGGGAATTGTATGTTTTTCGATAGATTTATGGCAGGGCTTAACGCCTGAAGCAAAAAAAGAAATTTATGGCGAAGGCCCTGATTCTTCCGGCCATGGCGGAGATCCTCTGACATCGGTAATGCTTTATTTATATCCGGAAGATATGCGTATGGATTTGCTTAATCCGGTTGAAAACATTAAAGAGTATAAAGGCGTTCCTGTAAACGGCCTTAAAAAGGGTATGGTTAAAGGTGTTCCGTTCAATCTTTATATGGATATGATTGACGTTACCAAACAGGGCGTAATGGGCAATCCGTTTGCATCCAGCGCAGAACGCGGAGAAAAAATAGTTAACCATTTGGTTGATGCGTGCTGTGAAATGGTAAAAATTATAAAAGAAAACGATACCCATATTTAATTGTTGATTTATTTGGTTTTATAACGGGGAGGTAGAATTATGATAGCTGTTTTAGGCTTTGCTACCATTATCATATTTTTGTATGTTACAATGACCAAAAAATTGTCAATTCAGTCGGCACTGATTGGCATACCTGTTATTGCAGCAATAATTGGCGGTTTTGGTTTTGATATAGGCAAAATGATGATTGCCGGTGTAATTAAGGTTACTCCTTCGGCAATGATACCTATTTTTGCTGTAATTTATTTCGGCATTATGATTGATGCAGGGTTATTTGACCCTATGGTTAACAGAATTTTAAAACTTGTAAAGGGCGACCCTGTAAAGATTACCATTGGTGCGGCGGTTTTGGCTATGCTTGTTTCGCTGGACGGCGACGGTACAACTACTTTTATTATTTCCGTTTCTGCCATGCTGCCGATTACTACTAAATTAAAAATGAATCCTCTTATTTTGCCGTTTGCAGTAGGTATGGCGGCAGGCGTTATGAATCCGCTTCCATGGAGCGGACCGACAACGCGTGTTATGGCTGTTTTGCATGCTGATTCTTCTGCAATTTTTACTCCGATTGTACCTGCCATGGCTGTTGGCATTGCCTGGGTATTATTTGCCTGCTACTATGTTGGCAAAAAGGAACGCAAAAGACTCGGAGTTATGCATATTGACGAGCATACTTTTGATGGCCTCGGCGAAGACCAGAGTGCCAAAAGGCCTCAGCTTTTCTGGTTCAACTGCATTTTGACTGTTTTGATGATTGTGGTGCTACTGATGGATATTATGCCGATGGCGACTATTTTTATGATAGGTTTTGCATTGGCAATTACGGTAAACTATCCTAATCTTGAAGAACAGACAAAACGTTTGAAAGCATATGCCGGTGAAGTTTTAATGATAGTAACATTAATTTTCTCGGCAGGATGTTTTACCGGTATTCTTTCCGAAACCAAAATGATTACGGAAATGGCTAAGACCCTTGTTTCGTTAATTCCTGAACATATGGGCAGCCTGCTGCCGCTTTCCGTAGCAGTAACGAGTATGCCTTTAAGCCTTGTATTTCCTACGGATGCCTATTACTTCGGCGTGCTGCCGGTTATTTATGAAATGGCAGCTTCTCTTGGCATCGATCCGGTGCAAATTGGTCGTGCAGCTGTGCTTGGGCAGATGACGGTAGGTTTCCCGGTAAGCCCGCTGGCAGCGGCAACATTGGTTTTAATCAGCGTATCGCGTGTTAATTTAATTGACCACCAGAAATTTATGTTCTTCTGGGCTTTTTGCACTACGCTGATTATGACAGTTGTATGCTACCTTACCGGTGCATTGACGTTTTAATTTATAACTGAAAACTTTATGGAGAAATAAAAAAGCTGGCGTTAATTTAACGTCAGCTTTTGTGCGTTTTAGAGATAGTAGGGTAAATATATGTTACTTTCTTTCCGGCATCTGCGCAAGCAGGATTGCAGCAAAAACGAGTACGCAGCCGCCGATTTCGCGCATGGAAAGAGTTTCTCCGAGGAACATCCAACCGGCGAGCACGGAAAAGACTGATTCCAGGCTCAGCAGGATGGAGGCAAGGATTACGTTAACATATTTTTGCCCGGCAATTTGCAGTGTATAGGCAATGCCGCAGCTCATAATTCCGGCATGTGCCAGCGGCAGCCAGGCCGCGGTGATGGCGGAAAGCTCAGGCTGTTCGGCCCAGATTATAACCGGCAGGCTTAACATGCCGCAGACAAAAAACTGAATTGCGGACATGCGTACCGGGTCAACAAGCTGGGTAAAGCGTTCAATGGCCATGATGTGCACGGCAAAAATTACGGCGCAGGCAAGTACGATTAAATCTCCTTTGTTGATGGAAAAGCCTTCGTTAATGCAGATGAAGTACATACCGGCAGCGGCAACTGCAACGGCTGCCCACTGCATAAAAGTTACATGTTTTTTTACAAGCAGCCCTAAAATAGGGATTATAACAATGTACAGCGCCGTTATAAATCCGGCTTTGCCGGCAGATGTGTAAGCAATGCCGGTTTGCTGCAAAGTGCTGGCAATGGTTAAAAGCACGCCGCAGCATAGGCCGCCGGTAATAAGGTCGCTGCGCTTATGGCTCTCATCAGTTCCCCAGAAGGAAAGCGGTTTGCCGGAAAGCCTGTCGATTACGGCAATGCAGGGAACAAGAAAGAATGCGCCTAAAAAAGAACGTATGCCGTTAAAGCTAAACGGGCATAGCAAATCGGCACCGACGCTTTGGGCAACAAAGGCCGTGCCCCAGATAAACGAACATAATAACAGCATAACAATGCCTTTAAAACTATTGGTTTGCTGCATGTTAAAACCCCTCGCTGCATAAAATTTTAAACAGATAATATAATTATAGCATTTCTGTGCCATAATGTTTTCTGAAAATAATATAAAAACTGCACCTGCAAAAGCCCGGTATTGCTTTTGAGGCGCAGTTAATAATGCTGTAAGTTTAAATATTTAGTTATTGTTTGTCAGCAGGTTTTGCTTCTTCGGCAGCTTCGGTTTCCGGTTTTGCTTCTTCCGGTTTTGTTTCTTCGGTAATAACTTCAACTTCTGCTTCCGCTTCGGTTTTATGTTCGGCACTTTCGGAAACTACTTCAGCTTCCACTGTTTTTGCAGTTTCAACGGGTTCCATTTTGCTGCCGCATTCGCTGCAGAATTTGGCGCTGATGCCTACGGCTGCACCGCAGTTGGGGCAGGTGGTTTTGGGTTCGTCGCCGTTAAAGGCAGTTGCCTTAATGTTGGCAATTTTGAATTTCAAATCATCTATTGCGGCAAGGCTTGCTTTAATTGCTTCACATTCTTCTTTAAATTCATCGGGCAGGCAATCGCAGTTTTGTGATTTTTCCCAAACCATTTTGCCCATTTTTTTGTAGGTGCTTTCAATTTTGCTTTCTTCTTTCCCTACGAGGGAAGTTAATTTTTGGATCTCCAGAGCGGCTTCTGCTTTTTCGCCGATGGTTTTGGTAATTTCTTCGGTTTTATTAGCCGCAATTTTAGCGAATTCGCCAATTTTATCAAGTAATGCCATAGTAAGATCCTCCTTTATGCTTTGTTAAGTTTATTATAACACAGAATTGTGAAATCGCCATTAATTTACGGCGCTTACGGTTACTTCGGTTCCTTCTTTTAAATCGAGCGAAGTGTTGTCGATATTTATTTCTGCAAGGCCGTTTTCTATTTTGGCAATGCTGCCGTTAAAGGTTTTATTTATGCCTTGGGCATGGGCGGTTACTTTTTGCTCCGTTTTAAGGCTTTGCGCCGCCTGTGCGGATATTTTGATGTTTACGCTGCAATTTTCCAAATCGCGGATGCTGAGGATTTTTTCTCCGGCAGCGGCGGTTTCGCCCGCATTATGGTATTTTTCTTCAACAATGCCGGTGCAGGGGCTTTCGGTTTCCAGTGCCAGCTGCTTTTGCATAAGGGCGTTATATTTCTTCTTTAAGGTTTTAAGTTCTTCCTGTTTTTGGGCAATGGTTTCGGGTGATGCCTTAACAAGGCTGCCGGCATTTTGCGCGGCGTTCAAAGCTGCCAGTGCCGCTGATTTTTCGGCGGAAGCCGCTTCGTACTGCCTGCGGGCAATGGCGCCTATTTTATAAAGCGAGGCCATTTTTGCTTCTTTGGCGCTGGCCTGTTCGTATTGCTGCTGTGCTGCGGCAAGTGCTGCGCCATTATTGGGGCTGCTTTGCCCGTTCTGCATTATTTTCAGTTCTGCTTCGGCGCGGGCTGCATTGGCGTCTGCCTGTTTTATTTCTTCCGCAAGCTGCTTGTCGTCTATGGCAAACAGGGGCTGCTCTTTGCCGATGCGGTCGCCTTTTTCCAGAATAAGCCCCAAAATCTGCCCTTCGGCAGGCGCCGTAATATCGTACACTGTAAAATAAACCGAGCCGCTGCCCAGTGCAGGGGCTTTGGTTTCGTTTTTGCAGGCAGCAGAAAACAGCATTATTAAAATTGTAAAAATAATAAATGTAAACTTTCTCATTTTAAACAAACCTCGTTTTTAGTGTAGCACAAACACAGTGGCGGTGCAATTTGCCAGAATGTAAATTTTTAAAGGCGCGGCATTTTACGGCTGTAAATTTTACAGATTATTATACATATGCTGCTAAAAATATCAATCATTTTTAAAACGGCGGATAATTAATGGGCTGCGGATTATTTTTTTACACTGAGAAAGCACAAAGTTGTTAAAAAAGATTTTTCAAAAACTGTTAAATGCGTTATAATATACTCGAAAAGTGTATTATAAGTTGCTTATTTGCAAAGCGTTTTTGCCGTTGTGTAATATTTTGAAAAATTTATTTTATAAAAAAGCCGTTTTAGGAATGAAGGGAGGACTGTTATGCGCAAAAAAAGCTGGCTGACAGTTATTTGCTGCCTTTTATTGGTGTGCCTGCTGCCGTCTCTGGCAATGGCCAAAAATAAAACCAAGGCGCCTGCCCGTGACTGGAAGCTGACGGTGGCGCAGCAAAAGCTGGAGCTTTTGGGGTATGATGTTGACCGCAAGGACGGGCGTATCAGCAAGGATACAACCGAAGCCATTAAAAAATTCCAGAAGGAAAATGGGCTGAAAAAAAGCGGCAAGCTTGATACCAAAACTTATAATAAAATTTCGTGGGAAGCCTTTAAAATGGAAGGCATACCCGATGTGCGCGGCAAAGACATTGTAAAAACTGCCGCTAAATACAAGGGCGTGCCTTATAAATTCGGCGGCACAACGCCGAAAGGGTTTGACTGCAGCGCTTATGTGCAGTATGTTTTCGGCAGGCATGATGCCAAGCTGCCGCGCACGGCCGATGCGCAGGTGCTGGACGGTATTTTTGTGCTGAAAAGTAAACTTAAGCCGGGTGATTTGGTGTTCTTTTCCACATATGCCAGCGGCGCTTCGCATGTGGGGATTTATGCCGGCAGCGGCAAGTTCTGGAGCGCGTCCACTTCACGCGGGGTGGTGCTTGATTCGCTTGATACCGGTTACTGGAAAGAACATTATTATGGGGCCCGCCGTGTTTTGATTGAAAACGGCGAAACAGCTTAAATATATTTAAGGGGGAGCTTTAATGATTCGCGAAAGGCGCAATAAGGAAAAACTGGCGTTATATTATAAAAAATTTATGGAAGAAGGCATTGTCGACCCCAACGTACATCCGTGGGTGGCAGAATCGTGGCAGCGCTGCCGCAAAATGAAACTGCCTCATGAAACAATGCCGAAAATCAACAAGCTGAGCCGCGAGGAAATCGTCGAGCATCAGCGCACGCATGAATTTATTGTAAAATATGTTGACGGGCTTTATGAGCAGAGCAAGCAGCATTTTAACATTCATAATTTAAGCATGCTGCTGATAGACGAGGATGGCTATGTTATTAAAAACTATGCCCTGCCGTTCTTTCAGCGCGTAATTGAAGATATTCAGGGCATGCGCGTACTTGAAGAAGATGTTGGTACTTCCAGCATCAGCATTGCGCGCGAGCATAATGTGCCGTTTTTAATGTTCGGCCCGGAAATGTGGATTAAGGACAGCCATTCCGGCGATGCCTGCAGCGCGCCGATTTGTGTGGACGGTAAAATCCGCTATATCATTTCGTTCTTCTCGCTGGACCAGAACGACTTGCCGTACGACCTTCTGCTTTCGCTGCTTTTAACAATGAAATATGCCATTGAGCAGCATTTGAAAATGCTTGAATACTGGAGCATCCAGAAAATGATGATGGAAGAACTGCCGGTTGCCGTTTACTGGATTGGGCAGGACGAGAAGCTGAAATATTGCAACAGCAATGCTAAAAAACGCCTTGAAGGCAGGGAAAACCTTGAGGATATTTTCCTTAATTATGAGCATATTCCCATTAAAAAGGCTTTGCAGGGCACGCCTACGCACCGCCGCGAAATTACCTGGATTACGCAGGATCGCACTTATGAAGACATTACCACCGTTATGCCGGTAAAAGTTGGCAGCGAGGTTGAAAGCGCGCTGGTTATGAGCATGTCGATTGAAGACTTGAAAACGACCATTGCCCATGCAACGGGTTACAGCTCCCGCTACAGCCTGTACAGCATGGTTGGCGAAACGAGCGAGTTCCTTGCTTTGCAGCATAAGGCTTCGCGCATTGCCCGCAGCGACAACAACATTCTTTTGCAGGGCGAACCGGGTACCGGCAAGCAGCGCCTGGCACACGGCATTCATCAGGCCAGCCCGCGCGCAGCCGCACCGCTGATTGTTGTTAAATGCTCCAACGCGCCGCTCAGCACGCTGGAAGAAGAATTTTTCGGCAGCGAGGACGGCGACCATCAGCCGACGGCAGGCAAGCTGGAGCTTTCCATGGGCGGCACGCTGTTTTTGGACGAAGTGGAAAAACTGCCGGTTGAAATGGGCGACAAACTGGCAGACGCTTTAAAAAACGGCCTTTTAAATAAAGAAACAGGCATGCGCAAAAAACTTAATGTGCGCGTAATTGCTGCCTGCGATTCCAACCTTAAACGCCTGGCGGACAAGGGCCTGTTCAGCCGTTCTTTGTATGAGCTGGTACTTGATACTACCATCCGCGTTCCGCCGCTGCGCGAGCGCAGCAAGGATATTGAAGTTATTGCGGCGCATATTCTGGCGGAAATGTCGGCGCAGCACAACCTTTCTCCGAAACGCCTTTCGCCGGAAGCGCTGGAGCTTTTAAAGAGCTGCAGCTGGCCGGGCAATATCAAACAATTGCAGGGCGTTATTGAGCAGGCTTTCTTCCATACACCGGGAAGCATTATCGAAGCGGAAAATATCAAACTGCCCGGCGATAAAACGCTGGAAAAATCGTGGAAGTACGACAAAGACGCCTTTATTGCGGCATGGAAATCCTCCGGCGGCAATATCAGCAAGCTGGCAGGCATGCTTGATGTCAGCCGCGTAACCTTGTACCGTTACCTTAAAAAATATGATTTGACTCCGAAAACAGGAAAAAATAATTAATAGCGGCGGCAGCCTGCGTTGAATTTTTATATCGGCGCAGCCTGCCGTTTGTTTTTAGGCATATCGGGCGGCAAATATAAAAGCGCAGCCAGCAAATGTTGCAATTATTTAAAAAGTGCGGCGGCCGTGCGTCTTTAACAGCATAGCACAATGTGTTATAATTATACTGTTATAGAATGTTTTAAATTAAATTTGTGAAAATATACCAGCAAGGAGCGGAGCAATGAATAAAAAACTTTTGGCAGCCGTATGCCTGGCGGCAGCAGCAACCTTAAACACTGCCTGGGCAGAAAACTATACCAGCGGCGACGGGCGTTATGCCGAGCCGGATTTTGACAGGCAGATGACGCAGGCGGAAGCCGAAAATGTGAAAGCCGACGGTAAAACAAGAAGCGGCGAAGAAATTGATGCCGCGCAGTCGGAGCCTTTGCCGATAACCATGACCGGCGATTATGCAAGTTATGATTCCGTAAGCGGCGATTTTGTTGCCGAGGGTAATGTTGTAATTACGCAGGGCAACGAAACTTTGAAAACCGTGCGTGCCGAAGGCAATATGAAAACCGGCGATGTGTGGCTGAAACAGGGCGGCACGCTGGTGGAGCCAAAAAGTACAATGAACGGCGAATGGGCTTATTATAACTTTAATACCAAAACCGGCGAAATTAAGAAAATTGAAGGGCAGGGTGGCAAAGACTTTTTCCGCGCTCCGCATGCTACAATATATCCTGATAAAATGGTAATGGACGAAGGCGGCGAAATGACACGCTGCCCGGCAGTAGAACATTCTCCGTGCCTTTTGATTACGGCTAAGACTTTTGAAATTTACCCGAAAGAAAAAATGGTAGCGCATGATGTAAAGGTTTATGTTAAAGGCACCCACGTTTATTCGCGTGACACATGGGTAAATGAACTTGGTGATGAAGGTGCATCGCGCTTGATGCCTACTATCGGCTATGATGGCGACGATGACAAAGGTATGTATATCCGCCTGCGCTATGATTATAACATTGACCAGAACACAACTTTAAAAGCGGATTTGCCTTACTACAGCCAGGGGCATTTTAAGCCTGTTGCTGAGGTAAAGCACGATCAGCGCAATTACTACCTTACTTACCAGAGCGGCTGGTTTGAAGAAGACGATGAATGGGTAGATAAAAAGAACGATATCGGTTTTTACTATAAACCGCATTATTTTATTGACGGCATTCCTGTAACTTATAATTTTTATGCTCACAGAGGCCTGTGGAAAAATGAAGAAACAGGCAGGCAAAGCTGGCATACAGAATACGGGGCTTTTTTGACGCATGACCGTATTTACCTGTTTAACAGCAAAAATACCTTCCTTGATTTAACGGTAGGCAAAAAGTGGGTTGATGAAAGTTATACCGATGAAACCACTAATACCATGGCATATTATGGCACGTTAGGCCAGAAAATAAGCGATAAATGGTATACATGGGCAGGATATTACAGAGAAAAATATACGAGCAACCTGTTTGATTATGACCAGCCTGATATGGAGCGCGAACTGCGCAACGGCATCAGCTACAAGCCTGATGACAAGAATACTTTTACTATTGTTAACCGTTACGATATGGGCCAGCATGAAAATTACGAAACTACTTATACCTGGACGCACCGTTTCTGCTGCTGGGCAATCAGCTTTGAATATGAACAGGAGCATTTTGACGGCGGCGACAAACAATGGAATATTAAGTATGAATTCCTGAACTGGTAAGAGGTGAGTTATGGATATCATCAAAACACGTTTTGAAGAACATATTGCTTTGGCGCAGCAGGTTGCACAAAGCGGTATTATGCAGCAGGTTGCTGATGCCGCTGCCATTATCAAAAAAGCACTGGCAGGCGGGCATAAGGTTCTGTTCTGCGGTAACGGCGGCAGCGCAGCCGACAGCCAGCATCTGGCAGCCGAATTTGTAGGGCGCTTTCAAAAAGAACGTAAAGGCATTGCCGGTATTGCGCTTACCGTCGATACTTCTATCTTGACGGCGGTTGCCAACGACTACGGCTATGACCGCGTGTTTTCCCGTCAGGTAGAAGCACTCGGTCAGCAGGGCGACGTGCTGGTTGGCATTTCTACCAGCGGCAACAGTAAAAATGTGCTGGCGGCTATTGCCGAAGCCAAAGCCAGAGGCATGCACTGCATTGGCATGACGGCGCAGGGCGGCGGCAAAATGAAGGACGAATGTGACATCTGCATCGCCATTCCCTGCCCGGTAACGGCGCGCGCACAGGAAATGCACATTTTAATCGGCCATATAATCTGCGAACTGGTGGATGGTGAATAAATTGTCACAACTCAGCTGCACAAAATTTTTAGCAGAAAAAATACAACAATTAAAAATTGCCGTTATCGGCGATGTAATGCTGGACCGTTATTTTTACGGCGACGTAAAACGCATTTCACCGGAAGCACCGGTGCCTGTAAATAAGGTAACGCGCATTACTTCCGTACTGGGCGGTGCAGCAAATGTTGCTGCCAACCTGGCGCACCTGGAATGTAAGGTTTATGTGGGCGGCGTTACCGGCGATGACGAAAACCGCCGCCTGCTGGAAGGCATGATGGCAGAAGCCGGCATTGATTACAGCGGGCTGATAAAATCGGATAAGCGCTCTACCATTACCAAAATGCGTATATTGGGCGCCAAGCAGCAAATGCTGCGCCTTGATTTTGAAGAAGTAGGCGACCTGTTTGAAGATGAAACTGAACGCCTTTCAGAGTGGCTGTTAAATCTGATTGACAGTGGTTTGGACGGCATTGCCGTTTCGGATTATGCAAAAGGAGTATGCTCGCATAACTTCCTGCAGTGGGTAATTAAAACGGCAGGGGAGCATAAAGTACCTGTGCTGGTTGACCCCAAGGGTGCGGACTGGACTAAATACAGCGGCTGCGATTTTATTACGCCGAACTTAAAGGAAATGTGCGAAGCTGCGCATGAAACCGTGCAAAACGAGGATGAACCTGTTTTGCGCCTGGCGCGTGCTGCTGCGGCGCAGTATGATATAAAAAATGTAGTTGTAACCCGCAGCGAAAAAGGCATGACGCTGGCAGGACGGGACGGGCTTATTATTAACGCTCCGGCAACGGCACTTGATGTGTTTGATGTTTCCGGCGCAGGCGACACGGTTGCGGCAACGCTGCTGGCCGGTGCGGCAGGCGGGCTGGCACTGGAGGACGCCGTTTACATGGCAAACCGTGCGGCGGGCATTGTCGTTGGCAAAGTTGGCACCTACCCCGTACACCGCGATGAACTTTTAAAGGATTTGCTTGCCGAGCAGCGTAAGGACGGTTACGGTTACCGTACGCTCAGCTGGCAGGAAATTGAATCGCTGGCCAATACCTGGCGTGCCTGCGGCGAAAAAATTGTTTTCACCAACGGCTGCTTTGATATTCTGCATGTCGGGCATGTTTCGTATCTGGAGCAGGCGGCACGCCTCGGCAGGCATTTAATTGTCGGGCTTAACACGGATGCATCCGTAAAACGCTTGAAAGGCGCAACGCGCCCGCTGAACCACGAGCTTGACCGTGCACGTGTGCTGGCGGCTTTGGCCTGCGTTGACGCCGTAGTTTTGTTTGACGAAGACACGCCAACGGAACTTGTGAAAAAAATCCGCCCCGATATTTTGGTTAAGGGCGGCGATTATAAACCTGAAGAAGTAGCCGGGCGCGAATACGCCGGTGAAGTACAGATTATAAAATTTGAGGACGGTTATTCTACAACCGGGTTATTAGAAAAAGTAGCGCAGCTTGTAAAGGAGGGCAAATTATGATTATTGTAACCGGCGGTGCCGGCTTTATCGGCAGCAACATTGTTAAAGGCCTTAACGAACGCGGACGCGACGATATCCTTATCGTTGATAACCTTACCAATATGGTAAAATTCAAAAACATTCAGGGCTTAAAGGCTTTGGATTATATGGATAAAATTGATTTTGCCGAAGCACTGAAAGCAGGCAAATTCAACCATGAAAAAATTGACGTTATTTTCCACGAGGGCGCATGCAGCGATACCATGGAATACAACGGCAAATACATGATGCAGAACAACTTTGAATATACCAAAAACCTGATGCATTTTGCAGCAGACAGGAAAATTCAGATGATTTACGCTTCTTCCGCTTCTACCTACGGCAGCGGTGCGCACGGCTTTACCGAAAAACCAGAATGCGAGGAAGCGCTGAACGTTTATGCGTTCTCCAAACTGTTCTTTGATAACTATGCCCGCCGTTATTTTGGCAAAACCGGCAGCCAGCTTGTTGGTCTGCGTTACTTTAACGTTTACGGCCCGCAGGAAAACCACAAGGGCAAAATGGCATCCATGGTGTTCCAGATGTACAACCAGTGGAAAGCCGAAGGCAAGGTTAAGCTGTTCGAAGGCATTGACGGCTACGGCAACGGCGAACAGACCCGTGACTTCATTTATGTAAAAGACGTTGTAAAGGTTAACTTCTTCTTCTGGGACCATCCGGAACTGAGCGGCGTTTACAACTGCGGCACCGGCCATGCGCATACCTTCAACACGCTTGCTAAAGGCGTGCTTAAACATTTCGGAAGCGGCACGCTGGAATACATTCCGTTCCCGGATGTTCTGCGCGGCAAATACCAGAGCTATACGCAGGCAGATACCACGAAACTTCTGGAAGCAGGCTACGACGGCGGCTTTACCGATATTGATGAAGCAGTAGCCGAATACTGCGCACTTTTGGACAAGACCGGCGGGTATTATAAATATGAAGCTTAAGGCTGCATTTTTCGACCGCGACGGCGTTTTAAACGTTGATAAATCTTACTTATATAAAATTGAAGACCTGGAGTGGATTGACGGCGCTAAAGAAGCGCTGGCCTATCTTACAAAAAAAGGTTACACAATTTTTGTTGTTACCAACCAGAGCGGTATAGCCCGCGGCTATTATACTGTCGGCGATATGCAGAAGCTGCATAATTATATGGCGCAGCAGATTGCAGATGCAGGCGGCAGAATAGAAAAATTTTATTACTGCCCGCATCTTCCCGGCGGCGCCGTGGCGGAGTTCGCCGTGGAGTGTGATTGCCGCAAACCGAAGCCGGGCTTGATTCTGCGTGTTTTTGAAGAATACGATATTGATAAGGATACTGCCTTTTTAATCGGCGACAAGCCGCGCGATGTGGAATCCGCGGAAGCGGCAGGCATTAAAGGATACCTGTTTGAAGGCGGCAGTTTACTTGATTTTGTTAAAGAGATAGCGTGAGATGGAATATAAAAATATTTTACTTATTAAAATGAGCTCGCTGGGCGATATCCTGCACTCGCTGCCGTTTGCGGACGCGCTGCGCGGGCGGTTTCCCCATGCAAAAATAACGTGGCTGGTGCATCCTCAGTTTGCCGGCTTTTTGCCGGACCCGCCCGTTATCGACGAGGTCATTTATTTTGATAAGGTAAAATTTAATAAAATGGGTTTGTGCGATAAGCTGCATTATTTTAAGGAAATGCGGCAGCTTTTGCACAGCAAGCATTTTGACTTGGTTATTGATTTGCAAGGCTTGTTTAAAAGCGCGGTGCTGGCTGCCATCAGCGGGTGCAGCAACCGCATCGGATACTGCGAAATGCGCGAGGGCAGCAAATTCATCAGCCGCCCCATTACCGGCGCGCACAAGAGTGACCATGTTATCGAGCGCTATCTTGACGTTGCCCGCTACCTGGGCGCGGAAGTTGACGGAATAGAGTTCCCGCTGCCGGATTTGACGAAGGAAAGCCAATCTGTGGCGGAAAAATTACAGAATAAAGGCCTTGACGGGGATTACGTTGTTATGGTGCCGGGCGCGCGCTGGGAAACCAAAGTGTGGCCGCCGGAAAATTACGCCAAGCTGGCGCAGATGATTATTAAAAGCGGCGCAAGCGTAGTGCTGGCAGGCGGGCCGGATGACGCACCGAAGGGCGAAGAAATCGTCAAAGGTTGCCAATCTGATAAGCTGATTAATTTAATCGGGCAAACCTCGCTGCGCGAACTGGCGGCGCTGATTAAGGGCAGCAGTTTTTATATCAGCGGCGATACCGGCCCTCTGCACTTTGCGGCGGCGCTTAAAAAGCCGCTTATCGCCATGTATGGACCGACCAAGGCCGACCGCACCGGCCCTTACGGCAGCGATAACAGCACGGTTATTATCAGCCCGGCCAAATGCGCAGGCTGCCTTAAAAAGCATTGCAGCGACTGGCACTGCATGTACGATATTACGCCAGAGATGGTGTTTGAAACTTATACCAAAAAGCGTGGGGAGATGAATTAAATGGTTGAACTGAACGGAAAGAAAATACTGGTTACCTTTTTAATGCATCTGGGCGACCTGACGCTGACAACCCCGTTTATCCACGCTTTGCGCAAAGCCGCGCCCGACAGTCACATCACCATGCTGGTGGATGAAAAGCTGAAGGACGTGGTGCTTTTTAACCCGTATTTGGATGAAGTTATTACGATTGACAAAAAAGGGCGCGACAACAGCATTCTGGCGCTTATCGCCTGCGCGCGCCAGTTAAGCAAGCATAATTTTGACGTTTTGATAAACCTGCATCCCAATGAGCGCTGCTCCTTTATCGACGCGCTGACCAGCGTTAAGCTGCGCACCGGCACGACGCACAGCATTTTTAAATGGCGCTGGGATGTGTTTACGCCGCTGGACCGCAGCATGCACGCGGCAGATATGTATCTGGATGTGCTGACGCAGCTGGGTGTTAAAAATCTGACGCATAACGGGCTGGAGATTTTCCCCGGCGAGCGCCATATCGAAGAAGCCAATACTTTTTGGAAGGAACACGGCGTAACGCCGGAGGACAAGCTGATTGGCTTTAACATCGGCAGCGCGGTTGTTACCAAACGCTGGGCGCCGGAGCGTTTTGCCGAGGTGGCTGACCATTTTGCAAACAGCGGTTACAAGGTTGTGTACTTTGGCGGTGCTATGGATGAAGAAATGGTGCAGGACGCCGTCAGCCACATGAAAACAACGCCGGTTATCGCAACAGGCGCGTTTGGTATTGGTGGCTTAGCCGCAGCCATGCGCAGGTGCAGCCTGATTATCACCAATGACAGTGGTCCGATGCACGTCGCCATCAGCCAGAAGGTGCCCATTGTGGCAATGTACGGGCCGAGCAACCCCAAACTGTACGGGCCTTACACCAAAGACGCCGTTATCGTAACTGCACAGCCGCCGTGCCAGGGATGCGCAGGCGGCATGAAGCACAAATGCAGCGACATGCAGTGCATGACCCGCCTCAACGTCGCGCAGGTCATCACCGCAGCAGAAGAAATGCTGGAGAAACATAAAAAATAATCGAGGATAAAAATGCAGAGATTTCAAATCTTTTGGCATAATTTACAGCAAGACTTAAAAATATTTTTATACTTCATAATCCTGTTCAGTGCGTTCAGGCTGGCTTTTCTGGGTATTTTCCATACCTATCTTGCCTCCTGCCCCTGGCAGGATATTTTTCTGTGCCTGTGGTACGGCTTCCGTTTAAGCCTTAAAACGGCAGGCATGATTGCACTTATCGGCTTTGTGTTTACAACACTGCCGCAGCTTATGCTGATGAAATGGCCGTCGGAACTGATTCGCAAAGTATGGGGCGCAGCGGCGGTTGTGGTATTTACCATAGCCTTTTTTGCTCGCATACCGTATTTTGAAATTTTTAATTCCGGCTTCAACATTATGTTGATTAACGGCGCGCATGACGATTGGGGTGCGATTGTAGACACTGCCGTCAACGAATACGGTCTGTTATGGCGATTGCCGTTAGCTTTGCTTACGGCAGGCGTATTGACTTGGCTGTTGTTTAAGCAGCTGAAAATAAAAACGCGCCCGGCGCAGATAGCAGGACGCAAAAAGCTTTGGATTGCAGTTGTAAGAGTAGTAATTGTCCTGCCAATCTTTTTTGTGTTTGTGCGTTTCGGGGGGGCATTTGACTTTGCCCATTCCATTAACTGGGAAAGTGCCGAGCGTTTAAAATCAGCTTTTTTAAACGAGAACATTCTTGATGACGGGCAGGCTTTTTACCGCGTTTATCAAATTTATAAAGAACAGAAAAAGCTGACCAATGTTAATATCTTACCGGATGAAATCCGTAAGGATATCGCCGTTTTGGGCGGTAATCCGCAGGCAGCGACGGTTGAAGAGGCCTTTAAACGGCAGGTAACAGTGCCCAAACTTGCCCAACAGCCGGATAATGTTATTGTAATTTTGGGTGAAAGTTATGCCCTGTGGCCGATGCTGCCCAAATACCAGGCAATGGGGCTGGCAGATGAAGCGCTGCGCATGGCTAACAGTGACAACAGTTGCCAAACATCACTGATGCTGGCACACGGCAGCGGCACAATGCCTGCGGTTAATGGCTTTGTAACCGGCCTTGCCGAAGCAGGCTTAACGGAAGAAACCGTGCCGGAGAGCTATAAAACCAAGTACGGCACCGGCATTGGGCAGATTATGAAAGATGCCGGTTATACAACGGTGTTCTGGTACGGCGGCATGCCTTCGTGGCGCAATATTAAAAACTATGTGCTGGCGCAAAATTTTGACGAATGTTATTGTGCGAGCGATTTTAATTACGAAGGCGGCAATGCCTGGGGCTGCCCGGATAAAACGCTGTTCAGCAGGGTGTATGATTACATTGACAGCCATCCTAACCAAAAGACTTTCCACATTATTTTAACAACCAGCAATCATCCGCCTTATACTATTGACGTTGCTGCGGAAGGGTTTGATAAAAATAAAGTGCTGCAAAACCTGCCGGATGATATCAGCAGCGATAAAGAAACAATTAACGAGCTGGGGCACATCTGGTATGCCGATATGGCGATGGGCAGCTTTGTGCGTCAAACTGAAAAATTAAAGCCGGATACTTTGTTTGTAGTAACCGGCGACCATGCGGAACGCTTTACCTTCAGTAAAGATGTTGACGATAAAACATATTCAGCCATTCCCTGCATAATTTATGGGCAGGGCGTGCAAAAAAACTGGCTGCCTGCGAATGCAACAGGCTGTGCTATGCAGATAATGCCAACGCTGGCAGAAATAATAGGCAAACCGAACATGCAGTACAGCAGTATTTTACCAAGCTTGTTTAATAACGATAAGCCGGTATTCAATCATAAATTTTACGCATGGGAAGATAAAATTTATGATTTAAATGCAAAAGCACCTGATGATATTAAAAAACGTGCAGATGCCGCTAAAAAAATAACCGCTTGGCGTGTGGTAAGAGGAAATGAGATAGAGTAAAATATAATATAAAAATGTAGCCATTAGCCAAGTGAAAATTGGCTAATGGCTATTTTAATAAGTTTATTTTATTTCTTGAATAAGTTTATCTGTTAATTCAGATTTATAATTATTTCTTAAAACATCTAAGAACTTAAGCCAGCGACGCTTTATTTTTGTATGTGCAAAGTGTGTAAAATAATATTCAAGTGGAATCAGTACGGCACTTCCCATATCATTTACTATACGCACGCGATAAGTATTTTCATCTGTTTTTTGAAATAAAATATTTTCAGGAAATAAAACCATTGTTATGATTTCGTTTTTATATAGTTCATCTTTTAGATTTTTTAAAAGATGGACTATTAAATCAAAATTTTCGGCAAAAAGAGTTGGTGAAGTTATAAAATCTTCTAAAGTTTGAGTTTTATTACCATTATAGTCACGAATTATCTCAAATATATAGCCTGTACCTAAATTTGTATTAACTTTTCCAAAATACTGTGGCAAAATACTATAATCTTTATGCCGTCTGTTTAAAACATCAATATAATTTATTTCACGAAGCAGGTCCTTTTGTCCCCCCCCGATTGTATGCGAGCTTAATGCACAGATTCTTATTATGGGGATGTAAAAAACATTTTTTATGAGAACCTTGACCATAAAGCAAAGTGTCATCGAGTTGAAGAATTTGTTTATCTAACATAAAAATACCCCATTTTAAAAATTTGTTAATTATAAATAAAAACTATTTAAATTAATATATTTTTATTGTAAAGCTAAAAATAGAAAAAAGCAAATATTTTCGTAGAAGTTTTGATTTTATGTTATAATTAAATGGGTGTTATAATGAAAAATAATTTAACAGTAATAATTTTAACTAAAAATGAAGAAAAAACAATAAGGCAAGTTATACAAAATGCACAAAAATGTGCTGACAAGGTTTTAATTGTTGATTCCGGTAGTACGGATAAAACTATTGAATTTGCTGAAAGCTGCAGAGCAAAAGTAGTTTACCGTGCGTGGGATAATGACTTTGCAGCGCAGCGTAATTTTGCTTTGCAGCATGTAACAACGCCGTGGGTTTTGTACCTGGATGCTGATGAATTTTTAGATACGGAGCTTATTTCTAATATAGAAAATGTGCTGTCTAAAAATGAAGATAAACAATATTCTATGCTGCGGCGTATACATGCTTTTGGCTTTGAATATAAGCATGGTATTTTTAAGCCGGATGAAGTTATAAGAATGTTTTGTACAGACAGAGTTCATTGGGAAGGAAAAGTGCATGAACGCCCAATATGTGAAATGCCTAAAGAACGTTTAAAAGGTTATATTGAACATTATACCTATGAAAATTGGCAGGACTGGTGGGAGAAAGCCGGACATTATACATCTATCTGGGCGGAAGATGCATATAAGCGAAATAAAAAAGCCAGTGTAGGCAGTGCATTCTTTCATGCAGCATACGGATTTTTTAGGGCATATATTGTAGAAGCTGGTTTTATTGATGGCTGGAGCGGATTGTATTCAAGTCTACAGCATTTTATTTATACGATTATGAAATATTTAAAGCTTTATGAATTAAATAGGAGAAAATAATGGTAAAGCTATAAATTAGCTTTACCATTATTTTTTTAATTTATATCATCTTTAATCCATTTATTACCAATATCTGTTTTTAACATTTCGCGGGTATATTTATATTTTGATGAAGCAATGCTGTTTTCCTCATCATAATGATTAGATTGAATATTAAAAATGCCGCACATTAATTCATATATTAAATCATTAGTAAAATATTTTAATGTATTATTTTTTAAAGCTATTGCAGTATCAGGATATTTTTTGATATAGCTATCTGCAAGGTAAACAAACATTGGTATACGTACAGTTGCAAAACCATCAAAATTTGAAGAACGGCGCTTATCTGGTATCGTCGCATGGTCCGAAAAATAAACCATTGCCTGTAAATTCAAGTTATCTTTGCCATATTGCCATATGTTTTGCAAAATATAATCAGTATAAGCTATAGAATTTATATAATTTAGAATTAAATCGTATTTTCCAGGCTTACCCCATTTGGTAAATTTTTCAGGATAGCGGTTTAGAAAGTTAAAATGATTACCCATTAAATGGAAAACAATAAAATTATTTTTAGTTTTGTCAATTTCTTTAAAGTAATCAAGTAAAGATTCATCATACTGAACTTGGTTGAGATTTTGTTTAGTCCATTTTGCTTTATCAGCTGTATCTGCTACTAATGTTATTGCAGTATCTGAGCCTCCTAAATTTCCCTGATTACTATACCAGTGGGTAATATAACCTGCTTTACGGGCAATATCTATTATTGAACAAGATGAATAAAATTTTTTATTGTTATATTGATTGGATTCGGTTAAGGCGCGTTCTAATACTGGAACGGTTTGGTGATGACAAGAATACGAATTAGGAAATAAGAAAAAGTTAGGGCTTTCTTTTTGTATATTTAGCCATGGTGTAGTATCTTTATCATAATTAGTAAAAGCACTCATATAATCGCGTGATTCTGATTCACCAATAACCATGATTATCGTAGAGGGTTTTTCAAACTGTGGTTTATTTGGTGTTACTTGTAAATCTGCAAGGCGTTGTGACAAATTATTAGAATATGTTCTAGTTTCAATCATATAGTGTCTTACGTCATTCAAAAGGTCCATTATTCCAGTACGTAAAAACACACCTTTTTTATTAGGTCGCCATAAATAAATTGACAAAAAAACAGTTATTGCCATAATAAGTATAAAATTAATATGAAGAGATTTTAAATTTATATATGTATTTGCATTTATAATTGTGTAAATACACATTAATAAAAATATAGGACAAAACAATTGAATTATTTTTGGCAAAGATTTATAGAATTCTATACTTTCGTTATAATCTGTTTGTAACATTGCCGATAAAGCATTTTCATTAACAGATGTTTTATATACGGCAAAATATACCCATTGAATTACAGGTATTAAAAGTACCGCAAATTCGATAATAGAAATAACAGCCAAAAGAATTGACGGCATAAAGTTAAAATACTGTACTAAAATTTTAAGCCCGGTAAACCAGCCGATAATATACAGGCCAAACACTGTATCTAAATGAAAACCAAAATCGGTAGAGTTCTTATGATAAGTAATATAATAAAAAAGAGGATAAGTAATAATCCATAAAATCCCTACTATAAAGCTTGTAATAAATTGCGGTGATGTTAAAGAAATTTGGGCCAAATAACACGGCAGCACAGCCAAAACAGCACATGGCAGAAATCTGCGCAGCTGTAAATATTCGGCTTTATGCCCTAAACCGCGGGATATTTTAACATAAAATATATATGAGGCAAGGTATAAAAAAACTCCAAATAATAAGTAAGATAAATAATTGTTCATGAAAGCTCCTTTGCTATTTTAGTTTTTATTACTTAAATTAACTGCTGCCTTACTGATAATATTATAAATTTTTCAGATATTTATGTAAAGTCGTTTACGGTATGTTATAATAAATTAATTAGAGAGTTTTTATAAGTGCAGGTGTAATAATGGATAATAAAATAAATATAGTATTTGCGTCTGACAATAATTATGCGCAGCATACTGCTGTTGCAATGGCATCTGTTTTAGTTAATACTAAAGTGCCGCAGAGAATACAATTTTATTTAATTGATGATGAAATACAGCCGGGAAATAAAGAAAAAATAGCCAAGACCGTACAAAATTTAGGCGGTAATATTGAATTTATAAAAATAAAAAATAGCAGGCTGGAAGATTGCTATGTCAGCGGGGAACTGAGTCGTGCAAGTTATTTCCGCCTGGATATTGCCAATATTTTGGACGAAAGCATTGAAAAGATAATTTATCTTGACTGTGACCTTTTGGTGTATGATGATATAGAAAAAATGTGGCAGCTGGATATGGGCGGAATGCCAGTTGCGGCAACCTGTGATTTAGGCATTATGGCTTCGGCGCGTGTGCGCAGACAAAAAAATCAGTTTATCGGCTTGCCTTTTGACGCGCCATATTTTAACGCCGGTGTTTTAATGATGGATTTAAAACAGTGGCGAAGCGGTAATTTTGCCGAAAGCATTATTGCGCTTGCGACGCAGAACAAATATCCTAACCACGACCAGGATGCTTTGAATAAATTTTTTATGAACAACTGGCAGGAGATTCCATTAAGATGGGATGTTATTCCGCCTGTGTTTAATTTATTTTTAAAAATTGTAACCAAACCAAACTTGCGTAAAAAAGCTCTTGAAGCAAAATTAAACCCGGCAATATTCCATTATGCCGGTGGTTACAAGCCGTGGGAATATGAAATACACGAGGGCTTTAACGAAAAATACTACGAATATTTAAAACTTACAGAATTTAAAGACGCTAAGATGCCGCAGTTTGATAAACGCCGCAAAAACCGTTCTATAAGACGGCAAATGCTGCGTTTGAAAATGGGGAATTTGTGGGCCAAAATATTTGGCTGATTTTTATAAAGGATGGCTGTTAAATGAAAGCATTATTTGTATGTTTGACGGATTATCAGTTGCTTAATTCAATAAATATAAAAGTGCATTTGCTGAAGGATTGCAAAGCCGATATTATAATATTTAATAACAAAAAAGGCAATATTGAATTAGCCGATAGATTGCAGTCAACAGGAATTTTTGAGAACGTTTATGTTTATTCTGAATTTTTTACAGGCTTACATAAATATTTAAGAGGGTTAACAGAGAATAAAAACGAAATAGGCTTTTTAACTGCTGTAAAAGGAACAGTTAAAAATATATATTTAAAGCTTTTGAGGTTAGTTAAAGATAAAGAGTTTATAATTCAACAAAAAATTCATAATAATAAAGTTTTAGATTTTAATCAATATAACCAGTTTTTTGGAATAGAAACGAAAACTTTTGTTGGAGAATGTTTTGAAGCAATTTCAAAATATAATAAATGTTCAAACAACTCTATAGATGAAGGATTAGCTTCATATTTGTCATATGCATTAAACAGGACGCATAAAGTAGATAAAGTTTATTTATATGAGCCAGACATGGCAGTTTATAAAGATAAAATTGCTTATAATATTGTACAAATACCAAAAATAGATAAAGATGATAAGGATTTTATAAATGCAATTAATTTCATATTTGATTTTAAAGATGCAAATAAGATAGATTTGAAAGATAAAATTATATTTTTTGACCAGAATACTGATCCTATGCCTAAATATTTAAGAAATGCAGGAGCCATAAAAAAATTTATATTTGCTAATCCATATAAAAAACACTTAAAGGAACAAATTGTTTATGAAACCAAAATGGAACTTTTTAAAAAACTGGTTAGAATAGTTACTCCGCAAGATGTTTTTGTAAAACTTCATCCTAGAAGTAATGTAGATTATATTGAAGATTATAGAAATGCAGGTGCTAAGTTCCTCCCAAATATTTTTGCTCCATGGGAGGTATTTGGGGCGAATTATGAAATAAAGAATAATATATGGGTAACGATTTATTCCAGTGCATTATGTGCGTATAGTTTTACTATAAAAAATAATAGTGAAAACAAGTATATTTTTTTGTATAAAATTTTAAATAAAAATCGTTCAATGAATAGATTTGAAGAAATAGATTCATTTTTTAGCAATTTTCAAACATTGTATAAACAAAATGTTATTTTGCCGGAATCTGTCGAAGAATATGAAACAGCTTTAAAATTAATCAGGGAGTGAATAAATTGTATTTAGGTTTAACTAATAATAAAAATTTATTTTTATTATTTTTAACTTTAGCTTGTGTGAGTGGTATAGGTTCATTTTTTGTACCTGCATTGTTATGCCTTATTATCTATTATGTAAAAAATAGATCTGAATTGAAGCAAGATATTTGGAGTTTAGAAAAATTTAAAACAACAATATTCTTTATGATACTATTCCTTGGTTGTTTGCTTGTTTCATGGGCTATCACAGGTGGGGCAGAAGGTTTAAAATTAGTAAGAAATAATTTTGAAAGAATGTTGCCATTTATTTTTGTTGTTATAGGATTAGCTGGTAAAGGTGAAATAAAAGAAAAGCTAAAATATATATTATATGGCAGCTGTTTAGGTATATGGATTGTTTGTTTTTCTGTTTTATATAAAATATTTGGATTAGGGATAGAACGGTCAACTAGTTTATTAGGCAGTGTTAATATTTTAGGTGGGACCTTGATTTTAATTTTGCCGTTTATATTTGTATTTATAATTAAGTTTAGAAATGAAAAAAAGATTTTTCCCTTTGTAATAATAACAAGTATTCTATTGTTGTTTACATTATTAGTTATAAAAAGCAGAGGCTCTTGGTTGGGATTATATGTAATATTATTAGTTTTACCATTGTTGTTATATAAAATTAATCAAATTAGTTTAAAAAAGGCTTTATTAATAGATTTGCTGCTTATTGTTGGTGCAGCAGCTACATATTTTATATTTTATGATGCTTTACATCGTGGTTATGATTTTGTACGGCCTGGTTTGCGAGTAGTAGCTTGGAATATATTTTTAGATTATCCACTTGCTGGTATAGGATCAAGTAATTTTATTAGTAATTATACTAATGGAAATTTTGTAAATCCTTTGGCGCAAGTTAATGGGGTATGGACTCATGCACATAATATTTATTTTAAATTTTTATCAGAGAATGGAATCTTAGGATTTAGTGGGTTTATAGTTCTGGTTTTTTATCAATTAAAAATTTTGTGGAATAGTATTATAAAAAGACGAAACTTTTTAAGTTTGTCCATATTTTTAGCAGTAATAGGTATGTTAGCACATGGGTGGTTTGATGTTTGCTTTTCGGCAAGATATTATGCGATGACTTATTGGTTATTGTTCGGGATAGCTTCTTATTTTATTTTTGTAGAAACAAAGGATGTGAATAAATTATGCAAATTTTAGCTGTTATACCGGCTAGAGGCGGTTCTAAAGGGATTCCTAAAAAAAATATAAGGTTAATGAATGGTAAGCCGTTAATCTCATATAGTATAAATAATGCTAAAAATAGTAAATATATTACTGATGTATTTGTTAGTACAGACAGCGATGAAATTGCAGAAGTAGCTAGTGATTGCGGAGCAGAAATAATAAAACGTGACAAGAGTTTATCATCAGATTTGGTGACTTTGGACCCTGTAATTTATCATGCAAAAAATTGTGCAGAAAAACTCAAAAATAAAAAGTATGATATAGTAATAACCTTGCAGCCGACATCTCCTTTATTAAAAACAGAAACATTAGATAATGCAATTAAATATTTTATAGATAATAATTTGGATACAGTAATAAGTGTAATAAATAAACCACATTTATCCTGGGGTAAAAAAGATAACGGTGATATTGTACCTTTATACAAAGAAAGAAAAAATCGTCAGGAATTACCACCTCAATTTTTTGAAACAGGGGCTTTTGTAATTGCTAAAGTTGATGTTGTAAAAGAGAATACTCGTATTGGCAAAAATGTATCTGTATTTGAAGTAGGAGAAGAAGAAAGTATAGATATTGACGATAAAAATGACTGGTTAATGACCGAAAATTTGATGAAACGTAAAAAAGTTATTTTTAGGGTAGATGGATATAAAGAATTAGGTCTTGGTCATATTTATAATTGTATTACGCTGGCATTTAGCATGATAGAGCATGATGTTTTGCTTGTAATTTCAGAAAAGTCTATAGAAGGCATAGAAAAAATTAAAGAAACAAATTTGCCGTATACAATCATAAAAAATGAAAATGAAATTGATGAAATAATAAATGCGTTTAAGCCAGATATTTGGGTTAATGATTGTTTGAACACGACAAAAGAATATATTGAAAAATTAAAAACAAAGATTAAAAGGGTAGTTACAATTGAAGATTTAGGAACAGGTATAGAAGTTGCTGATGCAGTTATAAATGCTTTATATAAACCTGTAAATAATCCTAAAGTGTATAGTGGATATAAATATGTTTGTTTACGGGATGAATTTCAGGCAGAACAACCAGCAGTATTTTCTGAAAAAGTAAAGAATGTATTAATTATGTTCGGCGGAACAGATCCTGCTAATTTGAATAAAATGCTTTATAACAGCATTTTAAAATTTTCAGATAAATACAATGATATTAAATTTAATTTTATAACCGGAATTGGCTATGATGCTGATAAAAATGGAATTGTTACTTGTAAAGAAAAGAATATTTTCGTTTATCCTAATGTACCTCGAGTAACCAAATATATGAAACATGCTGATTTAGCTATTACCAGTCAAGGCAGAACTATTTTTGAGCTTGCTGCAATGGGAGTTCCTTCTATTGTATTATCACAAAACGAAAGAGAGCAGACGCATTTATTTGCAAAATTAGAGCATGGATTTTTGAACCTTGGAATCGGGAAAAATGTAGAACAAAATTTAATAGAAAATACTTTGAACTGGCTTATTAATACCCCTGTTATAAGAAGAAATATGTATGATTTAATGCTTTCGTATCCTTTAAAATCAGGATTAAAAAGAGTTAAAAATATCATAGTAGGTGAGGAAAATGACTAAAAATACTGTTATTGAAAGATTACATGAAAATAAATTCAGCTTAATTGCAGAAATTGGCGTAAATTATTATGATATTGCAAAAAAATTAAATATTTCTTTAATGGAAGCAGCTAAATTTATGGTGTTATCTGCTAAAAATGCAGGTATCCACGCAGTTAAATTCCAAAGTTATAAAGCAGAGACTTTGGCTTCAAAGTTTTCACCTTCGTATTGGGATACAAAAGAAGAACCTACAACATCACAATATGAATTATTTAAAAAATTTGATTTCTTTGGGAAAAAAGAATATCAAGAAATTGCTGATTATTGTAACCAAATTGGCATAGAATTTAGTTCTACCGCTTTTGACTTAGAGTCCGCCGAATATTTAGCAGATATGATGAATTTTTATAAAATTTCTTCTTCTGATCTAAGTAATTTGCCTTTTATAGAATTTATGGCGCAAAAAAATAAACCAATTTTACTTTCGGTAGGTGCGTCTAATTTGGACGAAATAAAAAATTCCGTTAGCACTATACGTAAATATAACGACCAAGAAATTGTTTTATTGCATTGTGTCTTAGAATATCCTACGCCTTATCAAGATGCTAATTTAAGCAAAATTAAAAGCTTAGTTAAAGAATTCCCTGATATATATATTGGATATTCGGATCATACAAAACCAGATGCTTGTTATGATGTGATTAAAACAGCATGTTTATTAGGTGCGAAAGTAGTTGAGAAACATTTTACATTAGATAAAACCTTAAAAGGAAATGATCATTATCATGCAATGGATCCGCATGATGCAGAAAAAATTCTTCAAAATATAGATTTTGTGAATAAATTGCTCGGGAATAGCGAGTTAAAATGTTTAGATACAGAATTGCTTGCACGCCAAAACGCAAGAAGATCTTTAGTAGCAGCAGTTGATATACCTGAAGGAGTAAAAATCACTGGAGATATGTTAACTTTTAAACGACCGGGTACGGGAATTTCGCCGGCAGAAATAGATAAAGTAATAGGTAAAGTTGCAAATAAAAATATAAAAGCTGATAGTTTATTAAATTATGATGATTTAAAATAAAAGAGGTTCTTAAAAATGGAGATAGGTCTTTTGAGTGGTGCATATAAAAATGCAGGAGACTTTTTGATAGAGAAAAGAGCGCAAGAGATTTTGCAAAATTTTATTCCTGGCATTAACATACATCACTTCCTTAGGAATGAAATTTCTGATAATATTAAACACTTAAATAAAATGGATGCTTTGGTATTTACCGGTGGACCAATTTATATGGAAAAACTGGAAACTCATTTAAAATTAAAGCAAAGTTTTTCCCCCCCCGATTATGGTGCTTGGCGGTGGATGGCATGGGCTCTATCCGGCAAATAATTTTATTGTAAATTATAGATTTTCTAATTTTAGTAAATCATTTTGGGACGAAGTAGAAAAACAAGGGTTTGGATTATCGTGCCGAGATATCTATACTTATCAAATTTTAAAAAATAATGGATATAATAATATTTTAATGACTGGATGTCCGGCGTGGTATAATATTTCTTTTGTAGAACGAGAAAAGATAATAAACGAAAATTGGAGCTTAAAAAATATATTTATATCTAATCCGGCAAAATTAAAAAACTATTCTTTGCTTTATGAGCTGATTAAGTATTTGAGATATAATTTTCTTAATAGCAATATAACATTAGTTTTCCATAGAGACAAAGATGCTATAAAAGGCTCCAATAAATATTTGTTGAATAAAATATTAGAACAAAATGACGTAAATACTATAGATATTAGTGGAAGTGCTGATGGTTTTAAAGTTTATGATAATGCTGACCTTCATATTGGGTTTAGGGTTCATGCTCATATTTATAATCTAAGTATCAGGAGAAGAACTGTTTTAATCGAAGAAGACGGACGTGGAGCTGGTTGCGATGATACTCTTGGATTAATAGGAATTAAAGCATATAATCAAGAAATTCAAATAGGTGGTAAATACTTTAATAGAGCGTTGTATAGAATAAATAAAGATAAAAATTTTAATTTTATCACAGATGTAGATACCTATTTAAATTTATTAGAAAAAACTAATGATCAATACCTTAATAATGCTTTTCTTTTAATGAAAAAATATTACGAAAGTATGGGAGCATATATTAAGAGATTGGAGAAAATTTCTGCTAAATAAAATTTTAGACTATACAGAATGGAGTAAAGTGAATAAAATTCAATACTTTAAAAAATTATTTATTTTTGTTTTGAGGTAAATTTTGAAAGAATATTTTAAACCTAAATTTTATGATATTTATTATGAATATAGAAATTTGCTGAGTTATGAATTATTCAGAGAAGAAACTTTAATAAAGGCGAGGAAGCAAAGAAAAATATCTTTTATTGCAGCTATAATTGGCTTTGAAGCACTTGTTTTTGCTGTATTAAGCGAAATTACTTATCCAATGTTATTTTGTTTAATACTTTTAATTACACTTGGTATCTTTTTTATTTGTATTATTATATTATTGCTTAGCATAGAAGACGATATAGTAAGAGTAGAAATTATAAAGCATATTTTAGGATACCGCAAAGTAAAATATAACTAATTTCGGAGCTTACCATGCCATTAAAACTTATTAAAATTATGCTTGCCGGGGTGCTGGCGGGGCATTTGTTAAAAGCAAACAGGATTCGTTCAACTGCGCGGTTCAGCCGGGCGGGTTGGGCTATGTTTTTTACAACGGCTAAGCTTTTCTGGCTGGTGTTTAAGTATGCGCGGCAAAGGGAAAAAGAGTTGAAGAAGTTGTGATTGTTTTATAATTTTTTAATCATATTTTTATTTTAGGTGATTATAGTGAACAATGAAGTAGTTATTTTTAAAGACAATGGGATTGAATTAAATGTTAATATTTCTACAGAAGAAAATACTGTTTGGTTAACGGCAAACCAAATGGCATTGTTATTTGATAAGGACGAAAAAACTATAAGAAAACATATTAACAATGTTTTTAGGGATAAAGAACTTGATGAAAATAACAACACGCAAAAAATGCGTGTTGTTGGAGTAAAGCAATTAGTTAATTTCTATACTCTTGATGTTATTATTTCTGTCGGTTACCGTGTAAAGTCGCAGCGTGGTATAATTTTTCGCCAATGGGCAAATAAAATATTAACACAGTATTTATTACAGGGTTATGCCGTTAATGAAAAGCGTTTGCAGGCACTTAATAAAACTATACAAATACAGTCGGAAATTATTGCGGGAATAGCAGGCGTCGAAGCAGAAGAAGTTTTAAAAGTCGTTAATGAATATTCCAAGGCTTTGGAGCTTTTAGATGCGTATGACCATCAATGTATAATTGCTCCCGAAGGTGGGGAATGTATTTATCGCTTAAATTATGACGAGTGTATGGATTTAATAAAGAGTATGGAGTTTAGTGCTGAATCTGGCATTTTTGGGTTGGAAAAAGAAACGGGCAAACTGGAAGGGATTTTATCGGCAATTTATCAGAGTGCATTTGGACATGATGTTTATGCTACCTTGGAAGAAAAAGCTGCTAATCTTTTATATTTTGTAGTTAAAGACCATCCTTTTAATGATGGATGCAAGCGTATTGCTGCTGCTTTGTTTTTATATTTTTTGGACAAAAATAAAGCATTATTTAAAGAAGGCAGAAAAATTATCAGCGACAGTGCTTTGGTTGCCATAACTTTAATGGTTGCAGAATCTAAAGCAGAGGAAAAAGAGTTAATGATAAAATTGATCCTTAACTTTTTAAATTGGTAAGGAGAGAATAATGCAGATTATAATTTCGCCGGCGAAGAAGATGCGCGTGGATAATGATGATATTGGCGCGGCGTCGCTGCCGGTGTTTCTGGCTAAAACCGAAGAACTTTTGGCTGCGCTGCGTGTGCTGGATTACAGGGCGCTGCAAAATTTGTGGCAGTGCAACGATGCGATTGCGGAGCTGAATTATAACCGCCTGCAAAAGATGTATTTGCGCCGCAATTTAACGCCTGCCGTGTTCAGTTACGATGGTTTGCAGTACCAGCACCTTGCGCCGAATGTTCTGGACGAGGCGGCACTGACTTATTTGGACAAACACTTAAAAATTTTAAGCGGCTTTTACGGCATTTTAAAGGCGTTTGACGGCGTTGTGCCTTACCGTTTGGAGATGCAGGCGCGTCTGGTATGCGGCGGCGCGAAAAATTTATATGCCTTTTGGGGGCGCAGCCTGTATGACGAGCTGGTGAAAAATGACAGCGAGGTTTTGAATTTGGCCAGCAAGGAATACAGCAAGGCGGTTGAGCCGTATGTTACGGACGGCGTGCGTTTTGTAACCTGCGTTTTCGGCAGCTTGCAAAACGGCAAAATTAAGGTTAAGGCGACGGAAGCCAAGATGGCGCGCGGCGAAATGGTGCGCCGTTGTGCGGAAAACAATGTGCAGCACATTGACGATGTTAAAAACTTCACCGTCAACGGTTACAGCTTTGCGGCGGGCTTATCGAAAGAGAGAGAGTTTGTTTTTGTGAAGTAAGATTTGTAGTCAATGTTAAAAAAAATAAAATTGATTATATAATGACTGATTGTTGTAGAAATAATACTAAAAAAATGGTATAATATCTGCAATTTAATAGAGTTAAAAAGCTATAAAATCTATTAAATGCTTTTATAAATAACATATTTAGATAGTTTTATTTTAAAGTAAGAGGTGTATTATATGTTGATACAATTTAGATTTAAAAATTTTAAATCTTTTCATGATGACACAATTTTGGATTTATCCGCAACTGATTTGAAAGATTTTTCTGAAAGAGTTGTGAAAATTGGAAAAGAAAAAATATTGCCAATTGCTGCTATATACGGTGCTAATGCTAGTGGAAAGACTAACGTATATGAAGCTTTTGAATATATGTCTCTTTATGTATTAAAATCTTTTTTATTAGGAGACGAAGAGGAAAGTGAGTTTAATAATAAGTTTAGAGTAACTCCTTTTTTGTTTGATGATTTAACAGCTAAAATGGAAACAACTTTTGAAGTTTATTTTACAATGCCAAACGATGAAAAGGGCAAAGTATATAATTATGGATTTTCTATTTTTAAAGATACAGTAATAGATGAATGGCTAAAAATTAAAGCTAAGACTTCAAAAAATTTTAAAACTATTTTTATTAGAAATAATGAAATGATTGATTTAACTGGTTTACCAGTTCGGAATAGGGAAAATATTAAAACTGCATTAGAAAAAGAAGTTTTAATAATATCGTTAGGTGCAAAATTAAAAGTTGATATTTGTAAAATAGTTAGAGATTGGTTTTTTATGAATGAGTGTGCTAATTTTGGTAATATGGCAACTAATTTTTTCTTATTGCATAGATTGCCTGAAAATTTTGATTATGATATTAATGTTCAAGACAAAGTAGTACATTATTTATCTACTTTTGATAAGGGTATAAGAAAGTTTAATGTTGAAAAAATAAACATTGAGGATGAATCAGATGAAGAAAAATTTAAAGTGTCTACTTTGCATAAGAAGATAAATTCAGAAGATTTAGTAGAACTACCATTTAATAATGAATCTGCGGGAACATTAAAAATGTTTGCGTTATATCCAGATTTACAAGACGTATTAAAAAAGGGAAGTATATTTTTTATTGATGAATTAAATGCAAGATTACATCCATTGCTTGTTCGTAATTTTATATTGACCTTTTTAAATCCAGAAATCAATGTAAATCATGCACAATTGATATTTACAACGCATGATACATGGCAATTGTCTACTAATTTATTAAGAAAAGATGAAATTTGGTTTGTTGACAAAGATGATAATGGAATATCTAGTCTATATTCATTAGTTGATTTTATTACTGAAAAAACTAACGAAAAATTACAACAAAACAATTACGAAAATGATTATTTACTTGGTAAGTTTGGTGCTATTCCTTTCTTGAAAAAAATTAAAATAAATTAAAGGGTGAGTAATTTTGGATAAAATAGTAAATTCGCGAGAAAGAATTTCACGCAATAGAATGGTAGAGACAAGGCAACCTTTGTTAGGATGTTATTATATATACACAGATACGGAAGCTACAGAAAAGAATTATTTTCAAGGATTAAGAAATAAGCTGCCTGAAAACATTAAAAGGAGGCTTAAACTAAGTGTAATAAAAGTAAAACAAGATAAATTTATAGATAAAATAAAACAAGACAGAAGTTATACTCCACAGTTAATTGAAAAATATTGGATTGTTTTTGATAGAGATGAAGTACAAGATTTTGATAAAATTATTACTATGGCAGAAAAAGAAGGTATAGAAGTAGGTTGGTCTAATCCGTGCTTTGAAATATGGATGCATTCGTATTTCGGAGAAATGCCGTTTTCTGAAACATCAATTCGATGTTGTAAAAATTTTGAGCAAAAATATAGGCAAGAGACGAATAAAAATTATAAAAAATCCGATAATAATATTTATAATAGTTTGGTAACTGCTGGTGATGAAGCTCATGCAATAAATATTGCAGAAAGACAATATCAACGATTAAAGAATGATTGTAATAATATACCTTCTAATATGAAACCGTGTACAACTGTGTTTAAATTAGTCAAAGATATAAAAAGTAAAGTTGATAAATAATGGATTGGTTTTATACGCCTTTTGGGGGCGCAGCTTGTATGATGAGTTGGTGAAAAATGACAGCGAGGTTTTGAATTTGGCCAGCAAGGAATACAGCAAGGCGGTTGAGCCTTATATCGCTGGCGGCGTGCGTTTTGTTACCTGCGTTTTCGGCAGCTTGCAAAACGGCAAAATTAAGATTAAGGCGACGGAGGCCAAAATGGCGCGCGGCGAAATGGTGCGCCGTTGTGCGGAAAACAACGTACAGCACATCGACGATGTTAAAAACTTCACCGTCAATGGTTACAGCTTTGAGGCGGACTTATCGACGGACACGGAATTTGTGTTTTTAAAATAATCTACAATAAAATATTAGCAAAGTTAATCTGCCTGCGGCGTGTGCTGCGGGCTTTTTTATTATCCGCACAAGCGGGAGGGCGTTTTATGTGCGGCATATTGGACTGTTGTTAGTTTAATTATATTATGCTTTTTGCTTTGCAGCGTAATGTACTGAAAATAAATTACAAAAATCTGCAAAATGTAAAGTTTGTTATACAAAATTTTCTTGACGGAATTGTAAAATTTTGTTATTGTTATTGCTGTACAGAACTTTAGCTGATTAAAGAACTGTTATGACAATGGCGTTCACCTTGGTGGCGAATGCCATTTATTAGTTTTAATAAGGAGGAATCAAAATGGGTATGAAGGAAAATGCGTTTGCGTATATCGACGCGCATCGCAGTGAGATGCTGAAAATGTGGAAAGAACTGGTCAGCATAGACAGCGGCTCTGACTATAAACCCGGTGTTGATAAGGTTGTTGCGAAAGTGGCGGATGTGCTGACGGCGATGGGCGGCAAGTCGCGCATTGTTGAGCATGCAAACGCCGGCAACGCCGTTGTTAGTGAGTTTGGCGACTGTGCCAATAAGCCGTTTATAGTTTTAACGGGGCATCTGGATACGGTTTTCAGCAACCCGGAGGAAACCAAAACCCGCCCCTTTGCCATTAAGGACGGCCGTGCTTACGGGCCGGGCGCGCTGGACATGAAGGGCGGTGTTACGCTGGGTATTTTTGGTTTGCAGGCGCTTTTGGCGGAAGGCTTTGACAAGTACGCGTTTAAGGTTGTGCTGGCGGGCGATGAGGAAACCGGCCACAAGAGCAGCGACCTTGCGGAAACGATGATGGCAGAATTTAATGGTGCGTTAGCGGCGTTTGATTTTGAAACCGGCTTTATGAACGATAACGTAGTTGTAGAGCGCAAAGGGTTTTACCGTTTTATTATGGAAACCTTCGGGCGCAGTGTGCATGCGGGCAACGAGCCGGAAAACGGCCGCAATGCTATTGTAGAGCTGGCACGCAAGGCTGTTGATATCGACTCTTTAACCGATTGGAACACCGGCACAACAATTAATGTCGGTACTATCGAAGGCGGCACGGTTGCCAATGCTGTTCCGGCTTATGCCAGAATGGAAGTGGACGTGCGTTACCTTGACCCGGTAGATTTTGAAAAGAAGAAAGAGCAGTTTGAGGTTATTGCCGGTAAGGTTTACATTAAAGATGTAACTACCAAAATGACGCCGGTAGCCGGGCTTGAGCCGATGGTTCGCCTTGACGGCAATATGAAGCTGTTTGACGTGTATAAATCGGTTTACGAAGAAGAAGGCTTCGGCAAGCCGGAACCGATTATGGTCGGCGGTGGCAGCGACGCTACTTATACCACCAAAGTTGGCGTGCCTACCGTTTGCGCTGTCGGCGTAAAAGGCGGTTTAAACCATACGGTTGATGAATTTGCCGATGTGGAATCGCTGTTTATGCGTGCCAAGGTATTTATCGGCACGGTTTTAAAATTATAACCAGGGGGGATTACTGTGGCTGAAAAAGATGTAACTGCAGTAGAAGAAAAAGATTACGAGCATCATTTAACCTGGCGCGGCTGGCTGTCGTTTATTGTTATCGCGCTGTCGTTTTCGGGTATTTTAAAAGATATGGGCCCGCTGAGCGCCTTTGATTTTACTGTGCTGACCGGCAAATTCGGCAAAATCGAAGGGCTGAGCTTTATCGGCAAAGGCGGCATTGGTGCTGCCGAAGGCTTTATGTTTGCCTTAACGCTGTTTCCCACCGTTATTCTGGCTTTGGGCTTTGTGCGTGCGGTTGAATCGCAGGGCGGCCTGCTTGCTGCAGAACGCATTATCCGCCCGTTTTTAAAACCGCTGATGGGCCTGCCCGGTTATGTAGGGCTGGCGTTAATTAGCAGCTTTACTACAACAGACGTTGGCGCTGTACTGACGCGCGATCTTGTTGAAGAAGGCAAAATTACCGACGACGAGCGTTCTATTTTCGTTGCTTACCAGTATGCTGCTTCCGGTACGTTGGCCAACACCATTAACTGCGGCGCGCCGCTGATTCCGATTTCGCTGCTTTCTTTCGGTATAATTTTTATGGTGGAAATTTTTGTAAAAATCGTCGGCGCAAACATTGTAAGATTTTATCTGCTGTTTAAACGTAAAAAAGCTGGGGGTGCTGCATAATGGCTGAGGCTGCTGCTAAAAAGAAAACTTTACTGGAAGAATTTATGGCCGGCTGTAAAAAAGGCTTTTATATCGGCGCAGAAAACATTATGCCGGCAATGGTTCTGGCTTATTCGCTGATTTTGTTTTTGAATATTACCGGCCTGATGGATATTATTGCCAACGCCGTTGCACCTGTTATGGCGCTGTTCGGTTTGCCCGGCGGGGCGATTGTGGCGCTGATTTCCGCCTTCTTTGCCAAGGCTGCTGGCGCTGCTACGGCTGCTTCGCTTTATGCAGAAGGCGTTATTAACGCGGCGCAGGCAACTATTTTGTTCCCTGCAACGATTACTATGGGCACACTGGTTGGCCATTTTGCACGCTGCGTATTAACTTCCGGCGCCAATCCGAAGCACCACGCGCTGCTTTTGGCAATTCCTGTTATCGACGCTTTGCTGTCGATGATTATTGTAAGGATTATACTTAATTTTATGGGCATTTCCTGCTAACTGGAGGAGAACAATCTTGGATATGAAAGAAAAGGCTTTTGGCTATATTGATGAACATCGTGACGGCATGATGAAAATGTGGGAAGAACTTGTTATGATGGACAGCGGCTCCGGCAACAAGCCGGGCGTTGATGCCATTATTGCAAGGGTTGCCTGCATTTTGGAAGACATGGGCGGCAAAACCCGCATTATTGAACACGAAAATGCAGGCAATATGCTGGTAAGCGAGTTTGGGGACTGCAAAAACAAGCCTTTTGTAATTTTTACAGGCCATCTGGATACCGTTTTTGACGACCCGGAAACCACCAAAAAACGCCCCTTTACCATTAAGAACGGCACTGCTTACGGCCCGGGCGCGCTGGATATGAAGGGCGGCGTTACTCTTGCCATTTATGCTTTGCAGGCCTTGCAGAGCGCAGGCTTTGACAAATACGGCGTTAAGGTTATTTTGGCAGGCGACGAAGAAGTTGGGCACAAGCACAGCGATTTTGCTGATAAGATGATGGAAGAAGCCAAAGGCGCGGCTTATGCTTTTAACTTTGAAACAGGCTTTATGGATGACAGCCTGGTGCTGGCGCGCAAAGGGGTGTACTGCTTTGCCATGGAAGCCTTCGGACGCGGCGCGCATGTAGGCAATGCGCCGGAAGAAGGGCGCAGCGCCATTAAAGAGCTGGCATACAAAATTTTGGATATTGAAGCGTTAACCGACTGGAGCAAGGGGCTTAATTTAAATGTCGGCGTTATTGAAGGCGGCACTGTGCATAATTCCGCACCGGCGTATGCCAAAATGATTGTGGATATGCGCTTTACCGACCCGGCAATGCTGGAAGAAATGAAAGGCAAATTCCAGGAAATTAATGATAAAGTTTATGTTGACGGCGTAACCTGCAAAATGACGCCGGTATCTTTAATGCAGCCGATGGTGGAACTGGAAAGCAGCAAAGAATTGTTTGAGCTTGTTAAAAAAGTTTATGAAGAAGAAGGCTTTGGCAGCCCGAAAGCAATTACCGTTGGCGGCGGCAGCGATTCTGCCTACACAACCATGGTTGGCGTGCCTACCGTGTGCGCCATGGGCGTTAAAGGCGGGCGCAATCATACGGTTGATGAGTTTGCCAATGTGGAATCGCTGTTTATGCGTGCCAAATTAATGTGTGCCGTAATGCTGGCACTGTAATTTGCGGTTGACAACGGCGGCGCAAAACTTTATACTTAATTTAACTGAACAGGGGAGCTTACAGATAGGCTGAGAGGAAGCTGTGCGCTTCGACCCTAAACCTGATTTGGATAATGCCAACGTAGGGAATGTTTGCAGATGGCGGCAAGTGCCTTGTTGGTGCTTGCCGTTTCTTTATATCAGGCAGTTGCAATTTAATATGCCGTTAGAGTGAGCAAAGCTCATGAAGGGGTGCACCACCGTGGGTGCAGGCTTCTTCATGGGCTTTTTTAATTGCGGCGGAAAGGAGAAAAGATGCGCGTTAACGGAAAAGACATTGAACTTAAACGCTGTATGACGCTGGCGGAATTTTTGGCTGAGCATAACTACCGCGCAGAACTGGTGGCGGTGGAGCGCAACGGGCAGATTGTGCCGCGTGCAGAATTTGGCGCAGCCGTTTTAACAGACGGCGATGAACTGGAAATTGTAAGTTTTGTTGGAGGAGGTTAAAGCCGTGGCAGATAATTTTAACGGGCAGCTTGCGCAAGTGTGTGTAGGCATTGCCGGGCTGGGCGGTTTGGGCTCGCACATAGCGGTGTTTTTGGCGCGTGCGGGCGTGCAGTGCCTGCACCTGGTGGATTTTGACCGCGTGGACGAAAGCAATTTAAACCGCCAGCATTACTTTTTGCGCGACGTGGGCAGGCTTAAAACAGAAGCGCTGGCGGAGCAGCTTTTGGCAATTAACCCGGCGCTTAAAATAAAAACGCAAAATATAAAACTTACGGAAACAAACGCCGCCGCTGTTTTTAAAGCTGACGGCATTATCTGCGAAGCGGTGGACAGCCCTGAAACCAAAGCCATGCTAGTAACCACGCTGCTTGCCGCTTATGCGGATAAAACGCTTATTATGTGCAGCGGGCTGGCGGGCGCAGGGCGCAGCAACGCTATTAAAACGCGGCGCATAAGCAAAAACTTTTATTTGTGCGGCGACGGCGAAAGCGGCATAGAAACCTGCGGGCGGCTTTCGGCACCGAGAGCCGCCTTATGTGCGGCGCATGCGGCAAACCTTGCTCTGGCGCTTATTTTAGGATTGGAGGAATAACAATGGAAGATGCACTTATTTTAGGAGGGCATAAATTTACCAGCCGCTTTATTTTGGGCAGCGGCAAATATTCTCTGGAACTTATTAAAGCGGCGGTGGAAAACGCCGGTGCGGAAATTTTAACGCTGGCCCTGCGCCGCGTAAATGACGGCGGCATGGCCAATATTTTAGATTATATCCCCAGAGGCATTACGCTTTTGCCCAACACCAGCGGCGCACGCACTGCGCAGGAAGCTGTGCGCATTGCCCGCCTGGCGCGCGAGGTATGCGGCAGTGATTTTGTAAAGATAGAAGTAATCCGCGACAGCAAATACCTGCTGCCTGATAATTACGAAACAACTAAGGCAACGGAAATTTTGGCGGCAGAGGGCTTTGTGGTAATGCCCTATATGTACCCCGATTTAAACGCCGCGCGCGATATGGCAAATGCCGGTGCTGCCTGCGTAATGCCGCTTGGCGCGCCTATCGGCAGCAACATGGGGCTGGTAACAAAAGAGTTTATACAGATTTTAATTGATGAAATTGACCTGCCCGTTATCGTCGATGCCGGTATCGGCTCTCCTTCGCAGGCGTGCGAAGCAATGGAAATGGGCGCAGCAGCAGTAATGGCCAATACCGCCCTTGCCACCAGCGGTAATATTCCCGCCATGGCGGAAGCGTTTAAGCTGGCAGTTAACGCCGGGCACAAAGCCTATCTTGCCGGGCTTGGCGCAGTAACCGGGCGCGCATCGGCAAGCAGCCCGCTGACAGGCTTTATAGGGGAGTGACGCAGATGAAGGAAAAACAAAACCTTGCGGCAGCTGCGCAGGACTGCATGGCCTACCTGCCGGGAATGGAAATAATAGAATCGGATATTTTGCGCAAGGTGCAGCGCGCGGCAGACAGCGTGGATTTTGACGCTTTTACGGAGCGGGACGTAAAGGCCGCGCTTATGCGCAAACATAAAACGGTACAGGATTTTGCGGCGCTTCTTTCACCGGCCGCGCTGCCGTTTTTGGAAGAAATTGCGCAGCAGGCAAGGAAGCTTACCTTTAAATGGTTCGGCGCGGCACGCAGCATTTTTACGCCGCTGTACCTTGCCAATTACTGCGAAAATTACTGCGTGTACTGCGGCTTTAACTGCCATAACAAAATTAACCGCTTAAAACTGGACGAAGACGGCATGGAACGCGAAATGCAGGCCATTGCCGCCACCGGCCTGCGTGAAATTTTACTTTTAACCGGCGAAAGCCGCAGCATGAGCGGCGTGGAATATATTGCTTCTGCCGTAAGGCTGGCGCGCAAGTATTTTGCCGTTGTGGGGCTTGAGGTATACCCGCTGAACAGTGATGAATATACGTACCTGCACGAATGCGGTGCGGATTATGTAACGGTGTTTCAGGAAACTTATGATGTTGCCGCTTATGCCAAACTGCATCTGGCCGGGCATAAGCGTGTTTTCCCCTACCGTTTTTACACGCAGGAGCGTGCATTAAAAGGCGGCATGCGCGGCGTGGCGTTTGCGCCGCTGATGGGGCTGAGCGCTTTTGGCCGTGATATTTTTGCCTGCGGTCTGCACGCATATTTGGTGCAGCGCAAATACCCGGCTGCGGAAATCAGCTTTTCGTGCCCGCGCCTGCGCCCGGCGGAAGGCAACGAACTGCCGCCCGAAGCCAACGGCACGGATTTGCGGCATTTAGTGCAGGCGGTGTGCGCTTACCGCCTGTTTATGCCGCAGGCAGGCATTACCGTTTCCAGCCGCGAAGGCGCCGTAGTGCGCGATAATCTTTTGCAGATTGCGGCAACGAAAATTTCCGCAGGCGTAAGCACCGGCATTGGCACGCACAGCAAGCAGGAACGCGAAGGCGACGAGCAGTTTGAAATTGACGATAACCGCAGCGTGGACGAGGTGTTTAACAGCATAAAAAAAGCCGGCTTACAGCCGGTGCTGACGGATGGCAGTTATGTATAAAAATTTTGTTTGCGTTACGGACAGAAAAATAAGCCGCGCGCCGTTTTTGCAGCAGATAGAAACAATCTGCGCACTGCGCCCCAAAGCGCTTATTTTGCGCAAAAAGGATTTAACCGAAGCGGAATACACGCAGCTTGCACAGAAGGTACAGGCAGTTTGCAAAACCTATGGCGTTAAGTTTATTGTACATACCTTCTGGCGGGCGGGGCTGGCGCTCGGCGCGGACGGCGCACACCTGCCGCTGCCAGTATGCGCCGCAATGACAGCGGCGAAGCGTTTGCAGGCAGGGCGCTTTGGCGTTTCTGTACACAGTGCGGAAGAAGCAAGGGCGGCGCTTGCTTTGGGTGCGGCATATTTAACAGCCGGGCATATTTACGCAAGCAGCTGCAAACAGGGCTTGCCGCCGCGCGGCCCGGCGTTTTTAAAGGAAATCTGCACGCTGAGCCCGGTGCCTGTTTATGCCATTGGCGGCATCGGGCTTAATAAAGCGCAGCTTGAAGAAGTGCTGGCGTGCGGCGCTGCAGGGGCGTGCGTGCGCAGCGCGTTTATGCGGCTTTAAAGCTTAACGGCCTTAACGCAGAACATGGGCACGGGAATATAAAAAATATCTTCGGCGGCGTAAATGCGGCTGCCTACCGTGGTATCCGTGCTGACGCTGCACAGCCCGGTGCTTTGCAGAAATTCTTCGTCCCACTGCGGGCGGTTATAGGTGCTGATGTCCAGCATATGGTAAATGTTATGGCATTCGTCCAAAAGTTCCGGCGCAATATCCGCATGGGCGTTTTTGACAGGCAGCTTCTGGCTGTGGTGGGCGCGGGCATATTCGGCGTCGTAATTTAAAAGCAGGCCGCCCGGTTTAAGCACGCGCAGCCACTCGCGGTAGGCGGTTTCCGGGTGGGGCAGGTTCCACATTACGTTGCGGCTTATTACAGCGTCAAAACTTGCGTCCGCAAAGTCCAGCGCTTCGGCGTCCATAACCATAAATTCTGCATTGCTGCGTTCTGCGGCGGCAAGTGCCCTGGCGGCTTCAATCATTTCCGGGGTAAGGTCAATGCCGGTAACGCTGTGCTTCTGCCCCAGCAAAATGCCAAAAAAGCCTGCGCCGCAGCCAATATCCAAAATTTTTAACCTGCGGTTCTGCGGCAGGTGGCGCGTAATTTCCTGCTGCCATAAAAGCTGTTTTTCGCTGTGCAGTTCTGCTTTGCGCAGATTGGCAAAGCCTGTGCTGCGTTTTTGCCAGTAGCCTGTTATATATTCTTTTTCATCTGTGCGGTGGATGATGCTTGCTGCGGAAATTTCGCTCATAATAATGCTCCTTTAATCTATGCTTAAATCTTTGGTTATTTCGTAATAATCGCAGGGATGCGCGGCAAAGCCCTGAACCGTGCTTTTCATTACCAGCGTCATTTTTAAATGGGCAATGTAGGCAAAGGCGCTGCCGTCAACCAGCTTCCGGCTGATGGCTGCCGCAAGCTCCGTGCGTTTTTCGGGGCTGAACTCGCTGCCGAGCTGCCCTACGAGGCTTTCGGTATCGGGGTTATAGTAATTGCCGCTGTTGTAGGCGCTTTCCTTTAGCACGTGGGTGGTAAAATAATACTGCGCGTCACCGGTGGGCGCGGTAACAAAGGCTTTGGCGTAAATATCCCACTCGCCGCGGCGCAGAAAGTCGGCATAACCGTCCGTTGGGTTAATTTCAAGGCGGATGCCTGTTTCTTTAAGCCAGCTTTGCGCAGCCTCTGCCAAAAGCGGCAGCTCCTGGCGGAAGCTGTAAGTAAGCCAGCGCAGGGTCAGCGGTTTGCCGTCTTTATCCACATAGCCGTCGCCGTCGGTATCCGTCCAGCCTGCTTCGGCAAGCAGCTGCCGTGCGCCTTGGGGATTATATTCCGGCGCATGCACTTTAGCGCCGCCAAAAGGCAGGTTCGGCGGAAACGGCCCGGCTGCGGCAAGGCCGTTGCCCATCAGCTGCACTCTGGCAAAAGTTTCCTTGTCAAGGCTCATAACAACGGCGCACCTTACGCGTTCATCCTGCAGGGCAGGCGTGTTAAAGTTAAAGGCTGCCAAAAACGTGCGCGAGGTATCGGTGCTGCTGGTTTTATAAGCTGCGCTGTTTTTAAAAAGCGGCAGCGAAGCATAGGGCAGGCCCTGCGCGGCGTCAATTTCGCCGTTTTGCAGCGCCAGTGCCAGCGTGTTGCCGTCGGTAATGCTGCTGACGATAATTCTGTCTGTTTTCGGCATGCCGCCGTAGTAAGCGGGGTTTTTAACCAGCACAACTTCTTTCGGCGTCAGGCTTTCTACCATAAAGGGGCCGGTACCGCTTATTTTGGTATCGTCACCGGTGCCGCGGCTCATGTCAATAATGCAGCCGTAGGGGTCGCACAGGTAGTTAATCAGCACCGGCACTTTGGCGGCCGATGTAATGGTTACGGTCTGTCCTTCGGCGGTAATGCCCGTTATTTTTAAATCAACCCTGGCGCGGTTATGGCGGCTTATTAAATCCTCCAGGCAGGCTTTAACGGCGGCGCCTGTCATTTTGTTGCCGCTGGTAAAGTAAATATTGTCTTTTAAGGTAATTTTAACTGTGTTTTCGTTAATAAATTCGTACTTTTCGGCCAGCCACGGCTGAGGCTGCATGGCATCGTCAAATTTAAAAAGCGTTTCGCCTACGCCGTAGCGGATAGCGCTCCATCCCTGATAGGCTTCGTGCGGGTCCATACCGGCATTTTCGTTGGCAATGCCGTAGGCAGGCGTGCCGTAGCGGAATACCTTTTCGCCGTCGGGTGCGGCGTTGTTGCCGCAGGCGGATGTTAAAAGTGCGGCGGAAAGTACAAGCAAAGCTAAAAATTTCATAGAATCACCCAAATAAAAAAGCCATGAAGAAACTGCCGCTTATCGAAGCGGTTACAGCCTTCATGGCTTTGGTTTATGTTTTAAAAGAATAATTTTAACAGCTGCTCCGGCAGCCAGGCGGTTGCTCCTGCAACCTGTAATTTATTATAAAACTTAAAGCGGACTCTATGTCAAGCCCTGCTGCTTAAAAAAGAAACAAATTTTACGTGCTTATCCATGTATTCGCCAATACTGCCGATAACCTTACCCATGGTAAAGGCGGCAAGTATTGTGCCGAAGCCCAGCCCGTCCACGCGGCCCAGAAAGAAAAAGGTCATGGCGGCGGTAATGGCAAGGCAGATAACGTCAAAACTTATTTTAATGCGCGCATAGCTCCAGCCGGTAATGGCGGCAAGCTCGCGCGGAAAAAGGTCGGTTGGTATAATTGGCAGCTGGCAGCGGTTGGCAAGCGCCACGCCAAAGCAGATAACAATGTAGCTGATGGTAAAATAAATAATATCAAGCGTCAGGCTCTGCGGCAGCTGCTTAATCCACATTTCGTGCACGTCAATCATGGCGCTGAAGGCCGAGCCGACAACGAAGCTGAACAGGTATACCGGTACAAAGCGTTTGCTTAAAAGCATCAGGCTGAGTACCAGTGAAACCTGAAAAACCTCCGTCCATGCGCCGAGCGTTATAACCGGCAGCACATCGGCAAAGGCGTAAGGAACACTGGAAATTGCCGAAATGCCGGAACCGGAATGCAGCATTAAAACAACGCCCAGGCTGTTGATGATAATGACCAGAAGCAGCGACAGTTCGCCGCGGATGGTAAGTTTGTTTTCCTGCATAAAAAATCCCCCTCAAAACAAAAATACATTATATAATTATAAAACTCTGCCTTGCTCAGCGCAAGAAGTGAATTGCCGGTCAGCAAAATTTTGCGGGAATTTAACACGGGGGCAGATTATGCAAATGTTTTTTTGGTTAAAAAATTACGGATGTTACAGTGTTTTATGCCATTGCGGCTCATATCAAATTCATCAAGCGACACTACATATTTGGGGAAATTATCATTCACATTATCATAAACGCCAAACTCCCGCTTAATTGTTTCCTGCGAAGCCAGCAGGTAACAAACCTGTACATAAATTTTTTCACCGTGTTTTTCGGCAATGAAATCAATTTCTAAATTGCCGGTTTTGCCAACGGTAACATTATAGCCGCGCCGCAAAAGTTCCATAAACACAATGTTTTCCAAAATCAAATTAATATCGCGCATATTGCCGCCAAAAACGGCTTCACGCACACCGTGGTCGGCAATATAGTATTTTTCGGAAGAAGCAAGTATTTGTTTTCCTTGTAAATCCTGCCTTTTTACCGGATAGAACAAATAGGCGTCGGTGCAGTGCCTGATATAGTTAAGAATAGTTTCCGGCGCGACATTGCGTTTTTCGCTTTTAAAAAATTTAGAGATGGACGTTGCTGAAAAGGTAGTGCCTACATTAGCAATAATATAAGAAAGAATGCGTTCCAATAAATCAACATCGCGTATTTTATTGCGCTTTACAATATCTTTTAACTGTACTGAATTGAATACATCCGTTAAATATTGGCGGCACGGTTCTTCGGCATAGCGCAGGTTGGCAAGGTATGGCATGCCGCCGAACAGCAGATATTTTTGAAAACATTCCTGCGGCTGCGCACCGGGGAAAATCCCCTTATAAAGTTCGGTAAATTCCGAGAAAGAAAAGGGGTAAATGGTAAATTCTACATAACGCCCGCCAAGATTGGTGGCAAGTTCGCCGGAAAGCAGTTTGGCATTAGAGCCTGTAATGTAAATATCACAGTCAAATTCTACTCGGAAAGAGTTAATGCATTTTTCCCAGTCTGCAACCTCTTGTATTTCATCAAAAAATAAGTAAACCTTGCCGCTGATATTCTGTGCCCGCATGATTATTTCATCGTGCAAAGCTTTAGCTGTCAGCAAACTGGCATAGCGCATATCTTCAAAATTAATAGAGATAATGTTGGCTTCTGGTACGCCGCTATTTTTTAATTCTTCTTTTATAAGTTCAAGCATTACAGATTTACCGCAGCGGCGGATACCTGTCATAACTTTTACTAATTCACTGCCGATAAATGGGCGTATGCGGCGCATATAGGTTTCGCGTTTAATCATCGTCAGCGCCTCCTTATGTTTATTTTATTTCTATGATTAGTTTATCACAGTTATAACTGATAAACAACGCCGAAATTACATTTTTATAAGTTATAACTTATAAAATTCGTAAAATTATCAATCTTATCAGTTATAACTGATAAGATTTTAAAAGAATGCCTGCGAAAATTACATTAAAGATTTACGGCAAAGCGGCAGGAAAATTTCAGGAAGGGGAGAATAATAATAAAGTTATGCTGGTATAGAATGAATGTATTTAGTTAGTGTTTTATGGAGGAAAGAATGACTGTTGATTGTACTTACGGACTGAATCCGCAGCAGGCGGAAGCTGTTATTAATACCGAAGGGCCGATGCTGATTATGGCAGGCGCAGGCAGCGGCAAAACCAAAGTGCTTACCTGCCGCGTGGCCAACCTTTTGCAAAAGGGCGTGCGCCCGTACCGCATTTTGGCAATTACCTTTACCAACAAGGCTGCCGCTGAAATGCGCGAGCGCGTTAACAATATGAGCGGCCCGGCTGCCAAGGATGTGTGGCTGTTTACCTTCCACGCTTTCTGCGCGCGTTTTTTGCGTATGGAGATAGATAAGCTGCCCGGGTATAATAAAAATTTTGCTATTTACGATACCGATGACACCAAAAAGTTAATAAAGGACATTTTAAAAGAATTAAATATTGATGATAATAGATTTAGCCCAAATAAAATTCTGAATAAAATTTCTGAAGCTAAAAATAAGTTGATAGATGCTGAACATTTTTCGCAAAGTATTGATTCTGTTGATTTTAATGATAAAAAAGTAGCAGAAGTTTATGAAAGATATCAAACTCAGTTAAAATTAAACAACGCGTTGGATTTTGATGATCTTTTGATGCTTTCTATTAAACTTTTGCAGGAAAACAAGGAAGTGCGCGAAAAATATCAGGAGCGCTTTGATTATCTGCTAGTAGACGAATATCAAGATACTAACCATGTTCAGTATTTACTGACTAAAATTTTAGCGGAAAAACACCGCAACATATGCGTTGTAGGCGATGCCGACCAGAGCATTTACGGCTGGCGCGGCGCCGATATTCAAAACATTCTGGACTTTGAAAAAGATTACCCCGATGCCAAAGTAATTAAACTGGAACAGAACTACCGCAGCACGCAGGTAATTTTGGATGCTGCCAACGCGGTGATTGAAAACAATACCGGCCGCAAACCGAAGAATTTGTGGACAGAAAACAAGAGTGGTCAAGAGATAGTTTATTTTGAAGCGGCTGATAATCGTGATGAAGCCAGATTTATTGTTGAGCAAATACAAAATCTTCAAAATACAGAACATAGAAAATTGAGTGATATGGCAATTTTATATCGTACTAATGCTCAGTCGCGTAGTTTTGAAGAAATGTTAGTAAAAAGCGGTATTAACTACAGTATTGTAGGTGGGCTTAAATTCTACGAGCGCAAAGAAATTAAAGATATTATTGCCTATCTGCGCGTAATTTTTAACCCGGCCGATTCACTGAGCCTGCTGCGTATTATTAACGTGCCGAAACGCGGCATTGGTGACGCTTCGCTGGCAAAAATTCAGGCTTATGCCGCTGCCAACAATGTAAGCTTGTTTGAGGCTGTTTCCAACGCGGCGGCGATTGACGGTTTGAGCAGCCGCTTTGTAAGCAAGCTGGATGATTTGGCAGGAACTATTTTTGAACTGATGAACCTTGCGAATGAAGCGCCGGTTGAAGAATTAATTGATAAAGTATTAATAGATACTGGTTATATGAAGGAGTTAGAAAACGAAGGAACTCAACAAGCTCAAAGCAGAATTGAAAATTTGCAGGAATTAGTTTCAATGGCTCAAAGTGAATTTTCTAATAATGATGAAGAAAATACATTAGAAAACTTTTTAGCACATGTTGCATTGGTGTCAGATATAGATGAAGCAAAATTTGATGATGATGCTATTACCTTAATGACACTCCATTCTTCTAAAGGATTAGAATTTCCTGTGATTTTTTTAACTGGGATGGAAGAAGGTGTTTTTCCGACATCGCGTTCAATTAATAGCTCATTTGATAATATAGAAAAATTAGAAGAAGAACGCCGCCTGTGTTATGTAGGTATTACGCGTGCTAAAGAAAGATTGTTTTTAAGTAGGGCAAGAATAAGAACAATTTATAAAAATGACTATCCTTATCCACCTTCCAGATTTTTATTTGAAATACCGCAAAATCTTATAAAAACCATTAAAAGGCAGGAACGTTTCAGCGCGCTGGAGAACTTTAAACAGGTAAGCGAAAAATACAGTGCAAGGCCGCAGAAGCCTGCGAGCACTTTTAACCCGCACAGCTTTATGCCGCAAAAACCGGCTGCCGCCGCAGGAGGCACGGGCACACGCTTTAACACCGGCGACAGGGTAAGCCACAGCAAATGGGGCGAAGGCATGGTTGTAAGCGTTAAAGACAGCCCGGACGGGCAGGAAGTAAAGGTTGCCTTTGCCGGTGCCGGTGTGCGCAGCCTGCTTACCAAATATGCGGTGCTGAAAAAATTGTAAGTTTTAAGCGGAGGGCATTATGGATTTAGAACGTGCGCAAGCACTGGACGAAGCGCAGAAACTGCGCAGGGAAATACGCCATCACGAATTTTTATATTATGTACTGGATGCGCCGGAGATTACCGACGCTGAATATGACGCTTTAATGCGCCGTTTGCAGGAGCTTGAGCGCGCATATCCTGACGATGTGCCGCCCGATTCGCCTACACGCAGGGTTGGCGGCAAGGTAAGCCCGGAGTTTACCGAAGTGCGCCATATGACGCCGCTGCTTTCTCTGGGCAACGCCTTCAGCGATGAAGAACTTGCTGCGTTTGACGCACGTGTAAAAAGCGGCCTGCCCGAAGGCAGCGAGGTGGAATATGTTTTTGAACCGAAAATTGACGGCCTTGCCTGCAGCCTGATTTACGAAAACGGCCGCCTGGTACGTGCTGCAACCCGCGGCGACGGCGAAGTTGGCGAAAACGTAACCGCCAATGTGCGCACTATCCGTTCCATTCCGCTGACGCTGAACGTTAAGGAAGGCGAAGAAGTGCCGGAGCTTTTGGATGTGCGCGGCGAAGTTTACATGCCCCGCCACGCTTTTATGAAGCTGAACGAGCAGCGCAGCGAAGCGGGCGAAAACGAATTTGCCAATCCGCGCAACGCGGCGGCGGGCAGCCTGCGCCAGCTTGACCCGAAAGTAACGGCAAGCCGCCAGCTGAGCTTTTTTGCCTACGGCGTAGGTGCAGGGCATAAGGATAAACATTCTGCCAGCCTTGCCATGCTGCACGATTACGGCTTTAAGGTAAGCGAGGGCTATGCCGTTGTAAAAAACATCAACGAAGCGATTGCCAAAATCAAGGATTTTGCCGCCAAACGCCAAAGCCTTGCCTATGATACGGACGGCGCGGTAATTAAGGTTAACGCCGTGTACCAGCAAAATATTTTAGGTGCAACCGGCAAAGACCCGCGCTGGGCCATTGCCTTTAAATTTCCGCCGGAACAGGCAGAAACAAAACTGGAGGACATAATCATTCAGGTTGGGCGCACGGGCGTGCTGACGCCGACGGCGGTGCTGACCCCTGTAAAACTTTCCGGCAGCACCATCAGCCGCGCAACGCTGCATAATGAGGACTTCATCCGCAGCAAGGATATCCGCATTGGCGACACGGTTGTTATTAATAAAGCGGGCGAAATTATACCGGAAGTGCTGCATGTGGTGAAGGAAAAACGCACCGGCGCGGAACAGGAATTTTTTATGCCCGCCGAATGCCCGGAATGCGGGTGGAAAACGGAACGCCTGAACGGTGAGGCGGCAATACGCTGCACCAATCCGCACTGCCCGGCGCTGGGGCGCGAAGGGCTGATTCACTTTGCTTCCAAAGGGGCAATGGATATCGACGGCTGCGGCCCGGCGGTTATCAACCAGCTGCTGGATAACGGGCTTATCAGCGACCCTGCCGACCTGTACCTTTTGGTTAAGCCGCAGCTTACGGCGCTGGAACGCATGGGCGACAAATCGGCAGATAACCTTTTAAACGCCATTGCCGAAAGCAAAAAGCAGAACCTTGACAGGCTGCTGTTCGCGCTCGGCATCCGCCATGTGGGCGCAAAGGTGGCAAGGCTGCTTGCGCTGCACTTTGGCAGCATGGAAAAACTGATGGCGGCGGAAACGGACGAAATTGCCGCTATTGAAGATATTGGCCCGAAGATTGCCGAAAGCGTGGTAACGTATTTTGCTTCGCCGGTGAATATTGATTTGATTGAACGGCTGAAAGAGCTTGGCCTTAACATGGAAATGGAAGCGGCGGAGCTTGACACGGCGCATCCGTTTTACGGCAAAACCATGGTGTTTACCGGCACTATGCCAACGCTGGACCGCGCAACGGCGCAGACCATGGCACAGCAGGTTGGCGCAAAGGTTACGGGCAGCGTAAGCAAAAAGACCGATTACGTTGTTGCCGGTGCGGAAGCAGGCAGCAAGCTGACGAAAGCACAGCAGCTGGGCGTAACCGTTATCGATGAAGCAGAGTTCCTGCGCCTTTTGGGCGAGCACGGCGGCAAAGCCGGAAATGACGCACGCACCGAGAATGAAGCGGCAAAACCGGAGCAGGGTGAAGAACAGAGTTTGTTTTAAAGCGGTGATATTATGAAGATATTTTATAAAATTTTAGCAATGTTGGCGCTTGTCCTGTGCTTTGCAGGCACGGCGCTGGCTGCGGAAAAAGAAGTAAGCAGCATTGACGCTATCGATATGGGCGTTGCCGATACCGGCGAAACGCATTTTACCAATACAGATGCCGAAATTACCGAATGCACGCAGCCCTATACCGTGGCGGTGCTGCCGTATGTTGATGTATCCGGCCTTGAAGGGCGCAGCCGCGAAATGGCGGTGAACGCCGTTAAAGAAGCGCTGGAAACCAAATACCCCGGCAAAAAGAAAAGCGTTGCCAAAATCATAGGCAACAACGCCGTGCAGAAAGCGCTTTTGGCACATCCGTTTGAAAACGCCGAAGTACCAACGCTGGAAGAACTTGTTGCTGTTGGCAAAGCCTGCGGGGCGGACAGGGTGCTGTTTATCAGCCTGCTGCCGGTGCGCGAAAAGGAAACGGGCTTTATGGTTATTGTAGGCTCGCAAACCTACAGCGCCGTGGTAACGATGAAATTAAAATGCGTTGATGTTAACGAAGAACGCTTTTTGTTTAACCAGAACGTGGAAAGCATCGGCTCGTCCAGCTCCATTAACTTCTGGAAAATCGGCGAACCGAGCCGTGCAAAAGCCGTTAAGCGCGGCGTTGAGGACTGTATGCGCAACTTTTTAACGTCATTTGAATAAGCAATCTGCCTCCGTAAAGGTTTTGCGGGGGCATTTTTGCTGTCTGGCAGCATTAAGCATTTATTTTACGCAATTTTATTTAGCTAAGGCTTACCAAAATACTGCACAAGACTAGTACTGTGTGGTATAATAAAACAGGTTATTGATAAAATTCATCATAAATTTTTTAGGAGGCGTACTAATGAAGGTAACAGTAAAAGATGTTGAACACATCGCCGGGCTTTCCCGTTTAACGATTCCGGAAAGCGAAATGGAAAAATTTACCGAACAGTTTAACCAAATCCTCAATTATGCCGATATTCTGGAAAAGATTGATACGGAAGGCATTGAGCCGACCCCGTACGTACTGCCGATAAGCAACGCATTCCGCGAGGATGTTGTAAAACCGGGCGTATCCCATGAGGACGCGCTGAAAAACGCGCCTGCCGTATACAACGACGGCTTTAAAGTACCGCGCGTAATCGAATAACAGAAGGAGGAACAACTGTGGATTTATATAAATTAACAGCCCACGAACTGCATGACAAGCTGGTTAAAAAAGAAATCAGCTCCGTGGAGCTTACCGAAAACGTATACAGCCGCATTGACGAAGTTGAAGATAAAGTACAGGCTTATGTAACTTTAGATAAAGAAAACGCACTGGCACAGGCTGCCAAAGTTGATGCCAAAATTGCCGCAGGCGAAGAAATCGCTCCGCTGGCAGGCATCCCCGGTGCAATTAAAGACAATATCTGCACCAAAGGCCTTTTAACCACCTGCTCCAGCAAAATGCTGGCCAATGTTGTGCCTATTTATGACGCGCACGTTATCAGCAAACTGCGTGCGGATGACGCCATTTTTACCGGCAAAACGAATATGGACGAATTTGCAATGGGCTCTACTACCGAAAGCTCTTACTTCCATAAAACCTACAATCCGTGGAACCTTGAACGCGTACCGGGCGGTTCTTCCGGCGGCAGCGCCGCTGCTATTGCCGCAGGTGAAGCTATCTGGAGTCTTGGCTCCGATACCGGCGGTTCCATCCGCCAGCCGGCTTCTTTTAACGGCTGCGTTGGCATTAAACCGACTTACGGCCGCGTAAGCCGTTACGGCTGCGTTGCGTTTGCGTCCTCTCTTGACCAGATTGGGCCTATTACCCGCGACGTTACCGACGCTGCAACTGTTTTGAACTGCATCTGCGGCAAGGACGAGCACGATTCCACTTCCCTGCCTGTTGATGTGCCCGATTTTACCAAAGCGCTGCGCGCCGACGTTAAAGGCCTGCGTATCGGCCTGCCGAAAGAATACTACGGCGAAGGTGTTGACGCCAAAGTTAAAGCCGAAATTGAAAAAGCCGTTAAAAAATATGAAGAACTCGGCGCTGAAATTGTTGATGTTTCGCTGCCGCATACCGAATATGCAGTAATTACTTACTATATTATTGCTCCGGCAGAAGCAAGCGCCAACCTGGCACGTTATGACGGCGTGCGCTACGGCTTCCGCGCTGCCAACGCTACCAGCGCTCCGGAAATGACAAGGCTGAGCCGCACCGAAGGCTTTGGCCCTGAAGTTCGCCGCCGCATTATGCTTGGCACCTACGTTTTAAGCAGCGGTTACTACGACGCTTACTACAAAAAAGCAATGCAGGTTCGTACCCTTATCCGCCGCGACTTTAACGAAGCGTTTGAAAAATGCGACGTGCTGCTGACCCCGACTTCTCCGGTTGTTGCTTATCCGGTTGACGGCAAAATGGACCCGCTTTCCATTTACATGCTGGACGTAACCACCATTCCCGTAAACATGGCAGGCCTGCCGGGTATTTCCATTCCGTGCGGCTTTGCAGACGGTATGCCTGTCGGAATGCAGCTTATCGGCAAAGTTCTGGACGAAGAAACCGTGCTGCGCGCAGCCTACACCTTTGAACAGGCTACTGACTTCCATAAAGCAATGGCACCGCTGGGAGGTAACAAATAATGAAAAACTATATTACAGTTATCGGCCTTGAAGTACATGCCGAATTAAAAACCAAAACCAAAGCCTTCTGCTCCTGCTCCACCGAGTTCGGCAGCACGCCTAACACCCACGTTTGCCCCGTGTGCCTCGGCATGCCTGGCGCACTGCCGGTGCTGAACAAACAGGTTGTTGAATTTGCCATCCGTACGGGCCTTGCACTGGGCTGCGAAATTCAGAAATTCAATAAATTTGACCGTAAAAACTACTTTTACCCCGACCTTGCCAAAAACTACCAGATTTCTCAGTTTGACCAGCCGGTTTGCCTCGGCGGCCATATTGACATTGAAGTTGACGGCGTGCCCAAACGCCTTGGCATTACCCGCATTCACATGGAAGAAGACGCAGGCAAGCTGAACCACAGCGGCGCTACCATCAGCACTTCCGATTTCTCTTCCGTAGACTACAACCGCGCCGGCGTACCGCTTCTGGAAATCGTTTCCGAACCGGATATGCGCAGCGCCGAAGAAGCACGCGCTTACATGGAACAGCTGAAAGCAGTTTTGGAATACATTGACGTTTGCGACTGCAAAATGCAGGAAGGCAGCCTGCGCTGCGACGCCAACATTTCCATCATGCCGGAAGGAGCCAAAGAATTCGGCACCCGCGCCGAAATTAAAAACCTTAACTCCTTCCGCGCACTGGTACGCGCCATTGAATACGAAGTTGAACGCCAGAAAGCAATTCTTGAAGACGGCGGCCATGTAGTACAGGAAACACGCACCTGGGACGAAGCCAACGGCGTAACCCTTTCCATGCGCAGCAAGGAAGAAGCACACGATTACCGTTACTTCCCTGAACCTGACCTTGTACCGGTTGAAATTGACGACGCATGGATTGAACGCGTACGCGGCGAACTGCCGGAACTGCCGGCACAGCGTTTGCAGCGCCTTGTTGAAAAACACGGCCTGCCGAAATATGACGCTTCCTTAATCGTTGCTACCAAAGCCATGGCAGATTACTTTGACGCTGCCTGCGCCAACAGCAAGGATGACAAAGGCGTATCCAACTGGCTGCTGGGTGATGTTTCCGCATATCTTAATGCCGAAAACATTACCATTGAACAGTTCCCGGTTAAACCGGAAAACCTTGGCGAACTGGTAACTTTAACCAAAGACGGCGTACTGAGCAGCAAGCTTGCTAAAAAAGTATTTGCCGAAATGCTGAAAAACAGCGACAAAACCCCGAAACAGCTTGTTAAGGAGCTTGGACTTGAACAGGTTAGCGATGAAGGCGCCATTGCCGCTATCGTTGACGAAGTGCTGGCAGAAAACCCGCAGTCCGTTGCCGACTACAAAGCAGGCAAAGATAAAGCCATAGGATTCCTTGTTGGCCAGGTAATGAAAAAATCCCGCGGCAAAGCTAACCCGGGCATGGTTAACAAACTGCTGAAAGAAAAAATGCAGTAAGGAGCGCACATGAAACGCGATTTTGAATTTGACGGCAGCGGCTTCGGTTATTTGTGGCTTTGCATATGGACAACCGTGCTGACCGTTATTACCTGCGGTTTGTTCTTTCCGTGGGCATACAGCGCGCAGCAGCGCTGGATTTGCAGCAACACCTACGTTAACGGCAGGCAGCTGCGCTTTGAAGGAACGGGCTTCGGCTTCTTCTTTCAGTGGCTGCTGATTATGGTGCTGACAACAATTACCTTCGGCATTTACATTCCGTGGGGTTATTGCCAGTTTAAACGCTGGGAAACCCGCAACACCGTATTTGCGGACTGAAAACTAAAAAGTTATAACAAACATTAAAACGGCAGGCGTAAAAGCCTGCCGCTTTTGCGTGTTTGCGTTTATTAAGCTGTCAGTTTTTCAAATACGGAAACTACGTGTTTGGGCTGCTGCGGTTTAAGCGCCGGTAAAAAATTCTGCCCGGCAGGATTAATGCCTGCGGCGGCGAATTTAATTAGTATAGCAAATAAAAGGAGGATAGCCATGCGTAAATTTATTAAAGACTATCTGGCAAAAGAGTACGATAACTATGTGAAGGATTTGGAAGCGCTGACCAATATCGACAGCGGCAACGGCGATTTGGAAGGCACGGAAGCCGCCAATAAATTTGTAGCCGCCAAAATGCAGGCACTTGGTGCGGAAACCGAGTTCCGTTACAACGACCGCGGCTGCCATTTAATTTCGCGCCTTAAGGGCAAGGGCACGCAGACTGTGCTTTTGGTTGCGCATGTTGACACCGTGTTTAAACGCGGCGAAGCTGCCAAACGCCCCTTCCGTGTGGATGAAAACGGCTTTGCCTGGGGCCCTGGCGTAGGCGACGACAAAGCAACGGTTATGGAAGTTATTTACGGCCTTGCGGCTTTAAAAGAAGCAGGCTTTGACGATTATAAAGAAATTATTTATTATACCAACGCCGAAGAAGAAGGCGGCAGCCCGACTGCCGAAGGCATTGTGGCAGAGCTTTCGCAGCAGGCAGATTTTGCCGTTATTATGGACGTTGCGCGCCCGAACTGGGGCATTGTAACCCAGCGCAAAGGCAATGCCAAATATAAAATTACCGTTACCGGCAAAGGCGGGCACCACGGCAACGCTTCGCAGTGCTGCGCCAACGCCATTCACCAGCTGGCTTACACCATTACCGAGCTGCACAAGCTGGCAAGCCCCATGCCCGGCAAACCGGAAGATTTTACCGCCAAAGCACTGGAGGCACGCGGCATTGTGGACAGCGGCCAGTTCATTCCGCCTAACACCGTTAACGTGGGCGTTATCGGCAGCACCAACGATAAAATCAGCGTTATTCCCGGCGACGCTTACTGCGAAGTAAACGTACGCTGCTTTGAAGTGGCTGAGCAGAAACGTTTGGATGCCGCCATTAAAGCACTGGCAGATAAAATCGTTATCGACGGCACTAAAGTAGAAGTTACCGGCGGCATTGTAACCGGCCCGATGGAAAAAACTCATGCCGTGCAGAAAATGATTGATGTATATAGCAGCGTTGTTGCCGAAGAATTCGGCGGCAAGGTGAACGAATGGGTGGCAGGCGGCTTAACGGATGGCAACCGCACCGCTAAATTCATTCCGACTTTGGACGCTTTGGGCGTAGAAAACTACGACGAGCATACAGACCACGAATCGGTAGACTTAAAAACCGCCGTACCGCGCACTGCGGCATTTGCCATTACCCTGGCGGAACTTTTAAAAACCGGCGTTAAATAAGCCTGTATAATTTTAAAACAGCAATAAAAAACGAGGTTAAGCGTCAGGCTTAGCCTCGTTTTAACATATAACCGTTTTGTGCGGCATATTAAGTTTTAATTTTTGTTTGACGCTATTTCCACAATCTTTTCAGCGGCTTCTTTTACAAGTACGCCGATAGATTTATTTTCCACGCCGATAAATTCAAAGTGGCTTTGCGATACCGGCAAAAGCAGTTTGCGCGCGCGGCTTGAAGCAACTGCCTCTGCCATACGCGGAGTTACTTCACCAAGCATGGCGTTTGGCAGTACAATGCCGATGGGGCCAACGATAATATCCGCCGTCTGCGCCGTTACGCACACAGCGTTTTCGCCGGTGGCTACACGTTTAAGCCCTGCTTTAAGCATTGCCGCCGTGGCAAGCGCGTTGGTGCCAAGCCCGATAAGTTCCGTATCCGCCGGAAGGCGCCCTGCTGCCTGGCTGATAACCTGCGCAACAAGCCCGCCGCCCATGCCGTCTATAAAAACAATGCGCATAAAAACCTCCTGTAAACACCTTAAAACAAAATAAAACCCTGTTTATTATACCATAAATCCGTTTTGCCCAAAAGAACAGTATTTTTTACATTCGTTTTAAAGCGGCGTAAATTTTTTGTTAACTTTGCAATTTATCTGCCCGCGCAGTTGAATTTATGATGATTTTACTGCATAATAAAAATAGAGTTTGGCACTGAAAGGAGTGTTTACAATAGAAAATTTAGATGAAATCAGAAACAAAAAAGGCTTTATATGCGATATGGACGGTGTTATTTACCACGGCAACAGGCTGCTGCCCGGCGTTAAGGAGTTTGTGGAATGGCTGTACAAGGAAGATAAAAAGTTTTTGTTTTTAACCAATTCCAGCGACCGTTCGCCGCGCGATTTGCAGCAGAAATTACAGCGCATGGGGCTTGATATTGACGAAACCCATTTTTACACCAGCGCACAGGCTACGGCACGTTTTTTAAACAGCCAGTCGCCCGGATGCAGCGCTTACGTTATGGGCGAAGCCGGTTTGATGAACGCTTTGTACGAAGTTGGCATTACCATGAATGATTCTACGCCGGATTACGTTGTTATCGGCGAGCCTAAATCTTACAACTACGAGATGATTATTAAAGCCGTTAAGCTGATTCAAAACGGGGCAAAACTTGTTGCCACCAATTCCGATTTGACCGGCCCGACGGAAAACGGCATTATTCCGGCCTGCCGCGCCTTTGTTGCGCCGATTGAACTGGCAACGGGCAAAAGCGCTTACTTTGTGGGCAAGCCGAACCCGCTGATGATGCGCACCGGGCTGCGCCTTTTGGGCGTGCACAGCGACGAGGCGGCAATGATTGGCGACCGCATGGACACCGATATTGTTGCCGGCATGGAAAGCGGCCTGGAAACGGTGCTGGTGCTCAGCGGCGTAACCACGCGCGAAAACATGCAGGTGTTCGCTTACCGCCCGCGCCATATTTTAAACGGCGTCGGCGATATTGTGCCGAAAGAATAACATACGCAGCTTTTTAGGCAGGAGTCTTTTACGGCTTCTGCTTTTTTTATGCCCGGAATATTTATTGCATTAAAAGCCGAAACTTCGGTTGAATAGCGTATACTAATAGTATATAATGGAACTATATACCGGATAACTACCGGATTATTAGTTATAAAGGAGCATTGTTTTAATGGAACTGAAAACACCTCTTTATGATTGCCATGTTGCGGCCGGTGGTAAAATTGTGCCTTTTGCAGGGTATCTCCTGCCGGTGCAGTATACGGGCGTTATTAAGGAACACATGGCAGTACGCACTGCCTGCGGGCTTTTTGACGTATCGCACATGGGCGAATTTTTAATTAAAGGCGCTGATGCGCTTAACAACGTGCAGAATTTGTTCTGCAACGATTTTGAAAACATGTATGACGGGCAGGTACGTTACAGCCCGATGTGCAACGAGCGCGGCGGCATTGTTGACGACGTTCTGATTTATAAAGTAAACGGCGAAGAATATCTTTTGGTTGTTAACGCCGCTAACCGTCATAAGGATGCGGAGTGGGTCAAGGCGCATCTTTTTGGCAGCGCTTTTTTTGAAGATATTTCCGATTCCGTTGCCCAGCTGGCACTTCAGGGGCCGAAATCCAAAGAAATTGCGGCTAAAATTGTGCCGGAAGAAGGCATCCCCAAAAAATATTACAGCTTTGTAAAAGATGTGGACGTGCTGGGCATTAAGTGCATTGTTTCGCGTACCGGCTATACCGGCGAATTTGGCTATGAGTTTTACTGCGCTGCCGCAGACGGCCCGAAGCTGTGGGATATTTTGCTGGAAGCAGGCAAAGAGTTTGGCCTTATTCCCTGCGGGCTTGGCGCGCGCGACACCCTGCGGCTGGAAGCAGCCATGCCTCTTTACGGGCATGAACTGACTGACGATATTACCCCGCTGGAAGCAGGGCTGGACTTTTTCGTAAAACTCGGCAAAGACCGCTTTATCGGCATGGACGCCATTTTAGCCAAAGGCGACCCGAAAGTAATCCGCGTGGGCTTAAAAATTACCGGCCGCGGCATTGCGCGCGAGCACTGCGATGTTTACAGCGGCGAAGAAAAAATCGGCGTTGTAACAAGCGGCACGCACTGCCCGTACCTTAACGCGCCCGTTGCCATGGCAATGGTGCCTGCTTCTTATGCCGAACCCGGCACCAAAGTGCAGGTAGATGTACGCGGACGCAGAATTGACGCCGAAGTAGTACCCCTGCCGTTTTATAAACGCGCTTAAAATAAAATCAATTTAAGGAGGCTATTTATTATGAACATTCCTAACGACGTTTGCTACACCAAATCCCACGAATGGGTAAAATTTGCCGATGACGGCAGCGCAACGGTAGGCCTTACCGATTATGCCCAGAACGAACTGGGCGACCTGGTTTTTGTTAACCTGCCCATGCCGGGCGACACCTTCGCTGCAGGCGATACTTTTGCCGATGTGGAATCCGTAAAAGCTGTATCTGATGTTTACAGCCCTGTTACCGGCACCGTTGCCGAAGTAAACGAAGAACTGGCCGACGCTCCGCAGACCATTAACGAAGCTCCTTATGATGCATGGCTGGTACGTTTTGACGAAATTACCGACCAGGAAGATTTGCTGACTGCCGAAGAATACGAAGCATTTGTAAAAGAAGAACAGGCATAAAGGAGGGCGCCTATGGGAAGCTATATCCCCTCTACCAAAGAAGAACGGCAGGAAATGCTTGCCGCAGCAGGCTACGAAAGTATCCGCAGCCTGTTTGAAGACGTGCCTGCCGAAGTTTACCTTGATAAGCCGCTCAACCTGCCACAAGGCATGAGCGAACTGGAAGTGCGTGCCAAAATGCATGAGCTGGCCGGCAAAAATACCGTGTTCGGCACAATTTTGCGCGGCGCAGGTGCTTATGACCACTACATTCCTTCCATTGTTAAATACATTACCTCCAAAGAGGAGTTTGTAACCAGCTACACGCCGTACCAGGCAGAAATGAGCCAGGGCATTTTGCAGTCCATCTTTGAATATCAGACGATGATTTGCGATTTGACCGGTATGGACACTGCTAATGCTTCCGTGTATGACGGCGCTTCTGCCGCTGCCGAAGCCGCTGCCATGTGCCGCGACCGCAAACGCAGCGTGGCGCTTGTAAGTGCTGCCGCTAACCCGGACGTTATTGCCACCATGCAGACTTACTGCTTCGGTGCCGGTACTGAGCTGCGCCTTGTGCCTGCCAAAGACGGCAGAACCGACCTTGACGCATTAAAAGCAATGCTTACGCCTGATGTTTGCTGCGTTTATGTGCAGCAGCCCAATTTTTACGGTCAGTTTGAAGAAGCAGAACAAATTGCTGAACTTACCCACGCAGGCGGTGCCAAATACATTATGGGCGTAAATCCCATTGCTCTTGCCATTATGAAAAACCCGGCCGAATGCGGCGCAGACATTGCCGTTGGCGAAGGGCAGCCTTTGGGTTTGCCGCTGGGCTTCGGCGGGCCGTACCTTGGCTTTATGGCGGCAACCGGCGCTATGATGCGCAAGCTGCCGGGACGCATTGTTGGCGAAACGGTTGACGCTGACGGCAACCGTGCCTACGTTTTAACTTTGCAGGCGCGCGAGCAGCACATCCGCCGCGAAAAAGCCAGCAGCAACATCTGCTCCAACGAGGCGCTGTGCGCTTTAACCGCTTCCGTTTATCTGGCAGCGGTAGGGCCGCAGGGCTTAAAACAGGCAGCAACGCTGTGCCTTTCCAAAGCGCACTACCTGGCGCAGGAGCTTACCAAAATCGAAGGTGTAAACCTTGTTTACAGCGGCGAATTTTTCCACGAATTTGTTACCACTCTGCCTAAGCAGGAGGAAGTGCTGGCCGCACTTGCCAAAGAGGGCATTCTCGGCGGGCTGCCGGTTAAAGAAGGCGTGCTGTGGTGCGTAACCGAAAAAGCCACCAAAGAAGCACTGGATAAGGCGGTTGCCATTGTGAGGGAGGTGTGCGCATAATGGAATTGTTGTTTGAAAAAAGCACTCCCGGGCATGGCTGCGATATTTTTCCGGCCTGCGATGTGCCTGTAACTGCGCTGCCGGAGGCTTTGGCGCGCAAGAGCGCTTTGCCGCTGCCGGAACTTTCCGAAACGGAAATCAGCCGCCATTATACTGCGCTTGCAAACCGCGCGCACGGCGTAAACAACGGCTTTTACCCGCTGGGCAGCTGCACCATGAAATACAACCCGCGCATTAACGACGAGATGGCAAACCAGGCAGGTTTTGCCGCCGTTCACCCGCTGCAGCCCAAAGAAACCGTACAGGGCTGCACGGAAGCGCTGGAACTTTTAGATAAATACCTGTGCGAAATTACCGGCATGGATAAAATGGACTTTCAGCCTGCGGCAGGCGCACACGGCGAATTTACAGGGCTTTTGCTGATAAAGAAATATCACGAAGCTGGCGGCGATAACAAACGCACCAAAATTATCGTTCCGGACAGCGCGCACGGCACTAACCCGGCAAGCGCTGCCATGGCGGGCTTTACCACGGTTAACGTGCCCTCCAATGCGGATGGCTGCGTAGACCTTGACGCACTGCGCGCCGCTGTTGACGATACCACCGCCGGTTTAATGCTAACGAACCCGAATACCGTCGGCCTGTTTGACAGCAATATTCTGGAAATTACCAATATCATCCACGAAGCGGGCGGCCTGTGCTATTACGACGGCGCCAACTTAAACGCCGTTATGGGCATTGCGCGCCCCGGCGATATGGGCTTTGATGTTGTGCATCTTAATCTGCATAAAACTTTCTCTACTCCGCACGGCGGCGGCGGCCCGGGCGCAGGCCCTGTCGGCTGCAAAGCCCTGCTTGAGAAGTTTTTGCCTAAATCCGCACTGGGCGACGGTGCAGGCGAGGGGCATTTGCAGATGCGCGCATTTTACGGCAACTTCCTTGTTTGCATGAGGGCTCTTACTTATGTGCTGACCCTCGGTGCGGAAGGCGTGCGTGAAGCCAGTGAAACGGCGGTGCTGAATGCCAACTACATGATGCACAAATTAAAAGATACTTACGATATGGCTTATGACCATACCTGCATGCACGAATTTGTTATGAGCCTGGAGGAACTTAAAAAAGCCACCGGCGTAACGGCGCTGGATGTTGCCAAGTCCCTGATTGACCGCGGCATTCACCCGCCGACGATGTACTTCCCGCTGATTGTGCATGAAGCGCTTATGCTGGAGCCGACCGAAACCGAAGCGCGCAGGACGCTGGACGAAGCAGTGCAGGCACTTTTGGAGCTGCACGAGCTGGCGCATACCGATGCGGAATATATGCATAACGCTCCGCACCATGCGCAGATTAAGCGCCCGGACGAAGTACAGGCGGCACGCAAACCTGTTTTAAAATATGTACACAAATAAAGTTCCGGTTTCCTGTTATATTACCGGCTGCACCGAACCTTACCGCAACCTTGCCGTGGAGCGTTACCTTTTGGAACACACCCCGGCGGGCAGCGTAACGCTGTATTTGTGGCAGAACAAAAATACGGTGGTCATCGGGCGCAACCAAAATCCGTGGGCCGAGTGCAATATGGCACAGCTGCGCAGGGACGGCGGGCATCTGGTCCGCCGTCTTTCCGGCGGCGGTGCCGTGTATCACGACAGCGGCAATTTAAACTTTACTTTTTTAACGGACGCGCGCACTTACAATCTTACGCGCCAGCTGGAGGTTATTACCGGCGCGCTTAAAAGCCTCGGCATTAATGCCGAAAAAAGCGGGCGCAACGATATTCTGGTGGACGGGCGTAAGGTATCGGGCAACGCTTTTTATACCGGCGGCGGCAAAAAGTATCACCACGGCACACTTTTAATAGACGTTAAAACGGACGAAATGGCAAAATACCTTACCGTATCGCCGCTTAAATTACAGGCTAAAGGCGTAAGCTCCGTTAAAAGCCGCGTGCTGAACTTAAAGTCCGTGTGCCCTTCTTTAACGGTGCCGGTGCTGCAAAACGCGCTTGTACGTTCCTTTGCGGAAATTTACGGCAGCGAGCCGCAGCATTTAAGTGAAGCGGATTTTGACGCGGCAGAAGTTGCACGCTATGAAGCGGAGTTTAAAAGCGACGCCTTTCGCCTTGGTACGCGCCTGCCCTTTACATGGCAGGCAGAAGCGCGCTTTGAATGGGGCAGCTTTACGCTGGCGTGCCGCGTTGACGGCGGCAAAGTGCAGGAGGCGGAGGTTTACACCGATGCTATGGACTGGGAAGCGCTTGCCGGTGCAGGGCAGTTTTTTAAAGGCTGCGCGTTTACGCCGGAGGCACTGGCGCAGGCAGCACAAAAAATTGCCGGGCAGGCAGGAAACGGCATCAGTAAATTTTTAGCACAACTTACAATATAGAAAGGCATACAACCATGCAATATGATTTAATTGTTATCGGAGCAGGGCCGGGTGGCTATGTGGCGGCTATCCGTGCGGCGCAGCTGGGGCTGAAAACTGCCGTTGCGGAACGTGCGGAAGTTGGCGGCACCTGCCTGAACCGCGGCTGCATACCTACCAAAACCTTAATGCACAGCGCCAATTTGTACCGCGAAATCGGCGAAGCCGGTAAAATGGGCGTTAACGTAACCGGCGCAGAGGCCGATTTTAAAGCCATGCATGCACGCAAAGCGCAGGTAGTGGAACAGCTCCGCGGCGGCGTGGCGCAGCTTTTAAAGGGCAACGGCATTGATGTGCTTGAAGGGGAGGCGGCTTTTGTTTCGCCGGAAAGCATTACCGTCAGCGGCGAAACCTATACCGCCAGAAACTTTATTATCGCTACCGGCAGCAAACCGGCAGTACCGCCCATTCCCGGTGCGGATTTGCCAAATGTTGTTACCAGCGACGAAATGCTTGACACCGACAGCTGCGATTATAGCGAGCTTGTAATTATCGGCGGCGGCGTTATCGGCGTGGAAATGGCGGGCGTTTATAACGGCATAGGCCGCAAAGTTACCATTATTGAAGCACTGGACAGGATTTTAGCGAATATGGACCGTGAAATTTCGCAGAACCTTTCCATGATACTGAAAAAACGCGGCGTTACGGTTAACACCGGCGCCATGGTAACTGGCATTACGCAAGAAGGCGGCCGCCTGACCTGCACCTTTGAGCGCAAGGGCAAAACCGAAAGCGTCAGCGCCGACGGCGTACTGATTTGCGTAGGGCGCCGCGCCGTTACCGAAGGGCTGAACCTTGAAGCTGCGGGCGTGGAAACCGAACGCGGGCGCGTAAAAGTAGGCGAGGGCTATAAAACCAATGTGCCGCACATTTACGCTATCGGTGACGTTACCGGCGGCATCCAGCTGGCGCATGCAGCCGAAGCGCAGGGCATTGCCTGCGTGGAAGGCATCTGCGGGCTTGCGCCGACGGTTGACGCAAACCTTGTGCCTTCGTGCGTATATACTTCGCCCGAAATTGCCACGGTTGGCATTACGGCGGACGAAGCCAAAGCGCAGGGACGCGCCGTTATTACCGGCAAATACGTTATGAGCGGCAACGGCAAATCCATTATCGAAAACGAGGACCGCGGCTTTATTAAGCTGGTGTTTGATGCGGAAACGGAAAAACTCATCGGCGCGCAGCTGATGTGCGGCCGCGCCACTGATATGATTGGCGAAATGGTTACGGCTGTAAGCGCAGGGCTGACCAAAGCGCAGCTGGCAATGGCGCTGCACCCGCACCCAACCTTCTGCGAAGGCATTACCGAAGCGGTACACGCCGCAGACGGCCACAGCATACACACCATGCCTCCGCGCAGGCGGTAACACTGCATAACAAAAAAGCAGGCTTAATGCCTGCTTTTATTTTTTATATTTATATGCTATAATTATCTTTATGACAACCGGAGCCGGTTCCTCCCAATTTGGGAGGTGATAGCATGACTGTTTACGAAGCATTGTCTTTGATGATTGCTTTCGGAGCACTCGTTGCTGTTATCTGCTTATCGAAAAAGTAATCACTTTTAGATAAAAAGAAACCGCCTACTTGCGGTACGCGGCTTCCTTTCACTCTTATTAGATTTGAGGGAGAGCCGGCGTTTCCCAAAACCGGCTGTCTCTATGTTTATATTATATCAAACTGAAATTCATTGTCAAATACAAAACTTGCAGAGTGCAAATGCCTTCTGCAAGTTTTTATTTATATTAAGTTTTGTATTCAATTTTCACTGCATTTGTTTGATAATCTGCATAATTTCTTCAACGCCTGGCACATTGCCGCCTGCTACAACTTTGCCGTCGATAACAAGCGCCGGTAAAGTCATTACACCGTAGGCCATAATGCGGCGCAGTTCGCTCACGCGTTCAAATTTTGCAGGGCATTTTAACTTTTTAGCGGCCACGGCAGCATTCTGGAACAATACCTCCACCTGTTTTGTCATTGGCCCTAAAACTTTAATTTGCATATCATCTCACCTTCGTTTCTGTATTTGCTGCACCTTTATCATAACAAAAGGCTTTGGCTAAAGTAAGTACAAACGGTGAACTATTTGCAAATTTTATTACATTCAAAATAAGATGTATTTTTATTTAGCGCTTTGGGCAGGATTTATCCTTCCAATACCACCATTTCAGCTTTTCGGGGTCCGGGTTTTCGGTGTCGGCATAATACACTGCCATGCGGAAAACATATAACTGGCATAAATCCTCCTGCCGTCCTTTAAATTCGCAGTCCATGCGGTAAAGTTCTTTCGGGTCTTTGCCTTTTAAATCGGCAATGCGGCTTATATCGATGTTTAATAAATCTTGCTCTATATTTGGGCCGATAAACGGTATTTTGCGCAGTTCGCTTTTACTTTTATTCATCTTTTACCACTTCAACCTTAAAAACGTTAATCGTATCAACATCGGGGCAGCAAAATACTGCCGTGCCGGGTTCAGCACCGGGAATTGAACCGCCGTAGCGCAGAATGTCGATATAGGGAAAGGCAACATGCATTGCCATGGGGCAAAGTTTGCCGCGCTCCGTGTCAAAATCAAAGCTGTCGCCGGGTTTATGCCCGCGGTGGCAGCCGCAGGGGCCTTTGCGGCCGATAACGGTTATTTTAATTTTCGGTTTCTGCATTGCTGGCGCCTCCGTAATTTTTTATAACAGCCGCAGCCCAGTTTAAAAGCAGCCCGGAATAAGCGCTCAATTCCGCGGCACTGATTTTTGTTTTAAGCTGCGCCGGGCAGGTGAGTATTTTTAAATCCTCGCCCTGTAATTTATTGGCAAGGGCTTTTCTTTTGGCAATATAAGCGCCGGTTTCAAGGTAATATTTTGCCTGTAAAGCAAAAAAGGCCGATTTGTAAAGCGTTTTTAAAACTTCCGCGCTTTCTTCATGCACAAAATTATGTACGCAGGCGTGGTAAATATTGCATGCCGCCGTGTGCAGCGCACGTTCGGCATCAGCTTCGCCTGTTAAAAAAGCAATAAACTCCAAATCGCCGTAAAGGGCTTTGGTATCGCGGCAAAACTGAAATAAGTCTGCCTTGTCCCACGCTTTCAGTTCTTCGGTGCCGCTTACAAAGCCGCATATTTTTGTGCGTTCTTCCAAACCGGCAATGGCGTTTTTGTAAAGGGTTAAGTCATCAAGCGTAAGGTTGTTTAAAATTAAAACAACGTCAATGTCGCTGCCTTCGTGCGCTTCGCCGCGCGCATAGCTGCCTTGCAGCCCGATAAACACAATCCTTGCGCCAAACGCCGCGTCCACGGCTTCTATGTATTTATCAAGCCAGCGGTCTAAATTAAACATTGCCTGCTCCGTTTCTGCCGCTTTTTTGCGGCTTTTTCAGTATGTAAATAAGGTGCGGCATTTCTTTGCCTTTGTAGGTTTTTACAAAACTGCCGTTTATTGCCATGCCAAGCCTTTCCGCCACGCGGCGGGATTTTTTGTTTTCCGGGCGGATTTCCGCGATAACTTCTTCTGCGCCAAGCGCGCCGAAAGCATAGTTAACGCTTGCATGCGCTGCTTCCGTGGCGTAGCCCTTGCCCCAGCAGGCTTTGTTAAAAATATAGGCCACGCCCATGCGGCGCTCGCCGTTTATGGTTTCTATAAGCGGCCCGCACACGCCCAAAAATTTGCCGCTGCATTTTTCGGTTACGGCGTAAAAGCTAAAGCCGTCCGCCTTGTAGCGGCGCAGGTTTTCAGTAAGCCATGCCGCAACTTCCGCATCCGTAAACGGCGCTTCCCAGGCGTACATTACTTCTTCATCCTGCAAAAAGATTTTCAGTTCCGCTTCATCGCCGGGTGTAAGTTCGCGCAGGTAAAGGCGTTCGGTTTGTATTTTAGCGTTTGCCTGTGCCGCAATTTTAGCAACTATTGCTTTATCTGCCGGGCAAAAGTCATAGGCGGTTATGTTTTGGGGCAGCACCCACGCCAGTTCGCTGTGCTCCAGGCGCTGCGGCTCGTCCTGTGTGGTGCAGTTAAACAGCGTTAAGTGTATCGTAATATCGGGGTAGGTGTGCGTTACTTCATAATAAACGCTGCCGGGTACAACGGTTATGCCCAGTTCTTCGCGGCATTCGCGCACCAGCGCCTGCTGTTTTGTTTCGCCTGCTTCCACCTTGCCGCCGGGAAACTCCCATAAGAGCGCCCGCGCCTTGTTTGCCGGGCGGCGGCAGATTAAAATTTTATCTTCGCGCCATATCAGCGCGGCCACAACCTGTGTTATTTTCATAAATATACCTTGCTTTCTTAAACAAACGGCAGAATAAGCTGCTTCTGCCCTAATATTAACATAAGTAAAAGTGCGCGGCAATAAAATTTGCCGTTTTAAAAGCTATGATGTATAATAAGAAAAGAGAGATAATCTGATGTTGGTGCGTCAGTCCTCTCCTCGAATATTTTCAGTATTGAAAGAAAGGCTGTCCGCGACCGTTGGGACGGCCTTATTTCATTTCCGCGTTATTAACGCCGGGCAGAAATAATGGTAGCTACCAGAATACCGAAAGCTACCATTAAAGATAACGTTTCATAGGTACTCACTGGTTCACCACCTCCCTTTTAAGGGAGAGAAGCCGACCATCAGATTATCTCACGAAGGGTATTATACCATAAATACAACTTACATAAAAGCAAACAGCCGGTAAAGAAAATACCGGCTGTTTTTAGTATAAGCATTAAAATTAAGTTACAGCGTTATCATCCACGTTATGATGATGGCGTTGGTAAAGTCAATTAAAAACGCGCCGACGAGAGAAACTATCATCCACGCTTTGGGGGAGAAGCCGTATTTATCGGAAAGCGACTGCATGTTGGCAAGGCCGTTGGCGGTTGCGCCCATGGCAAAACCAATGCCGCCTACCGCGAGCATCACAGAGTCGTAATCCTTGCCGAACATTAAGAAGTATACGCCCCAGGCGAAGGCCACCATTAAAAGCGTCTGAATGATGAGAATAACAATCAGCGGCAGTGCCAGGTTAATAAGCTCGTACAGTTTAAGGCTGTTAATGGCCATGGTTACATAAAGTACCAGCGAAATATCGGCAATGCAGTCCATGCCGACGCCTTCAATTTTATACGCTTTGCTGAAGTCGCCGATGTTGCGGATAACGGCGGCGATAAGCATACTGCCGATATATACCGGCAGCGTAATAAACTGGCCGAGGTAGGTGCTTAAAATACTGCCCAGCCCCATGGCGATAGCGACAAAGCCCAGCGCTTTTAAAATTTCCGCAGCAGCCGCCGGTGCGGGAATGAGGTTTTCGCCGGTAACAGTGGTTTCCGTTTCGTCAATTTCTTCCAGCGGAGCGTCCTCTTTGGCGGTTTTAGGGGTTTTGAGCTTATATTTTTTAATCAGCTTTTCGCCGAAAGGGCCGCCGATAATGAGCGCCGTTGCCATACCGAAGGTAGCGGCTGTAATGGCAACCGTTGTTGCGCCGGTAACGCCGTAGTTCTGTTCAAAAAACGGGCCGAAAGCGGCGCTTGTGCCGAGCCCGCCCATCAGTGCCACGGCGCCGGCAAGAATGCCGTAGAATTTGTCAATGCCCATCAGGCTGCACACGCCCATGCCGATGGCATTCTGCAAAATGCCGAGTATTGTTGAAGTGAACCAGAAGCCTACGAGAAGCAGGCCGCCTTTTTTTACAAGTTTTAAACTTGCCATCATGCCGATGGTGGTAAAAAAGCACAGCAGCGCTACTTTTTGCAGCGTGTCGTCAAAGGTAAAATCGGCAATGCCGTAAATTTTCAGCAGCGAAAACACCAGCGCAAAAGGCAGGCCGCCTATTACCGGCGCCGGAATGCTGAACCTTTGCAGGGCGGTGCTGTGGCTTTTTATCCACATGCCGATGTAATAGCTGACTATGGCGAGAGCAACCGACTGCACCATATCGAGATGAATGGTTGTAATTTCCATATTATAACCTCCAGTTATTTATTAACAGATGTCTGTATTTTAGTGTGAGCTTTTTAATATCAGACTTGTATATTATAGGCTTTTTTTAATAAATTTACAATACTGTTTTTAATTTGCAAACTAATGTATAATAAACGCTGCTGCAGCAAATTTTCCGGCAGCGGATAATTTTTATTAAAAAACTGCGAAAAAGCAAGATAACCAAAGTAAAAACCAAAAAATTACTGTTAAAAGAAGGCGCACGGGCTTGACAAAAACAAACTTTGCCGGTGCGTAAACAGATGGAACAAAAACTGTAAAGCACAAAATATTGTTGATAACCCAAAAAATAAAAACAATATCTTGTATTTGCTTGCTTTACTTCCCCATCAAAATGTGGTATTATTGAAAGGCAAACTGCACTGGAATTTATCAAATTATATTAATAAAACATAAACGGAAAGAGGGAGGACAATGAAGGTAATCAAGCGCGATGGCTCTACGGTTGACTTTGACCGCAGCAAAATAGTTGTAGCCATCCAGAAAGCCAACAATGCTGTTGATGAAAGTGAACGCATTGCCGAAGACAGAATTGAAAACATTGCACATTATGTAGAAAGCCGCAACCGTATGCGCCTTTTGGTAGAGGATATTCAGGATATGGTAGAGCATCAGCTGATGCAGGAGGGCAAATTCGACCTTGCCAAAGCCTATATCATTTACCGCTATACCCGTGCGCTGGTACGCAAGGCAAACACTACGGACGAAAGCATTCTGTCTTTAATCCGCAACAGCAATAAGGACGTTATGGAAGAAAATTCCAACAAAAACGCCGTTATGGCTTCCACCCAGCGCGATTTGATTGCCGGCGAGGTTTCCAAAGACTTAACCCGCCGCATTATCCTGCCGGAAGAAATTTCCAAAGCGCATGACGAAGGCGCAATTCATTTCCATGATGCCGATTATTTCATTCAGCCTATTTTTAACTGCTGCCTGATTAATATCGGCGATATGCTGGACAACGGCACGGTTATGAACGGCAAACTTATTGAAAGCCCCAAGAGCTTCCAGGTTGCCTGCACGGTTATGACGCAGATTATCGCCAGCGTTGCCAGCAGCCAGTATGGTGGCCAGTCGGTGGATATCCGCCATTTGGGCAAATATCTGCGCCGCAGCTACAATAAATTTAAAAAAGCCGTGCTTGACGAAGTGGGCGACAGCCTGCCTGCCGAAACGGTGGAACGCCTTGTGCAGGCGCGCTTAAAGAGCGAGCTGCAAAGCGGCGTGCAAACCATTCAGTACCAGATTAATACTTTAATGACCACTAACGGGCAATCGCCGTTTGTAACCATCTTCCTCAATTTGCAGGAAGACGACGAATATTTGAAAGAAAACGCCATGATTGTGGAAGAAATTCTGCGCCAGCGTTTGCAGGGCATTAAAAACGACAAGGGCGTTTATGTAACCCCTGCCTTCCCGAAACTGGTTTATGTTTTGGATGAACACAACTGCTTAAAAGGCGGCAAATACGATTATATTACCAGGCTTGCCGTTAAATGCAGCGCCAAACGCCTGTATCCGGATTACATTTCCGCCAAGAAAATGCGCGAAAACTACGAAGGCAATGTATTTTCGCCAATGGGCTGCCGAAGTTTCCTTGCCCCGTGGAAGGATGAAAACGGCAACTACAAATTTGAAGGCCGCTTCAATCAGGGTGTTGTTTCCATTAACCTGCCGCAGGTGGCAATTATTGCCAAGGGCGACGAGCAGAAGTTCTGGAAGCTTTTGGATGAAAGGCTTGAGCTTTGCTACAAGGCTTTAATGTGCCGCCACAATGCGCTGATGGGCGTTAAGAGCGACGTAAGCCCCGTGCACTGGCAGTACGGCGCCATTGCCCGCCTGAAAAAGGGCGAAACCATTGATAAATACCTTGTTGGCGGTTACAGCAGCATTTCGCTCGGTTATATCGGCGTGTACGAAATGACCAAACTGATGAAGGGCGTAAGCCATACCGACCCCGTGGGCGAAGAATTTGCGCTGCGCGTAATGCGTTACCTGCGCGCCAAATGCGATAAATGGAAACAGCAGACCGGCATCGGTTTTGCACTTTACGGCACTCCGGCCGAAAGCCTGTGCTACCGTTTTGCCCGCATAGATAAAGAACGCTTCGGCACGATTGACGACGTTACCGATAAAGGCTACTACATCAACTCCTACCATGTTGACGTGCGCGAAAATATCGACGCCTTCAGCAAATTTGCCTTTGAAAGCCAGTTCCAGAAAATTTCCAGCGGCGGCGCCATCAGCTACGTGGAAATTCCGAACATGCGCCACAACACCGAAGCGCTGGAGGATGTAGTGCGCTTTATTTACGATAACATTCAGTATGCAGAGTTCAACACCAAGAGCGACTACTGCCATGTGTGCGGCTTTGACGGCGAAATTATCATCAACGACGATTTGGAATGGGAATGCCCGTGCTGCGGCAACAAAGACCATAACCTGATGAACGTAACCCGCCGTACCTGCGGCTACCTGGGCGAAAACTTCTGGAACGTGGGCAAAACCAAAGAAATCAAATCCCGCGTTCTGCATCTGTAACGGAGGCCTGCCATGAACTACGCGGCAATTAAAACACATGATGTCGCCAACGGGCCGGGCGTGCGCGTATCGCTGTTTGTAAGCGGCTGCACGCATTACTGCAAAGGCTGCTTTAACCAGGAAGCATGGGATTTTGACTACGGCCAACCGTTTGACGCAGCGGCGGAAGAAGAAATTTTAAACGCTTTAAAGCCGCCGTATATTAAAGGCTTCAGCCTTTTGGGCGGCGAACCGTTTGAACCCGCCAACCAGAAAGCCCTGCTGCCCTTTATGCAGCGCCTGCGCAAAATGTACCCCAATAAAACCGTATGGTGCTACACCGGTTACGACCTTGAAAAAGACCTGTTAACCGGCCGCCTGTGCGACTATGAAATTACGCGCGCACTTTTGGACTGCATTGATATACTGGTAGACGGCGAATTTGTGGAAGCCAGAAAAGACCCCAACCTGCGCTTCCGCGGCAGCAGCAACCAGCGCGTTATCCGCCTTGCGGAAACCTTAAAAGAAGATAAAATAGTTTTGTGGGACGACAACGAAGGTTTGTTTGAACCTGGGAAATAATTGAATAGTTTGTACATAATATTTTGTGTGCTTATATAGTAAAAAAAGCAGCAACCGCTGAAAGGTATATTGCCTTTGGCAGTTGCTGCTTTATTTATTTTTAAATTAAGGTTCGTAAATTTTGCTCATTATTCAATCGTAAAATTTGCATAGCCTCACTGGCACAATTATTAACTTCGCCTTCGGCTCGTTACTAATTGGCGATATTAAGGTTCGTAAATTTTACTCATTATTCAATCGTAAAATTTGCATAGCTTCGCTGGCACAAATCTAAGCTTCGCCAAAGGCTCGCTTAGATTTGGCGACTCAGCTAGAAAGTGTACGTTGCCTGTACGTTAAAGCTGCCGCCCTGGCGTTCGCCTGTGTAGCCGCGCATATTAAGGTCAAAGCTCCACGGGCTGTCGGGCGTGGGCTTGTAGTTAAAGCCAACTTCCGCCATTACACTGCTTCCCTGTAAGCTCTGCGTATCTGCCCGCAGTCCCTGCGCCGTCATATCAGCGTCGCCGTTAAACTCGTACTCATAAGCCAAGCCATAATAAGTGCTGAACTTATTTTCCTTGTTGCTGGTAATGCGTGCGCCAATACGCAGACGGTCACTGGTAATGCTGTCAAAATCAAATTTATCGTCTGCAATGGTAACACTGTCGCCTTCGGTATAGGTATGGAAGAATTTACCGTATATATCGAGGTCACTGCTGTCGCTCAGACTGATGATTTTACCAACGCCAATGTGTGCGCCGTAGTAAGCACTTTCTGTTTCATAGCCGTAACTGCCGTTAACATCACGCATGGCGTTATCGAGTTCGTTTTTAAGCATACCCGCGCGGAGGCTGCCTTCGGTATAAACACCGTTTTTATTCTCGTACTTTACCGCAATGCCGCTGCCGTTATAAACCATGCTGCCGTCACCGCGGAAGAACTCATTGTTAAAACTGTTGTAAGTGCGGTAATTGCCGCTGCCGTTTTCGTAGAATACGCCCCAGCTTAACTCGCTGCCGTTATCGAACTTATCTGCATTGCCAACGCCGACAATCGTACTCCAGCCGTTAATTTTAATATCGTCGGCAACGTCATATTTACTGCGGTTGCCGTGTACGGCGGCAAAGGTTTTAACGCCATAGTTATCGTCACGGCTTATGGTGTCCAGGCTGTCGCTGATTAAATCCGTGCCCTGGTTTACGAACGCCGCGGAAGCCGCGCGGGTTTGGGCGGCAAGGTTTGTTTGGCTGTTAAGGCTTGTGCTGTTAACTGTCATAATAACCTTATTGCCGTCTTGTTTAATAACACCGCCTACATCAACCGCAACACCTGCCGTAGCGTTAAAGTTTTGTTCATTTATTGTTGTGTTATTTGTGTTATTTGTATTCTTTATAAGCGTAAGGGTTTCACCTTTATTGAAATTTTGCCCGCCTGCAAAGTTAGTAATTTTAATGTTTTTAAGACCATCTAAATTACTTTGTTCTTGCGAATCTAATACAGTACCATTAGTAAATGTGGTATTTTTAAATTCGATGTTTTCAAAATAATGTATACTTTTGGCTGTGCCGCTCCAGCCGTCAATGGTAAGGGTATTGCCTGTGCCGGATGCAGAATCATTGCGTCCGTACAAATTAGCATTTTTAATATCGGCAGAACCGCTAATAATTATTTCATTGTCATTAGCACTGCCGCTTGCATAGCCGCCGTAAACATAAGCAGACCACTGGTCTGAGCCTATAGTACCGCCGCTGATATTAACAGTGTTGTGGTGAGCGGTGCCGCCGGCTGACCTGCCGCCGTAAACATATGTTACTTCAGCATCGCCGCTGATGTTAACAGTGTTGTTATAAACTTCGCCTCTTTCTGAATCGCCGCCGTAAACTACTATTGCCTCACTATTATTACCGCTGATATTAACGGTGTTGTGGTGAGCGCTACCGCTGCCTGACCTGCCGCCGTAAACTTCGCCTGTTACTTCAGCATTGCCATTGATAGTTACATTGCCGCCGCTGGCATCTTTATCGTAATCTATGTTGCCATTACCAGCGCCGTAAACATTGCCTTTAATTGTACTGCCGTTAATGGTGAAACTGTATCCGTTGCCGTAAACGCCATCACAATCATCACTGATTATTTCGCCGTCCTGTTTTACAATATATTCATCTGCTAATACATTGGCTGGCACTGCCCAGTTGGCGGCGCTTAACGCCATTACCGCCGCTAAAACTTTATAAGTTAAACTTTTGCGCATAATAAAACCTCCTCCCATTTTGTAACGGGAGGAGAGTTACGGAAAGAAATTACAGGTACGTAATTTCCCCCCGTGCGAACACTTTTGTTTTTCTTAATTGTACCATTGACGGAGATGTTTGTATATAAAACAGATTGATTTGTGTAAAGGTTGAGGGCAATTTTACGTTAAAGGATTTTTTGGGTTAGAGGGGTTTGCGGCTTTGTATTTAGGTTATTATATTTTATTTACATTTTTACTAATATTACTTTTTGTAGGCCAAAAAGTAACCAAAAAGCCTTCGCTCCTCAAAAAACTTAACGGCTCAGTATCAAATCAGTTTGCCACTTGCAGCACCTGCGGAACTCGTTTGCTGCGCAAACTCAAACATCCTCGGTTATTGCTGCAAGTGCCTTTTTATTTAAAGTTTTCGCCTGTTTTTTGAATGTCGCGGCTTCGCCCAAATTCGTACTTTGGCTACTTTTATTTAATGATTTATCTGTTATCGTACATTTCAGCAACCTGCTATCCAACGATGTGAGCTAACCAATCAAAAAGAAGTTACAAAGTACGACTCCCGTTAACACGCGGCATCGGATTTTAGCAAGATTTTCTAAGAAAAACGGCAAAAATCAGGTGTTTGAGCGCAGCGAGTTCCGCAATTTTTGCCGTTTTTAGACAAACATGCTTGCGTTAAGAAATCCGCCTAGCCGCGGAACTTTCTTGGTTCGTTCTTTGGTTACAAAGAATGAACATGAGTAAAAGAGTGAAAAATTAAAAGCACTATCCTATATGCAAAGGCGAAAACAAAAAAATAAACAAAAGCACTATCCTTCATGCAAAGGCGAAACCTAAATAAAGCAAAAATTAAACCAATTCCATTCTTTGACAACAACTAAAATAAAATGTATAATAATTACAGAGATAGCCTGACGGGTAGGATCGTTGGCTCGTCTCCCAAATACAATTTGAGTGAAAACGGCCGTACGTTACCACGTTGGGCCGTTTTTCATTTTACTTTTTAATAAAAAGTGAAATGATGAAAACTATAAGAGTAGCGAATGCTATCATTAAAGAAAGCGTTTCAAAAACTGTCATAGTCATCACCTCCGCTCTTTACAGAGTGGAGAGGCCAACGCCGTCAGGCTAACTCATGGATGATAGTATAGCATAAAAATGACTATTATAAAAGCGAACAAGTTAAAATATTTGCAAAATAAAAACGCTGCTTTTTAATGAACTGCACCCCAAAAGTTAGACTTTTGGAGGTGCAGTTTTTTCATGACCAAATACTCAGACGAATTTAAAATCAAAGCAGTACAAATGGTG
>JABLTT010019838.1_pt1 | contig 134997 bp, 133 predicted proteins | sample 7160061 | NCBI WGS metagenome assembly JABLTT01 (sample SAMN14651232, study PRJNA627086) | human gut metagenome | isolation source: feces | host: Homo sapiens | reverse complement strand
TAATACCCAGCCTTTTCAACCTCAGAGCAGAAAGCCTTAATTACATTGGTCAAAGTCTGCCGGGAAAGCGTGCCCATCGTTCCATTGTCCTCCACGTCGTAATAGACGGGATATTCGAATTGCTTGCCCTTGATGGTGTCAAGGAAAAACCTGGCCTCCTGGCGGGCCTCAGCCTCGGAAACCGCATAGCCGTAGTGGTAAGCGCCTACTGGGATTCCGGCGGCTTTGGCTCCCTTGTAATTGTTTTCAAACTGATTGTCCACCTGAGAAGGATCCGGAGAACCGAAAGAGGAACGGAGAATGGCGTAATGGATTCCAGCTCCTTTCACTTGGTTCCAATCGATTTTTCCCTGCCAGGTAGATACGTCAATGCCCTTGGTCATAATAAAATCTCACCGCCTGGATAAAAGTATTGATTTTTTAAGACTGTATTTACGATAATATACCCACCGCGAACATAAAACTGAGATTTTTTATTGATAATCGTTTGTGTGCTCATAAAGTTCCTCCTTCTCATTCATTAGTATTGTATTTTAAGGTGAAGGGACGGCAAATGATAAATAATGATTTTACGCGGGCATAAAAGAAGGGCCCAAGGTATCCGGATCACGAGAGGCGTGTTTAAAAATTTTAAAATGGTATCTCTAGATAAAAAAACGCCGGCGAACACAATAAATTTTGCGTTCACCGGCGTTCAAGACGCTCAATAACAATTTTATTTCGATTATCCATTCGGAAAGTAATTCGGCATCGAGGACATTTGATTTCCGCGACGCCATCAATTTTTCCCAACAGCTTATTGCAGTTAAGACAGCGGAATTCTATCATCATTACCTCCTGCGCATACATTGTTCGATCGTTATTAAAATACAGAAAAGATCGAACTATAGTTCTATTATAACGTAAAGAAAGCGAATTGTCAAGGAAAATACAGAAAGGCGGTAACAGAGGGCAGCTATTATGGAAGGCGAATGCCCTGCTTGATTATATAAAAGCAAAATCAGAAAAAAAGAACCTGTCCGCACTTTTGCGCATATGATACAATGATCAAACTTTGAAAGGAGTTTTGTAAATGGATGACTTTATGAAATTAGCGTCCATGGAATACGGAATATCGCCATTGCCGGAAAATCCTGTACCTGCAATGGCTTATGTACCCTATCAGCAATTAGAAGCTGTATATGGTGTAGAACAAGGTCTTATGGCCGGAACGATTTTTCCTGTGTTGGATAAACCGTTTTACGGCTGCGGAGGGAACAAGAGATGAATGAACGAGAAAAGCTTTTGAAACGTATTGCCGCTGAGGATTTTGCGGTCATTGAGCTTCATATGTTTATGGATTCCCATCCCAATAATAAAGAAGCCGCGATGAAGCTAAAGGAGCACGATATGAAAAGTCAAATGCTCCGGAAAGAATTTGAGGAAACCTATGGCCCTTTAATGGCAAATCAGATTCAAGCCAACCGATGGGCTTGGATTTCTGACCCATGGCCATGGGATGTAGACTGTGAGAAAGGGGATTTATAACGTATGTGGGTTTACGAAAAGCGACTTGAATATCCGATTAAGATTACCCGGCCAAATCCAGCTTTAGCAAAGCTGATCATCAGTCAATATGGAGGGCCTGACGGCGAATTAGGAGCTTCTTTAAGATATTTGAGCCAACGATATTCTATGCCTTATCCGGAATTAAAAGCGATTCTGACCGATATAGGCAGTGAGGAATTGAATCACTTAGAGATGGTAGGGACTATTGTATATCAGCTTACTAGAAATCTTTCTGAGGAAGAAATCAAAAAGTCGGGATTTGACACCTACTTTGTCGATCATACTACCGGTGTTTATCCTGCCGACGCCAATGGAATGCCTTGGTCTGCCGCTACCATTCAGGTAACCGGCGACACCATTACCGATCTTCATGAAGACATGGCGGCAGAACAAAAAGCCCGAACCACCTATGATAATATTCTCCGTTTCTGTGATGACCCAGACGTCAAGGATCCGATCCGATTCCTGAGGGAGCGCGAGATTGTTCACTATCAACGGTTTGGGGAAGCAAAACGCGGAACAGAAAGGTCATTTAAATTTTTCTTGGAGCGCTTTTCGTTACATAAAAGCCAGTAATCCCACGGTATTCCGTGGGATTACTGGCTTTAGAGAGTAGTATATTATTAGCTCATTGCAGGCTTTGGTTCAAGCTTCGTCATCGTCCTGCAAGGCGTAATAACCTTCCGCACCGGTACGGACCTTAATGACGTTTTCCACATCATAAATAAAGATTTTTCCATCGCCGATATTGCCGGTGTAAAGGACCTTTCTGGCGGTATCTACAACCGTTTGGACAGGAACCTTACTCACCACAATCTCCAGCTTGATTTTAGGCAGCAGGACTATATCATCCAGCTTAACGCCGCGGTAATACCGGGTGTTTCCTTTCTGGACACCGCAGCCCATTACATGGATTACCGTCATACCTGTTACACCAATGGCGTTCATTGCATCTTTCAACTCAATGAACTTATCCTGATTAAACAGAATTACAACCTTAGTAAGCTTGGCGCCAGTTTCTGTGGAAGCGGGTGTACCGGATTCAGAAACGGGATAATGCTTTACTTCTACTGCTTTTTCCATAGAAGCAGCGGGGGAAGCTGTGGATTTTCCTGTGAGGATCTCAGGCGGCATAGGCATGAAGTCTGCATAAGAACTGGTGAGGTTATGCTCTGTAACATCTAAGCCGCGGACCTCTTCCTCACGGCTGGCGCGAAGTCCAATAGTATGCTTGATCACCTGAAATACAATGGTCATGGTTATTCCAACCCATGCGATTACAGAAACCACACCGATTAGCTGAGTTAACAGAAAGCTTGCGTCTCCTCCATAAAACAGGCCCAAGGGAGTTCCCGCGTCGTCTGTGAGATAAACCGCGAAAAGTCCGGTGAGAATCGTGCCGACAGCACCGCAGAAGCCGTGTACGCCAATCGCGCCTACCGGATCGTCAATCCTCAGAACCTTGTCGACAAATTCGATTCCGAAAACCACGACGAAAGAGGCGATTAGGCCGATGAAGAAGGCACCCACAGGATTGACGGCATCGCAGCCGGCGGTAATAGCAACAAGGCCGGCTAAAGCGCCGTTTAAGGTCATAGAGACATCCGGCTTTCCATAGCGGATCCAAGTGATGATCATGGTAGCCACTGTGGAAACAGCGGCGGCCAGATTGGTGGTAACGAAGATGCTGCCGGCAGAAAAAATGGTGTCGTCGCCGGTCATCGATACTGTAGAACCACCGTTAAAACCAAACCAGCAGAACCATAAAATGAATACGCCTAAGGCGCCCAAGGTTAAACTGTGACCGGGAATTGCTCTGGGCTTGCCGTTTTTGTCGTACTTCCCGATACGAGGGCCAAGAATCTTGGCGCCTACCAATGCTGCGACACCGCCTACCATATGTACCGCCGTAGAGCCGGCGAAATCATGGAAGCCCATCTGAGCCAGCCATCCGCCGCCCCAAATCCAGTGTCCGGAGATCGGGTATATGACGAGACTGATTGCGGCGCTGTAAATGCAATAAGCCGCGAATTTAGTTCTTTCCGCCATAGCGCCTGAGACAATCGTAGCGGCGGTGGCGCAAAATACTGTTTGAAAAATTAGAAATGCGGGAAGCGGAACGCCGTCCGGCAGAATCGAAGAATAGTCCCCTTGTACCAAAGGATCGAACCCTCCGATCAGCGCCCCCGCTCCGCCAAACATCAGGCCGAAGCCTAAAAGCCAGAACAGCGGCGTTCCGATGGCAAAGTCCATTAGGTTTTTCATAATAATGTTACCGGCGTTCTTTGCTCGGGTAAACCCGGTTTCCACCATCGCGAAACCGGCCTGCATAAAGAACACCAATGCCGCGCCGACTAATACCCATATGGTATTTACAGCAGAAAATCCATCCATGTCGTTTCCTCCTTTTTTGCTTAGAAATTTTCCGGGATGTCTTTCATCTATATAAAAAAGGCGCATGCTTTGCTGTCAGGATCAGCAAAGCACACGCCTTTGTGCGCTTTATTTAATTTGTGGCAAAGACTATCTGAAAACCTTCCAACCGTTTGGCTGCCTCCCCACTTTTATAAGGCGGGAGGTTCTTGACCAGAAATGTTTTTCCGCTTTAGAGGTGGAATGTGATAGAAACAAGAAAAGCGCCGCGAGCTCTTACTCGCGGCGCCTTTGCCTTTGCATGTATGCATTATAAGCCTCCGTGCCTTATTTGTCAATGGTTTTTATGAAAAAATTTTAAATATTTGCAGGAAAATATTTTTGAAAATCTATATTATAAGGAATTTGCTAAAATTCAAATGAATTTTAGCTTAAAAACGAAAGATATATATAAAATCCTGCAAAATCTGTTCGGGAATTGTAGGGCATACCGTACAAGCATTTCTTCATAAAATGACAAAGGAAGAAAAATGGGGAGGCTGGTGAAATGAGGATAGAATATGTCCAGACGCTGTTTGGACGTCATTTTCTCATAGGCGAGACGAGTCCGGATTTACTTCCTGAGGAAAGGAAGAAGCGGATTTTCCGAACGCAGAAACAACTGTCCGCTCTGTCTGCTGGAAAACTCCAAAGGGGGAAAAAAGCTTGTACGGATTGTACGCAAGGCAGTCGGTAGAGAAACAGGACAGCATTTCTGTGGAAAGTCAGCTGGAATTCTGCCGGTTTGAAATTAAAGGGCAGGCATTCCGTACATATATCGACCGAGGCTTCAGCGGAAAAGATACTCGAAGGCCTGGCTTCGAAGCACTGATGGAGGATATCCGCAGGGGAGAAATCCAAGCGGTCGTAGTGTATAAGCTGGATAGGATCAGCCGTTCCATCGTTGATTTTTCCAATATGATGGAAGTTTTTCAAAGCTATGGCGTAAGTTTTATTTCATCTACGGAAAAATTTGACACCTCGACACCAATCGGGAGAGCTATGCTGAATTTATGTGCGGTGTTTGCTCAGCTGGAACGGGAAACCATACAAAAGAGAGTCAGCGACGCCTATCGATCCCGAAGTCAAAAGGGATTTTATATGGGAGGGAGAGTGCCCTTTGGCTTCCGTGTGGAGCAAATCAAAATGGATGGGATATCCACAAGCCGGTATCAGCCTGTGAAGGAAGAAATCCGCTGGGTAAAGGAAATGTTTTCGTTTTACGCCCAACAGGAGGTCAGCTTGGGAGAACTGGCACAGTACCTAAAGGAATTGGGAGCGGTAAACCGTCAAGGAAAGGCTTTTTGTCCGGCTAGGCTGGGGGAGCTCATTCGGAATCCGGTTTACGTCAAGGCGGACGGGAAGGTTTATCAATTTTTTCGCGATCGGGGCGTTCGCCTTCTAGATCCGCCTGGATGGTATACAGGAGAAAGAGGATGCTATCTGTACCAAGAGGAAAAGGGCTCTAAAGCGGCTCTGACGGGATGCCTAGTGGTGCTGGCGCCTCACAGGGGAATTGTTGATTCCGACACTTGGCTTGCCTGCCGAAGAAAATGTCTGGAGCACCGACGGGCCGGGCCTAAGGGAACGGAAAAGAGTTCCTGGCTTGTAGGGAAGGTTGTGTGCGGCATTTGCGGCAGCAGTCTGGCGGTGAGGAAAAAAGGGGAGGGAGGAACCCGGTATTTTGTTTGCGGCGGCAGAATCCGGCATAACGGATGCGAGGGACTAGGGACTATTCGAGCTCGGGAGCTGGAGGAGTTTATTTATCAAAGAATCGTGGAGAAGCTGAGAAGGACTCCGGCGGTGTCCGCAGAAGACGCCGGAAGGAAGGAGGCGGATAATAGAATCCTTTTGCAAAAATTAGAGCTGGAACGCCAGATTGAAGAGCTAACCAGCCAGGCTGCCGGCGCGGGCAAAGCGCTGATGGGTTATTTAAGCCAAAAGGCCGAGGAGCTGGAGAGGAAAAAATACAGCCTGGAAAAAAACTTGGAGCATAAAACAACCTTAAAGAGAGGAAAAACACCCCAAAGCCTTGCGGAGGCTTTAACGTTTTGGAATAAATTCTCCAATCAGGAGAAAAGCTTAGTAGCGGATAGCGTGATAGAAAAGATAACGATTTTCAAGGACAAGGCCGAGCTTTCCTGGCGGTACTGATTTTTAAATACCCCAAAGCATATAAAAATCCATGGCGGCGAGAAAAAAACGCTGCTTTGCGTTTTGAAAAGAGGATAGCCTGACTGGAATGCGGAAAGAAACGGCTGCCGTCCAGGAACGAGAATCTCATTGATTTATCTTACGGCTGTTAAAATATCAAAATTCTCAAAGAAGGTGGAAAACAATCCGTCCCCCATCTTTTCTTCTGTGATGGAAATCCGATAAGGGAAGCCTAAATCGCCAATTACCTTTTCCTTATACGGTTTGGGGAAGGATTGCGGATAGCCACCGACCGCCTAGACAGTAAAAACTTCTATGCTTTCAACCCTGGTTTTGATAAAAACTGCAAGAAAAAATAAAGAAATCATTAAAATTAATAATTTCGTAAGAACTTAAAATTTTAACCAAGAATAGAGGATGATAAGAATCATCCTCTATTTGTTTTTTCCAAAAAAGATGAATAAAAATTGAATATTTTTCAAATGTACTGAAAACAATTTGATAAGAGGCTTTCTTAAGCGGGTATGGTCAAATATCACAAAGATTGAATTTGCTTTTTGTTTGATGTATAATTGGAAACCGAGATTGATAAAAAAGAAAGGAGTGATTGGCGGTTGTCTGCTGCCTTAAAAGGTACGGCGAGGAAATTTTTATGGGATCACAGTGCGTTTCGCTGCTGCTATTTTCTGTCTTTGTTTTTAAGCTCTCTTTGCTTTGTTGAATTAGGTTTCCAGATTTTGACCGGCGTGACTATGGTGTGGTCGGTTTTAATTCTAATCGATATATTCCGCCGCCTTTACCCCAGAAAGAATTTAAAGTATTTCGGACTGCTCTGCGCGTTTGTTGCCTGCGGCTTGGCAACCGCTCTCCTTCATGCGGAGGATAACCTGGTTACCAATCTGGTGATGATGTATCATGTGGCGGTGTGCTTTTTCATTGTCTACGGAATGCATTCGGAGCGGGATAAGGAAAAGGTGCGCCGGGAAATGTTTTTTATGGCGAAAATCCTGGCGTTCCTCATTACGGTATTCGCCGCGGCGGGCCTCTTAGCGGCGTTTCTTTTCACTAGGGTAAAGGCGTTTTCCTATTGCATCGGTTTGATGGATAACCGTTTTACCGGCCTTTATACCAATCCTAATATCGCGGCCTATGTCAGTGTGGTGGGGCTTGTGTGCATCCACCTGATGTATGGAAAAAGCCGGGGCGGCGCTGAGAAAAGAGAGCTGCCCAGATGGTTTTTAAATCTTGGAATTGCCGTCAATGTATTAACAGTGCTCCTGTCCGACTCCAACGCCTCGATGGTGTTCCTGCTGGTATACGGCACGGCCTTTTTGTTCACCCGGATGTACCGGAAAAATGGGTTTTCCAAAGGAAAAATCCTGGTGAGGAAAACCGTTTTGGTCCTGCTGGTTGCCCTGACGGCTTCCGTCGGCTGCTTTGCCTTGAGGGAGGTCAGCCAGTATGGCATGGCGCAGGCGATCAATGCGCTGCATAAAAGCGGTACCACAGTGGTTACCTCTGACGCGGCCACATCGGCTTCTGAGGTGCTGGTGACCATCGGAAGAGACGGCAATTATGAGCTTTCCAGCGGACGGCTGGATTCCTTGCAGAAAGCTATGGTGCTTTATCAAAAGAATCCGATCATGGGAATCGGCAAGGGCAATATTCTGGAATACGGCAACCGCTATTTGGCAAGAGGGTTTCAGTTTTTTGACCTGCATAACGGCTACCTGACCATTCTGATTTCCTGCGGCACGGTAGGCTTAGGGCTTTTCCTGGCTTTTGCCGTGCTGGCCGCCAGAAAAGTGATGAAGGCCGTATTCCGCAGATATTCTCAGCGGGGCGAGCGGGAGCTGGTCATCCTTTTCTGTTCTCTGTGCGCTTACGCGGTATACGCGTTATTCGAGCGGGCGCTGCTGTTCGATATCACCTTTATGGTGGTTTCCTTCTGGATGCTGTTCGGCTACACGATGAACGAAACCTTGATCGAGGAACCGTTCCTATGTCCGGTTACTGTCCGCAGTAGGGTGAAAAAGGCAAAAGAGCCCGTGGGTGCGCTGCCGGCCTTGACACGCCGCACAGGGAATGATATAATCTAAACAAATTTAATAGCTGTCTTCGGGGCGGGGTGAAAGTCCCCACCGGCGGTAACCCTTTCAAACATGGGAAGCCCGCGAGCTGCTTGCTGATCTGGTGAGATTCCAGAGCCGACGGTATAGTCCGGATGGAAGAAGAAAAGAAGCGTTTGCTTTTTGCGCGTCCCGGATTTTTCCGGGACGCTTTTTCGTTTCAGTGGACAGCGCGAAAGGAAAGATGCTTTCATGAAACAATCGTCAAAAACCATCCGCTTGGCTCAAATGGCCATGCTGGCCGCGATTTCCGTGATTCTGGTGGCGTTTGTCAGGATTCCGCTGGTTCCGGCGGCGCCCTTCTTGGTGTACGATATGGCGGACGCCCCCGTTTTGATCGGAACCCTCCTGTTCGGCCCTGTCCCTGGTATGACCATTCTGCTGGTGGTATCGGTTATCCAGGCGTTTTTGTTTTCCTCCGACGGCTGGGTCGGCCTGTTGATGCACTTTGTAGCCTCCGGCGCCTTGGTGGTGCTTACCGGCTGGCTGTACCATCGAAAAAAACGGATGAAGGATGCGGTGGTTGGTATGGCGCTGGGCACCTTGGCTATGACGCTGATTATGATTCCTATGAACTATATTTTTACGGTTCATGTTTATGGTACCCCAAAAGATGTGGTGGATGCCATTATGCTGCCGGGAATTATCCCCTTTAACCTGATCAAGGGCGGGGCCAACAGCCTGCTGGCTGGAATCCTGTTTAAACTGCTTTCCCCGTTTGTAAACCGGCATAAGACCATGCTTGGCCAACCGTAAAAATAGATCAAATCCTCTAAATTTCGGGAAAAATTTTCTAGCAGGTTTTCTCTTTACATTTTCATAATCTGTGATAAACTAAAATTACAACAGAATAAACCCTTATCAAGAGAGGCGGAGGGAACAGACCCTGTGATGCCCGGCAACCTGCGGTTTGCAAGGTGCCAATTTCTGCGGGAAAACCGGAAGATGAGGTTAAGTGAAAACGAGCCGTCCGGAATTTCCGGGCGGCTTTTTTTGCGGAATGAGCGAAAGACAACCGGACTGGCAGAGGGGATAAGGCAAATAATAGTTAGGAGGAAGGAACGAATGGCAAAGAAATTATTTACGTCTGAATCGGTAACAGAGGGACATCCGGATAAGGTGTGCGACCAGATTTCCGACGCGGTGCTGGACGCGATTTTTGAACAGGATCCTCAGGCACATGTGGCCTGCGAGGTAACCGCGACCACCGGAATGATTCATGTAATGGGAGAGATATCAACCACCTGTTATGTGGATATTCCCGCAGTGACCCGGGAAGTGGTGAAAAGTATTGGCTACGATGATCCCGCATGCGGCTTTGACGGCAATACCTGCGCGGTGCTGACCTCTATTGACGCCCAGTCTCCGGATATCGCGATGGGCGTCAACGAGTCCTTAGAGGTAAAGGAGGGAGCCGGAGACGCTGATGACCAGATCGGCGCCGGGGACCAGGGAATGATGTTTGGCTATGCCTGCGACGAAACCCCGGAGCTGATGCCCTTGCCGATCTCCCTGGCCCATAAGCTTTCCAAGCAGCTTGCCAAGGTGCGGAAAGAAGGGAGCCTGACTTACCTGCGGCCGGATGGCAAAAGCCAGGTCACAGTGGAATATGACGGCGATGACCGCCCGGTTCGTGTGGAAGCGGTGGTGGTTTCCACCCAGCACGACAGCGGCGTGACCCTGGAACGAATTCGTGAGGATATCCAGCGCGAGGTTATCCGTCCGATAATCCCAGAGGAGCTGATGGATCAGGATACCAAGATCTACGTCAACCCGACCGGACGGTTTGTAGTGGGCGGACCGGTAGGTGACAGCGGCCTGACAGGCAGAAAGATTATCGTCGATACCTATGGCGGATACTCCCGGCACGGCGGCGGGGCGTTTTCCGGCAAAGATCCTACTAAGGTAGACCGCAGCGCGGCCTACGCGGCCCGGTGGGTAGCGAAAAACGTGGTCGGCGCCGGGCTGGCGAGAAAATGCGAGCTGCAGCTGGCCTACGCGATCGGCGTGGCTCGGCCGGTGTCGGTGCGGGTGGATACCTTCGGTACCGGCAAGCTTGACGACCAGCTTCTTGCGAAGGCCATTCAAAAAGTGTTCGATCTGCGTCCGGCGGCGATTATCCGAGCGCTGAAGCTGAGACAGCCGATCTATCGGAGCCTTGCGGCTTACGGTCACATGGGCCGGGAGGATCTGGGCGTAGAATGGGAAAAGCTGAATCGGGTAGATGAGCTGAAAGCGGAAGCGGCTAAGCTGGCGTAAACAGAAAGAAATCCGGGATTTGGGGCTCCTGAATCCCGGATTTTTTATTTGAGACGAGACAGCCTGACTGTGGCGGTTCTATAAAAGCAGAGGGCATGAAATGTTGAAAGCAAGGAATTAGAAAGGCGCTCCTTTAACGGTAACTGGCGCTGTAAAGCGGCGGCTGGTTTGCGGCCGGACCGCGCCAAAGCCAATGCGGGCGCCGCAAAATCAGGAATAGGGAAGGCTTACTAGTAATGAGCCTGAACAGGCCGGTGTAGGGTATTATGTGTTGGCCGGCCAAGCAGATACGCCGCAGCAGAAACCGTCTCGTAAAAATGTACCTGCTGGATCAATGAATGCTTAGCGTTAAATCGGGAAGGGGCTGCGGCCTTTTCACGCTTTAACCAAGCGGCTGGGAAAGCTGCGGCGATAGAAACCAATCGCACCCATAGATCTATTCAAGCGGTATGCTTATATTAGGATGGCTTTTTAGAGTGTAATGTGTGATTCAGATCCCTATGGATAGGATAAGCGATACTGAAATAGCAGCGAAAAGGGCGGTGGTAATCTCCGCCTTTTTATATTTGAGCGTTCTGAGAGGAAAAACGCGCTAAGATTATGTCACAGGATAAGCCCCGAGAGAATAAGATAGCGTGAGGTGATAGGAATGCTTGAAACAATTTCTGCCATAATCTGCGTGCTGTTTATCATTATCGGGTTAGTGGAAGTCTTTCGAAGTATTGTTTTGTTTGTTCTCCGGCCGAAGGGAGAGGATACCGCTATGACCATTGTTCCCATTTGCGGGCATAATGAAGAGGCCGAATATCTTTTGAGAAGCGCCGCCGCCAGAGTGAAGTGGGCTGACAACGGCAGAGAGCGCCGGGTCATCTGCTTGGATTGCGGCATGGATTTGGAAACTAGGATGATCTGCGAAAAGTTGGTTCATTCCTATGGGTTTATGGAGCTCTGTACGATGGAAGAGCTTCAAGGCATGCTGCGCGATCAGTGCTTCTAGCCGGCCCGGTCTTTTGGCAGGGGGCCGGCTCTTTGTTCCAATTTCTGCCGTGCGGCAGGCAGTTCATTTTCTCTGTTTAAATGGTAAAGTGCTTTTTGGCTATGCTAAAATTTAAAGATAACGACTGGGAACAGGAAGGCTGCGGCCTGTGGCCTGCGGCGGAGAGGACGGCTGAAGGATAAGGTTTCTTTTTCATGAAGTAAGCCGCAGGCTTCCATGGGAAAGCAGCCAGAGCGCGGAGAAAAAAGTCCCTGCGCGGCTTAAGGGCTCCAGCTAAGGAGGCTACTGAGTTCGAGAAGGTACGCCGTATTTTCTGTTAAGCCCTATGCGGCGGGGCGTTTTTGTGTTATCATAAGGGTACAAAAACGTAAGACGGTGAAAGCCGGTGTCCAGCGGCTGAAAAGGGCCTGTAATACAATAAGAGGTTTTTCAGCTTTTAAAACGGCTTTGCTGATTTGACGTTAAAGACCACTGTATAGAAAAGGCAGACGTAAAACGGGGATGAGGCAATGGGTGAAAATCAGTTGTTGGAGCTGACCGGCTCGGTGGAGCAGGTGATCTACCGCAATGAGAAAAACGGATATACAGTGCTTTCCCTTTTGGCCGGAGACGGCGAGGTAACGGCGGTAGGCACTTTGCCTTGGGTAAACGCAGGGGAGACTTTGCGCTTGGTAGGCGAGTGGAAAACCCACCCGAATTTTGGCACACAGTTCGCCGCAGTGGCCTGCGAACGGTTCCAGCCGGCTGGAGAAGGGGCGATCCTGCGCTATTTGTCATCCGGCGCCGTGAAGGGGATCGGCCCGGTCATGGCCGCAAGGCTGGTAGACGCCTTCGGTGATCAAACCCTTGAGGTTTTAGAGAACCATCCCGAGCGGCTGGCCTCAGTCAAGGGAATTTCCAAGGCAAAAGCCCAGCAGATCGCTTCAGAGCTTCATAATCTTTCCGGAATCCAGGAGGTCATGTCCTATTTAGGAGCTTTTGGCATTTCGCCGGAGGAAGCGCTGCAAATTTGGAAGGTGTGGGGAGACGCGGCGGTAGAGATGATCCGTATGGATCCCTATGTCCTTTGCCGGGAGCCGGTTTCCATTGACTTTGAGCGGGTGGATGCGATTGCTGCCTCTCTGGAACGGCCGCACGATGAAAGGGGGCGGATTCGGGCGGGAATCTCCTATGTGCTGCTGCACAACATGAACAACGGGCATACCTGCCTGCCCAAGGACCGCTTGCTGCCTGCCGCCGCCAGCTATCTGGAAATCGAGGAAGAACTGGCGGATGAAATCCTATATGAGATGATCCAGGACTTGACGCTGGAGCTGGATTTAATCAACGGCAGAGAGTTTATTTTTACGCCGAAAATGCATCAATGCGAGATCTATATCGCGGCCAGAATGCTGATGATGCTGAATTTTCCCGCCCAGAGCATCACCGGTGTGGAGGAAGCGGTGGCCGCCATTGAGGCGCAAAGCGGGATACAATACGCCCAGCAGCAGAAACAAGCAATCACAGAAGCGCTTTCTAAGGGAATGCTGATCCTGACCGGAGGCCCGGGCACGGGAAAGACGACTACTCTGAACGGCATTTTAAATATTTTAGAACAAAATGGGGAACGGGTGTATTTAGCCGCTCCCACGGGGCGGGCTGCCCAGCGGATGTCGGAGGTGACCCGGCGGGAGGCCAAAACGATTCACAGGCTGCTGGAGGTGGAATGGGATCCACAGGACAGGCCGGTGTTTACCCGCAACGAGAAAAATATGCTGGATTGCGATACCTTGATTCTGGACGAGCTCTCTATGGTGGACAACGCCTTGTTCGAGGGGGTTCTGCGGGCTCTTCCTCTGGGCTGCCGTTTGATTTTAGTAGGAGATACAGACCAGCTTCCCTCTGTCGGCCCAGGAAACGTATTAGGGGATCTTATCGCTTCGGGGCTGCTGCCAGTGGTACAGCTGACAGAGATTTTCCGCCAGTCCATGCAAAGCCTGATCGTCACCAACGCTCATCAGATCGTCCAGGGACAGATGCCGGAGCTTGGGAGAAAGGACGGCGACTTTTTCTTTTTGCCGAACCAGGATCCCGTTTCTATCCGGGATACCATCGTGGATTTATGCCTGCGCCGGCTGCCGGCCTCCTACGGCTATTCTCCGGTGTTTGATATCCAGGTGCTGTCTCCCGGCAGAAAAGGGGAATTAGGGACGATTGCTCTGAATCAGTCGCTACAGTCGGCGGTCAATCCTCCGGAAAAGGGGATAAAAAAAGCGATTACCGTCAATGGTGTGCTGCTCCGGGAGGGCGACAAGGTGATGCAGGTGAAAAATAATTATAATATTCCCTGGGAAAAGGATGACGGCACCTTAGGGGAAGGCGTGTACAACGGCGACGTAGGAATTTTGCTGGAGGTAGACCGGACCGGCAGCGCCGCCGTACGGTATGACGACAAGGTGGCCGCTTATGATTTGGAAAGCATCGGGGATCTGGAACTCGCCTACGCGGTTACGGTGCATAAAAGCCAGGGCAGTGAGTTTGAGGCTGTGGTGATGCCTATGTATCCGGGCCCCCGGCAGCTTTACTACCGGAACCTGCTGTATACCGGCGTTACCCGGGCGAAAAATCTCCTGGTGATGGTGGGAACGCCAAAAACTGTGGAACGGATGGTGGAAAACAACCGTAAGACTAAGCGGTATACAGGACTATGCTACTTCCTGCTCCGGGCCGCGGAGGAAGCGGAATGAAATTTTTGAGAAGATTACTAAGAAGCTTTTATCCCGCCCGGTGCCCCTATTGCGGCAAGGTTACCACGCCCTTTGAGGAGGGCTGTAAGAACTGTGTGTCTCAGAATCCGGGGCAGTCGGAAGCCTTTTGGATTTATCATCCATATTGGGGAAATGATAACATTGAGTTTATTTGCTGTAGTGCCTGGCCTTACTGGGACAAGCCGAAGGCGGCGGTGCTCCGGTTTAAATTTCACGGCCGGCGGGAATACGCGGAGTCCTTCGGCCTTTCTATGGCCAGAAGCGTAAAAGAAAACTTTTCCTCCGCTGCATTCGACTTGGTTTGTGAAATTCCCTTAACCAAGCGCCGCCGCCGTGAAAGAGGCTTTGATCAGGCCCGACTGCTGGCCAAGGAGCTGGCGCGCGGGCTAAAGCTGCCTTACGTCAGCGCTTTGGAAAAGCCAAAGGGGAACCGAATCCAGCATGAGCTGTCGTTTGCTGAGCGATGGGAAAATGTAAAGGGGGTTTACCGGCTGAAAAGGAAGATTGACGTTCGGGGAAAAACTGTTTTGCTTTGCGACGATATCGTTACCAGCGGCGCGACAATGTGGGAGGCGGGGAGAGTACTGCTTCAGCACGGTGCGAAGGCGGTGTACGGCGTCAGTCTCTGCCGGGCCAAGAAGTGGGAAACGGAAGGTTGAAATTTACCCATCGGTATACTATAATAAATTTATATGCAGCCTATCCAGGCTGGAACGATGAAAGAAGCTGTACAAAGAGAAAAAGGACAGGAGGCGTTTTCTTTGCTGGGAACAGATGCCGCAATTGATCTTGGGACATCCAGAACTCGAATTTATCTTCCGCAACAGGGAGTTGTGATAGATGAGCCATCCGTGGTGGCAGTGGACAATATGACGGAGGAAATTATTGCCATCGGCCAGGAGGCCTATGAAATGGTGGGACGTACGTCTCAGAGGCTGACGGTAACTTATCCGCTGGTAAACGGTGTAATTTCAAATTTTATCCTTGTGGAGCAGATGGTCGGCTATTTTCTAAAAAAGGTCAGCTCCAGCATGGTGTTTATGCCCCGGGTGGTGGCCTGTATTCCAGGCGAGGTGACCGAGGTGGAAAAACGCGCTGTGGTAAATTCCATCAGCACTGCGGGCGTGCGGAAAATCTGTCTGATCGAGGAGCCGATTGCCGCGGCTATGGGGGCGGGAATTGATATTTTTACCCCTCATGGTTCCTTGGTGGTGGATATCGGCGGCGGAACCACCGACATGGCGGTGGTGTCTTTGGGCGGCGTTTCCACAATGCGTTCTGTAAAGCTGGCGGGAACCCATTTCGATGAAGCGATCATCAAATATATGCGGCGGAAATATAATCTGATCATCGGCCAGAAAACGGCGGAAAACGCAAAGACCGCCATTGGCTGCGTGTATCCCAAGGAGGAGCTTTCCTATTATGTCATGAAGGGCCGCAACGGTCTTTCCGGGCTTCCCCAAGCGGTGACGGTATCCTCGGATGAGATGCTGGAGTGCCTCGTGGAATGTGGGATGCAGATAGCCAGGGAGGTCCAGGATATGCTGGAAGAAACCCAGCCGGAGCTTGTAGCGGATATTTACGCCGAGGGCATTGTCCTGACCGGAGGAAGCGCGCGGCTTTACGGCTTTGACAATCTAATTGCGAAGAAAACGAAGCTTCCGGTCCATGTGGCGGAAAATCCGGATCACTGCGTGGTGCTGGGCGCCGGCAAAGGCTTGGAGTATATTGATAAAATGGATCAAAAGGGAGAGGGAATGCTGAATCCCCTTTTGGCGGAATATTGAAGAATCGTGAATTTCAACGAAAAAAGCGGGCTGAGAAAATTCTCAGCCCGCCTTTTTTCGCCTTGACTGCGTCACAAGGAGCACAAGATGGCTGTGACGCAGAAGCCCGGCATTTTTAGAATCGTTCTGACCCGCGTTCATATCTTTCTGTGATACTGAAGGCCTGAAACAGATTTTATAGAATACGTAAAGTCTCAAATCTTTATCTTCCGGTTTGCTTCTCCTGCCCCTGAAGGCGTTTTAAGATCATATCAGCGCATTGGTAAACGTTACCGCCCCCTAAGGTCAGAATTAGGTCTCCCGGCTCAGCGTGGGCGGTGACGTAATCTGTGATTTCCTCAAAGGTGTCAAACCAAACGCTGCCGGGGATTTTATCCGCCAAATCTTTCGTGTAAATATGATAAGTGTTGACCTCGCGGACCGGCAGAATCTCAGACATCACGACCCGGTCGGGAATAGACAAGGCTTTGGCGAAATCCTCCAAAAGCAAGGCGGTTCGGGAATAGGTGTGAGGCTGAAATACTGCCCAGACGGTATGAAAGCCCATTTTCATGGCGGCCGTCAGGGTAGCGGAAAGCTCTGTGGGATGATGAGCGAAATCATCGGCTACCATAATGCCGCTTGGATTTCCCAGCACCTCGAACCGGCGGTGAACCCCGGTAAAGGCATGCAGGCTTTTAGCGATATCTTCAGGGCTGACTCCCAGAGTGTGAGCGGCTGCGGCTGCGGCAAGAGCGTTGTAAATATTGTGCTCTCCCGGTACGCTTAAAACGATCTCCGCCAGCTTCTCGCCCCGATACATTAGGGAAAACTCCTCGCACACGCCTTTCTTTTCCGCGATGCTTCCTGCGTAATAATCATTGGTGTCCTTCATGCCAAAAGTAACCGCAGGCAGGCTGACGCCCGCAATGGCCTTTTGCGTGTTGGCGTCGTCGCCATTTACCACCAGCCTTTTCGTGGTTTGCAAGGCAAACTGATGAAAGGACTTTATAATATTGTTCAGATCCTTAAAATAGTCCAAATGATCGGCGTCAATATTTAAAATGATGGAAACCGCCGGCGTCAGCTGTAAAAAAGTGTCCACATATTCGCAAGCCTCGCACACCATGATCTCGCTGCTGCCTACACGGCTGTTTCCGCCCAAAAAGGGCAGCTTGCCGCCGATGATAGCCGTAGGGTCTTTGCCGCTCTGTACTAAAATCTGAGTCAGCATGGCGGTGGTAGTGGTTTTGCCGTGAGTACCGCTGACCGCCACCGCGTCGGCGTATCTGCGGCACACGATACCCAGCATGACGCTGCGCTCCAGAGTGGGAATCCCTTTTTCTCTGGCGGCGGCCAGCTCTGGGTTATCCTGCTTCACCGCGGCGGTATAGACCACCGCTTCCGCGTCCTTAATATTCTCCGCCTTGTGCTCGGTATATACCGGAATCCCATAAGCTCGGATCCGCTGAAGAGTGTCTGACTCGAAAATATCAGAGCCGGTGAGGGAAAAGCCTTCCTTATGAAGAATCTCGGCCATAGGGCACATGCCCGAGCCGCCGATCCCGATGAAATGGAGCCGGTGGATCCGGTCCAAAAGATCTTGATGTTCCAAACTGCTGCACACTCCTGTCAAATTTTGCATATGTTTCTATTATATTGCGTTTGCTGAAGAATTTAAACACTTTTTTATAAGTTTTACAAATTTATCACCGCTGCCCCCTTGCGGCCATACTATGGTAAAGAGACGGGACATGGATTTCTCTTAAATAAGACGGGGAATGGGTCCCGAAAAGGGCCTGCGGCGTTCGGAAAATGCCGGCAGGCTGAGCCTGTTTTATGGAGGTTGTACCTAATGATTGAAATAAACAGCTTCGGGGTGCTGGGCGGGGATCAGCGGCAGGCGTCCATGGCGGAGTCCATGGCGGCGGATGGCTATCCCGTGCTCTGTGCCGGTTTGGAGCATGTAAAAGGGAAAAACTTAAAAAAGGCCGGATGGCAGGAGGCGCTGAAAGCGGACTATATTATCCTGCCTCTTCCGGTAACAAAGGACGGCGTGACCCTGAACGCTCCTTATGCGGCAACGGAGCTTTTGCTGGATCGGGAATTCTTTGAAATGCTGAAGGGGAAAAAGGTGTTCTGCGGTATGAAAAACACTCTGCTGAAAGCGGGAGATTATTTTAAGGAGCTAACGCTTTTAGATTACTCCAAGCGGGAGGAATTCGCGGTAAGAAACGCGGTGCCTACGGCGGAGGGCGCGCTGGAGATCGCCATGGGAGAATACGACGGCATGATCGCTGGCTCCCGGTGCTTAGTGACCGGCTTCGGCCGGATCGGAAAGGTGCTGAGCGGGATGCTTAAGGGCATGGGGGCCAGGGTAACGGTCAGCGCCCGAAAGCCGGAGGATCTGGCCTGGATCGAGATTTATGGCTATACACCTGTTTCCACTGGGAAATTGAGCGAGCATCAAGGATTTGACTTTATTTTCAACACCGTTCCCACCATGATTTTTGACGCCTATACGTTGGCGAAAACCGCTCAAGGAGCGATTTTAATCGACCTTGCCTCGCTGCCCGGCGGGGCGGAATGCCGGGATGCACAAGAAAAAGCGAGACCGGGAGAAGTCGGCCTCGCTTTTTCTTTTCATTGATATATCTTAAATGGTGATGTTATCGCCTTTTAGACCCATCCATGCGCCCTGCTCCTCTAAGCCGGAATCGGGATGGGCAACCAGCCATTTGTTCTTGGCGAACAGCAGAGCGTCCTCCCCTTTCTTTTGGGGAACAAAATCCAAATCAGTATTGGTATCTCTGGACAAAACAACCACACTGCGGAAGCCCTCGCCGCTCACGTGGCAGGGAGCGTAGTGCAAGGTTGTGGCGTAAACCTCAATGGCAGCGCCCTTCGGCACAAGAAACGCCTCCACCTTTTGAGTGTCATAGGTATAATTGTCCAGATCAATATCCTGCTGGGCGCCCAGCAGCAGAATCATATCAGTGCAGGCCACGTTAATCTCGGAGCACCGATGGTATTCCAGAGCGTTCAGCTTTTTATTATGCCCGTTGCAGTAGCCAACCTGAATGGGAACGCCTCCAAAGCCTCGGTTTTGCAGCTCCTGAAAAACGGGAAGCCGCTCCAGCTCAGGGCTGGAAGCCACATAAACCACATCGTCGGGAATCTCAAAGCTGTCCATAGCAGCTATCAGGCCATCTAAATCATAGCCGGTGAGAACCTTACCGTATTTCAAAAACGCCGGGTCATTAATTGACTGAATTTTCACGAGAAAGACCCCCTTCTTCATGTTGTGCCCGAGCACGTGCCTTTTCTATAGTGTAATTCACAATGAGCGTAATGTCAAGATCTGAAAGAAAAAAGATATGAAACTTTTTTCCTCCGCATAAGGATAGAGGGAGGTGATCTTTATGAAAGAAACGGATAAGGTGAGGTTTGTGTTCGCGTCGGAGGAGACGGCACTGGCAGAAAAATTAAAGCTTCTGCTGTCGCTGCTGCTGGAAGCCGGCGGGAGCGGAAAATGATGGAGCCGGCGGCGCTGTATCTGCGGCTGTCCCAGGAGGATGGAGAACGGTGGGGGGAGTCTCAGAGCATTTCCAATCAGAGGATCTTTTTAACCCAGTATTGTCAGGCGAACGGCTTCACGGTGGCGGAATGCTACATTGACGACGGGTATACCGGTACTAATTTTAACCGGCCGGGGTTTCAGAGGCTGCTTCGGGATATCGAACGGGGAAAGATAAAAACAGTGATTACCAAAGACCTGTCCCGGCTCGGGCGGGATTATATTGAGACGGGAAGATATGTGGAATGCTATTTCCCGGAAAAAGGGATTCGGTATATTGCCGTTAACGATGGGGTGGACACCGGCAAAGAGGAGAGCGCTGGAAACGATATGAGCGCGTTTAAGGCGGTGTTTAATGATTTTTACGCCAGAGATGTGTCCAGAAAGGTGCGAAGCGCCCTGACGGCAAAGCGCCGGGCGGGGGAATTTATCGGCGCCTGGGCGCCCTACGGCTATCAAAAAGACCCGAAACAGCCGGGGAAATTGGTTCCAGACCCGGAAAGTGCCGGAGTGGTGAGGCGTATCTACCGGGATTTTTTAAAGGGAGAAAGCGTTCGAGGAATCGCGGAAGGCCTGACAGAGGATAAAATTCCCACGCCGATGGAAAAGCGGAGCGGCGGCCTGAAAGCCCAAAGGCGATGGAATGAAAGCACGATCAGGCGTATCCTGACCTGTGAGACCTATGCGGGCAATTTGACCCAAAATCAAAGTAAAACCATCAGTTATAAGGTGAAGAAACGGATCCCTGTTCCCCAAAAGGAATGGATTGTGGTATCCAATACGCATGAGCCCTTAATTACAAAGGAGGAATTTCAAATGGCTCAGCAGCTTTTTAAAACGAGATCCAGCCCCCGGGAGCCGAAGGACCGGCACCTGCTTTCCGGCCTGGTGTTCTGCGGGGACTGCGGCTCTCCAATGACCTTTGTAAAAGACGGTCCCAGGACTTACCTGGTTTGTTCCTCCAGCCGGCGGTATCCCGGCTCCTGCAAAACCCACTGCGTCCGGGAGGATGAGGTGGAGCGGACGCTGCTGGACAGCCTAAGAAAGCTCAGCGAAGGCATCCAGCCCCAAAGCCTATATCCGGAGTTTCCTAGAAAATCCCGGGAGCTGGCGGCAAGAGAACTGCGGAGCGCCAAGGAACAGCTTGAATTTTATCGCCGGGCAGGCCGGGATTCGGAAAATTTTCCGAATATTCAGCGGCAGTTTTTGAGTTACTGCGAGCTATGGCAGCGCAAGGTGGACGCTTTGGAGGAGGAGCTGACTGCTGAAGACCCGCAGGACCGGCGGGAAATGGCCGCGCGGGAGCTTCTGAGGTTTGAGCGCCCCGGCAGGACAACGATCCAGGCTCTGGTAAAAAAGATCGTGGTATGCGGGGATAAATCCCTGGAGCTTTACTTTTCATTCCCGGATCCCAGAATAACGCCCTGAGTCTATATGGAAAGCGATCGGGCGGGTAAGGCAAAGCTTACTTGCATTTTAAACAGGGAGACGGAGGTGATTGCCGGCAGGCTGAGAGGCGTCTCTCAATAGGCCTGCGGGAAAGATGGGGAAACGGATCCGGCTTCCGTCCTCGCCCAAATAGTTTTTGCCGTCTTGGCCGCGCCGGGCGCTGGAATGCCTGAAAAGTCTCTCGTTGCGGGAAGTAAAAATAAGTGGTATGATGATCTCCAAGGGAGAGATTGTATGAAGGAAGCACAGTATCAAAAGATGACGGCGTTCTGCCGGAAAACAAAAACAAGAGAAAAGATTACTGCCGGAATCACCAAATACCTGCCGGATCTATTGGCGGCGGCTTATCCCGCCGCTATTGTTGTTCTGCTGGTCCAAGGGCCTCCCTGGATCAGGCTTCTCAAATTCATTTTGGTGCCGCTGGCAGCCCTGATTTTAGTAACGGTACTGTGGCACGTATTCCACGCGCCCAGACCCTATGACCAGATGAGTTATTATCCCTTAATTTCTCACAAGCCCGGAAATTCGTTCCCCAGCAGGCATACCGCCAGCTCGGTGATTATCGCCATGGCTTTTTGGTATGTCTGCCAGCCGTTAGGAATCACCGCCGCGGCGCTGGCTGTGCTTGTGGGAATTTCCCGAGTCGTCGCCGGGCTGCATTATCCCCGGGATGTGCTGGCCGGAGCGGCAGTCAGCCTAGTCGTGGGCGGGTTGGGCTTTTGGGTGGTTTAGAGAACCGGCCTTCAGGGGATGATTTTGCTGAATGATGTAAATCCCGGCTTTTGAGGAGAACGAGCTGTTTTCTCAAGAGCCGGGATTTTTTATCAGACGGCAGGAAAGCCTGCAAAAGCGCAAGAATGCTGGAGCGGTTTTCCAGGCGGCTTTTCGTCAGCTTTGAGTGACGCGCCGCTGCGCGAAACTATTTTACCCCCGACATAAGCGGCGTCTCTCCTTATCACCAAGCAATCAGCTTCTCCCGCCGATGCTTTATAAGGCGGAGCGTAAAATGGCGGGCAGGTTCCCGGCGCTTATGAGGCGTTTGGTTTCTTGTTCTATTCTCCGATCCGGGGGGGTGGACTTTGAGGCAGCCGGCCGCCTGGGCATCAACGCCCAAAGAGCGCTGTCCCTTCCCGGAAGGGTAGCGCCGCAGGCGGCGGGAGAAATCATCAAAACCACCATTTACCATATGATTGAGGAGGGAGCAGAATGACACTGAGTGATTTAACCGTCGGTTACGCGCTGTGCGGCTCCTTTTGCACCTTTGAGAAAGCGATTGCCCAAATGCGGGCGTTAAAGGAGCAAGGGGCCACAGTGCTGCCGATTATGTCGGAAAACGCTTGCAATACTGATACCCGTTTTGGCCGTGCCAGCGATATTGTCTGGGAAATAGAGGATATTTGCGGCCGAAAAATTATCAAATCCATCGTTGAGGCGGAGCCCATAGGCCCGAAAAAAATGTGCGATATCATCGTAGTGGCCCCGTGTACCGGCAATACCCTTGCAAAATTGGCTAACGCCATTACAGATACCTCGGTGACAATGGCCTGCAAAAGCCATTTGCGCATTGGGAGGCCGGTGCTTTTGTGTTTAGCCACCAACGATGGACTCGGCGCCACCGCTAAAAATATAGGCGCCATGATCAACACAAAGAATATTTATTTTGTCCCCTTCTCTCAGGATGATTATGATAAAAAGCCGAAATCCCTGGTGGCGCATTTTGAGATGATTCCTGAATCAGTACTGGCGGCCATGGAAGGGAAACAATTAAAATTATGAAATAAATTGCCCAAACCTCCCTCTGGAATAAACTGTATAACCGTTAAAAAATGCCCTGCTTCGTTTAGAATCAGGGCATTTTTAGATTTTAGATTGGATTCAGACAGGTCCTTTATTGGGGAAGCTGAAGCTCGGCGCGGTTGACTACTAGATATTGACCCTCTTGAACGGTCACATAAACATCGCCGCTGAAATTCTCATTGGTAATAATGCTGTCAAAGCCCTCAGAGGCCAGACTGCTGCTTCTCACCTCATAATAACCGTCGTATTCAGCGTTATTGCGGAGCTTATATTCCCCGGCGGGGATATCAACGCCTACCCGGTACATTCCTTCCGGAACTACGCCGGAGGAGATATCCACCTTGGGAGCTTTATCCAGAGGCACCATCATGCAGCGCTGAATGGTCAAATACTGTCCATCCTCCACGGTGAGATAGCGGCGGCCGTCAAAATTATCGTTGTCGATAATGTCCTCCAGTTCCCCGGTGGAAGAGGAGTTCACCTCGTAATAGGCGGAGAACTCAGAAGCCGGCAGCAGGACATATTCCCCCGCAGGAAGATCGGCGCCGATTTTATACATTCCCTCTCCGTAAGCATCCTGAATAGCAGCAGAACCGCCGTTAGAGGAAGCAGAGGAGCTTGCGGAACCGGCGCCTTCGGCAATCTGCAAGGTCGCCAGGACATCCTCCAAGGGCTGAATCCCATCAGAAGAGGAAAGCAGCGGCCGGAAATAATCCACCGACATGAGATCGTCGCCGATGGTGTAATAGAAGCTGTTAATCTCGTAGTCAATATCGGATACATAAGCGTAATAGGTATGGAGCTTGCCGGAGATCCCGCCGACAGAGGTTTCCTCCAGGCTGATGTATTGGTAATCATCGTAGCCCTGAGCGTAGGTTTCAAGATAATCGTTTTCGGAATAATACTGTGCTTCGCCAGCGAAGCAGTAAATGACGATGACTTCGTCAGCAGATGGATACAAGAAGATAGTCCCATCCTCATCAACGTCCCTTTCCCATTCGGAAGGAACAGTAAAGGAAGCGCTGCCAATGGTAAGGGTAACCGTCTCGCCGGAAGGAGCGGAGGAAGCGCCGTCAGACGCTTGGCTGGAAACGCTGCTGGAGGCCGCGCCGGAGGGGGGAGCGGGCTCCGTGGATTTATTGTTGTTCAGCAGCAGCACCACCAACACAACGATCAATACAATGATCAAGGCGGCGATTCCTAATACAATGCCTAAAACAAGCTTGCTGGATTTTTTAGGCGGCGTAGGACCCTGAGGATATCCGGGCTGAGTGTAGTAGGGCTGATTTGGGTAAACAGGCGGGGTGCCGCCGTTATTGCTCTGGGGATAAGCGGGAGGAATGTTCCCGGCGTAATTTTGGGGATAAGCGGGCGGCGGGCCGCCGGCCTGGCTATAAGGGGCGGAGGGCATTCCATCCGCTTGTGCCTGGTGACCGGCAGGAGGCACAGCGCTTGGGATATCCCCACATTCAGAGGATGCTTCCTGCGCCGCGGAGCCGGAGGCAGAGAAACTATCTTGGGAGATACTCTCTTGATAAACAGGCGCGGACTGCGACGCGGACGGATCTGATCCGCCTGCGGCGGAAATTTCCTCTGCAACGCTGTCAGGGGAGCTGTTTTCCGGCGGCGCAGTAAAATCAGAGGCGGGCCAATGGCCCATTGGATCCTGAGAAGAGCCGGTATTGGGAGATGGGACAGGGGTCACAGGTTCGGAAACCGGAGTGCCGCAGTTTGTACAGAATTTGGAGCCGGGCATCAACTCGTTACCGCAATGAACACATTTCATAAGATCACTCTACCTTTCTTGCGGCCTATCCGCATTTATACAGCGTTTTCATGCGCCTTTAAAGATGGCCGCAAACCTTGATTTCAGTATAATATAGAAAGTATGTTTTGTAAATGGTTTGACACATTTTGTCGCTTTTTCCGGTATAATTTCATTCCTGACGCGCGTTTCCCGCCGTTTTATGATATAATATTCTCAACCTATCATGGTTGGAAGGGCTGCCGATGCTTAGAGAAGATCTTAGCCTGTGTTTAGACCGTGCGCCGAAACACATAACGCCTCTCCGGGCGGAGCTGGATTTAAACGGCCTTCCGCGCTGACAACCATGATCTGGTAAGCTTAGCATAGCGCCGTATGAAGGTAGGAGAAAACTATGAAATACTGTCCGAAATGCCGTTTAGTCTATCCTGACAGCCGAGAGCAGTGCAGCTGCGGAAGAATCTTAAAACATTACGAGGTCTTGCGGGGAGATACGCCTGTGCGCGTGGCCCGGGCGTCAGGGCTTGAAAAGGATAGAATTACGGGGGCCCTGGCAGACGCCGGGATTCCGTACAGCGAAACCCCTGTTCGGGAAAGGAATATGAGTGAGGCCGTCGCTGGACAGGGAAGCGTGGAATGGGAGCTCTGCGTTCCCTATGAGGCTTTAGAGCAGGCCAGGGAAGCGCTGTACGGTATTGGCGCCGACGCGGAGGAAGAACCTGGGGAAGAGGCCTCCCAGCTGCGAGAAAAGCCGGCCGAGACGCCTTCCGCCAAGGGGAAGGCTGAGGAAAAGAAGTCGGGACAGTGGGAAGAGATGAGCAATCAAAAGCGCTGGTTCTGGCGTATTCTTTCCATGATCCTGTTTTTCCTGCTGGTGTGGGGCGTGGTAAGCGCTACCGACTGGGTGATGGCTCTTATTATGGGAAACAAGTAATGCTGCGGGAAAATTGTTATCTTTACCTAAAGGACGGAAGGCGTTTGGGCTATTTGGAATGCGGTGATCCCAAAGGGAAGCCGGTGCTCTGCTTTCACGGCTATCCCGGCAGCCGGCTGGATTTTCGCTGGCTGGAGCAGGAGGCCGGGAATCGCGGGTTAAAGCTGATTGCGGTGGACCGGCCGGGAATCGGGCTTTCCGACCCGGTGGAGCCAAGGAGCCTTACTGATTTCGGCGGAGACATAGAGGAGCTGATGGAGCGGCTCCGGCTGAAAAGGCCGGTGGTGATGGGAGTATCCGGCGGGGGGCCTTATGTTCTGGCCTGCTTGAGCAGGCTGGGAAAGAAAATTCGGGCCGGCGTGGTGGTGTGCGGCCTGGGGCCGATGGATACGGAGGACAGCGCCAAGGGGATGAACGCCTCTAATGCCAGTTTATTTTACTGCGCCCGAAATTATCCCGGTACTGTCAGGTTCATTTTGAGAATCACCAAGTATATGATGACGAAGAAGGTGGATACCTATTACCGGCTGATGGGAAAAGTGCTGCCGGACAGCGACCAAAAGCGTATGGGGAAGATCACACGGGAAAACCGTCAGAAAGTTCTTTCCGCCAACCGGGAAATATTCCGTCAGGGGAGCAGGTACCTGGCCCAGGAAGCGGTGCTTTACACCAAGCCCTGGGAGTTTTCCCTGAAGGAGCTGCGGCCTCCCATCCATTTTTGGCACGGATACCTGGATAAGAACGCCCCGATTCGCTCGGCCATGCGCCTGTGCCGCCAGGCGCCTCAAAGCGTGAGTCATTGGCTGGTGGGCGAGGGGCATTTGATCCTGAACCGGCATGCTGCCGAAATTTTAGACAGCATTTGCTCTATGTTTGGAATGGGGACGATTGACAGAGAAAAAAAAGTGGGGTACTATAAAAAAGATAAAAAAATTCTGCTGAAAAAAGAATTCACACAGACAAATCGGGAGGTTACTATGAGCGAATATAAAATCAATACAAAATGCGTACAAGCCGGCTATGAGCCGAAAAACGGCGAGTCCCGGGTGGTTCCGATTGTTCAGAGCACCACCTTCAAGTACGATTCGGCGGATACACTGGGCAGGCTTTTTGACCTGGAGGAATCCGGCTATTTTTACACCCGTCTCGCCAACCCCACTGTGGACACAGTGGCGAAAAAAATTGCCGCCCTGGAAGGCGGCGTGGGAGCGGTGCTGACCTCCTCCGGCCAGGCGGCCTCTATGATGTCTGTGACCAATATCTGCCACAGCGGCGACCATGTGGTGTGCGCCAGCGCGATTTACGGCGGCACCTTTAATCTGTTCAACAAAACCTTGCGGGAGCTGGGAATCGACTTCACTTTTCTGCCGCCGGAGGCCGCGGAGGAGCAGATCAACGCCGCGTTCCAGGAGAATACCCGCTGTGTGTTTATCGAGAGCCTTTCCAATCCCGCTTTGGTGGTGGCGGATATCAGCCTTTATGCTAAGCTGGCTCACAGCCACGGCGTGCCGCTGATCGTGGACAATACCTTTCCCACTCCCATCAACTGCCGGCCTTTTGAGTTTGGGGCCGATATTGTGGTTCACTCCACCTCAAAATACATGGACGGCCATGCGGTAGCCTTAGGCGGCGTGGTGGTCGACAGCGGGAACTTTGACTGGAAAAACGGGAAATTTCCGGAATTTACCGAGCCGGATGAGTCTTACCACGGCGTGGTGTACGCCGATACCTTTGGCAGGGCGGCCTATATAACCAAGTGCACCACGCACATCATGCGGGATATGGGCATGATGCTCAGCCCGGAAAACGCCTTTTTGCTGAATCTTGGCCTGGAAACCCTGTTCCTGAGGGTGGAGCGCCACTGTCAAAACGCCATGGAGGTGGCAAAATTTCTGGAGGCTCAGGAGCAGGTGGAGTGGATCAACTATCCCGGCCTGCCCAGCAGCAGGTATTACCAGCTGGCACAGAAATATATGCCGAAGGGCACCTGCGGCGTCATTGCCTTTGGCGTGAAGGGCGGCAGAGAAGCCGCCGCCAAGCTGATGGAGGCTCTGAAGCTGGCGTCTATTGTGATCCATGTGGCGGACTGCCGTACCTGCGTGCTCCATCCCGCCAGCACCACCCACCGCCAGTTAAACGAGCAGCAGCTGAAAGAATGCGGCGTAGAGCCGAACATGATCCGGATGTCTGTGGGCATTGAGGATGTAGAAGATATTATCGCCGATTTAAAGCAGGCGTTTGAAAAGCTTTCTTGACAGAAGCCGGGGCATACTTCGGGTGTGCCCTTCTTTTGTAGAAGCTGGTTTTCATTGTATTCCGGTTTGATCCTGTTAAAAGCCTTTGTCAACCCGAACGAGGGGACGCGAGGGGCTTTTCCGCTTTCCACGGGGGAGCGGCCTCCTTTTGAAAGGGTATGGGCGGCCTTCTTAGGAGAAGTTTCCAACATCCTGCTTTTTGGAGGGCCGCCGGAAGCCTCCAGCCGTGCAATAAATGGAGGAACCGGCGGTTCCCACGGCAGAGGGATTGTGCCGATTTTTAGAGAAGAGGGAAAGCATCTGGTTTGCCGGCGGTTCCGGAGACGCGGCGGAAAAGGGGAGTGAGAGCCATGGAGGAGTCTATTCGGGATAAGCTGAAGCATTGGCTGGAGCATGGAATGATTTTCCTAAAATGGGTGGCTTGCGCCCTGCTGATGGGCTTGGTGCTGGGGGCCGCCGGCACTCTGTTTCACTACTGTGTGGACGGAGCCAACCGTTACAGCGGCCAGTATCCTTACCTAATCTGGTTTCTGCCCTTGGGCGGCCTGCTGATCGTGTTTCTTTATAAAATTACGAAAATGGAGCGGGATCAGGGAACAGATCTGGTGATTCGGTCGGTCCGCTCCACAGAACCGATTTCTATTAAGACAGCGCCGCTGATTTTTGTCAGCACGGTCCTCACCCACCTGCTGGGCGGCTCCGCCGGGCGGGAGGGCGCCGCTCTTCAGCTGGGAGGCAGCATGGCGGCTCAGGTTGGACGATGGTTCCGGTTCGACGAGAAAGATGAACGGATCATGGTTATGTGCGGCATGAGCGCCGCTTTTTCCGCCCTTTTCGGCGCCCCGCTGACGGCGGCGGTGTTTTCCCTGGAGGTGATCAGCGTAGGCGTCATGTACTACTCCGCCTTGGTGCCTTGCGTGCTGTCCGCCGTGGTGGGCTGCGGTGTGGCGGTCTATTTCGGCGTGATCCCCGTCAGGTTTCATTTGACCGGGATTCCGGAGATGGGAGCGCTTCCGTTAGGAAAGGTAATCCTGCTGGCGGCATTGTGCGCTGTGCTCAGCGTGGTGTTTTGCCTAGTGATGCATCTTTCCGGCAAGGCCTATGGCAGGCTGCTGAAAAACAGATACCTTCGCATTTTAGCCGGCGGCCTGCTGGTAATCGGCCTTACCTATTTATTCCAGACCCGGGACTATAACGGTGCGGGTATGGAGGTGATCTGCCGAGCCATCGACGGCGGAGAGGCCCGGCCGGAGGCTTTCGCCCTAAAGCTGGCGCTGACAGCGGTGACCCTGGGAGCAGGCTACCGGGGCGGCGAAATCGTCCCCGCTTTCTTTGTGGGAGCCACCTTTGGCTGCGTCATGGGCCCTCTGATTGGGCTGGATCCCTCCTTCGCGGCGGGGATTGGTTTGATTGCCCTGTTCTGCGGCGTGGTCAATTGTCCGCTGACCTCTCTGCTGCTGGGAGTGGAGCTGTTCGGCGCGGAGGGAATCCTATATTACGCCGTAGCCGCGGCGGTCAGCTATATGCTTTCCGGTTATCACGGCCTATACCGGGGCCAGAAGATTTTGTATTCAAAAACAGAGCCGACCTTTATCAATACGTCGTCTACATAGAGAGCTTTTTAGATTAAATAAATGCGGGCGCTGAAAAGGAAAGCGTCTTACTGCGCCCGTTAGGCCTGGCGATAGCTTTGCTGTGGAAACAACGTCAGACGGCTTTTTTCGAGAAAGAAAAGCTTATCCGAGAAAAGTTGTCTGCTTTTTGTATAAATTATCACGAAATGGTCAGTTAGTTGTAAGAAATCTGTGGGATTTGAGACAACTTGCATAAGGAATGTTAAACTAAGAATTGTAACAGGGAGGACAACCAATGAGACATCTGATCGATCCGCTGGATTTTTCTGTGGAAGAGATCGACGCCCTGCTGGATCTGGCAGGGGAAATCGAGCGCAACAGGGAGAAATACAGCCATCTGTGCGATGGCAAGACCCTGGCCACCTTGTTTTACGAACCCAGTACCAGAACCCGCTTAAGCTTTGAAGCCGCGATGCTGAATTTAGGAGGCCGGGTGTTGGGCTTTGCCTCTGCCGACAGCAGCTCCGCTGCCAAAGGGGAAAGCATTTCCGATACGATTCGGGTGGTTTCCTGCTATGCGGACATCTGCGCCATACGCCACCCGAAGGAAGGCGCCCCAAAGGTGGCATCCCAGTTTTCCGGGATCCCGGTGATCAATGCCGGAGACGGCGGACACCAGCATCCCACCCAGACACTGACCGACCTGCTGACCATTCGGTCTCTGAAAGGCCGCTTGGGTGATCTGACCATCGGGCTGTGCGGAGACTTGAAGTTCGGCAGGACGGTACACTCTCTCATTAAATCCTTGTCCCGCTATCAGGGCATCCGCTTCGCTCTGATTTCCCCTGACGAGCTGCGTCTGCCGGACTATATCCGCAAAGAAGTGCTGGACCGGGAGGGGATCCCTTATGAGGAGGTCAGCGACCTGGAGGACGTCATGGGCAAGCTGGATATTTTGTACATGACCCGGGTGCAGCGGGAACGGTTCTTTAACGAAGAGGATTATGTGCGCTTGAAAGACTGTTACATCCTGACCAGTAAAAAGATGGCGGCGGCAAAGCCCGATATGGCAGTCTTACATCCTCTGCCCCGGGTAAATGAGATCGCCACCGAGGTGGACAGCGATCCCCGGGCGGCCTATTTCAAACAGGCCCAATACGGGGTTTACGTTAGAATGGCGCTGATCGCAACCTTATTAAATCTTGCTGGGAGGGAACCGGAATGCTGAATATCGACAGCTTAGACTCTGGCATTGTGATCGACCACATCAAAGCGGGCTCCAGCATGGAGATTTACCGTTATCTCCGCCTGGATCAGCTGGATTGCTGCGTGGCCATCATCAAAAACGCCAAAAGCAATAAATACGGAAAAAAGGACATTATCAAAATTGAGGGCATCACCGAGATCAACACGGATATTTTAGGCTTTATCGACCATAATATCACGGTGAACGTCATCAAGGATGGAGTCATTGCGGAGAAAAAGGCCATCGGCCTGCCCAATGAGATCCATAATGTGATCAAATGCAAAAATCCCAGATGCATTACGTCAGTGGAGGAGGGCATCGAGCAGGTGTTCCGCCTCAGTGACCGGGAACGGCATTTGTACCGCTGTATTTACTGCGAGCAGGAATTTAAGCGCTGATTTGGTCTGCGAACAAAGAGTGCGAATAAGGATGTGAGCCTGTCGGGGCTTGCATCCTTTCTTTTTTCGACAGAATAGGGAAAGGCTTCCGGGGTATCATACCAAATAAGGAGGCGCTTACCATATGAATCAGGAACCAAGAAGATATACCAGAGCCGACTACCGCAGGGCGGTACGGCGCCGCAGAATAAAAGCACGGGTGGGAATTGTCAGCGCGGCGGCCGCCGTGCTGCTGCTGGTGATCGGCGCGGGCGTTTTGATTGTCAACCGCCTGCTTCCGGGCATTACCGTCAATACGGCGGGAAAGCCGGAAAGTGCCCAGACGTCGGCTGTTCAGGAGCCGGGCGGGAAGAGCAGCGGAGAAGGCGGCGGATCTCCCAAAACCGGCGGAACGGATTTTACTCAGTGGAACCAGGAATGCCCCTGGAATTTAATCGTTGTGAATGTTGACAATCCCGTTCCCACGGGTTACGATGTAATTACGGAAAAATACGACGGAACCATGGAGGTGGATTCCAGGATCATGGAGCCGCTGTGCGATATGATCCGGGCAGCCCGGGCGGATGGAGTGTCCCTGTGGATTTCCTCCGGTTACCGGTCCAACCAGCTCCAGCGCCGGCTTTATGAGGATGAAACCGCCAGCTATCTGGAAAAAGGCTATCCCCGGGATAACGCGGAATCGATGGCCGCCAACGCGGTGGCGGTGCCGGGAACCAGCGAGCATGAGACGGGCCTTTCCGTGGATCTGAACGAGGTTTCCGACGACTTCAAATACACCGAGGCCTACCGTTGGCTGAGCGAAAACGCTGAGGATTACGGCTTTGTGCAGCGGTACCCTGAGGATAAACAGGAGATCACAGGGATCATCACCGAGCCGTGGCACTACCGGTATGTAGGACAAGCCGCAGCCAAAGCCATGAACGCCAAAGGCCTGTGCCTGGAGGAATACGCGGCGGGGCTGATGGATGGCTCCCTAGAGATGCCGCGGTCAGAATAAACTGAGAACGAGCTGGAACGAAAAAGCGGGAGCGGAGCAGGAAAAGAGGAGAAAAGCTATGCCGAAAATTCTGATCGTTGAGGACGACCAGACCATATCTAAGCTGATCGCCGCCAGCCTGAGCATTTCAGGGTATGAAAGCGTACCCTGTTTTGACGGGAACGAGGCGGTACATATGGTGAGAAACGAGGAGTTCGACCTGATTTTATTGGATATCATGCTGCCAGGGCTGGATGGCTTTCAGGTGATGGAAAAAATTCGGGAAACGGGAACGCCGGTAATTTTTTTAACTGCCATGGGAGACGTTTCCGACCGGGTCAAGGGCTTGAAGTCAGGAGCGGAGGATTATATCGTAAAGCCCTTTGAGCCCTTGGAGCTGCTGGCAAGGATTGAGATCGTGCTGCGCCGGTTCAACCGGGAACAGAAGAATTTGAGCTTTCGGGACATTACCGTCAATATGGAGGAGCGGAGCGTCCGCCGGGGAAGCGAAATCATCGATTTGACCCCGAAGGAATACGATCTTCTGGTGCTGTTTTTAAAGCACCAGAACGTGGCGCTAAGCCGAGATAAAATCCTGATGGATGTCTGGGAGTGCTCGGCGAATATCGAAACCAGGACAGTGGATAACCATGTCCAGCGCCTGCGGAAAAAGCTGGGGCTGGAGGACTGCCTGAAAACAGTTTTTAAAGTGGGCTACCGTTTGGAAAACGACCTCTAAGGCTTGCGGCCGAAAACTGGGAAGGGGGATTCTATGCGCTTTTGGCAGAAAATATTCCTGATTTCCCTGGCGGTGCTTACCGTTGCGGTGAATACCATCGCCTATCTGCTGATCGGAAACAACCATCAGCTGAATAAGGAAAAAGAAATTAAATCCAGCGTGGATGAATACAGTATTGTGGTTTCATCCTTCCAGACTAATGTGCTTTACGAGCGCTACCGGTCCAGCGAGGCGGAGCTGGACGATACCCAGATCACCCAGATTGCCCGGGAGTTTTCCTACCTGTTCACTCTGGATAATTTGTACATACAGCTCAACAAGGGCGAGGAACGGGTATTCTCTAACTTTACCCGGGATCTGCCGGACAATCTATACGAGAATGTGAATCAGCTCAGCGAGGGCGACGCCCGTGTGCTGATCCGCCGGGATGACGACAGCCGGGTTTACCTTTACATCACCTCGCCGGTGACGATTCAGAGCAGTAATTATTTTTTTACTACTATTAAAGATATTACCAATATTTACGATGTGAAAAATGATCAGCTCCGTTTCTTCAGCGTGCTGGGGCCTATTGTTTCCGTGGTAGTGGCGTTTATCATGCTGATTCTCTCAAAGCTGCTGACCAGCCGGATCAACCGGCTGCGGAAGTCCACCATGAAGGTGGCCAACGGAGAATATAACGCCATAGAAATTAAGTCTAAGGATGAAATTGGGGAACTGACCGCCGACTTCAACACCATGACCGAGGCGGTTAAGCAGAAGGTGGAAAAGCTGGAGGACATCGCCAGCGAGAGAAAGGTCTTTATCGATAATATGACCCATGAGATGAAAACGCCTTTAACCTCTATCATCGGTTTTTCCGACTTGCTGCGAAGCGCCCGCCTGGATGACGAAACGGTTCATGATTACGCGGAGAGCATTTATAAAGAGGGGAAATACCTCAAATCCATCTCATCGAAGCTGATGGATCTGATTTTGCTGCGCCAAAAGCCGGAAATGACGGAAATCGACGTTCCCCGCCTGGTGGAGGAAATCGACGAAAGCGTGCGCCCCATCGCTTCCAGCAGGCAGGTGGCGTTTTCCGCCGCCTCGGTGGAGGCGAAGCTGGTGTGCGACCGGGAGCTGATTAAATCCCTGCTGTACAACCTGATCGACAACGCGGTAAAGGCGTCCCAGCCGGGAACGTGCGTGACGCTTAACGCCTATTTTACCCAGGACGGCGTCATGGAGTTTTCCGTAGCCGACCAGGGCAGCGGTATTCCCAAGGAAGAGCTGGATAAAATTTTCGAGCCCTTTTACCGGGTGGACAAGGCCCGGTCCCGGAAATACGGCGGAGCTGGACTGGGACTGGCCTTGTGTATGGAAATTGCTCATGCTCACGCCGCGACTCTAGAAATCGAAAGCGAGGTCGGCAGGGGAACGGTGATCCGCCTGCGCTTTGACGGAAAAGGAAAGGGGTCGGTGCTGTGAGATTTGATAAAAACACCGGGAAAACCATAGCGTTCGCCTGCGTGATTTTATTCGCCGGCATCCTGTTTTCCACCTGGGTTCTGCCCGCTGCCACAGAGGATAAAAGTGAGCAGGCGATCGTAATGCCGGTGACGCTGAATAACCCGCAGAAAATTATCGAAAGCCCCGCGATGAAAGCGGATCCGCAAAAGCTGTACCCGGCGGCCTACAGCCTCCGGGAACCGCTGAATACCAGTCAGATTGACGAAACGGTGGTTCAGGCAAGGAATCTGTTTTTGAAGAACGTCAGCGAGGATGTGGAATACCTGTTCAATCTGAAGATAGACAGCGTGATTATGGAGAAATACGCTGAGGCCTGGAGACTGACGCCGGGAAAGGTAACGGTGCCTTCCGAGCCGGTATGGGAGCCTGATGACGCTCAAAGCGGCGGCGTGTCGCCTCAAACCGGCAGCGGGCCGGAAGGAACCTTATCAGAGCCAGGCGCTGAGGATCCTGAGAGCGGAAGCACAGGAACCAGCGAGGAGCCTCAGGACAGCTCTTTAGAGCCTTCTGATGAGGAAAAAGAGCCGGAGGCAAAGCTTCAGCAGGAGGAATATGAAAGGCAGCAGGAGGAGTATCAAAAGCGTCTCCGGGAGTATGAACAGTATCTTTATGAGGAGGAAAAGGGCGACGCCTTTTCGCTGGATATCCTATTTACCGACGCCAAATCCACTACCTGGCGCATTACCGCCTGCGGTTATGCGGATGAGATCATCGCGCTGCACTGTGTCAAGGAGGATATCGAGGTGACGCCGGTCAGTATTTTTCAGGAAAGGAGCCTGGATTTAGCGGATACTGTTACGGCGAAAATGGACAGCGCGGTTTCTCTGTTTTATTCCAGAATAGGCTCGATAAGAGATGTGAATGATATCTATGAGAATGGGTATTATTGGAATTATATGGAGCTGTGCTTAGAGTCGCCCTCCTCAGAGCTCTACTGGAATATTTATGGATGGACGCCGGACCGGGTTCTGATCGCCGGATTCCGCGCGGAAACGAATACTCCGGTTTGCTATGGCCTGGTTCCTTGGTCAGAGAGCCTTTCTGACCTTTTGCTTGGATACGGCTATGATCCGGAGGTGTTCAGCGGCGCGGGCGGCTACGGATATTGAGTTTTTTTACGGAAAGCCTTTCCACCTATGGGAAAATTTGATATAATAATTCATTATGGAAGAATAAAGGGGAAATGAACATGGAAGTCAGAACACGGTATGCGCCGAGTCCTACCGGGTTTATGCATGTGGGTAATCTGAGAACGGCGCTTTATGAATATTTGATCGCCAAATCCCAGGGCGGGAAATTCATTCTGCGGATCGAGGACACCGACCAGGAGCGGCTGGTGGATGGCGCTGTGGAGGTAATCTACCGCACGCTGGATATGGTAGGCCTGAAGCATGACGAGGGCCCGGATGTGGGCGGTGAATACGGCCCGTATGTACAGAGCCAGCGAAAGGATATGTACAAGCCCTATGCGGAACAGCTGGTGAAAGAGGGCAAGGCTTATTACTGCTTCTGTACCAAAGAAAGGCTGGACGCCCTCCACCAGGAGCAGGGCGTCGGCGGCGGTTACGACCGCCACTGCCGGGATCTGCCCCAGGAAGAGGTAGACAGGCTTCTGGCTCAGGGAGTCCCCTATGTTATTCGTCAGAAAATGCCGCTGGAGGGCTCTACCACCTTCCAGGACGCGGTTTACGGAGAGATCACGGTGGAAAATAAGGAGCTGGAGGATCAGATTCTGCTGAAGGCCGACGGCTATCCGACCTATAACTTTGCCAACGTTATCGACGATCACAGTATGCATATCACCCATGTGGTGAGGGGATGTGAATATCTGTCCTCTGCGCCGAAATACAACCTTTTGTATGAGGCGTTCGGCTGGGAGGTTCCCACTTATGTGCATTTGCCGCTGATTATGGGGAAAAATGAGGATGGCAGCGTTTCCAAGCTTTCCAAGCGCCACGGCGCCACCAGCTTTGAAGACCTGATGGCGGACGGCTATCTGCCGGAGGCCGTCACCAACTATATCGCCCTGCTGGGCTGGTGTCCTAAGGATAATCAGGAAATGTTCACCCTGGAAGGCCTGGCGGAGAGCTTCTCCATCGACGGCATCAGCAAATCGCCGGCGGTGTTCGACTATGATAAGCTGACCTGGTTTAACGGGGAGTATATCCGCGGGAAATCCCCGGAGGAATTTTTACAGCTGGCGAAGCCTTATTTCCGGCAGGCGTTCCCGGATACGGAGGCCCCTTATCCCAAGCTGGTGGAAATTCTTCAGCCCCGGGTTACCAGGCTGACGCAGATTCCTGAGATGATCGGCTTTTTCCAAAAGCTTCCCGGCTACGAAAAGGAGCTGTTTATCAATAAAAAAAGCAAGACCAACCTGGAAAATTCCAAGGAGGTTTTAGAGGATACCATCGCGCTGCTGGAAGCTCTGCCTAATTGGAATCATGATGGGATCCACGATTGCCTGATTCAGTACGCCCAGGAGAAAGGCCTGAAAAACGGCACCGTTATGTGGCCGGTGAGAATCGCGGCCGCCGGGCAATTGGTCACGCCGGGGGGCGCGATTGAAATTTTAGAAATCCTGGGCCGTGAGGAAAGCCTGCGGCGCCTGCGCCTGGGCCTTGCCAAACTATAAGAAGGGAGTATGCTTCATGCCGGAAATTGTAAAGCCAGCGGAAGGGGAAGAAACCCCATCGAATTTTATACAGGACTATATTGTGGAGGATTTGAAGGCGGGAGGACAATTTGAGGGAAAGCAGGTTCACACCCGTTTTCCTCCAGAGCCTAACGGCTATCTGCACATCGGCCACGCCAAGGCTGTCTGCATCGACTTTGGCACGGCGGAAAAGTTTGGCGGAATCTGCAATCTGCGAATGGACGACACCAATCCTACCAAGGAAGACGTGGAGTACGTGGACGCTATAAAGGAGGATATCCATTGGCTGGGGTTTGACTGGGACGACCGGTTTTACTATGCCTCCGAGTACTTTGAGAAAATGTACGAGTTTGCCTGCCGCCTGATTGAAAAAGGGCTGGCCTATGTGTGCCAGCTGACTCCCGAACAGATGCGGGAAAACCGGGGAGATTTGACCCATCCGGCGGTAAGCCCTTATCGGGACCGCCCTAAGGAGGAAAGCCTGGAGCTGTTCCGCAGAATGAGAGCCGGGGAGTTCGAGGATGGAAAAATGACGCTGCGGGCTAAAATCGATTTGGCCTCCGGCAATTTCAATATGCGCGACCCGGTTATCTACCGGATCAACCGGGCCAGGCACCACCGCACCGGAGATACCTGGTGCATTTATCCTATGTATGATTTCGCCCATCCTATCGAGGATATGCTGGAGGGAATCACCCATTCCCTATGTTCCCTGGAGTTTGAGGACCATCGGCCTTTGTACGACTGGGTGGTTGATAATGTGGACGGCCCCTGTAAGCCGCGGCAGATCGAATTCGCCAGATTGGGCATTGACCATACGGTGATGAGCAAAAGAAAGCTGCGGGCTTTGGTGGAAAACGGTCACGTATCCGGCTGGGATGATCCCAGAATGCCCACCCTGGGCGGCTTGAGAAGAAGAGGGTATACCCCGGCCTCCATCCGAAATTTCTGCGATAGAATCGGTGTTTCTAAGGTGAATTCCACGGTGGACTACGGCTTTTTGGAGCACTGCCTGCGGGAGGACTTGAATCTGAACGCCCAGCGCACTATGGCGGTGCTGCGGCCGATTAAGCTGATCCTGACCAATTATCCGGAAAATAAAACCGAGACGTTTGAGGTAGAGAATAACCCCAACCGCCCGGAGGACGGCACCCGCACGGTGACCTTCTCCAGAGAGCTTTACATCGAGGCCGATGATTTTATGGAAGAACCCGTGAAGGGCTATTTCCGGCTGTTCCCCGGCAACGAGGTGCGGCTGAAGACCACCTATATCGTCCGCTGCACCGGCTGCAAAAAGGATGACGACGGCAACGTGGTGGAGGTATACGCGGAATACGACCCTGAGACCAGGGGAGGCAATACTCCCGACGGCAGAAAAATTAAGGGGACCATCCACTGGGCCGATGCGAAAACTGCTTTGGACGCCGAGGTCCGCTTGTACGATAACCTGTTTTTGGATCCGGAGCCCGAGGCCGGTGACAAGGACTTTTTGACCCTGTTAAATCCCAATTCCCTGGAGATTCTCACCGGCTGCAAGGTGGAGCGGGGCTTACAGGACGCGCAGGCGCCCCGGTCGTTCCAGTTTATGCGTTTAGGGTATTTCTGTCTTGATAATAAGGACAGCAAGCCGGGAAGGCTGGTGTTCAACCGTTCCGTATCTCTGAAGGACAGCTTTAAGCCAAAGAAAAAATAACGAAATAGGGAAAGGTCGGGGATTACAGAAGATCTGTAATCCCCGACCTTTTTGATGTTCGCTGGAAACAAACCGCCGGGTAGAAAGGCGCGGTTTCCCAGCTGCCGGCCTTCAATGCAATGGAGAAATCAATTTTTCCCGTTGTGCTTCGGGCTTGCTGTTTGAGTTGGATGACATGAAAAAGACCGGAGCAAATCAAATAAGCTCCGGCCTTTTTCACGGAATTTTATTGAGCGTTCCGAGAGCGATTGAAGGCAAAATTATTTTCTATCAGCCTGTGCGGCAGGAAAAATTAAAAAGACAACGGTTCAGAGACGCTCGAAAGCCGTCATACCGGCATCATTTGAGCGCCGGACAAGGCAAAATACAGTACGACCACTATGCCCAGTACAATCCGGTACCAGCCGAAGGCCTTGAAATCGTGCTTTTTGATAAAGCCCATCAGGAACCGGATGGCCAGCATGGAAACGATAAAGGAAATCACCATGCCTACCAGCAGAATACCCAGCTCAGGCCCCGAGAAGCCGCCGCCCTCCACCAGAAAGATCAGAATTTTTACGCCGCTGGCGCCCAGCATCGCCGGAATCGCCAGGAAAAAGGAAAACTCAGCGGCTACAAAACGGGAGCAGCCAAGGAACACAGCGCCGAGGATAGTAGCGCCGGACCGGGAGGTGCCGGGAATCAGCGCCAGCATTTGGCATACGCCGATCAGCAAAGCCATCTGGTAGGTCAATTCAGAAAACTTTTTTACCTTGGGCTGTTTGTTCCGGCTTTCCAGAATCAGGAACAGAACGCCGTAAAGAATCAGCGTGGCGGCAATGACATAGGGAGTGGAAAGGACGCTGTCAATGACGTCGTTGAACAAAATTCCAATGATGCCGGCGGGAACGCTGGCCACAAGCACCTTTCCCCACAGGGAAAAGGTGTTTTTCTTTTCCCGCTCTGTTTTCTTAGGAGAAAAAGGGTTCAGCTTATGAAAATAAAGCACCACAACCGCTAAAATAGAACCAAACTGGATCAGCACCTTGAACATATCAAAGAATTCCTGATTCCGGGCCGGATCCGCCGCTACCGTCAGAGGGGTAAATTGGTTCAGCAGAATCAGGTGCCCGGTGCTGCTGATGGGAAGCCATTCGGTAATTCCCTGCACGATGCCGAATAAAACGGATTTTAAATATTCTAGAATTATTTCCATGCCGTCATCTCCTTGTTTTGGGTATGCCCTTTTATCCTATGAGCCGCCGGACAAAAACATGTTTTTCCTTTCGTTTTTTAGAGAAGAGAACAGATTTTTACGGAAAGGCCTGCCGCGCTCCTGTTCGTAAGCTGTTTCTCTGTCCGGCAGGGGGCCTTTTTCGAGTGCCGGAATCCGGCCGAGAAAAACACGCCAGGGTCAATGCTCAGCTTGACGCAGCCGATCCTATCGATTTCTGCGGCAACGCGAAACCTGTTTAGCAGGATACGATATCCTTTTGTTCGGCGGCCTTAGAAGGACCAAAGCCTGCGAAAGAGCCTTCCGGGAATTTTATGCGGCACAGCACCGCTGAAGCGGGGCGGCCTTGCCTGCGCAGTATTCGGAAGGCTAGGCGGTTGTTTATTTCACGGACGGGATTTTTACATCCACGTCTACGTCGGCGTCATAATCCACACCGTCAATCCCAAAGCCGAAAAGCTGGTAAAAATCCTTCCAATAACCGTCTAGGTCGGCGTATTGCTTTAGATTTTCATCCGTAACCTGATTCCAAAGCGAATCGACGGCGCTTTGAACCCTGGAATCCATTTCCCAGTCGTCCATACGAATGCGGTTCTCCTCATCCACAGGAATCGGAGAGGCGAACAGCTTTTTCCGAAGCAAACGGTCCATTTGCTCGATACAGCCCTCATGGGTTCCTTGTTCCTTCATCACATGGAACAGAATGGAGATATACAGCGGCACCACGGGAATGGCGGCGCTGGCCTGAGTGACCAGGGCCTTATTCACCGAAATGAAAGCCTTGCCGCCGATGGCCGACAATTGCTCGGTAATGCGGAGGGCGGTTTCCTGCAAATCCTTTTTGGCTTGTCCGATGGAACCGTTTTTATAAATAGCGTGGGTTACCTCAGGCCCGATATAGGAATAAGCCACTGTGGCAAAGCTTTGTGCGAGAAGTCCCTTTTCTTTCAAGAGGTCGATCCAAAGCTGCCAGTCCTCTCCGCCCATCACCTTGACGGTTGCGGCGACCTCCTCGCCGCTGGCAGGCTCGATGGAAACCTCTTTAATCTGATTGGTGCTCAGGTCGATGCTCCGGCTTTTAAAAGGAGCGCCTACCGGTTTTAAAACAGAGGAGTAGGTGCGTCCTTCTGCGTCTGTGCGGCGGGGAGCGGCCACACTGTAAACCAGCAGGTCGATTTGTCCCAGATCCTTTTGAATGAGTTCAGCCGCTTGTTCTTTCATTTCCTGGGAAAAAGCGTCGCCAATCAACGTCTTTGCGTAAAGGCCATCCTCCAGGGCATAGGTTTCAAAGGCCGCGTTATTATACCATCCGGGAGTACCGGTGCGCTTTCCGGAAGCGGGATGGTCATAGGACACACCGATGGTTTTCGCGCCGCAGCCGAATGCGGCCGCGATCCGCGTGGCCAGCCCAAAGCCGGTGGAACAGCCTACCACCAATACGTTTTTACATCCGGTCATAGCGCCTTGGGCTTTCACATAGGCGATTTGATCCGCGACATGGCGCGCGCAGCCGACAGGATGGGCGGTGGTGCAGATAAATCCTCTGGTTTTTGGTTTTACAATCATGAAAAAGCCTCCTAATTGTCTTCTATGGCGGTAAAGCCAGGAAATTTCCATGGAATAAAATAGCAGTACAATTATTTTATTATAGCATAGCCGGGAAAGAAAGGGCAAGCTTTCCGGAAAAGTTTCGAGACGCTCAGCGGTCATAACAAAGGAATGTCGTCCATATAACTAGTACCAGATTAGGGGGAATGCCTATGATCATTGCGCTGGTGGGAAACCCAAACTGCGGCAAAACCACGCTGTTTAACGCGCTTACCGGCAGCACTCAATATGTGGGTAACTGGCCGGGTGTGACGGTGGAAAAAAAGCTGGGGGTACTCCGGGGAAACCCAAGGGTAACTGTGGCGGACCTTCCGGGGATTTATTCCTTGGAGGCAGCCAGTCCTGATGAGAAGGCAGCCCGCGCGTTTTTAGAAAAAGAGCGTCCGGATGTAATTTTAAATATCATAGACGCCACCAACCTGGAGCGAAACCTATATTTGACCACACAGCTGCTGGAGCTGGGAATACCTCTCGTGCTGGCCTTGAACGTGATGGATATGGTGGAGAAAAAAGGGGACCGGATCGATATCCCGCGCCTTTCCAAAGAGCTCGGCTGTCCGGTGGTTCCGATGGCTGCTTCCAAGGGAAAGGGAGTCCGGGAGGCGGCGGAGGCCGCTGTAAGCTTAGGACTGCGGCGGGAGAGAACCCTTGCCGGCTGTCCAAAAGGCAAAGAAGACGGCCGTCAAGCTGGCGGGGCGGCGTCTCAGCAGGTTCTGAAAGGAAAAGATGCAGACGCTGTTCTTCCTGACGAAGCGGCGGCTTCCATGAGGTACCGAGAGGTTGACCGATTAGTGGCTTTGACGGTACGAAGAAACCATAAAGCGCGGAATACTACCAGGCAAATCGACAGGATTTTGATGAACCGTCTTTTAGGGTTTCCTATTTTTGCGGCTCTTATGTGGGCAGTATATATGGTTTCCGTCAATCTGGTGGGGGGAACAGTGACCGGCTGGCTTCAAGAAAAGCTCTTTCAAGACCTGATTGGCGGGAGCCTTTTGGATCTGCTGGAAGCTATGGGTACGGCCCAATGGTTGCAAAGCCTGTTGACAGACGGCCTGCTGAGGGGAGTAGGGGCTGTGCTCAGCTTTCTGCCGCAAATTGCCGTGCTGTTCCTGATCCTCTCTTTGCTGGAGGACTGCGGATATATGGCCCGGGTAGCTTTCCTGATGGACCGGCTGCTGAAGCGGCTTGGACTTTCCGGAAAATCTTTTATCCCATTTTTAGTAGGCACAGGGTGCTCTGTTCCCGCGATTATGGCCAGCCGGACGATAGAGGATCAAACCAGCCGGCGCCTGACTATTTTTTTAACGCCGTTCATCCCTTGCAGCGCCAAGCTTCCCCTATTTGCTTTGCTGGGGGGCGCTTTTTTTCCAGACAAAACCTGGGTAGCCCCCTCTATGTACTTTGTTGGGATGGGCGCGGCAATTTTTGCCGGGCTGTTATTAAAAAAATGGAAGCCGTTTCACAGGGAAGCCTCCGGGTTCGTCATGGAGCTTCCGGACTATCGTTTGCCGAACCTGAAAAGCGTGGGAAGAAGGGTATGGGAACGGATAAAAGCGTTTGTGGTAAAGGCTGGCACTATTATCTTTATCGGCTGCGGTATTTTATGGTTTTTACAGAGGTTTGACCGGACGCTTGCCGTCAGCCAGCCATCTGAAAGCATTTTAGCCGATTTGGGCAGGTGCCTAGCGCCGTTATTTACTCCCTTAGGCTTCGGCAGGTGGGAAGCGGCGGTGGCCGCCTTATCCGGCGCCTTAGCGAAAGAAAATATTGTGGCGGCCCTGGAAATTCTGCTGCCCCGGACTGGAGCTCCGGTAGCGGACGGCGCGGCGGCCTGGGGGCTTTCCTCCGTATTTACCCCGCTGAGCGCTTACAGCTTTATGCTGTTCAACCTGCTGGCGGCTCCCTGCATTGGTGCGGTCAGTGCCATGAGAAAGGAGCTGGGCTCCTGGAAATGGACACTGGCTGCGGTGGGCTTCCAAACAGGTACCGCATATCTTGTAGCAATGCTGGTGTATCAAACGGGCTTGGCCCTGTTCTATGGTGGCAGCCTTTTATTTACTGCCGCTATTTGGGGGCTGACCGGCCTGATTTTATGGCAGCTGACCTGCTTACAGGGAAAAAACCAACCGAGGAAAAAATCAAGAACCGCGGCCTGATTCTCCTGGCAGAATCATAGGCAGCGGTTCTTCTTTTATAATGTTCAGCTATTTTCGGAACGCAAAAGCGCCGCGGTATTGCAAAAATAACTGCTCTCCCAGGAGCACCGAGGAAAGCAGGAGCAGGCATATCGCTGATTGGCTTATAGCGCCTAAGGCTTTGCCTCAGCCGCCGATGCGGCAAAGCCCCAAGGCAGCTGCCTGCGGCGTCCGCTGAGGGAGGCAAAAAGCGGAACAAAGCACAAGATCCTTTACCAGCCTCTGCATGTCTGCGGGAAACGGCTCACAAAAAGGCGGTTTGCCGGAGCTTCGGCAGCGGACGAGCCGTACCGGCCGGCGGCGCGGCAAGGAAATAAGCGCTTATAGAACCTCTACCTGAAAGCCCGCCATTACATCCAGCGCTTTTTGATTCAGGCCGGGATCATTGCTTGCCGTACAGTGGGAATCGACCACAATAGCGGCCTCCGGTAAAGCGGCCCTGGCCAAAACCGCGTTGGAAATTACACAAATATTGGATACCACGCCGCAAAGCTCGATGGACTCGTAGGGATGGCTTTTTAAATATTCCCCGAGCTCTAGAGAGCCGAAGGTCGGTTTTTCAAATACTGCCGCGGCCTTGGAAAGATAAGAGGCAGCCTTGCCGTAGACCTTCCAGCCATCGCTTCCTTTCAGACAGTGGGGAACCGGCAGCTTTTTCCCCTCCTGCGTGGAACTGTAATCCTGCCCGTGAGTGTCTAGAGTAAAGATAATGTCGTCCCCGTTTTTAAGATAGCTCTCAATTTTACGGCAGATCGGGTCCTCCAAAGAAACTGCCTGCTCAAACCCTAAGCTGCCGCTGACGAAATCATTTTGATAGTCGATCACCAAAAGTAGCTTTTTCATGATTACCACCTGTCCCTTTTGTTGTTGGCATCATCATACCACATAAATTGAAACTTTGGTAGCGGTTAAAGCTGTTTTTTATATTATAAATTAAGATAGTTAATAATATATAAATATTATTAATACTAATTATTCTATAGTTATAATGCTGTTTAAAATTTAACTATTATCTAATATTTGGAAAAAATGGATGATTTTTTTCCGGTAAAATATGATTAAAACGAAAAATAAAATTGGTCAATTTGTAAAATTTATCGGGAAAAGTATAGAAATATGAAAGGATTTAACGTACACTTAACATTGAAGTAATAAACTCATAATGAAATTGTAAAAATGAATTCAAAAATGCAAGGATCTGAAAATTGAGACGGGTGGGATAGTATGGAAATAGGGAGTATGTTGATGCAGCTGGCCGGAGGCCTTGGGTTGTTCTTGTTCGGAATGAAGCTTATGGGGGACGGCCTTGAAATGGCGGCCGGCTCAAAGCTGAGAGGAATGATCGAGCGCTTGACCAAAAACAAGTATATGGGCGCTTTGGTTGGCTTGGTGGTTACGGCTGTCATTCAAAGCTCCTCTGCCACCACGGTGATGGTGGTAGGCTTTGTAAATGCTGGACTGATGAATTTAGCCCAGGCGGTAGGCGTGATCATGGGTGCTAATATCGGTACTACGGTCACCGGTGTGATGATCGCTATCAATCTAACCGCGATCGCGCCGCTGGCGGTTCTCATCGGCGTGGTAATGATATCCTTTATCAAGCGAAACAGCGTTAAGCATATCGGCCAGATCATCGCGGGCTTCGGAATTCTCTTTATGGGCATGAAAATGATGAGCACCGCTATGGAACCTCTCTCTGAGTCTGAGGTTTTTACCAGCCTGATGACCTCTTTCTCAAACCCGCTTTTGGGCGTGCTGGTCGGTCTGGTGTTTACCGCGATTATCCAAAGCTCCTCCGCCTCTGTCGGCGTACTTCAGGCGTTGGGCGCGGCTGGCGCCATCACTCTTCCAAGTGCGATTTATGTGATTTACGGTCAAAATATCGGCACCTGCGTCACCGCGCTGATTTCCAGCGTGGGCACCAGCAAGACGGCGAGAAGAACCGCGGTGGTTCACTTAATGTTCAATGTATTTGGCGCAATCCTGTTTATCGTCATCAGTATGCTGTTTCCCTTTGCGGAGCTGGTTCAAAGAATCGCCCCGGGCAACGTGATGGCTCAGATTTCGATTGTCCACGTGATTTTTAATATTGTTTGCACCGCGATCATGCTTCCTCTGAGCAGCCTGCTGGTAAAGGTTGCCTGTAAAGTGATTCCGGGCTCTGATCCGGTCAAAAGCTCCAACTCCTTGGCTTATCTGGATGCCAGAATTCTGAGCACTCCTCCGGTCGCCGTTGCCCAGCTGTTTAAAGAGGTGGACCGTATGGGGCAGCTTGCTAAGGAAACCTTAGGGATGGCCATGGACGCCTTGATTACCCAAGATAATACTAAGGTGGATCAAATCTATGAAAATGAAAATACGATCAATTTCCTAAACCGGGGGATCGCGGAATATCTGGTAAAAATCAACGGCTTGGATTTGGAGGATTATGACCGGCAGGCCTTGGGCTCGATGTACCATGTCATCAGCGATATGGAGCGGATCGGGGATCACAGCGAGAACCTGTGTGAGCTGGCCCAGACCCTGAAGAAATCCAAGCAGAAATTCAGTCCCTGGGCGGTGGAGCAGGCCACGGAGATGCGAAACCGGGTGGAGGCGATGCTGGAAGAGGCATTGCAGATGTTTGCCAGCCGGGAAACTCAGCCCCAGATGGCGGCGGATATCAACCGCCGGGAGGAAATCATCGACGATGCCACACAGGAGTTGAAGGATCTCCATATTGAGCGGCTGAACCAAGGAAAGTGCTCTGTGGTTGCGGGAACGGTGTTTATGGACATGCTCACCAACCTGGAGCGAATCGCCGACCATTGTACGAATATCGCTTATTCCATGACCAACCAGAAAAACCACGAGCTGCAAAGCACGATCCCCGTGGAGCCGGTGGCGGTAAGGTAATTTTGAAATTTTCAATTAGCTGGATATGAGAAAAATATACTCGAAAGAGCAAGCCTGTGCGGGCTTGCTCTTTTTGATTGATATTAAATGAAAAAATAGCTATAATAAATAGATAATAGAGCTTTTAGAAAGGAGGAGACCTTCGTTGCGTTTCACCATCAGCCCCTGCACCTCGCAAGGGGATACGGTATTTTTGATTTATGACGAAGCAGGAGAGGTGCGCTACAGGGTGACCAGAAGTAAAAAGCCCGCCGGCTCCGTACTGCTGCTTACTGATTCTCAGGGAACTGCGGCCGCCAAAATTAAGCAGAGGGTGTTTCCTCCTATTATCCGGTACGGGATTTCGCCGGCGGAGGGGAAAAATCTCAGCGTTACCTTGCGGATTTCCGGGAATGGGATTCCCCAGCAATTGGTTTTGGGCGGGGTCACCTGGCATTTCCGGGGCGATTTGGTGGCGCGGAATTTTGACGTGATTGATGTTGACTCCAGCGTGCTGCTAAGCCATCAAAAATGCTGGAAGGATAGAATGGACTGCTTTGCGGTGGAAATCCGTCAGCCGGCGTTTGAGGTGCCGCTGCTTTGCGTCTGTTTGTGTGTGGATCTTACTACAGAAGGCGATATCAACGCCGTAGTTGCTATAAATTAGAAGGAATCGGCCCGGATTTTAAGTGATTCTATCATTGTACGAGTCCTGCTCCTTGTGATATAATAGAGTGTAAAATTGATGAAAAAAGAAAATGAAAGCAAGTAACAGGAAAAAGAGGTAAGCTTGAATGGATGTAAGAGAGAATTTGCGGAATATTGCCATTATCGCCCATGTAGACCACGGCAAAACCACCCTGGTGGATCAGATGCTGCGGCAAAGCGGTATTTTCCGGGCGAACGAGGCGGTGGCGGAACGGGTAATGGATTCCAATGATTTGGAGCGGGAGCGCGGGATTACCATTCTTTCTAAAAATACGGCGGTCATGTATCAGGATACGAAAATTAATATTGTGGATACTCCCGGTCACGCCGATTTTGGTGGCGAGGTAGAGCGGATCCTGATGATGGTGGATGGCGTTCTGCTGCTGGTGGACGCTTTTGAGGGCTGTATGCCCCAGACCCGGTTTGTGCTGAAAAAGGCTCTTGGCTTGGGAAAGAGGCCTGTGGTTGTGGTGAATAAGATCGACCGTCCCGGCGCCCGGCCTGCCGAAGTGGTGGATGAGGTGCTGGATTTGTTTATTGAGCTGGGCGCGGATGATGACCAGTTGGAGTTTCCGGTGATTTACGCCTCCGGCAGAGACGGCTACGCTACCACGGATCCGGCTGTGCCCGGCAAGGATATGACCCCGTTGTTTGAGGCTATTTTGAAATATGTGCCCGCCCCGAAGGGAGAATTGAACGGACCGCTGCAGATTTTGTTTTCCAATATTGATTACGATGATTATGTAGGCCGTATTGGCGTGGGCAGAGTGGAGCGCGGCCAGGTGAAAACCGGCCAAAGCGTTGTCCTGTGCCACAACGATGGTACGACCAAGCAGGCCAGAATTACTAAAATGTACCAATTTGAGGGCTTGAAAAGGGTAGAGGCCCAATCCGCCGCCCTGGGGGACCTAATTGCGGTGTCCGGAATTACGGATCTGAATATCGGCGAGACTGCCTGCGATCCCGAATGTGTAGAGCCCCTGCCCTTTGTAAAGATTGACGAGCCGACGGTGTCTATGATGTTCATGGTGAATAACAGCCCCTTTGCCGGCCGGGAGGGAAAATACGTCACCTCTCGGAATATCCGGGACCGGCTCTTCAAGGAAGTGGAAACCAACGTAGCCATGCGGGTGGAGGAAACGGATTCCTCCGATACCTTTAAGGTCAGCGGCCGGGGAGAGCTGCATCTTTCCATTCTGATCGAAACCATGCGCCGGCAGAACTATGAATTTCAGGTTTCCAGGCCTACGGTGATTTATAAGACCATCAATGGAAAGCTTTGCGAACCGATGGAGCTTTTGATGATCGAGGTGCCTGACAATTACGTGGGCGCTGTGATGGAAAAGCTGGGCACCCGCAAGGCGGAGCTTTTGAATATGGGCACCCGGGAAACGGGCACCACCCATCTGGAGTTTAAAATTCCCGCCAGAGGGCTGATGGGCTACCGCTCTGAATTTTTGACCGATACCAACGGTAACGGAATCATGAACCATGTGTTTGACTGCTATGAGCCGTACAAGGGCGATATTTTACAGCGGCAGCAGGGCTCTTTGATCGCTCACGAAACGGGGGAAACCACAGGCTATGGCTTGTTTGCCGCCCAGGACCGGGGCAGATTGTTCGTAGGTCCCGGCGTTCCGGTCTATGAGGGGATGATCGTGGGAGCGTCTCCAAAGTCCGAGGATATCACGGTGAATGTGTGTAAGAAAAAGCACGTGACCAATACCCGGGCCGCCGGCTCCGACGAGGCGCTGAAGCTGACTCCTCCCAGTATTATGAGCCTGGAGCAGTCCTTGGAATTTATCACCGACGATGAGCTGGTGGAGGTCACGCCAAAGAGCATCCGGTTGAGAAAGACGATTTTGAATAAGGAACAACGGATGAAAAATGCCAGCCGGAAAGGATAAGCTTTTTCCCTGGTTCCTAAGGCGGGCGCTGGGAGAGGTGTCCGCTTTTTTTATGTATCCGTTTGATTGGCTGCGCGGCGGATGTTCCTTTGATACCGCTTTTGGCGCTGACGGGAATGCTGCCCCTTAGGTTGAGTACCGGCGTATCGGATAAATCGTACTTTCCAGTGAATTTTAAGCAGGTCCGCGGATACTCCGCCCGATCGGGCGGGGCGTTGTGCCGCTGAAAGGAGAAACTGTCTTGGAAATTTTCGACGTAATGCTGAAAGCAGCCTATCTTGGACTGACCGGAGTAGGAATGCCGTTAGCAGTGCTGGCATATTTGATTTATGGAAGCCTGAAATGCGGAACCCGAACCGGCGGCCTGCTGTTCTGCGGTCATCTGCTGGTTTCCGTGCTGGCGGGCGGCGTGGTGTTTTTAGGCGGCGGATGGATCTTCGAATCAAGCGCGGCGGGCGCTTTTCTGAATTTCGCAGCGGCCGCGGCGGCTGCTGCAGCGGGCGTCAGCCTGTTGGTATCCGTATTCCGTGACCACGCCTTCATGGATCGGGAATTAGCGGTTCAGGCGGAACCGGAGCCAGAGCCGGAATATCAGGATATCTATTCCCAATCGGGCCCGGCTTCGGCTCGAAGATCTGTGAAAAAGCGTCCCCAGGCGGGAGAAAATATTTTTTTGTTCGGCTTGGTCTTTACCCTTACGGATGTTCATTGGCTGACCTGGCTCAGCGTATCCGCCAAGTCCCTGACGGTTCAGGCTTTTGAGTCCGGCGGCTCCGGCTTTTTAGGCGTGGCGTCCGCCTTGCTCTTTTTGGTCGTTTTCATTCTGTTTGAGATGATTTTGTTTCTGGCGCTGTCCAAAATCATTTCATTATTTCAGGGGATTCTGGCGCACTGGGTTTTCCGGATCATAGCGGGAGTTTGCGGCGGGCTGCTGGTGGTTTCCGCCGTGGGAAAAGCGATCGATATGGTGAAGGACTTAGGGATGTTGAGTTTTTAACTGGGAACTATGATGATGGGAGAGCTTCCATGGAGTTTGTAATTCTTGACCTGGAATGGAACGGAACCTACAGTAAAAGAAAAAGCGGCTTTTTCAACGAGATTATAGAATTCGGCGCGGTTAAGGTAAACGACCGCCTGTGCGTGGAGGATACCTTCTCCGTGGTGGTAAAGCCCCAAATTGGTAAGAAGCTCAGCAGCAAGGTCAAAAACCTGACGAACATCAGCAGTGAGGAGCTGGGGCTGGGCGTTACGTATACCAGGGCGGTAAGTAAATTTAAAAAGTTTTTAGGAAACGCAGTTCTGATGACCTGGGGAACCTCGGATATCTTAGCCCTGATGGAAAACCATCAATATTATTGGGGCACGGACCGCCTGGACTACATAGAGGGCTATGTCAATCTGCAAAGCTTTTGCGAACGGCGCGTGTACTATGAGAGGGGAAAGCAAATGGGGCTTTCCACTGCGGCTCAGCTTCTGGGCATCGATGTGCAGGGAATGGAGCATCATCGGGCGCTGGATGACAGTCTTTTGGCCTTGGCCTGTTTTCGAAGGCTTTATGATGAGGAAGAGCTGAAACCTTTCTTTGAGGATGCCTCAAAGGATCAATTTTATGATAAAATGCGGTTTAAAACGACCATCCTTTGCGATCTCAGCAATCCTCTGCTAAAGGATGCGGATATGAGCTTTGAATGCCCGGCGTGCGGGGCGGAGGCGAAAAGGAATGGCGAGTGGGAGTTTAAAAACAAAAGCTACCGGGCAGACTTCCGGTGTCCGTGCTGCGGCGGGGAATTTAAGGGGAGAATTCAGTTTAAGCTGAAGTACGAGGGCGTAGTGGTAAAAAAGACCACCGCCCGCAAGGAAGAAGAACCTGCGGGAGAAATGGCTGCGGCGGAGGAGGCTGACGGATAAAAAGAGGGCTGCTTCAAAAAAATTTGTCCGCTTGCATTGAAAGGCGCGGAGATTTAAAATGCGGCTTTTGCCTCCCTGCGGGAAGGCTGGCGCCGCCGGCGGCCCTCCCAATGCTTCCCCTCCGTTTCTGCGGCGGCGATCGCTGCTACGCGGGGAAGGCAGACCGAAAAAAGTGCTTTCCGGCTTATTGCCTGAAAAGCAGAAACAGTGACAGAATTCAGCGCCCCCTGAGGGCTAAGCCGGCTGGAAACCTTTCCGGAACGGCGGGAGGTATCTGCCCGCCGGTTTTGTTACTACGGAAAAGGGCTTGCCGGGAATAGGAGGAAGCTATGGTATTTCACAGCAGCGCGATGCGTCTTAACTTTAAGGAAGGGGTAGGCTATTTGACCTTTCCGGCCTTGGAAAGCTATCCCTTCGTCCGCCACGCCTTTTCCACCCGGCTGGGGGGCGTCAGCAAAGACGAGTTTTTTTCCATGAATCTCAGCTTTCACCGCGGAGACCCGGATGAAAATGTATTGGAAAATTACCGACGCATCTGCGGGGCGGCAGGCTTTCCTTACGAGGGGCTGACCGCTTCGGCGCAGGATCATCACACCTTTATTCGGCGGGTGGGAAGGCAGGATAGAGGCGTCGGCATTTTCCGGCCCAGAGATTTGGAAAGCGTGGACGGCTTGGTCACCGACGAGCCGGATGTGGTGCTGGTTACCTATTATGCCGACTGTGTTCCCCTTTACTTTTTAGACCCGGAAAAGAGGGTGATTGGCTTGGCTCATGGCGGATGGCGGGGGACTGCCGGCCGGATCGGACGGAAAATGGTAGAGAAAATGAAGGCGGAATACGGATGCCGTCCGGAGCGGATCATAGGAGCGATCGGCCCGTCTATAGGAGCCTGCTGCTATGAGGTGGATGAGCCGGTGGCAAGGGAGTTTTTGGCTCTTTCTGACCTGGAAACGGAAAGATTTGTTATGGATAAGAAAAACGGAAAGTATAGCCTTGACCTGTGGGAGGCCAACCGGCAAATCATGGTCAGGGCCGGGATGCGTCCGGAAAATATTACAGTGACGGATTTGTGTACCCGTTGCAATCATGATTGGCTCATTTCCCACCGGGCAACCGGAGGAAAACGGGGCGGTATGGCGGCGATGATGTGTTTGGTGGAGCAGTGCAGCCGGGCGGAGGAAAAAGCATGACAGAGCTGATGCAGGCGTGCCGAATTTGTCCCCGAAGCTGTGGCGCCAGAAGGGAAAGAGAGAGCGGACAAGGCTTTTGCCGCATGGGTGTATTTCCCAGGGTAGCCAGAGCGGCCCTCCATTTTTGGGAGGAGCCATGCATCAGCGGAACGAGAGGATCCGGTACTGTGTTTTTCAGTGGATGTTCCCTTCGGTGCGCCTTTTGCCAAAATGAAGAAATCAGCGCCCGGGATTTTGGAAAGACGGTCGCCCCGGAGGAGCTTGCTCAAATATATCGGGAGCTGGAGGAGAAAGGGGCTCACAATATCAACCTGGTAAATCCAACCCATTTTGTCCCGGCGATTTTAGAAAGCTTCCGGCATTACCGGCCTAAGGTTCCAGTGGTGTATAACTCCAGCGGCTACGAGACGGTGGAAACCTTAAAGCTGCTGGAGGGGAGCGTGGATATCTATTTGCCGGACCTCAAATATTCCGACGAGGAAAAGGCGCGGAGATATTCCGGCGCAGGCGATTATTTCCAGGCGGCGTCCAAGGCAATCCCAGAGATGGTCAGGCAGACGGGAAGGCCGGTATTCGGTCAGGACGGTATGCTGGTAAGAGGAACGGTAGTCCGGCATTTGGTACTGCCTTTGGCTACGCAAAACGCCATTGGCGCGCTCCGGTTTTTGAAAGAAGCGTTTGGCGATCAGATTCTTGTGAGCCTGATGGGACAATACGTTCCCTATGGGAGAGTGCGCCTGGGGGAATTCCCTGAGCTCAACCGCAGGATCACCAGAAGGGAGTATGAGAAGGTGCAGGATGAGCTGTTCCGCCTGGAGTTAAACGGCTTTGTACAGGAGCTAAGCTCGGCAAAAAAGGACTTCATTCCCAGCTTTGATCTGACTGGCGTTGAAAGGAGAGAAGACGGTGAATAGGCTTAAGGAAGAACAGCGGGAGGAAAAGCGCCGCCTTTTGGGGCTTCCCATTTATTCTGCCTCAGAGGAGATTTTAAGCGCCGTCAGCCATGGGATTGGGGTGCTTTTATCGATCGCGGCGCTGGTGCTTCTTTTGGTGAGCGCTCCCGGCGATCCGATTGTGATTGTGTCCTTGTCTATTTACAGCGCCACGTTAATTCTTTTATATTTGGTTTCCACCCTGTATCACGCTTTAGGAGTGAACAAGGGAAAGAGGGTGTTTCGCATCTTGGACCATTGCTCCATTTTTTTGCTGATCGCCGGCACCTATACGCCTTTGAGCCTTGTCATCATCGGCGGAACGGTGGGGTGGGTGCTGTTTGGCGTCATCTGGGCGGCAGCCGTGGTGGGAATCGTATTTAACGCTGTTAATTTAAAGCGGTTCCAAAGGCTGTCGATGGTATGCTATATCTGTATGGGGTGGGCGGTGATTTTCGCCGCGAAGCCTCTGGCCGGCTCCATGCCCTTTTGGGAGATGATTCTTTTGCTGGCTGGAGGCGTTTTTTATACGGTAGGAGCGGCGCTGTATGGAATAGGTAAGAAAAGGAAGTATGTGCATTCCCTCTGGCATCTGTTCGTGCTGGCGGGAAGCATATTCCATTTTTTCTGTATCTACGGCTGTCTGTAGTCAAAAAGCATAATTAGATTTTTCATATTGGTATCGTCCAGACGTTTGGCAAGGCTTTCCAACGCTGCGCAAATAATTATCGCGAGGCATGCTGCGGAAAATGGAGAGCGCGCTATGCCGCGAAGCTGCTTTTACAGCGTCTTGGTGCTTCTGGAAAACGCAATCCGACCGCGGTGTCCAAAAGATGTGAGTGATATGCGGCGAAGAACGCTCCGACCCGCGGCGGCAGAGGAAAGTAAAACAGTTGTTTGCAGTGCCCGCTCGTAAGGGATTAGAAAAAATTTACAAAATAGGCACAAATATTACGCGGGGAATGGTATAATTATTCTATAAGATGCAAAATGGAAATGGAAGGGTGCATTGTTATGAAAAAGTTTTTAGGGGAATTTAAAGAATTTGCCTTGCGGGGTAACGTGATGGATTTGGCGATCGGCGTTATTATCGGCGCAGCGTTTCAAGCGATCGTTACGTCGCTGACGGGGGATATTATTTCCCCGCTGCTGGGCCTGTTCGGTCAGGTGAATTTTGACTCTTTGGCCATCACCGTGGGACAGGCCACGATCAGATACGGCGCGTTTCTGACTGCGGTGCTGAACTTCGTCATCATGGCTTTGGTAATCTTCCTGTTTGTGAAGCTGACCAATAAGCTGTCCAAATGGGGAAAAAAGCCAGTGGAGGAGCAAAAGGCTGCCACAAAGATTTGTCCCTACTGCTGCTCCGAAATTTCTCTGGAAGCAAAGCGCTGTCCCCACTGCACTTCGGTGCTGGACAATAACCAATCAGACGCTATTTAACAGCTTTGTCAATTCCGGCGGCGTAATTTGGAGGTTGAAACCATGGAGTATACCACAAAAGAAATGAGCTATGACGCCAGCAGCGGTGAAGGAAGAATTTTCGCCAGGGGGTTCGCTCCGGCGGATAAAAATGCGGTCCGGGGGATTCTCCAGATCGCTCACGGTATGGCGGAACACAGCCTCCGGTATGAAAGTTTCGCCAAATACTTGGTGGCGAAGGGATTTGTGGTTTGTGTCAACGACCATGCGGGGCATGGAAAATCGGCGGTGGATGAGGAGAGCTTTGGTTATTTTGGTCCGGGAGGCTATCAGAATCTGGTAAAGGATATGAATAAGCTGCGCCGGATTATCCAGGAAGACTTTCCCAGTGCTCCTTATATGCTCATGGGCCACAGTATGGGTTCTTTTTTGGCTAGGCGTTATCTCAGCGACTATGGTGAAGGAGTCAGCGCAGCGGTACTCTGCGGCACCAGCGCGGGTTTTTCTCCTGCTGTTATGAAGATGGGCCTAGCTTACGCCAACAGAATTGTAATGAAAAAGGGTCCCAAGGCTCATGACGACCAGCTAAAAAAATTAACCACTGGTGGGTATAACCGTTCCTTTCAGCCGGCCCGCACGGAGAATGACTGGCTCTCTCGGGATGAGGCTCAGGTGGATTTGTACAATCAGGATCCGTTGTGTGGATTCGATTTTACAGTGTCCGGCTATCGGGATTTGGTCACTCTGCTTTTCGACGTGAATAAGCCGCAGTGGTTCCGCTCCGTACCGACTGATTTTCCGATTTTAATGGTTTCTGGAGACCAGGATCCGGTAGGGGATTTTGGAAAGGGCGTTAGAAAAGTTTACCACCGTTTGGTGAAAACCGGCCATGATGTCAAGCTGATTCTTTATCCCGGCGGAAGACATGAAATTCTCAATGAAACGAATAGAGCACAGGTTTATGAGGATATCGCCTCGTTTTTGCTGAAAGCAACAGATTGATAAAAAAGGCAGCCGCTTTACTTGAAAGGCGGCTGCCTTTTTTACCGGCCGTTTTTAATACCGTATATAGATACTGTTAGTGTATACTTTCGCTTTTGACAGACGGCAGACCTGTTTCTGTGTTCTTTATAGATTGTTCTCAAGGATCATCGTCAGCATAATAAAAGGAGAGCGGAATAAAACCGCTCTCCTTTTTAGAGAATCCAGGAATTTAGGCGCAATACATTATTCCCTCGATTATTCACCAAAATATCTCTTTAAAAGGCCGGCGAAAGCCTTGCCGTGACGAGCCTCGTCGCGGGCCATCTCGTGGACGGTGTCGTGGATGGCATCCAGATTAGCGGCCTTCGCGCGTTTGGCCAGATCAAACTTGCCGGCAGTCGCGCCGTTTTCAGCCTCTACACGCATTTCCAGATTCTTCTTAGTGCTGTCGGTAACAACCTCGCCCAGAAGTTCGGCAAACTTAGCGGCATGCTCAGCCTCTTCATAAGCGGCCTTTTCCCAATACAGGCCGATCTCCGGATAACCTTCTCTGTGGGCGACACGGGCCATAGCCAAATACATACCAACCTCGGTGCACTCGCCGTTAAAGTTAGCTCTTAAATCCTCCATGATGTCTTCGCTAGAACCCTGGGCAACGCCTACTACGTGCTCAGCAGCCCAAGACATTTCGCCTTTCTGCTCCACGAACTTCTCTTTAGGAGCCTTGCACTGGGGGCAGAAATCAGGAGCGGTTTCTCCTTCGTAAACATAACCACAAACAGAGCATACAAATTTCTTCATTTTAAATTCCTCCAAATCATAATATTCTATCTTATAAAGGGCAAATCCCTTTATTTACTATTAACCGGCGTTCTTTTGGGCGTTAAGACATTCCTCGCAAATGCCATGAAACACTAGATCATGAGAATCAATCTGACAGCGGATTCGCTTACTAACATCGAAATCAAGCTGGGCGTCCTGCTCCACATCTTCCACATCCAAAACGCAGCCGCACTTGGAGCATATAAAGTGAGCGTGAGGAGCGGTGGTGCCATCCAATCGTTCCTGTCCTTCTACTACGCCGACGCTTATAATCAAACCATCTTCTTTGAATCGAGCAATGTTGCGGTAAACCGTGCCAAGACTTAAATCAGGATAAATTGGCTTTAATTTTTGATAGATCCAATCAGCAGTGGGATGAATATCGGTGGAACAGATGGCAGATAGAATGGCTTCTCTTTTCCGGCTGTAATTCTGTCTCTTTTCCATTTAGTTCTCCTAAAATCAATAATAGTTATTGTTTCTGTTTATAGAATAACACACATTTTTCCATTTGTAAAGTCTTTTTTCAAAGAAGTCATAAAAAAAGATTTTCCTCCTATATATAAAAGGAGCGTAGTTATTCGGGAGGACAGCGTAATGGAAAGAAAATACAGCCTGTTGAAACGAGGCGGGAAAGCGGCGGCGGGGGGAACTGTTCTGGGCTTGGCCTTGCTATTGTCCGTTTTGGGATTTCACGGAGGCCTTCTGCCGGCAAACGCCGTGCCTGAGGAATGCTGTGAGCTTCCCATCATTATGTATCACGGTTTGCTGAAGGAGGAAGCCCGGCAAGGAAAATACGTGCTTTCCCCGGCACAGTTCGAATCGGATTTAAAGTACCTGAAAGAAAACGGATACCATACCGTGGTAGTGCAGGACCTGATCGATTATGTGGAGAAAGGTGTTCCGCTGCCGGAGAAGCCAGTGATGCTTACTTTTGACGACGGCTATTACAATAACTACTATTACGCCTTTCCGTTGTTGGAGGAGTACGACGCGAAGATCGTAATTTCCCCGATCTGCCGCTATACCGATGAATACAGCCAGGCGGAAGACGCTCATCCGAACTATTCTCATATCACCTGGGATAACATTAACGAAATGATAGATTCGGGCCGGGTGGAGATTCAGAACCATTCTTATAACATGCATTCCTATGATGGAAAAAGAGTAGGCGCCAAGCGAATGAAGGGGGAAAGCGACTTGGATTATGAGGCGGCGTTTACCCAGGATCTGACTAGGGCGCAGGAGAGGATCCGCCAAATGACCGGTTGGACGCCGACCTGCTTTGCCTATCCCTTTGGAGCGATCAGCGACGGAACCCAGACGATGCTGAAGACAATGGGGTTTCAGTCCAGCATGACCTGTGAAAGCCATACCAATCAAATTACCCGTGATCCGGAATGTCTTTTCGGGCTGGGAAGATATCTCAGGCCAGGCTTGCAGAGTACGGAAGCGTTTTTTCAGAAAATCGGGCTATAGCCCTTTGACCAAGGAAAGGAGTACATTATGCCGAAAATTTACTTGAGCCCCTCTTTACAGGAATATAACCCCTACGTAGACGGCGGCAACGAGGAGTACTATATGAATTTGATTGCCGACGCCATGGAGCCTTATCTGAACTCCAGCGGAATCCAGTTTACCCGCAATGAACCCAGCCAAAAATTGTCCCAGGCCATTGCTCAAAGCAATGCCGGAAACTATGACCTGCACCTGGCCCTCCATTCCAACGCCGCGCCGCCCGCCCTGTCCGGGCAGATCCGTGGAACCGATGTGTATTACTACGACGGCAGCGCCAAAGGAAAGAGGGCGGCAGAGATTATCGCAAATAACTTTAAGGCGATTTATCCGGATCCAAACAAGGTCAAAACCGTACCAACCACGACCCTAGCCGAGCTGAAGCAAACCAGAGCGCCGGCGGTGCTGCTGGAGGCCGCTTATCATGATAACAGTGCCGACGCCCAGTGGATTCGGGATAATATTGATAATATCGCCAGAAATCTAGTGCTTTCCTTAACAGAGTATTTTGGGATACCCTTTGTACCCCCGGGAGGCCAGTCTCAGCCCCAGAGGCAGGGAACAGTAGCAACCCAGCAAACGCCTCTTAATATCCGCAGTCAGCCCAGCTTAAGCGCCCAGGTGATCGGCCAGGCGCCTAAAGGCGCCACGGTCGCCATATTAGGGGAAAGCGGCGATTGGTATCAAATTCGCTATCAAAATATTACCGGCTATTCCAGCAAGCAATATATTCGCTAATGCTTTTCATTTTAAAAATTTAGCGGTATAATGAAAATAGCTTTTACGCTGTTTCTGCCAGGAGAATCTGTCTTGAGGAAGGCTCGGCAAAAGATAAATAGAGGCGGAAGCCGGCAAAGGAACAGGAAAGCTATGGAATATGCAAAAAATCTGAGGACGGAAACAAGATGAAGTTAACTGAGGTGATGGAAAATGGATCAGAATTGTAAAGCGGTGGTGGAAAAGAGAATTCAAAGAACGATGGAAAGCCTGCAGAAAAATAACATGCAGGCGTATTATGCGGCGACTAAGGAAGATGCTGTTGCGCAGGTGGCCGGCCTGCTGAAGCCTGACGACGTGATCTCCTTTGGAGGTTCTATGTCCTTGCGGGAATGCGGCGTGATGGAGCTGCTGAGAAGCGGAAGCTATCCGAAGCTGATGGACCGGGATCAGAAGGGCCTGACCAGAGAACAGGTTCAGGAAATTTATAGAAAGTCCTTTTTCGCCGACGTATACCTGATGAGCTCCAACGCGGTAACAGAGAGCGGCGTCCTTTATAACGTGGACGGCAACGGAAACCGGGTCGCGGCCTTGACCTTCGGACCGAAAAGCGTCATTGTGGTGATGGGCTACAATAAAATCGTCAAGGACTTAGATGAAGCGGTTCGCAGGGTGAAAACCGTCTCCGCGCCGGCTAATGCGGTAAGGCTGAATTGTGAAACCTACTGCAGGCATACGGGGGTCTGCGTCTCCCTTTCCAAGGAGCATCCGGAAATGGCGGATGGCTGCCGTAACAGCGACAGAGTGTGCGCGACCTATGTAGTCAGCGGACAGCAGCGGGTCAAGGACCGGATTAAGGTGATTTTAGTGGGAGAAGAGTTAGGGTACTAAAAACGGCGGTTCCTGGGAAAAATTGTACTATTGAGAGAAGCGAAAGAAAAACAAAACGGACGCCGGAGGAATTTTTCCTCCGGCGTCCGTTTTGTTTTTTGCGGGGCCCCGCGGCATGGCGCGGGGAAATAGATTTTTTCCTATCCGGTATCGCCAAGCGGTTCTTATTTAGCTCTGTATGGTAATACCTTCCAGGCACATGCGGATGCAGTCCTGAGGACAGACCTCGACACACTTTCCGCAGGCCGTGCACTTTGCCGGGTCAACCGAGGCTTTGAATTGATTGACCGTAACAGCGCCGGATTCACAGGCCTTCACGCATTTCATACAGCCGATGCAGCCCACCTTGCAAAGCTTGCGGGTAACGCCGCCCTTATCGCAGTTGGAACACCGTACCACGGCCTGAGGCTTTAGGGGCACGAAAGAAATCAAATGCTTAGGACAGGCCTGTACGCACTTGGAACAGCCCTTGCAGCGATTGGGATCAATGCTGGCGACACCGTTGCAGACCTTGATAGCGTCGTACTCACACACGGCGGCGCAGTCGCCCAGCCCCATGCATCCGAAGGAGCAGGAGGAGATACCGCCGTAAAGCTGGACAGCGGCGGCGCAGGAGCTTATCCCCTGGTATTTCATCCGGTCGGTGGTGTTGTCGTGGGAACCCATGCAGTGGACCAGAGCGGTTTTATATTCTACCTCGCCGGCGGCGACGCCGAGAAGCTCGGCGGTAGCCGCGGCCACCGCGGCGCCGCCCGGGGAGCATAAGCCTACGGGAGCCTCGCCGCTGGATAACGCCTTGGCGTAGCCGGCGCAGCCGGAGTACCCGCAGGCGCCGCAGTTGGCGCCGGGGAGGATTTCCTCAATCGCCTCGGCCTTTTCATCCTTAGGCACCGCCATCACGATGGAGGCGATTGCCAGGCCTAAGCCGCACAGCAGGCCGATGCCCGCCACAATCAAAACCGGAAGCAGTATTTCATTCATTCCATCCACTTCCTTTCCTTAACCTAACAGTCCATCCACCAAACCCTGGAAGCCGAGGAAGGATACGGCGACCAGAGAGGCGGCGACTAATGTGATGGGCAGGCCCTTCATAGTTTCGGGAATATCGCATGCCTCCATTTTCTGGCGGACGCCGGCAAAAATCACCATCGCCACCAGGAAGCCGATTCCGGAACCGAAAGCGTTTACCAGGGATTGCAGATACCCAAAGGTAGGATCTGCGGCGCCCTTTTCCAGCACCAGCATGGTAACGCCGAGCACGGCGCAGTTGGTGGTGATCAAAGGCAGATAAATGCCCAGGGCGTTATAAAGGGAAGGAATATATTTTCTCAGTACGATTTCCACCAGCTGGACCAGAGCGGCGATAATCAGGATAAAGACAATCGTCTGCAAATAAGCCAGGTCGTTGGGGACCAGCAGGTAGGTGTAAATCGGCCAGGTGACGGCGGTGGCCAGCACCATAACGAAGGTGACCGCCACACTCATGCCTACGGCGGTGTTGACCTTTTTGGAAACGCCGAGGAAGGGACAGATGCCTAAAAACTTGCTGAGGATGTAGTTTTCCGTCAGAATGGAAGCCAGGAAAATGGCGACTAACCCTTGAATCATTTGTCACAGGCCTCCTTTTCTTGCAGCTTGGAGCAGGTGCCGTTCATGGGGCAGGCGGCGCAGCCGATCTCCTCCGGCTTTTTCTTGCTGCCGGAAAGCTTGTTTGCCAAAGCAATCAGCATTCCGAACACAAAGAAGCCGCCGGGAGGCAGGATAAATACGATAATGGGGTCAATGACTCCCTGGAAAATCGGGACGCCGAACACGGCGCCGGTACCAAAAAACTCGCGGATAATTCCCATGGCCAGCATGGCGGCGGTAAAGCCCACACCCATGCCCAAGCCGTCCAAGACAGAGGGAAGAACACTGTGCTTGCTGGCGTACATTTCCGCCCGGCCCAGAATAATGCAGTTTACCACGATCAGGGGAAGATAAATGCCCAGCGCCTTGTCAATATCCGGGGCATATGCCTTCACCAGCATCTGCACCATGGTGACGAACCCGGCGATAATGGTGATGTAAGCGGGAATGCGGACCTTATCCGGAATAATTTTTCTTAAAAGGGAAATTACGGCGTTGGAGCAGACCAGCACGATGGTGGCGGCAATGCCCATGCCGATGGCGTTGCTGGCCGCCGTAGTGACAGCCAGGGTGGGGCAGGTGCCGAGCACCAGGCAGAGCACGGGGTTTTCCTTGATGATGCCCTTGGTAAATTCACGGACTAAGTTCATTTTCGCCATTTTAATTTCCCCCTTTCTCAAGCGTTTGATATTTTTCCACCGCCAGGTTGACCGCGTCGGTGACGGCCTGGCTGGTAATGGTGGCGCCGGTCATAGCCTGAATCTGGCCGTCGGCGGCGCCGCCGGATTTAATGACCTCAAAGCCGCTCTCCGGAACTGCCTGCTGGTATTGTCCCGTAAAGCTTTCCTTAGTGGCGTTGGCGCCGAGGCCGGGGGTTTCATTCTGAGAAAGAAGCACCACGCCGGAAACACTGCCGTCGGCGGTGATGCCGGTCATAACCTCAATGGTGCCGCCGTAGCCCTTCGCCTCTGTAGTGATGACATAGCCCGCCAATTGTCCGGAGCCATCCAGACCCTTTACCGTGTCCTCGTCCACTTCTTCGAAGCTGGCGGCGTTGGGCAGGACTACCTTTTGGGAATCCTCGGCGGTCTGGACAGCCAGCGCGGCGATCCGGTCTGCGGTGAGCATGTTGACCCCCGCCAGCAGGGCGGTGACGATCAGGCAGATCAGGAACAGGGAAACAGCGGGCTTTAAAACCGCCTTAGGATTTAGCTTTGCCACGGCGCTTTCCCTCCTCTCCAAACGGCTTCGGCCGGGTCAGGTTTTCAATATGGGGAACCAATATGTTCATCAGGATAATCGAGAACGAAACGCCCTCCGGCAGCGCGCCGAAAACCCGGATCAGCACGGTAATAATGCCGCAGCCGATTCCAAACACAATTCTTCCCTTGGTGCTCAAGGGGGAGGTGGTATAGTCGGTAGCCATGAAAATGGCGCCCAGCATGAGTCCGCCGGAAAGGATCTGAAACACAGGATCTTCTCCCAGAATCCAGGTAAAGACGAACACGGTGCCGATAAAGCACAGGGGAATCACCGGCTTGATGACCCGGCGGGCCACCAAATAGACGCCGCCCAGCAGAAGGGCGCATACGCAGGTCTCACCCAGGCAGCCGGCCCGCAGACCTAAAAACAAATCTATGTAGGAGGGAACCGCTTCTCCGGCGGCGTTCTGCGCCAAGGGAGATGCGGTAGTGAGAGCGTCGCTGGAGGACTGGAGATAGTAAAAGGGCTTGTTCCAGGTGCTCATAGAGGTGGGGAAGGAAACCATCATCACGATGCGGGCGGTCAGAGCGGGGTTGACAAAATTCTGGCCGATGCCGCCGAACATCTGCTTCACCACCACGATTGCCACGACAGCGCCGAAAAACACCATCCACAAGGGGATGCTTACCGGCAGGTTAAAGGCTAACAGAATACCGGTGACCACGGCGCTCAGATCGGTGACTGTGTTGTCCCTCTTCATCACCTTGCGGCAGATGTATTCCAGCACTACGCAGGAAAGCACGGAAACCGCCATTACGATCAAAGACTGATACCCGAAAATAATGCCGGAGGCCAGAACCGCCGGGATCAGGGCGATGATTACGTCGCCCATCAGCTTTCGGGTGGTGTCCCCCTGGCGTAAATGGGGGGAGGGAGAAACGTATAATTTATCTGTCACAGCGCTCACCTCTTTCCAGCGTTCTTGACCAGGGCCTTGCCCAGTCGGATATTCTGTACGATCTGCCGGCCCGCCGGACAATTATAAGCGCAGGTGCCGCATTCCATGCAGGTCATCACGCCGAGCTTCTGAAGCTGGTCGATATCCTTGGTGGTGACCGCGCGGGAGATCTCAGGGGGCATCAGATGCATGGGACAGCCCTCTACGCACCGGCCGCAGTGGATGCAGGCGGTGGGAGCGGGCAGAACCGCATCCTGCTCCTGAAAGGCCAGAATCGCGTTATTCTGCTTCAGCACCGGCAAGGCATCGCTGTCCAGGGCCAGTCCCATCATGGGGCCGCCCATCAGAATTTTAGCCGGGTCTCCCCGGTAGCCGCCGCAGAACTCAATGACCTTCTCAATGGGCGTACCCAGGGGGACAATCACGTTTTTCGGCTCCATGACCGCGGAGCCGTCAACCGTAATGCGCTTGGAGACCAAGGGCATCCCGGTTTTGAGATATCTTGACAAAAAGGCGATGGAGGTGACGTTCATTACCAGACAGCCTACGTCGCTGGGCAGCTTGCCTGGGCCGATCCGTCTGCCGGTGCAGGCCTGAACCAGAACCTTTTCCGCGCCCTGGGGGTATCTGGCCTTCAAGGGCAGCACCCGGACCTTGTTTTCCGGGTCTCTGGTGTCGCTGTAGGCGATTTCGGAAAGCACCTTAATCACGTCGGGCTTGTTCTTTTCCACGGCGATCAGGGTCCTGTCGATGTTCAGCAGATCCTTTACCAGATAAATCCCGGAGAGGACATCCCAGCTGTTTTCCAGGGCCTCCCGGTGGTCGGCGGTGATATAGGGCTCGCACTCGGCCACGTTGATGATCAGCGTGTCGATTTTCCGGCCCTCCGGCACGTTCAGCTTGATGTGAGCGGGAAAACCTGCGCCGCCTAAGCCTACCAGGCCGGAGGCCCTGGCCGCCTTGACCAGATCCTGATGGGTTTCCACCTTGGGCGGTTCCAGGCCCTCCCAGGGGGTCATTTCGCCGTCGGAGTCGATCACCACGGCCTGTACCTCCATGCCGGAGGGCATTAAAACGGTAGTGATTTTAGAAACTTTTCCGGAAACGCTGGCATGGATGGGCGCTGACACGAATTTGTCGCTGTCGCCGATCAATTGGCCTACCTTGACCAAATCCCCGGCTTTCACAACAGGCGTGCAGGGCGCGCCGATATGCTGAGACATGGGGATTACCACCTGGTCCGGAGGCGGCATGACGACGGATTCCATCTGCGCAGTATGCTTCCGATGGGGCACATGAGCGCCGCCGTGGGTTCGAAACGGATGCTTCGGGAACTGCATTGATCTCTTCCTTCCTTATAAACCTAGTCTTGTCACGTTTTTCAATGCGGGTAACAATATTCTTAACGCTGAGCCGGTGACAGAGCCTGTCACCAGGGCGTAGAGAAGCAAAAAGGGAAGATAAGAAAGCACCGCCGAATTTGTGAGAGCTACGGCGACGCAGAGCTGAGCCAGGTTATGGGCCACAGCGCCCAGGATGCCGACAGCCAAAAGACTGACAGCATGTCTTTTCAGACGGAACAAAAGGCCCATAACCAGCGTGCTGAGAAGCCCTCCGGCCAAGCTCATCAGCAAGGCGGTGACGCCCCGGGTAGCGCCCGCGAAAAGGGCCTTGAGCAAGGCGATCGCCAAAGAGGGAATCAAGCCAAAGGTGCCGGCGGCAAACATAGTGACAATATTGGAAAGCCCGAGCTTGGCCCCGGGGGGCATCATAGGCAGAGGGGGAATCAGATTTTCCAAAGCGGAAAGCACGATCGCCAAAGCGCCCAGCACCGCCAGGGTAGTCAGCCGGAGGGTTTTCTTGTTGATTTCCGCCATGGTGTTCCTCCTAATGGGCAGAGATGCTTCCAACGAAGTGCTTGCCGATAGAATGTCCGCGGTCCGAATTTCATAACAACAAAGCTTAAAAAGGCTTAGAAGCCCGTGTAAGCGTCAAACTCCCTTTCGGGGCCGGTGACCTGGATGGTGACCTTTGCCGGCAGGCACACGGCGCCTTGTCCGCTTTTGGAAAGCCGGCCGGTGCGGACGCAGACCTGATCGGGACAGGAGGCCTCTTGAAAACAAACGGCTCCTTTTTCCACGTGAATCACCAGGGGGTATTCCCCGCCGATAGAAATATCATAGGGGGCATCCACTTGGGTTAGGTCGATGCAGTAAAGCTCCCGGCCCTCTTGAGAGATGACCGCTGCCGCTCCCTGTTCTTTGGGCCAAAAAAATAAAACGGCGGCAGCGGCTCCAACCAGCAGAATCAAAAGTAAATCCCTTTTCTGGAACCATTTCCGGTTCTCCATAGGCTGTTCTATCATTGCAGCTCCTTCAGCGTGTAAGCTTGACTGGATACGGTAAAGCGGTCCTTAAGGCCCTCGGTGATATAGACCTCTTTGTCCCGGGTGATAAAAATCGCCTGGGCGTCATAATGTTCCAGAACGGACAAGCTGTTATCCAAGCCGAGCACAAAGCAGGCGGTGGAGAGCAGGTCGGAAAGCACACCGGTTTGAGCTACGACCGAAACCGACAACAGATTATTTTCTACCGGGTAGCCAGTGGAAGGGTCTAAAAGATGATGATAAAGGATCCCATCCTGTTCGAAATATTTTTCGTAGACGCCGCTGGTGGAAACAAAACCCTCAGAAAGCTCTAAAACTCCCATGCCGGCGTCGCTGTCGTCTACGCTTTTATCCGGATCCCGCACGGAAATCCGCCAGTTTTCCTGGGTGAGCCTGCGGCCCATCACGCCGATGCTTCCGCCCACGGCGATGACGGCGTTGTCCACACCGGCGTCGCGGTAGGCCTGCAGAGCCGCATCGCAGGCGGCGCCCTTTCCGGCAGCCCCGAGATCCACGGCTTCCAGCTCCTTCGCAAGCCGGGCGGTGCAGTCGGCGTCATTTAAAGCTAAATCCTGGTAATTTACATAAGGAAGAAAAGCGTCAATCTCTTCACGGGCAGGCACCTGCTGGTTATCTCCGCCGAAATCCCACAGGGAAGAAAGAGGATAGATGGTCGGATCAAAGGCTCCTCCGGTTTCCTCGGCCACATCCAGGCTGGCCTGAAGAATGGAAAAGGTATCCTTGGAAACCTTCACAGGATCGCCGCCGGCCTGCTCGTTGAGCTTTTGAATCTCTGAACCGTCTACCCGCCAGGAAATTTCGTTTTCTAGACTGGAAATGGCGTTGGCGGCGGCGGAAGCGCCGGCCTGGCCGTTTTTACCGTATACTGTTTGCTGAACATAGGTGCCCATGGCGTAGTTGGTGACCTCATAGGGAGTGGATTCCCCCACGTATCCGGTGTAAAGCCAGATCACGAAGCCTACCACAGCGATCAGCAGCGCCAGAAGAACAAGATGCAGTTTTAGGGAGTGCTTACCTGTAGACATTTTCACAAAAGGTTCTCCTATTCCAAAGGTCGAAAATTACGATCACAGATTATAATTCTATCATTTTTTTCAATGGCTTTCAACAAAAAGTGTAGAAAAACACAGATTTCCAGAGAATAAAGTTAGAGAAAGAATAAACCGCATTGGAACCGCCGCGGATTGCAACCAGGAAAGCCAGGTAGTATAATAGTACCATCTGCAGAGATAGATGGAGGCGCCGGCGGAAAGCGGCTCGAAGCGTGGGGAAACCTGAGAAAATAAAAATAACAGCCGCGCCGCCCCGGAATCAGCAGGCGGCGGCCGAAGCTGCAAACAGAGGCGGAGAGAACCAGCCTTGCGGTTGTTTTCGGTGCGAAATCACGGGAAGAAGAAAAGGGGCGTAAAACCGGAAGAAGCGGATGTGAAATGCTGAGGCTGAAAAGAAATATTTAAAAGCTATTTTAAAGAAAGAAGGAACGCTTTATGAATTTTGACTTTTATATGCCGGTAAGGGTTGTCAGCGGAAGAACTGCCCTGGCGGACAGCGCCGCCCAGCTGAAGAAGCTGGGGGATTCCTGTATGGTGGTGACGGGCAAGCGCTCGGCAAAAGCCAGCGGCGCCCTGGACGACCTGACCGAAGTGCTTCGCCGGGAAAAAATTTCCTGCACTGTATACGACGGGATTACGGAAAACCCCCTGCTCTCTTCCTGCGAGGAAGCGGCGGCTTTGGCGGCGGAGAAAAAGGCCGCGTTTGTGGTGGGAATCGGAGGAGGCTCTCCTCTGGACGCGGCGAAGGCCATAGCCGCGCTGGCGGCCAACCCTGGGCTTGACCGGGAAGGCTTTTTCAAAAAAGCCTGGAAAAACCCGCCGCTGCCCATTGTGCTGATCGGTACCACCTCCGGCACCGGCAGCGAGGTCAGCCCTACCTCTGTGCTGACCGTGGACGGTGTGAAAAAGTCTGTTTCCGGGCCGGAGCTTTACGCGTCTCTTGCCATCGCGAACCCGGCGTATACCGGTACAATGTCTTATAATACCACGGTTTCCACCGGGCTCGATGCCTTCTGTCATGCCGTGGAGGGCTATTTTTCCCCGGCTTGCGATGATATTACCGGGTATTTGGCGGAAAAGGCCATGCCCATGGTATACCGGGGCCTGAAAATGATGAGGCCTGAAATGGAGATGACGCCCGCGTTCCGGGAACAGATGTATTATGGCTCTCTATGGGCGGGCTTGGTTCTGAACGCTCACGGAACCTCGTTCCCCCATCCCTACGGCTATGTGCTGACAGAAAACCACGGGATTCCTCACGGAAAGGCCTGCGCAGTGTTCCTGCCGGCTTTGCTGCTGCACTGCGCTCAATACGCGCCGGAAAAAATGGAACGCTTTCTGCGGGTGTTAGATACGGATCTTCCGGCGGTGAATCAGCTTTTAGATTCCTTAAGCGGGGTGGAAAGGATCTCCATGACTAAGGAGGAAATCCAGTCTTACCGCAAGCGCTTTACCGGCCTGAAGCATTACGCCAACACGCCGGGCGCATATTCCGAGGAGCAGGGGCTCCGGCTGTTTGAGACGTTATTTTTGAAATAAGCGCAAAGCGCTTCCGGGAGTAAAAAGCATGAAAGTAATCCTGCAAATCGGCGTTGTGTTCGGCGTCTGCCTGATCGGAGAAGCAGCCGCTTGTTTTCTTCCATTTCCTTTTCCGGCCTCCGTGCTCAGCATGATTTTATTGTTTCTGCTGCTGTGCCTAAAAGTACTGAAGATTGACCATATCCGTCAAAAGGCGGATTTTCTGCTTCAGAACATGGCCTTTTTCTTTATCCCGGCGGGAGTGGGCATTTTAGAGCAGTTTGAATTTGTCAAGGACAGCATGTGGCAGCTTCTGCTGATTTGCCTTGTGACGACGCTTCTCACCTTTGGGGTCACCGCGGCCGCGGTGCGCTTCGGCGTATGGCTGCAAAAGAAATTGACCGGCAAGGAGGACTCGTGATGGAAGCCGTTACCAGCTCGCCTCTGTTCGGCATCGTTCTGAGCATCCTTGCCTATGCTGTAGGGGTTTGGCTAAACCGGAAGGCAAAAACGCCGTTGGTCAACCCGCTGCTTGTAGCGATTATTTTAGTAGCCCTGGTATTGCTGGCGTTCCATATCCCCTTGGAGCACTACCAGGCGGGCGGGGATTTTATCGCCCTGTTCCTGGCTCCCGCTACCGCCTCTCTGGCCTTGTCCGTTTACCGGCAGCGGGAAATCCTGAAAAAGAATTTGTTTCCGGTGCTCCTGGGCTGCGCCGCCGGCTCACTTACTTCTATGCTCAGCGTGTATGGGTTATGCCGGGCCTTTAGACTGGACGAAAAGCTGACGGCCTCTATGCTGCCCAAGTCTGTCACGACGCCTATCGCGATGGAGATTTCCAGGCAGCATGGAGGAATCGTCCCGGTGACGGTAGCCGCCGTGATCATAACTGGAATTTTGGGCTCCATGCTGGCACCCTTGCTGATCAAAGCGTTCCGGGTAAAAAATCCGGTAGCCGCTGGAGTGGCGATCGGAACCGCCAGCCATGCGGTAGGAACCAGCAAGGCGGTGGAAATTGGCGAAACGGAGGGCGCTATGAGCGGCATCGCCATTGGGATTTCCGGTGTATTTACTGTGCTGCTGGCCATGCTGCTGCCTTGATTTTTTATCGGAAAAGCTCCGGATGGAGCCGGCTGTAATGAAAAATATATTGCTGTGCAATCCCAGCGTAGGGGCCGAAATCCAGGACGCTCTTTTCCGGGAACAGCGTGGCCATGGCCCGCTTCATCCAAACGTCCATCGGAAACGCCTCCAGCCGGTGAAGGCCGTACAGCAAAACACATTCCGCGACCTTGGGTCCCACCCCTTTGATCCGCATCAGCTCTGCCCTGGCTTCAGGCATGGGCAGTGCTTTTATCCTCTCTAGGTCGATCTCACCGCCGGCGACCTTTTGAGCGGCGTCTAACAGGTAAGCCGCCCGCCAGCCAGCGCGGAGCGGCGCCAGATCCTCTTCACGGCGGCAAGCCAGCATTTCCGCCGTGGGAAAGCGGTCGGCGCTGCCGGTTTCCCTCTCAAAAAGCAGGCACAGCCTCTCTATGATCCCTTTGATCCGGGGAATATTGTTGTTTTGGGAAATGATAAAGGAGCACAGCGTCTCGAAGGGCTCCTGGTTCAAAATACGGATGCCCGGAGCGAAGGCTGCCGCCTCCTTTAAAATTGGATCCTTGTTTGCCAAAGCTCCTCTGATTTTGTTATAATCAAGATCAAGGTCAAAATAAGAACGCCAAAGCGCCTGGAAATCCTCTTCCGCCGCTCCTTGAAGCAGAAGACCTTTTTCATCCATGGAAACAGTTAAAGACTTTCCGTAGGCCGAGCCGCGGTAAGCGCCGGATTCCAGCCTTTGCCAGCGGAAGCACTGGCCGCAGTCCAGGGTTTCCGGTAAGGAAAAATCGGTGATTCCGGTGACGAGCAGTCCGCCGGGCGTTTGTTGACAATTCAAAAAGCATCTATCCTTTCCGCGGCGTTTTACTGAGAGCTTATGCTGCCTTACAGAGAACGGGGGCGTCCCGGCCAGCGGCGCCTGCGCTGCGGCGTGCTGCTTTTGCAGGGAAATATCCGCTGCAGCTCCATCTCAGCTTACGGCTCCGTGCGGCTGTACAAAAAGCAGCTAAGGCCGCTGGCTCATGCTCCAGCGAGAACCGCGCCTTGCCGGCAAAAAATTTCTCGATACGGCAAAATCAGATTTTATTATACAATAAATTATCGGCCGGCGCTACTGGGGCTGGTCAGGAAAATAAAACCGGAGGAATCTATATGAGAGAAGACATTTGCACCATACCGATCAGCGAGGTGTTCGAGCCGAAGGAGGGCTGTCCCATCTGCCGCATGCGGGATACCCTGGAAAACCGGGTTACCGAGTACATCACCGGCGCGGCTATGATGGAGCCGGACATCCGGGAGGTGACCAACGTTCAGGGGTTCTGCTACCCCCATTTTTCCATGATGCTGAAAAAGGGCAGCCGGCTGTCTAACGCCTTGATCCTGGAAAGCCATCTAAAGGAGATTGAAACATCCGTGCTTCGCCTGGACAAGCGGGGAGTACCCGGAAAAAAGGAGGTAGAGGCCGCGAAGAAGCTGACGGAAAGCTGCTTTGTCTGCGAGCAGATCCAGTGGGCGATGGTTCGCATGTTCGATACCATTTACCGCTTGTGGGGAAAGGAAGAAGAATTCCGGGAGCTGTTTTCCCAGCAGCCCTATTTGTGTTTGCCCCATTATACCGCCTTGCTGGAGGGGGCGCAGAAGGGCGTCGGCAAGAAAAATTACGGCGCGTTTGCTCAGGCGGCCAGCGATTTGGTGAAAAATTATTTGGATGGCCTTCAAAAGGACGTCACCCACTTCTGTTCTATGTTCGATTACCGAAATATCGGCGGGGATTTTGGAAATTCTAAGGATTCTATCGAGCGTTCCATACAATTTTTGACCTCTAGAATCCCGGAGGGACAGTAAGCCGAGTTTACGCTGCCTCGAAAATTGTCAACTATTTGTGGAGGATTTTCACGTAAAAATTATGCAAACTGCATTTTGACAAGGTGAAATTACTCTCTGTTATGGTCGTTTTTCACGAAGGGAACAATAAAAGTTAACATAACGTGGTTGCGTTGAATTTTGTGTATAAGTTATGAACGCCTGTCCTAAGGGACTTTTTAACATTTTCCACAGGGTTTTCAACATTATCAACCTAGTTATCCACGATATTTATGTTAACTAATGTAAATACGTTTGGTATACTGCCGGGAGAAGCGCTCCGAATGACCGTTTTTCCTTATCAGGCTGTATAACCTTCGGGAGAAACGACAAGAATAGGGTTGCTTCTAAATTTTGATTGGAGGAACCGATTGTGATTAAGGGAGTTAACAGGCAGATGATCGAGGTCACTCAGACGGACAGCCCCTTTTATGAACGGGCCCTGTTTGTGGTTAAGCCGGAGTATGCGGGAGAATCCTACGAAGCCTTGCACCGGGAGGCGATTCAGGTTCTGGAACGGCTGGGCGCGCCGTCGGCGTTCCGCAGGCGAAACAAGGCGTTGTTCTGGGGCCTGCGGCTGGGAGCCGCCGCTTTGGCGGGAGCGGGAATCGCTCTTCTGGCGGTGGCGCTGTAGCCTGCCGGATTACAGTATGCTTCTGCCCGAAAAACGGGAAGGACAGACATAAAAAAGAAACCCTCCTCATATGGATAATAGGCGGCGCTTTGGCCGCTTTACCATAGAAGGAGGGCTTTTCATGACCTATCGGCAAAAGGGAAGGTTTCAGCAGCTTGAGGCCTGGGGCGTGGCGTTCACCTGCCTTACCGGGCTTTTGCTGCATTTCAGCTATCGGCTTTCCGGCGGGGCGGTGTGGTCCATTTTGTTCGGCGCCGCCAACGGCAGCGTTTGGGAAACCGTCAAGATCATGGCCTTGCCTTATCTCTGCTGGTCGATCGTGGAGCTTTGCTTTCTCAGGCTGCCTTTGAAAAATTTTGTGGTCGCCCGTGTAACAGGGCTTTATGTGATGACCGCGGGAACCATCGCGTTCCGGCTTCTTTACGCCGGAATCCTCGGGACCAGCTACGCATGGGCGGATATCCTAGGCTTTGCGGCGTTCGCGGCTCTAGGTTTTTTGGCCTCCTCCAAGGTGATGGCGGCGGACTCAAATAAAATCCGCCCCTGGTTTCCCGCGGCCGCCCTTGCCTTGGCGCTGTTTATCGCCATGTATCTGACCTTTACGGTAAATCCTCCCCATATCAGCCTGTTTTTGGATTCCTCTACCGGCACCTACGGAATCCCGCCCAGAAACTTAGACGCCGGCGCGGTTTATTTAGACGCGTTAAAAGAAATTTAATTGTTTTTTTACCAGATTGTTTCTGTTTTATCCTCGAAAAATGTCTTCTTTTTTCTTAATACTTATGCTATACTTATTTTTATCTAGATAAGTATAGCTTTCTTTTTAGGGGTTCTTTCAGGGTTCCCTGAAAAGCGGAAATAAAGGAGATCATATGACAGAAAAAAGAACCGAGCCGGCCCAGGATGTGATCGCCGGCAGAAACGCCGTAAAGGAGGCGCTCCGCTCCGCCAGGCCCATCGAAAGTATTTTGGTGGCGAGAGGCGCGAGAAACGGCAGCCTGGGAGACATTGTTTCCAAGGCGAAGGCCCAAGGAGTGGCCGTGAAGGAAGTAGACCCGAAAAGGCTTGAGTTTTTATGCCCGGGAGCGAATCATCAGGGAATTGTGGCGCTGGCCGCCGCCCATGAGTACGCTTCTGTGGAGGATATGCTGGCGCTGGCGGACGAGCGGGGCGAGCCGCCGTTTCTCATTGTGGCGGATGAACTGAACGATCCCCACAATCTGGGAGCTATTCTCCGTACTGCGGAATGTACGGGCGCTCATGGGGTGATTATCCCTAAGCGCAGGTCTGCGGGCCTCACCTATACCGTGGGAAAGGCCTCGGCCGGCGCTTTGGAATATGTGCCTGTGGCCAGGGTATCCAATCTGGCGGCGGCGCTGGAGGATTTGAAAAAGCGCGGCCTGTGGATCTACGGTGCCGATATGGAAGGAACCCCCTGGTGCGAGGCGGAGCTTACGGGACCGGCGGCTTTGGTGATCGGCAGTGAGGGCGCTGGAATCGGACGGCTGGTTAAGGAAAAATGCGACGTAATCCTTTCCCTGCCAATGCGGGGAAAGATTAATTCCTTGAACGCTTCTGTGGCGGCGGGAGTCTTAATGTATGAGTTTATGAGACAGAGGCAGGGAATCAAAGCGAAATAAGACAGCGAATGGTAGGTGAAGGCTATGCAGGAGAAAGAGGATAAAAAGGGCTTTTTGCAGTCCTTTACGGGAAAGTTTAAAAAGATAAGTCTGGATGACGAGCCGGATGAGCTGATGCTCAAATATGGCGATATTAAGCTGAAGGGACCCGGAGGCGGGGAAGGACAGAGCGGTATTCACGCCGCCCGTACCAGCTTCTTTTTTTCAGAAAACCGGGACGAGCCATCCCCAAAGGCTGGAGACCGGCCGGAAATTGGCATGACCCAGGAGATCAGCGGAATTTTAGACGCAATCAAGCAGGGAAGAGGCCCGAGCGCCCAGCAAAATAAGCCCAAGGCTGCCGAAGACACCGGAAAAAAGCAGGCGGCTCAGGAGCTGAAGCCGATCGGCGTGACCCAGGAGGTCAACGGTATTCTAGAGGCCTTAGGCCGTTCTAATAAAATCAGTCAGCCGGAACAATCGGAAGAGCCCGTGAGGGCTCAGACCTGGACGCCGAAAAAGGAGGAGTTCTCCCAGGCGTTTGAAAAGATCAAGAATGAAAAGGAAAATGCCAGTCAGCCTGAGAATCCTCAGTTCGGCACACAGGAGATCGCCAGGATTATCAGCGAGGTTACCGGGGAGAGGGCGGAGACGATCCGGCCGGTGGAATTGATTCCAGAGAAGGAAGAACAGCCGGCTCCGATTCCTCAGGAGGAGCTTCCCGGGCAGCTTCCCCCGGAGAACGAAAGCGGGCTTCCCGAGGAAGCGGAATACGAGGAAGGCCTGGAAGAGCCAGATGGCGGCGAAGAATACGGGCAGGAGCCTGAGGATGAGCAAAAGCCGAAGCTGGGATTTGGCCGGAGGCTGAAGGCGTTCTTTAAAAATCTAGTCACACTTCCTGAGGCGCAGCAAGGAGAAGACCCCTTTGCGGAGGACGATTGGGAGGAAGCCCGGATACCGGAGGAAGTCCCCGCGCAAGAGGCTGTTTGGGCAGATGATGAGGAAGAGGATTTTTCGATCCGGCCAGAGCTGTTCTTCCAGGATGACCAGGAGGAGGCCTCCCGGAAGCAGCCAGAGAGGTCTAATGGGAGAAAAGCGGATGCGGATTCCCGTAAGGAGTTAGAGACGGGCCGCTTGGAACAAACGGCGCCGGAAGAGGAGGCCAAGAAAGAAGCGCCGATGGAACCGGCAGCGGATGCCGGCGACGGCTGGGAGGAATCGGAGGGCTCAGAGGAGAAAGCGGATGAGGCTTCGGCAGATTCTAAGCCTCAGGAGGCAGCGGGCCAAGAGGACCACGGCCAAGGGGAGGCGCCCGAAGCTTCAGGACCGGAAGCTGGCGGACAGGAGCAACAGGATGAACAGGCTCCGCCGATAGAAAATCCTCTTGCTGATGGGGGAGAAAAAGAGATAGCGGCCGAGGCACCGGAAAAAGCAGAAAAGGATCCGGAGAAAGCTGTGGAGAGCGGGCAAGCCCATGCCCCTCAGCAGGCAGAGCAGGAAGCGGAGACGCCGCAGGACAAAATAGAGACCGAAGAGGGCGGCGAGGCTCAGAATCAGCAGGACCAGGAAAAGACGGAAGCGGTAAGCAGGGAAAAGCCTGTCAGCCGCTATGAAAAGGCGTTCGGAAAGGTGAAGCCGGCGCCGACCCAGAAAAACCGGGTAATTCGGATAGACCCGGAGACGGTAAAGCCCTTGACCGCCCGGGAGGCCGCCAGGCTGTACTGTGAGCACAGGGAGCTTCCGGCGGTTGATTTGGGCGGCCTGGCAATTGGAGAATTGCTCCAGGAAGAAAACCAGACGGCCGCTCAGGTGACCGTGCTGTCAGGAGGCCGGGACAGGGCGCAGGCCACAGGGCCTAAAGCTGCGGAAAGACAGGTAAATGAAAAGCCGCGGAGAGAAAATAAGCCGGACAAGCCGTCCGTGCAGGCGGTGACCATCAATTTGGCGGACCTGCAGGCTGGGAAAAAGATCCGGCACCATGAGAATACGAAGCTGTTTCATTATGAGCCGCAGCTTCCTGTGGTCCATACGGCAGCCGGTAAATTCGGAGAAAATTTAAGGGCGGAGTGCGCGGTCTCCCGCCAGGCTATTCAGCATAAGGCCCAGCAGGAGCGTAAACAGAACCTTGAGCGGGAGGAAGCGGAGGAAGCTTTCGAGCCCGTTAAAAAAAAACGGACGAAAGAAAAGGTCAAAAAAAGGCATTTCGCGATTTTTTCCTCCCAAGAGGAAGAAGACCCTGAGGATGTAATGCCTCAGCCCCGGCAGGTAGAGCTGGTAGAGGATTATAAGGAACCGTCGGACGCGTTCGCGATCAAAAAAGAGATTTTTAAAAACCTGAAAAACCTTTTGATCCGCACCGGCGTGCTGGCCGGATTAATGATTCTCAGCGCCGCCGCCACGGTGCTGGCGCGGCTGAATCTGCCTGATGTGCCTGACGTGCTGATCACCAACAGCCCTCTTTACCTGAGCGTCACTCTGGTTTTACTGCTGGCAGCCGGTGCGGTAAGCCTGACAACTTTGAAAAACGGCTTTTTATCCGTGCCCCGCCTTAAGGGCAATGCCGACGCGCCGGTGGCTTTCGCCTGGGCTGCGGCGGCGGTTCAGATCCTCGTCGGTTTCTTCTCGGCTGACAGGTTTACCAACACGGATCTAAGCCTTTACGCCAATCTGGCGGTGCTGGCCTTGCTGCTGAATGCCTGGGGCAAGCTGACGCTTGTGCGCCGGGTAAAGCTGAACTTTAAATTTATCTGTTCGCCGGACGAAAAGTATGCGGCGAAAATTTATAACGACCGGGAAAGCGCTGTGGAAATGTGCCGCGGCCTGGGAGTAGGAGAGCCGATCATCGCCTATCAGAAAAAGACGGGCTTTTTAAGCAATTTCCTTCAGCTTTCCTATGAGCCGGATCCCAGCGAGGAGTTCGCCGGCAGGATTTCCTTCCTTGGCGCCGGTCTGTCTCTAGCGCTTGGCGTCGTCAGCTATTTTATTTCCAGGGACTTGTTTGCCGCGGTATCCGCCTTTGCCCTGAGCATGTGCGTGTGCGTGCCAATGTGCACCATGCTTACCATGAATTTCCCGGTGTTTCGGCTGTGCAAAAGGGTTTCCAAACTGGACGCCATGATAGTGGGGTATCCGGGAATCCGCCAGTTCGCCGATACCAATGCGGTGGTGCTGGACTGCAATACCCTGTTTCCAAAGAACGCGGTGGTGCTTCATGGGGTCAAGGCCTTTGAGACCAGGCTTTTGGATAAAGCCCTGCTGGAGGCGGCGGCCATGCTTAAGTCGGTGGATTCCCCGCTGTACCATGTCTTTGAGCAGATCGTCAGCGAGGAGCGCCGGCTGCCCGCGGTGGACAGTCTTTCCTACGAGGATGAGCGGGGACTGATGGGATGGGTTCATGGTAAGCGTGTACTGTTGGGCAACCGGAATCTTCTGGAAAACCACGGCGTTACGCCGCCAGACCGTTCGGTGGAGCTGGAGCACACCCAAAACGGCCGCCAAGTGACCTATATTGCCTCGGCGGGCGAGCTTGTAGCGATGCTGATTACCAATTACGACTTCAGTCCCGCCATGAAGCAGGAGCTTCAGCGGCTGGAGGATAACGGTGTGTCTTTCCTGGTGTCCACTACCGACCCCAATGTGACCGCTAAGCTGGTCAGCGACCGGTTCGGCTTGTTTTTCCGGTCTGTCAAGGTGCTGGGAGCCGAGTACGCCAAACGGTTCAAGGACCTGGAGGGAGAAGAGGAAGCCTCCGCCAGAGCTTATCTGGCCACCCAGGGCCGGGTGAATGTGCTGGCCAGAGTGCTGGCGGCGTGCGTCAGGGTGCGGGGAAATATGACGGCTGCCTTGGTGCTGCAAAGACTGACTGTACTGCTCAGCTTTCTAATGGCGGCGTTTTTGACAGTGGTGTCCGGGGTGGCTCAGATCGGCGCTCTGGAGATTACCCTATATAGTATTTTTTGGGTTGTGGTTACCTTACTGGTAACCGTGATTAGAAAGCCGTAGGTGTTGATCGAATGGGATTAGAGGAAACAGCCTGCTTTTCCGGTTACCGTGCGGAAAAGCTTCCCTTTTCCGTCAGTGATGAAAATCAGGGATATCAGGAGTTTCTCTGCCGCCTGTCTTCGGTGATTCGGGAATCGGCGGAGGAAGGCTATCGGATTTTTTATACCGGGGGCTGTACCGGCTTTGACATTTTGGCCGGGGAAATGTTGCTGGGCATGAAAGAGGAATTTCCTGAAATTCAGTTAATAGCGGTTTTGCCTTTTGAAGAGCAGGCGAATACCTGGGGTGAATTCTGGCGGGAGAAATATTTTACTCTTCTGGAGCACTGTGACGACGTGATCACCCTTCAGCCTAGATATACGCCGGGCTGCTATCAAAGGAGAAACAGGTACATGGTGGACCGGTCATCCCTGCTGATCTGCTATTACGATGGGAAAACCGGAGGCACTCAAAGCACCGTAGCCTATGCCGAAAAGCTGGGCTTAGAGGTGAAAATGGTCTAATCTTTATAGAATTTACACAAAGTCTGCCTAATGTTTTTGCGTTAAGGCAGACTTTTTTTGTGAAAAACCCTCATTTGATATTGAAATCCATGTGCATATAAGATATAATTGAAAAGTAAATTATCTCAGGGATTGTTAAAAATGTCCTGAGCCAAGAAAGGGGTTCACAACACGTGAAACAGTACAACGCAAAAAATATTCTGAATATCGCCCTGGCGGGCCATGGCGGGGCGGGTAAGACCTCTATTATTGAATCGATGCTGTATCTTTCCGGTGCTTCCGATAGATTGGGTAAGATTGCCGACGGAAATACAATTTGCGATTTTGATCCGGAGGAAGTAAAACGCAAGGCCTCTGTTTCTACGGCGGTGGCCCCGGTGGAATGGAAAAATAAAAAGCTGAACTTTATCGACACGCCAGGCCTTTTTGACTTTGAAGGCGGCCTGTGGGAGGGCGTCCGGGCAGCGGACACGGTCATGATCGCGGTGTCCGGTAAAAACGGCGTTTCTGTAGGGACAGAAAAAGCGGTTAAAGCGGCGGAAAGCCGCGGACTTTCTAAGGTGTTCTTTGTCAACGGCCTGTGCGATGAAAGCGCACGGTTCTACCGTGTGTTTGAGACCCTGAAGGCTTCCTTTGGCCCCTCTGTCTGCCCAGTGGTAGTTCCTTTTATCGTAGACGGCCAGGCGAACTGCTACGTAAATCTGCTGGAATATAAGGCCTATGCTTATTCTCCCGACGGTAAGGTGTCGGAGGTACCCATGCCTGATATGGGCGACCGCCTGGAGGGCCTGCGGACCGCTATTTATGAGGCGGTGGCCGAAACCAGCGACGAAATGTTTGAAAAATACTTCTCCGGCGAGGCTTTTACCCCCGAGGAGGTTATCGTAGGCGTCAGCCGGGGCGTTAAAAGCGGCGCCATCAGCCCCGTGTTCTGCGGCGACGCGATTAATACGTTCGGTATTGACCAGCTGCTGAACGGTTTGGTGTGGCTGGCTCCGTCCGCCGCGGAAAAGAGCGACGAGATCGGGCTGGATCCCGACGGCAATATGGTGGAGCTTTCTGTCAATGAGGACGGAGCGCCTGCCGCTGTTGTGTTCAAAACCATCGCCGACCCCTTTGTAGGAAAGCTTTCTTATTTTAAAGTGATCTCCGGCAAGGTTTCCCCCGAAACCCCGCTTGTTAATATGCGCACCGGCAACCAGGAGAGAATCTCCAAGGTGATGACGGTGAAAGGCAAAAAGCAGGAGGATGCCGCCTATATCGGCGCGGGTGACATCGGCGCCGCCCCCAAGCTGCAAAATACTAATACCGGCGACACCCTGTGCTCTCCCGTGCGTAAGGTTACCCTGGATGGGGTGGAGTACCCCAATCCCTGCCTCTCTATGGCGATCTATCCCAAGAAAAAGGGCGAGGAGGATAAGGTGGCCCAAGGCGTGATGCGTCTGTGCGAGGAAGACCCCACTATCCATTTCAAGAATAATCAGGAAACCCATGAGATGATTATTTCCGGCATGGGCGAACAGCACCTGGATGTGGTGGTTTCTAAATTAAAGAGTAAATTCGGCGTGGAGGTTACCCTGAAAAAGCCGAAGATCGCTTACCGCGAGACCATTCGGAAAAAGGTTTCCGTCCAGGGGCGGCACAAGAAGCAGACCGGCGGCCACGGACAGTTCGGTGATGTGTGGATCGAATTCGAGCCTTGCGACAGCGATTCTTTGGAATTTGCCGAGCGGGTCGTAGGCGGCGCGGTGCCGAAGGGCTTCTTCCCGGCGGTGGAAAAGGGCTTGCGCGACTGCATCCAAAAGGGAACCCTGGCGGGTTATCCTATGGTAGGACTGAAGGCTACCCTGTACGACGGCTCCTACCACCCGGTAGATTCCTCAGAAATGGCGTTCAAGATGGCGGCCGCCATCGCCTATAAAAACGGGATTCCCCAGGCGTCTCCCACGCTGCTGGAGCCTATCGGCAATTTGAAGGCCAGCGTACCGGACGCCAACATGGGCGATGTGATGGGAGAAATCAATAAGCGCCGCGGCCGCGTTTTGGGCATGAACCCGGGCGAAAACGGGATGCAGGTCGTGGAAGCCGACGTCCCCATGGCGGAAATGGGCGATTTCGCTACCTTTATCCGTCAGTGCACTCAGGGCAGAGGCACCTTTACCTTTGAGTTTGCCCGGTATGAGGATGCCCCGGCTCAGGTGGCCCAAAAGGTTATCGAAGAAGCAAAGGCCGCCCAGGAAGGCGCGGGCGAATAACCCCAAACATAACCTATCAGAAAAACTGAAAAGCATACATTAAGGAAAAAGAGGAAAGCGGCAGCGAGAAAACCCGGTTTGGATTTTCTCCCCGCTGGCCTCTTTTTCCTTGTCCCGGCGGTTCTAAATCAACCATGTCCCTTCATATAGATAAAATACTAAAAAGGAGGGGCTTGCAATGTTTGTAGTGTCCATGAAGGCGTCTAAAAAAAAGCTCGTGATTATATTGGCGGCGATCCTGATAGTCTTGGCAGGAGCACTGTTCTTTTTGCTGCGGGGTGGTTCGGATGAAGCGAAGGCGGTGGGGCAGACTGGAGAATACAGCCTGACGGCAGCAGATGCATCCCAGCGGGTAGCGTTTTTGCAGCAATTTGGATGGGAGGTCAAGGAAACGCCAATGGAGCAGGTGGATGTCTTGCTGCCCTCATCCTTTAACGATACCTATGAAAAATATAATCAAATTCAAAAAGAGCAGGGACTGGACCTTTTGAAATATGCCGGCGCCACCTGCCAGCGGTATACCTATGAGGTGACCAATTATCCGGGAAAGGATTCCGGAGTAGTGGCGAACCTGCTGGTTTTAGACGGCAGGGTCATCGGCGGGGATATCTGCTCGGTGGAGCTGAACGGCTTCATTCACGGCTTTGTCAATCCCAATGATACCGCCTCCTTGACGCAGGTATCTCCAGGAGAAGGCACAGCTTCCGGTGCAGAAGCAGCCAGCCCGGAAGCTGCCGCTTCACAAGCCGGGGAAGCGGCAGCGGATCCTGACGCGACGGCTGACGCCTCCGCAGCGGAAGGCGGGCAGCAGACAGCGCTGGAAACGGTTTCCTCTCAGGAGCCTAAATATCCTGTGGAAAGCAGCACAGAGCGGGAGACCTTAGCGCCGGACCCGGAAATGCCCAACGCGCCGGTGGACTAAGATTTTATTTTCAAAGACCTCCGAATATGCTATACTTACTTTTAAGATTAATGATATATTAGCTCCTTATATGGGAAAATGTCGGAGCGTCAAGAAACGAAATGGGGATGTTCATGGAACGGTTGGATAAAATATTGTCTTCACAAGGCGTTGGCAGCCGGAAAGAAGCGGGAATCCTGATTCGGCGCGGGCTGGTTCATGTCAACGGCATTTTAGCCACTCGTCCTGAGACTAAGACTGACCCGGAGCGGGATCAAATTACCATAGAGGGGAAGCCTTTGCGGTTTCAAAGACATGTTTATTTGATGATGAATAAACCGGCGGGCGTGGTGTCTGCCAGTAGGGATTCTAGGGAGAAGACCGTGGTGGATTTGGTGCCGCCCGCGCTTTCCCGCCGTGACCTGTTTCCGGCGGGGAGGCTGGACCGGGATACCACCGGGCTTTTAATTTTGACCGACGACGGGGAACTTGCCCATCGGATGCTGTCACCGAAAAAGCACGTGTATAAGCTTTATGAGGCATCGGTGGACGGGCCGGTAGGAGCAGAGGAAATCGAGAAATTCGCCGCCGGTGTGGCGCTGGAGGACGGTACGGTGTGCCTGCCTGCCGGACTTACTGTGGTAAAGCAAGGGACTGCCTGGGAAACCCTGGTGGAAATCAGGGAGGGAAAGTTCCATCAGGTCAAGAAAATGTTTTTGGCGGTGGGAAGAAGGGTGCTGCGGTTGAAACGGGTGCGAATAGGAGGCCTGGAATTGGACAAGACTTTAAAGGAGGGGGAATGCAGGGAGCTGACAAAAGAGGAGCTGGCGCTGATTTTTCAAGGGGAAAACAGGCGTTTTTGCGAAAAGAAAAATTCAAATGGTCAAATTTAACTAAATTTCCAAAATTGGTTTGACAACTGTCCATTTTACCTAAAGACTGGTTTTAAAGTTTAGGCAAAACACAACTGTTAATTTGGGCCGAAATCTGTTATATTAATATTCGTAAGAAAAAATGTATGGCCAGTGAGCGTACGCACCGTGCGGTCGGTCATAGATTCAGGAGGTTTGTATTATGGCAAATGTATCTTTGAGACACGTTTACAAGATTTATTCCGGTGGCGTCACCGCGGTAACTGACTTCTGCTTAGAGATTGAAGACAAAGAGTTTATCATTTTGGTAGGTCCTTCCGGCTGCGGTAAGTCCACTACTCTGCGTATGGTCGCCGGTTTGGAAGAAATCAGCGAGGGCGAGCTCTACATAGGAGACGTCCTGGCCAACGATATCGCTCCTAAGGACCGTGATATCGCAATGGTGTTCCAGAACTACGCTCTGTATCCGGACATGACCGTGTATGATAACATGGCGTTCGGTCTGAAGCTCCGCAAGACTCCGAAGGATGAGATCAAGCGCCGCGTGGAAGAGGCTGCCAGAATCCTGGATATCTCTCACCTGCTGGATCGTAAGCCGAAGGCTCTGTCCGGTGGTCAGAGACAGCGTGTCGCCCTGGGCCGTGCTATCGTTCGTGATCCTAAGGTATTCCTTCTGGACGAACCGCTTTCCAACCTAGATGCTAAGCTGCGTGCCCAGATGAGAACTGAGATCGCTAAGCTGCATAAGAGACTGGGTACCACCTTTATCTATGTAACTCACGACCAGACCGAAGCTATGACCATGGGCGATAGAATCGTGGTTATGAAGGATGGCTTTATTCAGCAGGTTGACTCTCCTCAAAATCTGTATGAGAAGCCTTGCAATGAGTTCGTAGCCGGCTTCATGGGTTCTCCTCAAATGAACTTCATCGATGCTACCGTTTCCAAGGAAGGCGCTGATTATTATCTGACCTTCGGTGCCAACACCGTTAAGGTTCCCGCTGAGAAGAATAAGGATGATGTCCTGGCTCCTTATGTGGGCAAGGAAGTTACCTTTGGTATCCGCCCCGAGGATGTTCATGATGAGCCTGAATTTATCGAGAAGTCTCCCGAGACTCTGGTAAAGGCTGTTGTGGAAGTTACCGAGCTGATGGGTGCTGAGACTTATCTGTACCTGAACATCGAAGGCAACGCTGTTACCGCTCGTGTTGAGCCTACTTCTACTGCGAAGAGCGGCGATGAAATCTCTGTTGCTCTGGATATGAACAAGATGCATCTGTTCGATAAAGAGACTGAGAAAGCCATTCTGCATTACGAATAAGCAATACTTTGCTTTCCAACAGGGCTGCCAATAGGCAGCCCTGTTTTTTTATCAAACGCCTATTTAAAAAATATTTTTGGAAAATAGTGGGATGAATTTTTATGTTTTCTATTCAAACGTGTCAAATTCGCAATGAAATTATGAATACAATGTAAAATACAGCAAAAAAATATTGGAAACCGTGAATTTTTCTTGGTTTCACGGTTGCAAATAGTTTTGAAATTATGTAAAATGTAAGTATTGAAATTGTACTATTTTCAGCCGGAAAGCTTAATTACTCAATAAAGTGAGGGAGTTCATCATGTCAAACAGACTTTTTCAGGGCGTTATTCACCAGATGCGTGATGCCATCGACAGAACCATCGGAGTGATTGACGAAACCTCCGTGATCATCGCCTGCAGTGAGCTGGGCAGAATCGGCGAGGTTAACGAGAGCATCACACCCGACGTTTTAAACGCGCCCAGCACCTTTGTAATCAACGGCTATACTTACAAATCCTTTGGCAGCCGGCCTCGTCCGGAGTACGCTGTTTTTGTAGCGGGTAATGATGAAGCTGCTCAGAAATATGTGCAGCTTTTAGCGATTTCCTTAAGCAGCATCAAGCAGTATTATGATGAAAAATATGACCGGGGCAATTTTATTAAAAATGTGATTTTGGACAACATTCTGCCCGGAGATATTTATTTGAAGGCTAGAGAACTGCGGTTTAGTTCTGATGTCAGCCGGGTTTGTATGCTGATCAAGATTACTACGAAAACGGATATCTCGGCTTACGACATTGTGCAGAACCTTTTCCCGGATAAAAACAAGGATTTTGTCATCAATATCAACGAAACGGATATCGCCCTGGTGAAAGAGATTCGCACCGGTATCGATTCTAAGGATCTGGAAAAGCTGGCCGGCTCCATTGTAGATACCCTTTCCAGTGAGTTCTACACCCATTGCGTGGTAGGAATCGGTACAACCGTTACCGGTATCAAGGATCTGGCCCGCTCCTTTAAGGAAGCCCAGGTGGCTTTAGAGGTAGGAAAGGTATTTGATACCGAGCGCAGCATTGTCAGTTACGATAATCTGGGGATCGCCCGCCTGATTTATCAGCTTCCCACTACTCTTTGCGAAATGTTCTTAAAGGAAGTATTCAAAAGAGGATCCATCGAATCTCTGGATGCGGAGACTCTGTTCACCATTCAGCGCTTCTTTGAGAACAACCTGAATGTTTCCGAGACCTCCAGAAAGCTGTTTGTCCATAGAAACACACTGGTTTACCGCTTGGAAAAAATTAAGAAATTAACCGGCCTTGACTTGAGAGAGTTTGAAGACGCTATCGTATTTAAGGTAGCCTTAATGGTAAAAAAGTATTTGTCCGCCAACCCGGTCAAATATTAAAGCACGGAAAGAAGCAAGACCAATAGAAGGAAACCCCCTCTGCCTTTTTAGACAGAGGGGATTTCCTGCGAATAAGCGCGAAAAATGTAGAAAGAAGAAAAATAAGAGAGGCTCCCCATGATTGAATTTAAAAATGTGTCTAAGGTTTATAATAACGGCACGGAAGCGCTGCGGAACCTTAGCCTTAGCATCGCGAAGGGCGAATTTGTGTTTATTGTCGGTTCTTCCGGCGCCGGCAAAAGCACCTTCCTAAAATTGATTATGAGAGAGGAAGTTCCTAATTCCGGAGAAATCGTGGTCAACGGCAGAAAGCTGTCAACCGTCCGCAAAAGAGACGTTCCATATCTGCGCCGCACCATGGGAATTGTGTTTCAGGACTTCCGCCTGATTGATAAAATGACTGTTTACGATAATGTGGCGTTCGCCATGCACATTGTTGGCGCCAGTGACCGGGAAATCCGGAAAAGAGTACCCTATGTGCTGGGCCTGGTGGGCTTGGAGAAAAAAATGGACAATCATCCCGCGGAGCTTTCCGGCGGCGAACAGCAGCGCGTGGGCCTGGCCCGGGCGCTGGTAAACAACCCCAGCATGATTATTGCGGACGAGCCTACGGGTAACGTGGACCCGGCTATGTCCTATGAAATCGTAGAGCTTTTGACAGAAATCAACCGGCGCGGCACCACAGTGCTGATGGTTACCCATGAGCACGACCTTGTAAAGCGGTTCCCCAGGCGCGTCATCGAGATTCAGGGAGGAACGGTTGTGGGGGATACCGGCTCGGAGGTGCGCGATGAATTTTAGTTCCATGAAATATCTTCTCAAGGAGGGCGTGAAAAACGTCTGGAATAACCGGATGATGTCCTTCGCCTCCATAGGCGTGCTGGTGTCCTGCCTGCTGCTCACCGGCGCGGCGGTTCTCTTTTCCGCCAACCTGTCCTACGCTATGAAGGATATCCAGGATGAAAATGTGGTGACGGTGTACTTAAAGCAGGAGGTAGGAGAGCTGGAAGCAGTGACGCTTGGCTCGGAGCTGAAGGAAATTCCCAATATCAAGGAAATTGTCTTTGTGTCCCAGCAGGAAGCGCTGGAGCAGTATACGGAAATTTTAGGCCCCTTGTTCGAGGGCCTGGAGGAGGATAATTTCCTTCCCAACGCTTACCGGGTAACCATGGAGGATTTGTCCCTCTATGACGAGACGGTGGCTAAAATCAAGGAAATCCCCCAGGTGGATACCCTCAGTGACCGCAGCGACGCGGCCTCTAAGCTGACGAACCTGAATAATATGGTGGGAACCGCCGGCCTTTGGATTTTGATCATCCTCAGCGTGGTTTCCCTGTTTATCATCAGCAATACCATCCGTGTGACAATGTACAGCCGCCGTCTGGAAATCAGCATTATGAAGTCGGTAGGCGCTACCAACTGGTTTATCCGGGTGCCCTTTATTGTAGAGGGCGTGGTGATCGGCTTGATTTCAGCGGGTATCTCTATTTTAGTGCTGAAGCTGGTTTATGAGAGCATTATGTCGGCCGTCAAACAGCTGATTCCCTTTACAAGCATCCCCTTTACCACTCTTACAGGTCCTGTGGTGCTTGGATTCATCGGCGCCGGCATCGCGTTTGGGGCCTTGGGCGGAATCATTTCCATCAGCAAGTATTTAAAGAAAGAAGGAGGAGAGATCCTTGGCTGGTAATAGGTTTGGCACGTGGAAAAAAAGAACAGCCGCCGTGTTCATGGCGGTATGCCTCTTAGGAGCCATGCCTGGCGCTGTTTGGGCGGCGGATACCGCAGATGGGCTGGAGTCCAGCATTTCAGACAGCGAGACCAAAAAGCAGGAGCTTGAGCAGAAAAATGCGGAGCTGAGCCAGGCGCTGGAGGAAGCGAAGCAAAACGCGGAGGACCAGGAAGCCCTGCACCAGGCGTATCAGGACAAAATCGATGTGCTGGATCAGCAGATCGAGGAAGCCTATGCCCAGGTTTCCCAGCTGGATGAGGAAATCAACGACCTTCAATCTCAGATCAGCAACCGGGAGGGCTCAATTGAAAAAAATACGGAGCTTTTAAAGGAGAGAATCCGGGCCATTTATATGGCGGGAGAAACCTCTACTCTGGATATTATTTTAGGCGCGACGGATTTTAACGACTTTTTGGATAAGGCGTCTCTTTTGAAAACCATATCCGATCATGATACCAAGCTGATCGAAACCCTTCAGGCGGAGACCTCTAAGCTGGCGCAGGAAAAGAAAACCTATGACCAGAAAAAAGAAGAGCTTACCCAGCAGTTGGATGACCTAAACGCGAAAAACGATGAGTTGACCCAGCTCTCCGAGGAAAGCGGCATCAAGCTTTCCCAATACCAGCAGGAGCAGCAGGAAGCGATACAGGGCTTGGATAATAACAGCGCGGAGCTGCAGCAGCTTAACAGCGATATAGAGGCTTATTATGAGGCGCTGCGGCAGGAGTACGAAAATCAGCAGCAAAGCCAGCAGCCCAGCGAGCCGGACGCTCCTTCCGGCGGCGGGAGTACAGATACGCCCTCCGGCGGTGACGGCGGAAGCAGCGGAGGCGGAGATACTCCTGCGCCTGCTCCCGAGCCTGACCCGGATCCGGCCCCGGATCCCGCTCCCAGCGGCCCTCATGGCTATACCTGGCCCACCCCTGGCTTCTATTGGCTTTCATCCGCCTGGAATGAGGACCGTGATTCCTACAACCACGGAGCTATCGACATCGCGGGCGCGGGAATTTATGGAACGCCGATCTACGCGGCTCAAAGCGGCACCGTCAGCACCAGCTGGTATAATAACGGCGGCTGGGGCGGCGGCTACGGCACCTACTGCATGATCAACCACGACGCCCAGGGAGAATACGCCACCCTGTACGCTCATATGAGCCAGATCGTGGTGTCTCCGGGTGAGACGGTTTCAAAAGGACAGATCATCGGCTATGTGGGAAGCACCGGCGACAGCTCCGGGCCGCATCTCCATTTGGAGTGCCGGCATTGGGGTGTGAAATATAACCCCTTGATAGAGTATCCGGATGTTCCCGTGTATTATTAAGGAAATTTTGTGTGATTTCCCGGCGGGCCTTGTTGCAGCAAGGCCCGCTTTTTATGTGGAGATGGAGCGTCATGGCTTGTGGGAATTGTAAACAGTTCATTCTTTCCATTGACAAATAGTTACAAAATTGTTATAATTATTCCGATCTTGCAATAGGGAGGAACGTCCAATGGCCCATAAAAGGTGGGGAAAATGCCTAACCGCGGCGGCGCTGGCCGCGATGATCGCGCTTACTTCCGGGATATCCGCTCCGGCTTGGGCGGAAAGCATTTCTGAATTGGAGTCACAGCAGGAAAGACTGCAAACAAGAAGCGGCGAGTTGAACGCGGCGCTGGAAGAAGCAAAGAAAAATACAGAAGAAAAGGAAGCCTTGAAACAGGAATATGAGGATAAAATCAGCCAGGTTCAAGGACAAATCGATACCTTAAATAACGAAATCCGCACCTTGGATGAAGAGATTGCGCAGAAGCAGAAGGAAATTGAAGGCCCTCAAAAGGAAATCGATGAGAATATGGAGCTTTTGAAGCAAAGAATCCGGGCCATTTATATGGCGGGAGAAACCTCCACTTTGGATATTATTCTGGGCGCGGAGGATTTCAGTGATTTTTTGGACAAGGCATCTCTTTTACAAACCGTAACCTCTCATGATGTGACGCTGATTGAAACCATTCAGCAGCAGCTCAGCGAGATTCAAGAGGAAAAAGACGAAATTGAGGCGAAAAGGACGGAAGCGGCGGATAAGAAGACCGAGCTGGATGGCCAGCAGGAGGAGCTTACCAGGCTGCTGGAGGAAAACCAGGTGATTTTGGAGGAGCTTTACGGCGTTCAGCAGGAGGCTCAGGACAAGGTGGATGAAAATGACGCGGAGCTGCAAGCGATCGAGGCGCAGATTTCTGCTTATTACACTCCGCAGCAGCCTGCCGGCGGCCAATCACAGGGCCAGACTCCCAACTATAGCGGCGGTGCCTTTGTGTGGCCGGCTCCCGGCTTTTACCTCTTAACCTCCGAATGGAACGAGGACCGGGGCTCCTATAACCACGGAGCCATTGATATCGCCGGCGGCGGAATCTACGGTACGCCGGTGGTGGCGGCGGCCGACGGCACGGTTGTCTTTTCCAGCGCGGGCGGCTGGGGCGGCGGCTACGGCACTTATCTTATGATCGACCATGGCGGCGGCGTTTCCACTCTTTACGCTCATATGAGCGGCTTGGCGGTTTCCCAGGGCGCCACTGTGTCTGCGGGCCAGGTGATCGGCTATGTGGGAAGCACCGGTGACAGCTCCGGCCCTCACCTGCACTTTGAGGTCAGGGAATACGGTACCAAGGTCAATCCGATGAATTATTTTTAAAAAATCTGTAAAAATAAACAGGGCCGGGATAGGGATAACCTATCCCGGCCTTGCAGCGGCTGGGCTATGTCGAAAAAAGCCGTCAGTCTTGGGATTTGGTTAAGGTTTATTTACATTTGAAATCTTGACATGGCATAAGTTGTTGACTATAATAGTACTATTGTTTCAAGAATAACTTCACACAAAGGTGGTAGCGGATATATGGCGGCAAAACAAGTGTTGTTGACAGATGAAGGCTTGCACAATTTGGAGCAGGAGCTGGAATTTTTAAAAACAGAACGCCGTAAGGAAATCGCCGAGAAAATTAAGGTAGCTCTTTCCTTTGGCGACCTTTCGGAAAACAGCGAGTACGATGAGGCGAAAAACGACCAGGCCATGGTGGAGGCTAGAATCGCCGACATCGAAAGTATGCTGAAAAATGTGAAAATCATCGATCAAGATGAGCTTACCACAGAATTGATTCATATCGGCTCCAAGGTTCAGGTTAAGGATGTGGAATTCGACGAGGTCTGTACCTATCAGATCGTAGGCTCCAGCGAGGCGGATCCCTCAAACGGCAGAATTTCTGACGAATCTCCGGTGGGAAAGGGCTTGCTTGGCCATAAGGTTGGCGAAACCGTAGAGATAGAAACTCCGGCCGGCGTCATGCAGTACGAAATATTAGGAATTTCAAAGTAGTTCAAATGCGGACAGGGGCGGCGCGTATGCACTCTGTCCGCTTTTTTAAAATTATAATCGGGAGTTGTCACTATGAGCGAAGAAAAGACCACAGTGGAAAATAACGGCCAGCAGGAGGCGGAGGACCTAAAGGAACTGCTGCAGATCCGCAGGGACAAGCTGTCCGCTCTTCAGGAGGCTGGACAAGACCCCTTTGAGATCACAGTCTGTCATCCGGATATTCATGCCGCCGATATTATTGAGCGGTTTGAGGAGCTGGAAAACCAGGACGTATGCGTGGCGGGCAGAATTATGAGCTGGCGCGATATGGGAAAGGCCAGCTTTATCGACATCCACGACCGTACCGGCAGAATCCAGGTTTATCTGCGGATCAACGATTTAGGCGAGGAGGTATACCGGGGACTGGATAAATGGGACATTGGAGATATCGCCAGCGTAAAGGGCTTTGTGTTCCGTACCCGCCGGGGTGAGATTTCTATCCATGCGAAAGAAGTGCGCCTGCTTTCCAAATCTTTGCTTCCGCTGCCTGATAAATTTCATGGCCTGACCAATACTGATCTTCGTTACCGCCAGCGGTATGTGGATTTGATTGTCAACCCCGAGGTTAAGGATACTTTTATCAAGCGCAGCCAGATTATCAAGTCGATCCGGGAGGACTTGGATAACCTGGATTTTATTGAGGTGGAGACTCCGATTCTGAATACGATCCCGGGGGGAGCGGCGGCGCGGCCCTTTATAACCCACCATAATACGCTGGATATCGATTTGTATTTGAGAATCGCTCCGGAGCTTTACTTAAAGCGGCTGATTGTCGGCGGTATGGAACGGGTATATGAAATCGGCCGTTTGTTCCGCAATGAGGGAATGGACGTAAAGCACAACCCGGAATTTACCACCATCGAGCTGTATCAGGCATATACGGATTATAACGGCATGATGGAGCTGACGGAAAATCTGATCCACAGCGCTGCTATTAAGGTGTGCGGTACGGAGGAGATTTCCTACGGCGGCCAGCCGGTGAGCCTGGCGCTGCCTTTTAAGCGGGTAACCATGATCGACGCGGTGAAAGAGGCTACCGGCATCGATTTCGGCGCGTTCCGGGGAGATACGGAGAAAGCCAGGGAAGCGGCGAAAGAGCTCCGCCTGGAGATCAAGGAAAGCGATACCTGGGGCAATATTTTAAATCTTGCCTTTGAGGAAAAGGTGGAGGACACTCTGATTCAGCCCACCTTTGTATGCGATTATCCTATAGAAGTATCCCCTTTGACTAAGAAAAAGAAGGGAATGCCGGAGCTGGTAGAACGGTTCGAGCTGTTTATCACAGGAAGAGAATTTGCCAATGCCTATTCCGAGCTGAACGATCCCATTGACCAGCGGGAGCGGTTCCTGCGTCAGGCGGCTTTGCGGGAGGCCGGGGATGACGAGGCAAATATGCTGGATGAGGATTTCCTTACGGCATTGGAATATGGTATGGCTCCCACCGGCGGTATGGGAATGGGAATCGACCGGCTGGCAATGCTGCTGACCGACAGTGCCTCCATCCGGGATGTCCTGCTCTTCCCGACAATGAAGCCTCTGGACAAATAAACCCAGTGTTTATGCGGGTTTGCAGCACATCAAATCCCAGTTGACAACAAATTGACAACAATTTTTCATAGCGATATGGAGAAATACAGCGCAAAATGAATTGTTGTCAACTCAAGACGCAAAATAGCACTTACTGCTAAGAGAACACTTTTTGAAAGTAATTTCAGGAGTGTTCTCTTTTTTCGTTTAGGGTTAGCTTTTGTTATGACAGAAATGATTTGAATAGAAAGAAAGGAATGAAATCATGATTAGTGACGAGACAAAGGCATATTATGACCTAAAAAAACGCAATGAGGTGCGTGAAAGTGCTAAGAGACTTCGTAAACAGTTTCTCCGCTATAAAGATGCGGAAATTGTTTATAGCATTCAGCATAAAAAACTGATGGAACTTGCCAGTGAGGCAGGAGCAATCTATCGAATGGATAGTACGGTTTTGATTAACCGAGATATTTTTGATGAATATTTGGAACGGTTTCGTGAACCAAGCACTTTGAATTTTAAGGAGGAGGAGGAATGAGTGGAAACCTGTGGATGTTTTCGGATATGCTTGACGATGAAGATATAGAAATGTTAAAGCATGATTTTATAACCTATTATCAAGGCGCTGATTATTATGGTCTCGGGCTAAAAGTATTTACTCGTATGGCACGAGAGGCCGGGGCTGTATATAAGATCGGTAAAAAGGTTTTAATACGACGTAGCATTTTTGAAGAGTATTTGCGACAATTGTATCGAAAAGAAAAAACGCAACAAAACAGTAATGAGTAAAAGCGGAAGGGGGGCTACATAGAGGAAGAATATCAAACTGCAGGATTGCAATACAAGCAAATTTTAGCCATTCATTTTGGATTTTCACTGCTTTTGTCCAAATCTCAGTATGAGAATCCAAAAAACTCTATAATTCAATAACTGCCACAGAAAGCCGGATTGAGTAACAATCAATCCGGCTTTAATTTATATCAAGGCTCAAATGTGTATTCAATTTTACCAAAGCATAGGAGGATACTTTAAATGAGGCAAGGCGTATTGATTTATGATCATGATACAGATCGGATGGATATTCGGTTTGATTTGGATGATTATTATGGAGGGCTTCATTGCGGAACAAGTATGGAGGTATTTGTGAATAATAAATGGGTTCCTACCAGAATAGAGATAAACGATCAATGGTATCTGGTTGGAATTAAAACAGGTAATCTTATAGGCTTGAGAGTAAGGATCTAAATATTCATTAGGGGCAGTTTCTTTAAATAAGGACTGCCCTATTTTCATATCAAAATTTAAGAAAGGAGAACGCTGTTATGAAATGCTTGTTAAAGTACCAGTGGGTAAAACTGTCTCGGGCATATTTACCTCAGGGCAAGGGGCTAATGGGTTACTGGGCAAAACTGGCATCTCGTGCAGCGTTTCGAAAGGGACATGCCCTTTATTGTGGATACAAAAATGAGGTAATTCCGGGAATGTGGTCTGGTGGAATTGTTGGACTTAAAAGCATTCTTGGTTTGAAGAGCCGAGCACAGGCCTTAGAAATAATGAATGAATTATCCGCTTTAGGATATATCAGCTACTCTTTGGATCCAAAAACGAAAAAGTTAACCTATCAAATCAATGACTGGGTTGTAAAATGTTCTGGAGCTGAATGTTCTGAAGGTACTGTTTATGCGAGTGACGGATATGGCTTTATTTGTCTTCCGAGAGATATTACTCAGAGGCTGGCAGATAGTAACCGTAAATTCAGTGAATCGGATGCATGGTTAGATCTTTGGTGTCATACTGTCTGGCAGGATTCAGGAAATATTTTCTCTTTATTGGCACCAACCGTTCAATTTGAACGACGCAAAGCTTTATTAACCTTGGAAACCATGGGACAGAGATGGAAATGGGAAAAGACAAAAGTATGGCGTTTCTTTCAAAAGTATAAGGATGTCTTCGCGCTGTATCGTCTTCCCGGCTCCTATGGATGTCTCATTTTTAATCAATTGTATCAAACCGGTACAGAGGTTTCACTGCCTACACAGGCGAATGTTGTACGCATTATCGAAGAAATACGCATTTCAGCAGCCAATGTACATATTGAAGGTACAGACCATGAACGCTTATCCCGCATGATCGCATGGTTTAGTGTAAAAACATCTGCTGAACGTATCGAAAAGCCGGGAGAAAACAGCAAAGCTGAAAATCGCGTTGCACTTTCGAGTCCTATAATACGCGCGTATTTTTCTCTGCATTGTTGGAATTGTAAGAATTGTAATTATGACTGCAAGGAAGTAGTATATATCTCACCTTTAGAGAATTTTGAGAATATACGAGGACCTTGTGTTCATTTTCCAGAATTCAAAAAATCAAAGGAGAGTTACTATGAGCGAGAATAAAAAAGCAGAACAATCTGCATATGAACAGCAGGAAAGCCGCCTTTCTGCGCAGTCAGCAGCATTTATTAAGCTTCTGACACAGCGTGGAATCCTTGGCGATGCTGATATTGACGATGATAAGATCAGACAGGTGCAAAAAGATAAAAAGCGTCGTACATATCACAATACTGAGATGCTTTTGCAAAATTACCGAAGTATTGTTTGGGCACTGGAGTGTTTTCCAACGACTATTGTTGATGAACTGGATCGCCCTTTGAATGATTTGGATGCTATACTGCGTTACATCGATGTAGAACTTAGCTTGGATAACAAAAAGTTGGAAAGTAGAATCGAAAGCATAAAAAAATCCAGACTTCTCTTGGATCGAGTGAATGAGGCACTAACCGTTCTGAAGAGAAAACCGGAACACGGCGAAAAAATGTATGAAGTAATCTACATGACATATCTTGCACCCGAAAAACTTTCTCACAACGAACTGTTATACCGACTCAACATTTCCTCACGGCATTATTACAGACTTCGAACGCAGGCAATTGGCATCATTTCTTTACGACTTTGGTCAGTTCCTTCTACCGAGATGGATTCGTGGTTTGAAGTGCTGACATTGCTTGAAGATTTATGCTGAAAACAAAATGTCCTATTGGATGGCACAAAAATGTAAATAAATTGGCAAGGTATATGCCGATGACATGCAAAAGGAAAAGAGTTATAATTATATCATCCCAAAATGGGACTGGCGATAAAACGCTGTTTCTGAGACTGAGAAAAGTCTATGGAAACAGCGTTTTTTTGCACAATCAAAAAGGAGGTATACAGCATGACAAGTCAGATCAAAAAAGGGAAACGATACCTGGTAAATGGGTATTGGACATTGGTCAGCACCGCTTCAGCGTTACTGATCTCTTTGCAGCCAATCATGGCTGACACGATCTGGGATCGTTTCTCGAAAATAATGCGCGATGTCTATGGGCAGCTGGCCGGTATCAGTACAATCGTAGCTGTCACTGCTGCGGCAGTCGCACTTCTGGTTCGTATGATTTCAAGAAACCAGCGTGCAGTTGACGAAGCTACAAGTTGGCTGAAGCGCATTGTTGTGACGTGGATTGTTCTGAACAGTTTAGGCTTTATCGTTGCCTACCTGCAGCCGCTTGTCAGTGGCGGACAATACACAGGCACTTAATCCCTCCAAATCCAAATAATCAGTGTTGCGGATTGGAGGTGATGCGCTATATTAGATTGGATTTTTGAGGGTATTGCTAATTGGGTTGCCAGTATCGTCAGCCAGCTAATGGATGCGGTGTCCGGAATATTTCTTTCTGCTCTTGGAACCGATATGACAGCAATGGAGGAATACTTTCCGTTTCTCTCAAAAGCATTTGATGTTATGCAGTACACTGCATGGGCTATGCTGTTTTTAATAACAGTGTGGCAGTTGTTCAAGGCATTTGGAGGACCAATAACGGAAAGTGAACACCCTCTTCAGTTAATTGCCAGAAGTTCTATTTTTGCAGTGTTAATTGCATTTGCAAAGCCAATTTTCGAGTTGACGCTGGATATTGCAAGGGCTCCTTACACAGCTTTAATGGATATTCAGATGACGGCAGAAGATTTTACATTTGCCGGGGTTGAAAATGTGCTGAAAAGCGGAATAACAACGCTGGTTTCTGTGATAACGGTTGTTGGTCTTATACTGATGCTCATTCTTGAAATCTCTCTTGGTTGGAACTATTTCAAACTATTACTAGAGACAGTAGAACGCTATATTGTTGTTGGAGTACTGTGCTATACTTCCCCCTTGGCATATTGCATGGGTGGCTCCAAAGCAACTGAACAGGTTTTTAAATCCTGGTGTCGCATGGTTGGATCGCAACTGCTGCTGTTGGTCATGAATGTATGGTTTTTAAGAGGCTTCAGCACTTCTGTGGGACAATTTATCGCGAATGCCGGCGCACTGTCAAACGGTCAGGGAAATATCTTCCTTTGGATGTTCTGCGCTCTGGCATTTCTTAAAACCGCCCAGAAATTTGACAGCTATTTAGCGGCCATGGGTTTAAATGTCGCTCAAACAGGATCAAGCATGGGAATGGAGATTCTGATGGCAGCCCGTGTACTTTCTGGTGTAGGAGGTGCAGCCAAAAGTGCCGGAAATGTATTCAACGGAGGTTCGAGTGCAGCTGGAGGAACTGCTGCTTCGTCATTCGCTGCTGGGTTTGCAAGTAAGTTTAAGGGAAATTCCTATGTACGCGATGCTGTAGTAAATGGCGGAACAAGAATGGGCGCCGGAGGTGGATTTGGCTTTGTGGGTCGTGCTTTTGGTGGCATTGCTGCAAGAAATGGCGCTACATTAACTGGAGAATCAATTTCCTCTGTCGCTTCAAGAACACCAAATGTTTCCGGAAGCATAGCCGGTGAAATTGCTGACCGAAGCCTTGGAAATTATATGCCGCAGCTTGGCAATCACAAACTGAGTGGAACACAGATTACTGGAGGACATATCAGCACAACTGCAACCGGCGCTGATGGAAAAAGCTCAAATGTGGAACTGTATAATGCATCTCAATTTGAAAAACCACAAGGACCGCACTCAGTGGTTACCGCATCAGATGGTACACAATGGTATCAAATGGCAAGCGGCGAAGGCAGAAATGCATTCTACAGTACACCGGAATTTACCGGAAACGCAGCAGAAGCTGCTCAGGTTGCCTCTGTATTTCCAGGAGCAGCAGAAGGAACATCTTTGCGTACTGTGGGTGAAGGTGTTCTGGAAGCGTCTTCAGATACTGGAAATACTACATGGTACAACAGCGCCTTCTATCAAGAGCCTGAAGCACCTCATTCCATTATGACAGATGCCAATGGCGTGGAATGGTATGCGATGGCTCAACATGGCACCGTGCCTGAATTCGAAAACGGTGATGAAGCAACCATTTATAACCAAAGCGTATTTAGAGACTTTATGCCTGGATATGAGCAGCAGATCATGTCTGTAGATGGAAGCCAGCGAGATGGACACTTTGAAGTGCGTCATGATGATGGCAGCGGCACCGCCTTCTACGATACGGCTGTTTATGATACTCCGAGAGGAGACTATCAGGTATATGAAGACAAAGACGGCCATCAATGGTTTGCTATTCATGGCGATTCTGCAGTGGAGCGCCGACCAGTCTATGAGAACGGAAAACCTGTTTATGATGGAGAAAATGTAAAGTCGGTTTCAGTTGAAACTGTTCGATACAAATCTACACCAAGCCGTTTTGAAAATCCGGAAAGGCGGAGCGATACTTCATCCAAACCGCCCCGAAGAAAAAATTAACGAAGTAAAACAGCCATAGTTATGGAAATTCCAAAAACTATGGCTGTTTTCATTTATCCAATATAAGGGAGGTGGAAAGATGGCCGAGCCAAACAAAACACAAATGGGAGATGGCGGTGATAATTATGGTCAAGCCGCTGCACAAATGGCGAAAGCCGCTAAACAGCTCGGTCAGGAAGCCGCAAAACAGGCAGCCGCCAAAGGTGTTGAAGCAACTGCAAATGCCGCAGCAGCTACGGTTCAAGCAAGCGTTGAAGGCGGAAAAGCAGTTGCTGAAATTGCAACTGGTACAGCTGCCGGAGGTCCTTGGGGTGCTGTCCTTTCAGCAGCTTGGTCTCTTCGACATACACTATATAAGATTTTAATTTTTATCTGTCTATGCCTGCTTTTTTTAGTTGTTATGGTTGCTTCTCTTCCAACTATTATAACGAACAGCATTTTTGGATTAGATGGGTCTACAGTCGATTCTAATGCAACTCTAACAGGGACCTACCAAACTTTATCTACAGCGGTTTCTGAGATCGTAGATGAAGGATACAACTATTCTTTAGATGAGGTTGAGAAGCTTATCACTGATGGCGGTTATGACTATGATTTATCAATGGAAGCTCTGATCAATCACGGACAAAGCTCTGCTGGGTATGATGTCAGTTATATCCTTGCAGCTTATTCGATATCTATGGACCAAAAAAACACCAGTGAATCAGATATGCGCTCAAAATTGAGTACATACAAAGAAGACATGTTTCCGGTAACTTCAGTAGAGAAAACGAAAGAAATCGTGGTACCGGTTAACTATTACACCTATAAATCCGTTTCAGTTACAGTTGTAACAAAAACTGTGACGACCGGTACAATCAATGGAGTCCCGCAATATCGGTATGAGACTGCGACGAAAACATACTATGTGCCGGATCAGTCAAAAACTTCCGATGTATCTGTAACCGTTCCTAAATATGAGGAGGTAAGCGTTTCCGTTCCGGTTTATTCCGGTAATACTATAACTGGAACCCGTACAGAAACTTATTACACTCAAAATGGTGAAGAAACACTTTCCCCTACGAAAAAGACAGTAACCTATCTGGAATGTACCATTCATTCTTTTGATGAATCCATTATTGCCAAAGCATTTGGATTGGATTTGTCAGCAAAGTATGGAGGAACAAGTCAAACCTATGATCAGGTAATTAAAAGCATGGCAAATGCCTTAAAAATGACACTGTACGGTTCAGTAGGAAATGGACAAAGTGTTCCTTTGACAGATGAGGAGCTGATTGCATTTGTGAGCCGCCAAAATTGCAGTGCAGTCAGAAAACATATTTTAGAAACAGCACTTTCTCTTGTTGGAAAGGTTCCTTATTTCTGGGGTGGAAAATCTCCTCCGGGATGGAATGATGAATGGAATACACCGAAACTGGTTACAGCAGCTGGATCCAGTACAACTGGAACCATTCGCCCATTTGGTCTTGACTGTTCCGGTTTTACTGATTGGACCTACAAAACGGCTGTTGGAGTTAGCCTCTACGAAGGCACTTGGAGCCAATGGGATAACTCCTATGCTATTACAGAAGATGAGCTTTTACCCGGTGATCTTGGATTTTTAATGAATGAAGATGGTCAAGGGTGGAACCATGTATTGATTTATGCCGGTGTAGGTGATAACGGTGAGCGAATGTGGGTTCATTCCTCCGGCGGTGAAGGTGTCATCTTTAACACACCGAGTTATGAATCAACGCTCTCACTTAGACGCCCCAAAGATGTAGATTTTGATGCTCCTGTGCCGAACGGTACTACTGGAGACCCCATTTCCACCATCGAAGTGGATGTTACACATTACTGTGCATGCAGTAAATGCTGTGGTGAAAACGCCAGTGGCATTACTGCAAGTGGAAAGCCAGTGGCACAAGGAATGGTTGCAATGTCCAGCCATTATCCGTTTGGAACACAAATCATGATTAACGGCACTATGTATACAGTGGAAGATCGGGGCGGCTCCGGTATAGAAAATGATATCCATCGTGTAGATATCTATGTTCCGGATCATCAGGAAGCACTAAGACTTGGCAGATATAAAACAACAGCAAAAATCTACAGATTGGGCAGATAGTTTGTGATAGGAGGAAAAATGAAAGGACTTCTGGATGAGTTGGCCCAAAAATATCATGCAGCATATCTTTCTGATCTTCGCCTGAATCATAGGATAAACGACTGTGTAGTCAGAGAACTGTATCTTTTTCCAAACAAACAAAATTATTCTCTGTGGGAATGGAGTGATGCGGTTTCTTATCTTTTGAAGCGAAATGTTTCTTTTGCGTCCTATGAGGAAGTAGATAATATGCTGAAAGGGCTTTATAACACTTGATTCTTTAAGACAATAGACCCGTGCTGTATCGGAGTACTTCTTTGATACAGCAGAAAGGTATGATTATATGGACGAAAAAGAAATTCGAAATGTATATGCAATCCCAGCCAACTATACCGATTCAGGAAAAATACTCGGCGGCATGGTTGAACCAAGAAATGCAGTGGAAACCGTTTTTCTTCTTCTTTTGGTGGGGTATCCAGAATTGATGCTGATTCCGATGCCCGGCACCATTCGAATTGTTGTAATGGTAGTAACACTCATGCCTCTTGCAGTCCTGTCCGTTATGGGTATCGACGGAGATTCCTTATTTCAGTTCTTGGGTCATATATGCAGGTTTGGAATTCACAGACGAAAACTTCATATGAGAAGGGTGGGATACAAATATGACAAAGCACAGCTCAAAAAAACAAAGAAGCGGAAAAAAGCAAAAAGTCGAAAAGCTTGAGTTTGTTCAGGACTTTCTCCCTATAAAAAATTTGAGCAACGGTATTATTGAAACCGTTGACGGGCGCTATATTAAAATCCTCGAAATCGAGCCAATCAATTTTTTGCTCCGCTCTGATGAGGAGCAAGCCAATATAATTTCTTCCTTTGCAAGCTGGCTTAAAATATCTCCTATGAGGTTGCAGTTCAAGTCTATCACAAGAAAAGCCGACTCAGACAAACACATTGCTATGGTTCGGCAAGATCTGAAAGAGGAAGATAATGAAAAATGCAAGGAACTCAGCGAAGACTATATTCGCCTGATTAAAGATATTGGGAATCGTGAAGCGCTGACCAGGCGCTTCTTTTTAATCTTCCAATACGAAGAGCTGCACCGAAATGAGGAGAATGATTACGGGAAAATTTATAGCATGCTGCAAACGGCTGAACAAAACGCAAGAGCTTATTTTATGCAGTGCGGAAATTCCATTATTCAGCCTAAAGATCCCGATGAAGCAACTGCTGAAATATTGTATATGTATTTTAACAGGCGCTCATGTGTGGATGAACCCTTTTCTTCTCGTGTCAATCGTGTAGTTGTAGATACAATGGCAGCAAAAAAGAAAGTGATTGGTGTAGACCCAGTTCCCCCAATTAAGATCTCACACTTTATAACGCCACGCGGTATTGACCTGACACATTACAATTACATCATCATGGACGGTCTCTATTATTCCTTCCTTTATATCAAAAAGGATGGTTTTCCGAATACCGTGCGTGGTGGATGGATGTCCGCTCTTATTAACGCGGGTGAAGGTATTGATGTAGATTTGCATTTACAGCGTGAAAATCGAAGTAAAACTATTGATAAAGTTGCTCAGCGCATCCGCCTTAACCGCACTAAACTCAAGAGCCTCCAGGATACCAGTACGGATTATGAAGAGCTGGCCAATTCCATTTCTGCCGGATACTACATAAAAAACGGAATCGCCAATCAGAATGAGGATTTGTTTTACATCTATGTTTTTATCACAGTATCTGGCAAGAGCTATGAAGAACTGATGTGGCGCAAAAGGCAGATGGTAGATATGCTGAAATCTATGGATATCTATACCAGCGATTGCCGCTTTCAACAGGAAGCAGCGCTCAGGTCAGTCATGCCGTTTTTACAGATAGATCCCAGATTGCAAAAGAAAACAAAGAGGAATGTTTTGACAAGCGGTGCTGCCGCTTCCTATATGTTTACAAGCTTTGAGATGTCAGATGATACAGGCGTTTTGCTTGGAATCAATAGGCATAACAATTCGCTTTGCATTGTCGATCTTTTTAATACGAAGAAGAACAAAAATGCAAACTTGACTATGTGTGGCACCAGTGGTGCTGGTAAAACCTTCACTATGCAGCTGCTCGCACTCAGAATGAGAATGCGTGGTATTCAGTGCTATATTGTGGCTCCCATTAAAGGGCATGAGTTCAAAAGGGCGTGTGATAAAGTCGGAGGAACCTTTATAAAAATTGCACCTGGTTCCCCTCATTGTATAAACGTCATGAGTATACGCCATACGATATCTCCAGAAATGGAACTGATTGATGATGTGGACTACAACGACATGGATTCTATGCTTGCCAAAAAAATTCAGCAGCTGATGATTTTCTTTACGCTTCTTATCCCGGACATGACAAATGAAGAAGAACAGATGTTGGATGAGGCGTTAATAAAGACCTACAACGAATTTGGAATAACTCACGATAACAGTTCGTTGTATGAAGATATGACTGTAAATCCGCCGATTATGAAGAAAATGCCCATACTTGGGGATTTACATAAGCACCTTCAAGAAAACCCTATGACAAGCCGTATAGCAACGATTGTGAGCAGATTTGTAACCGGATCAGCACAAAGTTTCAATCGCCAGACCAATGTGGATTTGAGTAATAAATATATTGTGTTGGACTTGTCTGAACTAAAAGGAAAATTGCTCCCGGTTGGAATGATGATTGCACTGGATTATGTTTGGGACAATATTAAAGCAGACAGAACCAAGAAGAAAGCAATCATGATTGATGAGATTTGGCAGTTAATCGGAGCTTCTTCCAATCGTCAGGCGGCTGAATTCTGTTTGACAATCTTTAAAACCATCCGAGGCTTTGGAGGCGCTGCAATTGCAGCGACACAAGACTTATCAGACTTCTTTAGTCTGGATGATGGCAAATATGGAAGAGCCATTATAAACAACAGCAAAAACAAAATTATCTTGAATCTGGAGCCGGATGAAGCTGAATATGTACGAGAGACATTGAAGCTTACAAAAACAGAAATTCGATCCATTACTCAGTTTGAACGAGGAGAAGCTTTGATTTACAGTAACAACAGCAAGATCCCCGTAGTCGTAAAAGCCTCAAAAACAGAACAGGAAATGATAACGACTGACCGAGCTGAGCTGGAAGCCTTGCTGAAACGGAAACAAAATCAAACGCATTTCGGCTAAAATGCGTATTTTATAAAAAATGCGCACAAGGAGGTGAGCAAAAAATGCTTTTAAAAGATGAGCAATACATTATCAAATGGCTGTCTCAATACGGGCCTCTGCCAAAAGCTCAGGTGATACGCTTATTAAGAGACAAAACTCCGGAAACAGCAGAAAAAATAATCCGCAGTCTTAAAAGACAGATGAGGATTACTGATGTCGGAGGATATTATCTCGCGTTAGATGAAATGTGCAAACCTGATCAGCGCCTGATTCTTGCTGTTTGGGTTTTACTGCACTTTATTGATCATGTGGATCCTTTAGCCCATTACCCGGCAGTTTACCCATCACAACTCTTTTTCTTAAAAGAAAATATGGGCTACGAGATTGTCGTATTGTATGAGGGAGAACAACATTTAACCAGACTGCTTCAGCCACAGGAAGAATTAAAATATATCATTGTTGTTCCGCATATTTCCATGGTCCAATCACTTTATCTGCCTAAGGTCCCATGTTTATATGCCACTGTGGATTTTGACGGTCAGGAAGAACCTAATGTTACTTTTTATTCAGAGGAGGTGTTAAAAAATGCAGATGCCTAAAACTGCATTCGAGAAAGTTCTGCAAAAAGCCGAAAGTATAGTAAAACGGCTATCGGTTGAGCTTCAATGTGTAGAACATTTGGTTCAGTCAGGAGAATTGCCGGCAGCCTATGAAATGGCTTTAAAGGCAGCCTCAAGTGCAGAAAGAGCAACACTGGTTACAAGAACACTTCCTGCTTATACCGGATCGCCTTGCGCAAAGCATGATGTTGAACTGATTATTTCTGAATCGGTATCCGTTAAAATAGGCTTCACCATTGAAGGGTGGTTCTGTTTGCGAATACCGGCACTTCTCCCTAAAAAAGAAGATGGATCAGCTTCATACATCCGCTCTTATCTCTATCCGGTGATGCAGCATTTCTTCTCCTATGTACCCCCAGTACGCTATACGGATTGTGTTTTGATATTCAGGCACGTTTACAGCAGAGATCGCCCGGAGCGTCAGTATCGCGATCACGATAATATCGAGGTTAATATGGTGACAGACATTGTTGCTCTTTATGTTATGCAGGATGATGCCCCTTTGAAATGCTGCCATTATTATTGCAGCGCTGCTGGAGAGAGCAACCGAACAGAGGTTTATGTTGTTCCGCGTGATGAGTTTGCACAATGGCTGATTCTTGAAAAAACCATCCCTGAAGAAGGAGTGAAACTCTATGAAGAATGCCAAAAACCGCCTCAAAAACATATGTAAAAATGGGAGGAAATCGAGCAGAAAAAATTACATATATTTGCTAAACCGAAAAAGCCCTGAAATATCAGCTGTTTGGAGGCATTTTTGCGATGGAAAATCCGACAAAGAGAGCAGTCATACTGTCTTAAAACGCCTCATTCTAAGGAGGTCGGGATGATTACACTTCGGACAGGCAGTCACGCGCTCAACATCATCACCTTGCTATCCGTGACGGGTGAATTTCCAATGCGCTCATTGAAAATTCTTGGAAATGAACGGGTGCTGAAGGCATTGGTTCACAAGATGACAACACCACAAGATTATCGTCTCCCCCATACCCAGACTGAAGAAAGAATAACCTGTAAGCTCCTAAATGTATCCGGTAAAGGTTCAAGCAAATCCATCCGATTTTCAAAAGCTGCTCTTCCCATACTGGAATGGATTCATCCGGATGCGTATGATTACTATATGCATTCTTTTTGGGATCATAAGTTTCCGGGTGATGCAGCTCATATCGAAAGAAATCATAGAGTTGCCGAATCGGTTATGATGTGTATGGCAGCTGGCATTGAATGCCGGCCATATTCTTTACCTTCTCTTCAGAATATGCAAATCAGTCTGACAGTACCGGAATATTCTGCGTATTACCTGGCTAAGGATCTCAAGAAACTCGGAGACTCAGAAATGAGCAAGACGGTGTTTACCCGGATGGCGGGCGCTATATTTTCTCCAAGCGAAGCTTATGCGGTATACAACACCCGCAACGCTCTTATGAAATGGAATGGTATGGGTGAGTTCAAGGCTTTACACAATCTAATCGAGATTAGCCGTATGAATGCCGGTGTTCAAAACATTCAGTCGGCAATTCTGTTAGGTGAGTCTGAGGAGATTGCACTCAAAACATTGATGGAAACTGAAAAGAACAGGCGTTTGGAGTTTAGATTCGACAGCATCTATCAGAACATCTACTTTGTACCTATGAATGACTTTGGCATAAGACTACTTCGTCTTCTTTCCATACCTGGATGGAAAACTAAACTTCTGGATTTGTTGTTTGACAAGGAAACTCAGTCTGGAGGACAAGGTATGATGGAATATGATGCCTTTATTGATAACAAGTATGTGTATTCGTATCTGGATAATGATATTGCACGCTTAATCCGATTGCGCGAAGCACTTCAGACTGATATGAAATCATTTGAAATCCTGTGTTTTCCTGAACAGGGATCTCTCCTCCGTAAATATCTTGGTCCACAGGTCTATTTGAAATTTATCAGTATGAGATTAGTGGAAAAAGCAATGGGGCAAAAGGAGGAATTTATGGTTGAAAGATAAATATAGAAAAGCCGCTATTGTTGCTGCCACCATACTGGGTTTGGCGGCACTTTTTTATTTGGGTGGACTGATTGGACAATTGCTCACAAACTATTCCATTTGGATGGACAGCGGCGGGCTTGGCGGACAGAACATAATGCGTCCTGTGAACTTTAATCCACTATTCTGTTTCCCGCAGGCATTTACCTTAAACGGGATGAAAGGGATCCTATTTATTCTGGTTGTTGGAGCAGCAATTTTTGCTTATGTAAAGTTTCACGATAAATTTGGAAGCAAAGACTATGATGAACGCGGCTTCAAGGTGGTAAAAAACGGCACATACGGAACCGCCACATGGATGAGCGAGAAAGAAATGCAAGAGGAGCTGGAAGTAACCACACCAGAAAAAGCTGAAGGTACTATATTGGGCGAATACAAAGGTAAAATTGTCTGTATGCCAAAGGATACCAGACTCAATCGTCATATTGCTATTTTTGGTGCATCCGGAACCATGAAATCAAGAGCTGTTATTCGTAATGCTTTGTTCCAGGCAATGAAACGTGGTGAATCTGTAATTATTACAGACAGCAAGGCAGAGCTTTATGCAGATACAGCAGAAATGTACCGCAACAACGGCTACGAAGTCAAGGTGTTTAATCTGGTAACCCCAGAGCACAGTGATTCTTGGAACTGTATGTCAGACTTAAACGGTGATACTTTGATGGCACAGGTTCTGACGAATGTCATTATCGGAAATACCAGTTCCGGAAAAGGAGATCACTTTTGGGATAATGGTGAAGGAAATCTGCTAAAAGCTTTGATCCTACTTGTTGATCAGGATCGGAGTCGTAATGTAGATATGAAGCATCTTCCGGCGGTGTATCAGGCATTGACACAACACAGTGAAAGACAACTCACTGCAATTTTTGAGAAGCTTCCTCTCGACCATCCGGCACGGGCACCTTATAATCTTTTTTCTCAGTCCAGTGACACGGTTCGCTCCGGCATCATACTGGGACTTGGTACGCGATTGCAGGTGCTTCAAAACGAGGCCGTTCAGAAAATTACAAGCCGTTCAGACATCGATCTGACTTTACCGGCTAAGAGAAAATGTGCCTATTACATTGTTTTAAGTGATCAAGATGCAACAATGGCATTTTTATCATCTCTATTTTTCTCATGTATGTTTATTAAGCTGACGAGATATGCCGACTCCAGACCAAATGGCAGCTGTGACGTTCCCGTTAATTTAATACTGGATGAGTTTAATAACATAGGCAAACTTGGAGCAGCGCCAGATGGATCTGACTTCTGCCGTTCTCTCAGTACCATTCGCTCAAGAAATATCCGAGTGATGCTGGCTGTACAAAGTCTAGGCCAGTTACAAAATCGATATCCCAACAACCTTTGGTCAGAAATCGTCGGAAACTGTGACATCCAACTTATGCTTGGATGTACCGATGATGTTAGCGCAGAATATTTTTCCGCTCGCAGCGGAGATATGAGCATAGAAGTCAATTCTACTATGACGGTAAGAAGAACTATCGCAGTTGCTCAAGTAATACCGCAATATCGCCATACGGAAGGGCAAGGAAAACGGCGCTTACTTACTCCTGATGAAGTGCTTCGATTACCAAACGAAGAGCTGCTATGCATTATTCGCGGTCGAAATGTCCTAAAACTGAAGAAAATGGACTACACAAAACACCCGATGGTTAAACAGATTCAGAAAACTTCTATTATGAATTATCGACCGACTTATGTTTGTTCGCCACCAATTCAAAGTGAGCCTATATCAACACCTGAACCGGAGAAAAAACCGGAACGCAAAAAAAGCCTATACAGTTCGGCAAAACCGCCGACTGAATTTTAATTTACAAGGAGGAACTCTTAGATGGAAACCAAAAGAAACGAAACAGAGCTGGAACAGTTGCCTCAGGAAAATTCTTCTGATTCCCAGACTGACTTGGAATCGGAGAATTCTGAAGCAAGAATGCCGGAAGACGGCGTCGAAGGCGAAGAATTAGGCACTGTTTCCCAAACTGAAACAGAAGCAGAAGAGAAACCACGAAGGTCCCGGAGGACCAGGACTCCAAAATCTGAGTCTGATACAGAGGAAAAGGAGGTCAAAACAACTACCAGACGGAAACGCGCAAATACCAGAACCGCTGTAAATGTTCTTTCAATTGATGAGCATCGTACGGTCGAAACGGAAGCTGACAAAGCCAGGAACGATTTGTTGGATTTGATTGAGTCTATGAAAACGCAGAAGATCCTGACCGGCACGATTCAAGGCGTTGAACAGCCTGAGGATAATCCCTCCCGTTCTCTCGCAGTCATTTATCACGGCGACTTCAAGGTCATCATTCCGGCAGAAGAAGCTGTTCTTCCACCTGAGGATAATCGTGGACGATCTCAAGAAGATGTCATGCACTATACGCTGACAAAACGCCTCGGTGCAGAGGTGGATTATATCGTTAAGGGCATTGATCCTCAGTCAGGTGTTGCGGTTGCCAGCAGGCTGGAGGCAATGGCCGCCAAACGCAAGGAATATTATTTCGGTACTGATAGAGACGGAAATAACATTCTTTATGAAGGAGTGTGTGCAGAAGCGAGAATCGTTTCTGTAATTCGCGCCGGCATTTTTGTAGATTTGTTTGGTCTTGAAATTTACATTCCTCTCAGAGAATTGAGTTATCAAAGACTACTGGATGCTTCTTCGCAGTTTCAGCCTGGACAGCGTGTCCTCGTTAAGATTCTAAGCATTGACCGCAGTGACCGAAATCATATCAAAGCCAGTGCATCGGTCAAACAGGCAGGAGAAAATCCTTATGAAAAAGCTTTGAGAAGATTTTCTGTTGGAAATCGCTATGTTGGAACGGTCAGTATGGTAGATACAACAGGTGTGTTTGTCGCACTTGATGGAGGTGTAGATTGCCTCTGCAGCTATCCGAAACGCGGTCGTCCTCCGAGAGGAGCCCGCGTCACTGTTAGAATTCTCGGTCTCAATATGGAGAGCAATCGTATCTGGGGTGCGATTACCCATATTGCTGCACCAAGATAATTTTCCAACCGAAATTTAGTATGGGAGGTGATAAAAGTATGGAGTATTGTGAGCTGAGCAAAGAAGAACAGGAGCGTAGAAAGACCATCGCAGAGCATACACGCAGTATGATTCTAAATCAAATGTCCGCCGATGACCAAGATGATACATCCATTATGCTTGGTTACCGAGACTATTATCTGCAGATATCCTTTTCTGCGCTTCATCCATTGATGGTAATCTGCCTTGCACGATCTATTCAGCATGTTAGTTCTGCCAAAAAGAAAAAGATGGTCAATGAACTGAATCTGAAGAGTGTACTTGGGAGTCATGCGATCAATGAATCGGTAGGATGTTATTCCTATCGGGCGACTCAGTGGCTGGATACGGAGATATCACCACAGAGATATTTCGAAATGTTAAATCGCTGTGTTGATGAAGCAGATCGGGCATATCAAGTTTTGGCAAGCTGATGTTGCATTTTTTGTGATACTCTGGTGTAATAAGGTAAAGACACAAGGAGGGTCACAGTATGAAGAAATTCATTTTGCCAATACTCGTTTGTATATTCTTGCTTTTGTGCAGCTGTTCCGGCTATCTGCCGAATAAGGAAAACTCGGGCAGTTCAGCTCAGTCTGTATCTATGCCAGAAGAAGATAGCTCATCTGAAGAACAAAGTAGTTCCAGTTTAGAATCGGAACAACCAGACTCAGGTGAAGATATACAAACCCAGTCTGATACATCAGACAGTCAAAGCGTCGCCACTGAAAATTCTGAAGGTTCAGGAAACCAAAAACCACCTGCATCTTCCCATACGCAAGTACCGTCTAATGATAAAGAACCACCGAAACAATCACAACCGGCGGAAAAGCCTGAACAAAAGCCTCAACCATCCAATCCCGAGGAAACATCTCCTCCAACATCGAAACCAACAGAGCCATCGGAATCAACACCTGAGCCGTCTGTACCTGAAGAAAAACCGTTTGACATCAGTCCATATTTAACTGATGCGATAGAATATGGCCAGTACATAGGTTTGAAATTGGATTCTACAGCAACAGCTTGCAATGATGATCCCATCTTTGCGAATGCCGACAGCAAGTTTTTGGAGAGAGATTTGTGTGATCGTTTAAATTGGTATGTAGAAAGTGGCTTTACTGCTTTCTGGATTTGGACGGAGGATTTGGGAAACAACGAATACAACATTTTTATTGGATACGCTTAAATTTAACACTATGCTAAAAAGACTCATCAAATGATGGGTCTTTTTCTTTTGCAAATTTTAAGGAGGAACTTATGATGAGTAAAGGAAAACGAATCATATCGTTTTTGATGTCGATTGTTATGAGTCTGGGAGTCTTCTCCGGAATGACATCGACAGTATTTGCAGACACAAAACAAATGACGGCTTATATTCTTGATGTACCAAGAAGCGGAGATAACTCAACAAATCCCAGCGACTGGGGACATCCGGCGTTTGATTTTATGGGGAATTGGAGTACTCCAGAGAAGAAATCACGTTATTCTATGTACTTCCAAGATTCATTTGAAGGCAAAGCCATGTATTGTATTGAGCCAGGCGTTGGTGTCCACACCGGCGATCAGTACGATGGATTTGATGAAACATTCTGGAACAACTATCCTTCCGGGTTGAATCCTACGATTGCACCGACTATTATCAAAGCTTATATCGGGCGCATTATGCAGTATGGATGGCAAGGTAACGGAGAAACAAGCTGGGATATGTCCAACCCAACTCATACCAAAGAAGTCGCACATTATATTGCAACGCAGCTTCTAATTTGGGAAACAGTCGTGGGGGAACGTGATAGTCAGTTTAATAAGGTTGATGCGCATGCACAAGGCAAAGCCAACATTAAAGACACTATCAAAGACAGTCATCCCCTTCGCGATTTGATTTTCCAGTATTACACGGATATGGAGAAAAAGGTACAGCAGCACACAATGCTGCCCAGCTTTTTTACCAGAAGCTCCGGAAGTGCTGATACCTACGAATTGAAATGGAACGGCACAGATTATTCTGTTACTTTAACGGATACAAACGGCGTATTAGGAAACTATTCTTTTTCCAGCAGTACAAGCGGCATGAAATTTGAGGTAAACGGAAATAAGCTCACAATCCGCTGTAATGAAGCACCCAAAGATGCAGTCAGCATCATGGCAGAGAAAAAGAATGGTGAACGCAAAGGCGTCGTAATTTGGTCCGATGGCAACATTGGTGGAGGAAAGCAGGATTTTACAACCTATGGCGCCACTGTTTCTGACCCTGTAACCGGTTATTTGAAACTTGAGATCATGGTTGGAAATATGCATTTGCTGAAAACTTCCGAAGATGGAAAAGTAAGTGGAATCAGTTTTACGATTTCTGGTGAAGGCTATCACGAAGTCAAAACAACCAATGAAGATGGTGTCATCGATATCAGTGATTTGAATCCTGGCGTCTATACTGTGACAGAACAGGTTATTGATAAGTATGAGCCGCAGGAAGTCCAGAGAGTAACGATTGTCAGCGGAAAAACATCCACTGTTACATTTAATAACACTCTGAAAAGAGGTAGCCTAAAAGTTACAAAGACATCAGAAGATGGGCTTACAGAAGGTATGAAATTTCATTTGTATGGCACTTCTTTGGCGGGAATTCCTGTTGACGAGTATGCAGTAACCGACAGTTCCGGTATTGCGACTTTTGACAATGTCCTGATTTCTGGCAGCACACCGTATATTCTGGAAGAGGTAGATACGGCGATCCGCTATGTAATTCCCGAAGCACAGAACACTACTGTTCAATGGAATGAAGTAACAAACCAATCTGTACACAATGTTCTCAAAAAGTTCCGCGTAACGGTTACTAAAAGCGATGCGGAAACTGGTGAAGCACAGGGAGATGCATCGCTTGCCGGTGCTACCTATGGGCTTTATAAGGGAGAAACACTTGTAGACAGCTTTACTACTGACAGCAATGGATCTTTCACAACTGGGTATTATGTATGTGATACGGACTGGACCATTCGTGAGATCAATCCAAGTGAAGGTTATCTGTTGGATCCTACAATCTATCCGGTTGGAGCAGATCCGGAGCTTTATACAGTAGAACTGAATACAACAGCCAATGATGTAAAAGAACAGGTACAAAAAGGTAACATTGCATTGATTAAGCACACTGATGACGGCGAAACTGGAATTGAAACACCAGAAAGCGGTGCAGAGTTCCAGGTTTATCTGAAATCTTCTGGTTCTTACGATGCAGCAGCTGATTCAGAACGAGATTTTCTCACCTGTGATGAAAATGGATATGCAAAAACCAAAGACCTCCCTTATGGCATTTATACAGTGCATCAAGTATCTGGATGGGAAGGCCGAGATCTCATTGATGATTTCGATGTGTTCATCGCCAAAGATGGCCAAACTTATCACTATATCCTGAACAACAGGGTGTTTGAATCCCATATCAAAATTATTAAAGTAGATGCGGAGACTGGCAAGACTATTCCGTATGCCGGTGCCGGATTCCAACTTTTCAAACCGGATGGAACTCAGATCACTCAAACAATCACCTATCCGGAAGTTACCACAATTGATACTTTCTACACAAATGATAAAGGCTATCTGATTACTCCGGAGCCTTTGGAATACGGGTCCGGGTATTCTTTAGTTGAGGTATATGCTCCATATGGTTATGTTGTAAACTCGGATCCGGTTTACTTTGATGTGACAGAGGAAGGTTCCACAGAAGAAGATGGTGTAACCATCATTGAAGTAGAAAAGTCCAATGTCGCACAAAAAGGCGTCATTCATATTAAAAAGACCGGTGAAGTGTTCTCCAGTGTAACTGAGTCTGACGGAATCTATCAGCCTGTCTACTCTGTGCAGGGTCTCCCTGGTGCTGTTTATGAGATTACAGCAGCTGAAGATATTTATACTTTGGATGGTACTCTCCGCTACTCCGCAGGAGAAGTTGTGGATACCATAGAAACCGATAAAAGCGGTATCGCTACCAGTAAAGAGTTGTACCTCGGAAAATTCAATGTGAAAGAGATACAAGCTCCATATCCGATGGTGCTCAATGATGAGATCCATGAAGTAGAACTTGTATATGCAGGTCAGGATGTTGAAATTACTGAAGCAGAGACGGGATTCTATAATGAACGTCAAAAAGTAAAAGTGAGCATTCAGAAGGCTTTGGAACAGGATGAACTGTTCGGACTTGGAATGAACGGCGAAATCACTTCTGTTACCTTCGGCTTGTTTGCTGCAGAAGACATTACAGCAGCTGATGGAAGCATTATCCCCGCAGATGGTCAGATTGAAGTTGTATCTGTATCAGAAGACGGAATTGCTGTTTGCACATCAGACTTGCCAATAGGCAGCTATTATTTGCAGGAGCTGTCTGTTGATGGCCATTACATCATTAGCGATGAGAAATACCCATTTGTATTTGAGTATGGCGGTCAAGATGTTCCGCTGATCGAAATCGCTGCAAATGATGGTGCAGCAGTCGATAACACTCTGAAGCGCGGCGAAATCCAAGGCAAAAAAGTTGATGAAGACGGCAATGCTCTTGGTGGAGCAATCATTGGGTTATTCCGTCCGGATTGCACAGAATTTACGGAAGAGAATGCACTCATGACAACAACCTCTGCAGATGACGGCAGCTTTTCATTTAAGAACATCCCTCTTGGAGATTGGGTAATTCGTGAAATTTCGCAGCCGACAGGATTTGTTCTCAGTGATGAAAGCTTCCCGGTTTCTATCACCGAAGATAAACAAGTAATTGAAATTGAAATCGAAAACGCGTTTATTACCGGTAACCTGCATTTAACAAAATATGATGCAGATTTTCCGGAAAACAAATTGTCAGGCGCTGTTTTCGAAGTTTTCCGAGACAGTAACGGAAATAAGGAATTGGATGACGAAGATGAACTTCTTGGCACCATGGAAGAAACCCTGAAGGGAATCTATGAGATGAACGACATTCGTTATGGCGGCGTTCTCGTGCGAGAAAAAACGGCTCCGGAAGGGTTCGTTTTGGACGAAAACGTATACTATATCATGATTGATACAGATGGAAAAACCTACGAGGTCGAAAATGAAGCTGGCAAGGGCTTTATTAACCAGGCACAAAAGGGTTCGCTGAAAATCATCAAGACCTCTTCCGATGGTACGAAGAAAGGCTTTGAATTCCGTGTGACCGGACCAAATGGTTATGATCAAACCTTTGTAACCGACGAATCTGGAGAAATTCTGATTGAGAATTTGCGCATCGGCGAATATGTAGTAACCGAACTGAAAAATAGCGTCAGCGCCAATTATAAAATTGCGGATCCAGTAACCGTAGAAATCGTAGCAGATGAGGTCTTAACGGTTAATGTGTACAATGAAAAGACTACAGTAGATGTACCTAAAACAGGTGATGAAACAAATCTCGGTCTGTGGATTGGTCTTATGATCTGTGGCCTTACCGGCATTGCAGGTACCACCATTGTATGCTTGAGAAAACGCCGCAAAACCAAAAACGACTAGTAATTATCCCTCGCTCATTAAGAAACCGGTCCTTCTGAGTTTTTAGAAGGACCGGCTCTTTGAGCGAATTATATTTACATTCGCGCAAACCCGAAAAGAAGGAAGAAACGGAGGCAGTTATGAAATCAAAAAAACGATATCTCCAATATATACTATGTTTAGTCTGCGTAATAATCGCTGTACTCATTCCGCAGACGGTATTCGCCAAGGATGGCACTGACGGTACAGAACTGCAGGTCATGGAACCAGAAAAGCTCGAAGTCCAATTGGGTGTAGATTGGGCAGGTACTGAATTTCAATTGAAAACAGACGCCGGCCTTTATCCCGGAACTATAACCGTTGACCAAGATGGTGTTCTTCGTCTTGAGATCGGAGGAAGCAAGTCTTATGTTCTGTCATGCATGAATTCTTCCGTAAGCGCTCCTGTTCCACAATCTGAGCAAGCCTCTGCCACAGGCAACTCTGAAAAGACAGAATCTGAAACCGAAAAAGACGAAAGCAATACCGTTGCAGGCATTCCGGTGGTTCATCTTATCCTGTTTGGCGGTGGTATGCTGATTGCCGTCGGTGGATTGATTGGAATGTATTTTGTAAAAAAACGCCAGGAAGCAGCGGAATCCCAACAGGATTATGACGACGAAGATGATGAATAGATATCCCAGACTGACTTTTATTTGCGAGCTAACAAAAGATTTGAAAACTTTTTAATAAAAAATGCGTTGAAGTTTTCAAAATGGCTTGACAGTATAAAAACTCTGTGCTATTATATAAACGTGGCAGGGGCTTGCGCCCAGGCTTTCGGTACATCGGAGAGCTCCCGGTGTCATACATGCCGCACAGAGGCATGGAACCCGTTACGGATTAGCGCACAGAGCGATCCACAATGACGCAAGCCATTTTTGAATATTAAGCCGGAAGGCTGCTTGAATACTGCAGAGTTAAGATTTGGACATTTTTCCAATACCTTAGCTCTGCATTTTTTTTGCAGACCTTCCGGCTTTTTGTATTTATACGGAGGAATGTGACAATGAAAAATAAGAAGAAAAGAAAGGGAGTTAACAACACTCAGATCCGTTGCCCCTATTGTGGCAGCCCTGCTATTTTACGCAGTGCAGATGGAATATATCGAGACAACAATAAAAATACGATGCTGTATGTATGTAAAAATTATCCGGAATGTGATGCTTATGTTCGTGTCCATACCGGAACCACCATTCCTGTTGGCAGCTTAGCAAATCATGAGCTGCGCACACTTAGAAGAACTGCTCATCAGTATTTTGATCAGCTCTATTTGAGTGGAATGATGAGCAAACAAGACGCCTACCAATGGCTTGCAGATTTGCTTTCCGCCCCGCTGTCAAAAGCCCATATTGGGTATCTGGGAGAATACTACTGCAAGGTAGTCATTGAGGAAAGTCGCAAAATGCTTCAAAAAAGAGGAAATAAAAAAGTCCCAAAATTTGAGGTGATTCAAGGAGGTGCTGCTTCATGAAACTCACGCAGGAACAACAGAAAAAAGTAGAGCAGAATATGCGACTGGTTGGTAAGGTGATCAAGGATAAAGTTCATGGTACAAACCAGCTTGGTATCTATTCATATGATGATATTGTACAGATTGGCTATATTGGACTATGTAAAGCAGCCTATACAGATAAGGGTGGCTGCTTTTCGACTTATGCATACCGACTCATTTGGCATGAGATATCCGATGCGCTAATTCGCGCTAATCGTTTGGGAGACAGAGAGATCCTCCTGTCAACATATAACTATGAAGCACAGGAGGATGCACATTTTTCATCTTTTAGTGAGAGTCTTGAAATCGAAAATGCCATCAGCAATGCTGAAACAAGCGCAACTGAAATTATCCAAAAAGGCATTCAGGCACTTAGAATGTCTACCGACGGCTACAACAGTTATGAAATTGGCGAGGTACTTCATACCTCTCCTGGAAAGGTACGCGTATGGATGTCTCGTGCCAGAAAATACTTGAAATCACAGCCGGAAATCGTGAGGCTTGCCGGTACATATGATATAGGTTAATGTAAGAACGATGAAGGGATGTTTTGGACTTTTGTTCAAAGCATCCCTTTTTTTCTGTTTAGAAAGGAATTTTTATGAAAGCAGTATTGAATAAAGTGAAGCCATTTATATTTCCATTGGCTATAGCAGTAATTATTTACTTACTAATGAGATTTGTTTTTGTTTTCGGGTATGTTCCGACTGCGTCCATGGAACCCACCTTATCAAAAGATAGCTTTATTTTGGGGAATCGAATTTATTTTTCCTTAAATTACGGTGATATTGTTATCTTTAAGCACGACGGGAAATTGTTAGTGAAACGAATTGCAGCTGTTCCCGGAGATATCGTAGATTTAGAAGCCATTGAATATATGGTAGGTTATGAAAAGCCAGACCGAGAAAGTAAATTTTTGATAGTGCCAAATGACTGCTATTATGTGTTGGGAGACAATACTCAGAATTCTTTTGATTCAAGATATTGGGAGGATCCTTTTGTACATCAAGATGATATTGTAGCAAAACTGATTCTTCCAAAAAAATAGCCGCTCATACTTTAAACAGTATAATCGGCTGATGTTTTCAAATATTTTTATATTTTTTGATCGAATAAAGAATCTCATAAAGCTTCTTTTGTTCTTCTGGGGATTGAGCTGTAATAAGCTCATAAGCTTGGTATGCATAGTCATCCTCTTTCGGTGTTTCGCTGCCAAGAAATTCAAACAGTTTTGAAAGTGAAATTCCAAGTGCAGATGCAATCTTATCGATACTCTCTATGCTGGCATTCTTTTCTCCACGTTCTATTTGTCCAATATAGGTGTGATGACACCCAGCGCGCTCTGCCAATTCTTCTTGACTAAGTTTGTTTTGCAATCGGTAATTTCGAATTCGCTGTCCAATAGTCTGTGCGATTCCCATAGACCATCCTCCTTCCTATGTAAATAGTCTATAAATATTCATTTCTCAAATACACAGACTATTGATATTATCTTTAACGTGTGATAGACTATAAGTATTATTACTTTGTTTTTAACGCTTATAGTATGTATTTTAAACAAAGAAAAATTCACAAGGCGGGACTTGAATGCCTCAATTTGATCGTCAAGCATTTGGACAAAGATTAAGGCTATTAAGAGATTATCGTGAAATGACGCAACAGCAAGTGGCAAATTTTCTTAATGTGGATCGCTCTACATATTCCTATTATGAAAATGGTAAAACAGAACCATCTATTACGGTACTTATGAGGATGGCGGAGTTGTTCAGTGTGACTTTAGATAGCCTGTTGAATATGGAAAAAGACAGGGATATCAGTCTTGATCAGAAATGTTCTTGCTGGAATCTGAAAATGGAGAGCGAGAACTGTGGAAATGCAAAAAAAAGAAAAAGTCTGCACATTTTTCGGACATGCGGACAGTCCTACAAATATAAAAAAAGAGATTAAGAAAGTAATTGACGATCTAATATTACAAAAAGGTGTCACCACGTTTTATGTCGGGTCAAATGGAAACTTTGACCGAATGGTTCAAAGTGTGTTGATTGATCTGAAAAAACAATATCCTAATTTAGAGTGTTGTACCGTATTAGCTTATATGCCCGGCATTAAGTCTGAATTTGATACCGGGTATGAAAAGCTAGAGACTTTGTATCCGGATGGTCTGGAAAAAGTTCCAAAGCGTTTTGCAATAGATTGGCGTAACAAATGGATGGTTCAACAGTCGGATTACGTTATCTCGTATGTTTGTCATAGCTTTGGCGGAGCTGCTAAATATATGGAGCTTGCAAAGCGAAAAAAGAAGATAGTCTATAATTTGGCAAATTTATAAAATAATATGCACATTAAGACGGTCATTAACGAACATATGCTTACTGAGTGATTATTCACTACCTTCATAAACAGAGGCAGTGAAAAGCAGAAGTAATCATTGATATGCTACATTTATTTCGTGTATAAACCTGTCTTAATTAAAAAAAGGTACAGACAACTTCTCTTCGGAAAAGTGTGTCTGTTTTTTTAAAATAAATTTGAGACACATCTTATTTAGATTTGTTGACTTTGTAACTCTGTGGAGATATAATATAGTTGTAAATCATCTATAGAGTTTAAGGAGATGAGCAATTGGATAAGATAATTATATATCACGGTTCAAGTGAAATTGTTAAACAGCCAGTTTACGGAAAAGGAAAGCCGTATAATGATTATGGAATCGGATTCTATTGCACAGAACATCTGGAACTTGCCAAGGAATGGGCCTGCACTAAAAATATTGATGGATTTGTTAATGAATATGAGTTGGATTTAACGCATCTGAAGGTGCTACACCTGTCAGAGTACTCGATTCTCCATTGGCTTGCTTTGCTGATGGTAAACAGAAGATTCCGGATTTCTACTCCGGTTATGCGTAGGGGATTTCAGTGGTTGAAAGACAATTTTCTAATTGATATTACTGGATATGATGTGATTATAGGATATCGAGCCGACGATTCCTACTTCTCGTTTGCCCGAGCTTTTATTAACAATGAAATCTCTCTAACTCAGTTGTCATATGCTATGAAGTTAGGAAAACTTGGAGAACAAATCGTTCTAAAAAGTCCAAAAGCATTTGAAGAGATTCGGTTCTTATCTTATTCTGTTGTGGATAATACAGAATATTATGCTAAACGAAAATCCCGAGATGAGGAAGCAAGAGCTGCTTTTCGAGCCGAATTGGATAAAGAGGATATCAATGGACTGTATATGAGAGACATACTTCGGGAGGAGGTAAAAAAGGATGATCCACGCTTACAGTGAGACATATTTAGATGACGCGATGCAAAATCTTGGAGAAATGCTGGATTATGCGGTCAATAGCTGCTATTTGGACATGGATGATTTTTTTGAAATGTTTATTGTTGGCGGTATTGCCTCACAGTTTGAAAATGGGGTTCCGGGAATTGTTTCAGGAAAATCCGGAACGGAATTGGTTTGGGAAGTATTGAGTAAAGCGGGAGTTTCCATCAAAATGTCAGACCCAAGGGAGGATCGTGATTGTTCCCCGGAGTATTGGTGCGGGTGGATTATAGCATTTTATCAATGGTATACCGCACTCTCTTTCAAAGAAATTCTTCAAATCTGTACAATGCGAGAAATCAGGAAAATGTATTACACATTGCATGAAGCGTCAGAACTAAAGTTCGTCAATACTATGAATGAAATTGCACGAAGGAAAAAGCTACCAACTAAACTTCAGACGCTCCGAAAATCCCGACAGTTATCGCAGAAACTATTGTCAGAAAAATCTGGAGTCACATTAAGAATGATCCAGCAATATGAAAATAGAAGCAAAGATATCAACAGAGCAGCAGCGGAAACGCTTTCTGCCTTATCCAGAGTATTGGGATGTAATGTGGAGGATTTGTTGGAATATAGTTTTGAGGAAGTTACAATAGATGAGGTGGGTGATTAAATGCAATTAGAAACCAGAAGATTGATTTTGCGTCCATGGGAAGAACGGGATGCAGAAGAATTATATCGCTACGCACAGGACGACAGAATCGGGCCAATTGCTGGATGGCCGCCGCACACCAGCGTCGAGAACAGCCTCGAAATTATCCGGACGGTTCTGTCCGAACCAGAAACTTATGCAGTTATTCTGAAAGACACCGGAAAACCTGTGGGCAGTGTGGGAATTATGTTTGCCCCAAAAGGAAGCGCTCCGATGAAAGAACAAGAAGCTGAAATTGGCTACTGGATTGGCGTGCCATACTGGGGTCAGGGATTGATTCCGGAAGCGGTGCACAGACTTCAGGAACGATGTTTTGATGAACTTCATTGCAGCGCTGTATGGTGTGGTTACTATGACGGCAATGATAAATCAAAACGTGTCCAGGAGAAATGCGGTTTTCTATATCATCATACCGAAACAGGAAAGCAATCTCCCCTGGGCGATATTCGAACCGAACATTTTACCAGGCTTACTTTGGAGGAATGGGAAAAAGTAAGAAGCAAAAAATCTGAGATGAAGTAAATTACGAAGAGGTTTGCTGCATCGGGATTGGAGGATATATATGAATACCAGAGAAGAAAAGATTCGGATGTGGTTTGATATGTGGCTGAAAAAAACAGACCATGGAATTATGGATTTGTTTTCTTTTGATGCAGTGTACATAGAAAGCTGGGGACCGGAATATCATGGCGCAAATAAAATAAAACACTGGTTTGATGAATGGAATCAGCGTGGAACTGTTCTTATATGGGACATTAAGCAATTTATTCATACAAATGAGCAAACGGTTGTAGAATGGTATTTCAAAAACCAAATGGACGATGGACGGATAGAAGCTTTTGATGGAATGTCTTTAATCCACTGGTCGGTAGATGATAAAATTGTATCTCTTAAAGAATTTGGGTGCAACTGCAACCGCTATGACCCTTATAAGAACGGAGATACTCCAACCTTTCAGGATGAAGCCTCTATGTGGTTTTGAGGAGGTAAAAATGGTTTTTTCGATTGATAAATGGATGGATCAATATATCAATGTCATGCAGAATGAATTCCATGACAGAATCTGGTTTCTTGGACTCCAGGGCAGCTATGGTCGAGGAGAAGCTGGAGATCAGAGCGATATTGATGTAGTGATTATTTTGGACACTGTATCCGCAAGCGATTTGGAGACATATGCTATGCTCCTTGATCACTTGCCAGAGCGAGAGAAAATATGCGGCTTTATTTCAGGAAAGCAAGAAATCCTTGCATGGGAGCCGTCTGATTTGTTTCAGTTCTGTTACGATACGACTCCCATACTGGGTACATTGCAGGATTTAATCAATAACATACATAAGGAGGATGTCCAACGCGCTATCCGGATTGGTGCCTGTAATGTCTACCACATGTGCGTCCACAATTTGGTTCACGAGAGAAGCGCGGATATCTTAAAGGGGCTCTATAAGTCAGCTGTTTTTACGCTGCAGGCCATTGCTTTTTTGCAAACCGGCAGCTACAAAAAGAAAAAGACAGATCTTCTTCCGCTGCTGCAGGAAAAAGATCAGAATATATTGCGGACCAGTATAGAACTGAAAGAGAAAAATTCCCTTTCGTTTGAGGAGATACTCCAGTTCTCCGATCTTCTACTTAACTGGTCATCAAAATGGATACGTGAGGTGAGATAGAATGGCAAAATTAGAACAGACAATTCGGGGAGATTATAATCAAATTCTTAATAGGATTGAATCAGGAATAGTGAATAGCAGTATGTCTGCTTCATTGGAAGATTCCAGCGATTTTTATAGCAACGGGGCGCGCTGCAGTGTGCGTGTTTTTGAACGGTATAGCTGGTTAGGCAGTAATCGTGTCAGCCTTAGTGTGACCTTGTTCCAATGTGGTGACGACGCTGTTCATCTCTCTGCAATTACAGCAGGTGGAAGTCAAGCTCTGTTTTTTAAAATCAATACATTTGGCGAAGAAGCATTTCTGGATAAACTTAGAGAGCTTCTGTAAGTGCCTGAAAACAAATCTGCAGATTATAAACAATGGAGAGATTGAGAGAAGAGTGTAGGTGCATTCCGTGGAAATCAGAGAAGTAAAAAACAACAAAAAAGAATACTTATCTCTGCTGCTATTGGCGGATGAACAGGAAAATATGATTGATCGCTATCTGGATAGAGGTATTATGTATGTGCTGGAGGATGATGGTATAAAAAGCGAATGTGTCGTCACCGATGAAGGCGACGGTATACTGGAAATCAAAAATATTGCAACGGACCCAGAGCATCAGGGGCATGGATATGGAAAAGCGCTTATTACCTTTTTAGAAAAGACTTACAGCACACAATATTCTATTTTACAAGTGGGGACGGGAGATGTTCCGTCTACAGTGTTGTTTTATGAAGCATGTGGGTTCCACCGTTCCCATAGGATTAAAAACTTTTTTATAGATCATTACGATCATCCCATCTATGAAGACGGTATGCAACTGATGGATATGGTTTATCTGCAAAAGAACTTATCCGTCTGATGCTTTATCAAGCTATTTCCGACTGAGGTAAAGGAGAAAAATATGATAGAAGTTGTATTCAGTGAAAGTGCAGCTGGATCTCTTTCTGTTGCCGCAGGAAAAAGCTATATTGGTGGAGTCAGTTCTGCCATTATCATGAATACTGAGGGAGACAGTGAGATTCCAAATCAGGATGAAATTGAAAAAATGCTTAGGGAATCCGAAGAAAGGGAAAGACTCAACTGGGAGAATGCAATTCCCCTTGATGTTGAACGTAAAGATATTCTCAGTTTTCCGCTTGCTTTGAGTATAGGAAGCATCACAGAAGATGAAATTGGAAAACAACGGGAAGAAACACTTCAAAATCTTGTCAGCTTTTATCCTGATGAAGAAAAGGAAGCTGCAGAGGAAATGCAGGAAACTGCCCGTAAAAACCTCGATAATTTGCTAATCCGTGCTCAGGAAGGAGAAGCCATCCGAGTTTGGTCAAGCGATCTCCCGGATGAGGCCTGCGGATTTTGTTGGCTTATCGATCAGTTGAAGCCCATTGGCTATAATAATTTGGATATAACCTATGTAAAACTTCCGGATTTTCATGTGATGCCGGATAAAACAGTGGTCATCTATTCCGGATGGGGTGAGGTATCGCCTCATCAGTGGGGTAATCTGGCGAAATCAGGTGAGAAAGTACCTGCGAATTATATGCATGCATTATCTTTCCGCTGGGAACAGCTGAAACGAGAAAATGCAACTTTGCGGGCGGTTGTGAACCGTCAACTTGTTAGTGTGCCGGACACATTCTATGATGCATTTATTCTTCGGGAGTTGGAAGCCCAAGAAGATGAGTTTATGGAAGCAATGCTGATTGGGAAAGTACTTGGAAAGTATTCTCTTGGAATCAGCGACGGTTTGATTGCTTTAAGAATAGAGCAGTTTATCAAAGAAGGAAAGCTTGAAGTGATCACGAATGCTAAACCGCAGGATCCGTCTTATCACCGAATGCTGCGCAAATGCTGTTCGAATTTTGAGAAATAACAAGGAGACCCTGTTCAATGAAAAAAGCTGTCATCCTTTATGCGTCGGTACATCATAAGAACACAGAGAAGGTCGTGAACTATATTGCGTCTGCTATTGATGCGGATGTAATTGATCTATTAAAAAACAGGAACCCATCCATCGAGCAGTATGAATTGATCATACTGGCCTCGGGAATTTATTTTGGTTCATTCCATAAAGTTCTTCTGGAATACATGAAGGCAACATCATTTGAAGGAAAGAATGTTATTGTGGTGTATACCTGTGGGATACCCTATAGGAATTACGCTAAATCTTCAGAAAAAATCCTGCGTGAAAACAATGCCAATTATATTTCTGCTTTTCATTGCAGAGGTTACGATACATATGGACCATTCGGAAAGATTGGCGGGATTGCGAAAAACCATCCCAGTCAACAGGATATGAATCGACTGCTTCATAATGTCAGAATTTCTGCAGACAATATTCTATGATACTTGTTTTAATCTAAAAAAAGTGAGAGGAGCTGACTGAAGCATGGAAAATAAAACCTATCTTGCAATAGATCTAAAATCTTTTTATGCTTCAGTTGAGTGCATGGAGCGTGGGTTGGACCCAATGACGACTAACCTTGTAGTTGCGGATCAGAGCCGAACTGAAAAAACAATCTGTCTTGCGGTTTCTCCTTCGTTAAAGACATTTGGTATACCCGGGCGTCCTCGGTTGTTTGAGGTCGTTCAAAAGATTAAGAATGTAAATGCTGAACGCCAACGCAAAGCTCCCGGAAGAAAATTCACCGGATCCTCCCATCACTTTGCTGAACTGCAGTCACATCCGGAACTGGCAGTGGATTATATCGTAGCGCCTCCTCAGATGGCAAAATACATGGAAATCAGCACGCAGATTTATAATGTCTATTTGAAACATATTGCGCCGGAGGATATCCATGTCTATTCCATTGACGAGGTTTTTATGGATGTGACTCATTATCTAAAAACATATGGATTAACCGCCAGAGAACTCGCAATGAGAATTATTTTGGATGTGCTTAAAACAACAGGAATTACCGCTACTGCAGGAATCGGTACCAATCTATATCTGTGTAAGGTTGCGATGGATATTGAAGCAAAGCATATTCCACCGGATGAAAACGGTGTGCGTATTGCAGAGCTGGACGAAATGAGTTACCGTCGAAAATTGTGGTCACATCGTCCTTTAACAAGCTTCTGGCGTGTAGGAAAAGGATACGCGAAGAAATTGGAATCGTGCGGGATATATACCATGGGAGATGTCGCGCGGTGTTCTCTTGGGAAACCTGGTGACTACTACAATGAAGATCTTCTTTATAAGTTATTTGGCATTAACGCAGAGCTATTGATTGACCATGCATGGGGGTGGGAACCATGTACAATGGCGGACATCAAAGCGTACAAGCCGGAGTCGAATAGTATCGGGTCTGGGCAGGTGCTACAGAGTCCATATGAATTCGAGAAGGCAAAGCTGGTAGTGCGTGAAATGACGGAGCTTTTGGTCTTGGATCTGGTAGAAAAGAACCTTGTCACAAACCAGCTGACACTGACAATAGGCTATGATATTGAGAACCTGAGCGATCCGGAACGAAGAAAACAATATCATGGTCCTGTTACCACAGACCAATATGGCAGATCCATCCCCAAGCATGCACACGGAACTGCAAATTTAGATCGATATCTGTCTTCTACCAAGCTGATTACGGGAGCAATGATGAATCTGTTTGACCGCATTGTTGATCCAAAGCTTCTGGTTCGCAGAATTACCATCACTGCGAATCGAGTGATAGATGAGAAAGCGGCACAGCGAAAGGATGAGTACCAGCAACTCGATCTGTTTACAGATTATAAAGCGGAGGAAGTTCGACAGCGAGAAGAACAGACGGAACTGGAACGAGAAAAAAGAATGCAGAAAGCTATGCTTGATATTAAGCATAAGTTTGGGAAGAATGCGATTTTAAAGGGAATGAATTTGCAGGAAGGCGCCACGGCTAAAGATAGAAACAGTCAGATTGGAGGGCATAAGGCGTGAGTAATAAAAAATATGACGATATCATTAACCTCCCCCATCATGTTTCGCTTACGCATCCCCATATGTCCAGACTGGATCGGGCAGCTCAGTTTTCTCCGTTTGCAGCCTTAACGGGCTATGATGCTGCTATTAAGGAAACAGCACGTCTGACGGATAAAAAAGTGGAACTGGGAGAGTATGAGCTGGAAGAACTCAACCGAACACTGCTGGAGTTATCAGACCATATTTCACAGCACCCGCAGGTCATGGTTACGTATTTTGAGCCGGATAAGTGTAAAGAAGGCGGAGCCTATATTACAGTCAGCAAGGAGATAAAAAGGATTGACGAGATAGAGAAAGCCATTTATCTTACCGATGGGTCAAAGATCCCGTTAGCTGATATATTTTCCATAAAGGTCAGCAATCGAGAGGAGTGTTAATGATGAAAGAGAAATGCAAAAAGGGTGTTGAAATAGTCGTTGAATCCGTTAACTTTATTATTATTACTTATGCTCTCTCAAGTGTCTCAATGTCCCTTCGCTCCAGTTGGGTATATATTTTGTTTTTTGCGTCGAATGTTTGGCTGATTACCATGTACTGTAATACAATCAATAAAACAGTAAAAAACAGGCTGATCACAACGGTTTTATGTCTAGCCTGTATTATCATATTCTGTGTAATTGTATATTACTTTGGATACATAGATGGACAGCTTGTCAGATTTAAGAGTTAGTGGGATATTATATGTGGAATCGAAAGAAAAATAAGTGATGGACAATAAAGATCAATACAATAAATGAAGGAAGGAGGAAAGTGCAGATAATGAAAAAATATTTAGGTCGAGTGGGCTTTGCAGTTTGCATTCTTGCGGCAATACAACTTTTAAGAATGGGAGGCAAGATGCTGCTTTTTCAATTTGCCGAGCACACCCTTATGGCAGATACAATCTATTCACTGATATTTATGCTGCTGTGCAGTATGGTAATGGTTTTACTTGCCCAAAAGAAACATCCTGAAGTAAATCTTTTTCCTAAAAAGATATCTAAACCGTATGTTGTTTTCAGCGTGTTAGTACTACTGCTTTTTCTGGTAACACCTTTTATTACGCTTAGCACGACGGTTTACGATTGGCTCTTTTTGCTGTACGGGGCTTTAATAACTCCAATTTTTGAGGAACTGATTTTCCGTGCATATTTGTGGAAGTATTTTTCTTTTACAAAAGAGCCTGTAACATATATCACAGTTACTTTTTTGTTTGGAATATGGCATTTAGGGTACATAGATACAATTCTTTGGAGAACCTCATTGTTCCATCCTGATGCTAATATCCCTGAAATCATGTTCTGGAAAGTGATAACAGGCCTTCTTTTTGGTATAGTGCTTGGTGCAATACGATACAAGTTCAAAAATGCATATGCATCATTCTTGCTTCATTGTGCGCTAAATACTTTTGGCGGATAAGTTTTATACCCTAAGATGTCTTTTAGAAGTACTAATTTGTAAGGAAAATAATAAAAGGAGAAGAATATGAAGTTTATAATTGAACATTTGTCAAAACGGTTTGAAAAAAAAGAGGTTCTTCGAGATATTGACTTTACCTTTGAGGAAGGGAAGATATACGGCCTTTTAGGCAGAAACGGCGCTGGTAAAACTACATTGTTTAATTGTCTGAACCGTGATCTCATAGCCGACGGAGGTAGTTTCTATCTGGAGGAGAACGGAATACGCAGGGATGTAAAAGCGGAAGATATCGGCTATGTGCTGTCTACCCCCACAGTCCCGGAATTTCTCACCGGCAGGGAATTTCTGAAATTCTTTATGGATATCAACGAGGCCTCTGTAAAAGATCCCAAGCCGTTGGACGCCTATTTTGATTACATGAGTATTGATCCAGAAGACCGAGACAAGCTACTCAAAGACTATTCCCACGGTATGAAAAACAAGATGCAGATGCTCATCAATATCATTGCCCAGCCCAATATTCTGCTATTGGATGAGCCGCTTACCTCTCTGGATGTAGTCGTAGCCGAAGAAATGAAGCAACTGCTTCGTTCTCTAAAAGATGGCAGAATTACGATTTTCTCCACACATATTATGGACTTGGCGTTGGACTTGTGTGATGAAATTGTATTATTGAGCCACGGAGAATTGGAAGTAGTGGAAAAATCCAATCTGGATAATCACGAATTTAAAGAAAAGATCATAGCAGCACTACGGGAGGAAGACCATGTTTAAAACATTACGGATTTCTTTCTCTTTGCGGAATACATACCGTGTTAATGGCATTTTATATTCCTTGAAACAGATCCCACTATTAAAGAAGATTCTGCCGCAAACACTGTATAAAGTGAAAGGTCTCAAAATATTTGCCAATGTGCTTTCTGCGATTTGGGAAGTAGTATCCATTTTCATCGGTAAATTTCTGTATTTCATCACTATGATCTTTGGCATTGGGATTTTATACGAAAAAACACCGGTGGATCAGACGTATTTGCACATCCTTTTGCTTTTGACCTTTATCGGTGCATGGATGAACACCAATCTTTTCAATCCAACCAGAGACAAATATTATGCAATGATTCTCATGCGAATGAATGCCAGGGAATATACGCTGGTCAATTACATGTACACGATTATTAAGGTTATCATAGGGTTCATGCCGTTTTCCATCTTGTTTGGATTGCAAAAAGGGATTCCTTTGTGGCTCTGTCTCTTGATTCCCTTTTCTGTTGCCGGGGTAAAAATGGCAGTTGCAGCGTCTTCTTTATGGGATTATGAAAAACGAGGATTGGTTTACAACGAAAATAAATTGCGTAAATACCTATGGGTGATGATCGGCTTGGTTCTGATAGCCACTTATGGGTTGCCAGCAATAGGAATTGTTTTCCCATCAATCGTTTCTATTGTTTTGTTCCTTGTGTTTATTCCCGCAGGATGCGTAGGACTATGGAAGATTCTGAATTTCCAAGGATACCGGGAAATCAATCAGCAGCTTTTGGCCCAGATGAACAACCAGATGGACAGCGCTAAGCAAGCAGTCAAGAAATCCACTGAAAAGACGATTTCAACAGATACTTCTATCACCAGTAAGCGCAAGGGATTCGAGTATTTGAATGAGCTGTTTATCAAACGGCATCAAAAGATTCTTTGGAAAGCAACAAAAAAGATAACTTTTGTCTGTACTGTACTTGTTTGCGTAGGTCTTTTGGTTTTGTATTTGGCTCCAGAAGCAAAAGACAAGGTTAACAAATTGATTTTAAACTGGCTGCCATATTTTACGTTTATCATGTATGCCATCAACCGGGGAACTGGCTTTACCCAAGCACTGTTTATGAACTGTGATCATAGCCTTTTAACCTATTCATTTTATAAGCAACCTGGGTTTATTCTGAAATTATTTCGGATTCGGCTCAGAGAGATTATGAAGATCAACGTAGTCCCTGCGTTGGTTATTGGCGCAGGTCTGCCTTTACTTTTATATGCTTCTGGTGGGACAGACAACCCGCTGAACTATATAGTTTTATTTGTTTCTATTCTCAGCATGAGTCTGTTTTTCTCCATCCATTACCTGACGATTTACTATCTGCTCCAGCCATACAATGCCGGCAGTGAAATGAAAAGCGGAACTTATCAGATTATAATGTCTGTCACTTATTTCGTGTGTTTTGTTATGATGCAGGTGCAAATGCCCATACTGGTGTTTGGTATCGCTTGTATTATATTCTGTATCCTCTATTCAATCGTAGCATGTATTCTTGTCTATCGACTGGCGTCGAAGACATTTCGATTGCGCACGTAATAATAAAAGAACCCCTTCCGGATAATCGTAGGGGAGGTCCAAAAAAATAATCTTTCAAAAGTAGAGATTCTCACCTGTGAAGAGAGACTCTGCATTCAGTGCATTTACATCGCCCCCTATGATAACGAGTCCGAAGCTTTACAGATAATGGTGCACTATGCCAAAAAACAGGAATTTGCTTTGGATTTTTAAGTGAACGGTACTACCATAAGATTTAATTAAGTGAAGCCCGGCGCTTCAAACTGGAAAATAAAACAATTATCCGTCATCCAATACGATGAGGATAAAAGGAAAAGGCACCGCTTTTGCGGTGCCTTTTATCATCGTTTAAATTATTATACTTAAAATATTCCGTGATTGTACTTTAGTTGCGCATACAGAATAAAAACCAATCCGATGACGATCGCTGGTATTTCAATAAACGCCATTATCGTAGTACTCCAAAACGTTGTAAAATAAGATATAATCAAAGAAACACCTATAATAAGTGTTCCGGTTCCAACTAACTTTCCATATTTCGGAACATCTTCTTCTGAAACTTTTCTCCGGTTGTATGAGTGTATCGTGCTGATATTTCCTTTTATATTCACAATTCCAAGAACCGAAATAGCAATGCCTATAATCAATAACATCAAGTTACCCATAATATCCCCCTAAAAAAAGAATAAATCTTCAAACTTCTTATCCAATGCCGTACAAATAATGAGTGCTAATTTGGCTGTAGGATTAAACTGCCCTGTTTCAATAGAACTGATTGTATTTCTTGAAACACCGACCATTTCAGCAAGCTGTGCTTGAGATAGGTTTGCTGCCAAACGAGCTTCTTTTAAATTATTTTTCAGTTTTAACTCTTCATTCATACTGTCACCTCTAAAAGGCGACGGATAAATCCAATCAAAGCTAAAATTGTAAGACATAAAAACAATATGGCCACAACCAAATCACTCTTATGTTTCATCTTAATAAATCGAACTAGCCATTGTGTTGCAATCATACTGAAGTATATGATCCACGGACTGTAAAGCATAGTATGTGCAAGCATAGAGGAAAGTAAGGACACTAAGCAACACGCTAATGCGCCTACTCTACTTGCGTGACTTCCTGCTTGGTACATAACCTCAATTTCAGCTAAATCCTTATTTTTATTTTCTTTTCGGCTTGCTTTTAAGATTTCCTCTTTGTTCATGAGCTTGCCTCCTTTGCCAAGTTTTCTTGTCATAATTATAGCACTGCCAAGTAAACTTGTCAACAAACTGATTAGACGCTTATGAAAATAAGATAGAAATCGTAAAGCAGATAAAAGGAAAAGGCACCGCAGAAGCGATGCCTTTCTTTTATTTGTTGCCTTTAGGCTTAACAAAACCCCTGGTTCTACTATGGGTAAATAAAAAAGACTTGGCAAATAAATTGGTGGAAATTAGTAGTAAGGCAACATAAATGAATGTAATTTCCTTAACAGAAAATCTTATGAGAGAAAATATACAAAAGGTTAGGAACCACTGTAAGCCTTAAAAAGACACGTATGACTGGTTTACCAGTTGCGGGGCGAGCGATGCGATGATATTTTTTTAGGGGTCAGCAAGTACTGACCCCTCTGTGGTCTGAGCAAACCACTAGTTTACTAGTGGTTTTGATTGGATTACCTTATCTTGTCCCTGAAGCATACTCTCCCATATTGATATCCAGCACATCTCTGGGCGGCTGGATCAAGGCGTCCTCATACTGACATTTCCACTGAATCTCTTGGTTCATCTGGCCGTTCGCTATACCATCTATGGTTTCACCATCTTTAATGGGGTTATCGTGCTCCAGAATATAGGACGCCACATTGTAGGCATGGTTCACCACCCAGTTGGGATCCATATCGTGAAAGTGGTACTGGAGGTCGGGCAGAAACAGGGTGCTCATCCCCACCGTGTCGATGAGCATATCCTTGGTGCCCTCGATGTTGAAGAATCGGACATTGACGCCAAAGTTGATAAAACGATCTGAGCCTTCGAACTGTTGAGAACGCACATCCTCTGCCAGAAACAGCTTGCCACAGTTCTGGAAATAGAACGCCTCGCAGGTGGGGTACAATTCCGCCAGTGCCTCCAAAAAGTCGGCGTCCAGGTTGGCTCTCTCCAATGCTGGAAGCGCGGCTGCCAGCATATCGGTGGCTACGACCTGATATTGACACTCACGGAAGATCCGATCTCGGTCCTCCTGACAGTCCCACATCTGGCTCATCAGGAAGGCGTCAAAGCCTTTGCCTTTGAACTTGTCGCATTTCATTACCATCAGCTGCACTGGGCATTTGCCATCTTGAAATTCCGCGATATGATCCAGGGCGGCAAAACCGGTCATCTTTTTATCACGGCAGAAACACTCTACAGCGCCGATGTGCTTTTCCATCACAGCGCACATTTCATCCTTGTCCGGCATGTCCACCGGCTCTTTGAACAGCATCTGAATGAGATAGGGGCCTCCGGGCTGTGGGCCTTTTTTATCATCTAGGTTTTGTTGGAACACTTTATTGCTCATTTAATTTCCTCCTTACTCCAATACAATTACGCTCTATCAGCGGTTTTATGGCCATGAGAAGCAGCAAACCGCAAACCAGAATGATAATACCGATCATTCTTTTTCTTTCGGTCTGTTAACAAACAGCTTCCACCGGAACTCCAGCTCTTTCTGGACAAACTCTTTCGGCAGATTCCGGGGGTTGGCGATGAGATACCATACCCGAAAGGTTCGCTTCTTCGGATTTGTTTCCTGTTGGTAGAGCTGATAGCCCGCCTCATCCTCCTGCGTCCACTGTCCTGTCTGCCTCTTAGCCTGCACAAAGGGTTCCACCACCTGGTCCAGTTCCTCTCTGGTGCGGCTTGAGGCCCAGGCTTGATCCACATCATGGGCGTGGGAGAGATGGAACAACATCGAGCCCATCCCGTTCTTTGCCTTATGCTCCGGCGTTCCGCGCAATTCCACCTGACGTCGGTATTCCTCCAGCTGTTCCGCTGTTCCGTACCGTTCCAACATCTGTTCCCGCACATAGATGCACCAGCTGTAATCCTCCGGCTGGGTAAAGGGGGCACAGACCGACTGGAGCGTCCCTACTGGGTCTGCTTCAAAGGAGTCAATAAAATCGAGGTAGTGGGCTTTGATCAGGGGCAGAAAGGTGTCCAGCAGCGCGGTGTTCAGCTGTAGATCCTCTGTCAGCATCCGAAAGAATGAACCGCCTGTTGTCGGTTCTATTCTGAACGAGTAGAGGTAGTCATCTCCTTGCTTTATGATACAGGTGAAGCCCACCTCCACATTTCCATGGCCGATTTCGTAGTCTATGTAGTTGTAGCGGCTCCGATCGAACCAGATCTGATAGGTCAGCCCGTTTTTCGTTTTCTTTTTGAAGTCGCCTTTTTTCAGCCGCTTCCAGCCCTTTTCCTCCAGGCCCAGGCCGTTCCATAGGTAGTCCAGAAGCTCCTGAAATATATCTGCCGGGCGTTTTTGTTCCATAAAATCCTCCCAACCGCTTATGCTTGTTCCTCACTTTTTCCAATCACATCCGCTAATTGAGCACTGACAGTATCTATGTAGAGATACACCCCGTCCCTGTCGCAGTGGTACAGGTTGGAATAGCTTGTACTCTCATTCGGACTGATGGGGTTTGGTTCTACCACTTCAGTGGCCTCCAGCAGGCCGGCGCCCAGTTCTGCAGCGGCAGAAAGTGCTTTTTTCAGCACAGCAATCTGTCCATTGCTCCAAATCCTCTCCAGATCTTCACACACTTTGGGGTCCTGCTCCATGTCTTTGAGAAGCTGCATAACTTGATCTGGAGACAGATATACACCGGAGCAATAGTTTTCGATGATTCGGTTCTGTATGGGGTTTGGAAAGGAAACAGGGGTCACTTGATCCCATGAGGTGAAGTACCGCCCATATTCCGGCTTTTCTTCCGCCAGGAAAGAAAAGGCACTGCCTCTGGTGTAATAGTAATCCCGGAAAAAACCTTGGATCACTGCAATATAGAAGCCATGGCTTTTGTCAAACAGCTCGTTGGATTCTGTTTCAGCCCCAACCCGCAGGGTATCCAGATATTTTTCTGCATAGAAATCCTCTATTCCATACTGTGCGGCGAGTGCCAGTACCTTTTCCTCCTGTCCCTGCTGTATCCAGGTTAAGGGAGTAAAATACCATTCCCGCATTTCCTCTGGTGAAATCGGGTGAAAGCTCACATCGTATCCCATAAAAATCCTCCTTAGAAATCCATCAAGATGGGCACCTGCTGTTCATCTGCAAAACACATTGCTTGCCAGAACATTGAGAAAGCAAACTTAGCCAGTGACTCGGTGTCATACTGAGTATGTTCTGGAATGTCTGCTTTGCTGTACTGCCCATTCGGACCTACAGTACCATCTACCGGATAACCTTCTGTTTCGGTCCAACTTAGAATAGTTTTCTCATCAGCCTGCCATGCCAGCTGATTCAGTTTTTCCAGCTCTTTCCGAAGCCCTCCCACTGTACCAATTGTGGCTGTATCGTTGGTAGGAAGCGGCCCTTGAAACAGGAAGCTGTCCGACAAAGGGATCCACCAGGTAGCACCGCGAAACAATGACCAAACCCGTTCTTCATCTCCCGAAAGACGGGCGATAACAGGGTTCTCCATGAAGTCCCAGTCTTTTTCCACAGTAGGTGGCACCGGTTCCTCGTATGTACGACAGGCGGCTACCAGCAGCATGGCGCCAAAAGCATCCCAGTCCGGCTTGTCGGTGTAGTAAGGCTTTTCGTTATCTTCCGGCCACGGTGTATAAGGTTCATGTCCCGGCGCTGCAATTGCCGCCAGAATCTGATCCCGCCAGTTTTCCACGATATCCTGTACTTCAGCAGGCCTCATTTCTTCCTCCTCATCATCAACCGCCGCACCATCCGGCGTGATTTTTTGGAAGGTATAGCCGTTTTCTTCCGCCCATTGTTGAACAGCACTTTTCCAGTTATGCGCGTAATATCGTGTCAGTGTGCCAGCGTAGATATCAAGTCCCATAAGTTTTTCTCCTTTTCTGTTATATCAAAGTAGCTCCAGAGTACAATCATGTCCAGAACCGTTAGTATCCAAAATAATTTCTGTAATGGTGTCTATGGTCTCTTGACCCAGATCGCGGACGCTTTTTTGATAGGCAATCCATTTGATGTGAATAGGCTCCCCATACTCATGCCGTCCAAAACCGCCCCGGAGAATATCATTAAAGGCATTTAGATTTCGCCCAATCTTCCAATTAAGACCACAGGTAAACACTTGTTCTGCTTCATCATAGAAGCCAGCCATAGTTGAAAAGTGGCGACCGTCTATGGTGAACGCCTGCCGCTGTGGTTGCTTTGCCAGCATGGTATCCCTCCGTTCTTATATCATTTCATACAGCAGGGCAGTGTCGTCACGGACCAGCTCCAGATGGGAGCACAGTGTTTCCAAACCGCTTTGCACTGCCTCGACAGTCAAATCCCAGTCTGGAGCAATTTCGACGGCCAGCTCTGGGAGATCCTGTTCCCGCAGAGCTTCCAACAAATCAGACGCCAAATTTCCCTCCATCAGAGCACAGTCCAGAGTTTCCTCTGTCTGAGGAGCAGGGAAGCGGACATCTATATCCAGTTCGCTCTCGCAGTAGTCCCAAATAGCCATATAAACCGCACCGGAGCAGTTGCCATTGGATAACTCCTGCCGCTGGTTATTTTTAATCAAATAAAAGGATGCAATCTGTGACATGGTGGTTCCTCCTAATCTTTATTCCTTTTCCATCAGCCCTTCTGCCTGCATCCGAATCACATAGAAGGCACGCACCCATTCCAACTCCTGCTCCATGGATTCCTCCAAAGCCAGCAGGCGGCGCTTTCCCAGCCTACGGTCCAGAAGGGAGAAGATACGGACGAGGGGATTCTCGCTGACAAGGCTTTGCTCAATGCTCTGGTTGTCAAATTTGTGAAACGCCTCATAGAAAAAACCGTTGTCAAAACAGCCGTCGTTCAGCGTCCCTTCATGGGCCAGCCGGAAAGGGGTTTTCGGGTCATCTTCTCCAACGCCCTCACGCCGCAGAGCCTGATATCTGTTCCAGTAGTTCTGTTCATAGGCATAGTAGTTGCTTCGCAACACCTCCACGCCGTCCAGTCGAATGGCCGCCCGGCCTGTTTGGTCATGGCTTTCCCCGTAGCTGGTGGCAAAATACTGGATGCGGCCCCGGAGCGCCGGGCACAGGTAATCATTTTCCAGTTTGTTCCGAATTCCGCTCCAAGTTGACATAGGCATCGCCTCCTTTCTGTTGCCGCCTGCAGGTGTTGCACCTGGCACAGGCTTTGCCTTTTGTATTTGAAGTGTTATCCGTTGAATCCGCCGACTTCAATTTTATATTTGCAGTTGACCTCGATACAAACTAAATGTCCCATGAAATAGTCGGGTTCCGCATCCAAATCGATGTAAAAGCCAGTTTCACTTCCATTTACAAATACCGTTACATTGTTTACAAACAGTGCTTTTACAAACTCATCTTCTGAAATCTTCCCATCCGCTTCCAGCGTTCCATCTTCGATCATTTCATTCACGACGTCTATGCAGTCATCGTTCTCATCCAAAAATGCTCGGATAATGGTATCTTTATGGTCATTGACCCAATTTACCTTTTCCAAAACGATATCGCCTATATTTCCCTCTGTGCT